>JGI12316J15309_10000133_pt1 | contig 686606 bp, 591 predicted proteins | sample MarCyaLeptolynsp_FD_15309 | JGI IMG/M metagenome (IMG submission 15309)
AGGCTGATGACCACCGAGCGTCCATAGCGGCGTGGTCGTTTGGCACCTCGATGTCGGCCCATCGCATCCTGGGGCTGAAGGCGGTCCCAAGGGTTTGGCTGTTCGCCAATTAAAGCGGTACGCGAGCTGGGTTCAGACCGACGTGAGTCAGGTCGGTCCCTATCTGTCGTGGGCGTAGCAAATGTGACAGGAGACAACTTTAGTACGAGAGGATTGGGTTGTAGGTACCTCTGGTGCACCTGTTGTTCCGCTAGGAGCAGCGCAGGGTAGCTATGTACCGAAAGGATAAACGCTGAAAGCATCTAAGCGTGAAGCCCCCCTGAAGATAACATTTGCATGCACGTTTGTGCGAGAGACCCCTTGTAGACTACGAGGTAGATAGGCCGGAAGTGTAAGCGCAGAGATGCGTGTAGCTGACCGGTACTAATGGTCGATTGCTTGACCATATTGATGAATCGCTGATGAAACACATATGCCAGGTTCCGGCATGTTTCATCGACGCGAAACATCGCTATCGGCAAAACTGGTTAGACACCGGTGACTCGTGAAAACTCATCCGAATTGCTTCCCACTCTATTCCTTAATATTTCAGCTGCGACGTGGCGGAAACGTCCGCCGCAGCCGTGCCGGTGCCGATATCTAGGGGGAAACACCTGATCCCTTTCCGAACTCAGAAGTGAAGTCCCTAGAGTCGATGATAGTCCAAGTGGGCGAAAGTAGATTAGTGCCGGCTTTTTTGAGAGCCGCTTATCGAAAGATAAGCGGCTCTCGCCTTTTTTACTTCTTCACGCGAATGCCAGTGCGATTCGGTTTCTGTAACCAATATGTTTACTACGACCCGATTAAGCCGCCGGCCAATGGACGGGGGCTAAGTTTGGGTGCGAGCTAGTTCTAGCATGCGCGAATTGTCGGTCAGAAGCGATCGCAAGTGCAAACAAAGACGCAAGACCAACGTAAAGTCCTACCGTGAAGGGTGCGCGTCTGCGACTCAGAAGGATTCGACCTCGGCGACCATGCAATGGGACGCTGTTCTGACCGTGATGTCGGTTGAATCGACAGCGGTTTCCGTACCGAATCGCTAGACCGTGATGCGATTAATGTAGTGCCGTGCGGCCGTCATCAAGGCGCTCGGGTTTTCTACGGCGCGCGATAGTGTTTGTAGGCCTTGCAGCATTGCGAAGAAACCCGTGGCGACTTCTTCTGGTGTTCCTTCAAAATCCAGCGAAACTTCGTCGTGGCCTTGTTGAAATACTTGGGCGTAAAGTTCGATTGTTGCGTCCGCTTTGGCTTTCAGCTTCTGTTGTGCCGGTGCGGAGAGCGTTCCCTTGCCGGCACCGAGCGCGGCGATCAAACAAGGGCGGTCGGATTGCAAACCGTCGTCAAAAATTTCGGCGATCTTCAACAACTTCTCTGGGGCCGAGATCTTCAGGTCGACAACCTGTTGATACTGGGGAGCGTGCTTGGTGCTGCAGCGTTCGATGAGGGCGATCGCGAGAGCTTCTTTGTTGGGAATGTGATGAAAGACGCTCGGTTTGCGCAGGCCGACCGCGTCGGCCAGCTCCTGAAACGTGACCGAGCTTAACCCGCGTTCCTGAACCAACTGCTCGGCGACATCCAACAGTTTCTCTCTCATAGATAAGATTCTACCAATCGGACGGTTGACAATCAAATTGCAAGCCATTAGGCTACCAATCGGTTGGTCGAAATTGCGATTCAGTCATCAATCTGGTCAGACCGAGGAGAAAACCCATGCCCACTTCCGTCGAAGCTCCCGCCCGCAAGACACTGAAATCCGTCAACCCATTCAATGGCGAGGTTCTCAAAACCTACGAAGAGATGACGCCCGAGGCAGTCGACGCCGCAATTGGTGCTGCCCACGACGCGTTTAAATCATGGCGCGAAACGAGTTTCGCCCAGCGGGCCGACATCCTGCGAAACGCGGCCAAACTTCTGCGTGAGAGGCGCGAGGCGTTGGCGCGAATCATGACGCTGGAGATGGGGAAGAAAATCGGCGACGCCCGCCCCGAGATCGATCTGTGTGCAGAGATTTTCGATTACTACGCCGAGAACGGTGCTCGAATTCTGGCCCCCAAGGAATACGAAACGAAAGACGGCAAAGGCACGCTCGTGCACCAGCCAATCGGCGTGATCTATGGAATTCAGCCGTGGAATTTTCCCTTCTATCAGCCATCGCGGGTGGCCGCGCCGCAACTGATGGCTGGCAACGTGGTGCTCACCAAGCATGCCTCCAACGTTCCACAATGTGCGGAGGCATTCGATCAATTGTTGAAGGATGCGGGTGTGCCCGATGGTGTTCACACCAACCTTCAGCTATCGGCGCGTAACGCCGGAAGCATCATCGACGACGATCGCGTGCAAGGCGTCGCGTTTACTGGCAGCAACAAAGGCGGTGCCGCCGTCGCCGAACAGGCAGGGCGCAACGTTAAGAAGACGGTGATGGAACTGGGCGGGGTTGATCCTTTCATTGTGCTCGAAGATGCGGATATGGAAGCGACTGTCGAACGCTTTAAGTTTGGCAAACTGCACGCTACGGGGCAGATTTGTATCGCAGCCAAGCGGATTATTCTGGTCGAAGCGATCGCGCAGGATTTTATTGACCGAGCGACGCAAGCGTTTGCGGCGTTGCAGCCGGGCGATCCACTAGTCGAGTCGACTGGTTATGGGCCGCTTTGTAATGAAAAGGCTGCCGTACAACTCGAAGAACAGATGAACAAGTCGGTCGCAGCGGGGGCCAAGGTTCAGGTCGGCGGCAAGCGCGACGGAGCGTTTATTCAACCCACAATTATGACGGACATCCCCAAGGGTTCGCCCGCCGATTGCGAAGAGTTCTTTGGGCCGGTGGCTTTGATCCATATTGCAAAAGACGAAGAAGACGCCATTCGCATCGCCAACGATAGCGACTTCGGTCTGGGGGCGTCGGTTCATACCAACGATCTCGAACGCGGCCGACGCGTGGCCGAGCGCCTCGAGGCAGGCACGGCGTTTGTGAATCAGATTTCGTGGACTTATGCGGGCATGCCGATGGGTGGTGTTAAAAAATCCGGATACGGTCGCGAGTTGGCCGACTTGGGCATTATGGAGTTCGTCAACCAGAAGCTGATCCGCGTATTCGATAAGGATCACGTGATTTAGGCGACGATGGAAAGCTTATTATGGCAAACGAACTTCTGGTCGTTGCGGTGTTTAAGGTGAATGCCGAGTCCGTCAATGCGGCAAAGGGATTATTGGCGGAACTGGCCGTGCCAAGTCGGCTAGAGCCCGGTTGTATCGACTACGGCTTCGTTCAGGATAAGAGCGACAAATCGGTAATTCTTTCGGTGGAGAGATGGCGCGATGAAGCGGCATTTACGAATCATCTTGCCACCGATCATTTCAGATCCGCGTTCGAACGACTGCGGCCGATGCTTCGTGCAGAGCCTGCGATTCATCGTTGCGAGCGGATTGTATAGTCGAGCGCAGTGGCGCAGGCGTAACTCGTTTAGCGAGAGGAACAATAATCCATGATTGTTAACGCATATGCGGCAAGCGAGAAAAATGGTGAACTTAAGCCATTTGAATTTGAGTTGGGTCCGCTGGGGCCCAAAGACGTAGACATATCCGTCGAGCATTGCGGCATCTGTCATTCGGATGTGAGCATGCTCGAAAATGCCTGGGAGATGACGAGCTATCCGTTCGTGCCGGGGCATGAAGTCACGGGTCGGGTGGCGGCGATTGGTAAAGAAGTAACGCATGTCGCGGAAGGCGATCGTGTGGGGCTCGGTTGGCACGCGGGGTATTGCATGACGTGCGTGCAGTGTTTGGACGGGCATCACAATATGTGTCCGAATGCGGCGAGCACGATCGTCGGGCGGCACGGCGGATTTGCCGATCGGGTGCGGGCGCAAGGGGCGAGCGTTATCAAACTGCCGGATGATGTGGACAGCAGCAAAGCGGGACCGTTGTTCTGCGGTGGTGTGACGGTCTTCAATCCGCTGGTTCAGTTCGAGATTTGCCCGACGGCACGGGTCGGCGTGATCGGGATCGGCGGGCTCGGGCACATGGCGTTGCAGTTTGCCAACGCATGGGGCTGTCGGGTGACGGCGTTTACATCGAGCGGATCGAAGCAGGAGGAAGCGATCAAGCTTGGCGCGCACGACACCATAAACTCGCGCGATCCGGCTGCCATTGCCGATGCCGCAGGTTTGTTTGACCTGTTGCTATGCACGGTGAACGTCAAGCTCGATTGGAACGCGTATATGGCAACGCTCAAGCCGCGCGGTCGTTTGCACTTTCTGGGCGTGCAAACCAAGCCGCTCGATCTGGACATGGTGCCGATGTTGTTCAATCAATACACCGTGTCATCTTCGCCCGTCGGTAGCCCGGCGACGATCGCGCGCATGTTGGAGTTTTGCGGCACGCACGAGATCAATGCGGTGACGGAGCATTTCCCGATGAGCAAGGTGAATGAGGCGATTGCGCATTTGCATGACGGCAAGGCACGCTATCGGATTGTGTTGGATCGGGATTGAAAACGAATCTGCGCGGGTTTGAACATCTGAGGTATTTAGCCCCCGGCCAATGGCTGGGGGCTATGTGAATTCATCGCAGCGCATGTGTTAAGCGCGGCCCGTGCGTTGATTGTAGCGTATGCGTTAAGCGCGGGTCGCGCTCCTACAACCGCTCCTCCAAATACCCAATCACCTGGCTCATATCGATTCGATCCTGCCCGCCCGTGTCGCGGTCGCGGACGGTGACGGTGTTGTCTTCTTTGGTCTGACCATCGACGGTGAAGCAGTAGGGCGTGCCGGCTTCGTCCATGCGGGCGTAGCGTTTGCCGATGCTTTGCTTGGCGTCGAACTGGGCGGGCCAGCGCTTGCGGATGTCTTGATAGAGCGGCTCGGCCAACTCGGGTAGGCCATCTTTGGCGACCAACGGGAAGACGGCCGCCTTGATGGGGGCGAGGCGCGGGTGGAACTTCATCAACTCGGGGCTGGGGCGCGAGTCGTCGACGGTGTAGGCCTCGGTGATAAACGCGAGCGTGCTGCGATCGGCACCGGCCGAGGGCTCGATGACGGTCGGCAGGAAACGCTCCTTGCGCTCGGTATCGAAGTAGGTGAGGTCCTTGCCGCTGTGCTTGGCGTGCTGCGTGAGGTCGTAACAACCACGATGTGCAACGCCTTCGAGTTCCTGCGGTTCGTCGGCAAAGGGAAAGCGATACTCGATATCGGTGCAGGCCTTGCTGTAAAAGGCAAGCTCGTCGCCTTCCTGATTGCGCGGCACGAGGTTTTCACCGGCCAGGCCGAGCGAGGTGTACCAATTGATGCGCGTATCGCGCCACCATTCCCACCACATCATGGCGTCGTCGTCGTGACAGAAGAATTCGATCTCCATCTGCTCGAACTCGCGGCTGCGGAAGGTGTAGTTACGCGGGTTGATCTCGTTGCGAAAGGCCTTGCCGATCTGAGCGATGCCGAAGGGTACTTTGACGCGGGACGAGTCGCAGACGTTCTTGAAGTTGGCGAAGATGCCCTGAGCGGTTTCGGGGCGCAGGTAGGCGACGCTGCTGGAATCTTGTAGGGCACCGACGAAGGTTTGGAACATGAGGTTGAATTCGCGCGGTTCGGTGAGCGTGCCGGCGTCTTTGACATGCGGGCCGACGATGCGACTGTAGTGTTCGACGGGGATTTCGAGCAGCGGCTTTTCGCTAAATAGACCGCTGTCTAACGGCGGCTTGGTCTTGAGATATTTCGCGAGGGCCTTGTGGGCTTTGGTCTGCGTTTCTTCATCTTCGGAAACGTAGGCATACATCTGCGCGTTGCCATCGTCGTTAGCGGGGATGGCGACGGTGATTTGATCGGCGCGGTAGCGCGATTTGGATTCTTTGCAGTCGACCATCGGATCGCTAAAGCCGCCGACGTGGCCGCTGGCTTCCCATACTTTGGGATTCATGATGAGCGAACAATCGACGCCGACCATCTGAACTTGTTTGCCGTCGGGGCCGATGGGCGGGTTGAGGACCATGTCGCGCCACCAGGCGTCTTTGATGTTGCGTTTGAGTTCGACGCCGAGGGGGCCGTAATCCCAGAAGCCGCCGATGCCGCCGTAGATTTCGCTGCTTTGAAAAATGAAGCCGCGGCGTTTGCAGAGCGACGTTATTTTTTCCATCTTTTCGGTCGATTTGGCCATATTTCGGCGTCTTTCTTATTCGCGTTGTGGTCGTGGGGTGCGTGTTCGCCGCCCGTGTTTCTTCGTTGCCCGCGCTAGCCCTCGGCCAATGGCCGGAGGTTAAGTGTTGCGATCGCGCGCTCCGAATGTTTCTTAGTTGTCCACGTTAGCCCCCGGCCAATGGCCGGGGGCTAAATGCGGAGGACGTATCAAGTTCATCTGCGGACATCGGGCGTTTCGATGCGCGCGATCATCCGAGCCGCGCCCGTTAGGAAGCGGTCAGCGTGGTATGGTACGGGAACTTCGATCCGCGCGAAGGGTTCGGGGCTGAGCGTCGAAGACACGGGAATTGCGCGGGGCCGATTGGCGTGATACTTCATATTCTGTGTGAGCCCTCGGCCATTGGCCGGAGGGCTAAGTGAGGGGGGGAGGTTTTCGGATTACGACGGTGGACAGCGATAAAGCGATCTCGTCGGTGGCAGACACCGGTTGCAAACCGGTGCCACAGCGCGATGGCTGCGCCATCGTTGATGCGGTGTTTGGGAAACGCGATGTTGCGTAAAGGCAACGTCGCTGTGTAACCCGATCCGGTAGGAAATCTCAATTACAAACGACCGATATCACGCCAACGTTTGTAAGCCTTTGAAACAAGCGACTTAGCAGCGTCCCGAAATAGCGGCGTCCATTTTTGCGAGCTAAAGTTCGCGCGGCACGGTGCGTGCAATTCACAAAACTGTCGCGTCAGCAGGCGTGACTTTTCGGTTTTGCACCCCATACGATAGGTGTCATTCCAGCTTGAGGAAGACCCATGCTTGTCATCGCCGCCAACCAAACGATCGAGTTCTTGCGACCGCGCTATAAGATCGCCGTGCTCACTTTTTTCTCTTACCTCGCCCTTTGCTAGCCTTGGCCTTGCCGGTCAGCAGCTTCACTTTCAATCCAATTGGGCAGGACTTGGTGCACGTCGCGCACAACCCCTGAATTTGAAATCGATGCGCTAACGCATGAAAGCCATGCTCCGCCGCAATCAGCGTGCGCAGTTTGGCCACTTCGCGCGCGTCGAATTCGATGATGCGCCCGCAACGGCGGCAGACCATGTGATCGTGCGGGTCGCCGCCATAGGTGTGTTCGTAGTGCACCTGCTTATTCGAGAAATGCACTTCTTTCACGATGCCGCAATCGACCAAGAGCTTGAGCGTGCGATAAACCGTGGCCTTGGCGACGCGTTTATCCTGCTGCCGCATCATGAGCAGCAGTTGCTCGGCCTCAAAATGTTCGTCGGTATCCATGACGGCGCGGACGATCTTCTCGCGTTCGGCGGTGTATTTGAGGCTTCGATCGCGCAGGAATTCCCGAAAGACGTTCTCGGCCGTCCGCATAAGTTCTTCGCGATCTTGAGCGTCGAGGCTGGCAGGCATGGCGTGCATCTTCGCGGGTGCGGTAGCATGCGGCAAGGTGCAAACAGAGCCGCGGCGTCCTCGTCGCGACGATGATGATGCCGTCGGCGGCAGGGGTGCAAGAAATAAGGGATACGCAGGTCGTCGCAAATTAGCCCCCGGCCATTGGCCGGGGGCTACGTGTTGGGTGCGATGGCGGTCCCATTTTCATCGCGGGAACGGAGTGCTTTATCACGAGGATGGTATGCTTCATCGCGCGGATGACCTGCGAGATTTCGATTTTGAGGGCGGTCGTTCCCGTCGCTTTTAAATGTATCCCGCCCGCCTACAATCTGATCAATATGGCAAACGCAAGCTTGAAAACGGTGCAGACATGGGGCGAGATGATCAAATTCTCGCACTCGGTCTTTGCGCTGCCGTTCGCGCTGATCGCGACGTTTATGGCGGGGCGGGCCAACGAGACCGGCTTGCCTTCGATCACGCAGGTGCTGTTGATTCTGCTGTGCATGGTGGGGGCACGCAGTTTTGCGATGACGTTTAATCGCTTGGCCGATGCCAAGATCGATGCGCGCAACCCGCGCACGGCGGGCCGGCCATTGCCGAGTGGGGCGATATCGACGGGGCAGGCGTGGGCGTTTTTGTTGGCGAGCGCGGCGCTGTTTCTCGTGGGTTGCGGCCTATTTTGGTCTTTGTGCGCGAACCCGTGGCCGACGTATTTGTCGCTGCCGACGTTAGGCGCGTTGGCGTTCTATTCGTATTGCAAGCGGTTCACAGCGGCGGCGCACTTCGTGTTAGGGGCGGTCATCGCGTTTGCGCCGACGGCGGCGTGGATCGCGATTGCGCCGCAAACGTTGGGTTGGCCGGCGATCGTGTTAACGGGTTGCGTGCTTTTCTGGATCGCGGGGTTCGACATCATTTATGCTTGTCAGGACTATGCCGTTGATAAAGACGAAGGTCTTTTTTCGGTGCCGGCCAAGTTGGGAATTGCCAATGCGCTGGTGGTTTCGCGTGCGTGTCATGTGGTGACGGTCACGTTGTTAATATTGTTTGGATGGTTGACGGGGTTGAGCTGGCTCTTCTGGGCGGCCACCGCGTTGACGATAATGTTGTTGATTTACGAGCAGTCGCTGGTTAAGCCGGGTGATTTATCGCGCGTGAACTTGGCGTTCTTTACATTGAATGGTGTCGTGAGTTTGACGCTCGGCATTGCGACGGTGGCGGACATTTTGTTGTTGGGTTGATTTGCTTTATCGAGTTTGCAAGTCGCTTTGCATATCTTGGTCGTCAGCATTGGTTGAAGTCGTTTTCTAGAAGCCGTGAGACAATCGAAATACCCTCTTTATCCCGTTAGGGATCAATGGAAAATAGCCCCCCACATCGTGGGGGCGTGGTACGCGTATGACAATTCATCCCGGAGGGATAGAAGGAATCGCACCCATCTTTCCCGTCGTCCTTACAGGACGAAAAATCCCATGGTTCGGACCTTACAACCACCGTTGAAACGGTGGGCTATTATCAATCAGTCCCTGCCGGGACGAAATTCCCGATGAATGCGCTGGAATTTTATCCGTGCTTCTCAAGCGACCGATGTCGTTGATAGGAATCGGTCAGTTCTCTCTGAAGGCCGACGCTTTGAGAAGCAGTAGATTTTTCTTAGAGTGAATTTGCCTATATCAAGGTGGTGCATCAAGGGACTTAAGCTACAACTTCTATCCCTTCGTTAGCGCCCGATTCTTCGGCGCATGCCCTGCGGCGGCTTCCTTGATGAGTTGTTCATCCGACAGGCCGGCGCGCTTGAGTTGCTTGAGTTGTTTACGTTGGGCCTTGGCATAGGCGAGCAGCGCATTACCGTTGGGATCGATCTCAAGGATCTTCGAGCTTGCGCCCTTCGATAACACATCCAATATCCGCTGCATCGATTCCTCGCGATAGGCGTAGAGCAATCGTTGATCGAGGTCGTGGCGGCTAATGCGTGACCAGAAGCGTACCGACCGCAGCCAGGCTTCTTCGGAAGCCATCAGGTTCATGCGGCGAAAGATGAAGGTGTTGGTCGAAAACGAGAGCATCGTCGCGCGGATGTGTTCTTTCAGCAATTGCGTCGGCTCGGTGTAATGGCCGCGGACGACATCGCGCACATCGGGCCATACGTCATCCCCCAACGCGGCATCGGCACGCACTTCCCAATAAAAATGCCCAAACGATACGGTCGAACGGCTGACGGCGATTTGCCGCGGTAGAAACTGATTGTGCGCGACGGTGTCGGCGGCCAGATGGGCGAGATAGCCGTAGGCGAAGGCGCGACCGGCGTCAGATTCGGCGTTATCGAGCAGCTTGAAGCCGGTTTCCCAACGATGGCACACTTGCTTGACGCGGCTCATCTTTTTGGCGAGCACGATGTCGGTGGCGACATTGCCGTATTGAAAATGGCGGCGGTGGGCGGCGATGATGGCGGCAACGCCCGCGGGCAGCAGCGCGAGATTGGCAAGCAGATTCTGGGCGAGCGTGATATGCGTGCCGGGGCCCCAGGCGAGAGCATCGTCGGGGATAAGGCAGATGATGAGCGTGGCGAGTAGGCCGATGGCGAGCCAGCGACGCCGGCTGGTGGAAATAGGTGCAGGTTGGGGTCCGTCCACTCGCATAATAGAGATTTTAGCGTGGTTACGAGTCCGGCTTCAACCGGTTTGGTGCTGATCCACGATCGCCGGACTCGCCGTTATACTGCCGATCATGACCGACGCAGCCAGCCAATTGACAGAGGATGATCAGAGTTACCAATCGGTGCCGTACTACCCGCCACGTGCTTATGCCAGCGGTCAACGTCGGGTGATCGCGTTGTTGATCGATTTGTTTGTAACGGGCGCGTTGTTCTTCGGTCCATACACATATGTCGCGTGGGAGAAAACACCGCTCGAAGTGAAACAGATGGAAGACGGGCCGAAGAAGCAGCGTTTGATGCGCGAGGCAGTTGGTGATATGCTGGTGCCGTTGATCTGGGGCGGTGTTGGCCTGATGGCGGCGTATCAGATTCTCTTGCGCAAAACGCCGATCGGCACGCTGGGCTATATTCTTACTGGCATCAAGCTCGTCGGCCCCGACGGTCGTTCGCCCGATTGGCATAGCTACGGCAAGCGCGTCTTGATTTGTTTGTTAGAAATCTTCTCCATCGGTCTCATCTACATCATGTGCTTCAAGAACAAGAAGCATCAGGCGCTGCACGATCAGTTGGCCGGAACGTGGTTGGTCAAACGCAACGCCCAGCCCGAAGGGCCGGGACGCATCATCTACAAAACTCGGCTGCTCGGGGTGTATCCGATGACGTTGATCGATGTTGAGCCCGAGCCGACGGCGGATGATATGGCCGTAGCTTCCGACGGTGAATCAGGGGCAGTCGGAAAGAGCGGTGACATGGACAACGGCGATTCGGCAGCCTCGGTCGAGAAAGATTCGAAGGCTCAGTCGGCTTAGCGCTGTTCACAATTTAGGGCGACGGTTGTCCTGTGGCACCGGCTAATGGCCGGTGGATGCTGACAAAGCGTCTGCGATCACCATCATTCGTGTAGGTGTCTAGCCATCAAAATTCGGCGATTGATCGAATTGTTTCTGAATCAACGTCCGACAATCCTCGCGCCCCGTCCTCAAATCTTTCATTGGCTTACGTTGCTCAAATAAAATGAAGCTTTGCGCAGCAGCCCATCCCCCCTTGGGCCTTATGCTGTGATCGGATCTTCATCATGACGCCGGGACGCCATCCACACCTGTCGACCATTTGTCTATTTGCGGCAGCCATCTCATTTACACCAGTGTCAGCGCAGGCGCAATTCGGCGCCGCGAACTGCCCCGAAGCGCTCGACGCCGCCGTCGCAGTAGGAGTTGGTCAACCAGTGTTGGTGCGCTTGCCGGTTGCCTCGCCCGATGGTGCACGCGTGAGCATTTTTCAACCACCCATCGGCGGGCTACTCCAACCGGTCGATGACGATGGACTCGATTACATTTTCATCGCGGATAGCACGTTCACCGGCAGTAGCGAATTAACGTATCGCGTGCGACCGCCCTTCGACTGCCGGGAGAATCTGTTGTTGGGGCGAGTGCAATTGGTGGGGGCACCGGGTGCGTTTGCCGTGGCGGAGGGCGAAACGGCACCGCTGACGTTCGAGCCGCGCTCATTCGCTCCGAGTCTTTGCGGGCTTGGGATAACTGCACCGTTGCTGTTGGGGTGTATGCTGTTGGAGGGCCGTCGGCAGCGGCGTCGGAGACGGTACTGAAAAGTTTCGGCCGGGCAGTCAAAGCAACCTCCCGATCGGCCAAATGCGATTCGCCGGTACCGTTGTCATTACGGGCGTGTCTAGGGGACGTTGAAATCTTGACAGCGGGCGTTGGCGAGCTAGAGTTAAGCGTTCGGTTTGGCCCCTAGTGTAATGGCAGCACGACAGATTCTGGTTCTGTTTGTCTAGGTTCGAATCCTAGGGGGCCAGTTGCATTTCTTGCCAATTTCGGCGTCCTAAAGACCGAGCAGCAGGTCGGTCATCAGTGCTAAGTCGATTCCATTCAGCTGAGCATCGTTATCCAAGTCCGCCGCGCAGACTTCGTCTGCGGTTACCGCTTGCGCGTCTAGCAACACGCTCGCGAAACCCGGGATATCGAGCTGGTCGGTAACACCGTTCCCATCAATGTCGCCCGGGCGACGATTGGGGCACGGGTCAATTAGGTCGCAAGTACCGTCGCCATCGGTGTCCTGTGCAGGCGATTCGCAGCCGCAGCTTGTGGCAACGGCCAGCCAACCGTTGTTGGGGCATTCGTCGCAAAGATTACCAACCCCATCGCTGTCATCGTCCGATTGATTGGCGTTAGCGACAGTGCGGCAGTTGTCGGTTAAATCAGGGATTCCATCGCCATCTGAATCAATGACCGGATCCAGTTGAAACAGGTGCGCCCCGCCTGAGTTCTGGTTGAACGGGGAAATACCGTCAGGATCCGCCGTGTCTGCAATAGCGCCAACCAAAATTCGCTCTGCGTCGATAGCAACCGAATGTCCGAAACTATTTCCCCCTGTCGAGTTAAACGATTTGATATGAGCGGACTGTACCCAGTTTCCGTTAATGTCGCGCGCGAACAGATACGCGGCCCCCGATACGCCGCTGTCATTACTAGATTCCATACCGCTATTGGGGCCGGTGCCGGAACTCGCCTCTTGGATGGCACCGACCACAAGCTTGCCATCGTACAGCGCGACCGAGTAGCCGAACATGTCAAGCGGATCGGCGTTCTTTGCTTTGATGTAAGCATCCGGTGACCATTGCCCGCTTTGATCGCGCGTAAAGGTATAAACCGCACCAGATCGATCGGCACTGTTATCGTCGGGATCGCCATTAACGACCCGTGCGCCGCCGTCTTCGTAGAACGCCCCCACTGCGATCAGGTCGCCCGAGACCGCAACGGATTGTCCGAAGAACTCACTTTCCTCGGTATTAGACGCCTTTAAATAGGCCTGTTGCGTCCACTGGTCGTTTTCGTCTCGAAAGAATACATAGGCAGCACCTGCGCCTTCAATGTCGTTGTTGGCTTGATCACCGTCAACGCCGACGGCACTACTCCGTTCCTCTAATGCGCCGACCACAATGGTGTCCCCGTCGATCGCGACTGAGTTGCCAAACAAGTCCCCACTATCGGCATTGGATGCCTTGAAGAACGCCTGTTGACTCCATTGGTCGTTCTCATCCCTTACAAATACGTACGCAGCTCCCGAGCTGTTACCTGCGCAGCACGTCGTCGATTGGTCGGCATTTACGCCGGAGGATGGGCTATTCTGTTTATCTGCACCGACCACCAGTGTGTTGCCAGACATAGCGACAGAGCGCCCGAATTGAGCGGATGATCTGGTGTTGGATGCTTTGATGTAGGCCTGCTGCGTCCAGACACCGGGCGCCTCGCGTACGAAAACGTACACCGCTCCTGAGAATAACTCGGACCCGTCAAATTGGTCTCCATTTATTCCAGTCGCGCCGCTGTCTTCTTGTAACGCACTTACCACGACCGTATTGCCGGAAGCCGCTACCGCGAAACCAAACTTGTCGCGGCTCTGGGCGTTAGATGCCTTCAGATACGCCTCACGAAGCCATGCACCGCTGGGTTGGCGCACCCAGACATAGGCGGCACCCGAAAAACTTGCGTCGTTGTTGGTCTCGTCGCCGTTGACGCCTGTGCTATTACTTGCCTCAAACCGTGCCGAGATCACAGCAATGTTGTCCGAGATCGCGACGGCATGGCCGAAACGGTCATTCGAATCACCCAGTAGCGCCTTAAAATAGGATTCTTGCGCGACCGGATCGATCACGATCGGGTATCGCGCGTTTGTATCGTCAACGACGATCGATAACGCGTTACCGACCAATTCGAACCATGCCGGCACGGGCAGTCGATCGGCATCAACAACGGTAAGGCCGCCATACTTCAGACCATCAAAACCGCGCGTATCGACAAATGCGACGTCTTGCCGGTTCGAGATGAGACGCGGCGTCAGGCTTCCGCGTACGTCTAACCGAATCCGCAGCGGCCCGGAGCCCGGCGGTCGTTGCTGCATGGTATAGCCGTGTTCAAGGCCACGATTATCATTGATGTACCATTCAACCAGCCCCTTATTCCAATGATAATTGAGCTTGTTCTGATCGAATTCAAGACAGCTTGGTGAATCGAGATCGACGTCGCCCGAGGCGCGCCCGACGCCCTTCGTTACAAGTCCCCAAGTCCAGCCACGATGTTGCGGCGCGACAAGAAAGCCATGACCGTCAAAGTCGATTTTCCATGCTTGGGTCTGATTGAATGCGCGGAGACCATCGGTGCTTTCGCTGAAGTAATACTCACGAGCAGGGGCTTCTCCGTCTTGATTGATGAAAGAAACGCTTGATAGGGATTCTGCGTTAGCTTGGGTAACATTCCAGCCGAGGACCAGAGTGCAGCATGCGAAACAGCTGGTATGTGAAAATGCAGTAGCAATGAAGTTCATTCGGCGACTCCTCAGCAATTTAGTCGGCGTAACACCTCAATCGTAACGCAAAATATCCATAGTTACGCAGTTTATTGCGTTTACACGGACATACCGCTGGATCGTTACCATCAGGCTAGATACCGGCGACTGCCGCGATTTTGGTTAGATACTGGGCGGGAAGAGATTAGATCAACTGGGCGGTATTGGACTCGAACCAACGACCTCTTCGGTGTGAACGAAGCGCTCTAGCCAACTGAGCTAACCGCCCTCAGAACCCGTTAAGGATACGTTGATTGCCGGACCGTCGCAAGTGGCTTCTCAAAACGCTACATCAGACGAAAATGCTCTTAGCATGCCGCTTAATTGCCATACCGCGCCGTGCGGTCTTCGGCCATAACGCGAATCGTTGTCGAGCCGCGATACTCAACGTTGTTCTTGCTGATCATCAGCACAGTGATGCGATGCACGCCCGGTGTATCGATGACCTTCACGCCGGTGGAGCGATCGTCCATCCACACGCCGTTGTCTTTCCATAAGAAATCGGCACCTTCGGTGATATCCGTCGGCAGATCGACCGAGTACGTGAGAAAATATGGCGCCGGGCCCACGGTTGGGCCGGTGATTTTGATATCGATTTTGCGAGCGCGGCTGGTGCGTGGTTCCTGCGATGCGCGTGGCTGCGCGCGGCGCGGTGCCGGGTCGCGACGCGTGGTGGAACGCCGTGGCGTGGGCACACGATTGGCAAGACGGCTGTCGTCAGTACGACGAATGCGCGGGCCATCCGAATTGTTCACGGTGCGGGGTTCGTTGCGGGTCGTCGGTGCCGTCCGTGGTGTGGTGGGAGGGGCTGTTTGCGGGCGCGACGAGCGGCGTGTAACCGGCGGTTTACTGGTTGCTTGTCGCGTCGTGGTCGGCGACGAGCGCTGTGGTGTTGTGGTGCGGCGGCTGGGGTTGTTGGTCGCAAGACGTGTGGCATTTGAAGCCGAGGGCGGTCGGCTTGGTGTCGTCTGACGGTTGGCGTCGTTGCGCGACAAATCAAACGAGCGTGGTGGGCGCGCTTGTCGATTGGCTGAGCGCGGTGGTGGCTCAGTGGAAACGCGCACATTGCGACGATTCGGTGTCGAACGCGAATTCAGGCGCGAGGTTTCCGAACTGGCCACGCGTCGATCATTTTCGGGCAGCCGCGAATTGCGGATATCGCGATCGGACGTTTTTTCGGCGTCGCTGGTGGCGCTCGCCACGACAGTGCTGCCCAAGCCACCGGGCGACATGCGTGTGACCATGGTCATGGGCGGCGTGTAGTTCTTCATCGTGACTTTGCGAATGGTCTTTTGCGCTTCCTGCGGATGCAGCGGCTTCAGGCCCATCTGTTTGGCGAAAAAGTTGGCAGCCGTTTGCGGAATTCGCCGGTGCCCCATGTTGTCGATCATGCGGCCTTCGACTTTTTTGAAGCCGCGCGCTTGATACCAAGCGACTGCTTCCTGCGATTCGATTTTGCAGGCGGGTAAGTCGCCGTCACCGATGAAAACGCCAACTGCCACCTTATCCTTGTATTGCGGAATCGTTTCCTCGGTGAGCAACTTGCCGGAGAAGTTCGATAAGCGCGTGGCGATACACGAAAATCGATGCGGATAGCGATTGGGGAAGTAGTGCGCCAAATAACCACCGCACGACCAACTGGTGGAGAGCACGTTATTCGCGTCGGCCTTGGTCGTGGCAAAAACGTGATCCATAATCGCGATCACGTTCTTGCGGTCTTCACGCACGTAGCTCCACTCTTTGGTAAGCGGATACTCCATAAACGAGTCGGATGTTTTGAGCTCGGGCGCGCAAACGACGTAGCCGTAGTTATCCGCTTCTTTTTCCCATTCGCGTTCCTGCGGTCGGGCGTTGTCGTATGGCTTCATGCCGTGAAAGGTCATGACCAGCGGCCACTTACGGCGCTCGGGATAGTACGGATGCTTGCCGTCGTTCTTCACGTAGTCGACGGGCAAGTAGAGGTGATAGACTGCCCCGGTCTTGGGTTCTTTCACGCGGCGGTATTCGCCGGCACCGCGCGGCTGCGGTACGGCGCAACCGCTCGCGAGCGAGATCAGCGTCGCGAACAGCAAGAGGGTGATCCAGCGCGTATGCGTTAGGCTCATTCAGGTCGATTCCTTTCGCGGGTCTGCCGCACCACCTCTATCGGCTCTGGTGGCCCGTTTTCGTACGCCGGTAAGTCGGCAAACCCTGCCGGGCGTGCTGGGCAAGCTGATAGGGCGTTGTGTATCGGGCTTTGGCATTAGCGTCGGCCCACGGCGCAATCTTTGCGGCATCCGCGATTGCTGTCATTCGATTACCACGCCAGTAAGAATGATAATCCGGTTCTGGCGGTCGATCTATGCGGAAACGCTCCGTAAATCGCCGGCTCAGTCTATAAGTCTAGCATTTACAACAGATTACGGGATTATCGGTCACGGGGATGGGGGGATTTTTTCGGAATTTTGGGGCGCTTGGGGGCAAGGGCGGGCACAGCGTGAGGCCCTCGGGATTATTAGACCAACTACGAATCATCCCCCGGTCGCGATCGGCGCAGCCGTTTCACGTCGCTGCGCTTGCGCTTGTCGGCGAGGCGGCGTTCCTTGGCGCGGCGCGAGGGTTGGGTTTTGCGACGCTTTTTGACTGGCCGCAGGGCGTCGATCAGCAATTCGCGAAAGCGCTCGATCGCGCTATCACGGTTGGCACCTTGGGTGCGATGGCGCCAGCAAGAGACCAGCAGCACGTCGTCTTTACTGATGCGCGTGGCCAGCGCGCGACGGATTTTTCGCTTTTGCGTATCGGTCAAAGATGGCGACGCGCCGATGTCAAAGCGCAGTTGGGCCTTGGTCTCGACCTTGTTGACGTTTTGACCACCGGGCCCGGGGCTGCGGGAAAAAGTGAATTCGATCTCGGTAGGATCGATGGTGACGTTGGGGGGGATGTGGATCATTTTGCAGATTGTAAGCGAAGGTTTGGAGACGCGCGCAAAAGCCCTTGACCGGCCAGATGAATCGCAAATCACGTGCAATCGTCTTGTTGCGCATCGTGCCACTGTTCTATGAACAGTGTGCGGCGGAAATGATCTCCTGCCGCATCGCGATCCTTTGGAACGTCAGAGCAATTCCGAATGGCATCGCGGACACCGTGATAGGCAGGCGTCGCTGGTGGGCACTGTTCATAGAACAGTGGCACATGGATTGTCTCCATAAATCCAACCCGAGCCATCCGCCGCGCTTTACTCCATATCACGAAACGCTTCGTACCAATTCTCAATTATCGAGATATGGATCGGCGTTTCCTGATCGTCCGAGCTGGACATTCGCACGGTAACAAAACGCTCACCATCCGGCGTTATGCCGAATGGTTGTAAATCGCGCAAATGGAGCATGTCGGGAAAGACGGTTTTCGGCTTTGAGAATCGCATGTTGGGTTCGCGGGTGATATCGACTCGATAAAAAGTATCTTTGTTCCTGAAATAGATCGACTGACTATCCGGCGACCAGCGCGCGGTTTGGCCGCCGTTGGTCGAAACCTGCCAGCGCCCCTCGCCGCTCGGAAAGCGCGTGCAATAGACTTGTCGCTCACCACCATCTTGCTGTTCGAAGCATAAAAGCGTTCCATCGGGGCTAATTGAGGCCGTTAAAGGGCCGCCGCTGCCGACATTGTCGACGACGGCGCCGACTTCGGTGCGATCGGCCAGACGTACCGCTTTGATCGGGCGGCGATTGAGGCGCGGGTCGCTGCCGACAATAGCGAACTCCCACTTGGCATCGAGTGAAATCATCATCCCTTCGTACAATTCGCGCGACGGGCCGCTACCGTCGGCTGCGAAAAAATGGGTCGTGATCGGTGGGTCTTCCGACGGCTGAAAACTCAGCACGGCGATTTCCTTACCGTCGGGTGACCAGCCGATCGGTGCAACAAAGGCGTTCAGCCTTGAGATCCGGCTGTTGAAACCGCGTTCCAGTTCGCGCACCCAAATATCAGATTGGTTGGGACTGGAACCCGCGGCGAAGGCGATGCGGTCGCCGCGCGGTGACACGAGCGGTCCTCGTACTGCTTCACCTCCGTTGCCGATTGACTCGATGTTGCCCGTCATATCGATCCAGACCAATTCTCCGCCTAGACCGGCGTTGCCGCGGAGAATCGTCAGCGTGCCATCGGATGAGACGGACGGAAAGTTCGCGTCGGGCATGACGAGGAAGGGATCGCCGGTAATCTCCAATTCCTGCGGTGAAAATGGCAGTGCCCACAACTCGATGTTGCCGAACCCGCGGGTAAAGAGCACATGTCCCGTGGGCGACCACGTGAAGCGCGAGTAATAGGTATCATCAAAGTCGACCAGTTTCACGTTCCGTTTGCCATCGAAGGCAACAATGGGCGTTGTGCCGTCCATCATGTGATGGACATACAGCAGCACGTTGGTTTCCGGAATCATGAGAATGTTATGGAAATCGATCGTGGTTTCCGGGTTGTGCTCGACGATATCGGTCGACGTCCCGCCATGATCGGGAATCGCGACGATGCGCTCTTCCCCTTGTGTGGAAATAGCGGCGATGATGCGACCATCGGTCGTCCAAGACGGCCTGAAATCGACTTCAACATCGGCAATGCGTGTCACGGCGCCGCTCATATTGACGATTTTGAAAATGCCCTTCGCGGTCGTGAAACCGAGGTGCTTGCTGTCGGGCGACCAGAAGACCGTCTTCGCGCCGTCTGTCCCCGGGATGGCAACGGTATCGAACGAAGACAGGGGCCGGGTATAGACCTGCTTATCGCGAATAAATGCGACGGTATTGCCATTGGGTGCGATGACCGGAGCCGAGCCGTAGATACCGCCTTTCAGACTGACGCCAACGAGATCGAACTTACGGGGCTGACGCGGTCGCGCAATTTCATTGTTGTCGCCAGCCAATAACCAACCGGCCAAGGCCGACAGCGCCATAAGGCAAAGCGTCGTGATGATTACCTTACCGGTTTTGGTTTGCGGTGCGTCGGACGAGATCGGCAGTGGCTGCCTGCGCCCGCGCATTAATTCGATTTTGACATCGCCGATATCGCGATAGCGCAGTGACTTATCGCGTTCGAGACAGCGCTCCAAAATGCCGCGTACATACGCAGGCGTGTTAGGCGGCAAGCGGTCGAGATCGAGATTTTTGTGTAACACGGCCCCAATTGAATCGCTGGCAGTCTCGCCCGCGAACGGGCTGGCACCGACGAGCATTTCGTAAAGCACGACACCGAATGACCAAACGTCGCTGCGGCGATCGATCTTGCGGCCGCGGGCTTGTTCGGGGCTCATGTAGGCGGCGGTGCCGAGGATGGCCCCTTCGATGGTGGGCGAATGCTGCGGCGTGGTGACGGTCGGGCTGTCTGGGCTGGCATAGCTGGATGATGCTTCTTCGATGCGCGCCAGACCGAAGTCGAGCACTTTGGCGACGGCGTCGGTGGTGATCTTGATGTTGGCGGGCTTTAGATCGCGATGAATAACGCCCGCATCGTGAGCGGCTTCCAATCCGGCCGCGATTTGGATGGCAAAGTCGACGGCGTCGTCGACGGAAAGCGGGCCGCGATCGAGGATGTCGCCGAGTGTTTCGCCATCGACGAATTCGAGCACGAGATAGTTGGCGCCATCTTGTTCTTCCACGCCGTAAATGCCGGCGATGTTGGGATGGCTAAGCCCTGCCAGCGCTTTGGCTTCTCGTTGAAAGCGTTCGAGGCGACCGGCGTCTTGTGCGAGATGATCGGGCAACGCCTTAATAGCGATGTCGCGCTCGAGGCGCGAGTCATGGGCGTGATAGACCACCCCCATGCCGCCGCGCCCGATTTCACGGGTGATGTTGTAAGGACCGATGCTTTCCGGAAACATTAGGGCATGTTATCGAAATGCCGCGTTTTTCGCGAGTGATATCGATAACGATGAATGATTAGTGGACTCGAGCTTCCGGGGGTTAAGCAGTGTTGGTTGGTCATCTTTCAATGACCTTGGTGCACTCGACGGGGTGGCCCATGTAGGTAGTCCGATGTGGGGGTACGAATGGCTCTTGAATGATCGCAAGATTCTGATGGCACTTGTAGATTTGAATCGAAACCCCAAATTAGAGTACCAACCCGGGCCACCCGGCGAGGTTGATATTCAATTTATTGACGGCGCTGTCAGGCGTGCCAGTTTCGTCTTGTCCACGCAATCCACACACGCGTGTCTGCCTACCACTTCGCCCGTGACCAAATCAACAACGAAATTGTAGCGATCCGGGCCTCCGTTTACGGTGATTGGAATTCGACGCGAATCGCTTGCGTCACTGGTTTCGCTTTGTAGCGTGAACAGGTAGCTCACCTCTGCGAGGTGATGTTGGGTGTTGGATAGAATCTTCACCCGGTTGATCCCGAGGCTAACATCCGACGGGATCAGTTCGTATCCCTCACCCAGTTGTTGCAGTTCTTTCGCGCGCTCTTCCGCGGCGGCGCGGTTGGCGACTGCGAGGAGCCTCTCCATCGAGTTAATCTTCCCATTTTGCCGAAAACCGGCCGAACGCCAATGATCAGAAGGGTCGAACGGCGGTCGCGGGCTATTACAGCCGAGGGAATAAAGTACGGTGACGGCAAGGATGAGTTCGAGTTTCATAATCGATATGATATCCGACGGCGGTCAATCGGGGATACATGCGTGTAAATTATCAATTATAAATGCCGAAATGGTAGGTTGAAGCGGGTATCCATGACTTCGCCGTCCCCGTCCAGTGTTGGTGTCGGTGTTTCTGATTGCTTTGTGCGGTTTTTCTTTCCGTAGGGAAAGAAGTTGCGCGCACCGGTTGTGTTGGTCGTTTGCATGGATTGATCCACGCCAACCCTTCTTACTTGGCTCTTCTGAATGCCTTGATCTTTTCCGCAGGCCTCATTGCTGTCGGCGAGGTTGCAACCGTGGCGTATGTTATTCGACCAAGCCACAGACAACCGCAGCAGACTTTTCGTATCGTGCCTGCCAAAGAGATCCGTTCCACGTATCCATTCGGCCTCGCGCATGCGCGCGGGCCCACGATGTCGCATTCGAGCGGCGGCTCACGTAGGGTGACGGCCTTGTTGTCGAGCGCGACCTCGACTCAAGCCAACCAGACTTCAGCCTGCGACGCTCGAAGCGACCTTACGATCGCAACTCGGCGCATCGGTCGTTGCCGCGACCGACACATAACGAAACGCTTCTTCTTTCCATAACATTCTCACCGCATCTTCTAACATGCGCCGCGCTATCGCGACGATGGCGACTTGCTTACCACGCCGCTGGGCGATGCGATCGAACATGTGTTCGTACGCCGGCACCTTGCGCACGGCGATCCACGCCGCCTCGCTCAACATGTGACGCAAGTGCGACGAACCGCGCCGCGTAATGCCACCGGAATAATGTTTATTGTTGGTGTCGCGCTGCACCGGCGTCAGCCCCGCATAGTTCGCGACCGAGGCGCGCGACTTGAATCGTTTGAGATCACCCAACTCGGCCAGGATCGTCAGCGCCGTCAACATGCCGATGCCCGGCATCGTTTGCAGCAGCGCCGCCGACTTGGCCCAGCGTGGTCGTCGCATCACGCCGCGCAGTTCGCGTGTGGATGCATCAATGTGTTGGTCAATGGTGGCATAGAGCGCGCGATAGTGTTCGACGATGAGGCGACCCGCCTCGTCGAACGGTGCGTCGTTCAAAAACGCCTGCCCCGCTTGGGTAAAAAGGTCGCCGCGCGGTCGCAGGATACCGCGTCGATGCAGCACGGCGTGGATACGATTTTTAATCGAGGTGCGTTGGCGTACCAGGTCGGTGCGGGCGCGCAGGTGTTCGCGTAGCGCAAACTCTTCGTCGTCGGGCATATAACACGTCGGCAGTTTTAGATTCGAGCGTGCCAACTCGTTGATCGTGCGGGCATCGACAGCGTCGTTCTTACACACGCTTTCGGCAATGATGCGCAGCTTGCGTGCATCGAGCACATTGCCATCAATCGATTTGAATCCGGCATCGACGGCAGCATGATGCAACATGCGCTGCATGGCACGCGAGTTGGTAGTCGATTCGAGCGCGAAGCGAATCGCGTGCTCGTCGCCACCATCGGCCGCGCGGGCGTTGGCGCAGAAGCGCGTCAGGTCGTCGGCCAAATTGGCAAAACGCCCCTTCACGAGCGGCCTGCCGTTTTCGTCGGTCGCATGAAGAAAACTGTTGCGTACATGAACGTCAGCACCTACAACTATCATGGCTGTCTCCCTTCGAAGTGTTGGCCTGCAATAAGGCCGTCGGTACGACACCATCGTACCGGGGAGACAGCCTTGTCATGACATTAGGGTGGGTTGTACTCAACCCACCGAAGCACTCATGGGTATGAATTAAAACCCCAGGTTGGAGTTCCAACCCGGGCCACCCGCCAACCCGGGCCACCCGCCCGGCCTACTTTCTGTTCGCCTGAAAGTAATCGTTTTCGAACCTGTCGATAACTCGAGTGGCTGCCTGCTCGATTTGGTTTCTCGTAACACGTCCATAAATCCACGTAGTGTCATTCTTTTGCCAAGTATTTGCCAAAGTTGCCACGAAAGAATTGTAGGAAAACACTGGCTCCAACAAGACGAGCTCGCATTCCATCAACGCTATTCTCTGATTCAATGTTTGATTCGGATACACGGTAATATATAAATTCAAGTGACAAGCGTTGTCGCCCTTTTGAACACTAATTCGTCGATGCCCAAGTCTTGTGACGAGCAATTGCCTTAGATCAGTCTTAAGTTGAAGAATCTGGTTGCTTTCTAAGTCGCCTGAGGTGATAGAGATGTTAATATCCGAAATTGTGTTCAGATTTTTAAGCGACCTTGATTGATGCGCTGCGTTTCGCTGTAAATCAACAAGGGAGGCTACTACCGCTTTCCCCATAGAATACTCCCCGATGATCTTTTGCCTCTCCTCTAATGACTTATTTGAATACGAACGGAGGAACTCGTCGCCGCGAGCCAGAGAAGAGTTTGCCGGAAAATCAGTGACCTCAAATGATGCTAGTCCGAGGGTAATTACTAGCAGAAGTACGTTTCGCATTTCCTGTCCTTTTTTCCTTACTTTTGGTCTGATCAACCAAAGTAGAATAATGAAATAGGTAAAAAAGAAAACTGACTTGAATCGATGCACTACGAATCACTCGTGATGACAATTGACGCATAGCCTTGTGGTGTTGTTACCCTCGGACATCCTCTGAGGAGCCTTCTGGGCAAGGGACGGCCAACTTTTAGCTATGCAAACAATTGCGACAACCGACGGTGGCTTGATTACAATCCACCGTGCGAAAGCACCCGGCACGATTCAAAGTTCGTGTCAAACCAACGCCTTACATCCGCTCTCCCAACAAAACCCCCAACTCCTCCAACTTCTCATCGATCTGCTTGCGGTTGCGCGCTTCCAAATTGACGCGCAACACGCCGTGGGCGGCGTTGGGGCGGACGTTGACCCACCAATCGGGGAAGCGGTAGGTCACGCCGTCGAAGCGTTCTTCGCGTGCGTTGGAAAGTGCGAGTGATAACTCAGAGAGCGCGCGCTCGGTGTCTGTACATTGAAACTCGATCTCGCCCGAATTGCTGTAACGCTGCAACGGCTTTGTCAGTTCGCTGAGCGGTTGTTCATTGGTGCCGATCAGATTGAGGACATGGGCGAAGGCCAGAAAGGCCGATTCGCAGTAGCGGGTTTCGCGGAAGTAAAAGCGACCGGCCAAATCGCCAGCGAAGACGGCTTCGTTTTCCGTCATGGCGCGCTTGATGTACGCAGGGCCGATGCGTTCGCGCAAAGGCTTACCGCCGAGGCGCAGGATTTCTTCTTCGGTTACGGCGCTGGCGCGATGATCGAAAACAATGGTCGCGTCGGGATCGCGCGCGAGAAAGTTCCCGGCGAGCAGCGCGATCATGTAATCGGGCCGCACAGTACGAGCGCGATCGTCGATAAACACGCAGCGCTCGGCGGAGGCGTCGAAGCAGACGGCGAAGTCGGCCTCTTCATCGCGCAGAACTTGACGCATCTGTTGCAAGTTGCGGCTCTTGAGCGGATTGGGTTCGTGATGAAACTCACCTTCATGCTCAAAGTTAAGCTTCACGATGCGCAGGTTGCGCATGCCTTTGAACAAAATGGGAATCCAACGCGCGGCCGAACCGTTGGAGGCGTCGACAACGACTTTGATCGGTCGCGGCAGCTTATTGCGCGCGTGCAGCACGCTACGGATGAAGTCGGTATAGGCTTCGCTCTCATCGCGCTCCAGCTTGCGCGAATTGGCGCCAGTGGTATGCACGGGCACGCGAATGGCAATGTCGCGAATGCTGCCGAGGCCGGTATCCATGCCGATGGGCATACCTTGCAGCCCGCAGATGCGAAAACCGTTTTCGCCGGTCGGCCGATGGCCACCGCTAACCATGATGCCGCCGCACGCGCCGATGCGTTCGACGGCGAAGTAAAGCTGCGGCGTATCGATGATGCCGAGAATGATTACGTCGGTGCCGGTGGCGCGTACGCCTTCGATCAGAGCGCGTTCCAAGCGCGGGCTGTGGGCGCGCGGGTCGCGACCGATGACCAACGAGTTGGCATCGGGGTCGGCGCGATCGTAGCCGCGCAATTTGGCGCGTAGGAACTGAGCGGCGGCATGACCGATACGCCAAGCAGCCTCGTCAGACATCGGTGCGGGAACGGCACCGGCGACTTCGGAGGCATGGAACAGCGCACCGATGCCTTCGGTCGGATTGGCGTTGCCAACGATTTGCCCGTTGATGACCTTGGCGGGCGACGGCGCTTCGACCTTTTTGCTTTCGAGTTGCACCGGGGCTTGCGCGTGTTGGTCATCGTTGAATTGGCACTGGTGGCACTTGGGAAAGTGCGACTTGCGACGACCACGGCAGATCGCGTTGGAGATGCGAATGTGCTCCTCGCCGGGGCAGTATCGGTAATAGTCTTTGGTGTTCTGCGGCATGCCCATAAGACGTGTCATGATAGCGTTTGCTCTGGTTGCTCACCAACTGTGAATGGCTGCGGCGTGACGGCGAGAAAATCACATGTCTGTCCCGCGCTGACAGTACGCAATCGCGAGTGGGTTTGTTCGGGCGACGGGTGAGCAGCCGTAAATCACAGCGACGCGGGTGTGGGTGAAGTGGTGGATTCTGGCAGGTGCATCGAGTTGGTCGGATATCTGTGGACCATGTTGGTGGCGCGCTAAATGTGGGTCGGCGAATAAGTGGTTGCGCTCGACGGTAGATTGGGGGTTTTGGTTTTGTGTTTGCTCGGTCGTTCGAAGAGTGCGCGAAGGAAAGCGGTGTCTCTGCCTTACCCAATCAATCGCCGCATCGACCAAGCTCATAATATTATGTTGGAATTGTATCGATCAAAGTTACGTTCATTGAGTGGTTGCCCTGCGACTTTTATCGATTATCTGAGGCTCCCAAGAAGTCATCGACACTGCAATGCTGAGTAGCCGGTGGCAATACAAAGGCATCTTCCGTTCGGCCTTGTTTCAATCGAGTTAATGACGTGAACGCTTTGGACGTTGGTAATAAATGATGTAGAAAACAAATTCGCCATGTCGCGGATAGACGTTTTTGAACTCCAAACGAATTGGTACCTTTAATGGTCTATTTTCTCTTTGCGCAACATTAACCAATTAAACCGGTTTGTAATCTTGTTGATGTACCGTGCAGTTGTAATCTAGGCCTGCATAGCAATCGTCATTTGTTACTCATCGTTTTAGCGCGATCAGGTAGCGAATCACCCACCTACGTCTCTCAACGGAGGAGCATTCATGTTTTCGATTTCGAGGCAAATCGCGCGTGCAACGTGCGTGGCGGCGGCAGTCGCGTGTGCGTGGTCATACGTCGCGACGGTAGAAGCCGCACCGCCGCTCGGTCAACGGCAGCCGGTGCGCACGTTGCACCATCATGCTGAACACTGTGGCATTATGGATAAGCCCGCCGACCCGTTAGACGCGCGGCGCGAATTGCTCAGCATGCCGCGCGGCACTTGGGCTTATACCACGCTCATGGATAACGGCCCGGTGAATAATCGCGTCGACCTAGTGTTTGTCGGCGATGGATACACCACGGCAGATCTCACGACGTACGAAACGCATATCAATACCGTCGTGACGACGCTCTTCAACGAGCATCCGTTCGATGTGTATGCACCGTACTTCAACGTCCACCGCGTCGACGTGATTTCTGCGGAGTCGGGCGTTGATGAGCCGGGCTCCGGCATCTATCGCAATACCGCATTGGATATGAGCGTTAGTGCCACCAGCCGTGGTATCTCTATCAGTTTGACCAAAGCGCGTGCGGCGGCGGCGTCGGCGCCCGATGAAGATCAGATTTTGGCATCGGCCAATACTACGTCTTACGGTGGCTCGGGTTACTACAGCGGCGACTTGGGTACGTTTCCGGGTGGTAACGGTATAGCCGACCGCGTGGCGGTGCATGAGTTCGGCCACTCGTTCGGCAACCTGACGGATGAATACGTCGAAACGGCGGGTAGCACGTACAACGGTGGCGAGCCTTACTTTGCTAACGTCAGCATCTACGACGCGGCGGCGCAAACGGCGCAACTTCGAAAGTGGTATCGCTGGCTCGATTTGCCCAACATTGATACCTATGAAGGCGGTTACTACCGTCAGTACGGCATCTATCGACCGTCGGTTTCGTCGCGCATGCGTTCGAACTATGGCGACTTCGAAGAAGTGAATAGCGAGCAGTTGATTCGCCTGACGTACGAGACGGTATCGCCGATTGATGATGCCACGCCGGAGCAGCCTGTTGCCTATTTGGCCGGCACGACGTTTAGCGTCACCCCGATGCAGCCAGTGGGGCATAACCTCGATGTGCAATGGGCAGTTGATGGAATCGACGTACCAGGCGCTTCGGGCAACACCTTTACGCCTGACTATGCCACTCTAAGCGACATCGTGCACACGGTAACAGTAACCGTCGTGGATAACACTACTTTGGTGCGCGACGAAGATCTGCGCAGCAATCTCATGACGGCGACGCGCACGTGGACCGTGCAGGGCGGTTACCCCGGCACGCCGTTGAATCTGATTGCCAACGGTGATGCCGACAGCATCAATCTTGATTGGGATGACAATGCCGAGCCGGATATCGCGAATTATGTCGTCTATCGCGCAACGACAGCGGGCGGTCCGTACACGCAAATCGCAACGCCAACGGCCAGCGCTTACGACGATACATCGGCAGTCGCGGGCGTAACGTACTTCTATGTCGTGGCCGCGTTTGCGCAGGGTAATGAAAGCGATGCGGGTAATGAAGACTTTGCCACGGCGGGTGTGAGCCTGCCAGCCGCGCCGCAGAACTTGGTGGCCACGGTCGGTGAAGAGGCCTTGTCGCTCGATTGGGATGACAACGGTGAAAGCAATCTCACGGGATACACGCTGTATCGTGCCGATACCACGGGCGGACCTTACACGGCGGTTCATGCGGGGCTGATTGCCAGCAGTGATTACGTTGATGCAGGGCTTATCAACGACCAAACCTATTACTACGTCGCAAGTGCTTCCGATGCTTATGGCAATGAAGGCCCGCTCAGCGCCGAAGTGGCAGGCACGCCGACGAACTTGCCGCCGGCCGCGCCGACGGGGTTGGTCGCAACGCCGGGTGATCGCAAGGCCTATCTCGAATGGGATGCCAACACCGAGCCCGATTTCCGCGAGTATCGCATTTACTACAGCGAAACCTCGGGCGGTCCCTACGATGAAATCGACAGCGACGACGTCACGAGTTGGGTCGTCGGCGGTCTGAATAATGGTCAGCCGTACTATTTCGTCGTCGAGGCCCTCGATGAGGCGGGGGCAGTAAGCCCGTTCAGCAACGAAGCCACGACGACGCCGATCGATAACGAAGCGCCGGGGCTGCCGTACAACATCGCGACTACGGGTAACATCGGAACCGTCTTTATCGAATGGACGCCGCCGAACGACCCGGATTTCTTCTACGTCTCGGTCTATCGATCGAGCACCTCCGGCGGACCTTATACGTTTGTCGATTTCTCGGAAGATCCGGAGTATCTCGACAGCGGTTTGACCAACGATCAGGACTACTACTACGTGCTGACGGCTACCGATGGCGCGCTGAATGAGAGCGGCTTCACTGCCGAGTTTGTCGGTCGACCGATCAGCGATCCGCCGCCTCCCACGCCGACCAACCTCGTGGCTACGCCGGGTGACGGTCAGGTGGCGCTGGATTGGAATGACGTTATCGATCCGGATTTCTATGCGTATCGCCTCTTCCGCGGGGCGACGCAAAATGGTCCGTTCGGTGAAATCTGGTACGGCAGCAACAGCAACTACGTTGATACCAACGTCGTGAATGGCACACGCTACCACTACGTTGTGACGGCGGTCGATTACGCGCTGCAAGAAAGCGCTCAGAGCAATATCGTCAACGCAATTCCGTTCGATACAGTGCCGCCGGCCGCGCCGCAGAACTTGGTGGGTTATCCGCTCACGCAAGGTGCGTATCTCGATTGGGATGACAACACCGAATCGGATTTCAACACCTATCTCGTGTACTTCTCGCTAACGGCGGGTGGCCCGTACGAAGAATACGATGGCGATGAGCCGAGCGAGTTTCCGATTTACGGTTTGACTAACGGCACGACCTATTACTTCGTGGTAACGGCGCTGGATGACTTCGATAATGAAAGTGGTTTCAGCAACGAAGTATCAGTTACCCCCGAAGCTGACCCGGTTCCGATGGCACCACGCGAATTGACGGCTACGCCCGAAGAAAACGCAGTCGATCTCGAATGGCTGGAAAACTGGGATCAGGATATCGATCTCTACACGGTGTATCGATCGACAACGTCGGGTGGACCATACGCATTCGTCGGCGTTGCGCAGGGCGGTAACTACTACGACAACACACCGATCGGCGGCACGACTTATTACTATGTCGTAACGGCCACCGACGATGCCGGTCAGGAGAGTGCCTACAGCAACGAAGCCGTAGTTACGCCGATCGCGCCGGTGATGCCGCCGGCGAACGTAACGGCAACGCCAAGCGCCAACTCCATCACGATCAGTTGGTCGATGGTGCAAGATCCGCGTTTGACCGGCTATGCGATTTATCGATCGACGACCAGTGGCGGCCCTTACACAACCGTGGGCGCCGTGCAGGATGAGTTCTGGACCGACAGCAGCGTGTCGGCTGGTACCACTCACTACTACGTGGTGACCACGCTTTACGATGGTCAAAGCGAAACCGGTTACAGCGATGAAGTGAGTGCATCGCTATCCGATACGACGCCACCTGCCGCGCCGACAGGTCTTGCGGGCACGCCGCAGAATGCTGCCGCCGACCTAAGTTGGAACGCCAACGGCGAGCCGGATCTTGCGGTGTACGTGATTTACAGCGCGACGACTTCGGGCGGACCGTACACCGAAGTCGATAACGACGATGCCACGTCGTATTTCGTCGGCGGCCTCACGAATGATGTGACGTATTACTTCGTCGTGACTGCAATGGATACGTCGGGCAATGAGAGTGGCTACAGCAATGAAGTCGCTGTAACGCCGTTCGATCCGAACCAGACGGCGTCGGGATATAATGTGCAGTCCGGCCGCGTGCAGGTAACGGGCGCGACGCTCGATGTCTCGATTAATGCTGTCGATATCAATCACGCCTTTGTGCTGCTGAGCTACGGCACGGGCTATAACAACGGCAACACCAATGCCAATCAGGTGATGGTGCACGGCGACCTGCTCGATAGTGACACGCTACGGTTGTATCGCGGCAGCTCGGGCAATTCGTCGTGGGTCAGCTATCAGGTGATCGAATGTGTTGGCGGTGAATTCACGGCTTATCGCGGCACGGGTTCTTTCGCCAACGGCGATGGGGCGGCGTCGCTCGCCCTTGGTGCGACGGTCAATCCGTCGGACTGTTTGGCGTTGGTGTATGCCGAGAGCAACTCGAACAGCCGTAGCTACTTCAGCGAAGCGCATCTGACGGCTTACGTCGATTCGTCCTCTACAGTACGCATCGAACGTGCCGATACGGGTAGCTCGAGCGTCGATTACAACTGGACGGTGGTCGAGTTCGATACGTCCAAGATCGATTCGATTGAAAGCGGCTCGTTGAGCTTCAGCAGCCCGCGCAACAACTCGCGTGCGACGGCTTCCATTGGTGCCGTGAACCCTGCCACATCGCTTCTGTTATTCCAAAGCCGTACGACGCGCAATGGTCTGGCTTACACCGCCGTGGCCGGACAATTGAACGGCGCGGGTGATGCCGTCGAGTTTTATCAACACACCGGCAGCAGCGGTACGCGTACGGTTGAATACACCGTGATTGACTTTGGGGCCGGTTCCGCCGCGCAGCGCGGCCAGATCAATAACAGCGGTGATAAGAACTGGTCGGTTGCCAATGTGACGCTGAGCCCGGTCGATACCAGCTCCAGTGTTCACTTCCATAGCATGACTTGTAACGGCACGGGTACGGCATATCCGCGTACGTATAGCACGGCCGAATTTACGTCTTCGAGTAACTTGCGCATTCAGCGTCAGCGCTGGGGACAGCATAGTTACATCGAATGGCAAGTGGTTGAGCTACCGGCGGCGACGAATCCTTAAAACTGTTCACGATTGAATGCGACGGCAGCGCTGTGGCACCGGCTAATAGCCGGTGTATGCAGACTAATCGTCTAGAGTCGTAGTCATTCGTGAAGCAGCCTAGGCGTCGAAAAAACGACTCGGCTTGAGCGGGCCGGGTTGCAGTTCAAGTAAGGTTAAAATCGCACGGGGGCGGATGTCTCAGAATCCGTCCCCTGTTTTGTTTTACAGGGGCAAGTCGGATTGAATGCTCTCGATCACGCTGCGCGTTTGCCGAATGTTATACACGGCGCCAATCACAATCAGGCCGATCGGTAGTGCGTATCTAACAAACAAGATCAGCATTCGCAACCATAGCGATTGCGATCGTAGGATGTGGATGCCGCCCGACGCCAACGATCGAGCCATGATGATTTCGGTAATGCTTGATACGGTAAAGACGATAGCGGCGGCCAGCGCCCATTGCGCCGCAAGGCCGACCCAGAAAATATCGAACCAATATTCCAACAGGCTAAAGGCGGTGCCGAACAGATATGCGATGGTGCGCGACCAGCGTTGCCAAAATGAAAGGCCGATGCGTTTTCCAGCGCGGCACCAGCGGTGATAAACACGTCTCCACAGTCATGGCATTTGGCCAATGCTTTGGAGTCTTGGTACGCGGCGCGACCGGTTTTGGGATCGAAGTAGTAACCGGTGCGGTCGGAACGGCAGGCGGGGCAGGTCGGCATATTGCATTGGCGATTTTATTCGCGGGTTTCCGCATTGATGAAGAGATAGTCCCCATCATCGTTGTCGTATCGTTCGTATATGTCTTTGATGGTTCCAGTTTCGATATCGCGGCCGAGTTGAGCGCAGCCCTCATCGAGTTCATCGTCATCGATTAGCAAGCGAAAGCTGGAGATACCGGCACGCACGTGGGCGTCGAGATACATCGCGGGCTTGTGCTTGCCGCTGTAAAGAAAGAAATCCTGTAAATCGGGTTGGATGGCGTATGGCTCGGTGGTGACGATATCAAAGCTAGCGCTAGCGAGGGCGTCCGTGGTGACGTTCAGCGTAGGCATCTGCTTCATCGAGCGCGCCATCATTTGCGGAAAATAATGATTGAGCCAATAGCCCGACATTTGGTCGGGCGTGGCAGTGAAGATGACAAGGCGGCTTGTCTCAGTGAGTACCCGCCGGATCTCGCGAAAGGCGTGCGCCAAATCTTCGAAGTGATGGGTCGCCAACGTGCAGATCGCGCCATTGAACGAACCTTTGTTGTAAGGAAGGTTGGTGACATCGGCGACCTGCCAATCAAGCGTTTCGTTCTTATTGCGCGCCGCTGCGATCATGGTCTCCGAGGCGTCTACACCGCAGATATCAACGCTGTGCTCGTTAAGTGCGATGGTGTAATTGCCGCTGCCACAGGCGATATCGAGATACCGCCCATCCGGTTGAGGGTCTAGGTGATGTAGCAGCCGTTGCGTTAGATATGGATCGGCACGGCGCGTGGTGTCGTATTGATCGCCGATGATGTCGTAGCGTGCGGTCATAAGTCGCTCGTGATTCCGTGTCAGTTTCGCATTTCTCAGCCGAACTCTACGAAGTACTCAAACTGCGCCTGACTTTTTGCTTCGCCTATTGAGAAGTGGGCAGTGTCAGCGATACAGTCGCCAGCCGCATCGAGCCGCTCAAGTAATATCATACCGTCGGCTTCTCTCAGCCGCAGTGCGGTAACGTGATTCGTGACGTCGATCGAACCGCGATAGTGTCTTGCAGTTTCTTTCACCGCAGTGACCAGATATACTTTTGCCATGATGCCATTCCAAAATTTGAGACACACTTAAGCTAAACTAGCAATTGAAAAAATCATCCGAATCCTAAGCACATTTGGTAACGAGGTCCGACTGATGCCCGATTACGATCAATTATCGCTCGACTTACATCGCAAGCATACCGGCAAAATGCAAATAGCCAGCAAAGTGCCGCTGAACAGCCGCGACGATTTGTCCATTGCCTATACGCCGGGCGTCGCCAAGCCGTGCTCGGCTATAGCCGAAAATCCTGAGCTAAGCCGTGAGTTGACCATTCGGGGCAATACTGTGGCCGTGGTCAGCGACGGCACCGCCGTGCTGGGGTTGGGCAACATCGGCCCCGCAGCTGCCATGCCGGTGATGGAAGGCAAGTCGATCTTGTTTAAGCACTTCGCCGATGTCGATGCGATTCCCCTTGTGGTCGATGCACCCACGCCCGAAGCGCTGATCACGTTTGTACGCGCCGTCGCGCCCAGCTTCGGCGGTATCAATCTTGAAGACATCGCCGCCCCGCGCTGTTTTCAGGTGGAGGCGGCGTTGCAGGATATTGGCATCCCGGTGTTCCACGACGATCAACACGGCACGGCTATCGTGTTGCTGGCGGCGCTTACTAATGCCGCGCGCGTGGTTGGCAAGTTACTTTCGAATATGCGCGTCGTCATTAGTGGTGCCGGTGCGGCGGGAACGGCGATTGCAAAGTTGCTGCGCTGCGTTGGGCATTCCGCCGATGTCTGTGTGAGCGTGAAAGACGTGATGGTCTGCGATTCGAAGGGCATTATTTCGCGCGACCGTAGGGATTTAAATTGCTACAAGACCGAACTGTTGGCGTTTTCCAATCTGGAGAATCGTAGCGGTGATCTGGCGGCGGCGCTCGAAGGTGCGGATGCATTTATCGGCGTATCAAAGGGCGGCTTACTCAAGCCCGAGATGGTGCGGGCGATGGCGAAAGATCCGATCATACTTGCGATGGCCAACCCCACGCCGGAGATCATGCCCGACGAAGCCAAAGCCGCCGGCGCCGCCGTGATCGGTACCGGGCGCAGCGATTTTCCCAATCAAGTGAATAACGTATTGGCATTTCCCGGTATCTTTCGCGGCGCGCTCGACGCCAAGGCGGAACGAATCACCGAGCGCATGAAGATGGCGGCGGTAAACGCGCTGGCTGATGTAACGGGTGAATTGAGCGCAGAGAGAATTCTGCCGGACCCCTTGGATACGACTGTGGCACCCAAGGTAGCGGCGGAGGTGGCGAAAGCAGCGCGGCGGGGGTAGCTTGGTTAGAAGGTGATATCAGACAACCTTGTCGATTTCTACTGTACTGCTTCGTCAAACTCAGTTTATTAGAACCATTCTGACGCAGACAGAGCATATCAAGACCATATCGAACGCAGCAAATCGCGCCAGATACGGTCGATCATTTTCCCCCTGTCGCCACTTCTCAATCAGGCACGCAACCGATCAAATCAATACGCCAACGGCGTTGCGACACCTAGCCCGGGGTTGCCGCTTCTGCGGCTACCCCGGGTAACATATGCGGCAGGCGTTTCAACCCTGAAGGGGTTGCGGTCTGCGTTACGCACGCGTCGGCGCAACGCTTTCAGCGTTGAATCGATTCTAAATCTCCATACTCAGGGTAGCCGCTGGTGCGGCAACCCTGGGCTAATGAATGGAGCGCCTTCGGCGTACAAGACTTGTCGCATTTACACGCTTCATAAGATTCGAACTGGATCATGGAAATTGAGCTTAATCGCGTTGACCCTGCGGCGAACGATCAACAACCGAGGCCAAAGGTGGATCGCGATACGTGCTGCGTGTGCGCCTTCAGAATTTAGCGGTCCGTTCGGACGAGTCGACGTCTGAGCAGGTGGAGTGAATTCGATTGCGATGCTCTCGGCTACGCTTGGTTTACGATTGCTATAAGCAACGCTTCCCACTGGCTCGCTACTTGATCGATTGTGTGAGTCATAGTGAAGCAGTCACGCGCGCGACGGGCCGTCTCGATGTATTCCTGCGGGTTTTCAAACAATGTTTTCAAAAGCGGCGATACTTGTTTGTCTTCCGTCCATGTTGCGCCGCATTGGTTTTCGTTGATAATTTCATCGGGATCGACGCTCGATAAAACGGGAATACCGCGCGACCAGGCTTCGATAAATGTGTTCGGAAAGCCTTCCCATTCACTCGTACATAACAATGCGGCTGCACGGTCAAAGTGGGTGCCGACTTCGCGATACGGCACAAACCCGTGCATGGTGACATTTGCCTGCTCGCGCAGATCGGCAACAGCGGCGGCGATGTCGGGCGCAGGATTGGGGTGATCACCGACGATGTCGAATTGATACTCGGAACAGGCACGCGCGATGGAGAGTAAGCGGTCTACGCGTTTAGGGCGCGAAAAGCGGCCCACCCAGAGGATGCGCGGTGTTTGCAGGCGTTGCTTTAACGATTCGTCAGTCAGATTCGGTTTAGGATCGACGCCCGCGCTGCGAATCAGGTGTGCGTTGATAGAGTAGGTTTGCTTCAACAACTCCACTTGTCGGCGCGTTTGGGCGACGACCGCATCGGCGCGGCGCAGGCCGTATTTGAAGAAGGCCCGTTCGCGCCAGGATGTGCGATTGCCGACGCGGCGATCGCATTCGGGCTCACTGGCGACGGCGTACACAAATTTCCTGCCGTTGCGTCGCGTCCAATGCGCCACTTGGCCCGTTTCGATCCCCGCAGTGCGTTGAATGTAGATATCGGCATCGGCGCGCTGCATCGCCGCGTTGAGACCCGTCCAGCGCGGGTGAAAAAAACGTATGCCTCTGCCCCCTTCATTTTTGCCGTAAGCCTTGAACACGCGTATGCCATCATGTTCGATACCGTCGGCTTGACCGTGATCGAGCGTGACGAAACTCACCTGCCAGCCGCGCTTTACCAATTCGTGCGCGATAAGCGCCCGTTGCACCTCGGCACCACCGATATGTTGTACATTCGGATCGCCGGACAGCACTGCGTAATTATTGGGTGCGACAAAACAGATGTTGGGACGGTTGGAAGACATAGCGGTGTTGTTTAACTATGCGAAGAAGCGGCAGTCGGCGCCGTGTCCGTGGTTGCAGCGTGGTTGATTCCGAGTTTGCCAAGCGTGCGCCGGCGCATCTCAGCAGGAACCACCAGACGCCAGTAAATCGGAAGCGTAATCAACCCGCCCACGCCAGCGCCGACGGCAATCCAAAAACCCTCCAACCAAACGCGACTCAATGCGAACGACAACGCCAGTGGAACATTGGCAATCAATGGTCCCCAACCGATGCGTCGCAGATACTGCGTAACCGGTAGCGCGCAGGCGTTACATGCAATAATGGGCATAACCAAGCCGCCGGTGAGTGCGACCGGCACGGCTAAGCCGATGGCGGCACCGAGCATGCCGAGATCGAATACCGCGATCAGTAGCCACGCCAAGACAATGCCGAGGATGACACCGCACCAATCGATGATGGCAATGCGACCGTGCCGGTTTTGGCCCATCAATACCGAGTACGCGCCTTGCTGCGGAATCATGAATAGATGGCCAAGGGCGATGACGATCAGTACCGATTGCGCTACAAAGCCGGGGCCCATCCAAAGCGTAACGATATGATCGCCCAAGAAGCACAAGAGCAAGACGATGGGCAAGCTGAAGTAAAGACCGATGCGCGTAGTCGTGACCAACAATGATCGAAGCGCCACCTGATCGGCGGCAGCGTCGTAAGCGCTGCTGCGGGGGATAAAAACTTGCGCGTACTGTTTCATAAAGCGCAGCGCGTGTTTGAGTAGCGCCGTCTGCCGTGAGTAGATCGCAAAGACTGCTGGGCCACCGAGCATACCTAGTACCATCAGTCGGTTGATTTCATACAGGCTGCCGCGAGCTAACCCTTGTGCAACCGTCTTACTGCCGTAGGCCACGAGCTGGCGTGCTGCTTTTTTGTCAATGTGGCTGGATTGCAATTTAATCTGCGGGCATATGCGCAAAGCAGTAAACCACTTTGCCATGTCGCCACAGACTTCACCGACCAATACGGCAAACGCAACTGCGACGAGGCCGTTTCCCTCCCGCAAGATAAGTACAATGGCGAGTAAAACGCCGCCATCGCGGAGCACGCGAATGATGTTGAGCAGATCAAAACGTTCGCAGCCGGTGATCACGGCATTAAACACCCCTCCGGGAAGCTGTAGGGCGGCTGTCAGAGATAATAAAATGACGACCCAGCGTGCTGTACGAATCAATTCGGGCGCCGCGTCATCGGGTAAAAGCCTTGGCACCAAGAAGGAACAACCAGCAGCGACTGCGAAGCCCAAAACGCAAGCGCCGCTGAGTAGCGCCAAACTTGTGTTGACGGTTTGATTGAGACCTTGCCAGTTTGCCAGTTCGCGATCGCGTGCGACGTAGCGAGATACTGAGGACGTTAGCCCCATATGTAGCCAGCGCACGAAGAAAACGAACGACCAACCAAGATCCCAAACGCCTAACACTGGCTTGCCGAGATAATCGGAAATTAACCGTACGACGATAAAGCCGGAAGCCAGCACCAACAGATACCAAATCCAGTTGGCGGCAACATTGCGCGCGGCAGAGGGTCTTCGTGGTGCCGTTGGTCCGGGTGTATCGCCAAGCGTCGGTGCCGTACCGGTATTATGAAAACTCGGCGCAGCAGCTATTGAATCCGGCGAGGACGAGTTATCGACAGGCCGAGCGTTAGGCGAGTTGTTCCGGTCGTTGCTCATTGATATCCGTAGCGACGGTTTAGCGTACCGGCCGTTTTTTCGAAGGATTGCAGTGCGTCGTCGGCTAGCTCACGACGCCATTTTTCGTCGAGCGCGATCTCATCCAAGCGCGCTAGTCGCATACGATTGCCGAGAATATGGTGCGGAACTGACGAGATATCATCGGCAAAGTCGGCTGGATCAATTTCGAGGAATGCGGCTATCTCTGTAAGCGCCTTGTCGACGTCGTTGCATAGCGATTCGTAACTCAGTCGATGATATTGATCCGGCCGTAAACGCGGTATCAGCCGCTCGATTTGTTCATGCGTGCGTCGCCAGTCTTCCGCGGCCACCGTTGGTGTAAGCCCCTTCTTGCTAATCGTCGAATTTACGACGCCGCGACCATCGCGCACAAGGTGAACTAACCGCACATCGTAGTCGCCCGTGTTAATCAGATGTTGCAAGCGCACGGGGTCTTTGGAGCCGTCTAGAAATATATCGGCTCGCTGCAACGCGAGCGTCGCTTTTATGGCGGCTCGATTGGTAGCGCGGGCGGTGGCGATCAAATCCTGACAGGTGGGGCTAACGGCCATCAGCGCGCCACGCACGCCTTCGAAGAGCGGCCCCCGATTGCGCGCCCGCACGATGCGATCGGTGAATCCACCGGCATGTGTTCGAAAATCGGTCGGCGGTCGTTGCAGATCGAACGTTAACCCTTCACCTTCAACGCGCGCCCGCAGCAGTCGCCAAAAATCGCATGCGTTTAGCAATGCGCCGCACGAACATTGATAAGTCGCCAAGTCGATGCTGCCCCATTTGAGTTCGCCGACCGTCGCGATGCGCGGGTGGGCATTGAGCAAGAACGTCAGCAACGTCGAGCCGGAATAACTCGGCGCTGCGATGTAGGCGAGTTTGATCATGGGGCGCCTACCTGCGCTAGCGGTTGTTCATCGGTAAGTGCATACGGCGATGCGGAAGCTTGCTGAGCCGCGTTTGTCTGGAAGGCGAGGTGCTCGTGTCGCACGCGCAGCATCACGCCCCAAACGCAGAGATAGGGAACCGCACTTTGCGTCGGGTAAAAGCTCGAACCGGCGATGGCAGCCGCCATTTCGGTGGCAACGGCGACCAGACCGATGGCACCCACCACACGGATCAGCGCATCGTCTTGGTAGCGGAGTAATTGCCAGCCAACATACAACAAGCCCATGAAACACAACATGCAGATCGCCAAGCCGGCGATGCCGGCATCGAGCAACACTTCCAAATACGCACTATGCGGATGTTGCGGCACGGCTTTGGCACCGAGGTCGATCATGCGTTCGTAAGCGTCGGTGCGTAGAATCGTGTAACGACCGTGGCCGACGATGGGGGATTTGGCAAACTGTTCGAGCGAAGCGGGCCAGAGATACGTGGTTCGCCCCGACGAGATTTCATCGAAGTCGCTATGGTCAACATCGCTGCCGATGCCGGCCAACACGCGGTCGGCGACATCGGGAACCGCCACACCCACACCGATCGCAGCCAAGGGCAGGATCAGCAGCAGAACGCGATATCGCAAAACGCCCAGCAGCAAGCCCGCAGCAACGAACGAAAGAAACCCGGCACGCGACTTCAGCGCCAGGAATGCCGGCAACGAAGCGGCTGCGGTAACTAGAACCGCGAACTTTTCCCACGGCTTGTACAGCACCATCACCAATAGCAAGGCACCCCATAATGAAAACGCCGTGATCTCGGCAAGATCGTTGGCGAACAGGCCGATCAGCTTGTCGGTCGCGCGGCGCGCGCCGCCGGTGTCGATGGTGAAGACCTTTTCGCGCAGCGTTTTAAACATCAGCAGCGAATAACAAAGCCCGCTGCCCACGGCACAAACCAGCGCGAGCTTCACGCGCGTCCTGCGCAAGGCACCGTCGTAAAACAAAAAGCCCATCGCCAGGTACTTGAGCGGGTTGATGATCGTATCGATGCCGATTTCTTTGGCGGTGTAGCGACCGAGATACGCACCGCGAAAGGCGTCGGTTGAAAGTGCGGCGACCAGCCCCGTGATAATAATCATCGAAACGTACGTCAAAGATAGAAACACGGGCGCGGCAGTTGCGGGCGCGCGCTGAGGATCACGGCGGCGCTCGAAATACCAGCAAATGACGATGACCGCAAAGAGCACATTCCACGGATTGAGCCCTTGTATCCCGAACATCATCGTCGGCATACTTGGGTTCTGCATCAGCACGGTAACAAAGAGCAATCCGCAAAGCGACCAAAACCAACGGCGTACGGCGACGAAGGACAACACGGCGATCAGAATGTAGAGAGCCGTGAGACGGATCATGGTGGTTTACGCGTTAGCGTCCGGTTTACGCGCACGGATGACCAGTGTGCTGCCCAAGCGCGTGGTAATGGCGTTGGCGTTCTTGAAGCGGGCCGATAGTGATTGCGAGGCGTTAGACATCATGCGCCAGCGCCCAAGCCGCCCCCAGGGGCCAAACGTGTTAATACGCACTTCTTCCACCACCAAGCCCGCGCGGCGCAACAAGCTAGTGACTTCGCCCACCGACCATTGTCGATGGCGATAGCGATTGTTGCCGCTTCCGTTGTTCGATGTCTTGCCACGCAACGCATTTTTCGCGCGATGGGCGGTGCGTTCCAAGCTGCGTTCGACTTTCAGCAAGTGGCGAAACACGCTCTTGCGATTGGGAAACGAAATAATGAGATGACCGCCGGGCTTAAGTGTTGCCACGATACCCGCAACGGCCATGAGCGGATTGGGAATGTACTCGATGACGCCCGACGAAACGGCGATGTCAGCACTGTCGAACGCCAGCGGCAACTTGGTGGCGTCGCCGGCAAGAAAGCGATCCTGCGTATGGTCGATGGATGCTTGACGTACCATTTCGGGCGAGAAGTCCATACCGAACACGCGCATCTTCTCGCGTGGTAACCCGGCGAGCACATCACCACTGCCGCAACCGATGTCGACGACTTGTAGCGTAGTCGTCGCGGCGTCGAGTAGCGGCATGAGCAGTTCGTGGATGTTGCGGCGGCGCATGAGCAGATCGACATCGGCCATGCCACGCGGCGCTTGCCGATAGCGTTGGCCCCAGCTGCTGCTGGCGTCGTCAAAATAGTTGCGCACAACGGTGGGTTGTTCGGCAGTGGCGGCGGGCCGGCTCATTGCTTTGCGCCTCCGTTGCCGTTGGTCGGTGCGGGCGACTTCTCAAACACACCCAAAATCATGTGCCGCAACGGTGCGACGGGTCGCGTCATCTTTTCGAACAACACGCCCAAGCGATACGCCGCCGTCGAAAACATAAGATAGTGCGGATGATGCGGGATGTAGCGTACATCGACCGCATCGAACCCCGCGGCGCGCGCTTCGGATGACAAACTGCCCAGCGTGTTCGCACGATAATACGCCGGAAACGTGTCTTCATCGGCCGTACCGGATGCGATTCGGTTGACCATCTGTCGCATGCCGTGCGGCATCACGCGGGCGGCAGCGATGGGCGGAAAGTTTTGATTAACCGTCATCACGACGAGGCGACCGCCGGGCTTGAGCACGCGGGCACACTCGCGAAAGGCGACGGCCGGGTGTTCGAGATGTTCGGCAACATTGGCCATACAAACGACGTCGACGCTGTCGTCGTGCAGGCAGAGTTTGTGACCATCGCCGAGGATCATGGTTGTATGATCCTGCGGTGGCCATTGATGGGCGATTTCCATATCGACGCCGATGCCGTGGGCGAAGTGTTGGGCCATGCGGCGCAGGCGTTTGCCTTCACGGCTGCAACCGATTTCAAGCAACACGCCGGTGCCATCGAAGCCACGTGTGACGGCGGCTTCGTACATGATGCCCGGCCACTGATCGCGTGGGTAGTAGTGTTCGCGTAAGGCTTGGCAGCGTTCGAGCGCGGGGCTAACCATCGGCGGCCTCCTCGCTTGTTGGACGTGCCCATACATCGGCGACATAGATCGGCCGCTCGGTCAGCAACGATTCGGAAATAGCAAAGGTCGTCGCCGACGTATTGATCGCATCATCGATGGCGATCGGTGGGCTGCCGTTGGTACGAATGGCGCTGACAAAGGCGGCCATCTCGGCGGCGTGACCTTTGCCCGAACCCTTAGGCGCGATGGTTTCTTTCTTGCCGTTCGCATGAATCGTCGCCAGTTTCCAATTGTCGATGATGGCGGTCGTATCTTGGCCGAAGACCTCGATCCGTTCCTTACCGGCGGCAGTATCGCCGTTGGCGATGTACACGAGTGTCGCGATGGAGCCGTCTTCGAGTCGCAGCGTGCTTATGCAGTTGTCGTTCTGTTGACCTGCGACACGTCCGCCGATCATCTCGGCGTAAACGCGTTCAATCTTGGCACCGGCGAGAAATTGAATTAGATCGACGAAGTGACAGCCTTCGCTCACGATACGCCAGCCACCCTCGTCGGCATCCTGATACCAAGAGTCTTTGCCGAGCGCGCCGGCGTTAACGCGGCATACGATTTCGATCGGCGACGAGCGGTTCGCAAACGTCGATTGAATAGACTGCGCTAACGGGCTAAAGCGACGATTGTAACCCGGCATGAGAATGCGACCGCTCGCTTGTTGTGCGGCGATCATGTCCTGCAATTCCGAGGGCGTTAGCGCCAACGGCTTTTCGACGAAGACATGCTTGCCGGCGCTAAGCGCTTTGGCGGCGAAGGCAGCGTGCGTGTCGTGGCGCGTGGCGATCACAACGGCATGCACGCTGTCGTCGCGCAAGATTTCATCGAATTCGCTGGTGCAGTATTCGAAGCCATGGCGACCGGCGGCGCTGCGGGCACTCAGGCCGCCCGCCGAGCAAATGGCCTTCAAATGCGCGCCGTAGGCTTTCTTCATGGCTGGTATCAGCGTGGCCGTGGCAAAGTTGCCCGCGCCGATCAACGCCAAATTGACGATACCGGCTTGTCCGTTATGTGCTGCGGTTGATGCCAATGCCACGCGGCGCGTTAACGGTGCGTCGGTCGGATACTTAAACAGGATAGCGACGGCATCATCGCCCGCGCCGTCGTGTAGCGCTTGGTAGGCATCGGGCGCGTCGCTAAGCGGATAGACACTCGGCTTGAGTTGCTTGGGTTGCAGCGATCCGTTGCCGACGAGCCGCAAGAACTCTTCCAGATTGCGCCCCTCGGTCCACCGCACGTAACCGATGGGATAGTCGACGCCTTTCTTTTCATAGCTCGTGTCGTAACGCCCCGGACCATACGAGCGCGACAAGATCACGTTGAGCTCTTTTTCGTAATACGTCTGCCAATCCGCCTCGACCGGCACCATGCCGACGATGACGACATTGCCGCGATCGCGCACCACCTCACCGGCCAGTGTCATCGGGTCGGCGCTCTTGGTACTGGCGGCAATGTACGCGGCATCAACACCAAAACCGTTGGTGGCTTGTTCGATGGCGTCGGTTAAGGCGCTATCGTTGCGATGCAAAGCCAAGTCCGCTCCGCAGTCGCGCGCTAAAGCGAGTTTCTTTTCATCGAGGTCAACACCAATCACCTTGCAGCCGGCGGCTTTCAGAATCTGTACGCCTAACAAGCCCACCAAACCCAAACCGACGACGAGCACCGTGTCGCCGAGTGACACACCGGCCTGTCGCACGCCGTGCATGGCAATCGCGCCGACGGTGGCAAAGGCAGCATCGGCCGGGTCCACGCCTTCGGGCAGTTTCGCGCACAAGTTACGCGGCACCGCCACGAATTCGGCATGACACGCAATGCCTTCCCCCGCGCATGCGACCAAGTCGCCCACGCGCAAATCGTCGATGCCGTCGCCGACCTCTTCCACAATGCCCGCCATGCTGTAGCCCAACGGTGTGAGCGCATCGAGCCGTTCGCGCACTTTGTTCATCGATTCGGCCAGACCGACCTGCCGCACGCTGTCGATCACCTGCTTGACCTTGTCGGGGCGGGCGCGTGCCTTGGCGATCAGATTCATGCGCGCTTGCGTGACCTTCATGCGCTCGGTGCCGGTGCTAACCAGCGAGTAACAGGTGCGCACCACCACACCGCCGCGTCGACAGATCGGCGCGGGCACGTCTTCGAGGCTGAGGTTGCCGGTGCGATAGTTTTGTACGACCTGTTTCACGTATGGCTCGCTATTGTTGGTGCGCTGTGCGCGACGTCCGGTATGCGTTGATCCACAAACGTCATCTTGCCGCGCGTCGTCAACTCTATGTCGTCGCAAACGGCCACCTCAAACACGATACGCCCTCCGAGTTTTCGGTCGAGGCTTTTTTTTATGGCACTCGCGCGGGTGTCGTTCCAATCTGCCGCCGGCACGACGCGTAGCGTTGCTTTACCGGGCGTTTGTTGCAAGAACTGGAATTGCCGCACGCCATCGAAGGTGCCGTCGTGCATATTGACCGCCGTCCAACTGATTTCGGACCCATCGGTGCAAATTAGCATCTCCTGCGTGCGGTGACCTTGGATGTCGCCCAGCAACATCTGTTCGCGACCACAGTGTCGGCAACGGTCGCCAAGATACGTCGCAAAGTCGCCTGTGCGATAGCGAATAAACAGCTGCACGCGATTGATAAAACCGGTGCCGACGATCTCACCGCGCTGCCCGACTGTTGTAACAGGATCGCCGTCTTGATCGATCAATTCGCAATAACCATACGTCGGCCAAACGTGGTAGGTCGCATCGTGTTCGCATTCAGCGGCGAGGACGAGCTTTTCGGAATGACCGTACCAGGAGAAGTAGCGCAGCCCCGTAACTTCCTCGGTGGCGCGACGGTCTTCGTCGTAAACGATTTCGCTACCCGCCAAGATGCCGCGGATGTTTGTTGGTAGTTTGCGACCAATGCGTTGCATGAAGCGCGTAAGCGCCGCGATGGATGACGGATACACGTGCAGGTAGCAATCGCCCAGCGTTGCCATCGTGTCCAAATAGCGCGCCATGTTCTCGTCAGTCATGTGAAAGTTGCTGAACTGATGCCGGCGCAGGATCGGATCGTAAGCATAGCGCAGGCCGGTACGATCCGGTGATACGACTGCGCCGCGCAGAATCACTTGCGGCATGTCGGGTTGGTAACCCACGCGCTGCCAACTGGCGACGAGATAGGCATATTCGATAGCCGAGCGTTCGCTGCCGATGTGAAACTTTAACGGTACACCGCTGGAGCCGCCGGTGGAGACGGTATCGACGCCGGGACTATTGGCTGGGCGGGTGAGCATCTTGGCGCCATGCTCGATCAAAGTTTGCTTGTCGATCAGCGGTAAGGCGCGGATGTCTTCTGGTTGTTGTACGTCGCTTGGCTTAATACCGGCTTCATCGATGACTGCACGCCAATAGGGTGACCGTTCGTGCGCGAGTTGCAGGATGGCGCGCAGTTGGCGCGTTTGATAGACGCGACTTTGTTCGGCCGACCAACTTGCGGCGTCGTTAGCGAAAGCGAGTTGCGCGCGAAAGGCCTTGCCCAACCAAAAGCTGGGTGGCATGACCGACAGCGCACCGGCGAGGCTGCGCTTCACCCGGGCTGGCGTTTTATCCCACAGATTCTTCCGCGAGAGCGCCGTCATGATCGCAGGCCCTCCACATGGGTAGCCACGCCTGCGTTGGAATGGCTTGTGTTCGCATGCGTTCTATGTGCTGGTTTTGCGATTAACGCCGCGACGGGTGCCGTCGCTAACGGCAGTAGCGCCATCACGATCGGCAAGCTGAAGCGCGTCGAGTGGATAATGATCAACGCGTAGAGGAATACGAAGGAAAAGCTGAAGAGTATCAGCCAAGCAGTGACCCCGCGGCGCTCGGCGGGCACACGAGATAATCCAATCAATGCAAGCAGCAATACGCTGCCATTGACGACGGCGTTGGCGAGCGACTTGGTTGGGCTGGAAGAAAAGTACCAGAATCGCGCGAAGCCAATACCAATTTTTTTGATGATTAGGAGCGGGTCGGCCCTGAACATCTCAAACGCGGCTGCACCATAGCGTCGATCGATATCTTTGGGCACATCGAGATGGCCGTGGGTGTCTATGCGTTCCAACTCAATGGGTTTGCCGGTCGATGCGAAGTATTCCAGCGCCCGTCGCCGTCCATGCTTCAAGCTGCGGTCGCAGTCATGATTTTCTTCGAGCATGTAGTTACCGAGCAACATGTTAAATCCGGTGCCGCCGGTAACGGGCGTGAATTCGTCCGTAACGATGTAATTGCGGGCCGTCCAAACGCCGGTGAGTGCGAACCCCAACACCATTGCGATGACGGCAGGCTTCATTGCCCCTCGCTTTACGAACAGGCTAAAGGCCACCAAAACCAATGGAATGGGTGACACGACAGCCTTGGTCAATGCCGCCAACGCAAAGCAACTTGCGACCAGCAGCGCGTTGAGATGGCTGGGTTGTTGTAGCAACCTGACCGTGGACCAGATGTATGCGATCACTGCAAATGCAAGAAACGTATCCGAGAACGCGTTGGCGCAGTAGTAAACCGAAAGTGGAAAGACGATCGCGGGAAGGGCCCACCAACCGTTGACGTGTTCTCCGGACAACTGTCGCGCAAGCAGCAAGACCAACACGCATGTCGCTGCCGACGATAAGCAATTCACGAGGAGGACCGCAACGTCGATGTTGCCAATGGTCGCATACGCAATTGCTAATGCCGCTGGATACGCCGGCGCTCGATAGCTCGTCGGTGGGGCGTCCGGAGCAAACCCATAGACGCCGTGATCGATCAAATTGACGGCAAGCGTGGTGTATCCATCGGTCGATGAATGAAAATCGCTGCGCGCTGGGCCGAGATTGAGACCCATCGCGGGGATCGCCACGAAGCAAAATAGCAACCGTACGACAAGCGCAGCGAGAAAAGTGATCCAAAGCGCGCGCCTGAGCCCAAGTGATTCTTCACTACGGGCTTGATCGTCGGCCCCGATCATGATTGCACCGCCGCGCTGTTTAGCTGCTGCTTACGACCTGCAGTATCAGCGGTGCCTCGTTCGCGCGCTTGCATAATCGCTAAGACGTCGTCCCACTTGGTTGCGACATTTGTGACAGCTGCAAATTCGCGCACGCGTTCGACTGCTGCGAAGCCCATTGCAGCGCATGCCTCAGTGCTACCAAGCAAGTTGTAAATCTTCTCGGCAGCTTCGCTGGGTGCGGTCGCATCGATATAGACCCCCGTCTCGCCGTCAACCAGCAACTCACCAAGTTCGCCAATGTTCGGCACGATGGCAGGCAACCCGGCCGCCATAGCCTCCATCATCGCGATCGAGAGTCCCTCATTTTCAGATGTCAGAATGTAAGCGCGGGCCTGCGACAGTAACGTATCTACATCGGTGCGTTTGCCTAGAAAAGTAACATTGTTATTGATACCCAGAGCCGCGGCGTGTTCTTTTAGTTCGTCTGAAAGCGGTCCGTCGCCGACAATACCACAACGGATGGCGGGCCGATGCTTGCGTAGCTCAGCGATGATATTCAACAGGCGGTCGTACCGTTTGACGTCGACCAAACGACCGACAGCTATCAGGTCGAATTCGGCGTTGCCCCTTGCTATCTCGAAGAACTTGTTGGGTACCGCACCCGGGATGATGGCGATATTCGTTGGTGTGACGCCGTGGTCAAACAGGTAATGGCGCGCTTGTTTGCCGCGCACAATAATCCGATCAAACTGCCTTGCGAGATGGTGCATCAAGGCGGCACGTAGTTGACCTGGTTTGATTTGCCTTCGCAACAGCGCATTCTCGCTTCCGACGCCACCGTCCATAAGTTGTACCGGTCCGCCCGTCATTTGATAGATAGCGGGTATCCCTAACCAGCGCCCGATCAGCAGGCACAAGAGCGCATTGGGCATGATGTGATAGCCCATGAGTGAATTAGGGCGATAGCGTCGCGCAGCGCGCCAAATCGCTACGGCGCGCGCCGCGATGCGACCGATGCGCCGTTGGATTTTCTCACTGGGGTTGCAGAAGCGCACGCCGGGCCGCGCGCTTAGGGCGCGATCCGTCACAACGAGTACTTCATCGATGTGGTCGGCTGCAAGTAGCGGCGTAACATGCGAATCGAACCACGCGTCGTTATAGAACGAGCCGGCGATAAGAATGCGACGCGGTTGCGTCGTGGTATTTTCGTGGCGGCGGGCCGGAAGGAACCATCGCACGAAGCTTGCGAGCCTTATGCCCAATGCGACGCTTATCAAGATCAGACGCACCAGCCAGCGAGCGAATAGGGCATCGAGTTGGCGTTTGAGGTGCTTCATCGCGGTTTCTTGTTTCCGGTGATCAGCGGCTTCGACACCGGTTGCAAACCGGTGCCACAGCGCAGTCTAGTTGCACTGCGGCAAGTAGTAACACAGCGCGGTTCAGTACCAAGGCACCGCCGCATAGCGGTTGCAGGCCGGGCAGCTTTATATATGCCGCAGGACATCGGAAATCGTGTACAAGTGTTTTCCACCTTTGCGTTTGGGTATCTCGTCAACGAGGTGCAATTTCACCTCGAATTGTCCGTCGGAATCATCCCGAATCTTTTGACAGCATTGCTTAAGATAGTCATGCCGTTCTTGCGACAGCGTACCGTCGGGCACGACATATAGATCGATATGATCTTCCGCAGTCTGGTGAAACTGATACGACTTGAAGCCTTCCTGATAATAAAAGTAGTACAGGAAGTATGTGCCGTTGATGATGCGACCATCGGGCGTGATAAAGTTATTGCAAATGCGACCGCGGCAACCCGTCATCAAGCGTAGCGTGCGCCCACAGGTGCAGGCACCGTCGATGGCGGCGGCTTCGTCACCGCTGCGATAGCGAAAGAGCGGCATGGCCTCATTATCGAGTGGTGTTGCGATGATGGCGCTAAGATCGTCGCCAACTTCCGAGAGCGGTGCGAACTCGATGATATTCACATCTTCGTAGATATGGTGCTTGCCTTGCGCGCATTGCATCGAGATGGATAGCACCTCGCGACTGCCATAGCGATCGTAGACGTCGGCACCAAACGTTTCACCCAATATCTTGCGATGTTCTTCGGTCTGTTGCTCGGAAGTCGTCGACACGGCGCGGACGCTGGGCCAGTCGGTTAACCCGGCGTCGCGCGCGATTTCGGCGACCGTGACGCAACTCGTGGTATAACCGTGTACGTGTACCGGATTGATGCGCTGCGCGGCTTCCAGTTGGGCACGCACGACGGCGGGGTCGATGTGAAAAGCATCGAGGATGAAGCCGTTTTCCATCCATTTGCGCGCATTGCGGAGCAGTTTGGTTTTGCGCGTCATGTGCGCGCCATGTGCCTGAATCGACAGGTAGGGCTCGCCCGGATGCACGCCCATCCACGCGCGCGAGCGGTATTCCATTGCCGCATGCAGTTGACGGTAGTAGTTGCTTTGAAAAAAGTTGATTTGCATGCCGGTCGAGCCGCTCGACGTTTCGTGCACCATGTCGGAATCGCTTAAGTGCGTGCTGCGCATCTGTTTCCAATTCTCGCGCATCTCGTCCTTAGTGAGGATCGGCAGTTTGGCGAGTTCCGCGAACGGATCGGAGCCGTCCGGGTTTACGCCGAATGCTTCAAAGCGGGCCGACCAGTACGGATTATGATCACGGCATACTCGGAAGAGATGGCTGAGGCGCTCGGCTTGATGATTTCGTACCTGCGCGGGTGACCACGCATCGCGCGCTAACACATCGTCGAGCAGCGCAAAGCGTTTATCACCGACAAGCCCGAAGGCAACCGGCAACGTAACGCGTCTTCGTAAGGTCGCACCGAAGTTGGTGCTCATGAAGCTTCTCCACACGGGTCGAACGCTTGCGTCGATCTTATCAATCCACCAACGCTAGCAAATTGGCAACATCGTCAAATAGCCCCCGGCCATTGGCCGGAGGCTAAGTTCGGCGCACCTTTCCGTCTCAACACATCGCAATACACGTTCGCCGTTCGTTCACCCAGCGTCTGCGTCGAATACTCGACCTCGGCACGTTCCCGCGCGGCTTTGCCGATTTCTTCTCGCAACGCAGGCGATTCAATTAGGGCGCACAATGTGTCGGCGAGCATCTCAGCATCTTGTGACCGCACGAGTAAACCCGTCTTCCCATCCTGCACCACGCGTCGATTATCACTCACGTCCGTCACCACAGTCGGCAACCCCGTGGCCATCGCTTCGAGCACCACGTTGGGTGTGCCTTCAAAGTGCGTCGCCAACACCTTGATATCGAGCATGCGGTAAAGCCGATCCACATCGCCGCGAGGGCCGAGAAAATGTAGCCGCTCGGCAATGCCAAGCGACGTCGCTAGTCGCTGTGCTTTACCGAAATGATGCTCGGGGCCGCTGCCGTCCTGATCGCCGGCACAGATAAAGATGGCGTTGGGATGTCGCGCAACTACCTTGGCGGCGGCCTTGATATAGGTCGGATGGTCTTTGTTGGAGCGAAAGTGCGCGATCATGCCGACGATCAGTGCGTCGCGAGGTAAGTCAAGTTCTGCACGTAAATCGTCGGGACGTCCGGGGTGGAACCGTTCAATGTCGACACCGTTGGGGATCACGTGCAGCTTGTCGACGGGCACGTTTTGTTGCTCGCGTTCGAAGTCACACCCTGCCTGCGAATTGGCGATCATGGCGTCGAAGCAGCCGTTCGTCGCGCGGGCTAGCCAAAGTTTGTGTTTCTTGCGGTTCCAGTGTGGGCAGCGATTGGAACAGATCACGGCGGGTGTGCCGGCCCAACGGCCCGCCAAACGACCGACCATCTCGGCGTCGAACATAAACGAATGAACAACATGAATGTCGAGCTTTATCAATAAGTCGCGCACGCGTCGGATGAGACCGACGTCGTATTTCGAGCGCTTTTCGACAATGTGAAAGCGGGCTTGCAGGTCTCCGAGCTGTTCGGCGAGCGGGTTGTTATGCGACAGCGAGGCGACATGAACATTGAAGCGCTCGGAATCGAGCGACTTTGCCAATTCCACGACTTGCCGTTCGGCACCGCCCCGTTCGAGACTGCTGGTGAGGAGCAGGACGTTGGTCTTATTTATGGTGGTTGTTAATGAATGAGTAGCAGCGCTCGCGTATTCACTGTTGCGCGCCGAGCTATTGTCGCGTTGCTTGTGCATCGGAATGTCGGCGGCTGTGGGTGTCATGGTTTGTTCGAATTGAATCGATTGCGTGATGAATAGCGTTGACGCGCCATGCCGTGGACCCTCACCCCGGCCCTCTCCCTGCAAGGGAAAGGGAGTTTACCATCTCATCAATGGTGGCTCGTCCGTACGCGCGCCCAACTCTCATCGCGCTTGATTGCTTTACGCCGCAGTCGAACGCCGAGTCGCCGAGCCGATGCACGTGCGACCATGCCCAGAAACACGGTGTTCGTATCCAGATAACGCATACCCAATCGCCGCGGCTCCTGCGCCACACGATAGGCCCATTCCATGCCGACAGCCTGCCAGGCGCGCGGTGCCCGCTTGACCAAGCCCGCGTACACATCGAAGGCACCACCCACGCCGTGACAAACGGGCACATGCAGCGAATCACCCCAGGCCGACATGAATTTTTCCTTGCGCGGGCTGGTCATCGCCACAAAGAGCATATCGGCACCCGACGTGCGAATGCGTTCGGCGACGTTCGCTTCCTCATCGGCGGCGAAGTAACCGTCTTGCGCACCAACGACTTCGGCGTTTGGATACTCTTCTGCCAGTCGCTGCTGCACGGCGGCGACGATCTCGGGCTTGGCTCCCAGCAAGAAGACCTTAAACGAACGACGCTGTGCCAGTGCGAAGAGTTCTAACATTAGGTCGATACCGGCCACGCGTTCGGGCAGGGGCGTGCGCATGAACTTGCTGGCCCATACCACGGCCATACCATCGGCCAGAATCAAATCGGAACCGAGCACCGCGCGGCGAAGGCCTTCGTCGCGGCGCATCTTGACGATCTTGGCGGCGTTCACCACGCCGATCATCAACCGCTCGCGCGTATCGATGGCGCGCTCGGCCAACTCTACGACTGACGGCATCGTCAGTGCGTCGACGCGTACGTCAAACAACTGCCGCGTCGGCCAGGTCTTTATGGGTGTCATGCTTCGTTCCCCCGAACTGTTCCCCAAAACGTGTGCAACGATCGTCGCGCCAGGCATACAGAATCCAACCCATGTGATAGGGCCGGCTTTCGGCATCGATCGCACGCGGCGGAAATAGCACGTTCAACCCCGGCACCCTCCAGTTGGCCGAGATCGACGACATGCTTGCCTGCGCAAGCCGCGTGAGTTTATTGGGTTCGCGACGACAGACTTTGCGCCAAATGATCTTGGCGCGCGTATCCACCAGCGATCCGTCGATCTCCGGTGCGTTAAACATCCATGAAAGGCCCGCCCGAATCGCGCTGCTGTAGCCGGTGCCGCATGCTTCGGCGGCGGCAAACAGCGCCATCGGCGCCATCGAATCCTGATGGACGGAATAGACGGGATATCCTTCCAAGATTTTACCGTTCCGCTGATCGAAATGCCACCACCATTGACCGTCCGGCCCTTGCGTAGCGGCCATGTAATCTGCGGACAGCCGTGCGGCGGTCAATGCTTTGGTGTCGCCCACCGTCGCGCCCCAATCGGCCAACGCCATCGTGGGGTACACCAAATCGGCGAAACAGGCGACGTGTCGGCGTATGCGGCTGACGCTCGCGGCCGGGTCTTGATGGGCATACACGCCGCAGTTTGGATTTTGAGCGTTTAGCAATTTGTCGACGACCAGCGGGCCAAGGTCGCAATCCGGTTCATCCCCAGCTGCACAGGCGGAGAGCACCCATGCCCGTTCGACGGTCGGGTGTTCGTTGGCGAGCGGGTCGAGTTGCATCAAGCGTGCGCGGGCGGCATCGGCTTGGTCGTCGAGCCCAGCCGCGCGACAGACCCACCAGATCACGGCGACATCGCCGAGGTTGGTGATCTCCGACAATCGCCGAACGAGACCATCGGTAACGTCTTCATAAGGTTGATCGTGCAGCGCAACTTCGAGCGTATCTTCGGGTTCGTTTATTAAACCGAGTAACGCCATACCGGTATAGCGCACGCTTTCGCCTTCAAGCACATCCGCACCGTTAGCGCGACGCAGGCGAAAGGCGTAAATACCCTGCTCGGGTCGATACATGCGCTGCAAAGACTGCACCGCCAAATCGCGTAGTAGAGAAATATCCGGCACCATATCGAATGGTATGCCTCGATGGGATCAGGCAAGGTCCGGGGATCGGTGAAATAATGAATTTGTATTATCGCGCGGTGGCGGGGGTTGTGAAAGGGGGTGAAGGCAGAATGCAGCAAGCGAATAGTTGAAAGCAGATTGGAGACAGCGGAATAGAGCGTTGAATCGCTGAATTATCGGGGTGGTCCGAAATGGACCAAGCAGGGCCGCGGCCTGTGGCCGCATGAACGAGAGGCGCGTGTGCCACCAACAGGTGCCCCTGCCCCTCTGGGGCTGGGGGACTTGTCGAGGGCCCGAATCGAATGTGGGAAATCTAGGGCGAGCCGCCCGCGTCGGTATTTCGACGTGGGGTATGCGATTGAAATTTTTAGAGAATCTCAAACAAATTTAGGTCAACACACGCGCCAAATCGCGACCCCAAGTTGGAGTACCAACATGGGGCACCCAATTGGCGGGATTCACCGTTCCATATTTCGTTACGTCGTCATTGCGTTTCTTGTACAATCTTACTTCGCGTGAGTAATTGGGCCGCGATGCGGACCCTACTAAGAAGCACATGGACTAATATGGCCACGAGAATATGCGACACTACGACCATCGCGATCCCGAGCATTACGTTAAGCAAATCCGCGCGATGGAGTTGCATGAACGGGTCTCATTTCTCGAAATCTACGGCATTGGCAAACGCACGATTCGGGCGTTATACAAAATCAAAGTCACAACGGCGTCGCTGTTTATGGAGCGCGAGACGGACGATCTCGTCGAAGGCTTGCGACCGTTCGGTTTGATGCCGCTCGATCAAGATATGGCGCGACAGAAGATCGACGATTGGAAAGCGGACATTCAACGCTTGCTTGACGAACGCAAAGGTAAGACGCTCACACCACGGGGGGAGTGGGTTTAGGCGCGCGACCTTCGCGGTTCAACACTCGTTACTTTCAAGATCGTTCGGGGTGCCATGCTTGCCCTGCAAGGCAAGCATGTGGCGGACGCGTGAAAGGTTGAGACTCAGGCATAGATACTGCGTCAATTCGCGTTCTGCATGCCCCCCTTGAAGGGGGAGCATGGCACCCTCGGTGGTTGGTATTGGATGTTAGGTGCGCGTACAAAGCCGAAGCGTCCAAAGCATGCCGACCTTGGTGTTGGTCTTACGTTCGAATGTCCCCGAGTTACAATCGAGTTTCTCAATTAACTGATTCAACTCGGTTGGGTCGGCATGGCACCCGCGCTCCTCTTGAAGGGCGGTAGGATACCACCCTCGCTAATCTTCCGTGCCGTCGGCATCCGCATTAGTCGTAATCTCTTCGGCGTCGTCGTCTGTCGAAAGCGCGTCATCAAACCGCAACATGTTCTGCACCTTGTCCGCCGGCAGTTCTTCCACCGCCCGCAGGTGACGGTTCATCACGCGATTGCGGCGTTCGGCTTCTTCGACCGAGTTACTCGCCTGTTGTAGCTTCTTCTTTACTTTGGTTAATACATCGCCGAACTTGCCGAACTCATTTTTGACCGCACCGAGCACTTCCCACACTTCCGTCGAGCGTTCTTGAATCGCCATCGTGCGGAAGCCCAGTTGGAACGAATTGAGAATCGCGGCCAGCGTGGTGGGGCCGGCCAGCACTACGCGATGCTCCCGTTGGCAAAACTCAACCAAGCTGGTGCGGCGAATCGCCTCGGCGTATAGCCCTTCGCTGGGCAGAAACATAATGCCGAAGTCAGTCGTGTGCGGCGGCGCGAGATATTTGTTCTGAATATCCGCGGCACATTGTTTGATGCCGTTTTCGAGAGCGCGGCCTTCCGATAGCACCGTGGTCGAATCGGCGTCTTCCTGCGCCTGCAGCAACCGTTGGTAGGCTTCCACCGGAAACTTTGAATCGATCGGCAGATACACCATTTCATTCGGCCCACCGCCTTCGCGCGGTAGACACACGGCGTATTCCACGTGTTCGGACGACGTTGGCTTAACTTTCACGTTGCGCTCAAACTGCGTGGGCGACAGAATGTGTTCGAGAATCGCACCGAGTTGCACTTCCCCCCACGTACCGCGCGACTTCACGTTGGTCATCACCCGCTTCAAATCGCCCACACCGTTGGCAAGGTTCTTCATCTCGCCGAGGCCCTTGTGCACCGTCTCCAGGCGTTCGCTAACCTGCTTGAAGGACTCGCCCAAGCGCTTTTCGAGCGTGCCCTGCAATTTCTCGTCGACGGTGTTGCGCATGGCCTCCAGCTTTTTGTTGTTGTCTTCGCGCAGCGTGTCGAGACGTTTTTCGACGGTCGTGCGCAGCGTCTCGCCGCGCTTGTCGCTGGTTTCGATTAACTCGGATAATCGTCGCGACATGGTGAGCAGGGTTTCGTTTTGCGTTTTGAAGGAATCGTTCAGGTGCTCGCGCAATTGGGTGGTGAACTCACGCAAGGATTTGGATGATTCGGCGCGGGTGGCTTCGGCGTTTTTGGTGTGATCCCCGCGCAGGTGTTCGAGTTTGTTTTCGATCGTTTGCCGCAGTTCGTCTATTTTCTTGACGTTGGCGGCTTTCTCTTCGGCGATTTGCTTACCAAAATCTTCCAGGCGTGATTTCTGATCGGTCGTGCCGTTTTTCAAGACTTCGGTGGTGGTGGTGCCCAACTTGGAGATCAGGCCCGTCACTTCTTCGCGCAGTTGCTTGGCCGTGGCCTCTTGCTCGCGGCGTGACTGGCCCAGGTCTTCGCGAACGGCGCGTTCGAAGCGTTCGAGTTCTTTCTCGACCGACGCCAACCGCTGCAATGCGGCGCCGTCTCCACTGCCGCCGCGCCGCGCAAACAGCAGACCGAGCACGGCAAGCGTAAGCACGGCATTCACGATGACAAACGCTTCGATCATTGGGCCTTCCCCCGGGGTTGGTTACGAAAATACGTGAAAGCAAGTTATTTTACGTCCACCGAAATCCGAACGCGACCAAAGATGACGAATCCTTCTGTTTCTTGTTGTTTCGGCCTGTGACTTCAAGCCGAGTGAGATAGAATCCCGATCTCGGATAGGTAAGCAATTTGCCCACAGGCCGCCAAGGTTGATAAACCTTTGGCACGCCGAACGGATTGCGAGTGCATGCCTTCAAGTCGGGCGGCACTGACAGTATGCTGCAAAAAAATTGACGGCGAACCATCGACGTTGGGAAACAGATATGAAGATTTTGGTAGTCGGTAGCGGCGGTCGCGAGCACGCCTTGTGTTGGAAGCTCGCCCAATCCGCCCATCAACCCGAGATATTTTGTGCGCCGGGAAACGCCGGTACCGGGCAGGTGGGGCGCAACGTGCACCTCGCTGCCGAAGATATCGACGGACTGCTCAGGTTCGCACAGGAAGAATCCATCGATCTCACGATTGTCGGTCCCGAAGATCCGCTTTGTGCCGGCATCGTCGATCGGTTCGAAGCCGCCGGCCTAAAGATATTCGGCCCAACGGCGGCAGCGGCGCGCATCGAAGGTGATAAGGCTTACGCCAAGAAGCTCATGCGCGACGCGGGCGTACCAACTGCCGAGGCCAGAATCTTCGAGCCCACCTCTGTCGAGCGCGCGCAAAAGCGCGACGCGGGCCGCGATGAAAATGATGATCGGCCCGAGTACGAAACGGCCTACACGATGGCGCGAACGTATGTTTCATCGCGCGAAGAAGGCGTGGTCATCAAGGCGGCGGGTTTGGCCAAAGGCAAAGGGGTCTTCGTGCACAGCGATCCGGCTGACGGTTTGCGCACGCTCGAAAAGCTGATGCTCGACAACGAACTTGGCGATGCCGGGGCGACCGTGGTAATTGAAGAACTGCTGGTCGGTCGCGAGGTAAGCCTATTGGCGTTGGTTGACGGCGGCACGATTTACATTTTGGAATCCGCCGCCGATCACAAACGCTTGGGCGATGAAGACACCGGCCCCAACACCGGGGGCATGGGGGCGTTTAGCCCTTCGGAAATTTTGACCGAGGCCGAACTGGAGATGATTGAGCGCGACGTCTTCGTGCCGGTCATCGATGCCTTGCGGCGTAACGGCATCACCTATCGCGGCGTCTTGTACGCCGGGCTCATGATGACGCCGGGTGGACCAAAGGTGTTGGAGTTCAACTGTCGCTTCGGCGATCCGGAAGCGCAACCGATTCTGATGCGCTTAAAGAGCGACTTGGTCGATGTGATCATGGCGACCGTCGAAGGGCGGCTTGCCGATGTGGTGTTGGAATGGGATCAGCGCAACGGGCTGTGTGTGGTGATGGCGTCGGGCGGTTACCCGGGGGCTTATGAAAAGGGTAAGGACATCTTCGGCCTGGAAGAGGCGTCGGAAGTTGCCAACACGATGGTGTTTCATGCCGGCACGCGACAACTGGGCGGGCGCATCGAAACGAACGGCGGGCGCGTGTTGGGCGTAACGGCATTGGGCGATGGTTTGCAAGCGGCGCGCACTTCGGCTTATGAAGCGGTGCGGAAGATTCAATTCGATGGCGCTCAATTTCGGGGTGACATCGGTATGCGGGTTTCGGGACGATAGCGCATGGCGAGTACGACTGCGGCAATGACAGATTTCGCCAATAAGAAGGTCGTCGTGATGGGCTTGGGCCGCTTTGGCGGCGGCATCGGCGTGACACGCTGGCTCGTGCAGCAAGGTGCGCGCGTTACCGTGACGGATTTGGCTGATGAAACAGCACTGGCTGGCAGCATCGAACGCATCGCCGATTTGCCCGTCGAATTGTGTTTGGGCGGGCACGAAGATGCGCTGCTCGAAGACTGTGCACTGCTCGTCAAAAGCCCGGCTGTGGATCGGCGCAACTCCAAGTTCTTTAATGCGGCATTGGATCGCGGCGTGCCCTGGTCGAGCGAGATGAACTTGTTCCTTGAGCGCTGCCCCGCCAAGATCGTCGGCATTACGGGTTCGGCGGGTAAGAGCACGACCACGGGCATGGTTGCGAAGATATTGCAGGCAGCATCGACATCCGATCGCTGGCAAGATGGCCGCGTGTATGTGGGCGGAAATATCGGGGCATCTTTGCTGGATAATCTTGATGCAATGCGTGTCGAGGATGTCGTCGTTTTGGAGTTATCGAGCTTTCAATTGGAAGATGCTCAGCAATTGAACTTTCGACCGAGCATCGGCTTGATTACCAATCTGCGCGAAAATCATCTCGATCGTCACGGCGATATGGCCAGCTATGCCGCTGCCAAAGCGCAGTTATTTCGAAGCATGACGCCCGACGATGTGTTGTGGTTGCCGCACGATTTTGACGATGCAGTTATGCCGCAACTTGCGAATTGCAAGGCGGCGCGTGGAAATTTTGGCATCGATGCCAAGAATCGCATGAGCGTGATGCGACCGGATGGAACGCGCCAAGACGTTTCGCTGACGCTGCCGATACCCGGCCGACATAACTTAATGAACGCCGCCGGTGCAAGCGCGCTTGCGCTGCAATTGAACGTCGAAGAAGACCAAATTGTGGACGCTCTGCAGCGCTTCAACGGCCTGCCGCATCGTTTGGCACTGGTGGCCGAGATAGATGGCGTGCGTTATTTCAATGATTCGAAAGCAACATCGCCGGCGGCCGCGATGACGTCGATCGCCGCCTTCGATCAAAAGCCCATCGTCATCGTCGGCGGTTCGGATAAGGGCGGTAGCTTCACCGAATTCGGTAGCTTTCTGGCTGAACACGCGCAGACGGTGATTTGCATCGGAGCCACAGCCGCCAACATTGCGGAGTGCATCGTCGACGCAACGACCGGCCAAGCCCAGGCGCGCACCTTGATGGCGACGGACGTAGCAGATGCCGTGCAACGCGCCGCCAAGTCGGCGCAACCGAGTGCCGTTGTGCTGCTCGCGCCGGGTTGCCCCAGCTACGATGCTTTTCAGAACTACGAACAACGTGGTGATGCTTTCGCGGCAGCGGTACACGCCCTGAACAACGCGCCGGTGTCGTGATGGGCAATCGTTCAGCCGCAGGAGCGCATATAGCAGGTGTCGTCACGCTCTTCATTTTGTCGACCATCGCTGTTCGCGCTGAAGCTGCGGATCTCGTGCTGCGTGCCGACCCGACAATCCCAAAGAGTATCGTGCAAGACGCCGAACGCGTAATGGCGGTGACGGCGAAGCAACTCACGAAGGCCTTTCCCGACCTCGCCGATGCCGCTTCGTCATCGAAAGCGCGCTCCTGCACTTTGCGCTTATACCGTTCGCCGCGCGCCTTTCGCACCGCCGTCAGCAAACGCACGCGCGGTCGCTTCGATCACAGTTTTGCCTTTGCCGATTATTCAACGTCGACAGGGCATGTGGCGTTGCAACCGTATTTGTCGGATGCGGCGTTGGCAGAGGTCGGTTTGCCGGTGCTTACGTGTTATCAGATTGCCCACGAGGCGACGCATGTTTGGTTGGCGGCGCGGGCGCGGGAATACCTCGACGCCGAAGATTGGGTGCGGGAAGGTTTGGCTACGTGGATTGCCGGAAAGGTAATAATCGCTGGCGGATGGGTCACAGAGCTTAACGATGATCCCTTCGCCGCCACGCGCCTGCGGCGCGTGCAACGACTGTATCTCGGTCGCAACCGGATCTACACGCCGAACGATCAAACGTGGTACGATGCGTTGGGCTCGCCCGACCGTTACGCTTTGGCATGGTGTTGGACACGTTTTTTGATCGAACACGCCAAACTGAATCCGACGGAATTATGGTCGCACGATTTACAAACGAAGATTGAATCATCCGCGTCCGCGTCGCAGTTCAAAGACGCATGCCTGGCTCAGCGCTTCAACTGGTACGAGACAGGCCGCACACTGCAATGGCGCGACGGCGTAGGTTATCAATGTGCGTTTGCCGACAGCGCGGCGACGGCTTGGCGCGTGGGGCACCGTTGGCCAGCAGGTAAATCGCTCAGCGGCAGCATTACCATCTTGCCCAACTCTGGCGACGAAGCACGCATTCTGTTTGCACGAGCGGCGGATGGGCATCTATTCGTCTCCCTGCAGGCGCAGCGCGACGTGCAACTCGCTTGGCAAAGAAGCGCCTACGAGCCTGCGACCGTCATAGCGCGGTCTGGTGATGTGCGTTTACAAAAGGGCACACCTTACGAGTTTCAAATTTGGTATCGACGCGGCGAAGTGCTCGTCAAGCTGAACGGTTACCAAGTCTTAAGGACTGCCATCGAAACCAAGCAGCCGGGCGATGGTTGGGGATTGAGCGCGGTAGCCGGGTCGGTAATCCACTGGTCGAACCTTGAGTTAACGGGAAAAGGTCGTGATTGACGCTACCCATACATTTCTCGTCCCTTACAGGGAGGGGGTAGGCGAGAGTTTCTTTACTAGAGCAATCTGAATTTCTCGAAGCACGCAAGCAAGCAGAGACGGGTTTTGCGATAGTCTCTAGTCCCGGTAACCCCTCCAATCGTTGAAATTTGCAATTCGCGCGATCATTCATTCATATAAACGGTTATGACGAATAGTCCTCGCAAATGGCTCACGTGTATCGCGATTGCAATGCCGCTTTCGCTTTGCTTGGTCATGCCGCTGCATGCCGAAGACGATCCGCCCATCATTGTTGAGCGCGGCCGCGCTCAGGTTACTGCACGCGGATTTCCGCCCGCCCATGTCGACGCCTTGGCAAAAGCTGTCGATGGCATGGCAGCGTTTTACGTTGCCTCGCTCGGTCTCGACATGCCCGAGGTCGTCACGCTCAACGCGCATCTCGATTCAGACACTGCACCTGCCCTGTGGATCGGTGATGAACAAACAATCGAACTGCGTCTGCAATGGCAGCGGCATTTGGAGCGACCGAAGCGTAGCCGCGTGCATGTGTTGTACGGCCTCGGTTACCGGCTGGCCGAGCTGGCGATGCAACGCACGCTTGGTAAGGCCCCGTGGCTGACTGATGAGGCGCAACGCGGCTTGGCAAATTATCTGTCGTGCGTAGCGCTGGAACGGTTGTACGTGGTACATGGTAAGTCGCTCTGGCCCGACGAATACGACTATGCGGATGACATGGGCGAACTGAAAGAGCGCATGGAGCGCAGCAACGAGTCGAAGATCATCCTGGCATGTGCCGCCTGGCACGAGTGGGTGCAGGAATTTGGCGGTCCGGCGTTGGGCGCTTTGCTTACGCGTTGGAACAACGCCGCGCCCGATGCGTTGCGACCGAAAGATGCCTTGAGCTACGCGACGATACGCGCCACCAAAGATTCATACGAAAAATCGAAACGCAAACGCTGGTTCCGCTCCTTTGCGGACGAACACATCAAGCCGGCCATCCGCAAAGACGCAACCATCAGCGCCAAACGACGCGGCCGCCTGATGCGCGACCAGCGTGTATTGAAATACGACGACGACGAACCCAACGAGCCGATCTTACTCACACGCGGCGCGCACATCATTACGTTTAAGTCACCGCCGGATCAGTGGTATCTGACCGAGGTACGCTTCTACGCCGAGCGCTACGGTAAGATTCTGACCAAGGCGAAGAACTTCACCATCACGCTGCGCGATGACAAGTTTAAGAAAGTGTATAGCTGGGATAAGCCATACGGCCTGATTCGCGGCCGCGACCCGCAGTGGTACGAGATTCGCCTCGACCCGGTGCCGGTAAGCAGCGCGTTTGCAATAACAATCGAGTTCGAATCGCGCCGCAACACGGGCATACGCTTGTTTAAGGATACCTCCAGCAAAGGTAACTCAGCAGCGGGCAGCGCTCGCCGCGGGATTCAACCGATTACCGATGCTGATTGGATGATTCGAGCGGAGATTGATCGCGTGAAGGATGACAACCCGCTGATTTGGCGACCGTGACGTGAGCTTAGAGATTGGTCATTCATTGGGGATATGACTCAATGGCACAGAAATCGACAGTATCTCGTTTTTTATCATGGCTTGCTCTGTTGTTGATGGTGTGTCTCGGCCTTGTTCTGACTGGCACTTACGACCGTGACATTCGCCTGACAGATGACGTTCGGATAACAATTAATCGAAGGTTCTTGGAATTGTGTGTTTCTTATCCGGACGACAAAGATCCGAACGTTCAAAACGACGGTCCAGCAGCGAAGGTAGAGACGATAGAGTCGTTTGGCCAACTCTCCCGGCGTGACACTTGCCGAATGTGCTCCGCGACTGTCAAGCCAGTAGATCGATATAACTTGCCTCTTTGGTGGGGCGTTGTGGCCGCTTCGTCTATCGTAGTTGGGCTTTTAGTATTGAATCGGAAGCCACGCATTGGATGCTGCAAGCGTTGCAACTATTCCCTAACCGGGAATCAATCCGGCATTTGCCCAGAGTGCGGGCTTGCCATTGAAACAAGCAAGCCTGGCATCGATTCCTGACTCGTCGCGATACGACTTAGATGGCGCTGCCCCGTCATCATCAATGATTCTGCATTTCCTCCACAAACGCCAACGGATTGTTCGCCCACTTCTCGGCTTCCATGGGCGTAACGACGCCTTGGCGCACGAGTACGGCCAGCGATTTTTCCATCGTCACCATGCGTTCTTCGGGAATGTTCTTGGTGCGCGTTTGCAACTGCGAATAAAGCTGCTCCAGCTTGTTTAAACGGATGAGATTGGCGACGGAATAGATGTTGTTCATGATCTCCATCGCCACCACGCGGCCTTCGCCGCCGGCGCGCGGGATGAGTTTTTGCGAAATGATATGGCTTAGCCCCAAGGACAGTTGGCTGGCTACTTCGTCTTGTTGATTCACCGGGAACATATCCAGCACGCGCGTGATCGATCCGCGAATGTCGCGCGTATGCAACGTTGAAAACACGAGGTGCCCCGTTTCAGCCGCCGTCAGCGTCCAGCGCGCCGATTCGCGATCGCGCATCTCGCCCACAAAGATCACGTCGGGGTCTTCGCGCAAACAATCGCGCAAACCGCGCTCAAACGAGGGTACATCGCGACCGACTTCCCGTTGACTGATCAACGCGGTCTTACTCTGCAAGCGATATTCAACCGGGTCTTCCAGCGTGATGATGCGGCAGGCGCGGGTGGCGGCGATATGGTCGAGCATGGCCGCAATCGTCGTGCTCTTACCCGCACCCGTCATACCCGTCACCAGTACCAGCCCTTGCTGTTTACGCACAATGTCGCGCCATACATCGTTGGGGAAGCCCACATGTTCGACCGGCGGTGGCGAGGTTTGTAGCGCTCGAATGGCGATCGCAAGCCCATTGGTGTCGTGAAAGCAGTTCATGCGAAACTGCGTTGCGTCGGTAAAGCACGAGCTATCGACGCTGCGCTGTTTGATGAGTTGTTCGTATTCGCGCTCGGCCAACAGGCAACGCGCGAACGATTCCATCGTCATCGCATCGACGGGCGGCCCCTTCATCTTTTGCAGGCTGCCATCGACGCGATAAATCGGCGGGCTACCGACCTTCAAATGCAAATCGGACACGCGCATCGATCCCATCTGAGCAAAATACTCGAGCAAATCGAGAATGCTCAGCTTGCGCTCTTCATCGAGGACATATACCGGCGTATTCAGGTCGAGTTTGTCGTTCATGGCGGGCCGATCGTCGGGTGGGCGTTGCCGGTTGGCAATCATCAGGCGGAAGGTTATTCGGTTAGGTCAATCCAGTTGTATCGAAACATACGGTACAAAAGCAACCTTGCGGCGTGTGATATCCGTCCATAACGGCGGTGCCGCAGCTTCGGCAGATGCCGCTACCCTGGGGCGGCTTGCGTTGGCCGTCGGTGCCGATGCGTTGCGCCTCGAATTTCGCAAACGACCGATTTTGCGCGCGGGCGTATAGCCATGCTCGCGTCGAGGTATAGATCACCACCGCACCGACGGTCACGAAAAACAGCAGCGTGAGAATGCCGATCAGCAGCCAGATATTGAGGCCGAACATTTGAAGCTGCGACATGTGGTTTCTGCTCCTGCTGCAAGGCGGTGTGCTGTGGACACTTATCACGAAGTCGAAAATATTCGGCAAATTTCGCCGACCATGCTTCGACGTGATTCAACAAATGGGGCAACGCTGCTAAGACATTGCCATGCAAAGGGTTGGACGCCTTTCTTGGTGAATTGTTCCGGTGAATATCGCGACCGGTACCGCGCTCGTTGTTCTTTATTTAAGTTCTTGTTAATCATTGGTTTACGTCCATAAAAGGGTGGTAGCGAGCATGGTGACTTTTCCGGTCGGGGTTCGGCGGAACCGTGCCCGCAGTCGATCCTAATGATGGTTGATCGGGCCGAACCTGAGGTCGGTCGATCCGTACTGCATGCGGACAAATGGGGCGGCCCTAAAATCGCGCGGGAGTGGGATGCCCCGCCTGACCGTTCCATCGCACGAGCCCAACCGGCACATGGAGGAGACTCGGTGAATCGTTGCGCGCTTTCTGCCATTTTGCTGCCCCTATGCTTCTTGCTAGCGCCGACACGGCCAGCAACGGCACAAATCTACGTCGCCCCTCAGTTACAGGCACCGGCCGAACTCAAACGCGTACGCGTGTCCGTCAAGATCATAACTGACGCCGAAGGCCGTCGCCCGACGGTCGGCTTCTACCATACGGATGCGCAGATTCAGGGGGCGATCAGCGACGCGAATCTGGCGTTGGAAAATGTCGGTGCCGACTGGCGGCTGGACTTGGCCGAAATTCGCGAAGCGCGCGCATTATCCTCTTGGTATGGTCCGATGGATTGCGAAGACAAGAACACGTTCGAGAACTTGGCCAAGAGCGACCCTACGCGTTACCTCTACCGTTCCAACGCAATCAATATATATGTATTTGAATCACTGATCGGCTGCGGTGGTTACTGCTCGTTACCGAGCTTGGGTGAAGACATCATCATCGTGAACAATCGCGATGGTATTTTGAACTGGGGTTTGGGCTGGTTACACGAGATCGGTCATTACTTCGGTTTGCTGCATACCTACCAATGTTCCGGCCTGCCGTGTGATAGCGATCCGGCGGTCTGCACCGGCGCGGGAAGTGAAGAACGCCGCTGCCCCGATGTCTGCCCCGATGCCAACAATCTGATGGGCGCTTCGGAATCGCTCACGGTCTTCAACGTTGGGCTTTCGCGTTGTCAGTTGGATGAGATGGCGCGCACGATGGATATCGACAACGGCATTCGCAGACGCGTGGTGCAACATCCGGTGTCCGTCGCCAACGAAGCGCCGATCATCGGTGGTTGTGCCGACGATAGTAATCAACTCAATGTGTTAGGTGGCGGGCAAGCAGGTGCGGCGATTGCCGTGAATGGACCAAGCATTGCCGGCGATCCGCGCGAGAACGAGGATGCCGATGGTGGCTTAGGGTTGGGTGATCCGAGTGCCGACCCGCGTGCTGGTGATTGTGCCGAAGCCGAAGATGTCGTCGCGCCAGAAGTCTTACGCATCGATGAACGCAGCGAGGTGACAACGGGGCGAGTCTTAGGATTCTCCATCTTGTTTAGCGAGCCAATCGATACTATTCAGGTGCAGAACGGGACCGACCTACAGGTGCTATTCGGTCAGCAACGTGTCGGCGGATCGATTCGCTGGCAAAAGGACAATACCGAACTGGTGTGGACCTCGGCCCAAGCATTACCGCCCGGTAGCTACTCCATCTGGTTGGCCGGGCAGGATGGCAGCGATTTTCGCGATGTCGCCGGCAACGTATTGGTGACCAACCTGGAAGGCTTCTTCACGGTACCGTTTGAGTTGGATCAGACCGGCGCGTTGTCGGTGCCGATGGCGCCTGCATGCGGTACCGGCGTGTTGTTCCCGGGAATTGTTAGCTTGTTGATGACGCAGCGGGTGCAACGTCGTCGGCACTCGTCGTCGAAGCGTTAGCAACACGGTCGGGTTTGTCGTCGAAAATGTGTTCGTCGACGTCGGCGGTTGGGTCGAGCATCGCGTCTTGGTCTTCGGCGCTGAGCGTCGGGCGTTCGAGGCCTAACCAAGGGGCAATCACACCCGGTAGCGACCAAAACACCTGCACCAACCGCGCGCTGATGGTTAACACGATCATCGCCGATTCCACGCACCAACCACCTTCGACCAATATTTTATAGAACACGGCCTCGAGCTGACCGAACCCCTGCACGCTGATCGGAATGGCGGCAAACAGCGACCCCACAACAGTGGCGATTAGGGTTGCCAGGTATAACTCGCCCTGCGTTTGCTCACCCGTCGGCACGATGCCAAAACATCGGGCCAGAAAATACACCATGGTGACGAAACAAAAGTGGCTGACGGCTGTGCCGAGTAATGCGACGAATGCCTTACCTGCATGATTGCGCAGGTTAAAGGCCGTTTGATCGATGCGGCGTATCTTGTCGGACAATGGCAGTTTATCGAGCAAGCGGTCGTAGCGGATTAGGTCGCGCACCCGTTTGGATGCGAACGCCATGCCGCCCAGGACCAATAGCAAGAGCAGATAACCGACGATCGTGCCAAAATCGCCCACGATATTCGTGTGCCGCGCCGCGAACACGGTGATGGCCGCAATCATCAAAAAGCTGACCAAGCCGAAGACGCGATCGAGTACCACAATGGTCACGCCCTCGGCACGCTTGTGCGTCTTCTTGGCGATGTGATACGCCTTATAAATATCGCCGCCGGTGGTGCCAGGCAAAGTAAAGTTAAAAAAGTTACCGGCGAACGTAAGCAATAGGGCGTCGCGATACGTCATCGAGATGCTCTGCGTAGACAATAGCAGGCGCAGGCGCCACGCAATAATAAACGGCACGGGTGCAAACATACCGAGCGCCGCCAGTCCCCATGTACTATCCGCACGGGAGACGATCGATTTTAGCCCCGGTTGATAGGCACGCTGCCCTTTTTTAAGGGTCGCTTCTGGTGCAAGGTCGTCCTGCGTGACGTTGCGCAATTCCCCCGAAACTTCGTGCTGAATTTGGAATCCGCGTTGGTCGCCGTTGGCGGTTTCGCCCTGCACGATCCAAACGTCGTCAGGGTTGTCCGCAAGCCGCAGGCGATCATCGAGCGTTACGATGCCCGCAAAGAACCAGATGGCAAGCGCGCAAACGCCGAACTTCATGCCGTTCAGCAGCCATTTTTTGGTTGTTGCGCTCAATCGCTCGTACCTCTTATCCGGTGCCGCGCCCACCGCAGGGCCGCGTCAATCTTCGACCGAATAGGCGTTATACGACATGTCACCAGGATTACCAGCGCCGGGTGTACGGGCACAGTCGCGTGCCAGCGCTGTGCGATATCCCGGACTATTCTGCTGGGCAAACACCGCTACGGTCGAATCTTCAAATATCGTCCGCCAATTCGGCATGTTTGACAGTTGCCTTGCAAATGGCGAGCCAATGCTGACGAGGGCGGCGTCGATTTGATATCGATGCAATTCGCCCGGTAAGCGCTCGGGATGCGAGAACAACTCAAGATACCGATGTAAGCCGACATCCCGATACAGTTCGCAACGATCGTCGATGTAAACGGCAGCCTCGGGTAGGGCATAGATGAGGTAGCCCGCATAGCGCATCTCATTAAACACGCGTAGTGGGCGTTTGGATCGATCTGTAAGTCGTTGCAAGTCCGGCAGGGCGGTTACGGGCCAGATCGGTGCTTGCGGACTGCATCGGTTCGCACCAATCAGCGGGCATTTGATGTCAGCGGTTTGTAGCAGCAGTGCCACGCAGGTTAGTGCCATCAACGGGGACAGGGTGCCACTGACTAGTGTTGTCCGCGTTGTCTCGTCGTTTCTAGGCGCTGTGAATCTTGTACGTAGCCTTGGGTGAAAGCGCCACATATCGATGATCACAACACCTGCACTGATGGCAAACAGCGGACCGTGCCTGACGCGCGAACATGCCAGCAAGAACCAGACGGCCGGTAGCAGCCAGTGGATACGCCGTTCAACGCGCCATGCCCCGGCAAGGATATAGAAGTAAATGCTTGCCAGCGTGAGGATCATCAGTCCCTCGGGCGCAGTAAAGTCCAGCGGGGCATGCTCGATGATGACTTTGGGCAGTAAGTCCGAGCCCATCAACGAAACCCAAGTCCGTGGCAATGCAATGCCGAACGGATTGATCAGCGGCGTGACTAAAACCAATCCCAACGCAACCGCAAGGAATTTGGTGGTACGGGCTCGTTGATAACGTGAAACAGCTTCGGTCACACGCAGCATTCCGATATACGGCTGCAACAACCAAAGCAGGCAGTACAGCGTGAACGTCGCAATGCCACCCAAGGCACCGCCGTGAGTGTTAGTCCAGATCAGAAACAACGGCGGCAAGATCAATGCCCAGCGACTGTGCGAAGGCTGCCGATCGAGACGGGCCAAGATCAGCATCAGAACCAGCATCGCAAGCATCGTGAACAAATGGGGGCGCGGAATGAAATGGTAGCTTGAGGCCGCGATTGTCAGGATGGTGACTAATGCACAGATGGCGAGCGGCAATCCCGAACGCAGCGCCTTCCAAAAGATCAAACCAAAGATCAGCGTGATGATACTGATCGCTAACGTAATGACGCTATCGAGCCCACCAAGGCGATGCGCGACGGCCATTGCCAGTTCGCCTAACCATTGTTGTGCCAGCCAGCTTTCGCCTTCCTGAGTGAAGCTAAAGGTATCGGTCGTGACCACGCTTCCGGTGCGCAGCATCTCCTCACCGACCACCGTATGCCAGAACATACCGGGGTCTTTCATCATTAGGGAGGGCGCGGCAGCCATCAAAGCAAGCCAAAGTCCGCAAACCCACAGCGTGGTCGGTTGTCGAATTGATCGGGCGAGATTTGCCATTAGAGATGATATCGATCGAATCGATGCCGGATGTTGGCTTCATCTCTTTCGTAGCGGCTGGAGAGGGGGCGAATCAGTGCTTGCGCGGTCATGTTGCGGTCCGAGGTTGCGCACGTTTCCTGATTCAGTTGTCGCATGATTATGGGGTCACAATCGCAAGGCACGGATCACAATGGTATTAATGGACCCGTTTTCAATTCCTCGGTTTTTATTGGTGATTACTTGGCTGCGAAGTAAAGGGCCTGTGGGCGGGCACCGATCATGGTACTGACTGGCGGTATATCCGATGGGATGTCCTATCGATGGCCGCTGGGCAACCGCAATTGAGATCAACTTTACTGGTCGCAGGAGGCAACAACGATGAAGCGCTTCGCTTTTACTCTGGTGGAACTTTTGATTGTCGTCGTGATTCTCGGCATTTTGGCTGCGGTCGTTATTCCGCAGTTTTCCGATGCCAGCACCGACGCCAAGTTTAGCGCGTTGGGAACAAACCTTGCCACCGTGCGCGGACAGATCGAACTGTATCGCCTGCAGCACAATGGGAATTACCCGCCTGCTGCAAGCTTTGAAACCGTGATGACGTCGAAAACCAATGTGGACCACACGACGACCGGTACGCCGACGCTCGGACCATACCTACAGCGTATTCCGAACAATCCGTACGATAACTCCAATGACGTCTCGGCCACGGCCGGCGGTTGGGTTTATGAGGACGTCAACGGAACCTTTATCGCCGATGACGGTGGCACGACCAACAGCGTGGCCCATAACTCGCTGTAAAGCGGCGACTCATATCCGACCAGTCTTAAATTGCACAGCGACGCGGCATGGCTCGGGCCTGCCGCGTTGTTTTGTTATCGGCGTCGGGTTGTTTGGGGCGAAGCAGAGGGTGCATGCTTACCGGTGAATTGTACGCTTAAACGCAGAAGAGTCGTCAGATTGCACGAGGATGCCGATGACGGTCGCACGATACAATTTGCATCACACCGCGCGTCGCTCCGCCTTTACGTTGGCAGAAACGCTTGTCGCATCAATCGTGCTGGCGATCGTGGCGGCTTCTGCGATTCTGCCTTTCGTGGCAGGCGCACAGCAACTCAACGCCGCCACCGAATTTGAATTCGCCGCGTCCTTCGGCGAAGAACTCATGGAAGAAATCATTGCGCGGCCATTTCATGCACCGCACGAAGACGGACCCACCCCCGGACCCGAACCGACCGAAACCGATCGCCGTTTTTATGATTCGGTAGACGACTTTGACGGCTACTCCGAATTGAAGTCGGGCACGCAGAGTTATCTACTCGATTATCGTGGCGAAGGCTCGATCGATGAAGACCACGAAGGCTACTGGCGCGATGTGAGCGTTTCGTACGTTGCGTTTACCGAGCAAACCGAGGCGAACGCGATTGTGAAGATCGAAGTGCGCGTGCATCGATACAACAACCTGCTGTTGCGTCTCAACCGATTGAAAGTGCGGGAGGATTAAATGATGAATCCGCGAGTTCGTTCAACGCGATATCGACGCAGCGGCTTCACGCTGATCGAAATGTTGGTGGCGGCCGCAGTAGCAGCCTTTATCACGGCCGCAGCGGCCGTCATGATCAACGGTATCGCCAATGCATCATTCAATGCTGCCGAGTATCGCGCCGCCAAGTCGGAAGGCATGGCCTCGATGCAGCGCCTCACCAAACGAATTCGCTCCGCTCGCGCGCTGGGCGAAATCACATCCACAAGCATGATGCTATGGGAAGAGGATGTGGATGGTGACGACGTTATCGATGATATCGAACTCGCTAAGTTTGAATATGTGCCCGGCGATAAGACGATCACCCGGACGACCAAGGATAAGAGCCTGCTAGAGAGCCTCGGGTGGGACGCTTTGGCCAATGATGTTGGCGTGTCCCCACTGTTAGATTCATCGCTATTCACGACGATTCTGGGTGGATCGACCACGACGTCCACAATTGCCGAAAACGTTGAGCAATTTTCGTTTAGCGGATATCCCGCCGACACCGATGCCCGCATCGTCAACATCAAATTTGAACAGCCGATGACCAACGACAAGCTGGTTTTCCGCGACGCCGCTTCTCCGCGGGCATCGGCGGATTATCTCTTTGTGGATGAAGCCAAGATATTGGACGACGAATCGGGCCGTTGGGTACGCAAAGAAGAATCGCGCTGGACGGGTTTTTCCGATCTCAAGGGCGAGACGATTACCTTTCCGAGCAACTAAATGATGAGTACTGCGAATCACCGCGACAATCGCGAATCGGATGCGCGAAGCGCCCGTGCCCACGTACGGAAGGCGTCTGCCCATCGACGGCCCGGTTACGTATTGATTGTGGTGCTTGGCTTGTCTGTCGTCGCCTTTTCTACGGGTGTTGCATTCATCGAGTCGCAAGGCACCGTGCTGCCCGAGGCTGTCAATCGCATGGCGGCGGTGCGGGCACGCTACATGGCAGAATCGGGTGTGGAACTCGCGATGCATTACTTGATGTACCCACCCACGTCTGTGAAGGCCGGCGACTATTGGCGGGGGGCCGTTCAGCAGCGTGTGGATAGCACCGAAGACTTCTTTACGGTCATCGTTCAGAAAGATGGATCGGTGGAAGGTCAGTATGTCATTCGCTGCAAGGGCGTAGCACTGTATTACGATGGTGAGGTGCGTGGCGCACATTCGATCCGCGCGACGGTGTTGGTACCGCCGTCGGATACCATCGCCATCAATCAGGCATACCTGGCTGGCGATCGTGCAATCATCGATTCCGGGGTGATTCTGGACGGAGATCTCCACGTCAACGAGTTTCTTTGGGCATTCGGTGTTTGCACAGGACATGTGTCGGCTACCCAAGCGGTTGTCTGGTCAAATCCTAGTCCGCCAGCTTCAATCACGGAAAACGCTGATCCGATAGACGTACCTCAACCCAATATCAGCGCCTATCCAAGCTACGTGATTCGAGACAACACGTGTACGGCGTTGGTCTATTCGAGCGACACGATAACGCCGACCAACGCTGTGGCGATTAACAGTCTATTGGATGCGCAGACAAACAACCCCGGCCGAATCATTTACGTCAATACATCGAGAGTACGGATATACGGCGGTGCAAAGATTAACGGCACGATCGTGGTCAATGGTCCTGTCGAATTTGACGGCTCTGGATCCACCAATATCGAGGCCGTTGCAAACTATCCGGCACTCGTATCAACAGGCACCGTGAGCGTGAAGGCGGATTCGCATTACGTGGGAATCACCGGCACAGTATTGTGCGGCGACTTCGACATGGAAAGCCGTGCAGATAGTCGTGTCGCGTTAAGCGGTGCCATCGTCACGACCAACATGCCCGGTATTGCGGGCGTCGATGGATTGGGAAGCTATTTCTACGCCATCTGGAACGAAGATCGAGCGAAGTATTACGACCTTACTAAAACGGGCGAGCGACGGCCCGTGACCATCCTCAGTTGGGAGGAAAATTTCTAATGCCGAGGTGGCCATCAAGACAACAACAGAAAAGCTTTGCTGAGCGATACACACAAATCGTCCTTACGATTATTGCGGGCCTTCTGACCGTGATCGCCATCGAATTGGCATTCGTGGCAGATGGGGCAACCGTTTCTCAGGCGCATGCCCAGATACCGGACACAGGTTTGCAGCGCAAGCAAATCGTGGATGAGCAACGCATCACCAATCAGCGCTTATCGGCGCTGGAGAAGCACCTGAAGGAAGGAACCATCAAGGTCCGCATAGTTCAGGACGATAAAGCGCAGGATACGCCGTCGCGCAAGGTTGAGCGTCGTCGATAATGAGGGGTTTTCGCTATGCCTCAGATGAGATCACAACATCAACGTAGCGGCTTCACGTTCATCGAGTTGATGATCGTCGCCGTGGTCGCGGCGATTCTGGTGATCTCGACGATGCCGGACTCACGCGCGACCGAGCGTCGCACTGCTTTTGAGTTCATGCAACGGTTCGAAGCGGATATCGCATTTGCGCAAAGCATGTCGATTGCACGCCCGGATGATCCGCTCGTGATTCGCGTCGATGCTTCGGCGGATGTTTATTGGCTGGCGCGGGCATCTGCCCCCGATACACCGATTAAGCATCCACGCACTGGCAGGTCATACATAGTTGCCGCCGGCGATTCCGAGACGAGCGACTATCAGGGCGTGGATATCGTTGGCGCCATCTCGGGTGATTCAGATTCAATGGCATTCAACTCTACCGGCGGTATCGATGCCGACGCATCCAGTTATCTATTGGTGTCGTCCGGCAATACCGATTTGCAACTCGAAGTTGCGAATGCGACTGGTAAAACCGAGATCACTAACGGCTTCTCGATATCGATGACCGACATCAGAACCGAATCGAGTAAGACGGAAGAATCGAACAGCGGCGACTTGGGCGACACGGTCGATGACCTGATAAAAGGCATTGGGGATACCGGGGATAGCCTGCTGGGTAGGTAGCCTTGGGGAAAGAACGTCGCTCGACGAAAGGGAGACTGAATCGAGCGGGAGGAGCGCGTGGCACGTAGGGGGCAAAAATTCGGTCCGATCGCCTTGGATATCGGCAGCACGCGTGTGCGCATGTTGCAGTTGGCCGATATCGGCGGTGTGCCATCGGTAGTGGCAGCTCTGGAACGACAATTAGAGCGCCGCGCCTCGGACGGTGATGTTGCGCTAGGGGCCGTTAAACGCTGTGTGGTCGATATGCTCGGCTCGGGTGGGTTTAAGGGCCGCGATGTGGTAACCTCTCTAAGCCCTAGTGATTTTCAAATGAAGAACGTGCGCCTGCCGCGCATGCCTGCAGACGACCTGCCTGAAGCCGTCATGTTCGAAGCCGCCGATCGCTTTGGTCTCGATATCGACGACACGCAGATTCAGTTCATGCCAGTCGGCGAGGTGCGCCACGGTAACGAACTCAAAGAAGAAATCATCGTGTTTGCCGTTGAGCGACAAGTCGTCGAACGCCGACTGGAACTGCTCGACTCAATAAAGCTAAACGCCGTCGCCATCGACGCCACCCCTGCGTGTTTGGTGCGCAGCTTTGTGCGCTACCTCAAGTGCGATGGTGAAGATTGCTCGATCAACGTATTCCTAGAGATGGGCGCGAAGGGCACCGCCATCATCATCACGCGCGGCCCGGAAATAGCCTTCATCAAACTGCTCGATATCGGTGGCAATACTTTGACCGAAGCCGTATCGAAGGCCCTCGACCTACCGATATCCGAAGCATCGGCACTGCGTGTTGGTCTGCGCAAAGGCGACGAAAGGAAGCGCGAAGCCGAGGGTACTACCAGCGACATTGCGTTAACCGTCAGCGATGCCATGCGGCCCAGCTTGGAAAAGATCGCGCGCGATTTGCAACTATGTTTGCGGTATTTCGCCGTCACGTTTCGAGGCATGCGGCCGGAAAGTGTCTCACTTTTGGGCGGTGAAGCGGACGAACCCCAATTGGCTGAGGTTTTATCTTCGGTCGTCGATGTGCCATGCCGTGTGGGCAATCCGCTATTTGGCGTGCAGGGTCTGGAGCACTTTCATACACGCGAACGAGGCATTCACGCGGCCAGTTGGGCGGTAGCGACCGGTCTGGCGATGCGCGGCATGCCTTGGGTGGCCGTCGGCGATGGAACTAAGAAGAAGTCATCGTCGCGCGGCTTGGTTGCGGCATTGGCGGAGTAAAGTACGTGGATTGCGATTTCATTCCATCTCGATATCACGATGCTCGCCGCATGCGCAACATGGTGCAGCGACGCGCGATCGGTGTCGTCGTGCTGGTGGCGGTGATGACGGTTTGGTTCTACACCAACCAGAGCCGTATCGCACGCGCCGACGCCATGATGGAAGAGGCCGAAGCGCAACAACAACAGGTGGCCAACGTGGCGGCCTACAAGCTGCAACTATTGAAGCAGCAGTCGGGGCTTAGCGATCTGCAAGAGATGTTGAGTACGCTCTCGGGCGATCGTGACTTGGTGTTGATTGTTGCAGAACTTAGTCGGCGCGTTCCTGTATCGATCGTGCTAACCAAGTGCGACGTGACCATACCATCAATCTATCAATACGGAATCGAGACAGATCCCAATAATGCAGACAAGACGGTGCCGCTCAAAAACAAGGTCATCCTGCAGTCGTCAGGTATATTCGGTGATGAATCGACCGCCACGATGGAGCTGGAAGGTATTGGGGCGAGCGACGCGGCGATCATCGAATTCGTTGCGGATCTCGACCGTAGCCCGTTGTTTTTCAAGGTGGATTTCCGTGTTTTGGAAGATGTCGTATTCGAAGGACGTCCGGGTAAGACTTTCAGCTTGACCTGCCGCTTAACCAGACATCGGGGGAGTGAATCATGACCCCGTTGCGCGTCAACCTCATCACAATCGTCATCGTACTGGTTCTATTGGGTGGCTTTTTGTTTGGCTTACTCTTCCCGGGGATTAGGACGCTGGATGAACAGCAGGCTGCCGTCGACGAAAAGCTCAGTGAAATCGCGCGGCAGCAACGCGAGGTCGGCGACGTCGCCCCGGCTTACGAGGCGCTGACGACGGTCGAAACGAGCGTACTCGCCGTTAAGAAACGCGTACCGTGTAGCCCTAAGTTTGGCGACTTTTTAAATGACCTTTCGCGATTGGCTGCACTTGCCGGCGTGCAAAACTGCCAGATTCAACGCCTGCCCGAACGGCGGGTAGAGGGCGAGAATCTTCCGAAAGATGTTGAGCTCGCCAAAGGCACCGGAATTTTGGCGGTCCGGTTAACGTGCTCTGCTGATTTCGAGTCGATCTTTGATGTCGTTGCACGCATCAACAACATGCAGCGTTTGGTGCATATTGAGAAGTTCAACGTCGAACCTGCGGCTGATGGCGGACCATTGCGTGCTAGCATAGAGGTGCACGCCTACCAATTTTGCAACCCGGCGATGCATGTTTGTGATCATGGGCGCGGCAAGGACCAAGCGACGGGCGGTGCTCTATGACTGGAGCCATTAAAGTTCATTTCGATCAACTCAAAGCCGACATGGCTGCTGATAAGAAAAAGACGGGCATCTTGGCCGCGCTTTTTCTCGTTCTGCTTATTGCCGTCGGTCGGCTGATGTTGCCCGGTGATGATACGTCCTCGGCGTCCGCGGATTCCCTCGTGGTTGCCAATAACGCTGCGCTACCGCGAGTGGATAATTCACTCACACCGCCGGCGCAGAAAACGGGCGGCGCGCCACCGGTCGCCGTGGTGCCGCAGCGAAAATCGCCGAATGTGCCAAGCACGACACGGGCGCCGTCGTCGAGCAATACTGCATCTCCGGCCCAAGAGCCGTTCATAAAGAGTACGAAGCAGGCCCCCGCGATCGGCTCAGACGTAGTGTCCCATTTACCACGCACGTTGCAGCGCAATCCATTTGACCCGACCGACTGGCGGCGGCGTTTCGGGGTAGGCTCCAGGCCGACCCAAGCAACGACCGAGTCGAGTCGCGCAGCCTCGCTCTTTGCGGCACTCGCCCAGTCGCTCACGACTTATCAGACCGAACGTGCTGAGCTCACCGAGCGACTCGACGAAGAATTGGCCGAGTTGGAATTGCGCTCGACCATGACCGGATCGCGTCGATCGGCGTACATTTCCGGACAGTTGCTGCATGAGGGTGACGACATCGCCGGATTCTCGGTCGTTCGCATCGAGGCCGGTCGTGTGGTGCTCTCCAAATACGGCATCCGGCGCACGCTGAGCGTCCCTTAAAACACAACCCAACCATCGATTAACCCGATTGAGTATCCAGAAGCTATGGAGAGCGTATGGATCATCGACACGTGATTCAATTGGGTGGGGTATTGCTGACGTGCCTCATGGTGCTGCTGAGCGCGAGTGATTCTGCACGCGCGCAAGATGCGGATGCTGAGGCGTCGCCTACTGCGAAGAGTGTGCTGGCGGCACTGCAGCAAGCGCGTGATGGCGCCCAAGGTACGAAAACCGGCGCGGGAGATTCGACGCCTTCGTCGGCGGTTCAGTCGTCGTCTGCTTCACAATCGTCCAAGCACACCCCGAACAACGAAGCAACGGGGTCGCCCGTATCTTCGACCCCAACAGAGACAACCGCCGTTGAAACGGAAGCAAAGCCCGAGCCGCAAAGCGATCAGTTCGTGCGTGTTGGGGTGGATGAGCGCGTAACGATGCACGTATCCGGCCTACCTCTGGCCGATGCGGTGCGAATGCTTTCAGAGCCCACGCAGCGCAACATCATTTTGGGGCCGAACGTATCCGGCACCGTCGGCGCGACGCTGTACGACGTTACGTTCGAAGAAGCGCTCAACGCGATGCTGATCTCTAACGGGCTTGGCTATCGCGAGCAAGGTAACTTCATCTTCATTCATACGCTTGAGGAGATCGAACGCATCCGCAAGAGTTCCAAGCGTATGGAGACGCGCGTCTTTCGACTGTCATACGTTAAGGCGGCGATGGTCAAAGAGATGATCGACCCCCTCAGAAGTCAAGACGGCGTGATTACGATCACAACCGAGTCCAAAGTGGGCCTCGGCGACGACTCCGGTCTGCTCGAAAGCGGCGGTGACGACAACACGCAACCTGAGATGTTGGTGGTGCGCGATTACGCCGGCGCGATCGAAGAGATGGCCCACGTGATTCGCGAAGTCGATCGCCGTCCGAAACAAGTTCTTATCGAAGCGACGATTCTGCGGGCATCGCTTAACCAGTCGAATGCCTTGGGGATCGACTTCACCACCGTCGGAGGCATCGACTTTGCCGAGTTAGGCAGCACCAGCAACGCGGCGCAAAGCATCACCACGGGGAACACGCCCGCAGCATTCTTAAACGACACCACGTTGACGGCGCGGACCGAGTTCAACAACGCCGTTCCGAATGGCGGTTTTACGTTTGGCATCCTCAAAGATCAGGTAGGTGTGTTCATTCGTGCCTTAGAGCAAGTGACCGACACCAATGTGATTGCCAACCCCAAAGTCCTGGCGTTAAACAAACAACCGGGGCAGATGCTCGTCGGTAATCGCGATGGCTATATCACGACGACGATCACCGAAACCACGGCGGTGCAAAATGTCGAGTTCCTGGAAACCGGCACGTTGCTGACATTCCGCCCATTCATTGGCGAAGACGGCTACGTGCGCATGGAGATCCACCCCAAGGATTCGACCGGCGGCGTAACGGCGGCCAATTTGCCTTTTGAGTCTACGACCGAAGTCACGACCAACATTATGGTTAAGGACGGCCACACGATTCTAATCGGTGGTCTCTTCCGCGAAGTCTCGACAGCCTCGCGCTCGCAGGTACCGGGCCTCGGTGATCTCGATTTCCTCGGGCCGCTGTTCCGTTCGACCAACGACAACACCATTCGCGAAGAAGTCATCGTTCTGCTCACGGTTCGAATCGTGAAAGAGCCCAACGACTACGCCGCGGGCGAAGCGCTGTACGAAGACGTCGAACGCATTCGCATGGGCGCGCGCGAGGGGATGCAGCTTCTCGGTCGCGAGCGGCTGGCGCAATATCACTATCAAAAAGCGCTCGAATATTTCGACGTCGGCGATATGAGTAAAGCACAATTTTATTGCCGCTTGGCACTCAATGGCTATTCGCAACACACCCATGCACGCAAGTTGTTGGAACAAATCGAAGGAAAGCGCGAGTGGGAAGATGAAGCGTCGTCGATTCGATCGGTGGTGCGCGACCTGATTCGCAAAGACCGCGGCGAAGCGGCTCGGGCCGAACACGCACGACCGGGGCCACCATTCGACTTACCCGAGCTTGGTATTCGCGAAAAGAGTGACGCAAGGGGACAGGATTCATCAACTTCGCAACCAAGGCAGCCCGCACCAACTGAGCCACAAATCGAAACGATGCGGGAGGTGTCGCCATGATGCATAACCACTCGATACAGGGTTTGCGCCTGGTCGGCATTTTGAGTTTGCTGGTCATGAGCGGTTGCGCTGGGTTGGAAAAGAGCCCCTTCCTGCAACGCCATTTTGCCAGCCGACAACAATCTTCCGAAGCAGCCGAGGCGCGCTGGAACAGCGTACGCGGTGATGTGCGGAGACAAATGGCGTCGGATCAGCTCAAGGCGGGCAACGTGACGGAAGCGGGGCGCCTTATCGGCGAAGCGCTGGCCATGTCGCCTAACGATCCCGAAGCGTTGCGCCTACAAGCGCGCATCTTGTTACTACAAGATCAACTGGAAACCGCCGCTATCGCCGCCGAGCGCGCAGTGCAACTGGATAGCGCATCAGCCGAAGGGCATTACCTCGTCGGGCTCATTGCTGAGCGCCGAGGGCAGACCGACGCGTGCGTAGCGGCATACGAACGCGCTGTGGAACGTGACGGCGATGCACAGGTTTACACTGTCGCACTGGCACGAGCATTGGTTGCCGTCGGCGCTGAATCGCAGGCCTCCCAGCTAATTGCACGAAAGTGCGAACAATTTGTGCAGTCGGTGAACTTGCATCTGTTGGGGATGGATCTAGCACGACAGCAAAACCGCCCATCGCAAGCAACACGCTACGCAAGAGTAGTCGCACGCATTGCACAGGAAGACCTGGATGCACAAGCTCGCGCCGGCGTCGTGTTGGCATGGGCCGACGAACATCGAGCGGCTATCACCTTGCTGCGCGACGCAATCGACAAAATCGACGATGAGGCCTGGGCGAAGCTCAGTGTGGCCCGACCATTGGTCGTGCGCGTGTATGCACGCTGTTGTGCCGAGTTGGGTGATTTCGACGCGGCGTTGGCAGCGTTGAAGCCGGTCTTGCGCGATCACCCGAATGATGCCGTCGCCTGGAGTCTATTCTGCCGCGTTGCGCTCAGCGCGGGCGATACCGAAACTGCCCAAGCCGCTGTGCACACGTTCAATAAACGCAATGTCGCCGATGCCGACATGTTATTACTGGAAGCATTGATTTGTTTTCAACAGGGTAAACGGGGCAACGCGATTGAACTTGCCGACGCTGCCATGCAGGCCGATCCAAGTTGTGCGGCAGCGGCGCGCGAACTGCGTCAACAGGCTGGCGATATCGATGCGACGATGCCTTCGATCGTGTTTTTCTCTAGCGCTGGCGCTCATGACAAGAAATTGAATCGTACGAGCAGCGAAGCACGGGAGGAAGTTCGTCGACGATGAGCGACAAACCTCTCAAACCTTGGCAAATGGCCTTGCCGGATGATCGCGTTGCGTCCAATGATGACACGCCGTCGGTTGATTCGTCGATCGCGCCCGATTTGCCTGAGTCGGTCGATCCGTCAGTCGTTCCCGAAATGCCTGCGACGATTGATTCATCATCGATAGCGTCACCGTCCTTAGATCGCACTGCGGACAAAACCGTGTCCACATCGCGTCCGGCTAGCGATGTTCTAGCGCGACTGCAATTTCAGGGTGCATGGGCGATTCTTCCGCTCACAGTGGTTCTGATTGGCGTAATCGGCTGGTCACGATTCTTTGCACAAGATGCGATGACCAGCGTCTGGTGGGTGCGTCCGCTCTTTGCTGGGCTGATAGGGTGTGCGCTAGCCATCGTCGTATTGTCACATTGGTTACGGCGACAAGCGTTGCACGACGTCGCGGCTCAATTGCAGGCTGGTAGTTTGAATGCCGACATGCAGCAACATGTTCCGGCGGATGTGCGCCCTTTCTTAGCTCTACTCGATCAACACCTGCAAATCGTGCAGGACAAATCGAATGAGCTGATGGACGAAATGCGACAGTTGCAAGTAGATGCGACGATGTCGGAAACCCGCCGACTGCGTCAAAAAGCTGTCATCGATACCATCGGTGATCCGATTGTCGCCACCGATTCATATGACCAAATTTTAATGATGAACAAAGCGGCCGCGCGCCTGTTTGAGTGTGAGATCGAGCCTTCGTTGCGTAAGAACGTAAAGGACGTCATAACCGATCCGCAGATCTCCGAACTGATCGGCAGCGCTCGCGCAGCAGATGCGCGCGCCGCCGATCGACGCATCGAATATGAACGCGGCGAACAAGTATTCGATGTCTTCGCGAAACCCCTAGGTGGGGGTGATGAAACCGAACCGCATGGTGTGGTCTGCGTGATGCGCGATGCCACGCGCGAGAAGACCACCGCCCGCAAGAAGAGCGATTTCGTCTCTCACGTGGCCCACGAGCTGCGCACGCCGCTCTCATCCATTCGCGCCTATGTCGAGATGCTCGTGGATGGCGAGGCCGAAGACGAGGCATCGCGTCGCGAGTATTACGACATCATTCAAACGTCCGCCGACCGCTTAGGACGCCTGATCGATAACATGCTCAATATCAGTCGCATCGAAGCGGGAACCGTCCGTGTCAATAAAGAGCCGCAAGCGATTTCGGTGATCGTGAAAGAAGCCGCCGACATCATGCGGCCCAATGCGGAAGCCAAAAAGTTGAAGTTCGTCGAACACCTTACGCCCGTGATGTATCAGGTGGAGGCCGACCGTGATCTGATCTTGCAGGCCGTTCTCAATCTCATCAGCAACGCCATCAAGTACACACGCGACGGCGGTGAAGTAGTGGTCCAAATGACGGCCGACGAAAACAAAGGACGCGTTGTGATCGATGTGGCGGATACCGGCGTTGGCATACCGGAGGAAGATTTGCCGCGCATGTTCGAAAAATTCTTCCGCGTCGAACAGAACAACAAGCTCGCCAAGGGTACTGGGCTGGGGCTCAATCTGGTCAAGCGCATTGTCGAAGACGTGCACGGCGGTCAGATCGCGCTACGCAGCGAGGTGGGTAAAGGTAGTACGTTCAGTATCGCATTGCCATTAGCCAAATAGGCACCATGTGAGGAGATGGAAATGGATTCGCAAGTCAAAATTCTGGTATGCGACGATGAACCGCACATCGTGCATGTTGTCTCATCCAAGCTGCGCAACGCCGGCTTCGAGGTCGTATCGGCTGTCGATGGCGAGGAAGCATTCGCGGTGGCTCAACAAGAAAAGCCGCAACTGATCATTACCGACTATCAGATGCCATTCCTGAGTGGGCTCGAATTGTGCACCAAGCTGCGCGGCACGGATGGACTAAGCGAAGTGCCGGTCATCATGTTGACCGCCCGAGGTTTTTCTTTGGGTGATGACGACACGGTCAACACAAATATCAAGAAGGTGCTGCCAAAGCCGTTTAGCCCGCGTGAAATCTTGCGCACCGTCGAAGAATTGTTGTCCGTCGGGCCGGCCCGTTAATCGAATTGGATTGAGCGATCATGGCGTTTCATCTTCCCATTACCAGTAACGACGCCAGCGCGGGGCGGTTACCCGCGCCGACCGATGTACGCGCATTTCAGGATGACGCGTTCGATCGAATGGCAACCGCTTGGCGCGCCTCTGGTATGTGGTGCGCCGAATGGAACCCAGCAGGGGGCTTGGTGCGCTCGGATCATGACAATGCCGGTGCGTGGGGTTGGCTTGGTCGCAGTACGGTCTTAACCGAGAAACTGGCGGCCTGTGTTGCGAATCTCATTCAATCATCGAATGGCCCGCAGGTCGATGCGCATGCGGCTCATCAAACGATAGCCGACGACATGCTTCATGTGTTGTGTATTCCCGCGTTTCGTAACCGACGCTTGGTTGGCGTGATTACGGGGGTGGCACTTAGCGAGAATGCCGATGCCGAAGCGCTGCTACGCAAGGCGCAAGAATGGGAAATTCCGGCAGCCGAAGCACGGCAATGGATCGAAAGCACCGAGCGAATCAGTTCCGATCAATTGCAGCGCTACGGTGAGTTACTGCGCTATTCCGTCGATCAAGCCACCGACGGTGAACGCCGCCGCGATGAACTCGCCATCCTGACAGACAATCTCGACGATACGTATGAAGAATTGCATCTGATATACGAAGTCAGTCACGTGCTCGGTATTCCGCAGCGACCGCACGAGATGTTGACGAGTGTGTGTGATCAACTTCTCGACGTAACGCGCGCCGAGAGCGTGGCCTTCGTCCTAAATGGTTACGATTATGAAAACATCGAAGAGCTTGTGCGCGCAGCGGACAACGACAAAGTTCTAAGCGAGCATGTCGTCTGTGGCGGCAAGAACGCTCCGTCGCCCAAGGACGCACTCGAAATTGCACGGCAACTACAGCCGGAAGTAGATGAGCAGGAACGCCACCTACTGATCAATCGCGTCGTGGATCATCCCAAGCTGGAGTGGACGCGCGACTGGCTCAAGCACTTGGTTGCCTATCCGCTCAAACAAGATGGTACCCAACACGGCACGTTCTTCACGCTCAATTGCACCGACAAGGGCGATTACACCTCGGTCGATGTGCAACTCTTCCGGGCAGTGGCCGACCGTATCGCCGCCGCGCTGCATAACCAGCATCTGTATGATGACCTGGCCGACTTATTGATGGGCATGTTACATGCGCTGGTGAATAGTGTTGATGCGAAAGACCCCTATACGTACGGTCACTCCGAGCGCGTAGCGTATTTCAGCCGTGCCCTAGCGCGGGCCGTCGGGCTGGAAGAGATCGAATGCGAACGTGTCTACCTCTCCGGCTTGCTGCACGACATCGGCAAGATTGGGGTGCCTGATGCAGTTTTGACCAAAGCCGGTCGCTTGACCAACGAAGAATTTGAGCAACTGAAGAAACATCCTGAAGTCGGTCATCGCATTCTGGCGCGCGTGCGACAAATCGCCGACTTGGTACCGGGCGTACTGTTCCATCACGAGCGCGTAGATGGCCGCGGATATCCCTATGGCCTCGAAGGCCGTTCGATTCCGCTGTTCGGTCGCATTATTTGCGTCGCTGATTCATTCGATGCGATGACTTCGAACCGTACGTATCGTGCGGCCTTACCACTGCCGATGGCAATTGCCGAAATCCGCCGCTGTGCCGGGATGCAGTTCGATCCCGAATTAGCTGAGGCATTCCTGAGTCTTGACCTTCCCGCGTTGTTTGAAGAAGCCACATCCGATTCGCCGGGTAGCAGTGACGTATCGCGCATGGGCGCACTCCGCCGCATCGACCCGAAGGTGACAGTCGATTCACCCAGCATCTCGATCCCGGGGGAACATTAGGCGATGCCAACCAAGATTAATGAGTACGGAGCAGTGACCGTCGTCACGACCAATGACGATATCGGCGGTGAAGAACTAGCGCTGTTCAAAGACAAAGTCGACAAGGTTTTCGATAACGGGGGCCATCAGCTCATCCTGGATTGCAGCGAACTTCCCGGCGTCGACAGCGAAGGCCTGGAGTATCTGCTCGATCTACAAGATCAATGTGAAGAACATCTGGGAGCGCTCAAGATGTGTGCTGCCGGTGAAACGCTTCGGACCATCCTTCGAATTACACGGCTCGATCGCCGGTTTGAATTATTCACCGATGTCGACGAAGCGGTAAAGAGCTTCGGTTAGGCACGAATTAATTGCGAGAGTACGTAGCGTGGCTTCTGCAACTGAAACATCCACCAAACGCCCCGTCGGTGCCATTCTTATCGAGAAGGGATTGGTTACCGAAGAGCAGATCGAGCAGGCCGTAGCCGAACAGGCAGCGCGCGGGCATCGACATCTCTTGGGTGAGTTGCTGATCGAACTGGGGTTCGTCACCGGCGACCAGGTGATGGAAGCGCTGGCTGACGCGTACAACGTGCCATACGCCAAGCTCTCACCGCGATTGGTCGACCCCAAGGTCGTCGACCTGCTCGATCGCGAGTTTCTCGAAAAGCACAGTGTGTTGCCGTTGTTCAAAGTGCGCAACACGATGACGGTAGCGCTCAGCGAACCATCGAACGTGTTTCTGATCGAAGAAATTTCGCGCTTGGCCGACTGCCCGATACAAACGGTCGCGGCGACCGCGGCAGATATTCAGGCGATTCTGGGACAATATATCAATGCCGCTAACGTTTTCGTTATCGACGATATCATTGAAGACGTTACCGCCGACACGTTCGAACTGCTCGCCGAGAAATCCGACGACATTACCAATCTCGAAGGCATGGCGGGTGACTCGCCCGTTATTAAGCTGGTCAACTACCTGATTTACTCGGCCGTTAAAGAAGGTGCCAGCGACATTCACATCGAGCCAGATGAGAATCGACTCCGCGTGCGCCATCGCATCGACGGCGTGTTGTATCAAAAAATGACGCCGCCTTCGCAGATGATGGCGCCGGTCGTTTCGCGTATCAAAATTATGGCTGGTATGGATATCGCCGAGCGGCGCTTGCCACAAGACGGCGGTATCCACGTGTTGATGGAAGGCCGACCGATCGACTTGCGCGTGTCGACCCTGCCGAATCTATTCGGCGAAAAGGTCGTTATTCGTATCATCGATAACACCAAGGCGCTGATCAATCTCGAAACACTGGGCTTCTCGATCAGCATGCTCAAGCGTTTTCGTACCCACCTAGCCAAGCCGCACGGGTTGATGTTGGTCACCGGTCCGACGGGTAGCGGCAAGAGCACCACGCTTTACGCGGCACTCAGCGAAATCAATGCACCCGAGCGCAACGTGTGCACCGTCGAAGACCCGATCGAATACAACCTGCGCGACATCAATCAGTTTCAAGCCAACGATAAGATCGGGTTGACCTTCCCCATCGTTCTCCGATCGCTCCTGCGGCAAGATCCCGATGTCATCATGGTCGGTGAGATTCGCGATAACGACACCGCCCGAACAGCAGTACAAGCAGCGCTGACCGGCCACATGGTGTTGTCGACGTTGCACACCAACGATGCCGTCTCTGCAATTACGCGATTACAGAACATTGGCGTCGAAACGTTTCTCGTCAGTGCGTCGGTCGAAGCCGTTTTGGCTCAACGGCTCGTGCGCAAGGTCTGTTCCAACTGCAAAACTGAAGTGGAACCGACCGTGGCGGTGCGCGCAGCGCTGCGCAAAGCACAAATCGAAACCGAAAAGGTCGCCCAAGGTGAAGGTTGCCCCAAGTGTCACGGCACCGGCTTCTCAGGGCGTATCGGTGCCTACGAGTTATTTACGCCGACCGACGAAATTCGCCAAGCCATTTCGGATGGCATGACGCTACAAGATTTGCGGCAGCTCGCGCTGCGAACCGATGCGGTCACCACACTCTTCGATGACGGTATGCAAAAGGTCAGCTCGGGCCTGACCACAGTGGAGGAAGTCTTCCGTGTATGCGCCAACTGATACGATGAAACTATCGCCGGCTGCCTTGGCCGGTGCCGGGCAGGTAAGTGCGACGACGACATCGGCCATGCTCGATACATGGCTGCGCGCGTTGGTCGACAATGGTGGCAGCGATTTGCTGCTCGTGGATGACGCACCCGCGCAAATACTAATCGCTGGCAATTGGTGCGCGCTCGATAGCAGCGTTCTGCACGGCGAGGTCATCCTCGATGCCTTCGATGCTGTGCTGTCGACCGAACAACGTGACACCTTTGCGCGCGAACGCGATCTGGACTTCGCTCACCAAATCGATGGTCTCGGACGCTTTCGCATCAATTTGCACTATCAACGCGGCACGCCCGCAGCCGCTATTCGATCCATCGCCGCTGCACCGCCCAAGCTAGTCGACCTCGGCCTCCCGGAAGCGGTGCAGTCGCTGGCCCAGTTCAACAGCGGCTTGGTCTTGGTCACCGGCGGCACCGGGCACGGCAAGAGCACTACCATCGCGGGTTTGATCGAGCACATCAACCAACAGCGTCGCGCTCATATCGTGACCGTGGAAGATCCGATCGAATATCTGTTCGCGAATCAGCAGTCAATCATCGAGCAACGCGAAGTCGGCGACGATACGCCCGCGTTTGCCAGCGCGCTCAAGCACGTGCTCCGTCAAAAGCCGGACGTGATCGTGATCGGCGAGATGCGCGATTTGGAAACGATGGCGGCAGCGCTCACAGCAGCGGAGACGGGCCACTTGGTATTGGCCACGTTGCATACGTCATCGGCCGCACACACGCTGGCCCGCATCATCGACGTGTTTCCCGCCGCCCAACAGGGCCAAATACGCGCGCAGTTAGCTGCATCGTTGCGGGCCATTCTTTGCCAACGTTTACTGCCCGATCAACTCAACGATGGCTTGGTACCCGCAGTGGAAATCATGATGGCCACGCCCGCCATTCGCCGCACCATTCGCGAGAATGAAGCGCATTTGATCTACGGCATGATCGAGACCGGTCGCCGCGTTGGCATGTGCACCATGGAACAATCGCTGCGCGAACTGGTGGATGCGGGACGTGTAAGTCCGACCGACGCCGTGGCCGGCGCATCCGATCCGCTGCGTTTGCAAGCGATGATCGGCATGGTCGCCGACGATCCGATGCTGGCGAGTGAGCCAAAGTAGCGGAGACGCAGACACGCCTCAGGCGTCGCGACGATTTACGATCGTGAAAGGCAATCCCGACCTCATAGTTGATGATTGCAAACGAGGAAAGTAACCGATGGCTGTTTTCTCTTATCAGGCGCGCGACAACGCAGGCAATACCGTTGAAGGAACGCTGGAGGCGGCCAACCGCGCGGAAGCGGCGCGCCAGATTCGGCGCGATGGCAACTTCGTCGTCCGCGTAGAGCCCGGCGTATCGGTGAAGTCAAAGTCACCGTCTACTGGCGCCGCGCGCCGCAGTGGTCGCGAGAAGTATAAGCCCGATGATCTGATCTACTTCACCAACCAGATGGCCGTCATGATTGAAACGGGGGTATCACTGGCAGAAGCGTTGGAGGCTTGCTCGCACGAAGGCAATTCGCCGCGCTTTGCCCGCGCGCTGGAAGGCGTCATCGCGCACGTACAGGCAGGCCGCGAACTCTCTGGCGCGATGTCCGAGTATCCGACGGTTTTCCCGACCATCTACGTGAGTTTGATCAAAGCGTCGGAAGCCTCGGGGCAGCTTGGCCCGATTATGAAGCGCTTGGCCACCCACTTGGAAGGGCAGCGCGAATTGATCAAGCGGGTAAAGGGTGCTATTACCTATCCCGCCGTCATGGTCATCTTCGCCATCGGCACGACGGTCTTTCTGGTGACGTATGTGCTGCCCAAGTTCGCAGGTATCTACGCCGGTCGCGAAGACAGCTTGCCCACGTTAACACGTGTGCTGCTCGGGGCCAGCGACATGTTTGCGTCGTATTGGATGTATGGTACCGGCGTATTGTTGGCGACGGCGGGCGCGGGGTTCTATTACTTTCGCAAACCCGAAGGGCGCGTGGTGTTGGATCGCATACTGTTAAGATTGCCACTCATCGGTCCGCTGTTTCACAAGACCTACTTGGCACGCAGCATGCGCACCCTCGGCACCATGATTCAGTCGGGCGTGTCGATGTTAGAAAGCGTGCAGCTTACGAAGAACGTGTGCAAGAGTTTGGCATACAAACGCATGTGGGACGACGTCAATCAACGCGTCGAAGCAGGTCTTCAGATTTCCGATGCCTTGGCAACCAATCAAAACATCCCTCGGTCGATCCTAAAGATGCTCGATGCCGGCGAACGCAGCGGCAAGCTGGGCGACGTCATGAATCGTGTGGCGGGCTTCTGCGAAGAAGAACTCAACGCGTCGCTTAAACAAATGACGTCGATGATTGAACCAGCGATCGTGACCTTTCTGGGAATCGTCGTCGGTGGTCTGGTGCTCGCCATGCTGCTACCGATCTTCACCATCTCGAAGGCGATCCATTAAGCGGAAGCGTTGAAGCTAGGCAGATTCAAAGATAAAGGGACGCCCGCAGCGCCGAAGCACTGCGGACGAGAGGAGGAGGAGAGAGGGAGATCAAAGCGGCTGACCTTGATGTTCGCCGCGCAGTTTGCTTTTGATCTTGCGGAACAGACGCAGCCGGTGCGCGAGTAGATAGAGGAACAAGGTGGCCGGCACCGATGCGTAGCCGGCGGCCATGATCCAACCCGTGATCGGCTCATTGACATCGCCGCCGCCGGTCTCGATGCGCGTGCGAATCTCGCTTTGAATCACACCCATATCTTGTTCCATTTCGTCGATTTCCGACTTGATGGCGTTGATCTCGTCGGGTGGTAAGCAACCCGCGGCCAGCGCGGCGGGCGACGACGCAAGCATCAATCGAACGCCGCAAGAGTTGTAACGATCCCTCTGCTTCATTCCGCCGACTCCGCACCTGCGCCGTCTGCAACATTCTCGACATCGTTGGTTGGGTTTGAATTGCTCGGCAGGGTGGTAACGACCGTATCGTTGGGGGCTATGTCGTTGGGCGGAGCGCTGGCGGCGTTGCCGAACATCATCACCTTGGCCGATACGCCGGTGTTCATGTACAGGTCGATCGTCTCGCCGATCGATGGCTTTCCCGTCGATTCGACCTCTACGCGATACGCAAGGTTATGCCGCTCGGCGACCTGAATCGCCTTATCCACCCACGCCATGCGGGCGTTCAGGTCGCGATCTTGTTGTTCCGACGTCAATTCTGGGTTGATGCCACAGCCAGCGACGCAACACGCAATCAGCATGCTGCCCATCAAAAGATGCGATGTTGGCAAGAGAAGTAGTCGGGCGAGAAAATTCGGCATAGCGGGCTCCTTTTTTCGGGGTGCAGCGGTTTGTTTCCGTTCGACAGCGCTCATTGGGCACTATCCGGGCCGCTCAGGAGCCTTATCCGGCGCTTCCTATCGGTGGGTCTCATAATGACGGCGTGTAGATTTGTAAGTTAGCGTTGGCACCCGGCGTTCGGGTTGAATCCCACCGTAGATCGGGCATAAAAACGGGTATGCGAAATACCACCCTCAAAGTCTGTGCGCTCATCGTCTGCGCCGTGATGACCGTCGGCATGAACAGCGCTGTTTGCGATGCGATCAACATGCCGCCACCAACCAATCCGGGTTGCACGCCGCAAGGCGTTCCCTCGATCACGCTTACGGTGACCGATGCGTTCGGATTCATTCTGCCGACGGCCGACATCTCCTTTACCGTCGACGATCAAAATCTACTTTCCGGCAGTTGCATTAATGGCTGTGAAGATTTCGCGCTCGCCTTCGATACGCTGGGTGAGTTTGACGTCTCCGTTAGCGCAGCCGGCTACGAGCCGCGCAGGCTGATCGTGAATGTCATAAGTAACGATAATTGCACACCCGATACCGAAGAACGAATTGTCGTCCTCGAAGAAGATGAAACGATCGGTGCCATTGCCGGCGCGTGGCGCGCGAATACGGTATTTGGAACCATTGACATTCGATTCGGTGATGACGGTCGGGCGATCGGCGCGATTTTGTACGATCGCGTCGCCGGTGGGGATGGCAATATCTACGTGTCGTACAATGCCAATCCGATTCGTGGCGTAAGCGGCCAACAGATCGCAGTTGAGTCCGTGCAAAATCCGACGCGTAATGGCGACATCTTTAATTTCGATGGAACCGCACTGGGTGTGCCGGTCGGCTTTGTCGATGCTGGGCTGACTGAAGATTTCGCGACCTTGGTCGGTGGCCAGCCCAGTGCCGGCAACCAATTCATTAATGTGACTTACGGTCGCCTCGGTGATATACCGCTGCCGTTGCAAGATCCTTAATCAAGTTGGTGCGTCTCGATTCATCTCTTCCAACACTTTGATCAATGCTTGGGTGCCCGCACGGGCGTGGCCCATGTCCGCCAGCTTGCGGTACATCTCTTCTGCCATCGCTAAACCCGGCAGTTGTAAGCCGCAGCGCCGCGCTTCATCGAGCGCGAGGCACATGTCTTTGATGAAATGCTCGACGTAAAATCCGGGTGCAAAGTCACCCTTCAACATGCGCGGATAGTAGTTCGTCAAACTCCAAGACGCCGCCGCGCCACCACCGACGCTCTTCAGCACAGTTTCAGGATCGAGGCCAACGGCGCGGGCGTAGAGCAGCCCTTCGCAAACGGCGATCATGCCCGCCGCAATCAGCGTTTGGTTGACCATCTTGGTGTGTTGACCGCTACCTGCCGGTCCTTGATGCACCACTGTCTTTCCAAGCGTTTCGAAAATGGGGCGTGCGCGTTCGAAGGCATCGGCGTCACCGCCAACCATGATCGAAAGCGCGGCGTTGTGCGCGCCGATATCGCCGCCGCTGACGGGTGCATCGAGCGCATGGATGCTGCGTGTGGCCGCAGCTTCGTGAATCTCAACGGCGAGACTGGGGCTGCTGGTAGTGAAATCAATCAATACACTACCGGTTTGCATTGCAGCCAGCACACCATCGTCGCCCAGCGTGATGGCGCGGACGTCATCGGGATAGCCCAACATGGTGCAAACAACGTCGGCATCCCTTGCGGCATCACTCGCATCGTCAGACCATTGTGCGCCTGCTTTCAGCAGCCCTTCGGCTTTGGCCTTGGTCCGCGTATGAATGGTCAGCGTGTGACCGGCGGCCAGCAGATGGCCCGCCATGGGCCCGCCCATAACGCCGGTTCCGATCCAGGTGATCTTCATGAGATTGCCCCGCTAAGGTAACACCGACACACAAATTTCTGCCGACGCCACGCATATGATCATGTAAGCATGCAATTCATGAGCCGATCATGACCGATTCTTCCTCAATACGCGAGAACCATGACTCAGCCGAGGGCGTACCTCTGTCTACACCAACCGAGCCGGTCGAATTGGATTATGCAGCCAAGGGTCGCCGACGGGAGTTGGCCAACCCGCAGGATCGGGGTGTGATGCGCGCGTTAATGTATGGTTTGATGCTCGCGCTGCTCCTACCGGTGGTCTTGGGTGTGGCGGCGGTGATCGCCGCGCTATTGATTTTTTAGATGACGCTTGAATCATGCTCGCATCATGCTGAAACACGGTCTCGACTTTGACGTTCTAACGGCGCTCTCGGCTATCATCGATACGTTGGCGATGGCAGTCGTAATTTGTTGGCCGACCCACGCGACGCCAAGTGAGCAAAGTGATGAGACAGATGGCAACCCATCGGTGCAACAGCGCGTACTCACTTGGCAACGGCTGGCCGGCGCGGTGTTCATCGGGGCAGTACTGTTTGTGGCCAAGCTGGTGCCGTTTGCCTATCTGGGCGTGCATGCGTTTGGATTCATTCGCTTGATCTATGTCGAAGCGGTCGTCGTCATGCCGTTGGTTGGGCTTTGTGTTCTGCTCCGTTCGTTGGTACGACCGCGCACGATACGAGCGGCTTCTAAATCGATACACGTCGTTGCCTCGATCATGTTGTCTGCAGTCGGTGTGGGTTACTACACGACGCTTTATGAACCGTTTAATTTGCGCCTCGAAACGCCCACGCTAAAGGTCGCGTCGTCGCGCAAGCCCGAGCGACCGCTACGCATCGGCATCCTCGCGGACATTCAAACCAATCGCGTGACGGATTACGAGCGCAACGCGCTACAGCGTTTGATGGCGCAATCTCCCGATCTCGTTTTATTGCCGGGCGACCTGTTTCAAGGCACTGCCGACGAGACCGCCGCCCAAGCGCAAGACTTGGTCGCGCTGTTACAACTTATCGATGCGCCCGCCGGCGCGTTCTTTGTCACGGGTGATGTCGACTACCGACCGCGCATCGAGCCGATCCTTAAGAAAGCGGGCGTGCGGCTGATGGATCAACAGGTCGAACGGCTACGTGTTGGTGCAACGGAAGTTCTATTGGCAGGTGTGCCCATCCAGTATCGCAATTCGTCATCTCTGGAGACCATTCATCGCTTTGAGGCGATGGATGCGCGCGGCGCGCTAAAGATTTTGATGGCCCATCGTCCGGGCGTGGTGCGACACCTTAGCGCCGAAAGCGACATCGATTTGGTCGTGGCCGGCCATACGCACGGTGGCCAGATCGTCGTGCCGGGTTTCGGCCCACCGATCACATTATCGGTATTGCCGCGGTCCATCGCCCGCGGCGGCCTGCATACCGTGGACGGTCATTCGCTCTACATCAGTCGTGGGGTCGGCTGCGAGCGGGGTCAGTCGCCACGGATTCGCTTCAACTGCCCACCAGAAATTACGCTGCTCACGATTGAGTGAGCGGGTGTCTGCGTTTTTCATTTCCTGCCTCCGACGGCCGGTTTCGCGACCGATCACGCACTTGGATTCTGGTGCCGCGCTCGAAACAGTTTCAGCGATAAGCCCCTTGGTAAAATGTTTTTCTTGTAATAAGACGCGGGTTTCACTAACATCTAAGCGTACCGATTAAGTCCGCTTTGCGAAGTTTTTCGGCAACCGAGCGTTTATCCGCGCCGACGAAATTGGATATTGATACCGAGGCGGTGTTATTTGGCACCGTGAGGAAATAGGAGACTGTTTTATGACGACCCGCACCCGCTTGGAAGAAGCCGAGGCCCGCCGCGACGAGATCAAGCAAGAGCTGAAGAATCTCGCGGAAAATAAGGGCGAGTCTGCCAATCCAACCCTCGGCGAACTCGAATCGGTCATGATGAAGGAACTCGACGTCGTCGAGAAGAAGATCCAGCAAATCGCTGACTATCTCAACAAGCAAGGTGCGTGATCGCGCTTTGTAGTCGGTTGTGATCAAAGGTAGATCGCAACCGGGCCGCCCAAGCTGACTTTGCGATTAGCTTTGTTTAGACGCCTATAGAGAACGGTAACCGTCAGATAGCCCTGTCGTTCACCGTCAGTTCTCCAGTTACACAACACAGCTTATTTCGGCAACCGAATGTCATTTAAGCCTGCCCTTTCTGACTTCTAATATTCTCCATTCTCCATTCAAAAAAGTACGCCGCTTACCTTCGAATTTGCATTCGAACATAAGCGGCGTGAAGGGTGAGTTTGTCACCTTGTCCTGTCCAATAGACGAGTAATGGTGGTTGATTTCTGATCATTGTCGTGCACCGGCTATTAGCCGGTGCCACAGCGCAATCCTTCAATTCGATCGTTAATAGTGTTAATCAATGGTCTATTGTCGCGATGCGGTGTGGTTAGCGTTGCAAACGATCTTCGGCATTCATCACAACGCGGTCGTCACCTCTTCAACTTCATTCTCCTGATCTTCAGGTTCAACCTTGATCGCATGCGCTGGCGGTGCCGTCTCAATCTGAACGCGTTCCGTTTGGGCATGACCGCCAAAGAGTGGGCTTAACATAGAAAGTGCTTCATTGGCATCGGGCAGCCCCATCAACGCCGCGCTAAGCGACAGTTCCGTCGGGCTTTGGCCCAGGCCCACCCAAAACGTGGTGCGTCGACACAATTGCGCGGCGGGGCCGGCGACCATCGCGAATTCGGGCTCGGGGTTCATGCCGCCACCAACTTCGGCGAGTCGCCCCAAATGCCCGACCACCATCATGCCACAACTCGCGGGCAATTTTTCAAAGGCTCCCTTCATTGCTTCGTCGGTAACTACTGATCGACCATCTTGCTTGGCTTGAATCGCGCTCCGCAACGCGCGGCGGGTGAGCCCAACAGCAATCGCGTTATCCAACTCGGTGAGATACACATTGCCGAGTTCGGGGATGAAGTAACTGGTGACATCGGCATCGGAGAGCTTGAATGACTTAGGCTCGATAGGTGCACCATCTTCGTTGGCGAGGCCGGGCAAGCGCAACAACTCATGCCATAAGGCGCGCGAGCGCGTCACATCGTTCGACGAAATTACGATACCCGCGTTCGGCAGCGGATCGTCTTCGCCAACCATGCGACCGGCCGGTCCGGGCACGACGAAGGCGGCGATCTCTCGAATGTTGCCGAAGATTTCACGCGGAATATCAAGGCCGGTGACTTGAGCGCTTTGCTCAGCGCGACCGGCGGCAATACTGGCGAGTGCGGGGTTTAAGCCAAGACCGACAATGGCGGCGGCGTCATCGGGCACGTATTTCAAAACGTCACGCGACATCGGCGGCAGCCGCAGCAAGTTATAGACAATGCTGCGATGATCATCGGCGTAGCGCAAACGGGCGGTCAGGCCGAGCGTTTTGTCATTGGCACCGAATGAGAACGTGGCCCATTGCAGATGATCGAGATCGAGAAATCGGTTGGCCATTTCGAGATCGTCGCGATCGTGGGACGGTACTTGTTCCTTGGCGAGGCGATAGATACGATTGAGATCGGCAAAGGCAAAAAAGGTGCGATCGCCGCGCTCGGCGAAGACCTCTTGTAGGTCCGAGCGCTCACGCAATGTGTCTTTAACACGACCGGTCAGTCGAGCGATGCAACCTTCGACGAGCGTGCGATCGTTCCCCAAAACGAACAATCCCTCAGTCAGAACACCGGCCACGCCGCCGAGCTGTGGCACGGGCGACGCCAGCGTGGGCAGGCCGGCAATCTTTTCACCGGTCGGCGCGAATTGAAAGGCCGTTTCGATGATACCCTTCATAAGTTTGTGATCGCCATGGTGAATGACGATTACGCCGCGCGGTTGCGGTTGATGATTGCTAAAGTTCATTTCGGTAAGGCAAATGGCGGCACCGCCGAATTGACTGAATGCGTCGATTAGCGAAGGGCTCAGCGCTAAGCGTTGCGGTACGTGAACCATGGTGCCGGCATTGGCATCGCGCCGTTGATCGAGCAACGCGCGCATCGACGCGGGCGTAAGGCCGAGCATATCACTAAGCGCCTTTAGCAATTCACCCGGGCGACGCAACTCGGCGTAGGCCAACACATCTGGCGGCATCAATGTTGAAAAGTCGGCGGCCGCCAGCCGGTCTCGGCAACGCTCGGCACCGGTCTCGGCGATGCGTTGCAGATCATCCGGCAAGCCCGATTGAGTCGCGCGACGGTAAAGCGCCAGCGCCTCGCCACAATCCTCGACAGCGTATTCGGCGAAGTAAGCGCGATGCAGAATGCGCTCCGGCGATTCCATCATCGCGGCAGCGGGTTGGGCCGCGCCGACGAGTATGGTCAGTGCTAGTAAACATGATAGAGAGGTTGTTAAGGGGCGGGTGGGCATAAGACAACTCCGGAATTGAGGGTGCAAAACCACTTCACGACGAATACACGAAGCCACCGACGATCTGTGGGCAGTTGCGTGCGCTTGCGGGCTGCGTTTTTAAGGAGTTGGTCCGGTGATGGAGAATATTTGGAGGCCAGTTGCCGGAATTTCAATTTTTTCCAAATCGGCCTATTTGTCCGACGCAGGCTTCGATTTGAGGGCGGCCAGCACTTCCCGATCCGTTTCGGCCTGCATCACGGTGTCGATCATGCCCTCGCGACCCAGCGTGCGGGCGATTTCGGACAGTGTGGCGAGGTGGCCTTCCGGGTCGCCGCTGGGGCTGATCAGCAGGAAGACCAGCTTGATCGGCTCGCGGTCGGCGTCGGCTGTGAACTGAATACCATTGGGCACGCGGGCGACCGCACAAATGCGGCGCTTGAGCGTGGAGGAATAGACGTGCGGTATTGCAACGCCCTGGCCAAGCGTCGTGGGAAAAGCCGATTCGCGCTCGACCAATTCGTCCAACGTTTTCTCTTTATCGACGGAGGGATACATCTCCACGATGCGATCGATAACTTTGGCGAACAACGTGCGAAGGTCGGTGGCAACCACAGTTAAAATGAGTTGCTCGTCAAAACTGTGCGCCAGGTAGTTTCCGCGCCGCACCAGATGCAACGTGCGCGATTCTTTTTCAACGCTCGGTTCGGCCACGCCCATTTCGAGTTTACTATCTTTAATTTGAGCGAGAATCGTCGACGAATGTCGCGGTGCCTGATCGCCGGGGAACAATTGCACATCGGTCATGCCGCTGTCGATCTCCGCAGAAATGACCGACGGCTTACCCAATTCGTTCCAGATGCTATGGCCGGGCGTATCTTCTTCGTCGAGCGATTGACTACCTGCGGGCGTTGCGGGTTCGTAGCGAAAGACCTTGTCGTAACCGAAGATGTCTTTCCATATTCGGCACAGGCGCACGTTGAGGTCGTCGTTATCCGTCAGTGCCAGTAGATGGCCGATGGTTTCAAAGCCGCGACCATCGGCGATGCTGACATCGCGAGCATCCTGCATGCGGGCGTCGAGGTTCTCCGATACGGCTTGCCGAACCGTGCCTGCGTTGCTGTCGAGAAGGATAACGTCGCGCTCGCCTTGGTTCTTTAAGAAGCGCGCGATGCGCCGACCGAAGGCATGGGCGCCAACGATCAGCCAACCGGTGCGCTCGGGCGGTCGCAGTTTTAGCAAGCGCGCGATGGGCGCGGCGGTCAGACCTTGCAGGATGATGGTGGCGACAATGACCGAGTAGGTAAATGTTTCGACAAAGCGCGGATTCTCCATGCCGTTCTCGGCAAGGTTTAGCGCAAACAGCGATGATAGCGACGCCGCCACGATACCACGCGGTGCCACCCACGAAAGAAACGCCTTCTCGTTGGCCTTAAAACCAAGTCCGCTGCTGCATACGAAGATTACAATCGGTCGCACAACGAACATGACGACGGCGACGCTGGCCGCCCCCAGCAGACCAAAAGTGGCAAACTGATTGAGTTCGAGGCGCGAAGCCAGCAAGATAAAGAGCATACCGATCAACAGGTCGGTGATCTCGGCCTTAAATTCCTTAATTTGTTTAACGCCTGTCGGCTTCATAAAGCCGAAGACGAAGCCGGTCAGCGTGATCGAGAGCAGGCCGGACTTGCTGATGATCGATTCGGAGAGTCCGAAGATCAGCACCGCCCAAGCGATTGCGGAGATATTCAGGAGTTCCTTCTCAACCAACTGCCAACGCACGATTGCGGTGAGCCCCAATCCGCCAATGGCCCCCAACAGCAGGCCCGCGCCGATGCGATACAGCAAGCCCATCACGGCTGCCGACTCGCTATCTTGCGTGACCCACTCGTAACACAGCACGGCGATAAACACTCCGATCGGATCGACCAACACGCCTTCCCAATGCAGCACGCTGCGCACCCGCGCCGGCACTTGCACGCGTTTCAGCAAAGGTTGTATAACAGTCGGTCCGGTGACGATCACGAGACTGGCGGCGATCAGCGCCATCTTCGTCTCGATGCCCATCACCAAAACAAGGCCGGTCGCGGTACCCAACCACGTAAGCACCACCCCCAGACTCAGCAAGCGGCTGATCATCTTGGGTGCAGACCGATAGCCTTTGGGTTCTAGGGTGAGCCCGCCTTCAAACAGAATCAGGCCGACGGCCAGCTCAACAAAGATAAGTAAGAAGTCACCCAGGCTATCCGGTTGTACCAAGCCGCCGCCTTCGAGGCCGACCAGTCGCGCGCCTTCATTGCCCAATGCCACGCCGCCCAACAGCAACAACACGATCGCGGGAAGGTCCAACTTGCGGGCCAGCGCAATTAAGAATACGCCCGCCGAAATCGCGGTCACCAGCGTTACCAAAATAGCATGGCCGCCATCGTGGCCGCCGGCTGCAAGTATCATCGGTTGTCTATTTCCTCACGGGACCGTCAGTAACCGGTCGGGTTACATCAGCCTGCGGTCGACGCGTGTTGAGTGCTTTGCGGCGATCCATCAACAACGTCACGCGTTGATAGTCGTCGGCGCTTAACATTTGCTTCAACACGTTCTTCGCCTCGCGAATGCCGGTGCGACGCGTGACATGCGACAGCAGGATGTGCTCATTATCCAGCGCGGGGATCATTCGTGCCACATCGCGGACGTGCAAATGGTGACCGTGGCGGGCGCGGCGCATGTGATCGGCGTCGAAAAACGTGCATTCCATAATAAGCAGTTTGGCTTTACGGACGTCTTCGTTGTGTAGCCAGTCGCCATCTGCTGTATCGCCGGAATAGGCCACCAACGGCACTTCGACGGTGTATTGAATGTCGATACCTTGCTTCTTTAGTTCGACAAGCTGCGGGCCCGACTTACCCATGTATTCGGGTTTGAGTTTGCGGCGCACGTCGACGACCACGAATCCGAGCGAGGGCACACCGTGGTTGTTGGCGAAGGCCCGCGCGACGAGCCCCTTGCGAATTTGAAACTCGTCGCCATCTTCCATGCCGATCAGTTCGGCGGGTGTAACGTGGCCTTCTAACTCACCCCAAACGCGAAGTAGCGACTTGAGCGGTTTGATCAGCGCGGTCGGCGCGAGGATGGTGCCCGGCGCATTGCCGACGAAGTTGCGTTGGCTCAGGTAATACGCCACGCCCGCCGCGTGATCCATGTGGCCGTGCGATAGCAAAACGTGATCGACGGGTAAGAGATCGGCGGGGGCCTTACCAATGTCGAAGCAGACGTTGAGTTCGGGCGCGGCGATGGCCGTCTCTTCCCCGGCAACGCTGTAACCAAGGATGCGCAGGTCGTCGAATTGATGTTCCAGAAGTCGACTGTTCACGGAAAAAGTTCTCACAGATTTCTTTGCGGTGCTGTTATGCGGAAAAAAACAGAATTAGACAAGCTATAATCGTGCCCAATTGTTAAGGCCAAATCGTTATCGACCTGCTTTACCAATATCGGCAAGCCCCTTTGTTGATCTCTCTTGTTAACAATTCACTGTCGCGCGACGCGTCGTTCGGTCGGGTAGTCTATTCACAAACCACAAGTTTCATAAGGACTTACGAAGATTTTTGCTTGACACTGATATGTCGCGAACGTACTTTAATCGACATACCAGACGTTGAGGACGGGAGCTCAACGAGTGAGAAGGACCTCGCGGCAATGACATGCAGTGTCCATATTGCAAAGAGCAGCAGGACAAGGTCATTGATTCACGCGCCACAGAAGGCGGCTCCGTCATTCGCCGGAGACGGCACTGCCTCGCCTGCGGTCGCAGATACACGACCTACGAACGGGTCGAAACCTCGAGCAAACTTCTGGTCGTCAAGAAAGGCGGAGAACGCGAACCGTACGAACGGGAAAAGCTCTTCTCCAGCCTGCAGCGTGCTTGTTACAAGCTCCCCCATAGCGTCGAAACCCTGCAGTCGATCATCGACGAGGTCGAGGAGGACCTCTTTCGGCGATTCGAACGCGAAGTGCCGTCGTCGTTCCTCGGCGACGCCGTTTCCCGGCGACTGCGCAAGCTCGATAAGGTGGCGTATCTCCGCTTTGCGAGTGTGTACCTCGAACTCCGGCTTGTTGACGACTTCATCGAGGAGGCCCGCAACCTTCAAGGTGAAGACAAGGATGTCCAAGGTCAACAGGAGCTATTTAAGGATGAATAGCGAACAGTATGCCATGGATGGCACGATTCGCGTTCTGAAACGGGATGGAAGCGTCGAAGAATTCAACTTTTCGAAGTTGCTGACATGCATCCGTCACGGCTTTCAGGGCAGCGGGGAACCGCTTGATCGACATAAGGCGACCAGCAAGGGGCTGACCGAGGCGGTGCAAACCTACCTCGAACGCTCCGAGCCGCATTCGCCGGTGCCGACGCACTATTTGGCCGAACTGGTCGAGTTGGTGCTCACGCAAACCGGATACACAGCGGCCAGCCTGGTCATTAAAGAGCATGCCGACCTGCGCGGTCGTCGCCGCAACTGGGTCAAAGTAGCCCAACGGCGCGAGCGCGATGGACGCATCGTGCAAAAGCGCTGGAGTAAGAGCCGCGTGGTGCGGCACTTGGTTGAGATACACCGGCTCGAAACACCTTCGGCCCGCATGATTGCCGGTCGCGTTGAACAGTTGGTCTTCAACTGTGGCATCAAGGTGGTAACGACCGGCCTGGTGGATGAAATGGTGCTCAGCGAACTGCTGGCGTGGGGGCTTTTGCCTGCGGCGCTGGTGGTCAAACGCAAGCGCGGTTCGCAGCCTCGGCTGCCGACGCAAGATGAGAAACCTGTTCGCTCACGCAAACGCAAGGTGAGCGACAAAACGGATACGGCCTGAAGCCAGGCTGTTCTGCGGCGCGGTGGAACAGCGCCTGCGGCGAATCGTCCGCTCACGGATGGTTGGCGTTCGATGGTTGCCTCACGGTAACAATCGGCGTTGGTGGACATCGTCGCGCGACTGCCTGTTGCAAAACATTCCGAAGCAAGCGCCACGGCTTCCGGACTTTTGTTTTGCAACAGGCTTTTTTTATGCGCGGATTTCGGCAGGGCCGCAGAGATTTGCGGGCGGTCTTTAGCGGAGATTTGAGGGATGCCGTGAGCGGCGTTGTGAGGGCGGCCTTGAATTAACGCGCGATGACGGAGCCGCGGCCTGTGGCCGCATGGGTCCTGAACAAGTCGCATCACTCGATGATCCCTGGGAATCGGGTTAGCCTACCAACTATGCTAGGCCGGATTTCCTGTACATATTCTGTCGATCACTTTGGAAGCGAATTCCGAATTTCCGAGATTCCGTCGTTTTGCTTTGAGCCGCGCGATGATGTGTCGCCGTTGAATGAAGTGCCTATCGTCAGATTGCGTGGCGCTCGAAGGGCGTTCGATCTGATGTCATGGGGGTTCATGTCGCGGCGTTCACGAAGTCTTGAAGCGGCAAGGCCGGTTAGCTTTGTTTGTGGCGAAAATGTTGACCGAACCCGCCTATTCAGAAACGCCTTTCACAATCGTCGGTGTTTGATTCCCTGCACCGGTTTTTTTGAGTGGCGAGTATCCGATGAAAATCGCGAGCTCTTTTTCATTCGGCATCGAGATTGCGAATTGCTCGCGTTAGCTGGACTTTGGGAGTTGTGGAACCGCGATGAAAAAAGTATTCATACGTTCGTTGTCTTGACGACTTGGCCGAACCACCTCATTAGCACGATTTCAACCCGAATGCCGGTAATCGTGCCACCATTTCGGTACGATACATGGTTATGTGAGGGACAAGTCGAGCATCCAAACGAGATATTGCGCCCCGCCCCAGACGGTGAATTGGTTGCAACACGCGTTTCGTAGGGTTCGTCGGGTGTCTTATCTATGAACAAGTCTCTTTCAAGCGCGTGTGGTCTCGATTAGGTATGGTGTTCGTGTGATATTTTTCTTGTTACGTAAAGAACAATTCAAATCCCCAACTCGGAGTCCCGACGTAGGCCACCCGGCCGTTTGTGATCGGTCGAGGCGCAAACTCACGCAAACGCGCGCAAATTCTCTTGCCGGCTGCCTCGGTGGGTGGTTCGACGTATTGGATGGGCTTGCTCGCCGGATGGGTTGGGTAGATGGGTGAAATCGGTTGCACCAGAAGGGCTAATTGACGCACCGATACGGGCGAGGTGGGTTGGTTAGGATGAGGTTATCGCAGCGCCCGAGAGCACTGGCTGCAAGCAGGCCAGTGGCTTCCGGCGTTCAACTATGCCACCTCTATGATAAGGCCTGCTCCCATTGCCCTTGCGCTCTGTAGGGCGTTTGACATGCACTCAATCGCCATATTCGCTGGACTGTTCGGACTCAATTGTTGCTGAATAGCGATCAAGTCTTGGTAGAGTGCGTCGATCTCATCTGCAGTCGCGAACGAAATCCGAAAATCGGCATCGCTACCACAATAAGGGATCTGGGCGGCATCACGCCCAACTGGCCGACCGTTTCTTATCGAATCCCACCACGACAACAAACGGTTACTTTGGACGTGAAGTGATTCTAAAGAGGATCGGAACGTTTCAACCGATAGCGAACCGCTGTGAGTGCTTTGCAGAAGATCGTGTCCGGGACCCCAGTCGCAGTATTCGCCGACGAATGATTCCACCAGCTCGTCAATCGCCCTTGCCGACTTGTGATCCACAGCTTGAAGCGCAACGCGACCTTCCTGTAACACTCTGTCTGCGCTGTTCAGGACGGTGATCGAATATGCCGATCTCGATTCCGGATCAGTAGCGACCTCTTGATACCAAGATCGAAAACGATCTATATTGTCGAGTAAGATGCTTTCGATTCCGTCGCATGCACCAAGATAGAATTCAACCGAAATTCCCATTCGCTTTACCAGTCTTCAAGCTGGCGGAAGTCGTACGCCGAAGCGAATTTGCCAGACAATTCCCACACTCCGGGCAAACGCCCGACTCATTGCCGGTAAGGTCATAACCGCACCGGTTACAAGCATTGATGCTCACGAACTGCGCGATCAGCATCTGCGCCCTGCGGCCCGCGCGCAGCTAGAAAAATGGTTGCCGCATAAATGGTCAAAATATACGAAAGAGAGAATGCGACAATGAGGCTCGATTTGATTGGATGAACGTGGATAAGATAGCCCGTGTTGTTGAGACTGTCTGACAAGCCATGAGCAGTCTAGGTCAGCCGAATATCCATTCCTATCAAGTTGGTAGCCAATTAAACGAAGGCGGCTCAAGCAAAGTACATTTTCATGTGCGCGGTTTGGCCATGGCATGATTCAAACAGGCACCCAAAGCGGGTTTGCCGTTGGCTTATGATGAAAAAGGGTGGAAGCTATCGATACTCTACGTTAACCCTCCAACCCAAATCTTCGAGCTTGGAGCGAAGCGCATCGGCTTCGTCCAAGTCATTGCATCCGAAATGCAATGACTCGCCGAGATTTAGCCTTTCGATACACGCTCTTGAATAGAACGTATTGAATCTGAGTTTGTCTTTTACCAGAGCGAAGACAGGACTCCGATCCGCTTCGGGGTCACCGATTTCCACAATGAGGTACGGCTTAGGCGGGCCATGCGGAAATCCCGTCTCCTTATAATTTTGTACATAATGCTCGGCTCGATGAGCCGTGCCCAGCACGTGCAGTGTGTGATCTCGCCGATCGATGAGAATCGGCGCGTTGCCGAACAGAAGATAGTTTTCATCGCCCGTTTCGATATATTTCTTGGTGGCATAATAGAAGACCCAGCCGCAGTAAACTTCCTTGGTAGCGTCGTCCAATATATCAAGATCCAAACGGCTAAACGATTTATCTTCTTTCTGGAGATAGTCTCGAACGAGTTGTCGTGCTTCTTCCAAGTTAATCATTTTCGTAATCCTCTAAGAATCGATCAATAATTCATACGGTTGCTTACCATTGTTCTGTCTCAGCCGACCTTTACTACCATATACTTTTTTGATCGTTTCAAAATCGCCACACTCGGGGCAGACGCCGGTGCAGGCGCATGGAAACGTGTCACGTTGCGACGCCTCTTCTTTGAGTAAATCGGGTGCGAACTTGATTCGAATCGCGGCGAACGATATACATGGGTTCTGGAGCGCGGCGGCATTCGCGTTACTCAACGCCCCTTCCGCTTGCGCGAGCGCACCACCGTCGATTTTTCCGCACTTTCACCACCCAAACAGAACAACCATGCGACGATGCACAGTAGGGGGTTGGTTTCCCAATAGTAATACGTCGCCAACACGGCAACCTGAATGCGCGGCAGAAAGATCAGGCCCAACCACCAAAGCAAACCGCCCCATGGCGTTGCCAGAATCATCGTGATACGCGGGAAGAGCGCGATGGCGACGAGGAACAGCACGCCGTGCACATCCCAGAAATCGGGGCCGCCTTGGAGAACGATTTGATCCATGATGGTTACTCCGCGTTGAAATCGATCGATCGGAAATTCGCGATCGATGTTGCCCATATGGTAACATATTCGTGCGCCCCCGCTCGCTGGAGAATGATGAGATGACTATTGTGCGATATCTTGCCGTCATCGGTCTGACCTCGATGTTGGCCTGCGCGGCGGCTCAACATCGGGGTGACTATTCCTGTTGCGATCAAAAACCTACCACCCGCCCCGAACGCACTCCCGAACAACAGGCCCGCGATAGGGCTTGGTTAAAGCGTCGCAAACTAATGAAACGGCATGAGGTTACCGTTGACCGAATCAGAAGTGCGTTTCAGCGCGAAATGTTGACGCTTACAGATCATGACTGGGCGGGCGCGTACTACTATGGCGATGGACTAGGCTGTAACGTATCGATCACCCTCTCTCCCAAGACGGGCATGACGTATAAGTGGATCGGCTGCAGCGGACTATACGATATTGACTACGGCCCTATCGTTGACGTGCAGCGCGACTATATCGACGTAAAGTTATCCTTACCGTCTATCCATCAGAGCTACGACGCAATCAAGAAACGGTTCTATCGTGTGCGCTGGGTAAATCGTCATTATCTGATTCCGGGTGAGGACATGATTCAGTTTTGCAATGCGGTAAACTCAGGTTCCAAATACGGTATCAACTACTTAGTTCGCCGTGAGGATCGCGAGAAGCCCGTCTTCGGTCTTCCCGACGTGCCGGAACAGTTTCGATCCTATCTTCTTGAAGAACCTATCGAATGTCGTATCACGCAAATAGAATCGCAAACAACCGCCGGCGATGATTCCAAGACATTTTTTTGCCAGATCGATGCAGGACGTAACGCTGGCTTGACACCCGATGTCAATCTCTACTTATCAGCGGAAGATTCTTACGGATGGTATGTAGTCCTTGAGGATGTTCTTGCTGAATCTAGCCAAGTGAGAATCAATAAGTCGTGGAGTCCACCCGTGGATTATGTACCAAAAGTCGGTGACTTATTGAGTTCTCGTAGGTATCGGAACAATCGCCCCATATCTATGTACGACTATAGTGATCCGGCAACCCGAAAATTTCTGCTCGAATACTACGGGCCGTCGGCGCTTGAGGGCCATGATGATTGAGTTGTTTGGTGTAGACCGATGTCTGGTCGCCGCAGATTCGATTAAGCTCACAGGATGACGAATTCCAAGTCACCGTCACGTTCGTTGCTTACGCTTTTCGGCCTTACCCTCGCCGCCGTCTTCATCTGGTCAGGCATCAATCCGCATGACCGCTTCACGTGGTTTCTGGAAGTCTCGCCCGTCATCATCGGTATGATCGCGCTGGCTGTGACGTATCTCCGCTTTCCGCTCACGCCCTTAGCGTACGGGTGCATCTGGTTACACGCGATCATCCTATGCGTCGGCGGCAAGTACACCTACGCCGAAGTGCCGCTGGGGGAATGGGCCAAAGAAGCGTTCGACCTGAGCCGCAACCATTACGACCGACTGGGCCATGTGGCGCAAGGGTTTTTTCCGGCCATCATCGCGCGCGAAATCTTTATCCGCTGTTCGCCTATCAAAACTGGCGGTTGGCTCTTCTTCGTGGTGACCTGTTATTGTCTCGCGTTTAGCGCGTTCTTCGAGATGATCGAATGGTGGGTGGCCGTGGCCTCGGGTTCGGATGCCGACGCCTATCTCGCCACGCAAGGCGATGTGTGGGATACGCAATGGGATATGTTTCTCTGTTGGATCGGCGCGATGATGGCCCAGTTGTTGTTGGCCCGCTTGCATAATCGACAGTTGCAGCAGGCGACATTGGGCACAGCAATAACGTAGATCAAATTGCCGAACGCGGGGTAGTTGCTTATGAGGATACTGAATCATCCACCGGCTATTAGCCGGAGCCACGGGTGAATCGGCGACTTGGTCGTTCAGCGTCTGAAACCGCATGCCCCCAAGCCCCCAAGCCGCAAGCCCCCTTAATCACAACCGTTCATCAAGAAACACGCGCGTTGCCTCAATCGCAATGCCCATCTGCTCGCGTCGCGTGATCGATGTCGGCGGGCTGCGATCGTCCACGCCGCTTGGCTGTTGCAGGAACAAGTGCACGCCATCGTCGATCGTTTGCGTGGACTGCTCGGCGGCGCTCATGCGCATCATCATCTCCGCCGGCCATTCGTCGGCCGGCGTTACGTCATCCAATTCGGCCAATAAGAATAGTGTCGAGGCCGTCACTTGCGGTAGCAGTTCATTCGGGGCTAGCCCTTGCCAAATAGGGGCGGGGGCCGGTGCCCACATGACCAGGGCGGCTGTCGTTGGCGCGCGTGCCGCGGCAAACGCCGCCAGCGAACCGCCCGCACTGTATCCGCCCAACGCGACGCGCGCCGCATCGATATCGACACCCAACGCACCGGCAACCAATCGGTCAAACGTACGATTGCCGTTAAGCGTATTGCGTTGGTGGTATTCGGTATCGGCAAAACTGATGTCGCGTGTGTCCGGCACGGCCACCACGTAACCGAAACTGGCCAAGTGTTCGTGCAAACTTTGGTGGTAATGCGCGCGATTGTTCACGCCGAGTAGCCATACCATTGCGGGCCGCGCGCCGTCGGCGTCCTCCGGCTCGAAGATGGTGATACCGCCCGGCATGCCATCACCGAGATCGTCGAATTCGATACGCCGTTCGATAACAGTGAACGAACCGAGCGCGACCGGCGGCGGGTCGAGCGGTTCGGGTTCGAATATGGGAAAGAGCATCATCTCAATGCTACAGCCAGACCAACAGCAGCAGGCAAGGATGAATGCGCAGATAACTCGTTGTAAATTCGTCACAGACTTACTCCGGTAGATTCAATTTGTTTCGTTTTGCCGCGTAAGCCGCGCTTCCACCAATCGCGGCAACCGCATCGCATTCAACACCACGGCAATCGAACTAAACATCATCGCTGCCGCCGCCAACGCGGGCGGTAACGTACCCGTCGCCGCCAACGGTATGGCGACAACGTTATAACCAAACGCCCAACCCAGGTTTTGCCGGATCAGGCGCGTGGTCGCCCGCGCGATGACAACGGCGTCTGCGACGAGATGAGGCGTGCTACCGATCAATGATATATCGGCGGCTTCGACAGCCACATCGGCACCCGTCGCAAAGGCAATACCAACATCCGCACGCGCCAAAGCCGCCGCGTCGTTGATGCCGTCACCGACCATGGCCACGCCTGTAGCTTGCCGAACCAGTTCTTCCACGTATTCGATTTTGCGTTGCGGTGTGGCTTCGGCTTCGACCATATCAGATTCGATGCCGATCTCGCGCGCAATGGCCGTTGCCGCGCTCGCAGCATCACCGGTCAACATACGCGCTTGAATGTTTTGGCGTTGCAATCGTTGCAATGCGGCGGCTGCGGATGGTCGTAAGGCATCGCTTAACTCGAAGATGGCTGCGTGTGTTCCATCAATCGCCACATGGATGTTCGACACGCCCGACGAGACGCCATCTTGCTTGGATGATTCGACATCCTGATTAACGGCGACGTTATTCTCCACCAGCCAACGCGGTGAGCCGATCACCACGCGCCGACCATCAACCTCCGCGATAAGTCCGCGGCCGATGGTCGATTCAAACGAAGCGGGTGTAGGTATCTCGAGCTCGCGTTGTTGTGCCGCGCGCACAATCGCTTTTCCAATCGGGTGCGCGCTAAACCGTTCGGCACCGGCGGCCAAGCGCAAGATGTCGTTATCCGTTAGCTCAAAACCAATGTCGAACACGCGAATCGATCGCACCTGCGGCGTGCCCGCCGTCAACGTGCCGGTCTTATCCCAGACAATTGTCTTTATGCGACCAAGCGCTTCCAACACCGCCGCATCGCGCGGCAATATGCCGCGCTGTGCCGCCACGCCTGCCGCCGCCAATGTGACCGTCGGAGTGGCCAACCCCAGTGCACACGGGCACGCGACGACCAACACGGCAATCGCAGCGCGCGTGCCCATCGCCCAGCCACCGGCATCACCAAAAATGCCCCACGAAAAGAACGTGATGATCGCAATCGCCACGATCACCGCAACGAAAACACCCGCCACCTGATCGGCAAGTCGCTGCATCCGCGTGCGACCCTGTTGCGCGGCTTGAATCAGTGCGAGTATGCGATTGATCGTACCCTGCGACCCATCACCTTCGGCACGAATCACGGCGCGACCGGCCACAACCGCCGTACCCGTTTGCAACGGATCGCCCACCTCACGCATGACCGGCATCGGTTCGCCCGTGAGTATTTGTTCGTCGACTTCGACGCTGCCTTCGACCACTTCGCCGTCCACCGGCACCGTCGCACCTTCGATCACTTGCACGTCGTCATCGCGTCGAATCGTATCGACCTGTACGGTCTGCCATGCACCGTCGCGTTTAACTTCGGCCTGTTTCGGCGCGCGCTTGGCCAATGCACCGATCGCGCCGGTGGCCTTGCCGCGTACTTTCGTTTCGAGATAGCGCCCGATGCACACGATCGCCAGGATCATGGCGGCGGCGTGAAAGTGAATCAGCTTCGGCTCTGCAATGAATGAACCGACCAAGCCGCCAATCGTTGCCGCAAGTACACCGACCGTAATCAGCAAATCCATGTTGCCGGTGCGATGCCACAGCGCCCGCAAACCACCGACGATAATCGGTCCGCCTGCCGGGCTGACGATCAGCATGATCAGCAGAATCAATTGCAGCAGCCGACCGGGCAGTTGCGCCGCCGGATCGTCTCCGGGCCAGAAGTAGGGCAGCGCGTACTCCAAGCCGAGAATCGGCAGGGCCAAGCCGAGTGCCTGTATCAACGCCTGTCGATGTCGCCGCAAAGATTCGCGCAACTTGCTATCGTCGGTCCATTCGGCGATGAGTTGCCGACCGGCAGGTAACACCTCGGCGTCGTAGCCGGCGTCGCGTACGCTTTCGAGCAAACGCGTTTTGAAGTCTGGAGTATCGTCGGCCAACTGCACGGTGCCCGACTCGGCCATGAGATTTACCGTGGCATCGTGCACGCCGTCGATGGACAACAGCGCTTTCTCCACGCGCTGCACGCACGCGCCGCAGGTCATCCCCGTGATGCGTAGTTGAATCTTGTTGTCGGTAGCGGCGGGCGGCATGGTGATGAGAGGATTATTCGACAGCCGTGTACCCAGTGACAGTGAAGCCTTGCTGTTGTATTGCTTCCACTGTTGTCGCCAGATCCGGCGCTTCCGTGCCAAACGCTATGACGGCAGACTGATCCGCCAGTGATACGGTGCAACTCGAAACGGACGGCAGCGCGTTCATTGCAGATTCAATCTTCTCGACGCAGCTTTCGCAATGCATGCCGTCGATGGTGATTTTATATTTACACATCAAGGTGGCTTTCGTCAGTGTCGTTGTTAGCGGATCAACATGGGTGGCGTGACCTTCAGCAACGGCTCGCGATACTTTTAATGATCGTTGTGAAATCATAGTGGGTGTGTTGCCCGCTTCCAATTCAAGGTTTTTTGGGGGCTTTATCATTGCGTCCCTCGAATCCGAGTAAATCCCGATATCATTTCCATCGTGCCTTTGTTATGATGAAATCCCGTAATGAATCGACAGGGGGTAAACGCATGAGCGATCAAGCTTCCGCACACATCGCACTCGATCCCAAATCCCGTTCGGTGCTGATCAAATCGACTGGGGCGTGTACGGCGCGCGGTTGCTTGCCGATTCGCACTTACATCGAAAGTTTGGCCCCCGGAAACGTGGATGCTGTCTATTTTCATTTGGCCGATGCCAAGACGATCGACAGCACCTTCGCGGGGTTCTTGCTTCAAACGTTACAGAAGATGAAAGAACGGGGCGACGCATTTTATCTGGTTTCGCCGTCCGACGGAGTATTACGAACGTTGGAGACGATGGGCGTGATGCGAATGATTGATCGGGTCGATACGATGCCCGAGCCAAAAGGTGATTGGGCGGCACTACCGATGGATGTCGATTCCAAAGAATTATTACGCGACGTTATTATTGACGCCCACGAACGGCTGATGTCGCTTAGCGAAGAAAACCGCCGTGTCTTTGGCCCGGTCGTGGATGGATTCCGCAAGGCAGATCGTTAAATAATCTCCTAAGTAGACGTTGGTGGCGTTTAGTAAAGAAGGTCTTAGGTAGGTAGCAATGAGCATGGTAGCCAATGATAATGTCAGCGCCTTAATGGCAGCGCTCGATCAGTTTGAAGAACGCGTTCCGCTCGATAAGCTGCGGGACTACATGCAGGCCTACCCTATTAGTTTTGACGACATCAAGGCGTATGCACGCTTCAACGACGACGGCTATCGTCGCAACTTACTGCACGCAGGCCCGGGGTATCACGCCCTCATTCTCTGTTGGAAAGCTGGCCAGCGCAGTCCGATTCACGATCACGCCGCGTCGTCCTGTGGCGTGCGTGTCTTAAAGGGCGTTGCTACCGAGACGATATTCAAACGCAACGCCGATGGTCTGGTGTTTCCCACATCTTCACACGAACTATGCGAGGGCGAGGTCTGCAGTTCCCAGGATGCCGACACCCATCAGATGTCTAATCTGCAAACCGAGGGTAAGGAGTTGGTCACGCTCCATATCTACTCGCCGCCGCTGCTGACCATGTCGCAATTTTCGCTGACCTCTGCCACCGTGACGGAATTCGTCGATCAAATTTTTGAATTCGCCGCCGGCGACGGGATTTAGGCAGGGGCAAATTCGTTGTCGCAAACCGTCAGCTATCCGTGGGGCAACCAAATCAGCGCCGATGCGCTGGCCTCCTTTAATTCGATGGAGGGCGTGTACGAGCCCATCGTCGAGTTGCGTCAGCCGGTCGCGACCGATGCCGAGGCTCAACCGTCACTCTGGCCGGGCTACGTGTTGTCCGCAGTTTTAGCGGCCTTGTCGTTCGGCCTACAATTCTTGCCCGTCTGGCCATTCCAAATCGTCCGCGGGGAAGCCATCAAGCACCCGATCAGCGCGGCAATCTTGGCAATTTTGGTGGGCGTCCTCGTTCGAAACCTGCTGCCATTGGGCAGCCGATTCAAGCCGGGCTGCCGCAAGATTGTGAAGAAGACGATACCTGTCGCCATTGTTTTTATGGGACTTGGCCTCAATCTGACGACGATCGCTTCCGTGGGTGTCTCGGCTCTTGCTATTACCGTCGCCTGCACAATTCTGGCCGTATTGGTGGCCGTCGCCTGTGGTAGGGCACTCGGTTTGGGGCAACGACTTTCCCTACTAATTGGCGCGGGAACTGGTATTTGCGGGAACAGCGCCATCGTGGCCGTCGCGCCGCTGATCGACGCGGAAGATGAGGATATGGCTCTGTCGGTGGGTACGATCAACCTCTTTGGCCTGCTGACCATGCTGGTTTGCCCCGTCATCGGCAAGATTCTGGCTATGTCGAGCGAGACCTTCGGCGTGTGGGCGGGCACGTCGATCCACGCCGTACCGCAAGTGGTCGCTGCCGGCTTCGCGTTTGACGGTGATGCCGGAACCGTCGCAACGGCGGTCAAACTGGTACGGGTGGCGATGATGGCCCCCTTGGTGATGGTGCTGACCGTGATGTACGCCCGGGATCGAGCGGCCAAACCCGATGGTGGTGGGCAGCTCATTGTGCACTATGCCCGTTTGGTGCCGTGGTTCGTTTGGGGGTTCGCGGGGGCGTCGCTGTTGTGTACGTTTGGCTTCGTGCCGGAGCTGCAATTTGCCGCCACGGGTGTGTTTGACGCGCCACAAAGTGTTTCTTTGCATGAGGTTGCGCGCCTCGGCGGCAAGATTCTGCTCACGCTGGCGATGGCTGCCATCGGCTTGGAAGTGAACATCCGAGCGCTCGCCAGCGTTAGCGCGCGGGCGGTATTGGCCGGGTTCCTCGCAAGTGTGGGGTTGATGATCGGCAGTCTCGGGCTGATTTGGCTGCTGATCGGCTGGTGAGTCGCGCCGTTCAATTTCGCAGAACGCCGTGTTGAGGCTCACCGATCTGTGACGAAAATTGGACGTGGTGTCTCTGCCGCCTGGCTTTTGATTGATTAATGATGGGCGATCGAAGGGTGCGCAGTTTGAGGCGACCGCGGAGGAAAAACGCGCCGTCCCTACACCTCGATTTCAGATTCGGTGAAACTTCGTTCCGCTAATACAACGCACGCGATTTGCGTCGGTGGTGTACCGGGGATGGTTCGCTATACTTCCGATGAGGAGTGAATTTGGACGCATGCCGTGACGGTCAGCCGTTGTCTCCGTGAGAGTGCAACGACGTTAGACATGCAAGCCGCGACGAACACTGTACGAATCGCGATCCCACCAAACATCGCACGAATAGACGAGGCAACATGGCCGCCGCCAAGGAATACTTCGCCAATATCTACAACACGATCAAATCGATCTCGATTGGCATGCGCATCACGCTTAAGTACTGCTTTGCGCGCACGATCACGGTGCAATATCCCGACGTCGCGCCGGTGGTAAAACCGCGCTTTCGCGGGTTCCACTGGTTCGAAGCCGAGAAGTGCATCGCTTGCGACCAGTGCGCGAAAGCGTGCCCGATCGATTGCATCTACATTGAAAAGTCCGGCCCGCGCAAGACGGATAAGCAAACGGGCATGGCTTACGGCGGCGCCTTAGAGCGCTATGCAATCGACTACTCGAAATGCATGTTCTGCGCGCTGTGCACCGACCCGTGTCCGACGGATTGCATCCACATGGGCGACAATCACGATTTGAGTTCTTACACCCGTGAAGACATGATTGTGGAGTTCACCGACTTGGCAAAAGAAGGCAAGCAAACCCCCGAGCCTTTTTGGATGCAACAAGACAAACCGCCGGCGTGGGCGGCAGAACAGAAGGCGCGGTGGGAAGAACGTGCATTGCCGGTGCGCGACGAGATGCTCAAAGCGCTGGAACCTTCGGAAGCCTCGGCGAAGAAATAGTCAATCTGCGGCATTGATCCCCGCCGCACTCGGAAGGCAAACGTAGATATGAATGAAGGACACGATCTGGTCATCGGCCTGCTCATCTTTGTGGTGACGGGCATTTTGATGTCGGCCACGATTCTGATCATCGGTCGGCTGTTGCGTACCAATCTGCCGCACCCTGAAAAAGATCAGGCTTATGAGTGCGGCGAACCCGCCATCGGTGATAGTTGGGTGCAGTTTGACTTGCGCTTTTATGTGGTGGCGTTGGTCTTTCTGATTTTCGATATCGAAATCGCGCTATTCTATCCGTGGGCCGTGGTTTACAAAGAAGCCGGAATTGCGGCGTTGTGGGATATGCTGTTCTTCTTCGCTGTCTTGGTCGTTGGCTTCTTATACCTCTGGCGGTTTGGATACCTCGATTGGGTCCGCGCCACCGAAGGACAGATGAAGCGCGAGCGCAGTGTACGCGCTGACGACGCATTGGGTCGCGCCGCGCGGGAATGGATTTAGCTCGAACGCATTCGAGTGTGCATAAGCAAGTTAGGATCTAGCCATGAGTTGGATTGAAAACAGATTCGAAGAAGGCCTCATCATCACGTCGCTCGATTGGGCGATTAACTGGGGGCGCCGGTACAGCATCTGGCCCATGACGTTCGGTCTTGCCTGTTGCGCCATCGAAATGATGGCCATCGGTGGTAGCCGTTTCGATGTGGACCGGTTCGGTGCAGGGGCGTTTCGCGCTTCGCCGCGGCAAGCCGATCTCATGATCGTTGCCGGGACGGTGACGTACAAGATGGCCAGCCGCGTAAAGCGCCTATACAACCAGATGCCCGAGCCCAAGTATGTGATGGCGATGGGGGCCTGCACCATCGGTGGCGGTCCTTACTTCAAGAACGGCTATCACGTGGTTAAGGGTGTGGACTTGGTGGTGCCGGTCGATATCTACGTGCCGGGTTGCCCGCCGCGCCCCGAAACGCTGCTCGAAGGCATCATGCGTTTGCAAGACAAGATCAAGAATTCATCGATCGCGACGGACAAATGGACCGGCGCGAAAGAAGAGGCGCTAACGGCGTAGTGCGGGCATTCACGGTTCACGCGGGCTAGCACCCGGCCATTGGCCGAAGGCTAAATATGAGTGTTTCGCCTCGGCCTATGAACATTTAGCCCCTGGCCAATGGCCGGAGATAAATGACGTACGACGCAGCAACATTTGAGTAAGCGCTAGGGACATCGCAACGCGGAATCATCGGCGTGTTGGAAACAAACAGGCGTCATCAGGAAGGTTGGTCCATGGCCCCCGAAGAAATCGCAGAAATCCTAAAGGACACATTCGGTTTATCGATTGCAGATACCGAATTCGAAAGCGCGCATCCACGGGTGGTGGTCGCCGCCGATGCTTGGCCGGAAGTGGCCGCATTCTTACGCGATGACGAACGCCTGCAATTGAACTTTCTGCGATCGATCTCCGCCGTCGATTATCTCGAAGACGACAAATTCGCCGCGGTCTATGACCTCGCGTCGTATCGACCGGGTAACTCGGACAGCGATGCTTGGGCGCTAACAAACGCATTGGCCATACAAGTCTGGGCCGACCGCAGCGATCCGCATATTCCGTCGGTCGCAAATATCTGGCGCGCCGCCGATTGGCATGAGCGCGAAGCTTACGACCTAATGGGTATCGTGTTCGATAACCATCCCGATGCAGTGGAAGGCCTCAATGGCAAGCACCCGCGTCGGATTCTCTGCCCCGACGACTGGGAAGGTTTTCCGCTTCGTAAAGACTATGCGTTCCCGATGGAGTACCACGGTATTCCGGCAGTGACCGAACTGAATCAGACGCGACCGATTCACTAAGCAGTAGTGACGAAACAAGGCAGCAACAAACACACGCCTTCAACCGGAGCCAAATAAATGGCTGACGTGATTCTCGAATCGCAACCCGATATCAATGCCGATCTTTCTGGCGATCAGATTCAACAACAGGATCTGCAAACCGAAGAGATGTTGGTCAACATGGGCCCTCAGCACCCGGCCACGCACGGCGTGTTACGCGTGGTGCTGCGAACCGATGGTGAGATGGTTCTGGAAGCCGTTCCGCATATCGGCTACTTGCATCGCTGCGCCGAAAAGATTGGTGAGACGGTTGCGCCGTATCAATACATCCCGTATACCGACCGCATGGATTATCTGGCGGGCATGAACAACAACCTCGCATTCGCGCAGGCCGTTGAAAAGTTAACTGGGTTGGAATCGGAAATCACCGAGCGCACCAAGCTCATTCGGATCGTCTTTGCCGAGTTGAACCGCATCGCGTCGCACTTGGTTGCTTTTGGTACATACGGGTTGGACCTTGGCGCGTTTACCCCGTTTTTGTACGCCTTCCGCGAACGCGAGTATATCCTCGACCTGTTTGAATCCGCCTGTGGGGCGCGGCTGACCTACAGCTACATCACGGTCGGTGGCGTGACGGACGATTTGCCCGAGCGCTTCGTCGATATCACCCGCGAATTTCTCGACTACTTTGAGCCCAAGGTGCATGAGTACAACTCGCTGCTCTCACACAATCATATTTTCATCAAGCGCACGGCCAACGTCGGTGTGATCACGCCGCAAGAGGCACTCGATTACGGTCTGTCCGGCCCGGTGTTGCGCGGCTCGGGTGTGAATTTTGACTTGCGCAAACAACCCGGCTCCGGTTATGAAGAGTTCGATTTCGACGTACCGGTGGGGCAGGGGGTAAAAGGGCAAGTTGGCGACTGTTGGGATCGTTACATCGTGCGTGTTTCCGAAATGCTTGAGTCGGTGAAGATCATTCGTCAGGCGCTCGACAAAATGGACGGCACCGAAGGTCAGGAAACGCTGCATAAGAAGGGCAAGACGATAAAGTTGCCCGCTGATGAGATTTACTACGAGATCGAGAACCCGCGCGGTCAACTCGGTTTCTTCGTCCGCGGTAATGGTTCGGCCATTCCCGAGCGTGTGAAAGCACGCGGACCAAGCTTCTGCAACCTTTGCGTGACGGAAAAAGTCTGCGAAGACGTCCTACTCGGCGATGTCGCCGCCATCATCGGCAGCATCGATGTCGTCATGGGGGAAGTGGACCGTTAGCGGCATTCTCTGTCCCGCATCGGGGCGGATTTTTTGGGGGTTGAGCCAGCGCGGGCGAACCGCCTATGGGCCGCTGAAACAGGCGGTATTGAACGAGCGATAAATCCCACGAATCCTTGGTTTACGCGGTCTGGCCAACCTTGGCGCGGCCCGTTATAACCCACGGGTCAGGGAATTTTGCAAGGCGCATTTGCGCCATCAGGCAGTCAGGAGACGAATTACGTGGCATCGATCACGCTTCCATGGGTTCCGCGCGATACTGAGAAGCTCAGCAGCTATCGCGAAACTGCGATTCGCTGGCTTGTCATCATCGCATTAGCCCACATTCCAATCATTCTCGGTGCCTGGTTGTTGCTCGATCCGCTTAGTACCAAGCCCGCCGATCTTGATGATTGGAAGGTGTTGCTCATCCCGCCGCTTTGCTTGGGTTCGATTGGTGGTCTGTTGCTTTTTGCCGGCGCGGCATTCGCGGTATATGCATACGAATTCATCGGTCGAATTCTGACCGCTCCTTGGGTGGCGTTTATTATCTTCATCGGTGCCATCGGCGGAATCATTCTCGGCGTATGGCTGCATGCAGAGATTTTGTTATTCGTTCAGACGAAACTTACTCCGGCGGCAGAATCCGTCACGGTTCCTTTGATCGGGCTTCAATACGATCACACTGTTCTTTCAATATATCGTAGCGGCATCGAAAACCTGGTCATTGATTTGCCGCTTCTCGGCTCCATTTCGGCTGATACGCCGATCATTGGCAAGTTCTATGTGCTGCTTGCCTACCTCATGTTCCCGCTGCAATTCCCGATCGTGCGCGATCTGGTCGCAGTCGGCGGCATCATTGGTTTCATCAGCTTGATCCCCGGCTTCGGGATTTGGTGGGAACGCAAAGTTGCCGGTCGTATTCAATCACGCATGGGTCCCATGCGTGCGGGCGGTTGGCACGGTTGGGCCCAAAGCGCCGCGGACGGTATCAAGCTGGCGTTCAAGGAAGATTACGTGCCACCCGGCGGTGACGGTGTCTTGTTCCGCCTAGCCCCGTATGTCACGTTTATCCCGCCGATCTGCGCGTTTATCGCGTTGCCCTTTGCCACGGCTTGGGTGTTTCGCGATCTTGATGTCGCGCTGATTTTTATTCTGGCCATGCTCGGTATCGAAGTGATGGGCGTGATTCTGGCCGGTTGGGCCAGTAACAATAAGTGGTCGGTGTACGGCGCGATGCGCGAAGCCTGCCAGATGGTCTCTTATGAGATTCCTATGACCATGGCACTGTTGATTCCGGTGATGACGGCGGGTTCGCTCAGTCTCACGGGTATTGCCGAAGCGCAATCCGGCGGTTTCTGGACGTGGTTCGTTTTCGTCAATCCCTGGTGCTTCCTCTCGTTCTTCTTGTATTACGTGGCGTCGCTTGCCAGTTGTAAGCGGGCACCGTTCGACTTGCCCGAATCCGAATCGGAACTCGTCGCGGGCTTCCTTACCGAGTACAGCGGCTTCCGATGGTCGATGTTCTTCTTCGGTGAATATGTCGGTATGTACGTCGTCTGCGGTTTGGCCGCCATTCTGTTTTTGGGCGGATGGATGTCGCCGTTCCCCGCTTCTTCTGCCGAGTGGTTCATCACGCAGGCCAATATCGAAAACGGCATGCTGCAAACGCTGGTGAAGAGCGTGCTCGCGGCCAACCCGATTTGGTTCATTCTCAAAGCGACGTTTATGTTCTTCGTGCAGCTTTGGATTCGTTGGACGCTGCCACGTATTCGCATCGACCAGGTGCTGTATGCCTGCGTGCAGGTGTTGTTGCCCGCCACCATGATCGTGTTGCTCGCTAACACACTTTGGATTTTGGGCATCTCGGAAAATGGATTGAACCTTGGTTGGTTGATTACGCTCGACGGCATTCTTAATAAGGTGCTTGCCGCAGCAGGCGTTTTCGCGGTTCTCGGAATGGTTAGCATCGCTGCCTACGGTTATCGCAACAACAAGAAACTCGTCGGTTGGCTGGCAGTGGATCAGTTGCCCGGTAAGTGATTTTGGTTTTTGAGCCGCCGAGTGCTACGGCGGCAATTGAAAGACGACATGGACGATTTGGCGTTCTACATCTTTGCAGCGATCTCTCTGGCCAGTGCCTTCGGCATTGTGGTGTCGCAAAACATCGTGCGCACGGCGTTATTCCTATTGGGCACGCTCGGCGGTGTGGCCGGTCTTTACTTTTTGCTCGATGCCAACCTGCTCGCCGTCATTCAGTTGATTGTTTATGCCGGCGGCACGTTGATCCTGATCGTTTTCGGCATCATGTTGACGAGTAAATCGCCCTGGGCCGAGTTCAAACCGCCCAAAGGGCAGATTGTCTTGGCGGCGTTTGTCGGCCTGCTGATGTTCATCGGTATTACGTCTTTGACGCTATCGGGTGATGTCAACTGGTCGGGTCGCTCGACGGGTACACTTGTGACGTCTCCCAAAGTGGCCGAGGCCGGTGAGGCATTACTCACGACGTATCTTGTGCCGTTTGAAGTGGCCAGTGTGTTGCTGCTCGTCGTCATGATCGGCGCGGCCTACCTTGCGAAGACGGAGAAGTAAGCCATGCTCGCAGTCGGTCTTTCGCATTATCTGGTTCTTTCGGCGCTGCTCTTTAGCCTCGGTGTCGTTTGCATGGCGACCAAGCGCAACGCCATCGGCATTCTCATCGGCGTCGAGTTGGTACTGAACTCCGCCAATGTCAACCTGATCGCCTTTTCAAAATTCCAGACCGGCCTCGTTGATGGTCAGGTCTTTGCTGTGTTCGTCATTTTGCTGGCCGCCGCCGAAGCGGCGCTGGCCATTGCCATTTTCATGAACTTCTACAACAACCTGCAGACCGTCGATGTGGATCGCGGCGATATGTTGCGCGGTTAGTCTCGCTTCGGCGCGGGTGGGGTAGGTAAGAGACCATCATGGGGCATACGTTTGAAATCTGTCTTGCGCTCGGCGTGGTGATTCCGCTGCTGAGCTTCACGGTGCTCGTCTTCTTCGGCGCCAACAGCCCGCTCGGCAAACCGCGCGCGGCGTGGGTGGCGACGGCGGCGATCGCGGCCTCGGCATGTCTGGCTTGGTTTGTGTTGCTGAGCTGGCTGGGCCTGAGCGATGCCGAACGCGCCGATTACACCGCCAACGCTTTTCGATACGACTGGGGCCGTATGGGGAAGATCCCCATCACCATCGGCGTCAAGCTCGATTCACTCACGATCATGATGTTCGCGATGGTCACGTTTATCGCGACATTCATTCACATCTTTAGCATCGGATACATGTCGGGCCATAGCGACGAAGTCGCCGGTGAAAGCAAATATCATCGCTTCTTCGCGTATCTCGGCTTGTTCTGCTTCAGCATGTTGGGGCTGGTTGTCTCAAGCAGCATGTTGTTCCTGTTTATCTTCTGGGAACTGGTCGGTCTCTGTTCGTATCTGCTGATTGGTTTCTACTTCAGCGAAAAATACGCCAGCAACGCCAGCATGAAGGCGTTTATCACCAACCGTGTGGGCGACTTCGGGTTTATCGTCGGCCTCGCGCTGGTGGTGCTTTACACCGGCACATTCGATCTCGACGAAGCCGCTACCAAGTTCGCCCAACAGTTCGCCACGGGTGAAGGCATCTTCGCCGCGTCGATCGATCTGTTTGGTTGGCAAGTCAGCGGTATGGCTCTCGCCACCCTGATGGGCATCGGCCTGTTCTGCGGTGCCATGGGTAAGAGCGCTCAGTTCCCGCTGCACGTGTGGTTGCCCGATGCCATGGCCGGCCCCACGCCGGTCTCCGCGCTGATTCACGCCGCCACCATGGTCGCGGCTGGTGTGTATCTCGTTGCGCGGGTCTTCCGTTTGCTCACACCCGATGCGCAGATGTTCATCGCAATCATCGGCTGCATCACGCTCACCATGACGGCGCTGATCGCCATCGTGCAGACCGACATCAAAAAGATTCTCGCCTATTCCACGCTGAGCCAGTTGGGATACATGGTTTTCGGTATGGGCGTCGGTGCATGGACGGCGGCGCTGTTCCATCTGATCACGCACGCGTTCTTTAAGGCCATGTTGTTCCTCGGCTCCGGCCAGGTCATCGAAGGTTGCCATCACGAAAAGAACATCATGAAGATGGGCGGCCTACGGAAAAAGATGCCGTTCACCTGTTGGACGTTCTTCATCGGCGTGCTGGCCATTGCCGGTTTCGGAATTCCTGGTGCCCACCTTGGCCTCGGGGGTTACTTCAGCAAAGACGAAATACTCGCCGTCGCCTACGAACGCGCGTACAACATGGGCGGCGATCACGCGGGCGATCATTCGAGTGACCATGGCGACGGTCACGGTGGCGGCCACGCTGATGGTCACGCCAACGCGGCGTCAAATAGTCAAATTGAGAAGTTGACATCGGGCGACGTGCAGTTCGTCAGCGCCGGCGGTGTGTTTGATGTACTATCCGCCGCTGCTTCAACAACGATGGCTGCGGGTGATGCCCATGGCGGTCACGAACCGCACGGGACACCAGAAAAACTCGCCATCGCCCAGACGCTGCCGCATCTGCCCAAGTGGATGTTCTGGTTGCCGATTGCCATCGCCTATATCACGCCGTTCTACATGATGCGCTGCTGGTGGCTCACGTTTATGGGCAAGCCGCGCGATCAGCACGTGCACGATCATGCTCATGAAATAAAGCTCATGTATGTGCCGCTGGTCGTCTTGGCTGTGGGCACATTCATCAGCAGCTACTTTATCTTCCGGCCGTTGATTGCCCATGCCGGTGGTGAGGCTGCCGATGCCGCCGCTGTGGTCGCCCTCGATGGCATGGCGCATAGCTACACCGACATACCGGGTCAATCGATGCTCACGCTGACCCATGGCGATGGTTGGGCCAATCCGCATTATGCATTGATCTTTATCGTGGGCTTCTCGTGGCTTATCGGCATGGGCTTCGCAGCGCTGCTATATCGCAACGGCCCCGGCTTTGCGGGTCGCATTTTGGAAAGTAGCCGGCTGCTACGCGCCATTCATTACGCATTAAATGAACGCCTGTTCATCGACGCCTTTTATGATCGCGTCTTCGTCGGCGGCACCGTGCTGTTCGGCAAGTTCTGGTCGTTTATCGATAACGTGATCGTCGACGGCATCGTTAATCTGGCCGGTTACACCACCAAGGGCATCGGCGTCTTCACGGGTAAGCAGCTCGATATGGCCGTCGATCAACGCGGCTTTGGTCTCGTCGATGCCTTGGCCGACGGTATCGCCAAACTGATATTTGATGCGGGTAGTGAAATCCGCCGACCGCAGAACGGTCGCGTGCGGAACTACTTGCTCTGGACGGCGGGCAGCGCCGCCCTCGTGTTGATATGTGTGATCTATCGCGAGCCCATCGGCAATGGCCTGACGTATGTCGGTCGCGCCGTTTGGTCAAGCGTGAAGGGAATTGTGGCGTTCGCGGGTTAGCCGCGAGATGTCCCCCAGCCCCAGAGGGGCAGGGGCACCCGATGCGTAAATCACCGGTTACAAACCGGTGCCACAGTGCATCAACCACCGGTTACAAACCGGTGCCGCAGCGCAGATGAAAAAGCATCGGCGTAGCAGCAACGACAACCGGCCCCGTCAACGAATTGACGCGGCCAAGGACAACATACGAGAGTAAGACGGGAGTCTTCACGTGTCGCTACTCAACTGGATAATCTTCTTACCGCTAATCGGTATGGTCGTCGTCTTGGTCGCACCATCCGAAATGGCCAAGCGCATCTCCTGGGCGACGACGTTTGTCGTCTTCCTGCTCTCGCTCCTGCTCTTTCCGCCGTTCCTCGACGGCTCCGCCTTCAAAGGTGGGTACGGCGATGCGATGCAGTTCGAAAGTCGGGCAAACTGGATCCAAATCGGCGGCGAACAGCAGGCCGACGGTTCTTACGAAGGTGGCCTTTCGATCGATTGGTACGTCGGGCTCGACGGGCTCAGCTTTCCGCTCGTCATTCTGACGACGTTGATCACGTGGCTCGCCTCTTGGACCAGCTTTGTCATCAAGAAAGCCGAGAAGGGTTATTACGCTCTATTCTTGTTGTTAGAGACCGGCGTGCTGGGCACGTTTTGTGCGCTCGACTTCTTTGTGTTCTACATCTTCTGGGAAGTGATGCTCCTGCCGATGTATTTCCTCATCGGTGTCTGGGGCGGCAAGAAGAAAGAGTTCGCGGCGATCAAGTTCTTCATCTACACGCTCGCCGGCTCGGTTCTGATGCTGGTCGCGTTGATCGCGATGTTCTTTGCCAGTGCCGAAGTCACCGGCACCGGCACCTTCGACCTCATTAAGCTCGCGACAGTGCCGGAAATCGTGCAGCACTTTAACGACACCAATCACACGTTCCTGCTGGGGCGCAGCTTCGCATCCGTCATGTTCGTGTTCCTGTTTATCGGGTTCATGATCAAGGTGCCGCTCTTCCCATTCCATACCTGGTTGCCGTTGGCCCACGTTGAAGCACCCACGCCCATATCCATGATTCTGGCGGGCGTCTTGCTTAAGCTCGGTGCCTACGGCTTCCTGCGCGTGTGCTATCCGATCTTCCCGGCGGCGGGTGAACAGCTCGCGTTCTTGTTGGCCACGCTCGGTGTGATCAACATCATTTACGGCGCGTTTTGCTGTTTGGCACAGACCGACTTCAAGCGACTGGTCGCCTATAGCTCGATCAGTCACATGGGCTACGTCGTGCTCGGCATCGCCGTGATGACCGACATCGGTTTTCAAGGTGCCATGTTCCAGATCTTGGCCCACGGCATTTCCAGCCCGATGTGCTTCTTCTTGGTGGGCGTGATTTACGATCGTGCTCACCATCGCGAAATCAATCGCTTCGGCGGCCTTTGGTTGCAGATGCCCAAGTATGGCTCGTTGGCCACGCTCGGTTTCTTTGCCTCGCTCGGCCTGCCCGGTTTGTGCGGCTTCATCGGTGAAGCTTGGGTTTTGCTCGGCACGTTTAACGCGCCGTTTAGCTGGGCCAAGCCCATGGCCGTGATTGCCGCCTTCGGTGTCGTGTTAACCGCTGGCTACATCCTCTGGATGATCCAGCGCGTTTACCTCGGCGAAAAGAAAGAAGAGTACGCCGGTTTCCCCGATGTCACGGCGCGCGAAACCGCGATCTTGGTGCCGATGGCGATCCTCGCCATCTTCATGGGCATCATGCCGAAGTACACGTTTATGTTGATGAACGGCTCTATCGATGCCGTGCTTGACGTTATTCAATCGACCGCTGGCACCGCCGCGGTTGCGTTAGGAGGCTAAGCGTGCCGACCGTGTCTCACGCAATGCTTGCCCAGATGTGGATGCCCAGCGGCGAAGAGCTCAGCCGTATTTCGCCACTCTTTGCGCTGGTCGGCACGATCGTCGCGATCCTGCTCGGTGCTTTGTTGGTCGGTCGTAACGTGCGCGTGACGGCGGGCATCGTGACAATCGGCACCCTCGCCACCGGCATCCTCGCCTATCGCGGGTTGACCGAATTCAGCGAACCTTGGCAAGGCTTCAACGGCAGCACCACGGGCAACAGCCCGATGCTCGTCGCCGATGCGTTTAGTTATTTCTTTATGCTCGGCCTCAGTATCTTCATGATCGTGATCACGGGCATGTGGTGGCTGGGCCAACAAAGCAGTTTGCCCGAGCGCGAAGTACCCCGGCAAGACCCCGTCGAGTTCTTCGTGCTGTTCGTCGGCAGCGCGTTCGGTATGGCCCTGATGGTCAGCACGACGAATCTGTTGATGATCATCCTCGCCATCGAAATGGCCTCGCTGCCGTCGTATGCGATTACGGCTTTTCGGAAACAGAATTCTCTCGCAGCCGAAGCGTCGCTTAAGTATGTCCTGTTCGGTTCGATTACCAGCGCCATTATGATCTACGGCGCTTCGTTGTTATACGGCTATTTCGGTACGCTCGATGTCACCACACTGAGCGCCGGCATCGCGCAGGCCTACAACGAAACGTCCGGCGGCTCCACCGTCTTCGTGACGACGGCGTTGGTCGCATTCGTCGTCGGCATCGGTTTCAAGGTTTCCGCCGTGCCGTTCCACTTCTGGTGCCCCGATGTCTTTCAGGGTGCATCTATCGAAGTAACCACTTGGCTTAGCGTGGCCAGCAAAGCTGCGGGCCTCGGCTTGCTGCTCCGTGTCATCACGGTGCTGGTCAACGGCAATTCGTTCGTCACACCGCAAACCTTAGAGTACATGGCACAGGCCATCGCCGTGATGGCGGCGATTACCTGCACCGTGGGTAACCTCAGCGCTTTCCGCCAAACAAATTTGAAACGCCTGCTTGCCTTCAGTTCTATCGCTCATGCCGGTTATATGCTGATGGCGGCAGCGATTCTTTGGCGACCTGCCGATGGGATGGACGCGACGACGCATCCGGCGTTTAGCGCCATCCTCAGCTACATCATTATCTACATGCTGATGAACATCGGTGCCTTCGGCATCGTTGCCATGGTCTATTGGGCCACTGGCAGCGAAAGCATCGAAGAAATGAGCGGCATGATTCGCCGTAATAAGCTGATCGCTTTGTGCATGATCGTCTTGTTGTTCAGCCTTGTGGGCCTGCCGCCGTTCGGCGGCTTTATCGCCAAGTACTTCCTGCTCTTTGCCGTGTGGGAAGGCGGGCTGCAGTGGCTCGTGATCATTGCGGTGCTCAACACGCTGATCAGCCTTTACTATTACGCCCGCGTGGCCCGCACCATGGTCTTTACTGACAGCGGTAAGCCCGATCTGCAGGTGCCGCTCGCCGGGCAAGGCATGGTCGTCGTCTGCACATTGTTGGTGCTACTCACGGGAACGTTTCTCGCCGGTGGCTTAAAGTCGATTTCCGATCGGGGTGCCAAAAATCTTTACGCCGTCGCGCCGACGACATCGACTGTGCAAACCGCCGATGCCAGTGGCCCGCAAGCCGCCTTACCGGCTGCCAATGAAGACGGTGAGGATCGTTCCGAAACCGACGCCCAATAAGATCGGTGCGTTGCACGAGACAAGAATCATGGCCAATCGAACTGTCATCGATACGCTCAACAGCCTACTTGCCGCTGAGTACAGCAACCCGCTCGGTCGCTTGCGCGAAACCGGCGTTTTCGTGTCGCTCGGCTCGGCTGCCGATCGCGCTGCCGTCAATCGCCTCCTTTCCGATATTGAATCGCATGAGAAGAAACTTGCCGATGCCATCCTCGCCCGACGCGGTACACCTGTCACACGACGCATCGATATCAGCACCGGTGGTTTTCATTACCTCACCATCGAGTCGGTGATGCCGACGATCATCAAGTCGATCCGCACACTGATCGGCGCTTACGAAAGCGCGGGTGCCACCGGTGATGCCGCTGCGGATAGCCTGATCGGCACCCACCTCGCGAACTATCAGAAAATCTCCGAGACCTTCGAGCGTATGCACGCTCATCTGGTCTCGTCCAAGTAGCCCACCCGACAAAGTCGCTTCGCGCATTGCAATCCACTGCCTAACCATCACAATGGCGGCATGTATTCATTGCTCATCCTGTTTTTTGTGCTTGCCATTGGCTTCTCCTTCCTATGCTCACTTTGGGAGGCGGTTCTGCTCAGCATTACCCCATCCTTCGCGCAGATCAAAGAGCAGGAAGGCACCAGCGTCGGCAAACATCTAAAGTCGTTCAAAGAAAATATCGACCGACCGCTCTCCGCGATACTCACACTTAACACCATCGCCCATACCGTGGGTGCTATAGGCGTTGGGGAGCAGGCCACGCGCATCTGGTCGGAAACCAATCCGTTTATCACGTCGTTCGTCGTTCCTGTTGTGATGACGTTGGCGATTCTGATTCTCTCGGAGATTATTCCCAAGACGATCGGCGCGACCTATTGGAAGGGCCTCGCATCGTTTACGGTTTCTTCCCTGAATTTCATTATCACGGTACTAATGCCGTTGGTATGGTTGAGCCAATTCATTACGCGCATGGTGAAACACAACAAGGCCGAGAGTGTGCTGTCGCGCTCCGACTTTCTGGCTATGGCCGAACTGGGCGCGCGCGAAGGTGTTTTCGAACAGCAGGAATCGACGATCATCAATAACCTGCTGCACTTCGACACGATTCGCGTTAAGGACATCATGACACCGCGCACCGTGATGAAGACCGCGCCCGAAGATCAGACGATTGCGGCATTTTATGAAGCCAATCCGCAATTGCGCTTCTCGCGTATTCCGATCTATGAGCACGCCACTGCCGATCGGATTATCGGCTACGTGTTAAAGGATGAGATCCTTGCACAACTTGTGAATCAAAACGGTGAAGCACCGTTATCATCGATTCGGCGCGAGATCATTGTCGCACCCGATTCGATGCCCATTCCCAAATTGTTCGAGCGATTTTTACAACAGCGCGAACACGTGGCGCTGGTGGTGGATGAATTCGGGGGCACCGCCGGTTTGGTTTCGATGGAAGATGTGATCGAAACGCTGCTAGGCATGGAAATCGTCGACGAGTCGGATCGCACCGACGACATGCAAGCGCTGGCTCGTAAAAACTGGGAACGCCGCGCCAAACGCCTCGGCCTGCTGAATGACGAGCCGGAGACGAAGCCGGAATAATGCGGTTAAGCGATTAAGACTGTGGCCTCAACACTGCGGCGTCAACTGTGGCACCGGCTAATAGCCGGTGTATAGCAACGAACAACTGTTAGCCGTTGTCGGTTGGCAAATCTCTTTGATCGTAACAACTTCAACCGGCATTAAGGCACATCTGCAACTGCGTTGTGGCTTCAATCCGTCGACGCACGGCTTCCGGTCGGTCGTTCCAGCGCATCATTCACTTTCACACGTGCAGCCTTGCGTTGCGGTGCCGATTTACCATCGCCAGACAGGGCCACGCGCATGCGCCGCTTGTTCGGTTCGAAGATCACACTCTGATAGGTAAAGTACCCGCGATCCAGACTGACTTCCTGCAGCCGTTCAAATGCGGTTCTCGTGGTCACCGTCTTTTCAGCCTCACCGAAGCTACCGTCGAGAAACTGATATCGATTGCAATGTCCAATAGCTCGGCGCTTGCGATAGTCGTTGGTGGCGATGATGAAGCCATTCTTGTCGGCGCCGTTGTCGGTTACTTGTCGCACCGTCACGCCGCCGTCGCGCTTGGCGTTTCCGTCATACTCGAAGATTGCGGCGGCCGTTGTCGCGCCTTTTTCGAAAGGAAAACTCACCGGCACGTTATTTCCCACTAGCGGTTGGTGTTCGCGCAACACACTCGCAACCGAGTCGACCACGTTATCCGGCGCGGCGCGTTCGATCGCTTCGCGCAAACAAAAGCCGCGTGGCGTAAAACCGCTGCGGCTCGAGGGCTTGGTCTGAAACACGTCGTGCATCGCGACCGTCGTGCCGTGTTCGTTCATGCCGGTTAGGCAGATAATCATGCCGGGCCAAGAGATCGACAACCAGGCATGCCGGGGTGAATCTTTCGCCGGGATATGAGCAATCAATATTTGGCTATCCACCAAGAAAGACGCCGGGTACCAATCGAGGTTGCGTGCGGCAATCGTATCGCCGTCCTTGGTGCGATCTCCCCAAACCGCAAAAGATGAACACGCCACGCCCGCCGCATCGGGTATGCAATTCATCGCGACTAGGTCTTCGTATTGCAGTGCGCGCCCGAGCGCGTCGATGCGCGCGTTGTTGTTAAGTTTGGCTTCAATCCCGCGCAACATGCCGCGCAACTCGGCGGGAATGTCATCCGGTAGCTTCATGACGGCCAGCATGCGACCGCGCAACGCTTCGTAGCGCTGTGGCCCGCCGCTCAATTGTTCGGTGTTGATGTACTCGTTAAACAGCGCGACGATTTCTTCGGCCAGCAAATAGCCATGGGCGTAGCCGCGTGATTCGGCATCGCCCCATACACGTAGTAACCGAATGCCGTCCACGCTGGTCAGCTCACCGCTAACGGAAATCGTTGGTTTATCGCCGGCTTGCACGAGGCTTGCATTGAAGAAGTGGCAGCAGCTTACGGCCATAAGCGCAAGATTGAATGATTTGAATCTAGTTTGTTTCATCATGAACTCCTGCTAGTGGATTGGGAGAACTGTCGGCGTGGTATCGAAGTTTAATGATTTATGCAGACAAACTCTAGGCTCGATCCAATTTCAAATCACGAATTCGCATCAGAGTAAGCCGCGGCAACGTAGAGTGCGTAGTCCATGTAATTAACCACCGACAACACTATCGACGCGACGACATATCACGTACTATTTGCAGCGAAAGCCAGCCAACCCCTACTCTTTGGACCCAACGATGCACGCTCGAATAACTTTCCCCCTCATCGGCGCATTTTTTATCATCAACAACATCGCCTGTACCCTCACGCCCGACGTGCCAACGGCCAGCCCCACGTCGTTGATCGTTAGCAATGCCACTGATAACGACATCGCATGTCCGACGCCACCAACGGGGCTAACCGTCGCGTTTCCGAATCTTATTCCAGAGGGAATCGAGTTCGATCCCATCCAGTGCCGGTTTCTGCTGAGTTCGCTCAGCATGGGCGTGATCGTGGCAGTCGAGGACGACGGCAGCTTTACCACACTGGTGGATGATCCCAATGTCGGCTCAATTGCAGGCTTGCATCTCGATGGCCGTCGAATACTGGCTTGCCTTTCGTTAGCCAATGGCAACCCCGGCTTCGGAATTTACGACGCCGACGATGGTACGCCGCTGGCGATGTTCGACCTCAGCAGCCTCGCCGGGCAGGGTAGTAGTTTGATTAACGATTGCACCGTCGATGCCGATGGTAATGCCTTCATCACCGATAGCATGGCAGCAGCGATCTATCGCATTACCCCAATCGGAGAAGCCTCGGTATTCTTGGCTGCACCCGAACTCGCGGGCGCAACCGTCGGGGCCAACGGCATCGAGTTCATCGCCGACAACAATGTGCTCGTCGTCGGTAACACCAATGCCGGCGCGTTGTTTCGCATTCCTCTCGACGATCCGCAGGCATTTACCCAAGTTCAGATCGACGCCACCATCAACACCGACGGTATGCTGCTGCATCCCAGCGGTGATCTCGTCATCACCGGGTCGGTCGCGATTCCAGGGAGCGACAGCATCACTGGGCTGGTTTCCGTCAGTTCGTCTGATGGTTGGATGTCTGCCACCGTCGTTGGCACGGTCGCAACTTCGGCGCGGCCAACGACCTCGGCGCTGCGTGGGACCGACATCTTTCCGGTGTTCCCATTCCTGATCGAATCGTTCACCGGCACCATGGTCACGCAGTTCCCGGTGTTGCGCGTGCCGACGACTGCCGCAGATTAGTGGAATCTGACGGTCAAACGGCCCGATAACTCCAATCGCTGGACATTCTCAGACCTAGAAGCACGCACATTGCGGCACCGGGGCGCCGCAGCGATTCGATCCTCACCATCCGCACCTCACAGACCGAATAACTAAACGGAAAACCTTCGTTTGGACGGTCTATGAGCGCGCGCTTAGCCATTTTGGATCACTTGCAGGATTACGACGGCGAAGATGCCGATCGGCTGCTTTTGGATGCGCTGTCAGTAGTGCAACCCGAGCGTCAACGGCAGTTGGTCGATGTGATCATTCAGCGTGGTACACCGATCGGCCTGCAAGGATTGCCGGCGGCCTATTCGCAGCTCGAACCCGACGCCCGCCAACTCATCATCGATCATGTTGATACTTTGGCGAGCGCGTTACGGACGTCTGTTCGCAGCAGCAAAGCCCAAACCCGTCAAAACGCCTTGGAAATCATTGCATTAAGCGGCGATGCGCGGCTCGCATACTTGGCCACACACGCCATTCACGATGGTTCACCGCGCATTCGGGCGCAAGCCGCCGGCACACTGAGCAAGTTGGCTGATGCGCTGTCCAATCGCACACTCGCTGAAACGCGACGCCTGTCTAAACTCAGCGAGGAAGAACCCAACCGCGAAGTTGCCAACGAAGTGCTGCATCGTCTCGAGGAAGATCGCGGGTTCCTGATCAACGCGCTCGCCGAAGCGGTCAATCATTACGAAAGCCACCACCGCAACGAAGTAATAGAAGCGGCGCTGCCGTGGGCGCTCGATTTGCAAGATGTGCTGCTAAAGCAAAGTACAATCAGTCGTGGCAAATTGACGTTTACGATTCAAGAGCTGCTCTCCGAAAAGTTGCGGCCCGAGCACGTGCCCTACGTGTATATCGCGTTGGCCTTTCCCGATCTCCGTCGTCGGCTCGTCGCGCTGTTGCAGCGCAGCAAGGACACGGCTTTCTTCGTGGAAATGATTCGGTGGTCTTGGCTGGCGCGCGATCCACGCGTGCGGCGGCACCTTAGCGCGATTCGCCAGGTCGACTGGCTCAATGACGAGTTCGACACCGCGTTCAACCTGCCGCCCGATGTGGCCAGCCGTGCGGCGGATTGGATTCTCAAGCTCGGCTTGCCCGTCAACCGCAAAATCTCGCTGCTGTTGAATCTGATGATCGTCGATCACGCCGATGTCAATCGCGCCGCCGTCCGAGCCCTGACGCAGATCAATTCGCCCGACGGCACTATGGCATTGCAGGGCTTGCTCGATCACGATGACGAACGCGTACAGCTTATCGCGCGCATCGAACTGCAACGCCGCGAACGTGGCTCGCGTCAATTCAAACGATCGCGCGTGTTGCGCAATCGCCCCGACGATTGGGCGCGCATGATCGAGAGTGCGGGCATCTCCGAAGAATTTGAGAGCATTTGGCAAAATTTTGAGCGTCTCGATGCCACGCTCGCGCACCGCGCCGGTCATTTAGCGTTTCAGTTTGTGACGGACTTTGAAACGCGCTTGCAAGTTAAGCTGCTTTCCAAAACCGCCACCGATCGCTTGCGCGCCCTGCGCCTGGTTCGTACGCTGGCCATCGGTTCGCGCTTCGAAAAAGACGTATTTCGCTCCGCCAATGATTCACTCGCTGATATTCGCGCTGTTGCAATCGCGATCCTCGGCACCATCGGCGGCGAAACCAGCCGCCGCATCCTCGAACGATCCTTGCAAGACAAAGCGCCCGAAGTGGTTGCTGCCGGCATCGACGCACTCGATGCCGTGCAGGCACCGCGCCGCTTAGAGTTGGTCGAGCCGTTGGTGAAAAGTAACGATTCCGACGTACGCGCATCGGCCATCCGTTGCTTGCTGCGCTTGAAGCAACCGAAGGCCGCGAGCGAACTTCTAAAAATGCTGATCGACCATCGCTCGGATCATCGTTGCGCTGCATTATGGATTATCGATCAATTGCGCTTGCATACGATTCTGGATCGCGTGTGCGTGATGGCGACCTCCGACCCCGATCGCCGCATCGCGCGGATTTCTCAGCACGTGGCGAAACGACTTGAACGACATCGACAGCAAGCCGCAAGCAACAATAAGGTGGTGACGAGATGATCGCGTCGTACCTGCAACTGCTCGCGCAAACACCGTATCACAACCGACTGCAGGGCCTTCGCGGCGCGTTTAACGATCGTCCCTCATCGTCTTCAGATTCGAGTGGGGCGTTCATCTTGATTGGCGCTGCCATCGCGATCTTTATCCTGTGGCTGATTCTGCAACGTGCCAACGAATCGCGGCAAGACAGGACGCGTACCGTGCGCGCGGGGAAGATCTTTAATCAACTATTAATCAAGTTCGGCCTTAACTGGATGGATCGGTTTTTATTGAAAATGCTCGCGCGCGAATCGGGCCTGGCGCGACCGGCGATCATTTTTTTTGATGAATACCTCTTCGAGCAGCAAACGCAAAAGTGGGTCGATTCGATCTCGTTGGGCTTCTTCAAGCGTCGCGCGGTTCAATCCGTCGAACGCATTCGCGCGCGGGCATTCGATGGCGAAGGTTCGTCTGCGCGCTCGCGGATCTAGCGCAATCAAATTGCACCCGCGCGATTGCCCCGGTCGTCACATCGGGTTCGAAGTCACGGTCGGCGTACCTACCAGACTCACACGTTGGACATGTTAGAAGCGGTCGCGGCCTTAGCGACTATCGATACTGCGAGGACAACGGCAGAAACGGGATCGGATTCGCCTGATGCATTCCTCAAGGCCGAATCACCAAAGACGACAAGAACGCGCCCAAGCGCTCCGCTCTCGGATTCCGAATCATCCGAGCCAAGAAACGTCGAACTTCCAAGGGAATGACAAAAAGAAAAACGGAGAGGGAGGGATTCGAACCCCCGGAACATTGCTGCTCAACGGTTTTCAAGACCGTCGCCTTAAACCACTCGGCCACCTCTCCTGATTTGCTGTTTCGGACGCGGACAATGCTTCAGTGCTGGTCGCCCTCGTCTCCTATAAAAATAACCCGACGTTTGAAACCGTTCAAGCCCCAGTGCTAAGGCCGTACGTTCGACGGCGAGCCTGCCGACGCAGCATGATTAAGATCTTCGTGATATGTCTTTGCCAGATGGAATTGAGCATTGGAAATGCATTTTTTCGAGGCGTACAGTGGATTCAGCCCGATCTGATCCGGCAGCCCCTTGTGATTGATCGGCAAAGAGACGCACAACGAGGCTCTGGAAGTGAGCGGTTTCTTTCCAAGGGTCTTAATGATAGATTGGTTTGATGGCTCGTTTTTCTTTTCCAACCATGCTGAAAAAATTTACGCGTACCGTAATCACAGTTTTGTTTTGGTTCGGCCTGACGACGTCAATCTATCATGTTGGTTGTATCGCTTACGACGGGATTGTTCACGATCGCAGTGGGGCGGTTTCATATGTGATTAAGATCGATGGCATTTTTGAGGCCTGGGGGCAAACCTATCGCGGGCACGTCGGCACTTGGCTGGCGGCTTTGCAGGTAATCTGGGTATTCATGAGCGTGTTGCTGGCCCATCTGCCGCGGCCGACAGCGCTAAGACGCATCGGTTTGGTCGGGATTCTCGCCTGGGCGCTTCTCTGGTATATCAATGCTGTGGTTGCAATCATGTTGGCTCCCACTGAATCGTTGGTTTGGATTCATTTGGCGTTTGTGGTGCCACCGGCTGTATGTTCGATTTTCTACTGCCGGCAACGTTGGTAGCAGACTTTCCCGGCGCGCCGCTGCAAGGGTTTTCTCATTGTCGAAGCGCCTGCAGTTCGCTTAACTGTAGCATGGGCGAGACTGTCCGGCTCCTGACGTAGTTTGACCAAGCAGAACTTAAACGCGATTAGTTGGCTAAAGATTGGTTATCGAGAATGAGGCAAGTTTTATCAACATATTGACTGATATGCGATTGATGGAATAAATCTGTCGTGTTTAAGGTCATCCTACTTGCGGTCGCAGTGCTAGTCTCGCCCACTTTCTGAAAGCACTTTTCAATTACCTCCCGAATGCTCCGTAGAACTGCCAGACGGTGATGTTCTTCAAGTTGTCTTCCACGCACCTCGATGAATGGGTTCATTTTCGCGAGTAGTATCAGCACCGAAGTCTGACGTCGTAAATATTGACTTCCATAAAGCTGTGGTGCATTCTAATTTCATGGGGCTAGTCACTGTCGTATTACTGTCCACCCTTATCGCGATCGGCGTTATATCACTCGCAGCTTACGGCATTTATTTCCTCGCCAAAGGGCCGAAGGAACGACCGGGTCATTGCCGTGAATGCGGTTACAACCTGCGCGGCAATTTCAATCGGACGTGTCCCGAGTGTGGCCTCCGATTTTCGCGGGATCAAGAAACGTGACGACTTTAATCACCGAACCCACATGACGATTCTCCGTCACACTCTGCGCGCCGCTATCATCGCCGCTGTCGTTGTGTGGGGGATCACTACGTGGCGACCGGTCGTGTATGCCCACCCGCGCGTTTTACTGCGCGCGGCGCATGGCAACATCGAACTCGTCACGGGCCAGACCGCGCGATCGTTCTGTATTCACGTTGCCGATGATCGCCGATTTATGATTGGCGAGCAGTCCTTTCGTTGGACGGATTTTCCCTATGCATTGCAAGATATGACCACCATCCCCTTCTGGCTCATCCTCGCCATCCTGCTACTTCCGTGGTGGCTCATGGGTACAAGGCTTAGGCAGCGGAAGCGCTGGGCCAAGGAGGGCCGCTGTCTGTCGTGCGGGTATAATCTGCAAGGCAGCGAATCGGGCACGTGCAGCGAATGCGGGGCCGAGTATGAAATTTCGAAATAGCAAATGGCTATTCCTTGTCTTGGCACTCGTGGGATTTCATTTCGGCGGCGGCTTAATCATCTTTGTAAACTCATTTATAACGACCGCTCCGTCTTTACTGGGGGCGATCGTATTGGCCGTAATGTTCCCGCTTAACACAATTTGGAACCTGCTCCCCGGAACTAGGGGCGGATATGGGATAGGGCTCTTACTGAGCGGTCTTACTTACGCAATTTATTTCGTCATAGCCTACCGAGTTTTTCGCCACTATCGTCCAATCCCACAAATCGAATTTATCCATTGCCGAATCTGTCATTACGAGCTCACAGGCAACGCGTCCGGCACCTGCCCTGAATGCGGAACAAAGATCAATCCGCCTGTCGATACAATTGCATGACGATACTCCGACACATCCTGCTCGCCACCATTATCGGCACGGTCGTTGCGTGGGTGTGGACCCACTGGGAACGCCCCATGTATGCGACACCCAAATGGACATTGTGGGCAAACGACGGAGCAGTTATTACATCGTGGCATCAAAAAAACACAAAAGCTGTTTGGTATAATCGTGGTGGGACTGGCTGGACGATGCTCACTGCGCGTAATCAAACGTGGTTTTCCAGCCCCGAATATAACGGAATAAGTTGGATTATCCCCTACTGGTTTATTCTCGCTGTGCTTCTACCAATCTGGTGGCTCATGGGCCAAGAAATGCGGCGGCGCAGGCGTTGGGCAAAAGAAGGCCGCTGCCTCGCCTGCGGGTATAATCTGCCAGGTAGCGAATCGGGCACGTGCAGCGAATGCGGGGCTGGGTATGGGTAAGTCGACAAAGCGTGAAATGCTAAACGCCGCCGGTGTCGGGTTGGCAGTTGGCCTGCTTAGCGTTCTTGCTACATTCATTTATACAGGCCTCCGCGCGCAAACGGCTCCGTCGGTAACAGAAGAGGCAATCATGATTGTCGCATTTCACGAATTGTGGTTGTTGTACGAGTTCTTCAACGTTGACCTAAAGCCTGGCGAAGCGATGGTGGTCCATGTTGCTTACAACATCATTCTTGCAATGGTCATTACTGCGCTATACCGCCACTTCCGCCCACTCCGATTAACCAACCCAAACGCATGCCTTTCGTGCCATTACGACCTCACTGGCAATGAATCCGGCACCTGCCCTGAATGCGGCACGGCTATCACGGCATCCAGCAAGACGGAGGTCGCGGGCTGATGTGGAAGTGGTTGCATCTGGGCGTTACTGGAGGCCAGATACTAGCGGGATGTTTTTTTCTAATTGTCGCGTTTACCGTTCCTAACAGGGATGCAATCTGTTTCGATTCCGAGAATTGGAAACTGCACTTCGGAACCGACCTTGTTTTGGCCAGAGAACGCCAATACGAAGTTCCAATTCGAGACCGCATAAACAATCGCTCTGAGTTCTTAGGTTGGATGGTTTGGGAGCTTGAGATATATCACCGACCACCGTGTTTTCGCGGGCCTCCTAAGACCAGAAAGTTTACGAATCACCTCCTTGTGTCAATTCCATCATGGCACATCGCCATCCTCACCGCCATCTACCCCGCTATCTTCTTTATCCGCAACTACCGTCGCCGCCGCGCGCAGCGCCAAGCGTTGCAACCGTGCGGGCAATGTGGGTATGACCTCACCGGCAACGAGTCCGGCACCTGTCCTGAATGCGGCACGGCTATCACGGCATCCAGCAAGACGGAGGTCGCAGGCTGATGTGGAAGTGGTTGCATCGGAGTATGGCGATCATTTTGGCGATCGTTTGTTTGCATTTTCTTTGCGCGTGGTCGGGCATTTGGAATCCACTCATTTCATTAAAAAAAGCAATATCGAACCGCCCAAATATCTCCGGTCAGTTGTTTCGTCTGGACCGCGACTATTTGTCCTATTTCAACGAAGAGTACTATGAATCCAGTTGGGCGGAAGTAGTAACGGGCAGCACAGCAATTGGCTATCGTGCTTACTATGAATACACAAGTGACAAGGTGGGTGTGGATACCTTCGACCTGACAGAGTTTCCTGGCATTCGCATTTTGACATTGATTCAAGTAACGCCTACGGGCGGATCATACATGTATCCGGAAGTGCTGTTGATTGAGATATCGTATTGGCTACTCGCGTTGCTGACAGGCATCTACCCCGCCATCTTCTTCATCCGCAGCTACCGTCGCCGTCGCGCGCATCGGCAAGCGTTGCAACCGTGCGAGCAATGCGGTTATGACTTGCAAGGCAATGAGAGCGGTGTGTGCCCGGAGTGCGGTGAAGCGGCGGGGGTGACGGCGTGAAGTGGGTGAGACGGATAACATTTCTGTGCTCATGCTTCGCGGTGTTGCTTTTAGTGGTTGCATCGCAGCAAAGCATTTTTATCACCTGGAGCCGCGAAGTCATCGTTCTGAATCAATCCGCAGTATCAATACAAGGCGTCAAACAGTCGTTTGGATTTGTGCATTCGTACAACGGGCACTACCTGCCTGAATTGAATCCAAGGCTTAGATACTCGCTGCATCCATCTGACGGTTCATTGTTCGTATTACCCGATTTAGTCCTGAGCCCAGAATCTCCATTTGATAGGTCTTACCGCTGGTACGTTACGATTCCCCATTGGCTCACCAACCTCGTCACTTGGTCGCTGTTCTTTATTCTGTGGCGCAAGAGCCGCAAGCATCCCGAGGGTCACTGCCAAGGCTGCGGTTATGATTTAACGGCAAATACGAGCGGGCGCTGCCCCGAATGCAATGTGGAGACGATGCCGTGAAGTGGGTGAGGCGGATATCGCTAGCGTTTGCGCTACTAGCGGCTGGCCTTACCCTATTTTCGATTCAATGCTCCGTTGCAAGATATGTCGGATTCACCACTGTGAGGGTCGATCGTGATGGGCTGCAACTGTCACACCACCCGACCGAACCCAAGATTCCATTTTTTCCATTCTTTGGGCTTCGACCAACCGGAGATTGGCTTACATTACCTGAATTCAAATACTGGCCGAATCTAGAAGTTTGGAGTTACCGGTTTGATCCTCCAAAGCTAATGCGAACGGTGGACGAGTGGACCGTTCGACTTCCCCACTGGCTTACCAACCTCATCGCGTGGTCGCTCTTCTTCATCGTCTGGCGTAAGAGCCGGAAACATCCCGAGGGCCACTGCCAAGGCTGCGGTTACAATCTTGCGAACAATCAAAGCGGCACTTGCCCTGAATGTGGAGCTGCGATTGCACCAGCCAGCATGGCGGAGGTGACGTGCTGATGTGGATGTGGCTACGCATTGGGATTGTGACGGTACTGTCACTGTTAACGATCATCGCCGCTATAACAGCGGTTGTCCCTGCCTTCAAGGTCGACATTTACTCCGAGGAAGAAGGGTTTGTTAGGTATGGGCCAGCAGATGAACTTGCGGTTTCAATTCAAATCAAGGCATTAGTGATTACTCGCGTACACCACAATTTCCCCGGAGTGGATTCCGATGATTACTCCCGTGGTGCTTGCGGAATTTGGTTTGCAGCCCAGCGACATGAATTGTCCAGTATCCGATATCCGAATGGATTTGTGGATAGCGTCGTTGCGATTGACGCATGGTTAATCGCCGTCCTCACCAGCATCTACCCCGCCATCTTCTTCATCCGCAGCTACCGTCGCCGTCGTGCGCATCGCCAAGCGTTGCAACCGTGCGGGCAGTGTGGGTATGACCTGCAAGGTAATGAGAGCGGCGTGTGTCCGGAGTGCGGAGAACCGGTAGTGGCGGTCGCATGAAATTCCTTACGCGATTGATGGCGGTGCTCGCGATATTGGCGTCGATTGTCTGGGCGGGTGCAATCCTGTCGACTGTCCGCGTCACACCGCCGATAGGTTCGCCTTTTTGGGTTACGCGGGGTTACTACTGCTTCGATTATGTTGAGATGCCGGAACAACAACTAGCGAAACGGCGGCGTGCTAGTGGGAAGAAGCTGATGGAGAGATCCAATTCTCATTTCTATGAGTTGTGGCCTGCAGATGGGGCCGTTTTTCGCGTCCCGCGCTACGAGGTGATGTCATTTGGTAAAGATGGTTTAGGTAGGGCGTATAGAATTTTGGTCCCCCATTGGCTTACCAACCTCATCGCCTGGTCACTCTTCTTCATCGTCTGGCGCAAGAGCCGGAAACATCCCGAGGGCCACTGCCAAGGCTGCGGTTATGATTTAACCGGTAACGAAAGCGGTCGCTGCCCGGAATGTGATACTGAGGTCGCAACGCGCGTCTCATGAAACGATCAACGATCATACGTCTGCGTCGCGTCGTTCATATCGCGATCATTGCCAACATCATTGTTTGGGTGGTGACGGCGTGCAGGGCTTTTGTATTTGGATGCAAATATTTTCTGGTTCTAATCGGGCCGGGCGAGATCAGTCTTTGCATGGATGCGCAGACCGCCAAGGCGACGATTGGTTTCGGGGTGAGCTGGGATATCTTCTCGTGGGAGCCGCAACAACAGCTATCAGAGTGGTTTCAAGCACCGTTCATCGGCAGGTATGCTGCGTGCATTCCTTTTTGGCTTACAGCGCTGGGATTAATGGGGCTAAGTTTGTTCCTGCGTACGGCGTATCGACGAAAGTTAAGCGGAAGCTGCCTGCATTGTGAGTACGACTTACAAGGCAACCAAAGCGGCGTGTGCCCAGAGTGCGGTGAAGCGGTTGAGGTGACGGCGTGAAGTGGGTGAGGCGGATCGTTGCTGTTCTGGCGTGGAGCTCACTCCTGCTTTGGTTTGTGTCTGGGACATACAAGTCAATCGCCGTGGACTATGGTGAATACGGAATCCTGATAACTCGCGCGGAGATATCGCTGAGTTGGACAGGTTCAAAGGTCTTCTCTCTTTCTCAATTCAGGCCGAAGCTCGAGATTTCATGGGGCGAATCTGCGATAGGAAGCTGGTGGGGTGAATTCCACACTTCAAGCTATGCCGAATTTGCATCCGCTTTTGGAAAACCATCAAAGTATCTCTACGACTTCTGGACGGTTAGTATCCCCCAATGGTTCACTAACCTCATCACTTGGTCGCTATTCTTCATCCTGTGGCGTAAGAACCGCAAGCATCCAAAGGGCCATTGCCAAAGCTGCGGATATGATCTGCGATTGAACGAGTCGGGCCGGTGTCCGGAATGCAATGCGGAGGCAACATCGTGAAATGGCTTCGCAGGACCAGCTTCGCGATTTCCAGCGCGGCATTGGTAACAGGAGTGGTCGGGCAATTTTCAACGGTGTTCGTCGGGGCGGGCAACTTGGAGATTCAGATCGTACGCGGATGGACACGCTATGTTTGGCAACCGCAACGCGATGACCCGTACAAGATTCACTTCCTTCCGCCCAGCGGTCAAATTTTTGGTCACACCGGTTTGGGGTGGGATGTTCCGATCGGTGATATCCCGTTTTTTCCGTCGCTGATTGGAAGCAGACATCTCGACGTGCCTCATTGGCTCGCCACTCTCATCACCTGGTCGCTCTTCTTCATCCTCTGGCGCAAAGGCGGCAAACATCCCAAGGGCCACTGCCAACAGTGCGGTTACGACTTACGACTCAACGAGTCTGGTCGCTGCCCCGAATGCAATGTGGAGATTACGGTGTGAAATGGCTGCGATGGCTGGTATTTATCGCGGGATGTACAACCACCTTAACTTGGTTGGTGGCCCAATTTGTCCCGTTTACCTTTGGCATGGGCCGTTTCTTTTATTGTTATGCCTTCGATTCTGTCATCATGATCGACGTCAGCCAATTAAGAAATTCAGGCAAGCGCGATTTCTACATCCGTTCGATCGATCAAGTCGAACAGGCGTTTTATCGGCGCGCTCAAATGGATCGAGGGCTTAGTTTTGGATTTCGCCATTATGAGTTTCCGGCCGGACAGTCCACCTACTTTATCGCGCACTGGCTTGCGATACTGGTGCCTTGGTTGTTCTTTGTCGTGGTATGGCGTTGGAAGAAGCGGAAACCCAAGGGCCACTGCCAAAGCTGCGGTTATGATCTCACCGGCAACACCACCGGCGTCTGCCCGGAATGCAACACCGCAGTTCGATCAAACTCATTAACAATAAACGAATAACACGTGCGTCAGCGCGAGGCCGTCTTATCCCAGCGCCAGCCACACTCCGGACAAACACCCGTGGTGTTGCCCGTCAGGTCGTATTCGCAGCGCCGACACGGTTTCAAATTCTCATCCGCCGGTTGTCGCAAGTGATGCACGAGACTGCCAATCGAAAACGCGCCGTACGCAATCACAGCGGCGATGGGCATGAAGGTCGATCGTTGCCCGAAGGGCCAACCCAAAAACGCGTTGCCCAGAACGGCTACTGTTAACAAAAATCCGACGACGCCGAGCCGTTGCGCCAAGATCGCCGAGCGCGTATCAAAGCGCATAGCGGCTCCCACATTCCGGGCAGACGCCGCTTTCATTGCCGTGCATGTCGTACCCGCATTCGAGACAGCAACCCGAGTCTTTCAAGCGTTGCTGTTCGCCGCTCTGCGCCACGCGATGAAACTGCACCATCACGACGATCACGCCCGCTACCACGGGCACGAGGAATAGATACCAAATAAGATCCACAGTGTTATTCTAACCTAGACGCGGCGACTTTCTGTACTTCGTTGGGCAGCGAGACGCTCAACAAAGTACTGATCTGGCAAGGTGGTGCCGCACTCCGGGCATACGCCCAATTTATTGCCCGTCAGATCGTAGCGACACTTCTGACAATGACCTTCCGGTATTCGGTTTCGGTATCTGCGTATGAGAAATGTCACGATCGTGATGGTTGGATAGATTGCCGATGCAAGCGCGACTTCGGCGAGATGCAGGCGTAATCCGAACGCCCAAAACGAACGGTCACCTTTACCAATAGTGGTGCCGTCGCAGTCCAGTCGGCAGCGGCCCAACTCAATTTTTCGTGTTACGCAGGGGAGCCATGTCGGCGTAATGAAATCGCCACTCAAACTGACGAATAAGTCTTGACTGTAACACCGTATAGTAGATGAGCGGCAGCTATCCCAAATCTTCATTCGATATATCGCGGTCCTTGGTGGGGCGGGCGCGACAAATGCCATGAGTAACGCAGCGCTGCCCAGCGCACCGACGGTCATAAACAGCCAGATTCGATGCAGGATGATCGCGCGGCGTTTCATGACGACGATTCTATCCCAGCTCCGCCGCTCTTGCCGTCGGCCAATGGATGGTGTCGAACACATATGCCCGTGGTGTGCGGCGGTGATACATAACTTGGGCCAGCGCGTGGCGCGTGAGATGACAGAACCCGACGTACCCACAACGGGCGGCGGCGGGGGGCAGTTTTACCCACATACCGGCCAGCGGCCCACCAACCAGCCGCACCACCGGCCACGAGCGACCGGCCGCCAGTTGGGTGCGGCGTTTCACGACAGCGCGCAGGGCGGTGATGTCCTCCGGTGACAGCTCCACAAACAGGGATTCTTGCTCAGCGCCCGCGCGACGGCGTTCGAAACGAATACGCGTTTTGTAACCGGCGATTTTGGCACGTGCGGCGGCATCTGCTTTGCATATTGCACCAATGGCGGCGACGGTATCCGAAGCAGCCCGACGCAAGAGAGGAGACTCGACATGACGGTGCATTTCAAGCAACCCCCACGCGACCGACGAATATTCATTGCTGCGTTGTTTTATGTGCCGGCCCTGTTAATCGGCGGGGGGCTACCGATCTTCGTGTTGGTGGATCGACTCGGAGAAGGCACCGCGTTTGGCATGTCGGTTGTCATCACATTACTTGTCGCGGCGGCAGCCCACCTGCATTTTCGTCGCATGCTGATTCCGATGAGCGCGGAAGCGTCCGCGAGCGGCTTGTCTTTTATGAGTGCCGATGGGAGAGAAGCGACGCACATCTCATGGGACGAGCTCGACTACTCTTTGATCGAAGGTAATCACGGCTTCGTCTTGACAGTCTATGCCACGAAACGCATCTACCTGATTCGACAATTTCCGACCATCGGCAAGGCACCGGAGGGGTTTGCGGCGCTTTGCAAAACCGTGGAGCAGCAGGCTGCCGCGGCGAAAGGCGGTCAGACGGCTGGCTCAAAATGATGATGATCCGGGAAAAAAATCGAAAATTGTGTGAGAATCGATTCGCAGTGGGGTAACTCAAGTGACGTTACATTTGCGATACCCAAGTTCCTTAACGAAGGGAAGGCTATGCCCGACTGCGCACCAAACCGACCGTTTTTTACCGCCACCCGTTCCGCAAGCCTCAAGGTAGCCCTACTCCTCGTGATCACGCCGTGCCTGATGGCACAAAACATCACCAGTTGCACGGGCGGCAATGTACGCAATCTCGATACCCGCGCCTGGACGACCTGCGGAGAATGCATGGACTCGCGCGATTCGTTTTATTTTGAGAATGAGCCGGCAGCGCCCGAGCACCCGGCAGTTCTCACGGTCGAGGTGGAGGGGATCGACGAATTCGTAGATGTTGATGATGTGCGGGCGTTTCTGATTTTGCGCGCCTGTGGGACCGAAGCGCGGGAGGATTTCTACGAAATCGAGTTTGAAAGTGATATCCAAGGCGTGACAGGCCGGGTGGCGGTGATCCCAAACGAATGTATCCAGTTCAATCAGCGAACCCCGGCGTATTGGGAAGTACTCGTCGTGCGGTCTGGCAACACTGGCATTCGCACGATTCGCACATTTTCATGGGTTGAGTACGAAGATTTTGCCCAACCGATCAGGCCCGGCGACATCACCGAATAGCTATGGTGCGTTAATCGCTCCGCTGGTCGCTCGCGTCGTCCGGCACGGTCGCACGCGTCTCGCGCTCCATCGCCTCGTTGCGAACATACTTAGGGCCGCTGCTTGGTTGGCCGAACGGGCTATCGTCGAATTGATGACTGTGGACTTGCGTCGGGCCGAAACCCGCTCCGGGCGCGGCACCAAAGCCGCCGCCGAACTGCGAGGTGTGTATCTGGACCCGGTTGCGGAAATAGTGCGTCAGCACCTTGAGCCAAAGCCGTCGCAGCGGGGGGATCAGCAGCGACAGCCCGAGGGCGTCGGTGATAAAGCCGGGAGTCATCAAAACGGCGGCGGCGACCAGAATCAGGGCGCCCTCACCCAGCACTTGGCCGGGCATTTGGCCCTGTGATAAGTCGGTCTGAATGCGGGCCAGCGTCTGAAACCCCTGCCAGCGGGCCAGCGCTGCACCGCCAATACCGGTCGAAATACACAATACCGCAGTCAAAATCGGCCCAATCTGGCCTCCAACGCTGAACAGCAGCCAGATATCGACGATGGGGACGGCGATGAACAGGAATGCGAATATCGGAAACATCTCACCATCATGATAGCTCTGGCGGCAGGCGTACAGCCAGTTTGGGGCCAGCGCGTGAGATTTTCCGACGGATTACGCCTTAAATAGATGTGGAGACGGGCACTTTGCGCGATCTTCACGTCACGGTGCTGGTTTTCGGCCCGTAATCCGTTAAAATGCGAAAAACAGGTGGTCGGGAGAGGATTCGGCGTTCTGACGAGTCTGTCTCTGAAATCTTGAGTTTTGAGGTGCAAAACATGTTTATGCGAAAAACAGTTCTATCGGCTCTGCTGGCACTTGTGTTTGCAGTTCCCGCTTCGGCATTGGAAATCGGCGAATTGGCCCCGGCCATCAACATTGCGTCGTGGGTCAAGGGCGACAAGTTCACCATGAAAGAGGCCCGCGGCAAAAATATTGTCGTCGTCGAGTTTTGGGCAACTTGGTGTGGCCCCTGCAAACGCAGCATTCCGCACCTGACCGACCTGCAACTGCGCTACAAGAATGATGGCGTCATCATTTTGGGTGTCTCGGATGAGCCGGCTGCCAAGGTGCGACCGTTTGTTTCCAAGCAGGCTCAGGATATGGATTACACCATCGCGACCGATCGAGAGCGCATGACATGGGCGGCGTACTGCGCGCCGTTCAATGTCCGCGGTATTCCGCATGCGTTTATCATCGACCGCGAAGGTCGCCTCTATTGGCACGGCAACCCGTTGGATAAGGAATTCGACGAGAAGTTGGCCAAGGTCGTAAAAGACCAGCCGATGAAGGTCGACGAGAAGTTGAAGAAGGCCGAAAAGCACGCAAAGAAATATTTTCGCTTGGCCGCCGACAAGAGCGCGAATAAAGATGATCTGGAACGCGCGGCCGACGGCTTCTTCGAAAATGCCTCGCACGATGCCAAAACGCTGGTCGATTTCGGCACGCGCTTGATGACCGACAAGGATCTCAAGCACAAAGATCTGGACCTGCTCAACAAGGTAGCCAAGACAGCGGTTGATCTATCGAATGGTGAAAACTGGAAGGCTTCAGAGATTTATGCCTTCGCGTTGTACCAAAAGAAGGACTACAAAGGTTCGCTCCGACAATTGAAGAACGCGCTGGACTGGTGCACCGACTTTGATGCCGAAGGCAAGATCGAGTCGCGCATCGAGCGGCTCGAACGCAAGATCGATGGCTAAATAGCCGAATCGACCTGCGTTTATCTTTTTTGAAGACCAAGAGCCCGGCGCGCATGCGTCGGGCTTTTTTTGTCGACCGGATAGAGCGTTACGACAAAAAGCGGACGCAAATCGAAAATTGTTTTGACATAGAATTTTCAACTTGCTAAATTACCGCCGTCAACTGACAAAGAAGGGCCGGATGATGCGTTTACAACTACACCAACCTAATTGCTTCACTTCTGTGGCAACCGCGTTGCGCGCTGTCGATTAACGCGTCGCGCGTTGATTCGCAGATCATTCCCTTTTAACCCAATTGAATCGTAAGAATCGTTTTTTTTATGGGCACCGCGCGCCTTGCGCCGGCCCCTATTTGTGTGACTTATCATGGGAAAAAAACTGAAGACCATTAAACCGATCGCTCCGGAGGATTTGCAGCCCGAGATGTACATCGCCGTTACGCGCGTGACCGTCGAATACGGTCCGAGTTTTTGCAGCGATACGACGATGCTGCCCGACGGCTTTAAGCCTAAAGAGGTGGCTTATCTGCCGTTTCCCGGCGGCGTGCCGCTCAAGGTTATCGAGGTCTGTGTACCGTTTGTGTTGGTGGAACTGCCCGACCGACGGTGCGAGACGATCGACTTGCGGCGCGTGGACATCGCACGGGTCAGCAAACGCTACGGCAAAACCAGTTTCCAACGCCTCAAACGCCGCAAGCAAGACGCGGAACAAGTCGAGGCGTTCTAGACCACTTCACGAATGACTGCGACACCAGACAATGTGCTGGCATACACCGGCTATTAGCCGGTGCCACAGCGAAATCGTCGCTTTCAATGGTGAATCGCTCTAGAGTTGCGAACTGGACGCACTGGCCCAAAGGTTGAGGCGCTACAGCCTCCGTCTTTCGTTAGTGATCAACATCGCCTCGATCGTGTCATCATTGACGCGATCGAGGTTTTTTTTGTATCTCACGGTAACGATAACTTCGCCACCCATCTGAATTTGATATGATGAAGTCCGTGCGAGTGTTGTCGCAGGTCAGGCGGCACCTCGATATTTGGGGAGGTAACTCGATGGCGAAGGCAACCAGCAAGACGACCAGCCGCAAGGCCAAGGTCAAAAAGAAAAAAACGACGGCGCGATCAACCAAGGCGAGCAAGAAAGTCGCGAAGCAGTCGGCACCGAAGAAGGCGACCGCCAAAGCGGCAGTGGATCGCCGTGCTGAGGTCGATGCGTATATCGCGAAAGCACCAGCATTTGCGCAGCCGATTATGAAAAAGATTCGCGCTGCCCATCGCAAGGCGTCGAAGAATCTCGTCGAAACGATCAAGTGGGGCGTGCCCCATTTCGATCACAACGGCATCGTCAGCGGTACTGCTGCCTTCAAAAAGCACGTGAGCTTCGGCTTTTGGAAGTCGAAGCTAATGAGCGATCCCAAAGGGTTGTTTAAAGAGGATCCGCGCGCTTCGATGTGTCATATGAAATTCGAAAGCGTTGACGAACTGCCCGACGAAAAGGTGCTGGTGGCGTATATCAAAGAAGCAATGGCGCTGAATGAAGCCGATCAGGTGGCGTCGCAGTCGGAGGCCCGCGCCAAGAAAAAGAAGAAGACGACCGCAAAGGCATTGCCCGTGCCGCCGGACCTCATGGCCGAACTGAAAAAGCCCGCCAACAAAAAAGCGCGCAGTACATTCGAGAATTTCCCGCCGGGTAAGAAAAAGGAATACACCGACTGGCTGATCGAAGCCAAGCGCGAAGAAACGCGGGCACGACGTCTGGCAACGACGATCGAATGGCTCAACGAAGGCAAATCGCGCCACTGGAAATATGCGAATTGTTAGCCGCGCTTAAGACTGCCCTTGATCGAGCACCTTGGGCACTTTGAAGTAGCCGTCTTCCTGGTCCGGTGCGTTGCGTAGCGCATCGGCATGATCCAATGAGGGCCGCGGCTCGTCCGCGCGAAACACGTTAGACAACGGTAGCGCATGGGCAGTCGCTTCCACGCCGTTTACATCGACAGTGTTTAACGTCTCGACATGGGCCAAAATAGCGCCCAAGTCACCGCAGAATTGCGCCACTTCCTCGTCCGTCAGTTCGAGGCGGGCGAGATGGGCGATATGCCGTACGGTCACTTCATCAATTTGCTGGCTCATGGCGGTGATTATGTAAGGATAGCACTACGCTTTCAACGACACCCGTTCAGTAGCTGCTAATGTCGTCGCCGTCGGCCACTCGCACGGTGCGGCAACCTATGCCAAAATGCCGCGCATGCCCGAATTACCGACATTCGAGTGGTTCGACCCCACGATTCTGGCCCCGTCTTTTTTTTGTCGCACGATTAACGCGATCGCCGAAGACGATGCCGACTATCTCATGACCGAACTGCATCGGCATCACTTCTATGTACGCGAACTGCCCGGCGCCGAGATGCACGACCATCATGGGTACAAGTTGCATCTCGCCCGCGCGTTTGGCTTGCTTACATCGAAGCTCGGTGATGGTGCGGCGGTTATTCCCGATTTCGCAGCGTTGTTAAGTAAAGAGGCACCGCGCCGCACGGCGTTTGTTGTTCGAGATGCGGATCGATTGCTGGAAGCCGACATGCAGCGGGCGCTTGCCTTGCAAGCCGGTATTCAGCAAGCCGCGGATGAACTGGCCGACCGCGCGAATCCGATTCAGTTGCTGGCATTTCTGGTGGGACCGGCGCCATCGTTTCGCAAGGTTGATGCAAGCGCTAAAGAGCGTGCCCACCGCCGCGAGAGCGTGAAGTTAACGGCGACCGATTTGGGTACGTGCCAATGGTCACATCCGCAAGACTTCGATTTGTTGGCGCACCATCAATTGCTATTGGCACCGGCCGCGTGGTATTACGCAGCGCTGGGGCGACGAGCGGAATCAAGCGACGATCGTTGGGCGTGTTACGAACAGGACGATGTGCTCACCTTCGTGCGTTTGGAAGATAAGCGACCCTGCATCGCAGGCGTGTTCGCGCGCATGGGCGATGGCATGCGCTTGGTGGGCGTTCGATACGAAGGGGATGAGTCGGTATTTCGTATGCCGTGGGAAGCGGAAGATCCGTTTACGCTGTTTCGACGTTTGTGCGAAACGTTACACGTGGCTTAGGTGTTTCGCGACCGCTTTAAGGGTTTAGCATTAACATACCGTCCGCCGATTCCTGCACGATTTGATTCTCCAAATCGTCGATGATCGCAAACACGGTATAGCTGCCATCGGGCACGCCAGCCCCATTTTCGTCCACAAAGGCAAACGTAAACGATCCGGCATTGCCGTCTTCGCTCAAGGGCGTGCCACTTTCGAGAATGATCTCATTGCCGTTGGTCGGGTCGTCGTCGATATCGAGACCGAGTGTGAGCGTGGCGGCAGGGTTGTCGTCGCCGTTGTCGGTCCAGGTGATATCGAAGGTGTTACCCGTCGTGACAGATTCATCAGCACCGCCAGGCGCGGTGAAGGTTAACGTTGGCACTGGCAGGGCGGACGTTACCGAGACGATGCCCATAAGTCCTAAATCCATATCGAATGATTCGGCCATTTCGGCGTCGCCATCCGGTGCTTCCAGAAATACCGTAAATGAATAGTCACCGACGCGCAGCAGGGAGAGATCCAACTCGAAGAAGTCGCCCGCGCCGTCCGTTAGCGCATCGATGCCCGAGCCGATGCTGCCGTCGCCAATGAGATTGATCGGTGCACCATCGGGTTCCATAACGGCATCCAGCAACTGTGCCGTTAATCGCACGGTGGTACCGGAAGTGGATGCCAAGTCTGCCCATTGGACAAAAGTACTCGCGCCGGGGGCGGCAACAACAGTGGCGACTGGCTGGACGATGGTGATGGCAAACAACTCATCGTTGGGGTCGAAATTTGGATCGGGTAACGGGCCAAAGAAAGAACTGAACTGGCCGCAACCCGCGGCAACCACGCAGACGAGTGCAACGCATACTAATGGCACACTGACGCGATTCACCTGATGGTTTCGAGATGCAACCGACTGTGGTCGAAGAGTCATACCCATTCTCGTATGTAGCGGCGAGGGCGAAGGGCGAATGACAGCGCGATTTGATCAACGCGATTGCATTCGTCCGACAATTTTTTGCACGCTCAACCCGTCGGGTCAACGTGCCCGTTATCAAGTTTATCGGTTCTACGGCGGCGTAATTGACTTACGGCGGGGCGTGATTGTTTGTTTTCGGTCTGTGGTGCCAAATCGGTGCGGCCCGGCGTAAATTGACCCGTCTCTGAGCGGGTTCTAAACTTTTACGTGAGCGTTTTCCGATCTCAATTCCCTCGCTTGGGTAGATTATTTGCGGCTCAGTCGTCGATGCGTATGGGCCGCGACATACAGGAGCAATGAATTTATGCGTGTTAAGGCTCGAGAGATGACGATTCGCCGGCGTTGGGCGAGTGTTTTGGTGCTGGCATTGTTGGTGGCCGGTACCGGCATGACGGCAGATGGCTGCCCCGGTACGACGCCGATGATTCCGGATACGCCCGATATTCCCAATGGCGGCCCCGAAGTGTTGGCCGGCGATCACACGCTTGGCGAAGCCGACGCGCCTGTGACGGTGGTGGAGTATTCGGATTTGCAGTGTCCCTTCTGTGGGCAATTTGATCGTTTGCAGTTCCCGGGCATCAAGACCGACTTTATCGACACTGGTAAGGTGCGATTCGTGTACCGGCATTTTCCGCTTGATTCAATTCATCCCGATGCTCGCGGCGCGGCAGAAGCCTCGGAATGCGCGGCTCAGCAAGATATGTTCTTCGAATTTATCACCGCCGTATTCGACGATCAGTCGGCACTATCGGCGGCGGATTTGCGCCAAGTAGCCGATGATTTGGGCCTGGATCTCGATGCATACGATACGTGCGTCGCAGCGGCGGCAACGCCGATTTTGGTAAACGAAGATGTGAATTCGGGAAATGCGTTAGGCGTGGCATCGACACCGACATTCTTTGTAAATGCCGAAACGGCCAATCTCAATAATGTACGCGAAACGATCGAACGCGAGTTGGATCGGCTGGGTGTCGAAGACTAATTCTGCGCGGCAGATTTTGCGCGATTAACACATGTACCGCGGTGCGGTTAGCCAAATACCTGGCCGCGCCGTTTTTTATTGGGCAGTCTTTACGCAACGGACGGTGGAAGACAGCCGATTTTAATATGGATGCTGACCAACGTTTGGCGGGTCAGCCTTTTCCGTAAGGATTTCAATCTTCCCTCGCAAGGATGGTGTTTGTTTCCACCATGATCATTCAGGCACGAACAATCAAATGGACGGCACTTGCATTGTTTGCATGCGCCGGTTGTAACGTAAACGCTTTGCAATCATTGACTGCGCCGACGTCTGACTTGCTGCCGGGCGGCAACATTGCCGATCGCGCATTGACCGTTGGCTTTGTCAACAATTCGGCGGCACGGGCGATCTTTACCTTCGGCAGTTTCAATCCACTCGATCAGGATGGTGTGCCGACGGGTTTCGGCCAATTACGGCTGGAAGCCAACACCGCCAGCGCTCAATTTAACATCCCTTGTCGTCGTATTGTCTCGGTCGGTGGGCCGCAGTTGATAGCGTTGATTGAAGACAATCAAACGAACCCTGCCATTAACGTTACTGATGACAATGCGCTGATTAACGGCGTGAACTTTTCGACGGCACCCTTGGGCGATCCGCTTGAAGCCGCGCCGACCGAAGGCACGGCGTTGGGAATTGACTTGACGGTGGGTGTTGACTTCACTTGTTCGCGCGCCGACATCAACGACATCACAGGCACCGGCTTGGTGATCTTCACACTCGATGAGGACGCGGCTGCACCGGGCGGGTTTAGCATCTCGTTTCAATTCATCGAGCCATAAGCACTGGCTTCTATTTCTGCGTTTCCGACAACACCCTCAGATACCGACGTTGTAGACGCAACGTATCGGCATAGCCACCGAGTTGTGCCAGCGAAGAGAGAGAATCTCCGCGCGCGACAGCCGTCGCAATTTGTTCGAACGATACCCGTTCGCGCAATACGGCGATCAAGCGATGCGACTGCGCATAAAACTCGGGCGTCGTCGGGTGGATGGTGGTGTGATTGACGAGTTCGTTTAACGTGGCCGGCTGGGGTTGGGCTCGAAACAAGCGCGCGAATTGGCGATGTCGGCACGGCGGCTCCACATGAAGTGCTAAGCCTTCTGCCAACGCACCGGGGATTTGACCGCTGGCGGCGTTGGCTTCCATCAACAAGTGAAACAGTTCGTGTGGCAGCGACGAGGCCAGCAGCAACGGGTCGGTCGCGCGAGCGTGGATGGACCAACCGACGATGGCGTTGCCGTCGCGCCGGATGCGGCTAATGGCCGTCACGTGCGGCGGCTGCTTGGTGGCTTCGGTAAAGCCGTTGTCGGTCGGGTAAATGTAAATGTCTATCGCCGTCGGCCATAGCAACTCGTTGAGCTGCCAACTCGCCAATTCCGCGATGCGCTGCAAATGAAAATCGAGCGCCGCGGCTATTTGCCGACGAATCTTCTCATCCGTATGAAATATGCGAAAGCGCGGGGTATCGAGGCTTACAAAGGCATCGCGCTGATCGCGTTGCCACGCGCCGCCACGGCGCGTGCTCAGGTTTGGATTATAGAACGAGCGTAAACTGCGCTGAGCGGCGATCCGCAACTCACTCGGATTACCGCGCGGCTGACCACCTAAGACGCGACCGTAGTGTTGCGCCGCGCCATTGGCATCGCCGGACGCTTCGAAGGCAAGACCACGCAACATGATGAGCAAAGGTTGTAGCGTCTGCTGCCGAGCGGCGTACTTTTCGGCTTTGGATAAGGTCAACCGCCAATACGCTTCGGAATAGCGCTTTTGATCCATATCATCGGCGAGCGCATGCACCAACGACTGCAACCAGCGCGATACGAGGCTGTCTGGTGGCGGATTCTCACTGTCATGTAATTGCAGAGCGGCATCGTAAAAGTAAAACGCCTTGTGAAAGCTCTTGGTGAAATAGTTGTCGTCGCCTGCCCCCAAGGCGGCGGCGCGAAACGCCACATCGATTGCAGAGTCGGGTTGTGCGACGAGGCCGCGCGCTTGTCGCAGCGTATTAAACGCGGGTTCGAACCATTCGACTGCAAGCCAGGTCTGCGCTTGTTGCAGTTGGCTGGGAAGTCTGCGACGGGCGTCGGCGATGATGGTTGACAGCCGACGGGCGCTTGGATTGGAAGGATCGAGCCGTAAAACGGCACGCAACGCACGGTCGGCAGCATTAAATTGTTCCTGCGTCATCCACGTACGAGCCAGTGAAAGATATAAATCGACACCTTCGCGCCGCAGTGCCGCGTCGTTGGGAGCGCGATCGAGCGCGTCGTTCAGGTGGGTTAGCGCTTGTTCGAGCTTGCCCTCTTGCAGGTAGGTTTTGATGCGCTCGCGAAGCACGTCGACTTCAATGGCTGGCGATGAAGATTTGGCAGTGGCATCTGACGGCGCGGAGGCATCGTCGGCGCGAACGGGTACGAATGCGACGGCGACCGTCAGCACAGCAAGCAAGGTGAGGCCGTACAAGCGACCGACCGGGTTCGCAGGGGTTGGGTGCGGCATGGGGTTTTCCTGTTTATACTACGAGCGAAGCGAGCAGGTCGGCAGTGCGGTTCGGCTGTCGAACTACCCATATCTTATGGCAACGGACGGCGTGACGTCGATCCACGCGCTCGATGGAGACGAGCAGTATGCTGCAGCATTTTTTGAGATTATTTCTGGCACTGGCCCTGATGGCCGTGTTCATGAGCTTCGCAGAGGAAGGGCTCGGTGGCAGTTGGAAGGTTTGGCTGCTGCTCGGCTCGCTGCTGATGGCTGTGGTCACCGTGCTGATCGAGATTTTTCTGCCGAAGAAGGGCCTCAAGGCACTCGCCGGGCTGTTTTTCGGATTGCTGGTGGGGTTGGCCGTGTCATACGGCATTGCGCTGGTGATCGATCTGGCGTGGCCGGCGTTTTTTCCGAAACTAATGCTCGAAAAGGGTCGCGATGCACCGGAAGTGGTGATGGTGAAATTCCTCTTCGGCATCGTTATCTGCTATTACTGCGTGAGCTTTGTTCTGCAAACCAAAGACGATATCCGCTTCATTATTCCATACGTCGAATTCTCCAAACAGATCAAAGGCGAACGACCGATCTTGTTGGATACCTCGGTCATTATCGATGGTCGTATCAACGAGATATGCGATACCGGCATCATCGACCAACCGATGTACGTACCGCGGTTTGTGTTGAATGAGTTGCAAGTCGTGGCCGATTCGGCGGATCGCCTCAAGCGCGGTCGCGGTCGGCGCGGGTTGGATATTTTGAACACGCTGCAAAAGAAGGAGAATGTCGACGTCGAAATTATCGATGACAACCTCACCAAAGAAGAAGCGGCCGAACCGGTCGACCTCAAGCTCATTACGCTGGCCAAAAAGCTCAACGGGCGAGTAGCCACCAATGACTACAACCTAAATAAGTTAGGTACTGTGCGTGGGATAGATATCATCAATATCAATGACCTGGCCAATGCCCTCAAGCCGGTGGCGCTGCCGGGTGAGTCGCTAACAGTGAAGATCATCAAGCCCGGTGAAGAACCCGGCCAGGGTGTCGGGTATATGGAAGACGGCACAATGGTGGTCGTGGATCGCGGGCGCGAATTTATCGATCAGGTCGTCGACGTCAGTGTTACCAGTATGCTGCAAACATCCGCAGGCCGCATGATCTTCGGTCGCGTCGCCGGTGATGAACCCGGCGCGCCGCCACCACCACGGAATGAAGGCCGTGGTCGCCGCCCCGGTGGACGCGGGCGCAATGATCGGCGACCGCATTCTAACGACTAACACAAATGAAATAGGAATATCCTAGAGATGGGCGATTTTTCACCTTATCAAAAGAAAGTCATCAATCGGTATTACGACAACCGTGACGATATCATGATCACGAAGCTGTCGGAGATCGTGACCGAGCTGTACTTGGCGGATACCGAAGCCAAGCAGGATCGGCTTTGGAAGCGCGCCGAGACGGCGATGAAGAATTTGAAGATCAAAGAGCAGTACATCACGCACATCATGGCGCAGCGCAATCCCGAATTGTTGGCGAAGCACTTAAAGGATTGGTCGCGCGAGAAGTAGTTCGCTCAGCCTTTTTTCTTGAAGGCATGCCGCTCTGTTAGCGGGACGATCGATACAACGCGAGGATTTACGCCGTGAGTATGCACGATGGAATCGTTTTGGCATGCAACGTCGGCAAATCAATCAACAGAGCCGCGGCCTGTCGCCGCATATATTTGCCTCAAGCAAGCGCGCGCCCCAGATAGTTCTTGCCATATTTCTTTAGAAGCTGTGTTTATGCGTCCACAGGACGCAGCTCTGAAACGCTCGGCCCTTAAAGGCCCGGCTCTGACTGCCGCGAATCCAAATGTGTGTGGGTTTGCAAGCACGACGACGCACTCGTGGCATCGCCAACAGCGCTTGCCACATTATATCCCCGCCACGCGGTCAACTTCCGTAAACGTTGTAATGCCGTCGATCACGTTGCGATAGCCACACTCCGTTAGCGTTTCAAACATCCATTCACCGGCGGCTTTGCGGATTTCCGTGATCGTCGGTTGCGTCAGAATCACATCACGCAACTGATTGTTAAACAACAAAATCTCGAACAATGCCGAGCGCCCACGGAAGCCGAAGTTCATGCAGTGTTTGCAACCGGCCTCTTTATAGAACTTATCGTAGGCGCGCTTTTCGAGGCCCATCTTGCGCACCTGAGCGGCGTCGGGCTGGTAGGGCTGCTTGCAGTTATTACAGAGCTTGCGCACCAAGCGCTGCGATAAGCACATCGTCACGGCGCTGGCAATCAGAAAAGGTTCAACGCCGAGATCGAGCAAGCGGAAAATCGTGCCGACCGTATCGCGCGCGTGAATCGTCGTGAACACCAAGTGGCCGGTCGTGGCAGCTTGCATCGCCATCTTGGCGGTTTCCTGATCGCGAATCTCACCCACCAAAATCACATCCGGGTCTTGCCGCAAGACCGAGCTAAGCACGGATGCAAACGTGAGATCGTGCTTCGGGTCGATCGAGATTTGCGTCGTGCCTTCAAGCTCGTATTCGACCGGATCTTCGATCGTGACGATGTTGCGTGCCCCGGCATCGATGGCTTTCAACGCGGTGTACAGCGTCGTGGTCTTACCGGCACCGGTGGGCCCCGCCAAAATCACCAAGCCGGAATCCTGATTGCAAATGCGATCGAGTTCGGCGACGGCCGATTCGGCCATGCCCAACTCGCTGAAATGATCGGGCACCGAGCCCTTGTCGAGAAAGCGCAAGGCCAGCTTTTGACCGTGCGACGTGGGCGTCATATTGATACGAAAGTCCACACGTCGATGCGACAGATCGACAGAGAAATTGCCTTCCTGCACGATCGATTTCTTGGCGATGTCGATATCGCACAAAATCTTGATCACGTTCATCAGCGCGTCGCCGATTTTCGCTGTTATCGATCCGACGTTTTGCATGATGCCGTCGATACGAAAGCGCAGCGTGTAAGTATCGGGGCGTGGTTCGATGTGAATATCCGTCGCGCGCGTGCGAAAGGCGACGAACAGTAATTGCCGTAAAGCGTCGATCGCGTCCGACGTTTTCTCAGTTTTGCCATCTGCAGAGGCCAGCTCTTTGCCACGGCGATTCATCAGGCGAATCGACTTACTGGTATCCGGCGCGCCGATCGGCGGCGGCATGCTAACCGTGGCGGCCAACAGCGGCGCGAGTTGTTTCGATAGCGGCCCGGCAGCCAACTGACGTGCTGTCAGCGTGGCCAATACGCCGGAGCCATCGAGTGAGCCTTCCGGCACTTCGTCAAAATCGTCTTCCACGATTTCCGCAGTGGGGGCCTTGCTGCCTTTCTTGGTGCGCACCTCGTCGGGCAGCAACCGAAAGACCGTTTGCCCGATACGAAATGAATCACCAAAATCGAGTTCGGCTTCGACGATGCGATGATCGCCCATCCAGGTGCCGTTGGCGGATTTCAGATCGCGCACTACCACCTTATCTTTGTTGCGCAGAATGATGCAGTGTTTGCGCGACGCGACCTTCTCGGCAATGACGATATCGTTACCCTGCTGCCGACCAATGGTGATGCGGCTGGGTTCCATGTCAACGACATGCTTCTTGCCGTTGGCTTTGACTTCGAGCTTCGGCATAGTGTGGCCGTGCTGGCCATCCTTTCCTGTGAGGTTCCGAGCAGGCAACGGCGGCTACGTTTAGCCGATGATACCGCCTGCACCGGTGTTGATGCCCTTGAGGCGCATCTTGAGTTCATCGGGATTGGGTGCGACTTCGAGCGCCAGCTTCATATCGAGATATTCCTGCGTAATCAGCTGATAAATCGCCTCGGTGAAGTCCTGCATACCGTCTTCGGTTGACGATTTCAGCACTGCTCCGATGTCCGCATCGCGCTCTTCGGCAATCAGTTTACGAATCACCGCATTAACGAACATGATTTCACAACAGGGGATACGACCACGGTCAGGATGAATACTCGGAAGCAATTTCTGACACACAACTGCCTTCAAGTTAAACATCAATGACTGTCGCACCAACGCCCGCGCCTCCTCGGGAAATAGGTCGAGAATGCGGGTTATAGTTTGAGACGCACTGGAGGCGTGAATAGTTCCAAAAACCAAGTGACCCGTTTCCGAAGCGTGCATGGCCGCCTCAAACGTCTCGCGGTCGCGCATCTCACCAACCAGCACCACGTCCGGGTCTTCCCGCATCAGGTATTTCAGGGCCGCGTGGAAATCCGCCACGTCGATCCCGATTTCGCGCTGATTGATAAACGCTTTCTTATCTTCAAAGAGATATTCGATCGGGTCTTCGACCGTCACGATGTGACAGGCGCGGTTTTCATTGATTTCATTAATCATGGCCGCGATGGTGGTCGACTTACCTGATCCGGTGATACCCGCCAGCAACACGAGGCCCTGATGCAGCTTGCCGATGCGCCGCAGACTGGGTGGTACGCCCAATTCTTCAAACGTGCGAATTTCCGCCGTCACGCGTCGCGCGGCGACCGACGTCAGGCCGCGCTGGCGGAACATATTGACGCGGAAACGATCTTGCCCCGGCACCTGATGGGCGAAGTCGAGCGCCCCATGCTCCATAAAGTATTTCTTTTGCTTGTCGCTGATGACCTCAAACATGATGTCTTCGATCTCTTCCGTCGACATCGGCGGTTCGTGGGCCATGCGAATGTCGCCACCCAAGCGGAAGCGCGGCGGGGCGTTGGCCTTCAGATGCACATCGGATGCGCCCAGCTTGGTACAAGCGCGGAACAGTCGGTCGATCGCAGGTCCTTCGCGACCGCGCTTGGGCTTGGCCCGGTCGGAGACTTCGTGCACATCAACGGGGTTATGCGTATCCGAGGCGAGATTGGGTTCCATATCCATGGATGGAGACCTTTCAGGAGGGCGCCGGCGAGTGGGTCGGGCTCAGCGGGGCGCGGGACAAACTGCAAGAATCGGGAATCCACCCGGTAGGCGGGTGGGCGCTTCTCCACGGTTACATTGTAAATGATGGGATAGGGGGTTCAAGAATGGTGGTCTGGGGACCGGTAATGGCGGATTGGGGGCAGGCTTAAGGCTTGAGACTTGGGGCTTGAGTCTTGAGTCTTGGGTCTTTTGGGCATTGGGTCGCGAGGCCTATGGCGTCAGGCTAGTAGCTAGTGGATTAGGGAAGATTTGATCGCGGGGTTTGAGTGCGGGCCTTGGTGCGTACGAATTGGGCAGTGCGGGTATGAAGGCGCGCGGTCTTGGTCGCGCAATTTGGGCTGGGCGGATCTGTGGCGAGTGATCTCAAACGCTTGGTGTTGGGTGAGGGCATTCTGTAGATTCGGCTAACGCACTTATTAGATTACGCGTTCGGATGCTCGTATCCACCGGCGGAGCCGCGGCCTGTGGCCGCATGAATTGATGTACCCGCGAATACCTTGACCAACAGCCATATCTAGATGCGTTTGATGCTGCACCAAATTACCAAATCACCCAATCACTAAATCACCAGATTCAGACTTCCGTTTCCCGCCGCTGACCCGCCAGCAACACGTCGAGCGTAAACTCAGCTCCGCACTCAGGACACTGGGCCGCTTTGAGCCCGGTCAGGTTGTAGCCACAGGCGAGGCAACTGATGACCTCCACGCCTCGCGCGGCCAACCGCGCCGCCCGTTCTTCCGACGTTTCGCGCCACAAGATCACAGTCGTCGTTACGAAGACAATCGGCGCCAAGCCACCGCTAAAAAATACGGCACCGATGGGATCGACACCGGGTAGGCCCGCACGGATGGCAGTGAAGGCCGCCACGCTCGCCCCCGCACCGGTCGCAGCGGCGATGATGGTGCCGTCGCGGCGTTGTCGGGTCCACGCAATGCCGTCGCGCCAGATGAAGTACCAGTAAATCACGACAAATGTATACGTCGCCAGCCACGTGTAAAACGCCACCAACGCGTCCGGTCCGCCGGTCGTTGTCGTAACGGCTAACGGTACGAGCGTGATCAGAAATACCGTGCCCGCCAATGGCAGCGTGAGCATGGCCAAAATCAGCCGCGCGATGAGTTTGCTCATAATGTCGATTGTACGTTTGCGGCGGCGTTGGGTTCGGTGGGGATGACGCTACCGCATTCGGGGCATACGCCGGACGTGTTGCCGGTGAGGTTGTAGCGGCAGGTGGGGCAGAGGCCTTGGTCAATAAACTCCTGAACACGACGATTGCGCCTCACGTCGAGAACGATCATGATTGAGAAAAAAATGAACGGCGGCCAAATGATGAGGAGAATTTGAAGCCCCTCGATCAAACACAACGAATACGACGCCAGAAAGCCGACCCAGGTAATCGTTTGAAATGTCGCTACGTTATCGCTCGATAAACGACAAGTTTGATAAAGGCGATAGGCCAGCAAGCAGGAACATAAGAAGATGTAAACAAATAGCGGAAAGGCTATCGCCGTCACGTAAAACTCGCGGAAGCCTTTCTTCACCGCGAATATCCCAAAAAATTTATCGCCGAAACCAATTAACCCCACGCCATTCGGTTCGAGCCTGTATATGCCCCAGTCGGCCCATGTGCGTTTGCTTGTGGCGGGAATTACGAGGCAGCCATTGTCCAATGATACGAACCCGAGATCGCCAGCGTATGTAAGGCAATGGAGTACGCTAATCAGCTGGAGGGCGATCAAGGTAGCTAAGACTGCTGCCCAAATAAGTATCGGGATTTTTCTCCTCTGTGCCCGAGCCATATTGATCTTATGGATCGCACATAGGATGTTGTCAACAGCCTAGAGTTAAGTGGGCTTCGTACATCCATGTGGCCACAGGCCACGGCTCTGAACTCGCGCGCGAGTTGCCGTTTCGCACGGGCTAAAGAGAATACGCTGCGAAAAAAAGCTTTGGCGATGACATTTGACTCGCGCCAGCGCGGCGCGTACCGAATTTATTCGACGTTTCGACGTTTCGACGTTTCGACGTTTCGACGTTTCGACGTTTCGACGTTTCGACGTTTCGACGTTTCGACGTTTCGACGTTTCGACGTTTCTTACAATCGTTCCGCCGCGACCAGATCGTCAAACGTTTCGCGCCGGCGAATCACGCGCACATTGCTGCCGTCGACCAGAATCTCTGGCGGATGGGGGCGGGCGTTGTAGTGGCTGGCAAGCACCATGCCGTAGGCACCGGCGCTGAAGACGGCGAGCAAGTCACCGCGTACCACGGGCGGCAGCATGCGATCTTTGGCGAGAAAATCACCGCTTTCGCAGACGGGGCCGACGACGTCTTGCTCTTGCAATCCGCTGAGTTGCGCCGCATCGGCGCGCGCTTGAATCGCAAACCCTTCCGCCGGTGCGACGGGCCAGATAAAGTGAAACGCCTCATACAGCGATGGTCGAATCAGATCGTTCATGCCCGCATCGACAATCACAAACGCGCGATCGCCGGATTTTTTTATGTAAAGCGTTTCCGTAACGAGGATGCCCGCGTTGGCCGCGATGGTGCGACCGGGCTCCATGATGACTTTTAGACCTTTGTCTTTTAAGAGCGGCACGATCGCTTCGGCATATTGCGTCGCCGGCGGTGCTTCTTCTTCGCGATAGTGCGCACCAAAGCCGCCACCGATATCGATGGCCGTGATCTCAAACCCGTCGGCGCGTAGTTCGTCGATCAGTTGCACGCCCTTCGTGATGGCCAACACATAGCGACTCACATCGTTCACCGGCGAACCGATATGCAAGTGAATCCCCGCCAGATGCACGTTGGCTTCGCGACCGTAGGCGTCGAAAAAACGTCGGGCGCGTTCGAGATCCACGCCGAATTTGGATTCCTTCTGGCCGGTCGAGGTATAACGATGGGTCTTCGGATCGACGTCGGGATTGACGCGCAGCGCGCAGCGAATCTTTGCCTTGCGCCGACTGGCGATGGCGATCAGATTTTCCATCTCGGCTTCGGATTCGACATTGAAATAGCCAATGTTGGCGTCGATGGCCTGCTCGATCTCCGCGTCGGTCTTACCCACACCCGCGAACACTATGCCCTGCGGATCGGCACCGACCGCCATTGCCCGCGCTAGTTCGCCGCCGGAAACCACGTCGAAGCCTGCGCCTTCGTCTTTCAGGAACTCAAGAATATTGAGGTTGGCACAGCTCTTGATCGAATAGCAAATCAGCGGATCGAGCGCGGCAAAGGCATCGCGCACCGCGCGGTAATGATGTAGAAACGTGGCCTTGGAATAGATGTAAGTAGGCGTGCCGTGCTGCCGCGCAATTTCGGCAACGGCGACGTCTTCGCAATGCAAGTGACCGTTGGTGTAGTGAAAGTGATCCATGATGGTGGGAGATTATGGTGTGGCTGGTGCAAAGTGCAAAATGCAGTGCGTGAGGGAACGGGGTGGGTCGGTCTCTTCCATATTGGTCGATTTTTTTTTACGGCTTGCGTATCGGGTGCCCCATCCTTCGCGCCAGCGAAGCGTGGGGAATCGGGGGATAACTATGACATCAGTCAAAATGCTTTTTCATTAACTCATTCGCGATGCTCCATCTGTTGCGTCGCGATTCCCCAACCATTCCTATCGGAATGGATGGGGCACCCATACTTGAAGACACGCGGCGCGCCGCTTGTTATTCCTTTGATTGAGCTTCTTTATCCGCAGCGTCCTTTTCCGCTTTCGTCGGCATGCGCATGTTCCACCCAGCCTCCTCCATCTTCTTAATCATCGCCTCGTCGGCTTTCTTAATAATCTGTCCCGCCAATACACCGCCATAACCTTTCCCCGACCAGGTGCCGGCGTAGAAGCCGTCGTGAATCACCACGCGCGCCGAGTAGTCGCCGATCAGCGGAATCGGAATCGCATCGAGCGTGATCACGGGTGTGTCTTCGGCCCACACCACGCGCACGGGCACCGGCACGCGTACATCGCGGTCGGCATATTGAATGCGCGCGAAGACGATCCAGTTATCGCCCACACCTTTGCTGACGCGATCGATCTCGTAGCGTTCGATGATTGGCTTGGTCAACGGGGCCTTGCCCTTGAGGCCGTCATCATTGGTCATCTGAAAAGTACCGCGAAAGACGACACCGTCGAGCATTTGTTTGAAAGATTCGATACGCTTGGCTTGCGGGTCTTCGGCTGTGTTAGCAGCGGTATCTTTCGATGCCGCAGCCGATGTTTCTTGCGCTGCGGAGTCCGTTTTTGGAGCGGGTTCTTCGGCAGTGCCGAGCGACGCGGTGATGATGGCAGCTTGAATAACGAGCGAACCGAGAAAGAGGGCGGATTTCATCGATGGGTCTCCGGGATTGAGTCGTTTGAAGTTGCTTCGGAACATTTTAGACGAAAGGGCTGGCCGTTGCTGCTGATTCTGTTTCCGATTTGTGCTGTCGTTGCGTGTATTTGTCCCCCAGCCCCAGAGGGGCAGGGGGACCCAGTTCTGCTCATGCAGGGGCACCCGCTTGGGCTTTTTCATGCGAATGCGGCCCGGCGCTTTTCAGAGCCGCGCCCGTAAGGAAGCGGTCACGGTGAGAGTTTCATCGGGGTCGTAACGCGCAAGCGTGCGGGGACTGTATTTACTACCCCCGCAGAACACCGGTTGCAACCCGGTGCCACAGCGCTTTCGCTTGCGCGAAGAGTGGCATCTTTCGGATTTGCGTCCATGCGGCGGCAACCTGACAATGCCGCATCGGGGATGGTCGCCAGCGCGTGAAGGCGCGCGGTACCGTCCGTTTACGTAGTTATCCACCGATCCGGCTTCTGTGGCTTCAGATTCCATGCCGTCGGTCGATTCCAGTCGAAATTGCAATCTAGCGTGTATCCCACCTGAGGAGGTGCTTCGATGAAGAAGCTGTCATGGTTTGCTTGTGCATTCATCGCGACGACCGTCGCACAGTCGGCAGTCGCCGGTTCGATCGACTATCCCGAAACAAAGAAAAGCGAAGTGATCGACACGATTCACGGCATCAAGATTCCCGATCCGTATCGCTGGCTCGAAGACGACAACGCCGAAGATACCAAGGCGTGGGTTAAGGCGCAGAACGATGTTACCTTCGGGTACTTAGATAAGATCCCCGAGCGCGACGCAATCAAAAAGCGCCTGACCGAGCTATGGAACTACGAGCGTTTCAGTACGCCCTTCAAAGAGGGTGGTCGCTACTTCTTCAGCCGCAACGACGGGCTGCAGAATCAGAGCGTGATCTACACGATGAAGAAGCTCGACGACGAGCCGCGCGTGCTACTCGATCCGAACACGCTGAGCGAAGACGGCACTGTCGCGCTCAGCGGTTATAGCATCAGTGACGATGGCAACTTCTTTGCGTATGGCGTTTCCGATGGTGGGTCCGACTGGCAAACCTATCGCGTGCGCGATATCGCGACGGGTAAGGATTTGTCGGACAAGATCGAGTGGATCAAGTTTAGCGGCGCATCTTGGACGAAGGACGGCAAGGGATTCTATTACAGTCGCTATGCCGCGCCGGAAGCGGGTGCAAAGCTCAGCGGTTCCAACTATTACCAGAAACTGTATTACCACAAGTTGGGCACGCCGCAGTCGGAAGACGAATTGATCTACGAACGCCCCGATCAAAAAGACTGGGGCTTTGGCGGCAGCGTCACCGAGGACGGCAAGTATCTGATCATCAGCGTTTGGCAAGGCACCGAACGCAAGAACCGCGTGTATTACAAGGACTTGACGAAGAAAGACGCCGAAGTTGTCAAACTACTCGATGACTACGACGCCGAATATGCCTTCCTCGGTCACGACGACGGGGTGTTTTATTTCCGCACCGACCTCAACGCGCCACGCGGTCGCGTCATTGCGATCGATACGGCCAAGCCGGCGCGCGACAACTGGAAAGAGCTGATCCCCGAGGCCGAAGAAACGTTGCAAGGTGCTGGCATCACATACAACATGTTTGTGACGAGCTACCTCAAGGATGCCCATACGCAGGTGAAGCTTTACGACCTAAAGGGCAAGCACGTACGCGACGTGGAATTGCCCGGCATCGGCTCGGCAAGCGGCTTCGGTGGCAAGCGCGACCAGCGCGGAACGTTCTACTCGTTTAACAGCTTCGCCACGCCGTCCACGATCTACAAGTACGACATGAAGACGGGCAAAAGCGAAATCTACAAACGCCCCGATGTCAATTTCGATCCCGACCAGTTTGTCACCAAGCAGGTGTTCTACCCCAGTAAAGACGGCACCAAAGTGCCGATGTTCATCACCCACCGCAAAGGCCTGAAGCTCGACGGTAGTAACCCGACGTATCTGTATGGCTACGGCGGCTTTAATATCTCGCTGACGCCGCGCTTTAGTCTTGCCAATGTTGCATGGATGGAAATGGGCGGCGTCTATGCCCAAGCCAACCTGCGCGGTGGCGGTGAGTACGGCAAAGACTGGCACAACGCCGGTCGTCTGCTCAATAAGCAAAACGTGTTTGACGATTTCATCTCCGCCGGTGAGTGGCTGATCGCAAACAAATACACGCGTAGCGATAAGCTCGCCATCGGCGGCGGCAGCAACGGTGGTTTGCTGGTCGGTGCGTGCATCACGCAGCGGCCCGACTTGTTCGGCGCGGCGCTGCCGGCCGTGGGCGTGCTCGACATGCTGCGCTTCCACCTGTTCACCATCGGCCACGCATGGACCAGCGACTACGGTAAGATCGAAGACAAGAAGGTCTTCGATGTGTTGTACGCGTACTCGCCATACCACAACGTGAAGGCCGGCACCTGCTACCCGCCGACCATGATCACCACGGGCGATCACGACGACCGCGTGGTGCCCGCGCATAGCTTCAAGTTCGCTGCGGCCTTGCAGGAAGCCCAAAGTTGCGAAAAACCGACGCTGATTCGTATCGAAACCCGCGCCGGCCACGGTGCCGGTAAGCCGACGAGCATCGTGATTCAGGAAGTAGCCGACAAATGGGCGTTTCTGGTGAAGTCGCTCAACATGAGCGTGTCGCCGATGGAGAAAATGAAAGAGACGCAGTCGGCGTCGCGATAGTCTCGCGGTTTGGTATATGGTGGCCTTCGCGCAAGCGAACGCGCTGTGGCACCGGTTTGCAACCGGTGTTCTGCGGAGTTGATTTGGAAGTTTCCGCACGCTAGCGCGTTAGCATCGCGCGAAAATTAGGCCCCTGACCGCTTCCTCACGGGCGCGGCTCTGATCAATCCGGAACGGGGTGTCCCTTGCCCCTCTGGGGCTGGGGGACTTGCCCGCCGAACGGCTCGCTCCAGATTGCTAAATGAAACAGCATGAAGCCGCCTTTGCTTTTAGAGCAGGGCGGCTTTTTCTTGCGCGATCAAATGTCTTCAAGCAACATCGCCGTCCACGCCAGCATTGCCACACCATTCTTCCCTTTCATGCAATCCATAACCCAACGCCGATATCAGGATTGAAAAGAGGGTGTGATTTCTGGATGGCACTCGCGCAGTTTTTGCGCATAACGCTGATATCCCGCCCTCTTAGTACTGCCACACGTTTTCACAGGTTGGCCTCAAACGGGCAGACCGGTATATTCCGGCTCGGTTGAAAACGTGTGTCAAAAGAAGGCCGCTCGGCGGTCATAGCGGCAACTTCGTTGGGGCGGCAATCATTCGCATTCGATCCAACAAACTTCTTACGATCATCGGGCTCGTTGCGGCCTGCGGATTCGGCTCGATGATGGGGCTGTTGCTGCAGGATGCGGCGATCTCCACGCCGGTAGTGGCTAACAACTTCGATCCGCAAGGGCGCGTGATTCGCGCCGTCGAATTCGAGGGCCTCAAGTCACTCGATCCGGGCGCGATGCGCACCACGGCGGGCATTGATCCCGGCATGACCTGGGAGCGCAACGAAATATCCGCGGCCTGTCGCCGGTTGGCTGAAACGCAGAAATTTGATGGCGTCCCGTTTGCCGAGCCGCGCCTCGATGCCAATGGTGATCTGATATTGACGTTTGTCGTCGACGAGCGACCGTTCGTGGCGACCATTGATTTCGTCGGAAATTCCCAGTTCGATGACGGTGATCTACTCAACGAAATCCCCATCGGCGTGGGCTCTACTATCAGCGAGTTTCTGCTGCGTCAGTCGATCGACACGATTCAAATGAAATATCGCGAGGCAGGTTACGGTTTCGTTGCCGTCTCAGTCGACCGAGAGGCGTTGGAGAGCGAGCAGCGTGTGCTGTTTCGCATTTCGGAAGGGCCGCGCGTTAAAGTCGATGAGATTGTGTTCGAAGGCAATGACAGTTTCGATGAGAAGAAGCTGGCCGGGCTGATCGAAACCAAGACGGCGATCTGGCTCATGCGCACCGGGGCCTTCGACGATGAAACGGCCCAGCGCGATGCGGCCGCCTTGAAGGCATTTTATGTCGAGCGGGGTTACCTAAACGCGCAAGTGGGCTATCGCGCCGACCCGCGCGATGATGATTCGTCGGAGCTGATCGTACGCTTCCAAATCGACGAAGGCCTGCGCCATGCGGTGCAGTCGATCACTTACGAAGGCAATACGGAGCTCTCCAACGAAGATATCCAGTCGCTCATGAACATGACGACAGGTGAGTTCCTCGACGCCGACATCCTGCGTCAGGATCGCGAGCGCGTGTTACAGGAATATGGTCGCCGCGGCTACTTATATGCCGAAGTGACCACTGCCCAGGTCTTCGCCGAAGAACCAGGCCTTATTCATCTCACGGTGAAACTCGACGAAGGCGAACCCTACGAGGTCGGCCGCGTCGTAATTCGCGGAAATCGCGAAACGAAGGACCGCGTCATTCGGCGTGTGTTGCAACTCTACCCCGAACAAATCTACGACACCGAAGCGGCCAAACGCAGCGAACAGCGACTGGTGGAAACGCGGCTGTTTACCGATGCCAAAATCGCTCCCCAAGGTGATACGCCGGGCGTACGCGACGCACTGGTGACGGTGGAAGAAGCCGATACCACTCGTATTCTCTTCGGGGTCGGCGTGACGACCAACAGTGGCGTGGTCGGTACCTTGTCGATTGAGAACCAAAACTTCGACATCTTCGATACGCCGCGTACAGCCAAAGAATTTTTTAAGGGTCGATCGTTCCGAGGGGCGGGGCAAACGTTGCGTTTGCGGCTTGAACCCGGTACCGAATTTACGCGGGGTCGCATCGAGTTTCGCGAACCCTACCTGTTCGATAAGCCCATCGGCTTCGGCGTCGCGCTGTACGGTTTTGAGCGCGGTCGTCCTGAATGGAACGAGCAGCGCATCGGTTTCAACGTGAGTTTTGACAAGCGCCTCGAAGAGGGGCCTTTTGCCGGCTGGTCGGGTGAATTGGCGTTCCGCTTCGAAAATGTCGAAATCGGCGATGTAAACTTGTTTTCCGCGCCGGATATTCAGGATGTTGACGGCAACAACTTCCTTACGTCCGTCAAAGCCACCATTCTGCGCGACCGCACGGATAGTCGTTGGCTGCCGTCGACCGGTGACCGCCTGAAGGTGTCGGGCGAACAAGCGGGCGTATTCGGCGGTGACGCCACGTTTACTCGTGTGATTGGTCAATACGACAAATACTTCACGATCAAATCCGACAGCTTCGGGCGTAAGCACATCCTGCAATTGGGCGGCACCATCGGCAACATCTTCGGCGATGCGCCCACCTATGAACGCTTCTTTGCAGGTGGCATCGGCTCGATCCGTGGCTTCCAGTTCCGCGGCGTCTCACCGCGCGCGGGCATCAGTAACGACCGCGTCGGTGGCGACTTTATGCTGCTGACCAATGCTCAATATTCGTTCCCGCTCGTGGGTAACGATGTGCGCGGCGTCGCCTTCCTCGATATGGGTACGGTTGAGGATGACTTCGGCATTACCGATTGGCGGGCTGCTGTCGGTTTGGGCGCGCGTGTCTACGTGAAGTATTTCGGGCCGATTCCGTTGGCGTTTGACTTTGGTATTCCGATCTCGTCGAATGACGATGACGATGAACAAGTCTTCAGCTTCACATTTGGTGCGACGTTCTAGACCACTTCACGAATGACTGCGGCGGTAGATGATTTGTCGGCATACACCGGCTATTAGCCGGTGCCACAGCGCAACCGTCGCTCTTGATCGTGAACAGTTCTAGATAATACGTTGCATCAATGTCGCGGTATTCATCTACAACAAGTCGAATTCTCGATCGATGATTTCCGAGATATTTGCCGTAGTGGCATGACTCGAATCGCGGATTCAGTATCGGCATTCCGATCCCGGCAGGGATCGAAAGATAATAACCCACCGTTTCAACGGTATGGTTGAATAGGTTCGCGAAAGGGTGTTTCGCCCTGTAAGGACGATGGGAAAGACTGAATCCTCTATTACTTCACTCGGTCACGACCGCAAGCGAAGATGCTCTTCCGGCTCATCATCATGATCGTTTTCAGACAGCGTCGTGTCCTCAAACGTATCCGTCACATCAATACCGGTATCGGTCGCATCAGCGATGGGGCGCAACGGCTTTCCGGTGATACGCCGCATGGCTGCCATATACGGGCCCGATAGCGCGTAAATGGCGGCGACCACCGCCAGCGTCACTTCGAACGCGACGACCAAACCGATCAACACCATCACAAACGTCGCGACGATTTGCCACAGTGGGCGGCGCCCGCGCAGCAGGGCGTTAACCATGTGCGGATACTGAATGCGGCTCACCATCAAGAGGCCCAGACCGGCGGCGAAGGGCGGCATCAGGCGTTCGAGCACTGTGATGACGGTAGGATGGGCGAAGTCCTGCAACAATTCCTGATGCAGAATAACTGCCCCCATCACTGCGCCGGCAGCACCGGGTGACGGCAGGCCACCGAAGACCATATGCGACGATTCGTCTTCCTCGTTCTCCACGTTGAAGCGCGCCAACCGTAACGCAGCGCAGCACACGTACATGGCGGCCATCACCCATTCCGCGCGCCACCAGGCGCGCTCGGCACGCGTCAGGTCGGCCATTTCGCTAAATATCGCCGGCTGCGCCAGCGCCAACACCAGGCACGCCGGCGCCACGCCAAAGCTGACGATGTCGGCCAGTGAATCGAGTTGCGCGCCAAACTCGGTGGTCTTACGCGCCAATCGCGCCAAGCGACCATCAAGGGCGTCGAAGATCATTCCCAAAACAAGCAGATAGGCCGCAGCGGATAAGAAGCTGGGCAGCTTGAACAACAGCCGCGCCGATTGCGCCGCCGCTTCACCGTCGCGGCCCGCCGCCTGCATGCTGAGCATGCATAAATAAATCGCGCCAACACCGCAGGCGAGATTCCCGAGCGTCGCCAACGATGGCAGCACGCCGACCGTCTTTAAGACGCGCTCGCGATTGCGTTCCTGCAAATCCGATGGCGAGAATCGCTCGGGCATTACGAGCCACCTTTCGCAGTTGAGGCGGCGTTGTTGGGGCGACCGGTACCAAAAACGCGCAGCGTGGTATTACGGGCGTAGGTCTTGCCGCCTTGTAGTGCGACGTTAACCGTCACTTCGTATTCACCGGGTGCCGGATAAATGTGTTGACCGCTCGCTTCGTAAGACGATTCGCCATCACCAAAGAACCATTTCTGCTTAACGGCGGGTGGCACGGCGTCGAGATGGTATTGAACCAGTCGCGGATTGCTCAGGTCGGGTGCACGCAGCGAAATTCGTATCCAAGGTCGTTCCCTGATAACTTCGGAAAAGAAGCGCCACGTTTGATCTGGATCGATGCGACGGTGACCGCCGGGCAATTCCTGACGTTGAACGAACATGTTGCGTGCCTGCAACCAATCGATCATCTCGATCGACTGATCGCGTAAGAAGTCGGACGCACCGTACGTGACTTTGGTTACCTGCCACGGATTTAGCTCGTTTTCGGCGAACGGCAGGAATTCTGCGTCGAAAGTTCCCTGTCGTACGAACATGGCACGAAACACATTGGGATTGTTCAAACCGGTGTACAACAAAGGGAAGGCACCAGCCGACCAGCCGGTTAAGAAAACCTGCGATTCCTCGATACGATAGCGGCGTTTGATTTCTTCGACGATTCCAAGGATCGCGCGTTCGTCTTTTTTCTGTAGCGCGATTTGCTTGTCGGGCGGCGGCGGGAAATCGCCCCGGGAAGAAACAAGTTGCGGGGCCGCGACGATGATGTGGTTGTACTCGGCGAAGTGGGCCCATTCGCGGATTTGGGCGTAGGCCTTGTCGTAAGGGCGCGTACCGTGGCAGGCGATGACCAATGGCCAACTTCGTTTCTTGGAATACGTGCTCGGCACGTAGAGGTAGTAATCGCGATCCGAATCTTTTTCGGTGCGTTCCATGATGCTGGCTTGCTCGGGTAGTTGCTCGGTCGTGAGACAGCCGCAGGTCGCAAGCGGGATCATTAGAAGCCAAATGAATCGACCAGTAGATGAAAGTTGCGAGTAGGGCATGTTGGTTCGTTTGCAATGTATCATGATGCGGTTGGCCCGGGTTTTCGCCGAGTCGTCACGGTTCCTCATTGCGACGGGCCTGTACCCATCATATACTTTTTCTTAATATCCCACCGCAACGCGATGGCGTTTTCCACAGCAACGATTAGCGTGATTCCGAAAAGGGGGCCCCCATGCCGGCCAATTTAGAAGGTTGTCATATTCTGGTGATCGACGACGACCCGGATATCGTCTCCAGCGTACGCTTTGCGTTTGAGCACAACGGTGCCAAGGTGCAATCCGCCAATGATGGCGCCAAGGGGCTGGAAGCGGCCCGTCGCCTCAAGCCCGACCTGATCATCCTGGATATGATGATGCCGCGCAAAAGCGGCTTTGTGCTGATTGAGGCCCTTAAGCCAGAGCCACGGCCCGGTGAAAAACCCTTCATGATCATGATCACAGCCAATGAGGGCAAACGCCACGAAGCCTATGCCCGACACTTGGGCGTGGACGAATATGTTTCCAAGCCATTCGCGACGGAGCGTCTGATCGAGGTAGCTTCCCGGCTCTTCGAACGGGAGTATCGCGACCCGGATCGGACTTAAAGCTATATTTTACAGTGATTTACGGTCTGGCCGTGGGTTGGCCGCTTGGCTTGAACGATGCGATTGACCCGTAACGGGCTACCGACCGTCTCGCTTGTCAGTTTTGCGATTCTCAGGTATCTTTTCGGCATTCTTGCAGGTGGCGGAGCGAAATTCGCCCTGCAAAGTTAGCGATTTGTAACCCGGTGAAGTTAGTTGATGGGTTGTTGTTAGGCAGGAGTCGGTTGTCGAATGTCGTTGACGGTGGAACAGAAAAAAGAATTGGTCGATAAGTATGGTCGCCATCAGGGCGATACCGGGTCGCCTGAGGTTCAAATCGCGCTGCTGACCACGCGCATCGGTCAGCTTACCGAGCATCTCAAAGGCAATAAGAAGGATCACGCTTCGCGGCGCGGTCTTTTGAAGATGGTCGGTCAACGCTCGAGCTTGTTGAAGTATCTCACCAAGTTGGATGTGAAGCGTTACCAAGCCGTGATCGAAAGCCTCGGCCTACGTAAGTAGCCCGGCGGCTCGGATTGCGCAACTCTGTTCACCCCGCACCCACGGTCTAAATTTGTGGTCGCGCCCGGCGTCATTCGGACGGGGTCTTTTCGTTGTTACACCCACTTTTCAGTTTCTTCTGCGCGATCGGCTCACCTGTGGGTCGCTCGCGCTTCGCGCCCATCGTGCAGGCTCGGCACGCGATGACGGGCACAGATATTAACAAACGAACATTGTCGGAAAAAAACGGAATAAACAGTCAGCATTCAAGTTGGAGATTACGGAACCATGTCGGCTCATCATGTAGTTGAAAAAGAAATTGGCGGTCGCATGCTGCGGCTCGAAACGGGCAAATTGGCCAAACAAGCGGCAGGGGCCGTTTTGGTCACCTATGGCGAAACCATAGTGCTATCGACGGTGGTTACCGCCAACCCTCGACCGGGAATCGATTTCTTCCCGCTCTCAGTCGATTATCGAGAGAAGATGTATGCCGCCGGAAAGTTTCCCGGCGGCTTTTTCAAGCGCGAAGCGCGACCCAGCACCAAAGAAATCCTCACCATGCGCCTGACGGATCGCCCGATCCGACCGTTGTTCCCCGACGGCTACAAGAACGAGGTGCAAATCCAGAACCAAGTGATTTCGTCGGATCAGGAAAACGACGGCGACATTTTGTCGATGATCGGTGCTTCGGCGGCACTGGCCGTCAGCCCGATTCCTTTCCTCGGCCCCACGGGCTCGGTGCGCGTCGGTCGCGTCGATGACGAATTCGTTCTCAATCCGACCATGAGCGAGCGGGCTCAGAGCGACATCGAAGTCGTCGTTGCCGGTCACGCCGAAGCCGTCAACATGATCGAAGCCTCAGCGTTGGAAGTCGCCGACGAAGAAATGGCCGACGCCATCGCCTTCGCGTTTGAAGGCGTGCAGGAAATTGTCGCGCTCATCAATCAGTTGGTGAAGAAGGTCAAGCCCGAGAAGGTTGTGTTCGAATCGGGTAAAGATCCGACGTTGCCCAAGCGCGTGAAAGAGCTTTGCGACAAGTACGACCTCAAGTCGGCCCGCTACCAAAAAGACAAGCAAACTCGATCGGCAGCGGTGAAAGAGGTCGAAGAGAAGGTCATCGCCGAACTGTTGCCCGAAGATGCGGAAGAAGACGCACCTTGGACGCGCGGCGAAGTGTGGGAAGAAGTTCACAAGCTCGAAGAATATTACTATCACAAAATGGTGATGGAGACCGAAGAACGTCCCGATGGTCGTGGCCTCGCCGATGTGCGCGATATCGATATCGAAGTTGGCGTCCTACCCCGCGCACACGGTTCGGCCTTGTTCACTCGCGGTCAAACGCAGGCGTTGGTCGTCACCACGCTCGGCACCAAACGCGACGAGCAGCTCATCGACGACATGTTGGAAGAATACAACAAGAAGTTCTTCCTGCATTACAACTTCCCGCCGTTTAGTGTCGGTGAAGCACGCCGCATCGGGGCCGTCGGTCGTCGCGAAATCGGTCACGGTAACTTGGCCGAGACTGCTTTGCAGGCCGTCATTCCGATGCCCGAAAAATTCCCCTACACCATTCGTCTGGTCAGCGAAATTCTCGAATCCAACGGTTCGAGTTCGATGGCTAGCGTCTGTGGCGGCACCTTGGCATTGATGGATGCCGGTGTGCCCATTCTGCATCCCGTCGCCGGCATCAGCATTGGCATGGTCCATGACGACAAGGGCAAATATAAGCTCATCACCGACATCCTCGGTGAAGAAGATCACTTCGGCGACATGGACTTTAAGGTCGCCGGTTCGCAGGTCGGCATCACGGCCATCCAGCTCGACCTCAAGGCCAAGAGCATCACGCAAGAACAGATCGTCGCGGCGCTTAAGCAAGCCAAAGACGCCCGCATGACCATCCTCAAGAAGATGCTCAAGGCCATTCGCGCCCCGCGCGGCGAAATCAGCGAATACGCACCGCGCATGCTCACCATCAAGGTCGATCCCGAGAAGATTGGCAAGATCATCGGCCCCGGCGGCAAGGGCATTCGCCAGATCGAAGCCGACACCGGCGCCAAGGTCGACATCGCCGAAGATGGCACCGTCAACATCTCGTGTCTCGACCTGGCCGGCGCGCAGGCCGCGTACGACATGGTCGAAGGCATTTCCGAAGGTGTGAAGCTCGGTCGCGTGTACAAGGGCCGCGTGAGTTCGATCAAGGACTTCGGCGCGTTTATCGAAGTATCGCCCGGTCTCGATGGGCTTTGCCACATCAGCGAGCTTTCCGATGGCTACGTGCAGAAGGTCTCCGACATTTGCAAGGTCGGCGACGAATTCGAAGTAAAGGTCATCAACATCGACGACACCGGTCGTATCAAGCTGTCGCGCAAGGCTTTGTTGGTCAGCGAAGATAGCGAAGGTGAAGAAGATGCCGATGGCGATGAAGAAATGAGCGATGAGCGCGAGCCCGTCGAAGTCGGCGAGGGCGGCGGTGACGATCGCCCCAAGCGCAGCAAGTCGCGCCGTCGCGGACCGCGCAAGCCACGCCGCGATGACTAAATTGTTGTCGAAGGGCGAAAGCAATTTGCTACCAACGAGGGCAATCGGGTCGTGCGCCAGCACGATCAGAACCGCGCCCGTAAGGAAGCGGTTACGATTAGCCTGACGCGGCAACTTCGCCATCTTGAGTGAACGGATAACACGCCGGTAGAGGGGCCTGTGAATATATCCGAAACTCAATCTTGGCTGATACTGAAACTTAACAAACGATTGCCGGCGTCGGTCCATCCCGATGTCGGCTTTTTTATTGCGCTGAGTTCAACGTAGCCGGTATGATGCCGCCATCGTGGCAACGGCACCGAAAACGCGAAAGCAATCTGACGAACAACAACGCAAACGCCGCTTGGGGCAAGTCTACACGCCGCGCGCCATTGCCGACTGGATGGTCGGCGCTGCGCTGCAAGATCGCCCCCAGCGCTGGCTCGACCCGGCATTGGGCGGCGGTATTTTTATCGACGCGCTACATGATGCCTTAGCCGAGGACGAATCCGCGCGGCCAACCGTGCGTGCGTTCGAGATCGATCATCGCATCGATATCAAACCGCGCAAACAGTGGCCGGATATCGACGTTCGCTTGGCCCGACGGGATTTTTTGACCGCCCGAATGCGTATGCAGTTTGATGCCTGTGTCGCCAATCCGCCCTACGTAAGGCATCATGCCTTAAGCTACCCACCCGACGTTTGGCAGAGTTTTGACAGGCAGGTTGGTAGCCGCATCAGCCGCAACACCAATCTCTACTGCCTGTTTATGCTGCGGATCTGGTCGTTACTCGCACCGCAAGGCCGCGCCGTCATCATCACGCCGCTGGAATGGCTTAATGCAGACTTCGGTCGATTGCTTAAGGCCTACTTAATGCAGGAAAATGCGCTCGATGCACTGCTGCTTTTTGATGATGCGTCGACCGTTTTTGGCGACGCGTTAACGACGGCCGGCATTACGATTCTTCGTCGTGACCGAAAACCGAATGACGCGATTCGTGTTGCGACGGTCTCTGATGGCCAATCGGTTGCGAGCGTCACATCGTCGGATTTTCAGACCGTGCGGCCATGTGAGCTCGACCCCGATACAAAGTGGACGGCGGTGCTACGCGGTTTAAACGAAAATGGTGACCTAGGTTCGAAGAAAGCGACGCGTCTAGAGACAATTGCAACCTGTTCGCGCGGCGTCGCTACCGGTGCGAACGACTATTTTACGCTTACCGAAGAACAGCGCTGCGTCCATCAAATTGATGCGCGCGATGTTTCGCCTTGTGTGACGCGCGCTAACGATTTACAGGCGGGCGTTTTCGACCGCAAGCAATGGCAACGCCTACGCGACGCCGGTAAGCGAGTATGGTTATTAACCCCTCGACGTACGTGCAACAACAGGCTCGCCGCGTATCTCGATTTGGGTCGAGAGCGCGGCATCGACCGACGCCACCTGCCCAGCCATCGTCCGATTTGGTATCACCCCGAGAAGCGAGCGCCAGCCCCGATTTTGATATCTGTCTTTTTTCGTGAACGACCGCGCGTCGTGTGGAATGCGATGGGTGCCTTGAACCTTACGGCATATCACGGCATTTACGCCAAAGACGGGTGCGAAAGCGAGCAACGGTTGTTTAAGCTGTACGAGTGGCTGGCAAGTCAGTCCGCGACTGCCGCGCTGATGGCACAATCGCGCGTCTACGGCGGTGGTCTCCGCAAGCTGGAACCGCGCGATGTGATGGCGGTGCAGATTCCCGAACATCTGGTGGGTTAAAGCAGTTCACGTTTGAGAGCGACGGCTGCGCTGTGGCAACATCTAATAGCCGGTGGATGTGGCTGCGCTGTGGCACCGGCTAATAGTCGGTGGATGCTGGCGAATTCCATGCCCTCCGATATTACACAATCCATTGAACGTGCGACTATCATTGGTCTATTCTGCCCGTCATTCACGGACTAGCGGCGATTCTCGGTCTATGAGGTAAATCCGATTCGCAGTCGGCCCCGGTGATATTCGATCCTGAATAGGGAGGGCCATTGGTACCTCGACCGCTCGACCGTTCGATATTCTCTCTATACCAAGGATCGCGCCGTGCCATCGACCGTTTCACCGCCGACGAAGTTGTCCTTCAAAGCGCGATCGCATGTTAGCCGCGCTGCCGTTGATGCATCATCGCGCCAAAACACAACCGATCACCAGGTTTTGCGCGCAGACCGCCTCGATTATCTCGAAGCTGCCAAGTCAAAGATTTGGAAAAACGACCTACGTCTGAGCGAACTCGCTTACTTCACCCTTTTGATCCCGGCGTTGGCGGCTATGTGGTGGTTCAAATGGTCATGGCCGGTATGCCTGATCGCATCCGTCTATGCCGTCATCGGCATGTTGGCATTTTCGACTTGGATGGTGCCGCGCGAGCGCCGCCTCATTCGACACATGATGTTCCTCGCGCGCCATCGCCGCCGCTGTATCGATTGCCGCTATGTGATTCAGGACGTCGAGCGCCACCTCTGCCCCGAATGCGGCAAGGCTTTCAATCCACAAGATCAACGTCACCTGATGTTGCCATTGATCAATCAACTCTATTCGCAACAAGCCCGCCGCATCGCCGCCGTTGCCATTCCGATGATGTTGGTGGAAATCACGCTGATCGCCGGCGGCGCATCTGTCGCGCTCCACACTGCGGCAGCCGCCGGATTCTTACTGGCCTTTCACTGCGTGTTTGGGCTGACATACTGGGAGGCGCGGCGCGATACATCCACCGGGCGACCATGGTCATCATTGCGACAAATGCTTGCCGCAACAGGGTTCAGTCGTCTGCTACGGCTCCAATATTCCGGCTTACTGCTGCGCTGGGCATTTCTCGTCAGCCTTTGTGGCGGACTGGCCGCAATCCTTCAGATCAACGTCGCCACCCTCGAGCGTTTGGGCATCGCCAATACACCATTTGGCGTTTACGGCGGTATCGGCACGCCGGCGTTGGTCTGGTTGGGCCTCGTCATTTTCGGTTATCGCCACCTGATGGTGACGTTGCACAGTCGTATGCGTCGATTGCTGCTGAGCGCATAAGCGGCGGCGTCGTACCGATCCGCAGCCGTGCATTTTCCGCCGATTGCGACTACATTTTCGCCATTGTTCCTGAACATCAATCGGTCGAACCAAGGCGAGTGGAAGCAGGCATGAAGGCGGCAATCAAGGACTTATCTCAACACGTCGGAAAAGAAGTTACCCTCGAAGGCTGGCTCTACAACCGCCGCGACTCGGGCAAAATTGCCTTTCTTGTCGTGCGCGACGGCACCGGCCTGTGTCAGTGCGTAGTGGCCAAAGCACCAGAGACGGAAGGGTTTTTTGATACCGCCCGCAGATTGGGCCAAGAAACGGCCATTCGCCTGACGGGCACCTGTCGGGCAAACGAAAAGCAAATCGGCGGCCATGAAGTTGACGTCACAGCGTTGGAGGTCGTGGGCGAATCGCAGGATTACCCGATCACGCCCAAGCCGCACGGGATTGACTTCCTCTTTAAAAATCGCCATCTGCATTTCCGCAGCCGCCGCCAGTGGCACATTCTTCGGGTGCGCGCGACTGTCATCGACGAAATCCGCAGCTACTTCAACCGTAACGGTTACACGTTGATCGATACCCCCATCTTCGCGCCGGCGGCAGGGGAAGGCGCGCAGACGCTCTTCGAAGTCGATTACTTCGGCGAGCCGGTTTACATGGCGCAAACGGGCCAACTCTATGTCGAAACGGCATGCATGGCGTTCGGCAAGGTTTATTGCTTCGGTCCCACGTTCCGGGCGGAAAAATCCAAGACGCGCCGACACCTAACCGAGTTCTGGATGGTCGAGCCCGAAATCGCCTACGCCGACCTCGACACGGTCGTCGCCGTGGCAGAAGACTTCGTACACAGCATCGCCCAACGCGTGCTGCGCGATCATAAGGAAGATTTGGAATTCCTCGGTCGCGACTTGTCATTCCTAGAGTCGATTCAAAAGCCATTCGCACGCATTACCTACGACGAAGCCGTCGACATCTTGCACGGTGACAAAGCACGCGAACTGTTAGAGAACGACCTTACGACCAAGGCCGCCCGTATCGAAGAGTTGAATAAGGCGATTACCGAAAAAGAAGCCGAGTCAACGGCGCAAGGCGTGAAGCAGTGGAAGAAAGATAAGCTCATCGCCGAGGTCGCGGAACATCGCGACGAACTGGCCGATCTCGAAGAAGAAGTGAAGAACATTCCGCACCATATGGAGCTGGCCAAGAGCTTCAAATGGGGCAAAGACCTCGGCGGTAGCGACGAAACCATCATCTCGCGCCTGCATGAACGACCGTGCTTCGTCACGCATTATCCGCGCGATGTCAAAGCGTTCTACATGAAGAAGAACGAGACGGATGATCGCCTATGCAACAATTTTGACTTACTCGCGCCGCAAGGCTACGGCGAAATCATCGGCGGTTCGCAACGCGAAGACAGCTACGACGAACTGATGGCGCAAATCAAGCGTCACGAACTCGACCCGGCTGACTACGCTTGGTACACCGACCTGCGCAAATACGGCAGCGTGCCCCACGGCGGTTTCGGCCTGGGCGTGGAGCGTACGATCGCGTGGTTGTGCGGTTTGAAGCACATTCGCGAGACGATACCGTTCCCAAGGATGATGGGGCGGTTTTATCCGTAGGTGTAGTTGCCGTGTCGCGCTGGCTAGATCATATACTTGAGCGATTCATTCCTAATCGCCGAATAGGGCGAGAACTTCGCGAGCTGGCTGATGACATACAGCCACTTTTGGACGCGCGAATTAAGATTGGTGACAAGCGATTTGATGGAGAGGACGCCGATGGAACGAGTTACCTGTTAAATGCGAACGAGGAAATTCACTCTTTTATTGACTACAACGAGCTTGGGCTCGCACTTGAACACCTAGAGTTAATGATTATCGAGGGCGAGCTAGAGATTACCTCGGTTCAGAAAAGCCGATTGGAGAAGCTTGCCTCGGAAATGGGTATGAAAGTTTCAGTCTGATGTTGAGAGGCTTGGTTCGTTCGACTTTGAATTCTATTTTATCTCTATGACCTCGGACGATCGGCATTCTCGAACCCGGCTTTTAATATTTTCGAATATTTGCCCGTCATTATCGAATGATCAATTTGAAATCGCCCGAAAGTTAGATCGCGACAGATTATCTCGCATGACTACTCGTCGCTGGCGTTTTGCAAATAGTGCCCAAGAATTCTATTCACGAGGCGGTGATAATAGCCGGGACTAGGCGTGTCGTCTCGACAATATTCGATCCGCGCGATCATGATCTGACAGTCGTTGCTTTTCGCAAATTCCGCAACTGCGTCCATTACCCATTCCTGAACCTCATGGGCTTGGATTCTCGTAGGCGTATCATCATTGGGACGAAGATCAACGACTTCCAATGCGCTGTCTTGCTGTACGACACCACTTATTGCCAGACCAAGGAGATTATGTGTCGGCCCCGTAATGAGTGACGCTCTCAAGCAATCACCGACTTTGCGTACGTTCATGATTCGGTCACTTGTGATTCCCGGAGAGTGTCGCAAATCAAACCAACAGCGTACGACGCCCGTTTCCCTCGGATTGTTCGCGAACTCGAGGCGAATTATACTCTCCCCATGAACCACCCCACGATTGCCATTCTCGACTTCGGCTCGCAATACCTCCAACTCATCGCCCGCCGCGTGCGCGAGAATCAGGTACACTCGCTCGTCTTCGCACCCGACGTTGCGCCCGACGAACTCAAAAAGCACAACGTCATCGGTCTCATCCTCAGCGGCGGCCCGGCCAGTACCTACACCAGTGATGCGCTGCAGCCCGATCCGGCAGTCTTGGATATGGGGCTGCCGACGCTCGGCATCTGCTACGGCATGCAGGTAGCCTGCGAGCGCTTCGGCTCGCGCGTAGAGGCTGCCGCGCGGCGCGAGTATGGGCGAGCACGTTTGGAAGTCGTCAGTGACGACGGATTCGTCAAACATTTACCGGTAGAGACCAACGTTTGGATGTCGCACGGCGATTTTGTTGCGGGCTTAGGCAACGAATTCGAAGTGCTCGGCAAAACCGCCAATTGCCCCAACGCGATTGTGCGACACAAGACGCGACCGTTGGTGGGCGTGCAGTTTCATCCCGAAGTTTCGCACACACCCGAGGGCGGTCAGCTACTGCGCAACTTCTTGTACGAAATTTGCGGGGCCGAGGGCAGTTGGAACCCCGGCTCGATCGTCGATTCGCTGACGGCGGATATTCGAAGTCGGGTGCAGCCCGATGAGAATATCATCTGCGGCCTTTCCGGCGGTGTCGATTCAGCAGTGACAGCGGCGCTGTTGCACAAGGCGGTACCCGGAATGGTGCGCTGCATCTTTGTCGACAACGGTCTATTACGAGCCAACGAGCGCGAGAAGGTGCGTGCCGTTTTTGAAGGACACTTCAAGCTCGACCTGCGCGTGGTCGATGCCGAAGCCCGCTTTCTCGAAAAACTGGCGGGTGTGACCGATCCGCAGGAAAAACGCATCCGCATCGGCCACGAATTTGTCGAAGTGTTCAAGGTCGAAGCCGAAAACGTGCCCAATGCGAAGTTTCTGGCGCAGGGTACGCTTTACCCCGATGTGATCGAGTCGGGCCATTCCGCGGCGGGTAAAGCGGCGAATATCAAACTGCATCACAACGTCGGTGGCTTACCGGAAGAACTCGGCTTCGAATTGATCGAGCCGCTGCGCGATCTTTTTAAAGATGAAGTACGCGTGATCGGTGAGTTACTTGGCTTACCAGAGGAAATGGTTTGGCGGCATCCGTTCCCCGGTCCGGGTTTGGCGGTGCGAATCATTGGCGATGTGACCAAGCCGCGCTGCGATCTGTTGCGGCTCGCCGATTCGATCATCATCGAAGAAATCGCCTCCGCCGGTTGGTATCGCAAAATCGCGCAGGCCTTCGGCGTGTTGCTACCGATTGCCAGCGTCGGCGTGATGGGTGACGGTCGCACCTATGCCGATCAACACGCCATTGCAGTGCGCTTTGTCGAATCGACGGATTTTATGACAGCCGATTGGGTGCACATCGACCCGGGCGTGTTGTCGACCATTTCCACGCGTATCACCAACGAAGTGCCGGGCATCAATCGTGTGGTGTACGACATCACGAGCAAACCGCCGGCGACGATCGAGTGGGAATAGGGGAAGAAAATGAAAAGTGATAAATGTAGAGTGCAAAGTTGGAGAGATGGTTGCGGCGGAATCGGCATGGTTCGCCGCATGTTTAAGTCGATAAACCCACCGGTTGAGTCCGAGCTGAGAGGCTGATTCCGAACCGAACTTTTCATTTTTCACTTTGCATTTTACATTGTTTTCACCATGTCAACTTGGCAACAAGATATCGACCGCCTCCGTAGCGAGATCAACGACCACGACTACCGGTACTACACGCTGGGTGAGCCGTCGATCAGCGATCAACAATACGACAAGCTATTTAAGCAATTGCAAACGCTGGAGGCTGAGCATCCCGAGGCGATCACGCCGGACTCGCCCACGCAACGCGTTGGCGAAAAGCCCATCGATGGTTTCGAGCACGTATCGCATGCCGTGCCGATGCTGTCGATTGATAACACCTATAACGAAGACGAACTGCGCGAATTCGATCGCCGCGTTGCCAAAGGGCTCGACGGCGACGGCTATCAGTACATCGTCGATCCCAAAATCGACGGCGTCTCGGGCACCTTACGCTATGAAGACGGCGTATTGGTGCTGGGTGCCACCCGCGGTGACGGCAAGGTTGGCGACAATATCACGGCCAACATCAAGACGGTTCGAGCGATCCCATTAAAGCTGCGCGGTAAAGACTGGCCCGGCGTTCTCGAAGTGCGCGGCGAAGTCTACTGGCCGCGACCCGCTTTTGAAAAACATAACGAACAGCGCGTGAAGGATGGTCAGGAACCGTTCGCCAATCCGCGCAACGCGACTACGGGCACACTCAAGTCGCTCGATTCCAAGGCGATTTCCGAGCGCGGGCTGCACTTTATCGCGCACGGGTCAGGTCAGATCGAAGGGGTGGATTTTGAGACGGCCGCCGAGTTGTTCGAAGCGATCAAGGATTGGGGGATCGCCGTCTCGGAACACTTAGAAGTATGCGACGACATCGATGCGGTTGTAAAGCTGGTCGACGCGTGGGACGAACGCCGGCATTCGCTCGATTACGAGACCGACGGCCTGGTGATTAAGGTCAATCGTTTCGACCAACGCGATGAGCTAGGAACGACCAGCCGTTACCCGCGCTGGGCAATTGCTTACAAGTACGCCGCCGAGCAGGGCGAAACCAAGTTGATCGACGTCGACTTTCAGGTCGGTAAGCTCGGCACGATCACGCCGCGCGCCGTGATGGAGCCAGTGCAGCTTTCAGGAACGACAGTGCGCCACGCCAGCCTGCACAACTTCGATCAGGTCGAGCGCTTGGGTGTTGGGATCGGTGATACCGTCGTAGTAGAAAAGGCTGGTGAAATTATTCCGCAGGTGGTCGGTGTCGTGGAAGCCAAACGGCCCAAGAAGTGGAAGCCGCTGCAGCCGCCGAAGCAGTGTCCGGTTTGCAAGGGCGAGATCGTCAAAGACGACGGTGGCGTGTACATCCGCTGCATCAATCCGGAGTGTCCGGCGCAGTTGAAGGAACGGCTTAAATATTTTTGCGGTCGCGACCAGATGGATATCGAGGGCCTCGGTGATGTGATGGTCGAAAAGATGGTGGAAGTAGGTCTTTTGAAATCTCTCGCCGATATTTACACGCTGCCTGCGAAGCGCGACGAAGTTATAGATGTCGAAATCGAACAACAACGCAAGAGCGGCGACGAGATAAAGACTAGTATCGTCAAGTTCGGCGAAAAGCGCACGGACAAGCTGATCGCCGGTGTGGAAAAGAGCAAAGGCCAACCACTCGCGCGGGTATTGGCAGCCCTGAATATCCGCCATGTCGGCGGCTCATCGGCCGAGTTGATCGCACAACACTTCGGCAGCATGGAGAAAATCGCGGCGGCATCGGAAGAAGACTTACAAACGGTTGACGGCGTCGGCCCCGAAATGGCCGCGTCGATGAAGAAGTTCTTTGCAAGTGATGCGGGTGATCATACGTGGCGTGCGCTCGCCAAGACGGGCGTCAACATGATCGAACCTGACACGGGGCCACCGGTGGGTGCGACCGATGGCGACTTGCCATTTGCTGGTAAGACTCTCGTTGTGACCGGCACGCTGGAGCACTTCGATCGCAAACAGATTGAGACGCTCATCAAAAAGCTGGGTGGGAAGGCGACGGGCAGCGTCAGTAAGAAAACCGATTTTCTGGTGGCGGGTGAAAAAGCCGGCAGCAAGCTCGACAAAGCGAAGAAGCTCGATGTGACAGTGCTGAGCGAGGCAGAGTTTATCGAGTTGGCCGGTGTCGATCCGTCGGCGTTATAACATCGGTGCTGTCACTGATACCCAGCCTTAACTCTCGGCCCGACTATCATGAAAGCCATACCATAGGGTGGCTATCGCAATGGCCGCAGTCTCGATGCGTAGCGTATTACCGTGCAGACGTATTGGCGTCGCGCGCTCGCTCAAAAGCGTCAGTTCGTTCTCGCTCCAACCGCCTTCCGGGCCAATCAGGCAAGTTGCTTCATCATCCGCTGCTGTGCCTCGTGAGTCGAGCCACGACAGCATCGGATGCGCCTCAACCTCGGTCGCGCCGAAGATGACTGTGGGGCTAGTCGGTTGTTTATTCAATACGGATCGCAGCGATTCCACTGCCATCATCTGCATCACAGGCACGGCCCCCGATTGTTTCGCCGCTTCCGCCGCCTTGCGTTGCCAACGATCGATACGTTGCGCGCGGGGGATCACTTCACCGCGCTCGGTCTCGATAAAGCGCAGGCTGGCCACGCCCAACTCGGCGCACTTTTCTACCAACCAATCGGCGCGCTTTTGTTTGGGGGCGGCCACGGCCAGATGCAGCCGAGCTCGCGCTTGCACCGGGGTCGCGACTTCGCCAATGAGCATTAGCCGAACGGTTTGTGCGTCGATGGCGACAATCTCAGCAGTTGCGGAGCGGCCTTCTTCATCGAACAACTCGACTTTCGTACCTACAGCCAACCGCAAGACGTCAACGGCATGATGCCGTTCGTCGCCGGCGAGTTGTAATTCGTCAGTGCAACTCAAATCTGGCACGAAAAATCGGCTGCGACGCATGAACGATAGTGTCGGCCGACGGCAGATCGCGGGCAAGACCATCGCGATGGCTTGAGGCAACCTTTGCGCAACGTCGATACATTGAATACACCCATGGGGGAGCATGACGCAGTCAGATACGCAACAATCCGAGTTGACGCCCGCCGATACGCCGCCGGAACAGAAACCGGCGACGAGCGAAGAATTAGCGTCCGCGCCAAACGTGCCGAACGCCTCCACGGCTGAGGTCGATGCACTGCTCGATCAGGTGCAAAACCTGACGCAGGATATTATCGAAGACGCAGTATCGGATACCGACACGACAGATTCCGGCGCGGATGAACCGCCAGATGTCGGGAATGCTGCAACCGCAAGCAACGCAGCAACGGTGGTTGATGGTGTCGCCGAGAGCCCGGTCAACACCGATGTCGATAAAGCTCCTCAGGAAGCTGCATCCGCGTTGCCTCCCATACTCGAGTTGGAATCCGACGCCGAGGCACCCGACGTGCCGGAATCTGAAGCCGACTATGAAGAAGCGCATGCCATTCTCGAATCGCTGCAATCTTCGGGGCCAGGTCAGGACGACGCGTTAGAAGTCGATCCCGAAGGCCAATTGGTTGCGCCGGCTGATTCGGTAGGTGTTGAATTAAGCACTGCGGATACAGAGGGTGGGCAGCAACTCGAAACGCCGACCCAAGCCGATCTAAACGAAAACGAAGCAGACGAGGCAGCGGATGTTGCCAGTGCTCCGTCGGATGACGACGCAGATTTGCCCAATCTTCTGCAAGACCCGGACAGTGCAGAAGCAATCGATAGTCAGCTGTCTCCGGGTTCAGAGGGCACCGTCGAATCTGCTGAAGCAGAGGCGTCCGAAGAAAGCAGCTCTGCTTCTGAGCAACTCGCCGCATCGACTGTCCTTCAGAGAGAAGCAACCAGAACTAAGAAACCGCGTTGGCAGCGTGTCACAAAAATCGTTATGCGGCGCGCAGCTTATCGAGCTCGCCATGCGATAACGAATCCCGTTCAGTTGTTTAGGGGAATAATGGCGGGGCCGAAACGGCTATTCGCCTTATTCGATCACGTGTTAATCTGGCTTGATCGACCCTTTGCCGAGATGAGCCCTCACCGTAAGCACGTCATCGGAATCGTCGCGCTCGCCACCCTGATCGCCGGCACTCTAATCTGGGTCTTGCCACTGATCGCGTATTCAAATCCGTTTAGCGACATGTCACGCGGCATCTCTAGCGTGCCGCAATGACTTTGCGCGGCCCGAAGTTCGACGGTGCGTTCGTTACATGAGGACAAAAAAACACCGCTCAAAGGAGCGGTGTTCTTCGTAATTCAATTGAGAACGCCAAGCTATGATTAGCGTCGGCGTCGAACCAATGCAACAGCACTGACACAAAGAAGCGAAAGTGTGGCCGGTTCGGGAATGATGAAGTACGTGCCATCAACCGTCGCGCGGTCGCCCGGCGAAACGCTGAAGGTGTACTCCAAACGAAGTTCGGTAAGCAGACCCAAAGCCGGACCGGCTTCGGTGGCAAAGTTCATCGTGTCACTGTTCGTGATACCGGGGAAGCCGTTGGCCGAGAGGCTGTAAGGATCGTCGAACAGCGTGCGAGCCAAGCCACCGTTTACAAACGCGGCGTAGAGAGGATCGGGAGCGACCGATGCTAGGGTGGCGCTGGTGCTGCCGTCGGCATCATTAATCGTGACCGAATGGCCACCGCTTTGCGTGGTCGTGCCGCCGGTTGCAAAGTTGACCGGCATCGTGAACACCAGGTTAAACGTTGCTGGCGCTGCCATCGGATTAAAGACCGCGACGTTGGCTGAGATGATGGGGTCCGCATCAAACAATACATTGTTGATTTCCAGATCCCAATTATCGCGCTCAACCGTCATGCCGCCGACCGAGCCGGTCGAGCTATCGCTGTTCGGATCGAGGTCCATGGTCCAGACCTGATTGCCGTTCCAATTAAGGGTGATGTTTGCACCCAAGAACGGGTTCTCATTCGATGCCATAGCAGGCGTCGAACAGGCGACCAATACTGCAACGCAGAGCAACTTCTTTAACATCTCGATAATTCCTCTTTATCCCCCCCTGCGACGCATGGTCACAGAGATGTGCTTCTTCGCGCAGGAATTTCCTGCAGATCAGCCGGATATTAGCTGAATTCTCACCCAAATACAAGGTTTTTGGACGCTTGCCGTGGTCTAAAATTGCCGCCGTGCCAGCTCCAATTTACGTTCTTTTTGGGTGTTCGCGCGACCTCGCAGTAGCGGCCCCTTGCAGGCTGATTGGCGGTTACGGATGCGGCATGTCTCATTTTCTCAGCTGAAAGGGCGACCGGGAAGTCGGAAAATGACAAAACCCGCTCTCAAGCTCAGGAGAGCGGGTTCTTGTGGAATTTTCTTCGCGATTTCGAGGGTTACAGTCCTTACTCGGCCGGCACCGGCACCACGACCTGATCCTTCGTCAGCTCGTCGCGTACCCAATCGAGCGTGATGCCCTTGGGAGTCAGCATCTTCGCGACCGGCGAGTCTTCCTCGCGCAATAGCGCCAAAAGCAGGTGCTCGTCTTCGATCTCACCGTGGCCCAGACGGTTGGCCGCGTCCACGGCCAAGACCAAAATGTGCCAGAAGCGCGTCGAGCGAAAAGCCTTGGACAGCTCTTGCTGGTGCAGCCATTCGATCGGGTTTTGCGACGTGGTGATGCCGTGATGCTGATCATGATCGATGCTGGCGAGGTGCTCAAGAATGTCTTCCCGCACTGCTTCGATCTTCACGCCATGCTGCGTCAGGGCGTCAGCCGGGATGTTGTGTCCCTCGCGCAAAATGCCCAGCAGGATATGCTCGGTACCAACGTAGTGGTGACCCAATTTGCGAGCTTCGTCGATGGCGAAATGCAAGCACTTGCGCGTGTCGGCGCGCTGAGCCATCTTGACTTGGTGGAGCTCTTTGTTACCCGGCTTTACCGACGACTTCACATCTTCGCGCAGGGTTTCGAGATCTACGCCTAAATGCTTGAGCACCATCGTGGCCACCGCGTGATCCAATGACAAGATGGCCAGCAGTATGTGGACGGGGGCCAGATAGTCGTGGTGCAGTTTGATCGCTTCGTGGTTGGCAAGCGCCATCGCGCGGCGAGCGCGTTCGTTGAACTTATTATGCACGGGGCTTTCTCCCTGAGATCGAAAATGGATGAGGCAGTCATATGGCAGACCGCAGTCGTGCCAACCAATCGGCATGGGGTCATCAATTCGATGGTGCCCGTCGTACCGATGAAAATCTAACACAAAAGGCCGCCCCTGCCGATGGTCGCCGCTACGTTTCACAGCGCTGCGGAGTGCCGGCAGGGGAGGCCTTAAGAGAATTAACAGGTTTTACGCGTTCTTGGCGGCTTCTTCTTCCTTCACGCGGGCCACGATCTCTTCCTGAATGTTGCGCGGCACACGCTTGTAAGAATCGAACTCCATCGTGAAGCTGGCCTTACCTTGCGACATCGAGCGTACGTCGGTCGCGTAACCGAACATGGCGCTGAGCGGCACGTGGGCCTTTACGATCGTTAGCGGGCCGCTGGTCTCGGTCGATTGCACCATGCCGCGACGGCTGGACAAGTCACCAATCACAGAGCCTTGGAATTCCGACGGTGTTTCGACTTCGACGCCCATGATCGGTTCCAGCAAAACGGGCTTGCTCTTCAGGAACGTTTCCTTGAACGCGTCGCGGGCACAAATCTGGAACGCCATGTCCGACGAGTCCACCGCGTGCGACGAGCCGTCTTCCAACGTCATCTTCACGCCGATGATTTCGTAGCCGGCCACGGGGCCCTTGTTCATGCTATCTTGGAAGCCCTTATCGACCGACGGGATGTATTCCGTCGGAATGCGACCACCGAACACCTTGTTCTCGAATTCGTATGGCTCTTCGAAGCCTTCCGGCAACGGTTCCAGCTTGCCTACCACGTGAGCGTACTGACCCGAACCACCGGTCTGCTTCTTGTGCTTGTAGTTGTACTCGACCGGCACCGTCGGTGATTCGCGGTAACTAACGCGCGGCTGACCGACTTCGAGGTCGCACTTGTATTCGCGGCGGATACGCTCGCAATACACTTCGAGGTGCAACTCACCCATACCCGAGATAATCGTGTCGCCGGTTTCTTCATCGGACGACAAGCGGAACGTCGGGTCTTCTTTCGAGAAGCGGTTGAGTGCCTTGGCCATCTTGTCGCGATCTTTGGTGCTCTTGGGCGCGATCGACAACGAAATGACGGGGTCCATGACGTGCATGGATTCCATCGTCCAGTTAATACCGTCGCCGAGGAACGTATCACCGCTTACGCAATCGATACCGACCACTGCCACGATATCGCCGGCACCGGCCACATCGATTTCTTCGCGATCGTTGGCGTGCATACGCAGGATGCGGCCGAAGCGATACATCTTGCCATCGCGGGCATTCTTGTAGCGCTCGCCACGAACCATCTTGCCCTGATAGATCCGCATGTAGGTCAACTGACCAAACGTCTCGTCAACCAGCTTAAATGCCAGCGTCACGAGCGGCAGATCGTCTTCGGGCTTGATAGGGGCCTTGGCCTCATCGTTGTCCATATCGAGCGCGTGTAAATCGCGATCGAGCGGCGAGGGCAGATAGCGCGTCATGGCGTCCAGCAACAACTGCACGCCCTTGTTCTTGTATGCCGAGCCCATCAACACCGGGGTAAAGTCGTTCGACAACACGCCACGGCGTACGATGCGGTGGATGAGTTCTTCGTCGGGTTCTTTCTCTTCCAGCATCATCTCGAGCAGGTCGTCGTCGAACAACGACAACGCATCGAGCATGCCGACGCGCGCGCCCTTGGCCTCTTCAACCATGTCCGCCGGGATGTCTTCCCAACGCACCTTCTCACCATTGTCGCCATCGAAATAAGCGGCTTTCATCTGGATCAGGTCGACGATGCCTTCGAGCTTGTCGCCCACACCAATTGGCAACTGCATTTGAATCGCCGTCAGGCCCAGCTTCTCTTCGAGACCCTTAATCGCGTTGACCGGGTCGGCACCCGCACGGTCGAGCTTATTAATAAAGCAGATACGCGGTACGCCGTAGCGCTTCATCTGCCGGTCGACCGTGATCGACTGTGACTGCACACCGGCCACACCACAGAGCACGAGAATGGCACCGTCGAGTACGCGCAGCGAGCGCTCGACTTCAACGGTGAAATCCACGTGGCCGGGGGTGTCGATGATGTTGATCGTGTGATCTTTCCAGGAGACCTGGGTCGCGGCGGAGGTAATCGTGATGCCGCGCTCTTTTTCCAGCTCCATGTGGTCCATCTTGGCGCCTTCGCCTTTGACCTCTTGGATTTTGTGGATGCGACCCGCGTAAAAGAGAATACGCTCGGTCAGCGTCGTCTTGCCCGAGTCGATATGGGCGGAGATCCCGATGTTACGCATCTGGGCCAAGGGGGAATCGCTCATGGTGTCGTACCTTTGTTTCTTCTGTTCCTGTGTGAGCGTGCTCATCGTCTGTCTTCTGCCTGTCGCCGCCAGCCGATGCACGATGCGCCGGAGCGGCCTTTTGCTTGGTGGTTCACCACAAATTCACATCCCATGCGGTGCGGATGAACCGGTCCCGCCCGCGAAACCCAGAAACGTTAAAGGACGCTGCGTCCATATCGGTCTGCGGCCGGTAAGTTTTTGGTAAATTTATTGTTAGGACTCCGCCCGTTCCGGAGCTGCCGGGGCCGTCTGCAAACGCACCCTCACCGGGCGGCAGTCAAAGGTGCGCGGCCTCTTTATCCTAACCTTTTTGCGGGTAACGGTTTACGGCTATTGGGGCCGGGCGCGTCGCTCCGCAATCCAAAATCTTTTCATAATTACGGGTTTTGTCAATGGGGCTAGCCGCATCGATTGCGTCTGATAACAAATCCGGTGACGCAATCGTTCGCACGCCTGACGATTCTGAATCGCACACTTAGTCGAAGAAGATCGAGGCGAACCGCCCCTGAGGAGGGTATTTCGATGCCGATGAGTCAAACACTGTTCCAAGGCCGCCGCTTGTGCATGCTGCCGTTATTCGCGGTCTTCGTGCTGTTGCTGTCATCCTCCGCCACGTTTGCTGATGGCTCGTCACCGATGATGTTGGTCTTCGGTAAAGCCGGAAGCAGTAGTCCGCGATTTATCACGAACACTAGTGGCAGTTGGAGCGGCGCGTCTTCGATGCCCTCCATCGGTGCCGAGCCCTATTGGGTCACGTTACGGAATTGTCCCACGCGCGATGAATTCGCATGCGCTATTCTCGACAAAGATAAAGAAATTCACGCGCTGATTTACAACGGCAGTTCCTGGTCGCAAACCAAGCTTGCCAACTCCACCGATGACAACACAACCCGTGCGATGGATGTCGCCTACGAATCAGATTCGGGCGACGCGCTCTTTGCTTATTTCGACGTCGATCAAAAGAAGATTCGTTACTACACCTGGAATGGCAGCAGTCTCACCAATGGCGGCACTTTTTCATTGCCTTCGGGTGATTTGTGTCCGTGGGTCTCTCTGTATTCCGACCGGAATAGCGATCGCATCATGCTGGTGGCACTGCACAAAGAGAAGCGCTTGTCTGCGCGCGAGTGGAACGGTAGTAGCTGGGGCAGTTGGACGGCACTCGAAACCGACCTCGAAACCAATACGCGGCAGTGTTATGACTTCGCATATGAATCGCAATCGGGTGAAGGCCTCATCGCTTACAGCGAATCTGGCAACAAGAGTAAGGCTGAATGCCGCACTTGGAATGGATCTTCCTGGTCAAGTTCTTTCGATGGCCCAGCCGTGGGCTCCGGAAATAGCAGCAGCATTTATTGGATTCGCCTCGAGCCTGACCCCAATTCGGACGCCATCCTGTCAGCAACGCTCGATAAGAAAAACGACATCAATGTGATGACATGGAACGGAAGTGCTTGGGGCAGTGCTTCTGAGGTGGAAAGTAGTGTTCAAGGAAACGACCGCCGTTTTTTTGATGTTGGATACGTTAATGGTGGAGCCTCAGCAATACTTGTCTATAACCAATCGGGCCAATCCAAGCCACGTTATCGCATTTGGAATGGTTCGAGTTGGGGGAGCGAGTTGCAAGGTGATGATGTCGGTGGAGAAAAACCACAAATTCTGCGCATCGTGTCCGGTCTGAATGAAAATCAGGCCGAGTTTGCTTGGGTCGATGACGACCCCGATGTCGAGGTCATTCCATGGAACGGAAGCACCTTCACCAGCAAAGTACTTGCCGAGTCAAATGGTGTGTTCGATGAGCCAACTGAGTCGTTCGCGATAGCGGCTCCAGTTGGTCCAAGTGTTTCATTGACGCCTTCGGCGATTCCTTATGCGACGGATTTCGAAAGCGGCGTCGGCCCCGAGTGGTCATCTGCCACGACCGATCACGACGCGGATTTCACGAATTTCCTGGGTCGGTTTAATCAAGACAGCGTGCAATTGGCCCTCGATACCGTCGTCGGCGAAGTTTATCAGATCGAGTTCGACTTCTTCGCTTTCGATTCATGGGATCCCGACAGCAACGGCGATTCACTCGTCATCACCGCGAGCGGTAGCGAGATATTCCGCGAAACGATTGGCAAAGAGACGACGTCGACAACTTATGAGAACCCGATCGATGAATCTGGTGCGTTAATCTATTCGAACCGGTCGGGGGCAGATGACGATGCAATCTATCGAAATGTAACGGTCACTTTCACGGCGACCAGTTCGACCACGACGATTACATTCTCCGATACGCTCGATCAAGATGTGGATGACGAGTCTTGGGGTATCGACAACGTCTCGGTGGATTCGGCTCGCTTCGTCGATGTCTCTACGGCTTGGAACTTCAGCCACGACACATCTACGGCTTCGACCTACGCATCGGGTATGCATTGGTTCGACGCCGATGGCGACGGAGATGTGGATGCTATCCTTGGTGGGAATAAAGCGAAACAGATGCTCAACGGTGGCTCGTCGTTTGCGTCCTCCACCTTCGGCAGCGGCAACGAACGGCGGCAGCATGCCATCTTCGATGTGGATAACGATGGTGATGTCGATTTCTGGTCGGGCAACCACAACAGCTACTACAACGAAGCGTGTTTCGAAAACAACGGCAGCGGCAGCTTCACTGATCTCGGTCACTTGGGGTTTAGCGATCCAAACAACAATGAAGGCGTTGCCGCGGCAGACGTCAATCGCGACGGCTGGTGCGACATCGTGCACTTTTGCGAGAACGACAACTGGATCGGATTTCATCAGCGCGATCCTGGTGCATCCCTGCCAAGCCTCATAGGCACAAATGATAACAGCTATGGCCTCAGCGATAGCGGCGACATCGGCAATGGCGACTATGCCAGCGCTGGTGATGTGAATGACGACGGCTATCTGGACTTCTTCTATCACTACAGCGGGGGCAAGTTGTTTGTAAGCAATGGCGACGGCACTTATGCCGAGAACGTCTTCGGCATCAGCGTCACGACTGGCAACAACGACAAATTCGGATCGGCCTGGGCAGATTACGACAACGATGGCGATCTGGATTTGTTCTGCTCGCGCTGGGACGCCAACAACAAAGGCCATCTCTGGCGTAACGATGTTGCGTGGGGCGGTAAGGTTCCGGGTAGCTTCACCATTCAAACGGACAACGCCGCGATCAACGACGAATCGGGCCAGTTCGGTTGCGCGTGGGGCGATTACGATAACGATGGCGATCTCGACCTTTACATCGCCACCCGCAGCGGCCCCAACAAGCTGTATCAAAACCAAGGCAACGGCACCTTCCGCATGATGGATGTAGGCGCGGGCGTGACGGGTAACTGTCAGGATGTGGTCTTCGTCGACTTCGACAACGACGGCGATCTGGATATCGCCGTCACGCGCGAAGATGACGATGCCGTGCTTCTGGAGAACCGTACCAATAACGACAATTATCTAAAAATCCGCGTGGTCGGTGCCGGTAGCGGCGCAACCAACACGGCGGCGATTGGCGTGCGCGTCGAGCTATGGAGCGGTGATGGAAAAACGTATCTCGGTCGACGCGAGATCGGCGTGGCGCGCAGCTTGGGTACCGAGCCGTTGTGGGCCCACTTCGGTGGCGTCGATCCGGCGGCGACCTACCAAGTTTGGACGTATCTACACAGTCGCGACAACAGCAACCCGCTCGTAACCACAGTGGTGCCGCAAAGCGTCAGCTCAACCATCGGCAGCACCACCATTCCCCAAATGCTGACGATCACCGAGGCGAACGCCAAAAAACGCATCATCCTCTGGCGCGAGCTCAGGAATCGAAGCTCGTAGCGTTCCTTCTACTGGTTGATTCGCCCCAGTCGGTCGTCATTCCCGCCACTTTCGCCCGAACAGACCGAAAATTCGCCGATTCTGGATTGCCTCCGTCGGGATTGAATTCGTACCGCGTTGGTGCTATATTCCCCAGTCAGGAGGAATTCGTGCATGCTTTCTCTGACCCGCCGTACCGAATACGCCGTGATAGCGCTTTGCTATTTGGCACAGAATAAGGATCGCATCTGCGCCGCGCGTGAAATTGCGGATCAGTACAACATGCCCTCAGCCCTGCTGATGAACGTGCTTAAGGCTTTGTCGCACAGTGATTTAGTGAATTCGACTCGTGGAGCGCGCGGTGGCTATCAGCTCGGGCTGCCCGAAGGTGCGATCACGCTGTCATCCGTAATATTGGCGGTGGAAGGGCCGGTCCAGATCGTTCCCTGTGCCGGTCATGCTGAAAATGAAGATTCTGCGGAGCCCGAGGGCAACGGCAAGGAACTTTTGGCACTCGGTGCAAAAAGCGCTCCGGAAAGTTGCGAGATGATGGGTTTATGCCCCATCAAAATTCCCGTGCAGCGGATTCAGTCGCGGCTGGAAGAATTGCTTAATGAGATCACGTTGGCCGACATGCTCGAGGGCCAACTCGAACGGGACTGCCAAGGCGGCGTGCAATTGTCGGTGCACGGCGAGCATCTGGGTGATCGAAACGTGGCGGCTACCGACGAGATGTCGCCCGGAAAATAACCGGCGCGAATGTGCGTGCAGGCATTCTTGCGAAATTTTGAACAATGAATTGTGCTCGGCACACTAGAAACCCATAAAAGGAATTTGTCATGATCGAACTAACCGAACGAGCGGCAGGTGAAGTCAAGACCATCATCAAAGATCAGGAACTTGATGCGGAAAAGACGTTTCTGCGCGTCGGCGTTAAAGGCGGCGGCTGCAGCGGCTTTTCGTACACGCTCGACCTGACCGAATCGCGCAATGAAAGCGACGAAACGTGGGACTTGCACGGCGTGAAGGTAATCTGCGATCCGAAAAGCCATATCTACCTCGAAGGCGTTTCGGTTGACTTCAAAGATGAGGTCATGGGGCGCGGGTTTGTCTTTAACAACCCGAACGCGACCGGCACCTGCGGGTGCGGCAGCAGCTTCAGCGCTTAGTAACGCGATCGAAATACACCATCTCGGTGCGCCGAGATGAAAGCAAACGAACAGTACTGAACGAGACTGTGCGGCAAAAACGAACCCGCGCCGTTGATGGAAACGCATTGCAATGACTGAGATTCAGAGCGACCCGATCGAACAATGGGCGTCATCAAATGACTACAAGTACGGCTTTGTCACCGATATCGAAGCCGACAGCCTACCGCCGGGTCTGAATGAAGACACCGTCCGGTTTATCTCGGCCAAGAAGGAAGAGCCCGAGTGGCTACTCGAATGGCGGCTGAAGGCGTATCGCCATTGGCTCACCATGAAAGAGCCGACTTGGGCGAAGGTCTCTTACCCCACGATCAACTATCAAGACATCATTTATTACTCTGCGCCCAAGCAAGAAAAAGATAAGCCACAGAGTTTGGATGATATCGACCCGAAGCTGCGCGAGACATATGAGAAGCTTGGCATTCCGCTTAAAGAGCAGGAAGTGCTCGCCGGTGTGGCCGGCGCGTCGGTAGCGGTTGATGTCGTCTTCGACAGCGTTTCGGTCGGGACAACGTTCAAAGAAAAGCTCGCCGAACTCGGCATTATCTTTTGCAGTTTCACGGAGGCTGTGAAAGAGCATCCCGAATTGGTCAAAAAGTATCTCGGAACCGTGGTTCCTTATTCGGATAATTTCTTTGCCACGCTCAATTCGGCCGTCTTTAGCGATGGCTCGTTCGTGTACATCCCCGAGGGCGTTAAATGTCCGATGGATTTGTCCACGTACTTCCGCATCAACGCGGCATCGACCGGGCAGTTTGAGCGCACGTTGATCGTCGCCGAAAAGGGCGCCAGTTGTAGCTATCTTGAGGGCTGCACCGCCCCGATGCGTGATGAAAATCAGTTGCACGCGGCTGTGGTCGAATTGGTCGCGCTGGATGATGCGTCGATCAAATACTCGACGATTCAGAACTGGTATCCCGGCGATCAGGACGGCAAAGGCGGCATCTACAACTTCGTCACCAAGCGCGGGAAGTGTGCCGGTCGCGGTTCGCACATCAGTTGGACGCAGGTCGAAACGGGTTCCAGTATCACGTGGAAATATCCGAGCTGCATTTTACAGGGCGACAACAGCGTCGGCGAGTTCTACTCCGTCGCGCTGACCAGCCGCAAGCAGCAGGCTGATACCGGCACCAAGATGGTGCACATCGGCAAGAACACCAAAAGCTACATCATCAGCAAAGGCGTTTCGGCCCAGCGTGGTCATAACACCTATCGCGGTCAGGTCCGCATCAACAAGGGCGCGGAAAACGCGCGCAACTTCACCCAGTGCGATTCAATGCTGATCGGCGACAAGTGCGGGGCACACACGTTCCCCTATATCGAAGTCAAAAACAGCTCGGCGCACATGGAGCACGAAGCGACCACGTCGAAGATCGGCGAAGACCAGTTGTTTTATTGCAATTCGCGTGGCATCCCCACGGAAGACGCCGTCGGCATGATCGTCAACGGCTTCTGTAAGGAAGTCTTTGCGGAGCTGCCCATGGAGTTTGCGGTGGAAGCGAAGAAGTTGCTAGAAGTCAGTCTTGAAGGAAGCGTTGGGTAATGTGCGAAGTGGCGATTTGTGATTTGTGAAGTGTGCGATATTGGTACGAACCTGAAGACGCATGACGCCGGATGAGTTATCGACGAGGGCGAAGGCGTTTTCGCTACGAATCATGAATCTCGCGAGGTCGCTCCCGAAAGATGTCGCGTCAAGAGAGTTGGGGCGGCAAATCGTTCGGTCAGGAATGTCGGTTTCCGCGAACTACCGCGCGGCACGCAGAGCGAGAAGCAAAAAGGAATTCATCGCGAAGCTCGGCATCGTAGTTGAAGAGGTGGACGAAACCGCACATTGGCTTGAATTACTCCGCGATGGTAAGACGATCGAGCGGGGCAGACTTGAGCCGATAATGAGAGAAGCAGAAGAGCTCACAAAGATATTCGTTTCGATGAGGCAAACAGCGAAGAAGAACAACTGAATTTGAATGATGTGGTTTTCCGCACTAGGCAGCGGATCGCGAGATATCACAAATCGCAAATCACCACTTCACAAATAGCAGAGAAGACAAGGACACGACAGATGTTGGAAATATCGAATCTCCACGCCCAAATCGGCGATCACCAAATCCTCAAAGGGATCAATCTCACCATCAATCCCGGCGAGGTCCACTCCATCATGGGCCCCAACGGCAGCGGCAAGAGTACGCTGGCGTCGGTGTTGGCCGGTAACGAAAACTTCGACGTAACAGAAGGCTCGATCACGTTTAACGGTAAAGACGTGCTCGAACTCGCCGCCGAAGAGCGCGCTTGGGAAGGCATCTTCCTCGCGTTCCAGTACCCGGTCGAAATCCCGGGCGTGAGCACGAGCTACTTCCTCAAGGCGGCCATGAATGCCATGCGCAAGAACAAGGGCCTACCCGAGATCGAAGCCGCTGAGTTTCTCAAGCTCGTCGAAGAAAAATCCAAGATGGTCGCGCTCGACGATCGCCTCATGGGCCGCGCCATCAATGAAGGTTTTTCCGGCGGTGAGAAGAAACGTAACGAAGTATTCCAAATGGCCATGATGGAACCCAAGCTCGGCATCCTCGACGAAACCGACTCGGGTCTCGATATCGACGCCCTCAAGATCGTCGCCGACGGCGTCAACAAATTGCGCGGTCCGGATCGGTCTTTCATTGTGGTTACCCACTACCAACGTCTGCTCGATTACATCGTGCCGGATTTTGTGCACGTGCTGGTCGACGGCCGCATCGTGAAGTCCGGCGACAAGTCGCTCGCGCTGGAGCTGGAAAAGAAAGGCTATGCCGGCATCATCGCCGAAAGCGGCGCCGCTCAGCCGGTTGGGTAATCAACACTGATCACTGTTGCCACGGGGAATATCGAACGATCCCAAGGCGTCGCAGAGATCAGGCGAGAAGCATTTAAGACATTCCAAGCTGCAGGCATTGGCCAATGCGGCATCAAAATAAGACGAGCAATACGATGACAGCAACTGAAACCAAGCAAGAGATGCAGCACTGGTCCGACTGGAAAACCCGCATGCCCAAAGACTGGCTTGCCCCCGCTCGCGAAGCGGCAATGGCAAGGTTTGAGGCGCTCGGCTTTCCCACAACTCGCCACGAAGAGTGGAAGTACACCAGTACCGCACCGATCGCGCAGCAGAGTTTTGTCGCGCCGTCGGCAGGTGCCAAGGTTACAGCCTCCGATCTCCATCATTACCTATTCGCGGAACAACCCGGTGCATTGGCTGTCCTCGTGAATGGTCGATTCAGCGAGTCGCTCAGCGATCTGTCGGCATTGCCCAAGGGCATCACCGTGATGTCGCTGGCGTCTGCGCTAGAATCGCAACGCGATGTACTCGAACCGCACCTGACCAAGCATGCCGATTATCGCGAGCATGCGTTCTGTGCGTTAAACACGGCGTTATTCACCGACGGTATCTTTGTGCACGTATCCGAAGGAACTCTCGTCGAGCGACCGTTGCACGTGTTGTATCTCACCACGCCCGGTGATCAACCAACGGCAGCGTTTCCGCGTAACATCTACATCGCTGAACCGAACAGTAAGGTGCGACTGGTCGAAACCTACGGCGGCCAGAACGGCAGCGTGTATTTCAACAATGCCGTGACCGAGTTCGTCGCGCGCGACAACGCCATTATCGACCACTACCAGGTGCAGCGCGAATCGACAGACGCGTTTCAAGTCAGCACGCGGCAGGTCTTCCAAACACGCGACAGCAACGTCTCGTCTCATACGCTCGCCTTCGGCGGTCGCCTCGTACGCAACGACATCAACACCCTGCTCGACGGTGAAAATGCCAACTGCATGTTCAACGGCCTTAGCGTTCTTCGCGGCGAACAACACGTTGATAATCATCTGCGCGTCGATCATGCCCAACCCCATTGCAACAGTTGGGAATTCTTCAAGGGCATCTACGACGACAGTTCGCGCGGTGCATTCTGCGGTCGCATCATCGTTCGCGAAGACGCTCAGAAGACCGACGCCAAGCAGTCGAACATGAGCCTCTTGCTCTCGCGCGATGCCATGATCGATACCAAGCCCCAGCTCGAAATTCTGGCCGACGACGTCAAATGCACCCACGGCGCGACAGTCGGTCAGCTCGACGATGAAGCGATCTTCTACCTTCGGTCGCGCGGCGTGAGCGTCGATGCGGCCCGTAGCTTGCTGATCTATGCCTTCGCCGGTGAAAGCATTGGTCAGGTGCGCATCGCCGCGCTGCGTGACAAGTTGCAAGACTTGCTCTCAGAACGACTGCACTACGGTGAATCGCTCACGTTCGGTCGACCGTTCGATTACAGCGATGACTTTGCCGATCTGGTGCGTGCTGCCGACCGTCGTCGCGAAACGTAAGTCGTCGGCGTCGTGCTGCGGCAATTGAAGAACGGTTTCGTAGCGTAGCAAGCAAGACATTGGTGATATCGAATACAGTCCGAAGAAAAGAGGTTGCCCATGTCCAACTATCCGATCGACAACATCCGGGGCGACTTTCCAATTCTTCAGCGGACGGTGCACGAGAACAAGCCGCTGGTGTACCTCGATAACGCCGCGTCAACGCAGCAAGCTCAGCCGGTTATCGACGCCGTTAGCCGCTATCACAACCAAACGCATTCCAACATCCATCGCGGTGCCCATGCACTTGCCGCAGAAGCGACGGACGCTTACGAAGCGGCGCGCAGGACGGTCGCGCGCTTTATCGGCGCGGCCAGCCCGAACGAAATCATCTTCACGCGCGGTACTACCGACGGTATCAATCTCGTCGCCAACAGTTTCGGTCGCGCCCGCGTTGAAGAGGGCGATGAAGTGCTCATCACCGAGATGGAGCACCATTCCAACATCGTGCCTTGGCAGATGCTGTGCGAACAAGTCGGTGCCAAGCTGCGCGTGGTGCCCGTTAACGATCGCGGCGAGTTTGTATGGGATGAATACGAGCGCTTGCTTGGCCCGCGCACCAAGATGCTGGCCATCACGCACATCTCCAACACGCTCGGCACCATCAATCCGGTGCGCGATATCATTGAAGCAGCCCATCGCCACGACGTTACAGTGTTAATCGACGGCGCGCAGGCGATCGCGCACATGAAGGTGGACGTCGCCGTTCTCGATTGTGACTTCTATGTGTTCAGCGGCCACAAAATCTTCGGCCCGACGGGCATTGGCGTTCTCTACGGCAAAGAGAGTTTGCTCAAAGGCATGCCGCCGTATCAGGGCGGTGGCTCGATGATTCGCACGGTCAAGTTCGAGAAGACGACGTTTGAAGATCCGCCGTTCAAGTTCGAAGCGGGTACGCCCAACGTATCGGGTGCCGTCGGGCTTGCTGCCACCATCGACTATATCGAGTCGGTCGGTATCGAACGCATCGCGGAACACGAGCACGACCTCACCACCTACGGCATCGAGCAACTTAAACAGATTGACGGCCTTCGCATGATCGGTACGGCCGAGCAACATGCGGGCATTCTGTCGTTCGTCGTCGATGGGATTCATGCCGACGATATCGGTCGGCTGATCGATCGCGAAGGCGTCGCCGTCCGCGTGGGGCATCATTGCACGCAACCTTTGATGGAACGCTTCAACGTTCCCGCGACGGTACGCGCCTCGGTGGCGTTGTATTCCACGCGCGACGAAATCGATACGCTGGTGCATGCCGTCCGCAAAGCCGTCAACGTGATGAGTCGCACCTGCCCCGTCGAACGCACCGAAGTGCGGCCCAGCGGTGAAGATATCGAACGCACGCAGGATCGCATCGTGCAGGAGTTCAACGCGATTCCCGATTGGGAAGAGCGCTACCAAAAAATCATCGAACTCGGCAAACGCCATCCGAGCATTGCCGAAAGTCTGAAAGACGAAAAATGGATCGTGCGCGGCTGCCAATCGACGGTATGGCTCCACCCCGATTTGAAAGAGGGCAAAATCGCCTTCGCCGCCGAAAGCAACGCCATGATCGTCAACGGTCTGATCGCGTTACTGATGCGCGTGTATTCGAATCGCACGCCCGACGAAATCCTGAACACGGCCCCGCGCTTCATCAACGAGATCGGCCTGAGCCAACACCTATCGCAAGCGCGCGCGAATGGCTTGGCGGCGATGTTGGAACAGATCAAGAACTATGCCGTCGTCTTCAAGAGTGTCGCGGCAAGCAGCTAGCGCAACGTTCGCCAAGAGCGTTGGCGCGACATTCAGAGCCGCGTCGTCTCGACGCAATGAATTGGCGCAACGATCCAAAGGCGCCCGTTGCGTTGAGCATCCAAATTGCTTCGGCGGCAAATGCAAGCGGTGCCAGTGACATTCAGAGCCGCGGCCTGTGGCCGCATAGAGAAAAGAACGCAAACTATCTGCATGAAATGATCTGACAGAGCGGCGTGACCATCGCCGAGTGAATTTTGCATCTTGAACTTTTCACTTTGCATCGATCTGTTGGATTGCTTAACGCGATTGCATAAAGTTTCAATCGTACCCAAGTTCGGAGATCCATCATGCCCGACAACCAACCTCTCAAAGACGCCGTCCTCGCAGCCATCAAGACCGTGCGCGATCCGGAAATCCCGGTTAACATCGTCGAGCTGGGTTTGATTTACGAGTTGAGCCTGCAAAATGAGACGGAAGTCTATATTCGCATGACGCTCACCACGCCCAACTGCCCCGTCGCGGGTGATATTCTCAAAGAAGTCGAAACCAAAGCCCGCGCCGTCGACGGCGTTACCAAGGCCACCGTCGATCTCGTCTGGGAACCGCAATGGACCAAAGATCTCATGAGCCCGGCGGCCAAGCTGGAACTCGATATGATGGGCGGCGAAATCCCTGGGCAGGGGAAGAAGGAGAAGTTCTTTAAGTTGGGTAGGTTGTAAGGGGGAATGGCGAAGAGTTAAGAGCGAATGGCGAATGGCGAAGGGCAGATTGCGAAGCGCGAAATAGCTAATAATGGGACAGGCAGGTGGGATCGCCGTCTATCTGTGCGACGCGGTCGGTGCGAATATTGAAGTTAGAAATTGCTAGTTTAGATTGGCGGGCAAACCTGACCAGCGTGCAAATCCGATAACTTCCCATCGTGCACGCATTTTTGCGATTTAGATTGCTGTAATTCACGCCCGGAATTCTGAGTTTTGGCCATCATTGGTTTATGATGCGGTCATGGCCGAGCAGGAATTGCGTTTACCGACGAAGGAAGAGCTGAGCGAATTGTCGCACGATCAGTTGTGCGTCTATGCCGCCCGTTGCGCGCTGCGCGTTTTTCCGTTGGTACGGTTTTCTGATCGAGTAAGCGAGAAAGCCCAGCGGCATCATTTCCGCGCGATCGAAGCCGCCGGGTTAGCCGCACTGATTCGGCATCCCGCCGCCCGCGCCGCCCGCGCCGCCGCCGCCGCTGGCGCCGCGCGCGCTGGCGGCGCTGGCGCCGCCGCCCACTTCGCCGTCCGCGCAACCGCCGCCCGCGCCCTCGCCGCCGCCCGCGCCCTCGCCGCCGCCCGCGCCCGCGCCCGCGCCGCCGCCGACTTCGCTGCCAATGCCGTCACTCGCGCTTCCAAAACCAGCGGTACTGATATTCAAAGTGCATTTCTCCGTTGCACAGCGCTTGATTATCAGTTGTTAAAAGGAGGAATGAAACAGACGGTAAATAAGCTCATTCAACATCGATTGTGGCGGGGGGCAACCGATCGGGGAGCCCCCACTCCGGCGTTCGAATCCGAGTTTTACGGTCGCTTGCAAGAACTCGGTCTCGGAGACGTCGCGTATCGATATAAGATGCTCGTTACCTCGCAGCGCGCGAACCTTACGGACTTGCGCGCCGCCGTGGATGATTTTGTGAAGGGCGATGATGAGCGACGTGGTCGTATTGAAGGATTGGTTTCAGATTCTCCGTCAAGGTCGGCAAGCAATGCTTCAAATCCGGTGGGGCCGGAAGAAAAGAAGGCAAAGCAAGCCAATCGTCCTGAACCACTCCCCGGCCAAGTTCCCGGTGAGCCGAATATATCCGTCGACCAACCAGCCGAGCGTGACCTATTGGGTCGTCAGCCGCTCGTCGATGCGTTGGCCACCATCTTCAGTTCCAAGCGGCAGCAAACGCCGTTCACCATGGCCCTGTTGGGTGATTGGGGCGCGGGCAAGTCGTCCGTTATGAATCTGGTCGAAAAGGCGATTAACGAACGCAAATCTCGACCGGATACCGTCGAAGTCTATTTTGCCAGATTCAATGCCTGGGAATACGAGCGCACGGAAGACATGGCGGCAGGGCTGGCGCAGGAAGTGGTGGATGGATTACTAAAGCGGCTGAATTTGTTAGCGCGCACCGGCATCCTGTTTCGATACCTTTTTCGGCGCGGCTGGGCATCGACGAGACCATATATCATCATCATTCTCCTGGTATTGCTGGCGCTCATTTCACTTGGGCGGCACTTTGGCGAACTCGTCCTTGCATTCGTTAATTCCCAGGCGGATGCCACCGGCATCAAGGCAGTGGGGGCGGGTGCTGCCATCATTTTGGCTTACAAGCTGTTTGGCTTTTTGAGCACGACGCTTAAGCATCCGTTTGCGACGCAATTACGTACGTTCATGCGTTTGCCACAATACCGCGATTACCTCGGGATCATCCCGGCTTTAAAGGAACAGCTCAGAACCATGTGCGAGCTGATCTTAAATCGTCGCGGACTTCGCATCCGAAGTAATAGTTGGAACTCGATTCTTGCGGCAATGCCGCGGCCGCTTTCTTTACGGGCACTTGTCAGGGCATTGCTATCGGGCAGTTGGACTTGGTTAGCGGCGATTCGAATTTTTCGCAGCCCGATTCGACGCCGCTTGGTCGTATGGGTCGATGATCTCGACCGCTGCGGCCGCAAGGGGATTCTCGAAACGCTAGAAGCCGTGCGGCTGGTGATGGACATCGACGATGTCATCGTCTGTATTGCGATGGATCATCGCATCGCCATGCGGGCGGTCGCGCTCGAATATAAGGATGTTGCGGATGAACACCGAAGTAAGAACGAAATAGCGCGCGATTATCTGGGCAAGATCGTTCAAATACCCATTCGGCTAAGCCCGCCAGACGATGTTGGTTTGCGAAGTTTTGTCGACAGGGCGCTGTTTCCGGAGCCGACGGACGAGCCGCTCGATCCTGGATTTGAAGAGGTCGTGGAGCAACAGATTGAGGGGGGGGAAGAAAGAAACATTGCGACACGAGCTATCGACGGAGTGGTAGAGGATGGTCTGCCATCGATTTCGAGGAATCGGCTGCTGAACCTCGATGAGGATGGTGGAGCTGATGATCCGGATTCTGATGTCGGGACGCCGCCGCCTCCGGTCGATCCGTTACCTGAAAAGGAGGATGGCGAAGAGACTGTCGGACCTTCCGAGCTTGAAATGAGCGTTGCAGAACAAGCGATGCAGCATTCAGAAGCGGAGCGTGATGCCTTTGAGAGCTTGGCGGATAACTACGGCTTTAGGAATCCGCGTCAATTAGCGCGCTTACACAACACCTATCGATTGCTCAAACTTCTGAACTGCTCCGCGGAAGGTGGTGAGCCACGTCATCTGTATCGCGAAAGTCATCTAATGCGGATGTTATTCTGGTTGGAGTATTTATATCTGCGCACATCCGAACAACGAAAGGATTACGAAGGCTTGCTGCTTGATTCGATGTCAACAACGCAAGTAAGCGAACCCGTGATGGCGCTGATTCGACAGTTGCGCACCGATCTCGATCAGAATCACCGGACCCGTCAGGTAGTGAAACGTTTGAAGAATATTATGCCAAACTGCGATCTATGGTGGAGCACTACGTCTTGCCGCATGGTGAGAATCCGACCAAGGAGCAAGAGCGCCTTGATGAAAAAGATGCAGATGAGCAAAAAGATGAATCATCGGGAGATGATAATGCCCAATAAGTGATGATGATGCGACCACAGACCGCGATTCAGCATAGCAATCGTTACTTGAAACATTCTCTGAAGTTTATATTCGGGTTTTGGATTCGCGTGCATTCGTCGCGTCGGGATGACGCGGTTCTGATGGCATCATCGCGCTTCGCGATCAAATCTCATCGCGCCTCGCTATCAATTCTCGATTAAATCCAAATCACCAAACCTCGAAATCAAAAAATCACCAAATTCGATTCTGCTAATTTCTCAAATCTCAAATCTCAAATCACCACTTCACAATCGATTTCATTTCCGATCGCGATACGAAATCCGTTCTCCACTACACGCCACATCCTTCGACGCCAGCCATAAAAACGCCGGCAACCATTCGGCTGGTGGGGCGACGGGCGTAACGTCGGTCGTCATGCGACCGATGTCGATACAGTTGACGCAGATGTTGGTGTTCTTCAGTTCGGTCGCAAGCAGGCGCGTAAACCCTTCGATGGCGCAGTTGCCGACCATGTAGGCACCGTCACCGGCTTTCGTTTCGCGCGGGCTTTGTGATGTCACGTTGACGATGCGACCGTAATCCTGGCGTTTCATCCAAGGTAGCGCTTCGCGGCAAACGAGGTAAGGCCCCGTCACGTTGGTCGCCATTACATCGCGCCACGGTTCGAACGGATGATCTTCGATCGTGTTCTGCGGACCGAGAATGGCGGCGGCGTTGATGATGGCATCGATGCGACCGTATCGGTTGACGACGCGATGCACGAGCCGTACTACGTTTGCTTCAAAACGCAAATCGCACGGTATGATCATCGCGCGCTCCGGATGCGCGACGATCAGTTCTTCCAACTCGGGCAGGTTGGCCATGCGCCGCACACCCAATGCCAGCTTCGCGCCCGCATCGAGCAGGGCGGTCGTGAGTTCGCGCCCCATGCGACCGGTCGAACCAGTGAGCAGTACAACTTGATCTTCGAGTGAGGGGGTGTTGGACATGGGATAGCTCTATCGCGTAACAAGATGAACCGGAGGCGATAGTAACGAGATGGTCGGCAAGATGCCAGTCCTGAACGTATCAATATTCAAACGAGAAACGCGGCATAACAACGGTCGCGCATGAACGTTTTCACCGAACCCAAACACAACATGATGTCATCGGGCAAAAAGGTAAAGGCGAGCGGGCTAAATCGATCGATTTCGCGGTTGTGGCATCGCGCCGCTTCACCCTATACTCACGCCCGGTAAGCAGTAAAAAGGGACCGCCCCATGCCGTACGTACAACAACTCGATGTCTCGCAAGCTGCGTTGGTTGTGATCGATGTGCAGGAAAAGATGTTGGGCGCGATCAAGAGCGATCCGCTCGATGACCTGCGACGCCAAATCACAAAGCTCATCCGTACCGCGGCCTTATTCGATGCTCCCATTTTATACACCGAGCAGTACCCCAACGGGCTGGGCGGCACCGACGGCGTTATCAAAGATGTGCTACCGGAATCCGCCGCGTACTTTGAAAAGACGACCATGAGCTGCTGGCGCGACGACCTCTTTAAAACAGCAATGCAAGCCACCAAGCGTGAGCACATTATTCTGGTCGGTGTGGAAACGCACGTGTGTGTGCTGCAAACCGCACTGGATATGATGAAAGTAGATTACGACGTGTTTATTGCCGCCGATGCCTGCGGTTCACGGTTCGAAAATGAAAAGGCCACGGCAATCGAACGTATGCGACATGCCGGCATCGTGGTTAGTACGACCGAATCGCTGATGTTCGAAATGGTTGGGCGCTGCGATCACCCGCAATTCAAGTCATTCCTGGAGATTGTGAAGTCGTGAGTTATTACGGCGATGATGATCCGAATCTGCCGCTTCCCGGCGACATGGACGACGGCGGTGAAGACGATTTCGATCTGCCGTCGATGCAATGCCCGAACTGTCGCGCGACGGTTACCGAAGATACGCCGAAGTGCCCCAACTGTGGTGATTGGATCACGCCGGAAGACGTCGGTAGCGGCAACCTTTGGTCGAAGCACTCGTGGAAGATTATTGCCATCCTATTGATGTTGCTGGCGATGTGGCGATTTATCTTTTAGACGCAGTGGATTACTGCGAAAGCCCTCTGCACTGCTAACAGATTAGTACCAAGGCGCAGAGATCTTCCACCACTTGGAGAAGCGAGTACCGCTTCATTACCATCATGGCTAAGAAGAAGACTAGAAAAAAACGACCGTTAAAACCGCTCCCACGCATCGGCTGGCGCGAATGGGTCGGCTTGCCCGATCTCGATGTGCCCGCTGTTAAAGCCAAAATCGATACCGGTGCGCGTTCATCATCTTTGCATGCGTTCGATGTGCGTGTAACGCACGACTCACAAGGCGCATGGGTATATTTCAATGTGCATCCGATGCAACGCGATAACGAGACCGAGATTCAATGTGTGGCACCGTTGCTCGAACGGCGCTCGGTGCGCTCGTCGAGCGGCCACGCGAGCGAGCGGCCCGTGATATTGACCAATGTGCAAGTTGGTGACGAAGTCTGGCCGATCGAAATCACGCTGACCAATCGCGACGAAATGGGCTTTCGTATGTTGCTAGGTCGCGAGGCCGTGCGACGGCGGTATGTTGTTGACGCCGGTGGCTCTTATCTGCAAAGCGAAAAGCCTAAAATCAAACGCAAGAGAAAGAAGACTACCAAGAAGAAGAAAAAACGCACCCAACCCAACGGATCGCGCTCGTGAAGATCGCCATTCTCTCCCGCAGTCCCCGTTCGTATAGCACGCGTCGCCTGAAAGAGGCTTGCATTAAGCGTGGCCATAAGGCCAATGTGCTCGATACGATCAAGTTCGCCATTTACGTCGAGCAGGAAGACCCGAGCCTGACGTTCAAAGGCCAAGAACTTTCTCATTACGACGCAGTCATTCCGCGTATCGGCGCATCGATCACGCTGTACGGCACGGCCGTGGTGCGACAATTTGAGCAGATGGGCACGTACACGCTTAACCCGTCGCATGCTATCAGCGTCTCGCGCGATAAGTTGCGTTCGATGCAGGCGCTTAGCCGTCACAACATCGGCCTGCCGCAGACTGCGTTTGTCCGCGATAAAGAAGACGTGTTGCCCGCCATCGAAGACGTCGGCGGCGTGCCGGTCGTGATCAAACTGCTGGAGGGTACGCAGGGGATCGGCGTGATCTTGGCCGACAGCGTCAGCGTGGCGGCGGCGATTATCGAAACACTGCAAAGCACGCGGCAGAACGTGCTGATTCAGAAGTTCGTCGCCGAAAGCAAGGGCAAGGACGTGCGCGCGTTCGTCGTTGGTAATCGTGTGGTGGCGGCCATGCGCCGTAAAGCGCAAGGCCAGGAGTTTCGCAGCAACGTTCATCGCGGCGGCAAGACAGAGGTCGTCGAGCTTACCGAAGAATACGAACGCACGGCGGTACGAGCGGCGCAGATCATGGGCTTGCGCGTGGCTGGCGTCGATATGCTCGAAGGCGAAGACGGCCCCAAGATTATGGAAGTGAATTCGTCGCCGGGGTTGGAAGGTATCGAAGGCGCGACAGGCGTGGACGTGGCCGACGCCATCGTGGAACATATCGAACAACAAGTGATGTTTCCCGACGTCGACGTGCGCCAGAAGCTCGCCCTCGCCGCCGGTTACGGTATCTCCGAATTTCCCATCGTGCCCAACTCGTCGTTGGCCGGCAAAACCATTGCGGACACGGGTCTGCGCGATCAGGATGTGCTGATTCTCAACATCGATCGCAACGGCGTTACCATCCCCAGCCCCCACGGATCGCGCGAATTGTTGGTGGGCGATAAGCTGTTGTGCTTTGGCAAGCTGCTCACGCTACGCGGCCTAGTGCCGGAAAAACCCAAACGAAAGAGGAAGAAAAAGAAGAAACGGGCGTGAATCTGTCTGCTTATCTCGGTGAGCATGTACGACGCGATATACAGTCTGCACCTACATTAAGTTGCTCAGTATCAAAGTCGTTATATCTAGCATCTGTCGTCTTTTTGCCTCACTTTGTGATTCGAACCATTGTACAGCGCGACTAACTCTCTTTCCCATTATTGGTGGTAATCGAATGGCGGATTCGCGCAGGGTAACTGGAATTGTTACTTTACCAGTCCCCTTGGCGATTGATGAAGATATCGACAGGTGGAGCGTCTGCTTTGGCAATAGCACCCACGTCCTTCGTGGTGGTAGACAGGCACAGCCGTACAACGGTCGAATAAAGACCAATTTCTCACTGCGGTTTCGTAACGTGAAGGTAGCCGTAACGCGTCGGCTTTTACCACCTTGCAGGCGCCCAAAGTCGAATATGGGCTCCATGCATTCGATTAACTCGCTACATGCGGGTATCTGCCGCTCAAGATGATTGGGGACCGACATCGAATTGGGATAATGTTCGATCGGCAAGAGGGAAACCCGTGCCGGTCGTACGACGGCGGCGCTAGGCGCCGGCATCAGTACCAATCCTAAAACGGTAAATGTCGTCGAGACTCGAAGTATTGACGGCGTTGGCATCCTGTCTCCTTGGGTTTGGTTACATGATGATTCGAGTAACGATGAGTGCCTTCAACCACATGGTGGCAAATTTTTGTTTCCTTGGCAGCATTTCCCAATCATGAACGCGTGGGCGAATCAACTCGGCTAGCCAGATGGGTAACCGCACAGATTCGGTGATTACGCGCACGGGTTTAGATATCCGACCGTTTCCTCCCTTCGACGAAAGGCGAATGTTCAAGAACACGGTTTGTCCGGGTAGGACAAATCCGCTGCGGCAGTTACCGCCATATGTTCGTCCGTAAACGTGGACCAGATGATTGGACACGTTCTTGACGGGAAACGTGCAGAGAATTGTCGTTCCGCCTTTGAGAACTCCAAAATCGAAGGTGGGTACTGGGCATTCGATAGCGTGGGTTCGGATCGGTGTCTGATCGACCTTGATGTTTTGAGGCATCGTGAACCGTTGGCTTGCCGTAGGTTCGATCAGGGTGATAAAGCTGTAAGCAACGGCGTTTTGGGAGGAAACTACTACGACGACGAGAGCGATAGCAAGTTTTTGTAGGGTCCGACTATACATTTGCATTGTTCTCTCCGTGTCCCGATGATTGGGAATCAAGAGTCCTAAGTTGATAATCGCGTTAGCAAGTATGCCTTTAAGAAGCGCATCTCGCTTTCATATGCCGCCAATGGTCTCCTTATTCTCCGTAGCAACCTAACTGTTTCCATCAGCAATATTGGCTGCTCTTCGCCGCGCGTATAAACGGTAATCCCTCTCGATACGGTAGTCGCTACCGGCGCAGTCGGAACTTGCAGACTCAGAAAGACTATCTGCCCCGGCAGAATCGGTCCCAATTCTCGATTAGGAAATGTTCCGCTACAGGGGAAGATTGCCCTGACATAAACCAGCTTTTCGCATCGGTTCTTGATTGGATATGTCACCCAAACATCCTGTCCACCAACGGCAAGCCCAAAGTCGAAAACGGGTGCCGAACACTCAATGTGTTCGTTGCATATGGGCCATTGTCCGTGCTTATCATTTACGAAAGGTCTCTCGCCATCGACGGTAATTGGAATGCTGTAGCTGAGAATAACACGGTAAGCATACGTGTCTGAAGCGAAAGCCAGCATCCCGAATGAGAAACAAATGGTTTGCAGAAGACGCGGACGTTCACTGTTTGATATCATCGGGTTCATTCTGTCAGCCAATTACTAATGTTTGTCGATCTTGGTCTTGCGTCGGATGCGATTCGATCTGCGTGCGAACAATCAAAGACAGACGGTCTATTATCTGATTGCGATTTTGGTGGCGACCAATACTCTCAAGACCTCATCGCCGAATCTTATTTGTTGATATAGCTCATGGCATTGGTTGTTCCCGATACGCATGAGGTACCCCACCCATAGCGGGGTTGGTATCGCCATAGCGGTCACTTGGACATTGATAGTAATCCGTCCACTTCCATGCTTGGTGCTCAAGAAACGATGGAAATAGACCGTCTGACCCGGCAAGATGATCGGCTCGCGGAAACTACAGGTTCCCGAGCAACACGGTCGAAAATCCACCTTCACGATGTTGTTCGACACGTTCTTGATTGGAAAAGAACAGATAACGCGATCACCGCCCCTAATCTTTCCGAAGTCAAAGACGGGTGAAGCGCATTCGATCAGATCAGATCGTAAAGGTTGCTGTTCGGTCCTTTGATTTACGACACGCCGCAGGCCCGCTGATTCACACAGTGGCATGAGTGTTACGAAAACGGCGGCCCTTGCGGAGGGCGCTGCTGTGCCGCCCGTCCCAATCACTGCGATGATTGCGAGAATTGTAAATCGGTTCAGTTGGTGCATATCGGCTCTCAATCTCTACAACTTGGCAGCCATGGACTAGGAGAATTTGCGTCCAAGTAGAACCCCTTTGATACAAAACAAGCCCAACTGTTGTTGGCGCGATAAGCCATGCCACCAATCGGCGCCGGTTCGGAGTGCAGAGGAAACCAACTTGGGGATTTCCACGCCACTGGCGAACACCGTGATAGGCTTTGCGATCTTGCCGCTTCCCTTTTTTGTGTTCATATTGGGATTTACATACACCGTTTGCCCAGGAAGTAGGATGGGGCTACGGAAGGTTCTGCTGCACGAACATCCCATGTTGACACGGAAATAAACTAATTGGGATGAGATATTTTTAATGGGAAACGTACACAAGATCGGCGTCCCGCCCTTTCTTCGGCCAAAATCGAATTGTGGCATCGAGCATTCGATGAGCTCGGAACGCACCGGCACGTGATTCGTAAGCAAGTTGTCGAGTATGGTATAGCTCGCTGTTGAGCGTGGCGGTAGCAGCGTAATGCCCGGTGGCATCGCAAACGCAAGGCGCGTGTTCGCGAAGAAGGCAATTGAAACGGTAACGACAATCCAAGATACGTAGTGAGGTCGCAAAGACTGCATGACGGCATTCCTCTAAGTGTTCGTTCGGTTCTGTCTTTCTAGAGTACCTGAGAATCGCGGCGACTAATGCAACCAAATGGTAAAACTCTGGCTGTTACAAAGGCGTTGAGGTGGAAGCAATCGCTGATACAAAAATGAGACAATTGTGGATACAAGGGTAGCGGAATAAACCGAATGGCAATCAATACGATGCATTTCCGTCAAAACCGATCCCACCCGCACATGCCATAGGCCGTATCATGTGAAACTTGTGGACCGCTCACTCAAACGGTCATTACATTCGACAGCGATGATGGGATTGGTGCGATACGACGTCGTAGAGCATTGTGAAGACTCGTCGCTCAACGCCGCCGCGATTGGGCTTGTCCTCAAGGACAAGCCCGAGAAACATCTCGATGGCCTTCGCCGATGCCTTGAGCGCTTCTTTGATTTCTAACTTTCTCGGCGCGGCAGTCCTGAGCAGCCTATCGAGACAGGGGAGGGAATCTTTAGCACGGCTTACGATCTGGGCGTAGCGATTGAATTGCAACTAGACGAATTCACTCGCAAAGCCGCGACCGCCGTGCTTGCAGAGTTTATTTCATTAGCCGGCAGGGTCGATCGCGTCGATGAGCATAAGGTTGTTGCCTAGATGTTTTGCCACACTTCGATGAATTGTTTTTTCACAATCGTCTTCCGTCATAGATTCGATTAACGTACCCCTATCGAATTCACAATGCGTCAATTGTAATTGACCGGGTCTACTGATGAACGAATTAACCCCTTCAGACGTACTCTTTAGGGCTGCCGCCAGTGAAGATGGAACCAAGGTCATCTACAAGTGCGCGCACTCTAACCTAGATCTCAATATGACCGATTCGGTATCCGGTATTACACCACTCTATCGGGCAGTCGTTCTCGATCGACGAAGAAATGTGGCCATGCTTCTCGACCAGGGCGCGGATCCAAATTTTCGCTTTACATTCTCATCGCGTGTAGATCATCGTCATATTGAGCCCGATCGCACAGCGCTGTTCTATGCGAAATCAGCAGATATTGCGGAGATGCTTGTCGATGCGGGTGCAAATCCGAATGCGGCGGACGCGGACGGTGTTACGGTTTTAGCAAATGCGATTGTGCGGGGTCGTGTGGATGTCGTGAGGTACTTGCTTACGCGGCGAGTTGACGTTTCGAGTCTCGCGCGGTCGAAGAAGGGCGGGCCGCAGCAGTCGGCTTTGGATATCGCACGGCAGCAACGTGAACTTTGGCTTAGTATGAAAGATGAGATCGACCAAGTGGCACTAGCCCAGAAACTGGCCATTTTTGACGAAATTATTCATCTGCTACTCCAGACTGATTCAGCATGAAGCATGGCGCTCTAACAGCATTTACTTGCCTGCAGATTTATATACGCTTTAATAACGCGACCGTTGCCAATCGCAATCCAAGGAACATCCCTTTATGGCCGCTAAATCCAAACGCTTCAAAATCGGCACCACGTATGTTCGCCCCGGTGAGACCAAAGATGTTTATCTCAAAATTAGCGAGTACTTCACCGGCGACCCGATCAGCTTGCCGATCCGCGTTATACGAGCGCGGCGCAGCGGCCCCTGTTTGTTCGTTAGTGCGGCCGTGCATGGTGACGAACTTAACGGCATGGGCATCATTCATGATCTGATGTTCGGCCCGACCATTCGGCTGCAAAAAGGCACGCTTATCCTCGCGCCGGTGATCAACATCTTCGGTTTCGAGTCGCAAGATCGCTACATGCCCGACCGTCGCGATTTGAATCGTTTCTTTCCCGGCAGCAAGACGGGCAATCTCACCAGTCGCGTCGCCAATCTGATTTTCAACGAAATTATCAAAAAGAGCGATTACGGTATCGAGTTGCATACTGCGGCCCAGCCACGCGCGAACTTTCCCAACGTACGCAGTGATATGAAGAATGCCGCCATTCGCAAAGTTGCAACGGCCTTTGGTGCCGAATTGATACTCGATGGGCGCGGGCCGGATGGCTCCTTGCGGCGCGAAGCCACCAAGGCCGGTTGTCCCACGATCATTCTGGAGGCTGGCGAGCCGCTCAAGATTCAGGAAGACGTGATGCAGGTCGGCGTGCGCGGTGTGCTTAATGTTTTGAAGCATCTGGATATGCTGGCCGGTGACCCGGAAAAGCCCATGTTTCAAGTACGCGCCAGCCGCTCGACCTGGGTACGCGCGGAGGTAGGGGGAATCCTGCGCTATCACGTCGCGCTTGGTGAATCGGTTGCCGAAGGTCAACGCATCGCCACCAATAGTAGTGTTTTCGGCGAAAAGAACAACGTGTTGCGCTCGCCGGTCGACGGCATCGTGCTGAGCTTGAAAACGCTGCCAATGGTCAAACCGGGCGAACCGATTTGCCATATTGCGATTCCCACGCGCTCGTTGACGTCGATTCGCAAGAAGATCACGCAACACCGGCGGAAAACCAATGGCGACCGCAACGATCCATTGTCGATCCTGAACGTTTCCCGTTCAGAGCGCGAGACGGAGTATTACGATCGCGGCGAGGATTGAGTTCCGAGCGAAACGCGCACATGGAGTTTCGCAAGATGATCTCGGGCTCGTGTCTATATTTGAGATTGTACTATGGCTAAGGTTGCACCATCGTTCATTGCCAACGCACCGCCCATTGGCTAGCATCTCGCCAGTAGTATCCGATCGCGATTCACGACGCGCTATCGATTCGTGTTCGATCCTACGTCGTCAATCATTGTCTGGAGTTGCCGGTGCGTCTATTTCCCGAATGGGTCCGTGAAATTCGAGGGCGGGATGCATCGTTCTTTATCGAGAAGTTATCTGCCCGGCAGAATCCAAAGCAATCGCTGCGCATTCTCGAAGTCGGCGGTGGCGATGGATACATCGCCAGCCTTGTTCACGCCGCCGGGTTTGAAATAAAAAGTACCGACCCGAGCCCACGAGAGCCGCTCGTGTACCCAGTCGAAGTCATGGAAGCGTCGCGACTTCCGTATGACGACAACAGCTTCGATGCCGTCATTTCATCGAATGTTCTCGAGCATATCAAAAATCTACCCGAGAGCTTTGCAGAGATGATGCGCGTTTTAAAGCCGAACGGCATTATGATTCACTCGATGCCAACGCTCGCTTGCAGCATTGTCACGACGCTAACAGCGCCGCCCATGCTGGTGCGAACGTGGTACTATTTTCTGACCGGTCAATTACGACCGTCCGAAAGCAAACCGCAACGATTGCCAGAGCGCTTGCCGTTGGCGAAGCAAATAAATCGGCGTCCGCGCTTAGCCCGGTTTTGTTACCGTACCCTTTACGCGGTCTGGCAATTGCAACCGTTGCGAGCGATTCGATTTCGCTATGGGCACGGCGAGGCGCGCGGCCCGATCGACGAATTGATCATGTGGCGTGAATCAAAATGGCGCCGGCGCTTTGAAGCAGCTGGGCTCAACGTCCAAGAAGTGCACTGCGGCGATTTGTGTTGTTCGATGAACAAGATTCTCCCGTATAAATTCATGGGATTGCGCGGCTGGCTGGCACGGCATGGTTGGGCGTCGACTGCGTTCTATCTGGTTGCGCCAGCCGCTTCTGAAACGGGTGCGGATGACGAGAGCGGTAAGAGCATTGCCCGGCGGCCTGCCGTAATGGCGACTCCATCCGCACAATAAATCGTTGCTAAAGGGCCTGCGGGCCTCTCCTGTTATTTAGGGCGTTATGTGTTAAAATAACCTGCTTCGTGCTGCTGGTTTTACCTTCCAACACGCTAGCATTCAGCAGCCCGATGAACCGCTTCGAATGATCCACCGTTCGAATATCAAAACGCGCCCAGAAACCAACGGAGCCCGCACACTATGGCAGAACAAGTCTCGATGCATCCCGGCAAGATTGGCCCCACCACGACCATCTCGGGCCGTGATATTGAAACGGTTTACCAGCCCTTCGATGTGGCTGAGGTTGATTATGAGACCCACTTGGGTAATCCCGGTGAGTTTCCGTTTACGCGTGGCGTTCATAAAGAAATGTATCGCAAGCGGCTTTGGACGATGCGGCAGTTCGCCGGTTTCGGTTCGGCCAAGCAGACCAACGAGCGGTTTAAGTTTTTGCTGGGTCGCGGGCAGACCGGGCTCAGCACGGCATTTGACCTGCCCACGCTAATGGGGCGCGACAGCGACGATCAGCTTTCGCTCGGCGAGGTCGGTCGTTGCGGCGTGGCCGTCGATACGCTGGCCGATTTTGAGATTTTGTTCGATGGCATCTGCCTCAAAGATGTTAGTGTCTCGATGACGATCAACGCCCCGGCGGCGATTGTGCTCGCGTTTTATATTGCCACGGCCGACAAGCAGGGTGTGCCGCGCGATCAACTGCGCGGTACTTGTCAAAACGATATTCTGAAAGAGTTTCACGCACAGAATGAGTTCGTCTTTCCGCCTAAGGAAAGCGTCGATCTCGTAACGGATACGATCGAGTTCTGCGCCAACGAAATGCCGCAATACAACCCGGTCAGTGTCAGCGGTTATCACATTCGCGAAGCGGGTTCGACGGCGGGGCAGGAGTTGGCCTTTACGCTCGGCGATGGCCTTCACTATTGCCAGCAGGCAGTCGACCGCGGTCTTGATATCGACTCGTTTGCGCCGCGTATCAGCTTCTTCTTTAACAGCCATAACGATTTCTTCGAAGAGATCGCCAAGTTCCGCGCCGCGCGGCGCTTGTGGGCGCACTACATGAAGGAGCGCTTCGGTGCCAAAAATGAGCGATCCATGTGGTTGCGCTTCCACGCTCAAACGGCTGGTTGCAGCCTCTATTCGAAGCAGCCGCATGTGAATCTGATGCGGGTTGCCTATCAGGCGATGGCGGCGGTGTTGGGAGGCTGTCAGTCGCTGCACACCAACAGTATGGACGAAACGATTTGTTTGCCGACGGAGCAGGCGGTCACGTTGGCATTGCGCACGCAGCAGGTGCTGGCCTACGAAACGGGCGTGACCAACAGCGTCGATCCGTTGGGCGGCAGTTTCATGGTAGAGAGCCTGACGAACCAACTCGAAGCCGAAGCGCGCGAGTACATTGACGCCATCGACGAGATGGGCGGCATGATCGGTGCGATTGAAAGTGGTTACATCCGCCGCGAAATTGCCGACGCTGCCTACCGTTATAGCCAAGCCGTCGAACGCGGTGACAAAAAACTGGTGGGCGTGACCGACTTTGTTTCTGAAGATGAAGACCCAATCGAGTTGCTCAAGATCGGTAACGAAGTTGAGGAACAGGTCGTCGCCGACCTGCAAAAGGTCAAAGCCAAGCGTGACGATGCCAAGTTGGCGGCTGCTCTCGAGCGCATCACGACCGACGCCCGGGCCGAGCGCAACGTAATGCCGGCGCTGATCGAAGGGGCCAAGGCCTACGCCACGGTTGGCGAAATGGTCGGCGCGTTGGAAGAGGCGCTAGGACGCTTTGATACGGGGCAGATTGCTTGATGTTGGCCTTGTCGTATTGAATTTCGACGCGCGGGTGGTTATGTCGCCCGCGCGTTTTTTCTTGCGCTGGTGCTTGAGTGCAAATTCGCGCAAACGTGCGCAAACGAACGGGCCTGATGACTTGACCGATGCAAGCCGCATTCAGGTGGCTTGCCCAGTGTTTGGTGAAACTTTATGGCGTGGCGAGCGACGACAGATTTGATGAAGGAGGCCAAGGCCGCCTCAGCGTGGTCGTTATCGATCCGAGGTGAGACGGCTGCGTTTCGGCCGGATTACTTGGATCCCGGGTTCGAGTGTACATTGCGAGTTACCGAGCAACAGATGATCGATGCGATTGCGGATGTGGCGCGGCGTCGGCGGGAGTATCTAAATGAAAATCAGATTGCCACTCAGGATGATGTTGCGCTCAAGAATGTGCTAATTTGCAATCCCTCCAACTCCATCTTCACCGATCTTGCCGCCGACTGGACAAAAGGATTCTTTGATTCGAGCGATCTACCACCAAGTCGGTTCTGGATTGGATACATCGCCAAAGATGACACAGAGAAGAAAGCTCGTTTCGGCGGAAGGTTCGTTCTCTATTTTGCCCCGAAGTTTCGCAAGATTGTAAAAGAGGTGGCCCCCATGTGGATTGAAGGATTTGCATGTTGGGGCACCGAAATCAAGCAACTCTTATTACCGGAGGAAGAGTTGGATGAGCTAAAGACGTTGGTGGAGTCGGCATTCTTGCAGGCGTAACATTTTTCGCCAGGCGACTGCTACTTCGCTTTACCTGATTGAAATGTCTGTTCGATTTGTTCGAGCGTTGGAGTCGGCGCTGTCGATAGCCATGCACAAATAAACGCCGTTACTTCGGACGTGGAGAATAAGTCCACAGTGCCTGACTGAGGGCACGCGATACAGACGACCATCCGATCCATATGAATGAGAACGGCACAATCGGATCGGTCAAAGCGATCTATTCTGCTGCCCGCCGAGAAAAGCCGATTGCGTTTGCGGATCACGCCGCCGGGAATCAGCCAGCGTGACGTCGGCGAAAGGGCCCGTGAAGCTTTGCGAGACAGGACGGCGATGAGGATCGGTATGCCAAAAATAGCGGCGACGATGGCAAACGTAATCAAAAGATCCAGCCCATATTCAGGCTCTCTCCAAAGCCGCAATACGAAATTAATCGCAACCCAGCCAATGGCAAGCCAACCAACAAGTGATGCAATGATACAGCCGGTGTTCTTGGACAGTGGCGCCTCCGATCGATATGCGGACTCGTCTCCTGAAACATGTTGAGAAGAACTATCGGAATCAATGTAATCCGTAGGTGCCAATCGAAAGCAGGCTGGATACTGTTGATCGTACTCTACGATGATGTCAGGATCGTCAAAGTCGATTCCCTCCTGTTCGTAATTTGCATGATTCAGGGCGAAAGAGCGTGGGTCGTTTTTGTTGAGTTCGATCGGCTCAAAGGAAATTGCTTGTTCTGTCGGCCAATAGACCTCGGGTGGTATGTCTTCACCGGCGACGACGAGGCTTCCCGGTGCAAGGCACTTGACCGCGTTCTTGAGTGTTTTGTTTTTTGCTGGCTTACCAAAGAGCATAAATTCCGCAAATCGATGCGATTTGCGTTGTCGTAATCCAACATTCTTTGCAATGGCCTGTAACTGTTTAAAGCGATGCGGCAGTTGCTTTCTGGCATACCAAAGGACAGTTGCCTCGATAGTTAGAGAGCTGAGTCGTGCAATCAGCCACGATGCGACAGTCGCTGTCAATAAAGCCAGCAACACACCGTATCGCTGTCGACCGATTGCCGAATCGCCAATCACTATCACGATGGCGATGAAGAATGGTGATGCTACCAGTAACGACAGTACGTATAGGACGCGCGCAGGCGGGTACCAGTGTTTGATTTGGCGAACCGATTTCGGCATGCGGGAATATTGTCGTTCGCGGTTTGCGTTACGGTCGTCTCGTTCCAACATATGGTCCGCACAACAGACCCTAAGACGTGCGTTCGACTACTTTGACAAGACCGCCAATTCATTCGCATTCAACAACTGCACTTTGAAGCCGGTGCCTTCTTTCACCACCTTGCCGCGCACGCGGATGGTCGCGCCGCGCTTCGGGGCTTGGTCGGGGCGCAACTGATCGGCGATAGCCTTGTAATAGAATACCTCGGCCTTACCGCCATTACCGTCTAGCGTTAAACGCAAGATGCGGTCGTGTTGCGGGCTGATTTGATTCTCTTCGGCGGTAATCTTGCCTTCGATAACGATAGTTTTTCCATCGAGCGCTGAATTGACATCGCTGAGTTTGGTCAGGTCGGCATCTTTGACTTGTACGAGCTGTCCGTGGGCGATCCAGCCCTCAGAATTGGGAATCGGCCAAAAAACCAGATCGCCATTGGCCGTGTCGGCTGTACCGCCGTCGTCTTTGCCGTTGGTGCCGACGCTATACAAGATTGGTCCATCGTCGGTCACCTGATACACGAATTCGTCGCTGCCGTAGGGGTCGCGCAGCACCTTGCGATTGATGCGTTTGCCCAAGACGGCCAGATCCTTGGGCCAATCTTTGCGGGCTTTTTTGTATGCATGCATGGCCGCCACGATTTGTGCCGCGCGGCGATGGGCCTCCGCTTCGGCGGCCAAGGTATAAGCGCTCGCCAACACGTGATGGCCCGTCATGAACATACCCTTGGTGACACCGTGTGCGTTGCGTAACTGATCGGCCAGCGCGATGAGGCTGCCGTGATTACTGGTGGCGTAACCGACCTTCATTTGACGCTGCATGGAGCGATGGGTGTCCAGGATTTTCCGTGCGATCTCCGCCGCCGGCGATGCATCGACCCGCGCGCTGATGCCGGCCCCTATGCCGGCGCCACCGCCCATCGATTGGCCGGTGATATCGCGATAGCGATTGCCGTTGAATTTGGGCCCGCCGTCGAATGGACTGTAGATATATTGAATCGCGTCTAGCCAGATGGCGCATTCGCCCGCAGCCGTTAGCTCGGCGTCGATCTCTTTTTTATCCACTTCTTGCAGGAGCTTAAACAGCGTGTTGGCGTTGCGTTCGTAGAACACACCGTGGGCAAAGCCCCAGAGAATGTGTTCGTACGTCATTTTGCGAATCGCGCACTGTGCCGAAAACTCCGGCACCGTCAGGCAGTTTTTCATTTGGCCGGCCAAGCGCAGATTGGCCTCGATGGCTTCGCCAAGGGCGCGCGCTTCCACTTCACCGTCTTCGCCAATGCGCCATGCCGTTTCGAGCACACCCTTGGCGCAATCGTCGAGCGGCATCAGATGCGGAAAGCGCAGATGTATCAGGCGGTTGTTGCGATCTTCGGCGCTGCTATCGAGCGTAATGGGCGGAATCAGTTTTGATTTTTCGGTGGCCGCCCGATACTTGGCTAACACGTTCATCGTGACGTGATAACTCACTTGCCATAGCGGATGGTGCTTCGGCAACCACGGACCGGGGCCCGGGGGCCATGTGGGTTTGCCATCGCGCCCGAAGTTTTGATGGGGAAGTTCCTCCAACGGCGTGGTCAACATGCCTTTAAACTTGGGCCATTGGTTCGGTTGGACCTTGCTGTCAACCAAGCCGGGCATAAAGGCGGCGTATTCGGGATAGGCATTGCGGCTGCTTTTGGCCGATCCCTGCATGCTGGCGAAATAACCGACATAGTCGACGCGCCGTTTGAAATCGGGAAGCGAGGGAAAGTCGTCAGCGTAAAGGGCCTGCGAACTTAAGAAGGCGATTGTTAACAGCGCGATACGAAACGGCGATTGCATGGCGGCCTTTCGGGCGGAGAGATAGACGGTTGGATTCTGCAAAAGGCCGAATTGTAAACAAAATGACCGCGTCGATGCGAGTTACTCGTCGGGAACCGGGTCGTATCCCGACCCGCCCCACGGGTGGCAGCGGCAAATACGCCGAACACCCAACCAGCCACCGCGCCACGGACCGAGCCGCTGGATCGCCTCGGCGGTGTATTCACTGCATGACGGTACGAAGCGGCAGGAGCCAAATAGGAGGGGGCGCAACGCTGCCTGATAAAAGCGTATGAGGGTAAGAAGGCAGAAGGTGGCGACGCGCGCCGGCAGTGAAGGTGCTTTCATGAAAGGTATCTTACCGTAACCTTACAATGCGCCCGGCAAATAAAACACCCGCATCTCTCGGGGTGAGAGATACGGGTGTTGTGTCTCTTGAGTGAAGCCCGGCGTCTAAAGACGTTCGGTCGCCGCTCAAGAAAGGGTGGAGTGGGGTGTTGTGTGTCGTTTACTCGGCGCTAGCCGCCTGATCGAGCAGTTTGGCGTAGCGGTCGTAATAGTCGGGCATGGCAGCCTTTAATTGGTCGGCATTATCGAATTCCTGCACCAATTCGGCATCGCCATCGCGTGTGGTCAGCGTGATGCTGCCGTCGGGGGCGACGTTGAAACGCGTTGCGACTTTGCCGTTAAAGATCTGAACGTTGCCGGCAGCGCCATCACCTTCGCCAATGCGGCGTAGGATATGGAGCTTACGAACGCCGGTGTTCGGATCGACATCGCCCGCATCCACGTCGATCTCAATCTGCTTCATCATGTTTTCCGAGCGCTCGAGCAAGCCTTTCAGTCGTTCGTCCATTTCCTGTAGTTGAACCTTGACGTCAACGTTGCCGTCCCCGTTGCGGAGCATGAACGTACCGATGTTGTCGGGCTTGATGAGGAATTCACCGCCCGGCAACTTGTGCTCGGTATCGAGGTGCATCATGAACACGTTCGAATCGGGGTTCTGAGCCTTGTAATCTTCCATGCTGTCGTAGGTGTCGGTCGTGGTGTTTTCGTTGCCATTGGCGTCGGTCGTGGTCTTGGTGACCGTGACCTTGCCGCCGTCGCCAACTTCGATGCGCATGCTTTGGCCCTTCGACGACTCAAAAATCGTGTCGGCGTGGCCTTCGAACGGGATTCGCTCAAGCAGCGCTTCGAAGTTACCGTCTTCGAGACCGGGAAGGCCGTTCCATTGGAACTCACCGTCGCCGAGCTTGTTGAACGTCCAGTTGCCACTGTCGTCTTTCATGGCGATGCCGCCGCGTTTGAAGACGTTGCCGCGAGCGACATGACCTAGGTCGTCTTCGAAAACGTATTCGCGCTGGGCGGCATCTTCGGGGCGGGTGCCGACGACGAGATTTACGTCGATTAGCTTCGCACCACGCAGCAAAGTAAACGTATGCGTTTCACCCGGTTGGAAGGTGCGCACGATATCGAGGAATGCGCCAAGGTCGGAATTAACGGGCTGGCCGTCGATTTGCGTGATAACGTCGTACTGATTGAACGCGGCCATATCGGCGGGCGAATCTTTCAACACGTTTAACACCATCTGGCCACGGTCTTTTTCGAGTTGCAACTGCGTTGCGAGCGGGCGCGATACGGGGCCGAATTGAATGCCGAGCCAGGGGCCGCCGGCTTCGATGTTTGAAGCTCCTTCGACCTTGATTTCGGTCAAGACGTCCGCGATTGCGGGCTCATTGTTTTCGCCTCTCACAACGAATGCGTGCATGACTTTTTCGCTCGCGGGCTGGTCGGCGTCGCCCGCCGCGCGAATCTTGATGATTTGCTTGGCTTCCGGTGCCGGTTCATCCAAAGCGGGATTGCGAATACGTGCCTGTAGCGCCTGCGCGGCAATGAGTACGAGCACGATGGTAAAGCTTGCGAATCTTAGATTTTTCATGGCTACTCCTTTTGCATTGACGATTCTTGCCAAGTCTGACAAACCAGCGTCAGTGCCGGTGTTTCATTTATTTTCTTCGCGACTCGATCACTATGACGAGCCTCAAATTCGACTCCCGCCGCGCCTGTCGGCCGGCCTGTCGCCGCGCGGCGGGCGGGAATCTACAGCTGTCTCGTTAGAAATCACCCACCAACGGATCGAGCCGGGTGGCGTGGGTTTCGCGTTCCAAAATGATGATTACGTTTGGGTTATCACCACGAATGCCGATCACATCGCGATACACATCACCGCGCAACTGCTGCGGTTGATATGCCGGGCGACGATAATCGACCTGCATGGGTTGATAAGTCGGTAATTGAGGCGGGCCCGAGGGGAACGAGCGCTCGGCGACTTGGTCTTGTGGGTTGTTGCCGGAAAAGATCGTGTCCCAAGGTAACGATGCCACCACAATCATGGCGGCGGCGGCCAGTAGTGCCGCTGATACGCCCGTGCGCAGACCATGCCAGCGGCGCGGTTGAGCGTAGTGCGTCGACGGTGTCGTGACCGTCGGCGACGCTGAAAAATCGGCATGAATGGCAACGCCCGCCGCGCGATCCAGCGCTTCGTACTCTTGCATGAGAGCACGGGCCGCATCGTTGTGTGCCAACGCCTCATCGAGTTCGTGTCGGTCGCTGGCGCTCAACTCACCATCGAGGGCTCGGTTGATCAGGATTTCAATGCGTTCGGTGTTCATCGTCTGATGTTTCTTCATGCCGGTCCACACGACCGGCCTCCTAATTTAGTTCGCTTTCGATTCTGCCAACGCTTCTCTCAGCAGTCGGCGGGCTCGGACCAATCGTGTTTCAACGGTCGCAACCGGCAGGTCGAGCGTGTCAGCAATCTCGGCATAACTGCAATCGCGCAGATGCCGCAAAACAAAGGGTTCTCGATACAGCGCCGGCAAGCCGTGAATGGCCTGCAACATACGCTGGTTCTCTTCGGTCGCCGCCAGTTGCCTGGCGGGGTTAGCTGCTTGCTCGTCGCCATCAGACGCCATCTCGGGCAAGACCAGCGTCAGCCGCTTATCGCGTGCCAGTTGTCGTCCCGAATCGAGGGCGGCATTGCGGGTGAGCTTGTAAAGCCAACCACGCCAGCCTTGAGGGTCGGATAGCGTCTCCAACCGTTGCCAAACGTTGGTCCACACGTTCTGGGCGATGTCGTCCACTGCTGCCCGATTACCAATCGTGGCATAAGCGACTTGCCGCACCCACGGGTCGTGGCGACGCACAAGCACATCCACGGCGGATCGGTCTCCGTCGCGGGCCGCCCGAATCAGGTCGGGATCAGCGGTGTGGTGGCTCAACGCCATGGTGTCTGGCTTCCCCTGTCTGGTCTCGTATATAAAGACGCTCGGGCCGCGCGGCCCCTGTCAAAAATATCGGAGCCGGAGCAGCTTTTTTTCGCGGAGAGTCGACCGACCAAGCGCCATGCCTTATTCGGACGTCGTATGGCGCACGTCGGGAAAGCGAATTTTCGGCAAAAATCGCTCGATTTGGCCGCTGAAGAGGATCAGGCTGACGGTCAGTAGCACCCAGAGCAGGGCCGCTACGAGGAAGGGGCGGTCGTGGATCAGCACGTCGGTGGGGCCGGTGAGCTTGCCGCCGGCGATGACGAGAGCGTAGCGAAAAATCGCATAAAAAACCAGCGGCGTGGTGAAGATGAGCGTGTGCGGCGTCGGGTTAGACGGATCGAGCGTGTAGAGGATGAAGGTGATCACGGCCATCGCGCCGGAGACGGCCATCAGCAAGGTAAGCAGCTCAAGGCTGTAATAACTGAGCGTTGCCCGGTGCTTGGTGGCACCTTCCTTGGTGTCAATAACGGCGAGTTCGCAGCGGCGCTTACCGAAACCAAGGAACAAACAAAGTGTAAACGTGCAGACCACGAGCCACGCCGAGACTTCCACATTTATTGATTGTGCACCAGCCAGCGCGCGCATCACGAAACCGATAGCGATGATGATCACGTCGAGCAGCACCATTTTCTTGCCGCCCAAGGTGTAAAACAAATTAAGCAGCAGGTAGCCGACGGCGGTGAGCGCAAACCCATCGTTAATCTGCAAGGCAAAAAAACTGCCCCCAGCTGCCAGGAAGATGGCAAGCGCACCGGCGAGTTGTGGTGATATTTGACCGCTGGCGACGGGGCGATTCTTTTTGGTGGGGTGTTCGGCGTCTTCCTTGTAATCCATCAAGTCGTTGAACGCATACACCGAACTGGCCAGCATGCAGAAGATACCGAATGCGCCGAGTGCGAGCCAAAGCTTTTCCAACGCGTCGGGGCTTGATGGTTGCACACCGAAGACGAGCGCGGCCAGCACAAACACGTTCTTGACCCATTGGGCGGGTCGCATCAGTTTGATGGCGGCGAATAGCGTGCGGGTCAAAACGGGTCCTCGTGCAACGGCGTAACGACGATGTTGGTAAGCGTACGCCGGAATGTACTCCCGTCAAACGTGTGGAGAGGGTGCCGGTGGGGGCAATCGAGCTGTTTCCGAGCGGTCATTTTGATCACGTGTCATCGCTGAAATCGATACAAGTGTCTTCATCGGCTGCGGACGGACGAATCACGTTCGGTGATGGCAGTTCGACTTCGTTGTGTGTCGCTGATGTCGAGGTAGCTTGCTTGAGTTGCCGACCGCGCTGAAGGGGGGATGCCGCGGCACCGGCTAGCACCCGGGCAGCGTTCATCTCATCTTTATGCAGGTGACGATCGAATTGGATTCCAATTTCAAAGTGGCCGGTTTCGATTGGTTGACAGCGACGTACCGTGCCGCCGATATGCACGGTGCGATGATCACGCGTGCGGTAGGAAATGTTGCACCTCAGGCCCGGCTTTAGTCGACGATCAAACATTAGACCGATACCACTAACAGAAAGATCCACCACGGGGCAATCGACATATTCGGTGCGTCCGCTGGCATCGTGGGTGGCAAGACAGGCTTTAACGCCCTCCAGCTCGTGGCGCACGTTGCGGCGGCTGCCGCGGATCGGTGATACTAGCCCGTTGTAGTTTTCGGTCGCGGCGGTGGGGTTGAGATCGGGATGTTCGATCTTGGCCCCAGTCGGTGGACCGTCGTAAAGCGGAATGGCATCGGTATCGGACATGGCGCGGCTCCGGCCGCGCCATCGATCTTGGTGCGCATAACTGCGAGCGACGCGGTACTCAGGCAACGTCGGTCGATTCAATTGGGGTCGTTCGTTTATTGCGCACTGCAGCTTGGCGACTTAATGCTTGAGGAAGTGGATATAAGGCGAGTGGATAAAAACCCGGGTCTTTCTGGGACGTATGTGTAGGGCCGCATTTCATCGTGATGCCGTCGATTCGGGACCGTCCCAGCTGCTAACTGGATCGTAAGTTTTAATTGAACGTCCCGAACGATCTGACCGATTTCTAGTTGGCGGTCTGTAGGCAAACTACGGACGCGCAGCGGTGAGCCAAGACGACGTAGGAGATTATCGTATGTCTATCAGCCAGATAATTTATGCAAGTAAGGCGATTGTTGATATCGACGATGAGCAACTGTGCGCGATTCAATCCACTGCCGTTCGAAACAACAGCAGTCAGGAAATCACGGGACTGTTGCTCTATGGTCGGCGTTGGTTCATTCAGTTACTGGAAGGTGAATTCAATACAATCGACGCGCTCTTAGAAAAGATATGTAAGGATGACCGCCATACCGACGTTGAGATTCTCTATCGCGGCCCCGGCGAGAAACGCTTGTTCCCTACTTGGAGTATGGGCGTGATCAGCCTCGATCATTCGGAAGTGGAGTTGGATATTAAGGCGATTTGGGACCAACTCGATGTGGCCCAAGCTGTGAAAGACGGCAACCCACAACCGTTTTATCAATTGTTTGAGATGTTCCAACGGTCGGTAACGCAAGCGCCGGTGACTGCATAACGACAAGGTCGACTAAAATTCTTCACTCACTTGCATGCAGGTAGGGAAGTATTTTTGACCTATTTCAAATTATCGTTTGAACGTTTGATGATCACATCGAGTACACTACGCACGGCAGCCCTAACGCTACCGACCATCGTACGCCTTCAGTCTTTCAATCACGGCTTGTAACACTTCACGATTGCGTTCATCGCTTTCGCTTTCCAACGCCGCTTGCAAGGGCGGCACATCTGCCGGCATACCGATCAATCCGATGGCTTCCGCGGCGGCGCGACGCACATTGGCTTTTTCATCTTCACGCACAAGTTGCAAGAGCTTTTTCACCAGCGCATCGACCGCCAAATTCTCGCGCACGATGCAGGCGCCGATTGCTTCGCAGGCGCGGGCGCGTACGCCGCCCGAGCCGTCACTAAGGCCACTCAACAACACTTCCGCGCTGGTACGGGGATCGCGCCGCGCTGCCAGTGCGGCAAATGTCATACCCCGCACGCGCGAGGATTTGTCGCGAGTCGACCGCTGTAACAGGCGGAAATCGGCCGGATCGGGGCTGAAACCGAGCGCGAACATCGACTTGGCTCGCGTCTTGGAATCGTCGTCCTGAGAGAGTTTCAAGACATACGGTCGATACTTGGCCAGCAGTTCCAGATATGCCGCTCGCACCCGATCTTGTTCGTCGTAATCGCGCGTGCGCATGCAACCGGCCCATGCAACGATCAGGTCGGTTAGGCGCTTGGAAACCTGAGCCAGCGAAAGCGGCGTCGGGGTTTCGAGTTTCTCGGCGGCCTGAATTTGTAACTCATTAATTGCCGGTGCCCAAACCGATTCGGACCACCTTTCGCGATAGCCGCGCGTCAGCGCGCGGCAACGATCGAAGTCTTCGCGGCGCAGCGCCGTGAGGGCGTCGGAAAAGACTGTCAGTTGTTGCCTCATGAGTTCGGTTTGATCGGGAGAGAGGTTCGCTAACGTATAGAGTTCCGCGTCGACTCGCACCTCAAACTTCTCATTGCCGGTAGGTCGAATACGTTCGTATTCGGCCCGGGCGTCTAACTGTTGTAAGCAGCGTTTACTCTTATTCCAGAAAAACGCACCTTGGCCCTTTACGAACTTGTGGGTGGTATGCAGCGCGCCTTCGAAGCGGCCATCGAGGTAGTACGTGACAAGTGCCGACTTACCGGAGTCCAATTCTTCGATTCCCTGATATTCGAAACGCAACGAACCGCGAAACCAAGGGCTTTCGAGTTGTCGCGTCCATCGATGCCCCGGTTCGACACCTCGCTTACCCCAGTGGGCGACGTCGAGCAGGCCGCCCATGACTGCTTCCAGCGCGGGCTTAACCGAAGGTGCTTTGAACGGGCTGTTCTTGGGCGTGCGGGTGGTGCTGTGGAGATAAGTACCGCCGGCATCGAGGTTGAAAGCGGATGGCGGCGGCAGGGTGCCCATGACTTCACTGCCGCGCGACAGGCCGATGACGGCTGCGGGAAACACCTCCATCATTTGATAGGTGATAGCCGTGTTGAGGTCTTCGCTAGCGAGATTGGCCTGCACCCAGCGCGCCGATTGCAAAGCGCGCATGGTTTCAGTGTATTCGGCGCGCGGCGCAGTGCGCGTGCTGCGCCAGTTGAGTTTGTGAACGGTGATAAAACCTGCCGACGTGTTGTTGCGGAAGCTCATCCGCTGCGCCTTGGCGGATCGGCGCTTCTCTTTTTCGTTGTCGGCGCTAGCCGATGCGGCGAACATGCAAGTTGCAATGATGGCGAGCACGAGATAGCAGCGGCGCACGGGCATGCCTCCAAGTCGAGATATGCAACCGAGACGACCAGTATGCTTGGTCGAAGGATGCTATTTGCGGAGCGGCGGCGGGCGGGCCTACGCGGCCCTCAACAGAATTATACGCGCGGCGTCGGGAGTTCCCAAGCTTGCAGGCGGCGGCGTTAGATTTACGCTCCTCGCGTGGTAGTTTGGAAGTTGTTTCTCGATTCAACTCCGAAGGAGTTGCGCCTGTGCGCGTGTCGCGCAGGCCGCAACCCTGTCAGGGTTGAAAAGCGTCGTGAAAATGATACCCAGGGTAGCCGCAATAGCGGCAACCCTGGGCTAGGTGTCTTAACGCCTTCGGCGTAGTAATTGCGTCGGTAACAAGCCTGATTCAGATGCAGCGGTTAGGAAATCCAGCACGTGAATGAGGCCTGACTTGTTTGTTCGAGCGCGATCATCATGCGCTTTACCTTTTCCAGGGGCGGTCTAGATCGTTGCGAGTATAAATCACCCACCTACGCCTTCGCACCAGCGGTACTGCCTTCTTCCTCATCTTCATAAACGAAGGGTTGTGCCCGCGGGCTGTATTTTGGTAGCCGATACATCAAGAGCAGCCAAAGAATACCGGCGAGCATGGTGACGATGCTGATGCCTTGCGAAATGGTGACGCCGCCGAAGGTATCGAGCGGGTTGTCCGCGCGGATCGACTCTAGGATCAACCGTGATATCGAATAGAGAATCAAGAAGCAGCCCAGAACCACGCCATGACGCTTGCGATAATAAAAGATCGTCGAAAGCACCCACGCAATCAGAAAGGCATTGATGACGGCATACAGTTGCGACGGATGCACCGGTTTGCTGCGATATTGCTGGGCGAGGGCGTGAAGCTCGGCGACGCTTAGACCGTATTGGGCGGCTTGGGCTTCGATTCTGCCAATCTCAGATTTCTCATAATTTTTGAGTTGGTTTGCGGCGCCTTCGAATTTTTCTTTAACCAATCGATCAATCTGTGCGCGGGATTGTCCGTTGTCTTCCAAAGCGATGGCTAACCATTTTGACGGCACCGGCATCGTGACGCCCGCTTCGTTCTGCCGGTCAAACGTAAAGACGAGTTCTTTGGGCAGGGTAAGCTGACCGTAATCAAATTGCTGCGACATGGCCGGGCTGCCGTACGGGAACGTTACGGCCCATGGTACGGCGGCCGCTTGGCGATATTCGTCATGTTGGTCGAGACAGACGGCACCCCAACAGCAACCGTTAAGGAAGCAACCGATACGCGTAATGGCCAAGCCCCATGCCAGCGATGGCAGGCAAATATCAAGATACCAACGCACCGATGTCTTCGCGAAGAAACGCAGGTAAATGATACTTGCGGGAATGACCAGCAGCGGCCCACCCCAGAATTCGAGCCCGCCGTTGGAGAGATTAAAGACTGCGCCAATGGGGCTGGGCTGATTGGCGAACTTGGTATCCCAGTAGTGCAAAACGAACATCAATCGGGCACCGGCCACGCCGAAGATGAGCGAGATAAAGCCGGCGTTTAGCACCACATCGGGGTCGGCCTGTGAGCGATAAGCGCGCCGGCAGGCCAGCCAGATACCCGAGAGAAAGGCGATCATCATCATCACGCCGTAACTCTTAATATCACCGGCATTTTGAATGCACGTGGGTAGCCAACTAGGGAGGGGAATCTCGATTAGCGTTGGATGCATGGCAGTCTCTTCGAATCCGTTCGCAAGTTACGCAGGTGGTTTTGCAACCGCTATCTCGGTCACATGATATCAGGGCGGTCGAATATTCCCGCTTGATGCTCTTTCTGATCCTAAGTGCCTTGGGGCGGCAGGTCCACGAGCAGATTGTCGATCAGGCGGGTTTTTCCGATACGTATCGCGCCTACCAATAAGACGCGCCGCGTGGTTGCGGTTACTGCCTGCAAGTTCGTCGCGTCGACCGCCACCAGATAGTCGATTGCGTCCGCCGTCAGGGATGTTGCGATTGCGTCCGTCATAACTGTTGTAGCATGCTCGGCAGCACCGCCCTTCAGCAGCGTTTCCCGCCCGGAAGTCAACGCGTTATACAAGCACAATGCCTGCGTTCGTTCATCGGTGCTGAGATAGGTATTACGGCTGGATAAGGCCAAGCCATCCGGCTCACGCAAGGTGGGGCAGATCACAATCTCGATCGGGTACTGCAAATCAGTCACCATACGCTGGATGATCAGCGCCTGTTGGGCGTCTTTCTGACCGAAACAGGCAAAATCGGGTGCGACCAGATTGAACAATCGCGCGACGACGGTGCAGACGCCTTCAAAGTGACCGGGGCGATGCGGGCCGCAGAGACCGGTCGCCAGCGCGCCGGGTTGCACGCGCGTTTCGTCGCCGGGCGGATACATCGTTTCGTCGGTGGGGGCAAAGACGAGATCGACGGCGGCGTCGGCACATTTGCGATGATCGTCAGCGAAAGGGCGCGGGTAACTCGACAAATCTTCCTGCGGGGCGAACTGCGTCGGGTTGACGTAGATGCTGACAACGACGAACGCGTCGCGCCGCTTGGCATGCTCGATGAGGCTGAGATGGCCGGCGTGAAGCGCCCCCATCGTGGGCACAAACCCGATCGTTTGGCCGCGTGCGCGCGCTTCGGCGACTTTTTTTCGGACCTCTGCCGCAGTTCTTGCGACCGGTGGGCGAGCCTGTAGGTCCAATTCTGTTGTTTGCGGTGTGATCTTCATAAAATGCGATTTCATTTCGCCGACTGTCAAACTTTGGTGAAGTTTTTGATGATATCTGTGCGACGGGTCATCTTCAGGGCATACACCCGTTATGATATGGCCGATGGTGTGAGTCCTCAAAAGGAGGGTGTCATGCCGATTGATCCGCCGCAGACGGCGACCGTCATTAGTTAAACCAGGAGGGCTTTCTCTATGTCTTGGCATCGAAATAGCGTTTTATTCATCATCGCCGCAATTGTCTTGGCGTTTACCCCGGCGATTCACGCAGACGAGGTGACGATCACGCCGATGGCCGACGGCAGTATCGGAACGATGTACGGACAAGCCGACGATGCGACTTGCAGTAACGCGGGGATGTGGTTGTTCGCCGGTCGCACCTTTTTTGCCGGGCCGCGACGCGCGTTGTTGGCGTTCGATATTGCTTCAAATGTTCCGGCGGGCGCGACCATCGATGCGGTCGAGCTCACCCTGTTTGTTGATCGGGTCCCTCCTGGAATGGACCCGATTGATTTCGGTTTGCATGCCTTGAGTGTGGATTGGGGCGAGGGCACGTCTGCTGAAGGCGGCGGTATGGGCGGGGGCCTATCAAGCGCTACACCGGGCGATGTCACATGGGTTTATCGCTTCTTTCCGATCGTAACGTGGGCGAATGACGGCGGCGATTTCGCGCCGATTGCAAGCTCGATGGTCGCGGTGCCGACGGCAATTGGTGACGTGAGTTGGCCTTCGACGCCGGATTTGGTGGCAGATGTGCAAGGCTGGCTCGACAACCCGGCGACCAACTTCGGTTGGATGCTGAAGCAGCCGAACGATACGATAAATCCGGGTGCCGGAGAGGCGCGACGCTTTTTCGCCCGCGAGGCACCCGAGGCAACACGTAGGCCGCGCTTGCGCATCACGTTTACGCCGGGCACCGTTGGTTGCACGGGTGATTTGGGAGATGCTAACGGTGACGGAGCAGTGGACGGTGGCGATGTAGCGGCGTTCGTCGAATGCGCGACGAGTATTGCCATTCCAACCCTGCCGTGTGCGTGTGCCGATGTGAATAACGACACGGTGGTGGATGTTGCTGACATCGCGATGTTTGCACAGTTGCTGCTAGCGGGCAATTAATCGTACGCCGGGTACGCGTATTGGCACGCTTGGGTTACCAATGCGATGCCAACTGTGCTGCCGCTTGGCGGTACCAGTCGATACCCCATTGATGTAGGCCGAGCAAGAACAGCGCGCCGCTGGCGACGGGTGCAATCAAGCCGCAACTTTGGATGTACTGCGGAACGGCCTGCGGCTGGTTGGCGAAGAATTCCAAGCCCGCATGTTCGTCGCGCCCTTCTGCTTTTTCCCAGCGTGCTAGTACTTCAGCACAATCAAGATCGAGTCGCGCTTCGAACAGCATTTCGGGCTGATGAATTTCTTTGTCGCGTAATAAGCCGACACATGTCAGGTCAATCAACTCGTTGCGCCCGATGGCAAGTTCTTCTTCGATTTCACGACCGACCGACGCGAACGGATCGATGCTTCCATCGGCAAGGCGATCGGCTTCTTCAAACGCGCCGCCAAACGTATGTACGTGACTGGCGTGATAAGACACCTTGGCCGAACGGCGACCGTAGCAGATTTGACCGTCGGAGGTGATGAGCGTGGCCGTGGTGCCGACGGGGTTGGAGAAGTGGTCCCATCCGAACTCAGCCAAGCGATGATGGTTGAACAAATTGGTGCCGACGAAATCCCGGTAGCAGGTCGGACCGACCTTGAGCGTGAAGTGATTCGTGCCATCCGGGTCGGTCTCGACGGCATGATCGACGTAACGCAGCAGCGTGCCGTTGAATAGCAGGCGGTCGTGTTCGCGCGCGAGTGCGATTTGCTTTTCCCATTCGAGCGCGATCAGTTCGTCGAGGGCGTCGGTCGTGGGCCGCTCGCTGTCATCGAAGTCTACACACACATGATCGGGGCCAAAGCGACCGGCAGCGTCGAATTCGAAGGGGAGGGAGGGGATATTGAGTTGCGAGAACATAATTTTCGATGCTAAAGCATTGGGACCAAGGCCTTTACGGCACTTTATCACCGGGACTGAGCCAGCCAAAGCCGTAAGGGGTTGATTCAATCACCGCTCGTAATACAATGTAGGGCGCTGGCGAACCCCTGTTATCAGTATTGGGGTGGCTGCCAGTCATCCGCTAAACTACGAATTTTGATGTCGAAACAGCTTCGAGACAACTTGGGTTCTCTAGGCGTAGCAGCGATGCTATTCGTTGTGCTCGGTGGTGCCAATCTATTGCACCTCGGTCACGACCATTGTTGCGCGCCGGAGCCGGTCGAAGAACCCTGTCATCTCTGTGTCGTCATTATCAGCACCGTCATTACCCTCGCGGCCACCATTTGTGTGAGCCGCTTCGGTCGCGCGGCGAACCATTTCCCGCGTGTCACGTCCGAACTGCCCCCGTTGGGCCGCCGCCTGGTGCCCGTCAGCGGGCCACGCGCGCCGCCGCGCGGGTAGGGTAGGGGCAGTCTATTTTTCCAGGCATGCGCGCTAAGGTGCAAGGGCTTGGAACGCACGCTTATGAGTTGCGCAAACCCGTTCGTCGACAATCTCGGCGCGCGATTTAGGTTGCATCCTCATGAACCGCGGTTGCGAACTGTCCGACCATTCTTTGACGAATCCCACCGTTAACCCCGCTAAAGGATTTCGCGCAAGGATATCCGTTTCGCCGGTGTTGCAGTCCCTCTTAAGGGTCGTGACTAGCGCGGCGTGATGGCGCTTCACAAAAAGCGAGCAAACTGCGCGGTCAACGAATTGCGATGTCCGTCTTCTGTCAAAGGGAAAAGCTAAGTGCGCAGACGTGCATTTACTCTGATCGAACTGTTGGTCGTTATTGCGATCATCTCGATCTTGCTGGCCGTACTATTGCCTTCGTTGAGTAATGCGCGGCGTGCCGCGCGATCGACTAAGTGCCTCGCGAATCTGAAGAATATGGGCACAGCGCTTCAAGGATACTTCAACGTGAGTGAAGATCTTTTTCCATTGTCGCAGGCACATGGCGGCGGCCAACCAGGTTGGGCGTGGCTCGATACGTTGGAGCCATACACAGAAGATAAGCTGCAGTATCGCTGTCCCGATGACGAATCGCCACGCTTCGATGCGCCCAACCCGGCGCAGCGACGCGTGACGAGTTACGGCATTAATATCTTCACTGCGCCGTTACAGAATGGGTGGTTTCCCAACAATCCGACAGGCATTCCGCCTCATGGCCACCGTTCGCAAACACGACTGGGGGCTCAATCGGCCAACATTGTGTTCGCGGCAGAAATAGCGGAGCGCAATCCTAGCGGCAATCCGGTATTGCCGGATCATTTTCATCCCGAAGAATGGCGAACCAATCCCGGACAGGGCAGTGCGGGTGAAGACCCAATCTTCTCGCTGGAGATTTATCGCCATTTGCGTAAAAGTAACTACATTTTTGCCGACGGCCACGCCGAATCCTTGCGCTTTGAGCGGACATTTCTGGTTAGCGATGATGGCCAACGGTTGGAAGTCAATCAATACGATCCCGGATTCCCCCACTCAAGCGTGGGATGGTATAAATAGAAAGGGGGTTGCTTCATGCAGTCCATTACTTGGAGGTCAATGTTGTGCGCTGGCGCGATGGTATGCGTTGCGTTGGCGACAACGGCGAAGCGGGTCAATGCTCAAATGGCATGCTGTATGCCAAACAGCAGTTGCCAGGAGCTGTTGGAGGAGGAGTGCCTTGCATTAGCGGGTGCACCTCAGCCGGTGGCGACTTGCGACTTAGCTGCGTGTGTGATCCACATCATGGCTAGCGTATGCGGTGGCGAGCCGGTTGGTAGCGATGCCGATGAATGTCCCGGTGGGGACGGTTCGTCACTCAAGTTGTTTGCCGGAGGCAATCTTCCCAACACTTTTGGCGATGGTATTGGTTTGCCCGAAGGCTGGCTGGTCCCGATTCGACGCATCAATCTGACCGGCACCGGTACCAACGTGTTTCGACGACCGGAACTAGGTGGCGTGTCATTCGTTACACGAAGCCTCATCGACTTGGGGACGGATTATGCCGTTCCGCCATGGTTCCCTGCGTTAAGCAAGTTGCCGGGGCCGGTGTCTTCATTCGAGATCCGCACCGAGCGCGTTGAGTACAGTGATCCGGCGGACTTCTCTTATTACAGCGTCTTCGGTGAACCCTTGATGGTGTACGACGGCGACGATGCCTTCTTCGGTGATGAGGGCGATGCACACTTTCATCCGGCATTCATGATGCGCCGTCCGGGGCAAAAGACGATCACCTATCGCTTAACGTCGAATGTGGCGTTCGAGGATTCCGATCCGGTGACGGTATTCTTCACGTCGATTCCTGGTCATAGCGAGATCATCCCGCTAAATATGAGCGGTTTGTTCAACGCGGACCTTGTCGATAGCGATAACACCGATACACCGGTTTCGTTCGATGGGGCTGGCAATAGCTGGCTCCTCGACGGTCAATACGGCAGCGATGCCGGTCTGCCGGCCGACGGCTTTCTCAACGAATTCCAGCTTGGTGGCCCCGATGGTTCGCTACTCGCTGGCGCGAATGCCAATGCGTTGTTCGATAACGGCACGCTGAGCTCGGCGGGGGTGATTGATCTGGTCGCCAATGGTCAGGACGATCAATACCTGAGCGTCGAGTTGTTGATTGCGGCTTCGGGCAGTTTTACGTCGTCGGATTCGCTCGACATCACGCTGCAGTATGCTGATGCCACGAATCAGGCTGTTGCGATCAAGCGGCTTGCACAAAATGTCTGGTTAGACTACCGCATGCTGGCGGACTGGCAGCAACCCGCTGTCCGCACGCCGGTGATGGCTGTCGGCCAGAACGGTGGAGCCGCCAACGGGTTCGCGCGCAGCACCGGCACGGCGGTGGATGCAGCAGCAGGTGAGAACTTCTATCTCTTCCGCGCTACGACGCCCGCTGATGATACCAAGACGCTCAATTCGATATCGATCGCCGATTACACCGGTAACGGTAATGTTGCGGTCTTTGCGGTGTTGGCTGTCAGAAAGGCACCACTGGAAATCGTGACCGACACACTACCCGATGCGATCGAAGGGGAGCCCTACGCAGTTATGATTGACGCGTTAGGAACACCGCCGTTCATCAACTGGACGGCATCGGGCTTGCCAGCGGGCTTGGAACTCAGCTTTACAGGTGAAATCGTCGGTACGCCGTCAGCCGGTAGCGCCAGCGGTTCGCCTTATCAAATTACCATCGACGTCGGCGATAGTATCAATGACTTCGATGCGAATTATCCGCCGGAATCGGCGACGAAGATGCTGACGCTGACGGTCACTGCCGTTAGTTCGCCAGCCGACGTCGACGATGATGGCGATGTGGATCTGACCGATGCGCAACTGCTTAGCGGTGTGCTCGTCGGCAGTATTACCGAGATGGCCAATCCGGTCGTCTTCTCGCGTAGCGATATCAACGGCGATGCGGCGCGCGATGGCAAAGACATTGCCGCGTTCCTCGCCGAATTGGGTGGCTAATACGCCCTTGCCAATGAAAAACTGAAAGACTCAATCAACGGTCGGTGGTGTGTTGCCACCGACCAAAAAAGCACTAAGAAATCTGAGTGTCTCGGCGGTTGTCGTCGAGACGGAAACTCCACACAGCGTTCCTGCTCGATTGAGGGCGGAACACGAAAGGAAGAAGCGATGAAGCTTAAGACTTATCTCCTCAGTGCATTGTTGTTGGGCGGTTTGACCGCCGCACCGGCGTTTGCCGGTGGTGATGATCACGACCACGAAGCCCATACGGACTTCGAAGTCGGTCTGAACATCGACGGCTCCGGCAATCTAACTATCGCCGGTGACGAGGATCTGCTCAGCGGCGTCGAGTTCATCGAACTAGAACCCGGCAGCGGTTTCTTTTCCGGCGGTTTCGCCGAAGCCGTGCCTGGTTTTGAAGCCGTTGAAGTAGACGAGCCCGGTGAAATTCTCGCCATCGACACTTCGATGCCGCACCAGATTTCGCTGGAACGCGTCAGCTTTAGCACCGGCTTCGAAATGTACGATGCGCCGTTTTCGCAGATTCTCACGGCCGATGGCATGGAGTATCAGTTCATCCAGGAAGCCACCGAATCTGGCTTCCATAATGATCTGCTCTACGCTAACTTCGGCAACCTCGGTGATACGTTCTCTGCGACGTACTTCCTCACCGATGCATCGGGCACCTACGGTGATTCTGCTCCGTTCACGCTCAACTTCGTGAACGTGCCGGAACCGGCCACGGCCGCGTTGTTGCTCATGGGCACTGTCGCCGTCGTGCGTCGCCGCCGCTAAGTAACTTCGGACGCTTTCCGAGAGGGGGAAGAGGCCCTGTGATGGCTGAAGCTTCGGGATGCAAATGCCCGTGGTAACGGTTTGCGGCCTCAAGTTCGGGCGGTCGTCCTAAATCCTAGACTTCCGTGGGAGTGCTCCGGCGAGCATTCTTAACTTGCGGATCACTCCCACGCCCCCAGTTTTTCATTGGCAATATCGCATAAGACCCCGCATCACCAGCGTGATGCGGGGTTTGTTTATGCGCCGCCGGCGCTAGACTATGCGTATGAGCGATGCATCCCAAGACGCGCGACCCGTTTTGGTAACGGGGGCGACCGGCTATATCGGTGGTCGTCTGGTGCCGCGACTGTTGGAAGCAGGCTATCGCGTGCGTTGTTTGGTACGCGAACCGCGCAAACTGGCGGATCGGCATTGGATCGATCACGAACGGGTCGAGATCGTACGCGGCGATGCCGACGACGTAGCGGGTTTGACCGCGGCGATGCGCGGCTGCGGCCCGGCGTATTATTTGATTCATTCGATGGAAGCGGCAGGCCCGGAATATCGACGCCGCGATCGCGAACTGGCACAAAATTTTGCGACTGCGGCAAGCGACGCCAGCATTGAGCGCATCATTTACCTCGGTGGCTTGGGAGAAACGGGCGAAGGCTTGAGTGAACACCTCACCTCACGCCGCGAAGTCGAGCAAGCGTTGGCAAGCGGCTCGGTTCCCGTGACCGTGTTTCGGGCGGCGATGATCATCGGCTCGGGTTCGGCATCGTTTGAGATTCTGCGGTATCTCGTCGAGCGCTTGCCGATCATGGCGACGCCCAAGTGGGTCAAGACCGAATCTCAGCCGATTGCGGTGCGTAACGTTCTGTTCTATTTAGTGAATTGTCTAAAATGCCCGGAGTCGGTCGGGCGCACGCTCGATATCGGTGGCCCCGATGTGATGCGCTATCGCGGGCTGATGCAGGTGATGGCATCGGAGCTGGGCTTGCGCAAGCGGATCATCGTGCCGGTGCCGGTGCTGACGCCGCGGCTCAGTTCGATGTGGATTCACCTGGTTACGCCGCTGAGCCATCGCATTGCCAGACCGTTGGCCGAGGGCTTACGCAATCGCGTGGTTTGTCGCAATGACGATGCGGCAAAGATGATGCCGCAACCGTTGTTAACGATTCGCGAATCGATCGAAGCGGCCTTGGGCAAGATTCAGAACCGCGAAGTCGAAACGGCCTGGTCGGCGGCGGGGCCGATACCGGGCGATCCGGATTGGGCGGGGGGGAAGACATTCGTTGATGAGCGCCGTATGGATATCGATGCGCCGGCCTCGTGCGTTTACCGTGCTGTTTGCCGCATTGGCGGGGGCCAGGGCTACTACGCGGCCGATTGGCTGTGGCGTTTGCGCGGTTGGATGGATCAATTCGTCGGCGGGCCGGGCCTGCGCCGCGGTCGGCGCGATCCGGAGAACGTGTCGTTCGGCGAAGCGCTCGATTTTTGGCGGGTGACAGGCATCGAGCGCGATCGGTCGCTGCAACTGCGCGCCGAGATGAAGCTGCCGGGCGAAGCGCTGTTGGCGTTTCGCATTGAGCCGGAAGCCGACAAAAAAGACAAATGTCAATTGATACAGACGGCGCGTTTCAAACCGCGCGGGCTGATTGGCTTGGCCTATTGGTATGCCGTGGTGCCGCTGCATGCGATTGTGTTTAATGGGATGCTCGACGGGATTCGGCGCACGGCGGAGGAGATGGCTATCGAGGCAGTTGCAAAAGCGTGACTCAGGTCCCGATTGAATTGCTTCGTTGACTAACTGTTAGAGACCGACAGACTGAGACTGCGTAAAAAACGACGCAACCTTTTCCGGGTCTAATGTACCGTTCGTTCGCAAGCCCGAGCATACATCGATGCCAAATGGTCTTACCGCTCGGACGGCGTCGGCAACATTGTTTGGTTTTAAACCGCCAGCCAGAAATACTGGCTTGGGCGATCGTCGAACGAACTCGGCGCTGATTTGCCAGTCGTGCGTGCGACCGGTACCGCCCAGCTCGGCGATGGCTGCCGATGGTCGACCGCTATCGAGTAAGAATGCGTGAACGAATGAGGCGTATTCGTGAACAAGCTCGAGCGCGCTCTCGTCTTCGACGTGAATCACCTGCACGCGACGCACGTGCGGCACTACCGTTGCCAATGATTCCTGCACGCTTGGTTCAACATGATTGACTACTTGTACCGTGTTAACGCCGCAGTAACGCACGTGGTCGGTAATGTCCGCAGCCGTGGTGCGCGACGTCAACAAAAACGTTGCAATCGGCGGCGGTACTTGTCGAACGATTTCGCAAATGAGATCGTCATCTATGGTGCCAGGACCGGACGGCATATCTCCGACCAGACCAAGCGCATCCGCGCCCGCTGCGATTGCGAGTTGCGCTTCGTCAGTGGAACTGATGCAACAAATCTTTATACGTGTTCGATGCATGTTGGTTTTTGGTTTTTGAAACGACGTCGGGTGGCAAACAGGATCGTGGTGATCCGTTCGTTCTGCTGGTGGCGCCCGTTGAGACAGCAACTCCCTTGCCATCAAATTTATTGCTAAAGCAACTTGGTGATGACAATACACTCCTTACAGGAAAAAGTTCGTTATATTTTTTGACATCGTAGAGGAATGATGTATCTTATCACTATGGGTCGCGAGAATATGTTTATGTCGTTGTTGCTAGGTCTAGGCCTCTTACCTTCCGAACCGGAGGGCCGCTGCCTTTGCGCTTAGCAATCTCGTAAGATGAATTGCATGCAAAGCCTGTCGGTCCGAGCGGACCGGCAGGCTTTTTTTGTGCGCTCATCACATCTTGAACCGGCAGCACGCCGGAATCGACCAACGATTTGGCCAGGTGGCCCAATTGGCAGAGGCGGTGCGCTCAGAATGCACTGGTTGTGGGTTCGAATCCCACCCTGGTCATTGGTCGCGCAGCGGTCGAAGGCAAATTGGCAAAGCCGCCGGCATGAGATGCCGGTGTATGTGGGTTCGAGTCCCACCGACCGCAATGTAAGAGGGCCGGGTAGCCCAATTGGCAGAGGCAGCGCAGTTAAGATGCGCGAGTTGTGGGTTCGAGTCCCACCCCGGCTAGTTCTCGAAAGGTAATAGTTGATCGCTGACATTTTTCGAGACGAGCAGCGAAGACGCGGGTAGATTTACCCTCCTAAGAGATTGGATGGGGAATATTGCCGACGCACTTGGTGATGGATGATGAATGGGAAGCGTAAGCGTCGTTGGCATCATGATTGCATTTGGCACTCATGGTGTGTGTTTGAGAGGAGCTTCGTATGCCGCAAAGCAGAGTTCACTATCTCGTCGTTACCGTACTGTTGATGATGCCATTGGTCGGTACCGGCTGCGACGCTTTTTGTGAGGCGTTGGGCCTGCCCGCCGAAGTTTGTGAAAATTTGGCGCCCACGACGCCCGTCGGTGGCGGTGATTTGCAAGTGACGATCGATGTGCGCTTCATCGGCGTCAGCGATCAGTTCTTCGAGCGCATCGGCGTCGACTTCGATCTTAGCAGCGAATTCGAATCGGCGGGCCTACCCGATATTGACACGACGGCCATGCCCATCGATCCGTTTCTAGCCAACGCGTCGGCGCTGGGCGGTAATAACGGCACGACGTACTTCGGGCCGGGCAGCATCGATCGCAATACGTTCTTCTTGCCCATAGTGCCCGCCGGCATGTTTGGTGATGAGATTCGCACGTTTCCGGGGATCGGCATTGATTTTGACATTCCGCAAAATAACACGCCGCTGAGTAACCAGTTCGACAACACACCGGGCGGGGCGGTGCTGGATACACTGTTTAGCGACAGTGACGTCGCATCGATCAATTTCGCACAACTAAACACGACGGAAGTCACGCTGCTGCTATCCGCGCTGATGGCTGATCCGGATACGGCAATCCTGCGCGAACCGCAGCTGACGCTATCCAACGGGCAACCGGCGGTTTTGGTAAGTGATAACGAAACCGCGCCGTCGTCGGACATTGAGCCGGAATTTATGCCTGCGTTTAACAATTTCGCCGGCGTCGCGATGACAGTGCGCTCGGGTCCGATGCTCAACATTGTTCCGGTGGTTTCTGCCGATCGACAATCGATCGCATTGAACATTCAGCCGGTGCGGTCGCTGGTGTTTCCGTTACCAACGACAGCCAACAACAGTGGTACGGTGAGCACCATCGAATTTCCGGTCATTCAATTTTCCAATATTGAAACCACAGTCAGAGTCCCAGACGGCGGCACGGTTTTGTTGGGAGGGATTCGTCGCCTGTCAGACGGCACACAAGTCAATGGCGTGCCGATTTTGAATCAAGTACCGTATATCAACCGGTTGTTTCGAAACAGCGCGACGATTCGGGATAGCCAGACGCTGATGCTAATGGTGACGCCGAGGGTGATTATCTTGGAAGAAGAGGAGCAATAGGATTGTTGCTCAGGAACCGGTTATTGCTGGATGTTCGGCTTGCATGACCCACTTCATTTTTGCATCGTGCTTGTGACTGTCGCGAGACTGGCTTGACGAAAAGAGGAGGCAGATACCCGGCTGCGGCAACGACTAAAGCCACAGCCGTGCTCCTTCATTTCGTTAGTCATTTGCAACATCGACTAACGCTTGCGGCGCGTTGTGACCAAAGCACCAAGAATTATCAATGCACCACTGGCAGGTTCCGGCACCAGTGTGATCGATGCGGATGCGAAACCTTCGTTCGGACGGGAGATAACGCCGTCAAATGACCATACGTATTCATTTGTTCCCAATACCGGGAAGCTCTCGAATCCGGTCGTGGCGGTTAGCCCAAGATCTTGCTCGAACACCAACACATTGTTGGTCAAGTCGAACAATCCTGTCGAGACGGATGCCTCCGTTGGTGTTAAGCCCGTGAAATCCCAGGCCAGCTCGACCGATCCATCTGCGGTGGGTGTGAAGGTGTGGTTAAGATTTACTGCGACTAGGGCGTCGGGTGCGTCCGCCGCGAAGCTGCCATTCGCCTGATTATCAGAGAAGGAGGCGGTGGCGAAATGCGTGGTCGAAAATGTAGGGTTCGCACTTTGACCGATTGTCGTTAGGTTTAAATCGGACGAAATGCTTGCCCCGCCGGCAGCAAGTAACGTGAATTGGCCGTCGATGTCGATCCAATCGAAGATTGGGGCGGCTCGGGTGGTTGTACTCGGCCCGAAGGCGATCGCGCCAAGCGTGAGTAGGGGGAGGAGTTTTTTCATCTTTCCAATTCCTTTCGTTGGGTGGTTACGATATTTCGGATGACGCTGCGATGGGTCGGCTTGTTTGTACGAGCCAATGCATCGGGTCATCGTTGCCCGCTAGGTGTGGGTTAGTTCCCAGTTACCAGCAACAGATCAACAAACGCCGGAATGTCCAACGCGTTAAGGATGCCGTCGCCGTTGATATCCAAGAGTTCATCGGGGCAGCCATTACCGAGCGAGCCTTCGCCGGTCAGTTCGAATGTCAGATCGGCAATGTCGGCACCGTTAACGGCGCCGTCGCAATTGGCATCGCCGACAACCAGTATGGAGTTCACGGTGAGGTTGCCGAAGGCGAACACATCTTGCGGGGGGCTCGAAGGAATGCCGCCGGGCTGCACCCAAGCGAAGGTGCCGGTGCCGGTTTGCAAATCGAGATTGAGTGAGAAATCGAAGTTACCGAACACATCTTCGATCACAACTTGGTCATCGCTGAGTTCGATCAAGCCGGTACCGACGTTGTCGATAAACGGGTCGAACGTGTACGAGCGGTTAGGTGAGAAGAAGCCGCCGAAGAACTCGAACGACGCGGTGCCCAGTTCGTCGTCGACAACGAGGCGGCCACCGATATTGAGGGGCAGGTCATTGGGTTGGGGGTTGGCAGAGAGCAAATTTCCGTTGATCACGGCGAAGGTCAGGCCTTGGGCGCTACTCAGACTTCCGTCGAGGGCATAAATCTGAGGCGCGGCGTTGGCCGCATTCGCCCACAGTGCAAGAGAACAGATACTTCCGGTCAGGTACTTTCGATTCATCTTCGTAATCTCCTTTGGGTTCGATGACTCGTTTCGATGCGCGCAGATTCTCCACCGCCGGCAACGCGCCGGTTCAAGAAAAGCGAAGAAGCTGCAATGAGGATTGGTTAGGGCACAAAAAAAAGCACCCCCGTCGCCCGGACGGAGGTGCTTATGCGGTCTGCGGACAAATACGCGTAATGATTACGCGGTTCGACCTTTCGCTAAGCGCACTCCGCCCGGGCAGCTACGGCGGCAACGATGCCGACGGCTGTGGATGCAGATACAACGCTTGGCGATGTGATTGAACATAAGAGGTAAGTTAGAAAGTTTGTGCGGATGCGTCAATAGATTGGAAGCGGCTTAACAAAAGATTAACGGACTGTTGGTTTGCATATGCAGTTGGAAAGAATCGGCTTTGGTTGTTTGGGAGGATCGCGATGGATCGATAAAGCCTTGAGCTGCTGCGGCTGGTGACAGCGAGCGTGATTGTTTTGGAGAAGGACGAGCAATAGAGAACCGCGATCAATATCAGGCTTCCTCTTGTTTACTTGGTCGGACGGATATTTCGTATTGAGGGAACTCACTCGTCAGAATATTCATGGCTTTGGCGGTACTCACGCCCCATTGGTTTGAAAATGCGTAGGTCTTACCATCGAACTTTACTAATTCATCGTCGTCGCAAAACCATCGACGGGCATCAAAGGTCTTGTTAGCGCGTGCCGCCTCTAGATTCGCTTGGTGCAGAAAATGGTCGCTGGTGCATTCTCCGTCCACTGTCCACCAAATTCTATTAGAGTGCCACGTGATTAGCGTCGCGATCTCTTCTGGGCTGATTCCTTCTTCTACTAGCGTTCGCGCAATTAACAGAATGGCTCGACGCTTGTACATTTTTTTATGCGCCACTGAGTCGATTTGGACGTCATATCTTGTCCAGTCTTGGCCGGATTTGCGCGACTTCCGTTCTTTCTGGCTTTTTTCTTTGACTTGAACTTGGTATTCAGCAGCTTCTGGCAATGGTACGACCTGCTGTACGTCGATAAGCAGTTTGCCGTCAAATTGGTACGGTCTTAGTCGTACACAGACGATATCTACATCGAAGCCATTAAGCCACAACACAGAGGTCGTAAGTTCCTTTGAGAACTCCGCAGAAACCAAAACGATGCGTACGGCCTGGCCGAATTCTGTATCATCGGCTGCTTCCCAATCCAAGAAATCCAAAATGGATTGTTCGGGATCAGTTTCATCATTAATATTTGTCAGGAATGCTCGCCGTGCTGCGACAGCCTGTTCGAACGTCATTGTCGAAACCATCGCCGCATAGCGAACCGCTTGTAACTCCATATGACCGCCGTCTTCGGTTCGCTTTAGCTCTATGACGACGAGATTCGCTTCCTTATCCAGACCCAGTAGATCTATTCGTCGTTTACTTTCATCCCAACCGCCATACTCTTCGGCCAAGATAAGCGTTTCCGGGCAAACGACATCGAGTTGGGTGCGCAGCAATCGCTGCAAATCTTGTCGCTCTTTAATACCCGATTGACCAAAACTGGTGCGAGGCAGTTTTTCCAGCCTATCCGACTGCAGTTCGTAGATCGCCATAACTGCTAGTATTAACCCAAGTCATTCTTCAACACAATCCGATACCTCGGCTTGCCGCTGCGCAGTTTCTCCATCGCCTCATTCACCTGCGACAGCGGAAACTCCTCCACCATCGGCGCGATGCGGTGTCGACCGGCAAACTCCAGCATCCGGCGCATGGCCCATGGTCCGCCCGTAGGGGAGCCGCCCAGAGATTTTTCACCGCCGATGAGCGGCATCCAGTTCGATTCGTACTTTTGCACCGCGCCGACGATGTGTAAGCGACCGGTCGGCTTGAGCGCTTGCACGTAGGCATCCCAATCGAGCGGCACGTTGACCGTCACGATGATCATGTCGAACGAACTGGCCGCGGCTTCGAGCGCGGCGGCGTTTTTGGAATTGATGAAATGATCGGCACCCATTTGGCGCGCTTCACCTTCTTTGGCCGGGCTGGTGGAGAAGGCCGTCACTTCGCAACCCCACTTATCGGCAAAACCAATCGCCATATGACCCAGCCCGCCGATGCCGACCACGCCGACATGCATCGTCGGTTGGATGTTGCAGCGCAAGAGCGGATTGAACACGGTGATACCGCCGCAGAAGAGCGGTCCGGCGGATTTTGGATCGACACCTTCGGGCAAAGGGAATGCCCAAATCGCCTGACAGCGCACGCGCTCGGCAAAGCCGCCGTGCCGACCGACGATAGTGGCCATACCGTCGGGTACGGACTGACACAAATTGTGATCGCCGTTAACGCACAAGTCGCACGTCAGGCACGAGCGCGCCGTCCAACCAAGACCCACGCGCTGGCCGACTTGCAAGTGCGTGACCTTCTCGCCAACGGCGCCGATGGTGCCGACAACTTCGTGGCCGGGCACGAACGGGTAGGTCGTGATCTCCCAATCGTTGTTGAGCATGCTGAGATCGCTATGACAGATGCCGCAGTATTCGAAGTTAATCTCGACTTCGTCGTGGGCGAGCGGGCCAGGTTCGTATTCGAAGGGTTCAAACGGTTGACCAGCGGCAGTGGCGGCGAAGGCGCGGATGGGCATAGCGGGCTCCAAAAGGGTTGATGATCGTTAGCATCGTATCACGAATTCAACGGTTCGTGTTATGCGCGGTATTGGCAAAGCAATCACCGGTAATGATCCGTGATTGTTTTCAGAAAGGCGACGAGGGTGCCACGGGTCTGCTTGCAGCCCGTCCAAAGATGCAGGAGTTGGCTTTTGGTGATTCAGTCGATCCAAATCGGCATCGAGCGTTGGCTTCTGTAATAAAGTTTTCTTGGAATTTAGGCTTCTCGACGCTCAAGCGCCTTGCCAATCAGATAGTCGTAATGAGTACGCGTCAACGGGTTTTTGCTATTATAATTTGTTGAGAGGCGAGCGCGATTGGTCAAGCAGACTCGTACAGCTGTCCGAAAAGGGATTCGCTGCGCGATTAGTGATCATATTGGTAAAGAGTGATCGCTCAGCCCTCCAAAAAAAAGAGCAAAAAATTCTGGACCGACCGGTCTGTAATTGCTATCATCTTCTCGATATGGCTAAAGAAGGGCGTGGTCGCCCGCGAGAATTCGATCCAGACGCGGCTTTGGAGAATGCCATGATGGTATTCTGGAAGCATGGCTACGAGGCCACCGGTGTCGCTCAGCTGTGTGAAGCGATGGGGATTTCCAAGCAGAGTTTGTATGACTGGGCCGGAGATAAGCGCGGGCTCTATTTGATGGCGTTGGAGCGATATTACCAAAACCGTGTTTGTGGATTGGGGCAACATCTTAGTGAGGAAGGCTCACCGCTGAAAAACCTGATACATTGTTTGGATGCGATCGTGGCGTATGCAAAGCAACCAAATTGCATAGGCTGTTTGTTGACCAACAGTCAAAATGAGTTTGGAACCAGCGACGCGGAGCTGGGCAAGCTAACCGCGTCGGTAGAGAGCTATATCGTTGCCGCGTTTCGCGATGTGCTGGAGCGCGCTCAAGCAGCCAATGAAATTCCCAAAGATATCGACTGTGAAGCGATGGCTACTGCGCTCGCCGTCATTCGCAACGGCCTCATGCTCGCGGGGCGCGCCGGTCAGCCGGCAAGTTTCATGGATCAGACCATTCAGACGGTAAAAACAATGCTACGAATAACGTAAGCGAAACGAAAAAAGCCGATGCGTGCAATTTATTTTGGACCGATCGGTCTGAAATTAGAGTGGCTGCTTAGTTAAGCGTGCATCGGTCGTCGCAAATCCTCGAATATTCAAGGAGAACGCAAATGGAAATTCGGGCGCAAAAGCTCGTCGAAAGCGATGTGTCAAAAGTCTGGTCAATAATCGGGCCGGGGTTTGCAGACGCGCATCATTGGGCCACGTCGATCACGCATTCCGAACTGAAAACAGGATCGGCCCGATGCGAAGCGGCACCCTTTTCAGGTCGGATCTGTCAAACAAGTATTGGAGCGGTGGATGAAAATGTCCTGTCATACGATGCCGTCAATCACATCATTGAATACGAGGCCTTCAGTAGTGCTATGCCGGGATTTGTAAAGCGGCTGGTCGCCAAGTGGGCGTTGTTTTCGATCGACGATCAACGGACACGTGTTGAGATGAATTTGAATGTCGAGATGTCATTTCCCTTCAATATCTTGATGCGACCGATGATGTGGATTCAGATGCGCGGCATCATGAAGCAAACACTGATTGATCTTAAGTATTTTGCGGAGACCGGTAGAGCGCATCCGTCGAAGATCAAAGCACAGCGCAATATATCTCAAACAGCATCCTGACTGCTGGATGTCCCTTTATAGCCGAAATTCGTCGGACGTCCTTCGAGATTTGTGCCCCGCTCGTGTTGGGCTTCGAAGGCTTCGGCGCACTAATGCCGCAGGGCGGCAAGGAGAATCGTCATGTCAAGAATCTCATCCCTCATCGCTTTAGCAGTCGCCTCGGCGGTTGCGATGTACGGAGCAACCACATTGATTGCCGACAACAACCCGACGCATGCGAAGACGCATGCGAACAAGGCGTTGCGGACTCAGCGCAATTTTGTGATCCACTCTCAGCGTTCGGCTCCCCAAGAAAGCAAGATGGTTCTGGATTCGTACGTGGAAAATTTTAAGTTCGTGCCCAATCTATGCGGCGTAATGGCGGATTCGCCGGCGCTTCTGCGATCCTATTGGCAACTGCAGCAAAACCTGCGCTCCATGGGTTCGCTGACGCCGGCGGAAAACAATGTCGTACAGATGGCGATCGCCGTGGAGAATCGGTGTCAATACTGTGTCGCCGGTCATTGCATGGCGGCGGGTGCTTACTTCGGAAGTTCCGCCGAAGAGATCGAAGCCCTACGTTCGCGCAAGCAGCTGCCTCAAAAGAAACTCGATGCGCTTCGTCGATTCGCGATCGATGTTTACGAAAGCAAAGGGCGTGTTAGTGATGAGAGCTTGCAAGCGTTCTTCGCTGCGGGCTACAGTCGACAACAGGCGCTGGATGTCGTTACCAATATCGCTGCGAAGGTTATGTCCAATTACACCAATCAGATCGCCCGCACGCCGTTGGATGAGGCGATAAAGCCGTTCGCAAAGGGACTGCCTTTTCAGGAGGATCGTGCGATATTGTCGGAGTAGCGATGTTACCCTGACCAACGGGTTACGATCAGCTGCCGACTGATTGTTAAACTACAATCGTAGTATGTGATGAGCTTACGAGTCGTTCGCTCTGAGAAGTAAAGTTCTAACAATCAACAAGTAAGCGCGAGCCATCAACGATTGATGTTCTCGCGTTTTCATTTTTACTTCCTGTATGCGTGAGTTTTCTATGACTGCAAGTACCCCGCGATTGCAACGAGTCTGGTTGAGGCCTGTGCAAGGAAGTCGGAGTCGGCTAATGCCAATTCATTTGATCACGATCGGCATCGCGCGTGTTCGCATTTGAATGCTTTTGGGCTTTTGTAGCGCGCGCCTGATCGTTGCATTGTGAATAATCTGACGCGTACCGCCTCCTCGGGAAGGGATCTGATTGGTGAGGAAAATCCGACTGGGGCCTTCGTTTCGTCCTGCGCTGTGGCACCGGTTTGCGACCGGTGTTCGCAGAGGTTATTTGAATCTAAGAAAGATGATTTTTCTTTGAATACTTCGATTTTATAAGTTGAAAGCCCTCGACGAGTTACAGTGACCGCTTCCTGACGGGCGCGGCTCTGATAAGCGTGCGATGCTTGCTTTACTATGCGCGCAATATAGTGCCGACATAAATGGGGCTACTCGCGCCGCTTCGCACACGGCAGGCACCGTTCAGTGGCGGGGTACACTTCCAACCGCATCAAATCTATCTCGCGGTCGCAACCGGCACAGATACCGTAGGTGCCGCGTTCGATGCGCTCCAGCGCGGCGCGAATGGCGGCGATATCTTCAGCGAGCCTACGGTTGGCACCTTGAGCCATGGCCTGCGACTGCAACGCATCCATGCGCGACAGGCGACCGATGCGCGCCTGGTCGAGCGCGGTGCCTTTGGCGGATTCGAGCGACGCCTCGAGGGTTTCGGTAAGTGTGGCCAGTTCGTCGGCGAGTAGGGCTTGCATACGTTTTTGGTCGGCATCAGTCATGAGTTTACCGCCGGCGAGTTTCTTCTTGGGCGAAATCCGCCATTTGACATCGTAACATACTGAATCTGCTAATGATGACCCAAATGAAAGTTAATGTTTTTTCTAGACGGGCAGGAAGTCCACAGCCGCCGTATCTTGGAATTCCATGATCAGTTGCCGGATGCGGCCAGATACGATGACCGGCATGTTATATCGCGAAATTCTGAAAATATCGGCATCACCGACTTTTTCAGGATCGATTCGCAATCCACCCACTCGTTTGTAATCACCGATCTTTTCCGGTCGACCATCTGCCGCGGTCCAACGCGAAAATGCGGTCGTTTCACTTTCACTAAAGCAATCTACCTCTCTCACAATATTGATGATCTCCTGATCCTCGATGCGGTTGATGATCGAGAGCGGGATCCGCTGGATATCATCGCGCACGATTTCTTCGATTGCCTCCGATAGTCGCGGATCGGCGTAAACAATATCGAACGCACCCAATAAGATTGACGTTGCTGTTCCAATCTGTCGCAGCGATGAGAATAATGGTTCGTCACAATTCCAATGCTCACAATGGGTGAAGTACCAGCCGTGCACCAACTCTCCTGCTGCATTCATAGGCTCCGAGAGATACCAAGAATGTGCGGCGGCCGCACCCGGTGTAAGATGAAAATACTGTCTAGTCATGTTTAGCCAAATGCCTTTCGAGTCAAACTACTCGATTAGCCTTTACCATCAGGTTCTGGTCTCATAGGGGTATTCTATCAATTGCGGAGCCATTGGCATGAGTCGAGAACAGCTAATCGAAGACATCAAGCGGGCTTTTCCGGTTAAGCCGGTGCCGAACCGGGTATGGTTGGTCGTCGACGGGAGTCCGGAGTCATACGAGGTCTCCCTTAATTTTGAAGATGTCGCCTGGGATCAGCTAACCGAAGATGATCTCAACACCAAGCTGCAGAGTGATCTTATTGCAATGTCACCGATCGGTATTCGTTATTACCTGCCGGCGTATCTGATTAATTCGCTGACGTCGGTTGAGTCTGCTGACAGTGCTGTCTCAATCTTCACGTTGGTTGGTCGTATTTCAGACAAGCATCGGGATCGGATCAGAGAAAGCGCAAGCGAGCTTTCGGCGGAGCAAATTGATTTGGTGATTCAGGTGATCCGAGAGGTCGAAAAGGATAGACCGTATTTTGCAAACTACGACGAATCCATCAAATTGTTGAAGCAGATCGCGGCAGAGCGCGCGTGAATCGCTCGATGTAAAAGACATTTTCATCGGCAGCGCATGCTTGCCTGGATTTTGAACGAAGAAATAAGTGACAACGTAATTGAACGATAATGGTGCACGGCTCAGCAGGAATTGTCGGATCGATGACCCGACCTACAAGTCTAATCTTGGCGACTGCCCTTATATCGACGTGAAACGCTTCTCAGCATCGAAGAAGCTCTTGGTGACCAAAAATCATCATTGGCAAACTCGTCAAAACGCGAATAGGCTTCGGCAAGCGTCGAGCCAACGGCTAACTCGACGAATTCTGCCGGGCCGGCCACCAGAAAATAGTCGTCAGTCGAACAAATTAAAGAAAAAGATTGTTCTCGGGGAAGCAGCGCAACATTAAAATGTGAATATACTCGATTGAGATTGAGAAGCCCTTTCTTGGTCGTATCAAATACTCGATTTGTCTCTACGCCACTCAACTCTTCTATTAACAGTACCATCACTGAATCCGCGCCCATTGAGTCTGCAGCATTGCTGATGAGTTCAGCATCGTTATCGTCGAAGTGTAGTGCTGATTCAACGGGGACAACCGTCCATTTCTGTGTGCGTAAGAAGTCTGCTCGAAACTGCCGATGGTTGTCGAGTGCATAACCCGGCCACCGATTCGCTTCTGTAGTCCATCGATCATTCATTGATTTCAAATCAGCTTCATCTGCCATGCCATTAGCATTAAACAATTTTATTGAGCACTACAGAAGCTATATAGGCAGTGACCGACAGGTATTTTCCTAAATGGAGAACACGCAGGAATTGTCGGGTCGATGACCCGACCTACGCCTGTCGCAATCATCGCTCAGCAATGCGGGCCGGCGTCGCGGCGCTTGTTACGGCTGCAAATACTGCGGAATCCCGCGCTCGGGCCAGGCTTTCCAGCCAACACCGTAGGGAAAGCGCGTGTCGAGAAACTTGGTTTCCACGTGACCGTCCAAAAAGCCAAGCGCGTGTTGCGAGAACCGTCGATGCCAACCCATCACCTGAAAACCGTCTCCGTTATGGTCGGCGCTGGACATCAAGTTGTGCATATACGATTCGTAATACACGGTGAATTCGGCGGCGTCGCCACCGACGAGTTGCGGCAACATTTCTTTTTCGTAGCGTGCTAGCCGTGACCGCGCCCAAAAACTGGAATAGTAGTTTAGCCAGAACCAATTGACGGCGTAACTGGTCCCGGCAACTTGCCAGGATGACTGCGAACTATGCGGGTCGACATCCGTTTCCTCGTTAGAGATGCCCCAACCTGGCGTGCGATCGCCGGGGCAGATGTAAACCTCGGGTCGGTCGTCGTCGCGCGCGGTCGGTGCGAGGTATTTTGCTAACGGTCGTTCTTCCACCCGCCAGCGGGCCAAGTCGATATTGGTGCCGAATTGTTGCGTGATCGTGGTCGGCAAAAATCCGCCCCAAACGAACTGCGATGCCCAAGTCGCCTGCGGGTGAGGGTTTATCCAGGGAACTTTGAGGCCGTTGTCTTCCATGTACATGAGCTGGGCCGTCATGATCTGCTTAAGATTGCTTTGGCACTTCATGCGCTTGGCGGATTCCTTGGCGCGCGAGAGTGCGGGCATCAACATCGACAGCAACAGCGCGATGATGGCGATGATGACAAGTAATTCGATCAGCGTGAATGCGCTGCGGCGGTACTTCATATTCGTTTCCCTTGATAAGGGTCTGCAGAATTGATGGCGTCTGAGACGATTGCCGAGGGCAGATTGCCGACGGCGTTCATGATGATCGATTTCAAACTCTCCCAAATTGGCAGTATATCGCTCGAAGGCCATGCCAAGCAAGAAAATGTCGTTAGCTCTTTCTTGGGCGTCATCGAGTGCTTAATGTTTCGACTATGATGGCCCCGATGGCACGAAAACGGCGATGGATTGCGGCGATTCTGGCTGTTTTGAGTGGTGCGGGGTGTTTTCAACCGCCGCCGGTCATGCCGGAGGAGCGCGAGCGCGGAACGATCATTCTGTTGCCCGGCGTGGAGGGCAATGCCTGGCAGTTGAAGCATGTCTATTCGCGTTTGCGGCGCGCGGGCATCGACCAAGCGATTGAAATCGTGCCGTGGGGTTCGCCACCGCTGTCTTCGATGCAGAACTTGACTGACTTGCCGCGCAACCGCGAGCGCGCGGCGGCGATTGCGAATAAAATCAAAACACTCCGCACAGACCATGCCGATGCGCCGTTGACGTTGCTCGGTTATTCCGGCGGCGGCGGCTTGGCCGTGTTATCGCTGGAAGCGTTGGAAGACGGTACGACGGTCGATCATACGATTCTGATCGCCGCAGCGATTTCGCATTGTTACGACGTGCGACCGCTATTGGCGAAGTCGCGGCAAGGCATCGTGAATATTTATAGCAAGCGTGACGCCATCGTCGGCGCGTGTACCGAAGTGTTCGGTACCATCGATCGTCAGCAAGTGCGTTCGGCGGGGCATTGCGGTTTTTTGGATGACGACGGCAAACTGATGAGTTGTGACGGGTTGACGCAAATCGAATGGACACTTGCATGGGGTGCTCACGGACACGGCGGCGGGCATTGGGGCTATTTGTCGGGAGCGTGGGCCGAGGCGGTGTTGGCGCCGTTGGTAGTGCGGTAATGGTGCGACGGAGCATTGACGAACGCGAGTAGGTCGGGTCATCGACCCGACGCGGGATGGCGTGCGACGTCGATTCGTATAAATTAACGCCATTTACGAAATCAAATCTCTTGCCCGTTTGAATAGCTCTGTTATGTACGGCGTGGAATTGTCGGGTCGATGACCCGACCTACAGACTCAATGAAGCTAGGGCAAAAGGACTATCGCTTACTAGTTTATACCTCGATGAATCGGAGGGGGAACCGGGGACTTTCGCGACGACTTCGATTGGACCGAATGTTGAGGCAGAGCGGCAAGCGCGTGATGGGTTTTGAAGACCGAATCGAATTTCTGAATACACCCGTGAGATACTTGGGTCACGTTCGGAATCAAGCAGAGTAGGTCGGGTCATCGACCCGACAGAACTGAGCCAACGAACCGGCTATAGGGTGCGATCTGATTTATCACAATAATCTTCGCAGGTGCAATGGCTGAGGTCGCGTGTCTTGCCGCGTCGGGTCGATGACCCAACCTACAAGCTTGGCTAAATGAACTAAATGAGATGAATTAGATGCTCTAGCCGAGATCGAGTTTCTGATAGTCCTTGAACTCCATTAGAGCTACACCGGTCGGATTAAGCTGAAGGACTGCCTCAGCAACCAGCTCAGTAATAATTACGTAATATTGCCCGCGTGGGGCGAAGATATCCTGCTGATCCCAATCCGATTCGTCAATCCTGCAACCTTTTAGATAGGGCAGCTCTCGCGTTCCCTTATTTACAATCACTCGTTGCGCCTTATCAAGAAGTAACTCTCCCGATTCACCCTTGACAATGAGTTGGTGGTAACCAGCGATGGGGGCTCCATTAATTCCCATTAGCTCGGCTGGTGCTGTTTCCCACCCGGTTGCATTTGACTGTACGAGAGCATCGCGGAATCGATTCGATATGAGCCAAACGCGCATGACTCGCATGCAGTCAGCCATTAGATCTCCGCCAGTCTGATTAAATCTGATTGGTGACGCAAGAGACAAGTCACCCCGAAAAAGAGAGTACCGTTCATTTGAAGTAAGACCCCTATCAAATTCGAACTCCGCCACGGCCTCTTTTTCCGGTCCGACCTCTAATTTACGAAGCAAATGAAATGTCATGGCCGTGCTTTCCAAGAATTCAAGTGGTTGACCTCACTATCTCGGTGATAGTACTAGGTGGTTCTACTTGTCTGATGAAGAAGCTTGGGTCGATGACGTTACTTACATAAATTGCAACTGCCAACCCCGGCTCTTACCGTCCCCCAATTTCCGACCACAACTTCGCCTCCGCCTGCTTATATTTCGTCTGCGTCGTCTTCAGGTCTTCGCGCAGCACTTGTAGGTCTGGATCGTCGATGGGGATGTTGCCGTTGTGCAGTTCCGAAAGGCTCTGCAACCGCGCGGCGGCGTCGTCCACGCTGGTGGCGGCTTCGGCGAAGCTGCGCGCGGCGTCGAAGATGGCTTGCTCTTTCATCTCCTTGGCGTCGGGTGCGTTTAACAACCGCCATGGATGACGCAGCACGTATTTCACGCCGGTCTTGATATGGTCGGAGCTTTCTTTGAAGTTCACCAACAACCGATTGATGTTCTGACGGTTGAGCACCACGATGCCGCGGGTGGTGTCGGTAATGACATTAAAGTCCTCAAGCGACGTATTGAGTTTGTTGACGCCCAAGCGGATTTGCGCGATCAGGCTGCCGGCCTGCTCGGCATCTGTTTCGCGCGCGATGTTGCCAGTGGTGGTTTCCACATTGGCAATCGTGCGATTGAGCGAATCTTCGTTATTGCTTAGCAGTCGAGAGATGCTCTCGATGCCAACATTGAGCGTGTCGAGTGTGGTGTGCAGCTTGGTCAGCATCACTTCGGGTTGGTCGCGATCGAACTCGTTACGCAAGTTGGTCGTCATGGCCGCAATGTTGTCAGCGACGACCTGAATCTTGGTAATCAGCGTATCTTTCTCTTCCTTCGTAAGCTGCACCGATAGCGACGAAGTGATGTCGTTGACATCGCTTAGCGATTTGTTCAACAGGGCCACCATCGACGCTTCTGCTTCGGGATCCAGCTGTGCTTTGATCTGCCACAGCAGCGAGCCTTCGCGCGTGCCATCCAATTCGTTTTGAATCGACGACAGCGCACCGGCAAAGCCGCCGGGCGGTGAGCCTTCAATGAATTCACCGTCAAACGGCTTACCGTGACTGCCGAGATCGAGCCGAATGATCGCCGCGCCGCCCAATGCGGGTGCTTCGGCAAAGGCGGAGCAGTTTTCGCGTAATACGAGGTCGTCGCGAATGTTCGCGGATACCTGAATGTGGAACTTCGGCTGACCGTCGTCTTTGGAGGGTTCTTCGCGAATTAACTCAGCGTTGGTGACCTTGCCAACCGTTTGCCCGCCGACCAGCACGATCGCGCCTTCGTTGATCGGCGGCATGATGGGCGTCGGCGCAAAGCGGATGGTGACCGGCTGGGCACCGGCTTCGACATCTTTGCTGATGGATACCAAAATCACGACGGCCAGCGCCATCACGATCAGCGTGAGTAATCCGAGTTGTAATTCGTTGCGTCGTTGCGCCATTAGCCGTTACTCTCTTCCGACAAGACCAGCAGTTTCTCGAATTCGCTCATGCCTTCGGCGTCAGTCAGCGGCCCCTTGGTAAGCCCGTTGAGAAACTGGTTCATCAATTTTTCTTCGCGCGTCTTAAGCTGCTCGACCGGCGTATCGCGCAGCGCTTCAAATTCCGAGCGGGGGCCTATCTTAAGCACTTTGCCCTGATCGAGCATGACCATGCGATCGGCAATACGAAAGGCCGAGTCCATTTCGTGCGTGACGACCACGCTCGTGACGTTAAGTTTTTTCGATAAGTCGATGATGAGTTCATCGATGGCGGCGCTGGTGACCGGGTCGAGGCCGGCCGAGGGTTCGTCGTAAAAGAGAATCTCCGGATCGAGCACGGCCGCCCGCGCCAAGCCCGCGCGTTTCTTTTGGCCACCCGACAGCATCGACGGCATCTTGTCGCGATGCGGCAGCATGTGGACTTGTTCGAGTTTGAGCGTAACCACGATATCGATAATGTCGGGGTCGACGTAGCTGTGCTCGCGCAGCGGCAGGGCAACGTTCTCGGCGAGCGTCATCGAGTTAAACAACGCGCCACTCTGAAACAAAATGCCGAAGCGCTTGCGGATTTCATTGAGTGCCGCGTCGTCCAGCCCCACGATATCTTTGGGGGCATCCATATCGCGCGTTTTGTAGAGCACCTTACCGCTGGAAATGTCGTACTCGCCGATCAGGCAATTGAGCATCGTGGACTTTCCGCAGCCCGAGCCACCCATGATGATGATCGTCTCGCCGCGATAAATATCGAAACTGACGTCGTGCAACACCACATGCTCTTGCCCGTCTTTGCCGGGAAAGCTCTTGCGAAGGTTCTGAATCGAGATGACGACTTCTTGCTGGTCGCTCATGAAACTGTCTTGAACTCATGCACTTGTAACAGCAGCCTCGAAAACCTACCGTCGATTGGAGCCGCGCTGTCCGTCAGAGCCGCGCCCGTAAGGAAGCGGTCACCGTCAGAATTACGACGGTCATTCAAACCTCACACAAAACACGTTTGGGCGCGAACCACCCCGCTATAGCCCCGCTCGAACGCCCAATATACCATCTATTTCTTATTCGTCGGCATCTGGCTGTGCGATTCCCCGCAGGCGGCGTCAAAAAATCCGCCGCCGCTAATCCAAATTTCCGCCAGAGTTACCGACCGGCGATCAATCTGGTAGCGTACTACCGAGATCGGCACCGGGGGGAATGCCAACGACCGGCGCCGCGAGCAGATAATGATGCATCTTTCACGTGGGGGAAGACCTTGGATCAATTCCAGATCAACGGCGGTAAGCGACTTAAAGGAACGATTCGCGTCAACGGCTCGAAAAATGCCTCGTTGCCGCTGCTGGCGGCCGCGCTCTTGACCGAGGGCGAGTCGGTTTTTCGCGATTTGCCCGACCTGAGCGATACCAATCACATGATGTATCTGCTCGAAAAGCTGGGGGTGGCCGTTTCGCGCGAGGAAGAAGGGGCGATTCGGGTACAGGTTGAGGACGAGCTGAATTGTCATGCCGAGTACGAATTGGTGCGCAAGATGCGGGCCAGCGTCTGCGTGATGGGGCCGCTACTGGCCAAACGCGGCAAGGCTCAGGTCAGTTTGCCCGGGGGGTGTAACATCGGTTACCGCCCGGTGGGCCTGCACCTGCAGGGCTTGGAAGCTCTCGGCGCAGATATCGATCTGATCGGCGGCGATATTCACCTGAAGGCGAAAAAATTGCGCGGTGCCGAAATCTTCCTCGGCGGGCCGTTCGGTTCGACGGTGCTGGGCACGGCCAATGTCATGATGGCTGCCTGTCTGGCCGAAGGCACCACGGTCATTGAGTGTGCCGCCTGCGAGCCAGAAATTGTAGATTTAGCCGATTATCTAAATCGGTGCGGCGCGCAGATCACTGGGCACGGCACGCCGCGCATCTCGATTGAAGGCGTCGATCAACTGCGCGGCTGCGAGCATCAGGTTATTCCCGATCGCATCGAGGCGGGCACGTTCATCATTGCCGCCGCGATTACCAATGGCGACGTCAAAATCGAGAATTGCCGGCTCGATCACCTAATGGCATTGGTGGACCGGCTGCGCATCGTCGGCGTAAATGTCGAGCGCAACCCCGACGGTATCGTGCAAGTGTCATCCTCGCGCCGCCTCGAACCCGTGACCATCACGACGCAGCCCTATCCCGGCTTTCCAACCGATCTGCAGGCGCAGGCGATGGCGCTCTTGTGCCTGGCCGATGGCAACAGTGTCATCACCGAGAAGATCTTTCCCGATCGGTTCGTGCACGTGGCCGAACTCAACCGCATGGGGGCCAAGCTTCGCAAAGAAGGGCCGACGGTCATCATCGAAGGCGTGAAGAACCTTGTCGGCGCGCCGGTGATGGCCAGCGATCTGCGTGCTTCGGCGGCGCTGGTGCTGGCGGGACTGATTGCCAAGGGCACGACCCACGTATCGCGCGTGTATCACATTGACCGTGGGTATGACCGCATCGAGCAGCGACTGGCGGCGATCGGCGCGGACATTCGGCGCGTGCCGTCGTAGCCCGCGCGAATTGATTATTGCGATTCGCGCGTCCGCAGCTCGCGTTCTAGCCATTCGTGCTTTCGAGTTGTTACGCCGGAGCGATCTGATTTTTTGAAGTGCGTTATTCGTCACATGTGTATTCACATTTAGCCCCCGGCCATTGGCCGGGGGCTAAGTTTTGCGCGATAGCTTAATTCTTTGCGCATGGCGGATACCCCGTCTTTTTTTAACGCATACGTCTGACAACAAACGACAACCCTCTCCATTTCTCGGGTGCCATTAATTTTTAGACGCGCTGCTTGCCGACCTTAATGGATAGGTGGTTGGCATATTGGGTGCCGCTGTTCTTGGACCACTTCACGACCGATTGCGTTCGTCGACGATTTGTCAGCTACACCGGCTATTAGCCGGTGCCACAGCGCGGCCGTCGTTCTCAATCGTGAACAGCTGTCTTGTTACCGAAAGCGGAAACCCAGAATGGCACGTCGCTCGGAAATCTCTGCATCAACAAGCTTAATTCCTATTGCACGATCGGTGGCGACGCAACTCGCGGACGAAAAGGGCGACGCAACCGCATCAACAATCATTGTTCGCCGCCTGTTGCAAAAGATTGAATCGGTTGGCGATGAGAAGTATTACACGACAACAACCGACGATCCATGGTCGCGCTTAATTGCTGACTTCTTTGCGGCGGATAATGCTTGCAACAATGGTGAGCATCGTCGGAGCAATCACCTTTCCCGTCTGGCCGCGCTCTACGAGAAGCTGAATCAAAAGGATGGCATCGGTGCAATTTACACGCCCGCCTGGATGGCGACGCTCATGGCACAGCGTGCATTGGTGGCCAAACTAGCGTCGACGTTATGTACTGAACAAGCGCAGATCGAAGCACTGTTTATCAACGAGAATGTCGGTTGCAACAAGGACGGCATTGCGACGAAACGATGGGCAAGCAGCCATTGCAAAATTCCCCCTCCCTTGCAGGGAGGGGTTAGGGGAGGGTTGCATCCCCTGAAGAAATCCAAACTTCTGCAAACGCGCAGTAAGTCAAAATTCGATCTTGAGATATCTCTTAATGATGTTGCTGATGTAATCTGCAAACTCACCATCATCGACCCGGCCTGCGGCAGCGGCGCGTTGCTGCTGGCCGTCGCACAAGTCGCAACCAGAATAATGGCTTGTGCAGAACCACACGACGATTCCTGGCGTCGTGACTTCCTAAGTAATCTGTCCGGTTTCGATATCGATCCGGTGGCTGTCGACATCGCACGCGCCCGTCTCGCTGCATGGGCGGGTGTTGAACGCGATGATCCAGAGCTTCGCAATATCGTAGTGCGCGATGCGCTTAACTCCGATGCAGACATTCGCCACGCAGACATCTGCATTATGAATCCGCCCTACGTACCGACCTATTCACGACGATCCGATTCGCGTGTAGCGGCGACGGTCAACGCATATGCCAAGACGCATCAATTAACGGGTCGTCTAAATCTGTTCGGTTGCTTTATGCACCGGGCACTCGATATCACCCACACCGACAGCGTCGTTTGCGCCATCGTGCCGGATACCTTCGGCAGCGCCACGGCCTACGAGCCCTTACGCGCCGCCTGGCGTCAACGGTTCGAGCAATCGCATTGGCTGACAGTCGCGAACAACGTTTTCGACGCCCAAGTCGGCAGCGTTGTCGTGACAGCAGGTCCTGCAGGAATGACCAAAGCGCCCTTACAGGCGGATGAGTTAATCTACATCGAGCCAATTCAGCTACGCCAACGTGTGCCCGCAATCGCGAAAGACGGTCGCTTGCTGATGTTTCGCAACCAAACCGAACAAGACATCTGGCAAGCCGTGCAAGATCAACCCGCGTGTTTCGACGAATTCGTGCGCAGTCGCGATGGCGTCAACACCGGCCCGCGCTATATGCGCGATATCCTGCTCGACCCGCAACACGTTAGCCCGACGGTCATGCCCTTGATCGAAGGTGAAGATATCGCAGCCCAAGGGTATGGGGTAAACCCAGCGCGCCGATCGATCGACTACAACCCCAACCTGATCGACGTCGCCGCGCGCCGCGCCGGTGCATCGTTACGCGATCCGGAGATTTTCAATCGCCCCAAAGTCGTCACGCGCCAAACCGCCGACACGTTAATCGCCGCCGTCGAACCGCACGGCGGAATCGTCGCGCTCAACTCGGTGCATTGTCATCAGTTGCTCGACGCACCGGTCGATCTACTTTGGGGTTTGTGTGCATGGCTCAATGCTCCGCTGACGAGGCTGTATTACGCGCTCGATGGTGGCGAACAACGGAAAGTCTTGCCACAAGTGCGCATCGCTTGGTTGAGGCAACTGCCGGTACCGCGCGAGTTTCTAAAGTGCCTTCGCGAACTAGCGCCGTTGGCAAGAACTGTCGCCGCCTCCTCACCGGCAAAGGCCCAACACGCATTCGATCACGTTCATGCGATTACGTGTGCTACCTGCGGTTTAGGCGATAAAACCGAAGCCGTCCTCTCGGCCTATCTCGATCGCTTCCCGCGGTTTGCCGCCACACCGTCCAGGGCGAATCCCGAACACGATGCCTCTGCTGCCTAGAGCAAATTTCGTTCGAGTATCGCGGGCTTTAATAGAAAGGCCTCAATCTTCTTATCAACGCTACCGGATTCGCGCGCCCGATCGGCATGTGTGACATCCCGAAAGCAGAAACGACACGTAGATGCCGGCAGGGATCGTTGGAAAATTGCACACCGTTTTCAACGGTGGTTGTACAGGTGAGCCGGCGCGTCTTTCGTCCTGTAAGGACGATGGGAACATCGCATGGCATTCCTGCTATCCCTCCGGGATGCAATACGATACGGAGACTTTGCTCCCCCCCACGATGTGGGGGGCTATTTTCCTTTGATCCCTCCGGGATAAATTGAAGCGCGATCATCCCGTGGTCATCGCGTCATGTAGCAAGGCTAAATTTTTCGATCAAATCTGACTATCCGAACCGCGACAATTGTTTGAAACATGCTTTTGATTCGGTCTCTCTCTACCGTCCGAATATCTATCGTCCTCAAAAGAATGCCTGGCTACCCGGTCCCTTCGCTCTCCGTCCTTTATCGCGCAGCATTTGCAGACGTAAGACCCGATTCCGCTGATCGATCGCGCACATCTTGCCGATTTACTGGGCGGAGGTATCAAAAGCATGGGAGTCGATTTCGCCGATCGTCGCATATTCAATCGCAAGCACACAGGTGGCCGGTTGCGCTGGTCCACCAATGAAACGCTCAATGCCCGCGATGGGTTTTTGCGGGATTGTTCGCGCACCGGCATGGCGCTGGTGGTGGACCGCCGCGACGCCCCGATGCCGGGCGACCGCATCCGCATCGTGGGGGAAGACGGCAAGAACCGGCAATACGTGGTACGGGTCAAGCCGATCGACCGCGACCGCGTGCTGGTGGCGTGCCGGACGGATACACGCTAGCGGTAATCGCGGCCCCTCGGGCGGGGGCGGTGCGAGCCAAAATTTAGGGTGAGTTCGGTAGGAGGCCCCCGGCCCGCGGCAAGACGCACCGTCTGCCCGGGCCTGGGTTTTTTCGTGCCGCTTCGACTTAAAAATTGCCTTCCGCGAACGGCTTGGATAATTGATGTCGGCAATACGCGACCAGCTCCAGGGCCAAGCACTGGAGACGTTTGATTTTGCCCTGCAAGCATCGGCGTCTCGCCGGTCGGGCGACCGAAGAAGCACCGCTGGGAAAACGATACCCAAACTGTACCCAAGGCCACTCCTCACCTTGTCCAATCTCCCAAATCCCATTAAGTTACGGGGCTTCGCAATGCCGGGAGGCCCCGGCTGCCCGCACCGCCGACCGCTCCGACGGCTGGGTGCGGCCTTTGCCATAACGGACGGAGCGGTACGTCGCTAACGGGTCGCACCCGCCAACCCTTCATTGGGCGGTGCGATGGTAACTGTCGGCGGCGTGAACGAAGGAGATTTCTGATGGGTAATTACTGTGGACCGAAGGTGCGCCTAAGCCGCGCGCTCGGCGTGCCGATCGCCGAAACCCCCAAACACATGCGCCTGCGTCGGGAAAGCCCGCCGGGCATGCACGTACTGCGTCGCGCCCGCCGCAAGAGCCTGTACGGCCAGCAGCTGATGGAAAAGCAGAAGCTCGCTCGTTACTACAACGTACGCGACGGTCAGATGCGCCGCTACATGGAAGAGGCCTCGCGCTCGAAGCGCACCACGCCGCTCGTCTTGCACGAAATCCTCGAAACGCGTTTGGATAACATCATCCGCCGCCTTGGTTGGGCGCGCACGATTTGGCAAGCCCGCCAGATGGTGTCGCACGCACACTTCAAGGTGGACGGTCAGCGCTGCAACATTCCGTCGTTCCGCTGCAAGCCGGGTATGAAGATCTCAGTGCGCGATAAGAGCAAGAAGTTCGTCCGCGAGATGAGCGAAACGGCCGAGTTTCACCTGAACCTCGATTGGCTCGAACGCAACGACGAACAACTCGAAGCGAACATCGCCCGCATGCCGTCGCTGGAAGACAGCCGCATTCCGTTTGATATCGATTACAACCTGATCGTTGAGTACTACAGCCGCTAAGGCGCGTTTTATTCATTACAGAAGTATTTTAGGAAATTGAGTGCGAGGCCCATGCCGCTACGGTGTGGGCCTTTTTTTAAGTTGTTTGAGTGTTTTTTAGAGTATCGGGAGTGCGCCCCATGGAGAGTTGAGGGCATTAGATGTACTCCTAATAAAATGTTGATTTCCTACGCATAACTCCTGATAATTTAGTTTTGATTCGAAGTAAAGGAGAGCGAATGTCCGAGCAATCAAAAGACTCTGCGAAATTGATAAAGGAGTCTATCAATTCTTTCGTCCAACAAGTGGACGGTCTAGCTGACGCTGCGCCGGTGGTGAAACTTGTGTTGGATGCGTCTGTCTCACATTCTCAAAGGCGCCTTGATGCGCTGATCAATAACGACGTTGTCGAAAAAAAGAAAAATGACGACGGAAGCTATAGAGTCGTCATGCAATCTGACGCGATCGCAAAGGTTATTAGAGCATCGAAGAAATGTGGCGCCTCAGCAATTGCTAGACAGCTTGTCTCGCGATCATTCCTTGTCGCTCTAATTTCACAGTATGATGCATTTCTCGGTAACCTAATCAGATTTATGTACTCCGCTCGCCCCGAGATGCTAAGAGGCAGTGAGCGCACGATGACGTATTCCCAACTTTGTGATTTTTCCTGCTTAGATGATGCCTGCAAGGCAATTGTAGATAAGGAGGTCGATGCCGTACTTAGAAAAAACCACGCTGATCAGATTTCCTGGCTCGAAACAAAGCTCGATATAGTGCTAACACAAGACGTAGCTCATTGGCCCGAATTCATCGAAATAACAGAGCGTCGAAACCTGTTTGTTCATACTGATGGAAGAGTTTCTGATCAATATCTGAGTAATTGTAAGAAGCATAAAGTCAAATTTGGTAAGGACCGCGCAACAGGTGATGTTCTAGAATGTGATGGAGCATATCTCCGTCGAGCTAGGGCGGTTGTTTTTGAAATTGGAGTTAAACTTGGTCATACGATGTGGAGAAAGTTACTCAAGTCAGATATCGAGGCCGCGGATTTCCACCTAAATACAATAGCCTACGAATTAATAAAGCGTCACGAGTACGATCTCGCCATAACAATATTGCAATTTGGGTTAGATCAGAAGCGACACTTCAGTGAAAAATCACGTTTATTTTTTCTAATTAATTTGGCTCAAGCTTATAAATGGAGTGGAAATGATCAACGGTGTCACGAACTTCTTGGGATAGAAGATTGGGATGCCCGCAGCAATGATTTGTTACTCGCTGCAACTGTGCTAAAGAATGAATTCGACGAGGCTCTCCGTGTAATGGAGGAAATTGGTGCAAATTCAGAGAATGTTGATACGGGGGCCTATCGAGAATGGCCAGTCTTTAGGGAGTTTCGCAAAGATCCGCGATTTGCAGAAAAGTTCGAAGACCTGTTCCACGAGAAGTTGGTGATCGAAGAGGAGAACGAGGAGATTCAGACACTCCACGATTTAAGTGAATATGTCGTGAATGCAAGCGCTAACGGCTCGGAATCGTCAACTGCAGTGGTTAAGGAACCGGTTAATGAGTCGCGTAGCTAAGAAATATTAGCGATGCTATGCCCACATGAATCCATCAGATTCTGGTTGCGAATAGATGACGAACACGAGACTGATGCGAGTCCATTTCGCTACCACCCACATCCAAAACTGGCAGAATCTCGCCTGCTGGCTAATACTACAGCAGTAGCAGTAACACAAACCCCCTCGCCAAGATGAGGTCCTACACCATGTCCCGCTTCCTCCCCAAACACGTCGCCCTCTTGCTGATCACCGTTTGCGCTGCCACTGGCTGCGACATGACCATCTTCCCGATCTGGGAACCCAACATCTTCGAAACCAACCCGGCCGAGTTGGGCACCTTCGGCTTCAACGAAGCGCGCTTCGAAATCGATGATGGTGCCGATGGCGAGCCGGTGGGCTTTACCGTGTTCACGCCCGAGGGTGCGACCGAGCCGTTGCCGGCGTTCGTGTGGGTTCTGGGCTCCAACGTGCAGGCGTATTACCACCAAAGCCTGCACGAAGCGTTAGCCAGTTGGGGGTACGCCGTGATCGTGCCCGACACGCGACTGCTGACGTTCACCGACTTCGAATATCACAAACGCAATACTGATATTGCGCTGCAAGCCGTGCAAAAGGCGATCGATGGCGACTTTGGTGTGCAAATCGATGCCGAGCGCATCGCGGCAGGGGGCTACAGCATCGGCGGCACCATGGCTGCGTTTGCGGCGGCGCAAGATGACCGCATCAAGGCACTGGTCTTTTGGGCACCTTCCGATGCGCCGTTTTGGACGGGCGTCGATCCCGATGCGCTCTTACCGATGGTCGATATGCCGTCGCTGTTCTTGCTGGCCGAGTTCGACAACATCACGCCCGCAGATGGTTGGCCCGCGACGATGCAAAGCCTGATGGCGGCCTCGACCAAGACGGTACAAACGATCGAGATGGGCTTACACCTGTTCTTCCAACAGCCGACAGGTGCGGATAGTGAGGACGATCCGGAGACGACGCTCACGCGCGAAGAGCAGCAGGGCATCGCGATAAACGCGACGCGGGTGTACCTGAACGAGCAATTATAAGTTTCAAATCGCGGCGTTCGGATCATCAATACATTGATAGCAAATGACATTCACCTGTGGCAGTGAGCCACAGGTGAATGCTGGTACGTCGCTCAATCGATTGCTCCTCCGAGAAATATCACGCTCCTCATCATTTTTACTCGTCGTTGAGGGTCTCCTTCCTGCTGTTTGTGTTCTCGATGCGCTTACTCAGTGCTACATGGAGTTTTTCAATTACACGTCGTGTTCTCGTCCGTCACGAAAAAGCCACCACGACCGACCGCAACGCTACCATCGGCTCTGAGTTCGACTGGAACTTGACCGCTACCCGTAAAGCCCGTGCTCGATTGCAACGTGGTCGTGTTCAACATCAATTGGCCATCCATCTCGATGATGTTCCATGTGCCCGTGCTTTCGAAGATGTCTTCGCTGCCGTAGCCGTATCCTGCGAATTGGCTGACGGATCGATACGCGAACTCGCCGGATGAACACAAGTCGGTTACTTCGTGATAACTGGAATAGGACTGGCCATTTCCGTCGCTGGACAAGTACGTTATCCGCATGCCGGCCAGTTGATCCTCTATCTGGCTTGCGATCGCATCGGTTTGAGGTTCGTCGTCTGTTTCTGGAGGCGGATTACCAGCATCTGGGCGATCATTTTCGCCGAAATCGTCATCCTCAGCAGGAGATTCCGGGGCTTCCGGTTCGGGGCTTTCATTGTTAGCTGCATTGTCGCCGCCAACGACAATCGTCACTTCAGGAAGTTGATCGCACCCCATTCCATTCGCCAAGGTGGCGGCTAACGTCAGTCCCATCAGCATTTTGCAAAACGTGTTCATCGTTCATCCTCGCTATTCGCGGTTTTCGTTACCTCGCAACGTCTCAACGAGTGACGCCATTCACTATCAACTAGCGATGGCTCAATACGGGATGGACACGGCGGAGAAAATATTTTTCGGCGAGGGAATCTGACGTCACGGCGTCATTGCCGTGTGGACAGCGGCGCAGAAGAAAGGCATCAAGGTGCTCGTCTTCTCGGCACCCGCGAACGCACTGTTTGGGACGGGGTGCGATCCCGATGTACTCTTACCGATGCTCGTTATGCCGTTGCTGTTCTTGCTGGCCGAGTTTGACGGCATCACGCGCGTCGACAGCAGGCCTCCTACGTTACAAGGCCAAATCGCTGATTCGGCCAAAACGGTCGAAACGATCAATATGGGATTACAATTGCTTTTTCAGCAGGCGACCGTGGCGGATAACGAAGGCGATCCGGTGATCATGCTTCCTTGCGAAGAAAAACAGGGGATCACGATGAATGCGACGCGGTCGTATTTGGAAGTCTTGGTTCCATAAGTTGTTACGCAAAAAAGACGTGCGTATCATTGCGTGGAATGTAAATATACAGGTATCTAAAACTGAATTACCTTAAATTTATTTATAGCTGAAAGCTCGCACCAATTAAGAGTTTATGAGTAAGGTGTCGTATTATTCGCAGTCGTTTTCATTTGACTAGAGCGATTATTGGTCTATATTTAATTTCATCGGGGGGCCGAGATAAGTTCTTGGTAACAGACAACTATGGGTGTTTGAGTTATGTTGTCGGTCCTCGGTTGATTTTCCGCCGTTCACCTGCCCCATTTCTTTGCAACCTCTAGTTTAGGTTTTCGATTACGCAAAAGCGTTGCGCACGGGGTTCGTCTGTACCGTGTGTTCGACGTGAAGGGAGAAGGTGCGCCATCGTGTTCGCCGGCGCTAGCTTTGGTGTGAACAGATCTGATCGGCCCTCAATTAGCAGTGATTTGGTAAATGGTACCAGGTCACGCGAGACGTCTTATTGGGAACGAATCGTACATGCGGCAGTCGCCGTCGTTTTATGTCCTAGCGGGAACAGTTGATGTGTCACTGCTACCGAAAACTGGATTGACGAAGGTTGAAAATCATTAGTCGATTGCCGCAAAGCATGCCAATGATTCGGTCCCAGCATTCTTAGAAATTCCCGAAAGGAATAACGCTATGTTGAATAATTGTTGGCGATTCTCATCATTGGTCGTTTTGTTATCGGCAGTTGCCGTGTCAGCTGCAACGCCAGACGCACCCGAGGCTCGAATCGGTTACGTAACGGGTTGGGACTTGGAGATCATCAATTCAACGGCTTGGTCGGAAGTAACGACTTCGTCTGATCCCGGTCATGCCGAAGGGGCGGATTACTATTATGAGCACTCCGCCGTCGACGAGGATTGGACGGCGATTGTCTTTTACCTTGGCGATGACGAGTGGACACTTAAGGTAACGAATGAGCACGCAACGCGCATACTCGATTACGTCGCCTTTCCCTGGGAAGACGCCGGCAAGAAACTGCACAGTACGGATGACGTCAGCGACAATATTTCATTTGGAACCTTTAAAGAAGGGCAAGCTCGTCGTCAGGAGGATCATCCCAATAATGGAACGGGTATTTTTCCGGCCCTGACCTACCCGGGTAGCTTCTTTGCTCCGTTCTCAATTAGTGCCGACTCAACTCACGCACGTATTGCATGGGCATCAAACTGGCCAGCCAAGCAGGTGTATCCCAATATGCGAAAAAATGGAATACACCTAATGTATCGAGATGACGAATTGGGTGAAGACGAGTCGGCCGAGTATAATTTAATCGTTAAGACGGTGACCGGCACTGCCAGCTCGGGCGATCACCCGTGGTATAAGGCCGCATTAGAATATCGTGATTGGTTGCGCGATCAGATGACGACCGACGGTACCTATCCGGTCGAGTACAACGACTGGATGATTGAGAATCAGGGTTTTCTCAATCTGCAACTTGAAAATATTACGACCACCGACCTCAATAACGGCAATGTCTACACGAAGTGGCAAACAGTACGTGATGACCTGTCATTCGTCCTAATGTGGGGCCAGATGTCGGACTACAATGGCTCTTGTTGCGCGCAAACCAGAACACTTCACTCTCGCTATACCGCAGCTAATTCATTTGACACCGGCAAAGATATTTACGACTTTGTCGATGATATCGTTGCTTACGGGCATCATGTCGGTTTTTATTCGCGCTCATTGGACCCTGATGAGACGCCGACCACTACCAATCAGGATTGGTGGGCGGATTGGTTGGACGACCAGCGCGACATCTGGGGAGCCAACGCGTATTACCTTGACGTTCTCGGGGCTGCTTATCACGGTGATCCGGATACTATTGTTGATTTCTTCGGCACTTCATGGGGTGAAGGAACCAGTACCGACGATCTTGGATTTGATGGTGATACCACCGATGATGGCCCAGATGCGATCATCGAAGGTGCCGTCGATATCTACCCATCTGCTTACATGATCAGCGGCGCATACGGCTCGGATACCTCTTCTACGCAAACCGGCGGTCCTCGATACACCCTCGAAGTGCTAGAGGCGAATGGAACTGATTCGGATAACGTGATTTACTTCCCGCGCTTGGCGACCGTCGTTTTGAATGATCGGATCTTCTACAGTGGTGAGTCCAATTCGGGCTGGCAGATGTGGGGTGATTTCAATTGGCGTAACGACGAAGTCGGTGCCACCTACAGTGAATCCTGGAATTACTGGGTCGAGCGCAATTCGTTCTTACAGGGCCACAAACTGGATGTCATTCACGAGGAATTACAAGACTACGCGACCGACAATCCGCGTTTGTATGATATCCTCGACTTGCGAGATGATCATCATTGGTGGAGTCGAAATATGCTCTATCAGGACATTGACGGTCTAACCAACATTGACTCGCGACTGCGCGTGCGACGATTTACCGACTTGAACGGGGAGAATGTTTTCGCTGTTGAATGGTGGGATTTTGATTCTGGCAGTATTCCAAGCCCGTTGCCTACTTTCGAGTACGATTCGGTTACGTACGATGCACCTGAGGCAATCTTCGGAATTGTCGAAACTGCGTTTAACTACGACGACACGAGTCCGTGTGATTCCGATGCAAATGGGACGCCGGATTACGCCGAGCTTGCTCCATGTCTTTATGACTTTGATAGTGACGGCGCAGTTGATGCAGATGATGTTTTTGCCGTCAAAGCGGTACAAGGAAACTGTAGCGGTTCGCCGAGCTACGTCGCAGCTTACGATACCGATTGTGATGGATGCGTCGATGAGGATGACAAACTTCGTGTAGATGCTCTCGTTGGTGAGAGCTGTAATTAGACTCTAGCCTCGTTTAGTCTCGTCTTAATGGGAGGCCTCGATGGCAGATTCGAGGCCTCCTCTCTTGCAAGTGTGTCCGAAAATCACTCCTCCGTCTTCGCATCCCCGCGCGCGAAAAGGATGCTCTCAACATAATTCAACACATCCGTCGTACTCTGTTCGTTATAACCGAAGTACTTGATCAGCCGCTCCTTGACGACGTCGATCTTCATTTAGACTTTATCAGCGACGCTTTTGACCGCGAGATATGCAGCTTACGAAACCCACTGGCCAATCGAGTCCAATTTCAGACCCTGCTTGGATTTTGAGCATTTCAGCACTTGCCCGATGCCGCTCAACGGGCCTTCCTGTGTACCAAGGTAAACAACGAATCCGCTGTCGGTCTTACTAATCATCGCGATTGAGGAATCACGGTTAACTTGATTTGTTTCCGGGTATTGCCCCGGCATTTTCGGCGTTGCAGGTCCGGATCGTACAAAGTCGACCAGTTCAATAAGGTCGGCTTCGAGAATGTCTACCGGCGTTGTAAATGGAAGCTCGTTTCCGGAGGGCACCAACAGCGATTCGCCGAATTGGCTATCAACAGGAGAAATCTGACAATAGGGCATGGGATGACGCCTAGCTACTGACGATTCCGAACCGGCATTTAACGCTTGTTGAAATTGTCTGCGATGTTTGTCTGCAACGGTGTTGATCGTAACAAAAAAGCCGTGCCGAATACGTGCCTTCTGTCGCTCAGGCGTGAAGTAGACGTCCACGCTGAACTCTGATTGGTCGTTGCGTACATAGGATCGCTGTACACCGATGAACCAAACCTGGGATCCTTTTGGTGAATTCGATTCGACATCGATAAGGATATTTCGAATCTGCTCGTCGGTAAGAGGTTGTTCTACAAATCGACCGATATTTACAACAGGTGGGAGTTTATCTGCTGCGGGCCCGTGTTCGGGATTTGCATCGATCGCTTTCTTGATTCGTGCGGACGATTTTTCCGATTCATCCGATTGACTCGCATTTGATCTGCCGCCTGGTTGTACCCTCTTTCCTTCTTGCAATGACAGCTCAACTTGGTCATTTTCATCCAGCTTGAAAAATGTCTCGTGACTGCGGACCCAGATCGTCCCGTTTGCTGCCACTCTTGCATCCCTGAAATCGATGGTTTCTTGATCGTTTTGAGCACACGGATTGATAGCCCGCTTTAGATAGCCGAAGACACTTGATCGTTGCTCACGTTTAAATCTGAGATCACTGGTTTCGATTTGGTTCGGCTCATTGCCTTCTGAATCGTGTAGAACAATGAGGTGAGACGTGGAGGTTCCGTATTGGGGCGTCGTGATTACATTTCCGTCACACGCTGGATGCACATTTATAGAATTGGGCACGCAATGACGTAATGCTCCGGATTCGACTCGTCTCTCAAAAGCGCCATCAATATCAAAGATCATCAGGTCATGATCGTTTTGGTTATAAAGCACGATTCTGCCGTCGGTCGTCACGGCGATACTCGCTGAAAAGACTAGCCGGTCTCGCCCGGACTGACCTTTTCCTGACGTGCGCCAGCGCTCGTTGGCTGCCTCATCGAATGCAATGATCTCGCCGTATTGGAAATGAGAATACCCGGATTCTGTCGGTACAGAGACGGTTCGATAGACGACAAAGCCTCCGCGATGATCGGGGGCCAACGATTGGACCCGTGGGCAATCGAGTGTCGCGAATTCTTTTACCACAGATGATGAAGTATCAACCAACCAAATTGTGGTCTTGCCATCCCACTTCGTTTCAGATGCGTAAACGATCCAACGATCGTTGGCGAGCCAGCGCACATTGCTTAACGAATGTCTGGACTCGTACCGCGGGAGCGGGATTTCATTCAGGATGGTCGCTTCAGCGTCAACTAATACAAACGTTGCATCGGACCCGCCGTCCATTCGGTAAAAACCGATCCGGCTTTGATCGTCGATATCCCAGTCTAAAATGGAATGGATCGCGCCTTGTTCTTCTTGACCTTGGATTGTGGCGTGATTGTCTCCCGCCGCTGCGTTGCGGTTTGCGATCAGTCCGAAATACAGGAACCATAGGACGAGAAAAATACAGGAGCGATGAAAATGACATCTCGACATGTTTTGGCTGAGTTGTCGTAATTGGATGATGGATGCGTATCTCATTGTGCGTGTCTCCGTGTAAAGTCAATCGAACACGTTGTTGTTATCCTAATCTGATACCATGCTGATTTGAACAGATTTCAATATCGAATATGTAGGAGCTAGGGAGCATCTCGCTAAGCAAGGATTTTGCTCATTAGAGAATGTAAGGTCCGAGCAGGCGAGGGGCTTCTTAATTGAATTAGAGAGAATTGTGCGCTAGATGAAAAAGCCCGTGGCGATTCGCCACGGGCTAAGTGAGTCTTGCTTGGTTCGTTGGTTCGCCTGTTAGAAAGGCACTTTTTCGTCGATCAACGGGAAGCGCCTACTCCTCCGTCTTGGCATCCCCACGTGCAAAGATGCTCGCGACATAATTCAACACATCCGTCGCGCTCTGCTCGTTGTAACCGAAGTACTTGATCAAGCGCTGCTTGACGACGTCGATCTTGGCTTGCGTTTCGTCATCGACGACGCCGCTGACGACGTTTTTGAGTTTTATCGTGTCGCGCTGATCTTCGAAGAGCTTGAGTTCTAACGCCTTTTGCAGGCGTGCGTTGGTGTTGTATTCGAACTTTTTGTTGTCGAGCGAGAGGGCACCGATGTAGTTCATGATTTCCTGGCGAAAATCGTCTTTGCGCGATTCGGGGATGTCGATCTTTTCTTCGATCGAGCGCATCAGGCGTTCATCGGGTTCCTCATCGCGGCCCGTATACTTGTTGCGCACCTTTTCCCTTTGCGTGTAGGCCCGCACGTTTTCAATGTAATTGGCGCAAAGGCGTTTGATCGAATCTTCGTCGGCGCTGATGGCGCGTTGCACTTCCGATTTGAGAATGTCTTCGTATTCCTCGCGCACCACGCCCAACAGATCACGATACTCTTTCTTGAGTTCTTCGTCGGACAACAGCGAATGGTGCGACATGCCGGCTTCCAACTCGTTCATGACCATAAAGGGGTTGATGCCTTTTTCGCGAATCGCCTGATCGCTGACCAATGCGTTGGATATTTTGTCCTGAATGTAGCGCGGGCTGATGCCCTGCATACCTTCGCGCGGCGCTTCGCCCAGCAGTTCTTTCACCGAGTCTTCGGTGTAACCGGGGATGCTCTTACCGTTGTAGAGCTTGAGCTTTTGCAACCGCGTAAGGCCGGCCTTCTTGGGTTCTTCCAAACGCGTTAGCAGCGCCCACATGGCGGCGGTTTCGATGGTGTGCGGGGCGATATGCAGGCCGCGCACGCGTTCTTTGTTAAAGTCTTTTTCGTAGATACGAATTTCGTCGTCGAGCACCACGTTGTACGGCACGTCGATCTTGATCGTACGATCGCGAAATGCTTCCATCAGCTCGTTGTTTTGCAGCTTGCGATACTCGGGCTCATTGGTGTGGCCGATGATCACTTCGTCGATGTGCGTCTGGGCAAACTTCTTGGGCTTGATCAGGTGTTCCTGCGATGCACCCAGCAAGTCGTACAAGAACGCCACGTCGAGTTTGAGCACTTCAATAAATTCGATGATGCCGCGATTGGCGATGTTCAATTCACCGTCGAAGTTGAACGCGCGCGGGTCGGAATCGCTACCGTATTCGGCGATCTTGCGGAAATTGATATCGCCCGTGAGTTCCGTCGAATCCTGGTTCTTCTCGTCTTTGGGTTGGAACGTGCCGATGCCGCGGCGGTCTTTCTCGCTAACCACAAAACGACGCACCACGATATGGTCGAGCACCTTTTTCCAATCGCCGTCGTATTTCTTGAGCAGGTCTTCATACGTCTTGCGACAGAACGGATCGAGGTCGCCTTCGACGCTAACGCGCTGCTCGGGCGGTAGTGCTTCGTTCAACATCGCCACCACATCTTTACGGGCGCGACGCGGAATCAAGCGCAGCGGTTCTTCGTGCATAGGGCAATCGTGTAGTTCTGTTTCGCCGTCGGGGCCTTCCAAGCGCCAAGCGAAGGTGTACATCGCACCTTCGTCGAGACGCGAGTAATACTCCAAGCCCTTCTTGATGAGTCGGCAGATGGTGCTTTTGGCAGAGCCCACTGGTCCGTGTAGCAACAAAATGCGACGTTCGGTGCCGTAGCCTTGCGCGGCCGACTTGAAGAAGTCGACCAGCGACATCAACGAGTTTTCCAGACCGAAGATGGCGTCGGCGCCGTTATCGATCGGGTCGGAGAAGAAGTTATACCGCACGTACTCCTGCCGCATCTTGGTGTAGCGCTCGACACCGAAGTGCAGGATCATGTCGTAAATGCGTTGATAGGCGTTGCGCGCGACGCGCGGGTCCTTCGTGACAATGTCGAGATAGTCGTCGAAGGAGCCCTCCCAGTACTCGTTTTTGAAGTTCTGCGGATCGACTTGATTGCTTACGGCCTGATAAATGGCGTCCTTACTAGGCATGAGCGCGGCCTCCGATGCGCGGCGTGGGCTACCGTGTGGATTTCTTAGTTATTGATCGGTTGGTAACCGGGAGAACACCGACAATCCATCGGCCTTTCTCGAAAAATCATATCGGACGAGTGGGAGGTATTCAAGCGGTGAATGTCATAAGTGTCTTAATTGCATGTATTTATGGATGATTATTGTTCTCGCTGCTTCCGAGAGCGGCAAGAATTCGCTGCCTCAAAGTTCTTCACTGGCTTTTCATAGGCCTTACGCATTACTGAATCCGTCCGGGTTGGCCGACGAAGCCGATCAGCAACATCGACACGCCGCCCCCGAGGCACAGGTACGGACTGGCTAAACACATTTCGCCCATGCTCAGTCCACTGAGATGGTCGGCGGCGGTGCTAACGCCCATGTAGCAGACCATACCACTCATACCGGCCAACGCGAACCCTGCGAACATCAGTGCTGTCATGATCCAATGCATCTTGTTCTCCCCGTTCTACTTCCCCACGCCCAACCCCTTGGGCTGTCGGTGTGACTATCCGCAGTCGGCGTGCCAAAAGAAGTTTTGCGTCCGGTTACGCGCAGTTCGCCGGTAACAACTTCAGTAATTAGCGCGTACCTTGGCTTACGCTTAAATGGACCTTTTAGTGGAAAAAGGTGGTGGGGAAGATTTACCACCCTGGGGATTGCTGGGCGACTCGGGTTTCTGATTTGCGGCCAGCAATTATCGGCTAATTGTCACAGATGGGTGGTGGCCAATCACGAATCGAGGTTTTGTTTTCATAGTGATTAGACAGTGACGACAGCAATTCAAGAATAATGGACGAGCGTTTGATAACGCACGGTTCGCCAAGAAAGCGAATGCGGTCTTCGGCTTCGGGCAGGGCCGAGTACGCCAGCAGGTCGACAATATCGGAAAGGGAAATATCGTTGCAATCAAAGATCGAAAGCCAATTGGCTTGCTTTGCTAAATCGCGCAGCGCCTTACAAGTTGCGAGGCGATGAATCTCGGTGCGCGCTTCGGCAACGATCGCCGCTGGTGGTGGGTCGCAATAAACCGGACTCAACGTTCCGCGCCGATAAGAGCGCTCATGGTTTTCCGCTTTGATTTGCGCGCGATCCACGCCTTCCAGCAGAATGTTGTAGCGACCGTCCGGCATGGTTTCGCTTTTGACGATGCGTCCCAGGCAAACGTAGGGATACACTTCGGCCTTGAGCGTGTGGTATTCTGCTTCGTAATCGGGCTTCAGCAAGGCGATCGCTATCAACTTGTTTTCGCGCAGGGCGTCGTACGCCATGTCCCGATAGCGCGGCTCAAAGATATGTAGCGGTAAAATCGCTCGCGGCATCAGGACCGTGTTGGGTAACGGAAAGATCGGAATCAGTTGGTCGTAGTCAATTGAGACCGACAAGGTTTAACCTCGAAAGGGCGTTTACCCCTCTAACGCTTCATTCCAGAAATTCAAAACCTGTGTGAGCCTAGTCGATCCGAAAGGGTTTTGCAGAATTGAAAACGGATCGTTGGGATCGATGCAGGCGTCAGAACCAAACTTAAGATACTGGATCATAGAACTCAATCATTGCGATTGCCGCTTCTGACGCTTCGTCACTTTTTTAGCAAATTCACACCGTTGTCGATTCTGACGTCAGCGCCGATGATGCGACGCATGGCGGATTCTTCCCAACCGATCACCATTTTGGGCATCGATGAGGCGGGCTATGGGCCGATTCTCGGTCCTTTGGTCGTTTCGGTATCGATCATCGATGCGCCGCGCGACCAAGCCAACGCCGATTGGTGGGACGTGCTCAGTGAGGCCGTTACCCGGCAGCCGGGTAAGCGGGATGCTCGTATTTGGGTGGCGGACAGCAAAAAGGTGTTCGATCGCAAGCACGGCTTGGGGCGGCTGGAGAAATGCGTGTTGGCGTTGTTGGCCAGTGGGGCGGAACTACCCCCCAACGGGTGGGCTCTGTTGAATCACATCGCGCCCGATGCGCTGGCGGCACTGCGTCGCCCCGATTGGTATCGACATCTCGAACAGCCCTTGCCGTCGGACAATGAAGCGGGGACTGTCCGCGTGGCAGCTGCCGGGTTGCGTCGCGCATTAAAACAAGCGGATGTCGGCGGCGTGCGATTTTTTTCTGAGGTCTTGCCCGAGGCGACGTATAACGAACGGGTGGCGCAAACGCAGAACAAGGCGACTGTCTTGTTCGGTTGTGTGCTAAGGTTGATCTACCGTGCAGCGCAAAGCGTGCCGGGGCGCCCGATGCGGATTTACGTGGATCGGCAGGGTGGTCGTTCGCATTACGATCAATTGCTGCGCAGGTCGTTTGAGGATCGTCGGTTAAAAATCGTCGACGAATCGGATGAGCGCAGTGCTTACGAGTTGCGTGACGCGCGCGGTGTGCCGTGGCAGATCGAGTTTCGGCAAGGCGGCGAGTCGGTTCACTTTCTAATCGCTGCCGCCAGCATGATGAGTAAGTACGTGCGCGAACTGTGTATGAACAGCTTCAATCATTTCTGGGCGGAGCAGATCGACGGGCTTAAGCCGACGGCGGGTTACTATCAGGATGGACAGCGCTTCTTGCGCGATATTGCCGGGGCGACGCGTGCGCTCGGCTTGCGACGGGAAGATTTAGTGCGGCAGAAGTAACCGTCAAAACGGCGAAAAGTCGAAACGTCAAAAAAAACAGGTTGGCGGTCTCGGATTCCGTAGCGCTAGACTACAGGTTGCGCGAGCTTGGTATTTTCTTGATCACGAAATTAATCTTGTATTGCAACAGCACTCGGAATCTATTTCTTCACCCGGCGTAACGGCATCGTCATGCAGCGTGGGCCGCCGAGGCCGCGGACCAATTCCGAGCCTTGGATCGTGACGCACTCGATGCCCGCTTCCTCCATGGCCGCGATCGTATGCGTGTTACGTTCGTAAGTGCACGCCACGCGCGGGGCGATGGCCAGCGTGTTGGTGCCGTCGGTGCGTTGTTCGCGACTGGCATAATGTTCGTCGCCGCCGCCGGTCCGCACGATGTTCACGTCTTCACCGAATTCGTCGCTCAATATTTGCACCAAATTGCGATCATCGGCCTTGCGCACGGCTTTACCGTCGGCATCGGGTTCGTAATGATGGATGTAGTTGATGTGTTCCATCACGCCCGGATACCACACGACCGTATTGCGATCGACGCAGGTGAATACCGTATCGAGATGCATAAAGGTGCGTTCGGTTGGAATCGGGATTTCATATACGCGCTGCACGTTACCATTTACAAACACTTTGCTGGCGACACGCTCGATGGTTTCCGAGCGGGTGCGCTCGCTGGCGCCGATAAAGACGGTGTCATTACTGATAACCAGAACGTCACCGCCTTCGACGGTGAACGGTCGATCTTCGGTTGGCTCGTCTGTGCCGCCATAGGCGAGTGGCTGCCCGGCGAATTCGGGATGATGTTCGAGCACCGCGCGCGTCAGGATGGTTTCGCGTACGCGTTCGACAAAGTGCATTTTGCAGGAGATCACGGCGTTGCCCACAACGACGGCGGGGTCGCGGCTGAAATAGGCGTTGGGAATAGGTTGCAGCAACGTGTTGTCGCGGCCCGCCGGCGGGGCGCGATGACCGGTGATCTTTTGGTACTCGGTGGAGGTTATCCCGGCGAACAGCACATCGAGAAGTTGCTCGTCGGAGAACTTCTTGTCGTCGAGTAGATCGTCAGTGATGGCCTGCACGTTCTCGGTTTGGCAGATTCTTTGAATCAGCGCTTCTTTTTGCGCGCGATTGTCGCGCAACAAATCTGCGAGCAGCGCTTCGAGGTAAACGACAGTCACGTCGCGGGCGCGCATCGCTGCTACGAAGGCGTCGTGCTCTTCCTGCATGCGTTTGAGGAAGGGAATATCCTCAAACAGAAAGCGTTCCATGTTGTCGTGGGTCAGGCGATCGATTTCTGGTCCGGGGCGATGGACCAATACCGCGTCGAGATGGTCGTACTCGTTTTGAATTTCGAACTTCACGTGGATGGCTCACTGGTAGCCTGCCCGTCATTTGTGTCAGCCGCGACGGGGTAAGCGTGAGAAGGGCGACGAACGTGACCGGTGCGCCGAGCGGGCGCGATGACGCGCGCCCGTGCTTCTCCGAATACCGCATGATACGGCGTTCGCGCTCATTGGAAAATCGGCGGATTATTGGGACGGTAAACCGGGATTGCGGTAGTTCGCCAGGGTGTTGACATGGGCGATGACGCAACTGCGCAGATGTTCGAGCTGATAGCCGCCTTCCAGCAGACTGATGACGCGATCCGCGCAATATTCGGCGCCGATATCCATCAATTGACGCGTCATTTGCTCGTATCCGGCCTCCGTCAGATTCAGGTCGGCGAGTGGATCATCGCGATGGGCATCGAAGCCGGCGGAAATTAACAGCACTTCCGGCGCGAATTGCCGCAGTGCCGGCAGGGCGATCTCTTCAAACATCGCAAGCTGCGCATCTTCGGAGGTGCCCGGCGCTACCGCGATGTTGACGGTACAGCCATCGCCGTCGCCCGTGCCGGTTTCGTCGGGCAGGCCGCTCATCGGCCATAGTGGATACTGCTGCATACTGACGACGAATACGGACGGGTCTTCGTAGAAGACATCTTGCGTGCCGTTACCGTGGTGGACGTCGAAGTCGACGATGGCGACTTTTTTCATCTGGTGTTGTCGTTGCAAGTAGCGCGCGAGGATCGAAATCGTAGCAAAGATGCAGAAGCCCATGGCGCGATCGATCAGTGCATGATGGCCCGGCGGCCGGACGGCGCAAAAGGCGTTGCGCACTGCGCCAGTCATGACTTCATCGGCGGCGACCAGCGCGGCATCTACCGCACCGAGCGCCGCTTGCATGCTGGTGGGGCAAACATGGGTATCGCCTTCGTCGAGCAAGCCACCGCCGCTTGTACAAACGCGCTCGACCCAGTCGATGTATTCGCGCGGATGCACGGTCTTTACCCAAGATAGGGCGTCATGGTCGCGCGGGTCCGGATAGGTTACATGCGGCGGCAGTGCCGACCGGATTTTTTCAGGATGCAGGACCTCGGCACGCTTGAGATTTTCCACGTGCGTACCGGTATCGTGCAGCAGGCTGGCGGGCGTCCAGAGGTAGGCGGTGTGTTGGGTTGCTTCATGCGGCATGAGGAGAATTTTGAGTCCGATTTAACAACCGTGCAACGCCGAAGGCGGGCATTGTGCTCGCCCAGAATGGGAGTCAAGTGTGAACTGAATGCCGGGATCGCGTTTCACTTGATGGCGTATTCGGTGATACCGTGCTAGGTGATATAGCTACGATGGACGGAATGTCATGCTCCTTACGGCCCGAAGCGAGAAACATGTTGAAGGTACGTTCTTCAAACCAAGGATTTGGTCACACCTTACAGCTTGTAAGAATGTACTGGTAAAGGTGGCTCGTGGTTTTGTTGACGGATGTTTCTGGCTGTTTCTCTTTGTGTTTATGGTGTTCCCGCTCGGAATTATGGTGCTGCCAGTTCTGCCATTCGTCCTTTGGAGGCGAGCATTAGATTGGGGCGTACGCCGATTGATTCCAGAGCTCTTGGAAAACGATCAACATCTATGGGGCGAACTAGTACTCAGTGGATATTGTCGCGATGTCTGGCAACTCGATGAAGACAAGGCATTGACAGGTTTGTTACTCGTATTCAGCGGATGGTTGACGTTTGTTTATTTCGATGACGGAGGCAGGTCGGTTGCGTTGTGGCTCTATCCACTATTGTGGCTGGCCTGCACCATTTTTATGTCGTACCGGACGATGCCGTTTCTTAATCGTCATCGGTTGCGACAATGGGCGCTGGATGACATGAATCGACGGGGTGTGCCGATTTGTAGAAACTGTGGGTACCCAACCCGTGGAATTCTTGGCAGCCGCTGTCCGGAATGTGGCACACCGGTGGCGAGGGGGAATACAAGCGATAGCGAATCATTCACGATCGCGTAACGGAAAGTATCATGTTCGGCTACGACCGCCCCAAGAAAACCGACAACATCGAGAAGGCCATTCCCGAGCTGTCGCGCTATGCCACGCCCGAGGAACGGTTGGCTGTGCTTAGCGCGTGGAATCGCTACTTCTTTAAACGATGGCAGTCATGGGTAGGAGTCGTGCTTTCAGGGATTGTTGCCTTTGCGATCATGTCACCCCTTTGGGCGTGGCTTGTAAGCAAGGGGCTGCCCCCCGTTGCCATCGGGGGTATTTGCGGCGGCATCGTGGGCGGTGGTTCGGTGGCTTTACTGCAGGTGTTCTACCGTCAACAGATGCTGCGCTTTATTCGCGATGATATGAACCGCAACGGTTTGCCCGTTTGCCGTGAGTGTGGCTACGACTTGCGCGGGATCGAAGACGCCCGTTGCTCTGAGTGTGGGCGCGGTTTGACTGAGGTCGCGCCGGGTCTTCGTTCGGTCTGGGCGCAAAAAAGCGGCAGCCATATGAGTGAATGACTGCCGCTGAATTTTCCTAGCTTGTTTATCTGTTACTTGACGAACAGCAGGTCGCGATACGACGGCAACGGCCAAAGATCGGCGGCGACTTCCGCTTCCAGCTCGTCACCCAACTCGCGCACACGATCCATCAACGGGACTACGTCGTCTTTCAGCCAAGTCGCTGTCTTGACGGGGTCGTCATGACGATAGTTGTCGGCCTCTTGCAATGACGTGAGCGCCACGTTGAAGCGCTGCACCAAATCGACGAAGGTTTCCAACGAAGATTTGCTATCTTTGCAATCCACGCCGGCATCCATGGTGGCTTTGACGGCCGAGGCGAGCCGCTGTTGGTGTTGTAAGGCCGCGGGCAGAATCATCGTGCGGCCCATCACGACCATCTGCTCAGACTCGATCAGCAACTGATCGACGTAGCGCGACATAAAGATGTTGGCGCGGCTTTTGACTTCCGCGTCGTTCATCACCTTGTATTTCTTAAACAGGGCGATGCTTTTGCGCTGAGACAGTACCGGAATCGCCCGCACCGAATCGCGCAGGTGTGGCAGACCGCGTTTCTCGGCCTCTTTGTGCCAATCGTCCGAGTAGTTATCACCATTAAAGATCACGCGTTTGTGTTCTTTGATGACGTCTTTTAGCACCTTGCGTACGGCCGTTTCGAGCTTGGCGGGCGTCGGATTCTTGCCCACTTCTTTTTCGAGGGCGGTTGCAAGGAAGTCGAGCGACTCGGCCACGATCGTGTTCAGAATCGTATTGGGCCAGGCGGCAGTCGCCGAGGAACCGACGGCGCGGAGCTCAAACTTATTGCCGGTAAACGCAAACGGCGACGTACGATTGCGGTCGCCCGAATGGCGTGGAATACTCGGTAGGCTCAGCGCGCCGAGATCGACGGTGCCGCCCTTAATCGTGCGGCTGGGCTTGCCTTTTTCGAGCTGCTCGACGATGTCCATCAACATGTCACCGAGGAAGATCGAAATGATCGCGGGCGGGGCTTCGTTGGCACCGAGGCGGTGATCGTTTGCGGCCGAGGCAATTGACGCGCGCACCAAGTCGGCGTGCATATCGATGGCGCGAATCACGCCGCAGAGGAACACCAGAAACTGCATGTTGGTGTGCGTTTCATCGCGCGGGTCGAGCAGGTTCACGCCCGTGTCGGTGCTCATGGCCCAGTTGTTGTGCTTGCCCGAACCATTGAGGCCGGCGAACGGCTTTTCGTGCAACACCGCGATGAAGCCGTAGCGCGGGGCGACGCGTTTGATCGTTTCCATCACCAACATCTGATGGTCGCACGCGATATTGGCCGTCTCAAACGTCGGCGCGATTTCAAACTGGCCCGGTGCGACTTCGTTATGACGCGTCTTGACGGGAATACCCACGCGGTAGAGTTCGCTTTCCATCTCTGCCATGTAGGCCAACACGCGCGGCGGAATCGAGCCGAAGTAATGATCTTCGAGTTGCTGTCCCTTGGGCGGACGGGCACCGAACAGGGTGCGATCGCACACAACAAGGTCGGGGCGCGCGTAATAAAGATGTTTGTCGATCAGGAAGTATTCCTGCTCGGCACCCACCGTGGTATAGACGCGGCTGACGCCATCATCGGTACCGAAGAGCTTGAGCAGGCGCATCGCCTGCGTCGAAATGGCGTCCATACTGCGCAAGAGCGGTGTCTTTTGATCGAGTGAGTCCGACGTCCATGAAACGAACGCCGTGGGAATGCAGAGCGTGACGTTGTTCTCGCCACGAATCAGAAACGCCGGGCTGCTGGCGTCCCAGGCGGTGTAGCCGCGCGCTTCGAAGGTGGCGCGTAGGCCCCCTGAGGGAAAACTGGAAGCATCCGGTTCGCCTTGCGTGAGGTCGCCGCCGCTGAAGGCGTAGATCATGCCGCCGCGACTGTCGGGGGCGATCAGTGCGTCATGCTTTTCGGCGGTCTGGCCGGTGAGCGGTTGAAACCAGTGGGTAAAGTGGGTCGCGCCGCGCTCGACGGCCCAGTCTTTCATGGCGGCTGCGACGACGTCGGCGACTTCGGCGGAGAGCCGATCACCTTGCTCGATGGTGCGAATGAGTTGTTTATAAATAGCCTTCGGCAGCCGCTGTTCCATCGTGCGCTGGCTGAAGACATCGCTGCCGAAGTATTCTTCCACGCGCTGAATGCCGGCGGCGGAAGTGGCGCGGGCGCGTTCGCGCCAACTTGATGCGTGTTCGATTGCTCGGGTGGTCGCGTCGTGACCGTTCATCGGATGCTTCCTCTATGGTTTATCGAAAAGGTTCGACCGGGTTTTTGAAATAAGGGCGTCCTTGGCGGCTCAGCAATTGCCAAGGAGGCGCGGCAAGCTTTAGTTATTGAAACGCCGCGCGGATGATGTATGTGTCGGAGCCTGGCTAGTCTTGTAATTCGGCCAGCGCCGCTTCGGTCGTCGGGCAGATCGTTAGCAGCTTATCGAGACCGGCATGGTTGAGGAGTTTGGCAATCTGGTCGTTGGGGGCCGCAACAATCAGGCGTCGATCCGATTTTTTCAGCGACAAGTGCGCTTCGACCAATGCGCCGAGCGTGGGGCTGGGCATGAACTCAACGGCTGAGATATCGGCGATGCACGACTTACCGGCGTGTTGCTCGAAACAGGCGCCCAATTCGCTTTTGAGTTGCTGCGTTTTGTCGTGATCGAACTCTGAGCATGTGAAACGGAGGAGCACTGCCGCTCCGTTATCCTCGGCTTGAAATAATGCGGAACCCATGGCTTCCTCGGGGTTAATTGAAATGATGTCTCCTACGGTGACCGAAGTGTAACGATTTGCCAAACGTGGGCAACGGGGCACCAGTGCCGACTTGTGTTAAATTCTTATGTTTGACGGGCCGCGGCATTTTGATGACCAAAGACGTTTGTCGAATTTGCGGCCCGGCGGTTAGGCTAACGCGGCGAGCTACGGAGTCAGCAGGTCGCATATGTGTGATATGTGCTCATAATGTGTTTGGATGATGCCCATGGCCAACGACAAACAACGCACCGCCATCTTTGCCGGAACCTTCGATCCGCCCACTTATGGGCATCTCAATATCATCGAGCGCAGCCGCCGGCTATTCGATCGCACCATTGTGGCGGTCGGTGTTAACCCCGAGAAGGAACCCTTGTTTACCCCCGACGAACGCGTTGCGTTGTTGCAAATGCTGGTCGGCGATGCCGAGGGCGTCGAAGTGGAAGCCTATGCCGGTTTGACGATGGACTTCGTCCAGCAGAAGCACGCGGACGTGATCGTGAAGGGTATTCGCGATAGCGACGACTTGCGCAACGAACTGCGGCAGGCCAACGTCAATATGATTGCCGGCGATGTGGAGACGGTGTTTTTATTTACGACCGATCAGACGGCGTTGATCAGTAGCACGTTGATTCGTCAGATTGCAGAAATGGGCGGATTGGATAGCGGCAAGATGACGCGGTTGATCCCGCCGCCGGTGATTAGTCGCATGAAGGCGAAGCTGGGAATGGACGGATAGTTGCTTTAACCGGGCGAGCGCCCTTTGGCGGTATCGCGAGCGCCCAGCCATACCAACACGCGACGGCGCAGCAGAATCAAGGGGCGAATCAAACGCCGATGCCAAGCGATCCAAAAGGGCGGCTTTGAGAGCGCGGCGAGTTTTGCTTCGTCGAGTTGGTCGGGGCGTAAGCGCTTCCAATGTTTGCCAAGGTGATACACATCCGACTGTTGCAGCACGCGCCGCAGCCAGCGGCTGATCGGTGAACGATTGCGATCCCAGGCAATTTGAAAATCGAACAACCACGGTTTGCCGTCATCACCTACAAGCACGTTTTCCCGTTTCTCTAAATCCACATATGCGATGCCCAACGCGTGCATCTCCGCGATCAACTTTTCCAATCGCGGAAAAAAATCGTCCGACAACTCCGAGTCTTTCTTGAGCGGCTGGCCTTCAATGAATTCGTGGATGATGCCGGTCCGTTCCCACATGCCGAGAAAGGCGGGTACGCCGTCCAAGTGCTCGGTGGCGGATAACAGCCGCGCTTCGCGGCTGGCGAGGAATCGACCAACCCATGAGAGGGGGATAAGTGCGGGGGCGATTCGTCCGACCTTGAGGACCACTTTTTCGGTACCCGTTTCATCTGCATAAAGGCCAGTCGCGGCAAAAAAGTCGTGTTTGAATGTTTTGATTTTCCGATACGAAATGTCATCTATTTGCACGGTTTCCGGCAAGTCCCTCTTGCCCATCGCCAAGAGCCACGGAGCGGTTTTTCGGTCCTTAGAGGTCGTCATTAGCCTGTTTGGGTGGCAAAAAGTTCGGTTCACTCGGGTCGTACGCGGTCTCCACCGCAAACTACGATCCCTCTGGGTGGCGATTTTACGCACCGCAAAAAATTATCCGCCAATTTCTGTCTTGATCGTCCTAGACTTTTTGAGGGTAGTCAATTGATCGAAGACGGGTGGAGTGGGTTTTTTCCCGTCTGTCTCGAAAGGACGCTGCCGTGCTTCGTCAGAAAACCGCTTGCTACGCGTTGTTGGTCATGTACGACATCGCCTCAAAGTCCGAATCTAACGGTCGTGGTGTGGGGATTCGTTCCGCCGACATTGCAGATCGACACCAATTGCCGCGTGCTTACGCGGCGAAGATTCTTTCGCAATTGGCGGGTTCAGAAATCTTGCGATCCGACCGCGGACCGCGTGGGGGCTTTCGCTTGGCTCGCGATGCGAAGGAAATCACGCTGCATGACATTTTCGACAGTGTGGGGGCTTTGGAAAACTTCGCCGACGACTCGGGATTGCCGGAGCAATTACCGGCTTCGATCGAAACTGCGATGAAGTCCGCCAACCGCGCGGCAATTGAACACTTGCAAGCACTGTTTGAACGCACCTCATTGGCGGAAATCGTTGCCAGCAACGGTCACAACGGTAACGGATCGCGCGTTCAGGTTGAAAACTTTGTGCCGCCCATTGGTGCACAGGCGATCTGATCGACTTGTCATTTCTTAAAGACTGCTAGATTTTAATTAGCTTCAGTCTAATCCGATGCAACCGGCTTCGAAGTTGTCTCAATCTCGAGGCCGCGCAACTCTTCGTATGTTTCACGCGCCATCCAATACGCCGCTTCCGCTTGATAGAATAACGACTCTTTGTGCATCTTTGCCATTTTCGCCTCGGCTTCGTCCCTGCCTTGTTCGCGGTATTCAGCTTGTTTTTTTAGGTGCAGTTCGGTTTGCTTTTTCCAACTCTCGAGTTGTTCAAGCACCGGCTCGATGACAGCATGATCGATACCCGTCAATGATTCTTGCTTTTCGAGTAGCAGCGGATAGTCGGTAAGAGGTTCTTCGAAAATGAAGTAAACCCCCTTTTCGATCCACGGCGGGTTGCCGGATGTGATTAGCGCGACTGCAGCCTGCACGCGAATCTCGGCATCGTGCGGTCGTTGCAGCAAAACGCCCACGCGTTGGCGCACTTCTGGGTTTTTATGTGAGAAGTGGGGGACCAAGCGCGGGATCGCGGGCTCTCCGAGTTGCTTGAGTAACTTCCATGCTCGCTCGCGGCGTTTGAAATCGGCAGCACCCAATTCGCGCACCAGTATGTCCACGCGCTTTTGAAGCGGGTCGACGGGTTTTGAGGTGGTGGCTTGGCTGGTTGGGCGAGAAGACGGAAGGCTTGCCGGCTCATCCGCACCGCGCAGCCAGAGAGCCGAACCCAAAAGTGCGGCGATGAGTGCCAACGGTGCTGCCGGTCGATGAAGCATGGCAGTCAATTATATAGCGGTAGGGCGGCTCGAAGCACGCGGCAAATCACCAAAGCTCGATCTTTGTTGAGTTGTCGGCCCACCAGCCCATAGCGGCGAGCGTTAACAGTCCGCCCGCAACGGCCAGTGCCGCCCCGGTTTTGGCGACAATGCCGATGATCCGGCCCATCACGGCGAACGCACCGATCTTGGTCCCGGCGGCGACGTCGCTGCGGACACTCAACTCACCAATCAGTGCACCAAGAAAACAGCCCAACAAGCCGCCGGCGATGGTGCCGAGCACCGGAACCGGAATGCTGAAGATGATCATGCCAGCAAAACCGCCGATAAAGGCACCGATGGTGGCCTGTTTGCTGGCCCCGGCCTTGCGCGCTGCGAAAGCCCCGGCCAAGGCGTCAAAGATTTCCGAAGCGACGGCGATACCGAGCAAGGCAAGCAGCCATACCCATGTGATGCGCGACCAATCGAAGTACCAGTCGTAAGCAACGCCCGCCGCCAGCATCAGCCAGATACCGGGCAACTGCAGCACGGCGAGACCGAGACCGGCGGCTGCAACCAAGGCGAGCAGCAAGATAAGCGTGACATCGATGATCATGGTGTCGTGAAGCGGTCTTCCCAAGCGGCAATCGTCATAACCAACTTATCGTTCATGAGGGTATTGTCATTGGTCGGCAATTTATTTTCCGCCGACGTCCGAGGTTTATCCAGTGCTTTGCATGGCGGCGGCCATACCGTTGATGCTGAGAAAAATCGTCGACTTGCGGCGCTTTTGGGCCGCCCCCTCTTCACCGCGGCGGAAGCGCCGGATCATTTCGAGTTGGGCCATGTTGATCACATCGGTAAACGGATTGCGGGCATCAATGGCAGCCTGAATCACGGCGTTGTTATCGAGCAGGCGGGCTTGGCCGGTTATTTGCAGGATGATGCGCTCGGTACGTTGAAACTCGTCCGACAATCTTCGATGCATGTCGCTATCTGCATTGCCGTACAAGGCGGCGATGGGTAAACGCGCGCGGGCCATTTCCTGCTGGGCGTTGTCGATGAGCGTGCGAAAGAAATCCCAGTCGACATATAACTGCTTCATGCGATCGATGGCGTCACAATCGCCTTGGCAGATCGACTCGATGGCGCTGCCGAGCCCAAACCAGCCGGGTGCGACATAGCGCATCTGCGTCCAAGCAAATACCCAGGGAATCGCGCGCACATTATCGAGATCGACTTGTCCACCGCTGCGCGCTACCGGCCGCGAGGCGATGGGCAAATCACTGATGTATTCGATCGGAGACTGTGTTGCGTACCAAGGCCAGAAGCCTTCGTCCCGTACCAAACCACGATAAGCCTCCATCGACATCTGCGCCATGCGATCCATCAACTCGCCGTGTTGTTGTTGGAAGGTGCCGGTGGTGGACGGGCGATTTGCCTCGGCATCGGCCGTGGCGACGATCATGGCGTTAACGATTTGTTCCAGATGGCGGCGCGCGATGCTGGCCATTGCATAGCGGAAGGTGATAACTTCACCTTGTTCCGTAAAGCGAATTTTGCCGTTGCGCGAAGCGCGCGGCGTGGCAAGGATGGCGCGATTGGCGCGACCGCCGCCACGACCGACAGTTCCACCCCGACCGTGAAAGAAGCGCAGGGCGATTTGATGGTCGGCGCATATCTGTGCGAGATTCGCTTGCGCCTTTTGCAGGCCCCAGTTGCTCATCCAATAGCCGCCGTCTTTGTTGCTATCGGAATAGCCGAGCATGATTTCCTGAAAGGTGCCGCGGCTTTGCAGGTGTTGGCGGTAGATATCGTCTTGAAAGAGCGCCTGCAAAAGGCCGGGGCCTTTGTCGAGGTCTTCCACCGTTTCAAGCAACGGTACAACATCGAGCTTGGCGTCGATTTGACCATCGAGCATGCGCCATAGGCCCGCTTCTTTCATCAACACGAGCACGCAAAGCAAATCGCTGACGTCGTGTGTCATGCTGATGATGTAACTGCCGACACTGCCGGGCATCTCTGCTTCGGCCTGACGAATCACGCCCATGGTAGCGAGCAAGTCGGCAGTCGCGGGCGAAAGTTCCGCACCGTGGGGTAAGAGCGGGCGCGGGTTGCTGAGCTCTTTACTTAATATTGCGCGTTTGTCGGCTTCCGAGCGCTGGGCATAGTCGTCGCAAACACCGGCCAGGCGCAGCAACTCGTGCAGAGCATCACGATGCACGCGGCTGTGTTGGCGCACATCGAGCGCGGCGAGGTGAAACCCAAACGTGCGAACCCGTGCGATCAATTCGAACAACAAGCCTTCGCGGGCGACGTCATCGAGCCCGCAATGAACCAGCGCAGACGACAATACTTCAAGGTCTTTGAGAAACTCGTTGGCGCTGTAGGCAGTCGGATCTTCGTCTAAGTGTTCGAGTTTGTGGATGAGCTGCGCGATGCGAATGCGAAACGGCTCATTGGACATCATGCGCCGCTCGCGATCGGTAAGCGGATACTTATCTTGGTCGATCTCGATGGCGGCGCTTAGCTCGGGTGGGATCGACAAGCGGGCGCGCGAGACGGATATCTCGCGCTGAAGCGTAGCCATCTCGGCGCGATACTTTTGCAAGGCGGTCTGTCGCAGTTCGGTAAGCGTCGCACGCGTGACATCGGCCGTTACGCGCGGATTCCCATCGCGATCGCCGCCGATCCAACTGCGATAGCGCAAGACTGTCGGTAGTGTGGGCAATGCATCGTAATGATCGAAGATCGCATCGCGGATGTCTCGATACAACTGCGGAATAACATCCCAGACCGGCCCGGAGAGGAAGTAGAGACCGTGGCGTACTTCTTCAATTACCTGCGGTCGTTCGAGGCGGATTTCGTCGGTGGCATACATCAGATGCACGGCCCGGCGAATGCGCCGGGCAATGGCCGAGCGTTCTTTGGCGGAGAGAGCGGGGTTCTGATTTTCCTCAAGCGCGTCGGCAATGCCGCGTTGCTGACGCAAGATGCTTTGCCGTCGCGCCTCGGTGGGGTGGGCGGTAAAGGTCGGCTGAATATCGAGCTGCTCCAGCACGCGAAGCACGGCCTCTAAAGCTGCGCCTTGTTGTTTGAGATGAAGGATTGCTTCGGCAATCGACTCGGCGCGCGGGGCGTCGGTGGTGGCCTGACGTTCGCGGGCGCGATTGATCCGCGCGATTTCGATTTGCTCGGCCTTGTTTACCAAGTGAAAGTGAATGGTGAGGATCTTTAGAAGCTCGTGTAAGTCATCGTCACTAATGGCGGCGAGGCGCTGTTGAGCGGCGGCGAATGGTTCGCTTGCGTTGCCGTCAAGTGATTGACATTGCTTAACCAGATTGCGCAGCAGATCGGCGGCGTCTTCGCCGCGATGCTTGGCGAAGACGGTATGCAGAGCGTCGGTGAGCAGCGTGATGTCTTGACTGAGTTGCGGAGAGGTCACGGATATCGATTCCTTTCGGGGTTTGCCCAAAGGTTAATCGATATCCTAGGCGAATACAGGCCTGCCGTGACTAAGCGCGGTCGGCGGCCAACATCTCGACCAGAAGGCCGATGGTTTGTTCCACGTTGGCGGGCGTGGCGTGGCCGGGGATGTTCAGCGGCTTGATAAAGGCGAAACCGATGGCGGCATGCACCAATTGCCAGGCAAGGCCATGCGCCGGAACATCGCGGCGCACCTGACCGGCACGTTGGGCGCGCTTGATCAGGTTACCGAGGAAGCGGGCGTATTGTTCGTAGTGCGCCTGCAACGCCGCCAGCACGGCCGGGTCGCCAATTTCGGTTTGGGCCATGAAGATCACTTGATACAACTGGCTGGTATGCGGATCGGTAATGGCCGGGTTGAGGCGGAATAGCAAGCGCAACTGATCCATAGGGGACGTCAGCGGCGCGATGGCCCGACGCCAACTGCGAATCACCTCCTTGCCGATCTCTTCGACGAGGCATACGAATAATTCCTGCTTACTCTTGAAGTGTTGGTACAACACCGGCTCGGAGACGGCGGCAGCCTTGGCCAGTTTAGCCGTCGTGGTGCCCTGATAACCGTTTTCGGCAAAGCACGTGACGGCGGCTTCAATCAGGTGTCGCCGTCGGTCGGTCGCCTTCATGCGGCGTGAAGTGGTCTTCTTTTTCGCCACGGTTAGCTCACGCTTTCTTCGTTCGGTTCGACAACCGGCGGATTGGGATCGGTCGGATCGGTTTCGTCGTCGGGTGCCACATAGGGATCGGGTTCAGAGGCTGGGTCTGCCGGTTCGGGGTTGGCGCGGATATCGCTATCGGGCGGATTAACTGGCGGCGGGCGCAAGGGGTCTTCCGTACCGGTTGCAGCGGGAATCTTGTCGTTCGTGTTTTCGTCTTCGTCATTCGGATCGCTTTGGCTATCCGTATCTCCATTGCCATTTGGCGTTTGTTGATTGGGCAGCGTCGGCCATGGCGGTGGGATCGGTTCGTCGGTCTGGTTCTCCGGCGGCGGATCGCGGCGCGTGGGTGTTGGCGTGGGCGGTGCCTGATACTGCGCGCGCCCGAGCAGGGGCGTCGGGTCACCCATAATGGCGGGGGCGAGATACCGCTGTACGAAATCGGTACTGGTGGCCGAAGTGTGACCGCCGCCGTAACCGGCACTGTCAAACTCGGATCGGTAAGGTACGTTGATGAGTTTTAAGTACTGGCGTTCAGTATCGGGAAACAGATTGCCCGGCGTGTAAAATCCTTCGAGCCCGGCAATGCCGGCGTCGCTGCTGGCGCGATCGACGGTTCCGGTGTACCAGACGACGTTTTTCAATACTTCATCGGCGGTTGAATGCAGTGCATACAAGCGACCGCGAATGCGTCGTAACGCGCGCGTCATGTCGTACTTCGATGACATGCTGCAGCCGAGGAAGATGACCGTTTCGATATCGATCGATTCGGGCAGGTATTCCAAGGCGAACGTTGCGACGCCGGTACCGGCCGACAGCGCGATGAGATGAATCGGCGCGTCCGGGTATAGCCGACGGTAGCGCCGAATATCGTCAGCAAGGTCTTGCGCTTTGGATCGATTGCGCGCGATGAAGATTTGATCGGTCGCGTGGGAAATCGTTTGCCACGGGAAGACTTCAAAGTGGCCCTGATAGCCTGCTCGGCGCAGACCGCGCGGAATATCAAACGATCCGATGTTGCCGACCGGCCCGGCACCACCGAGGTAATAAGTGATGCCGCGAATCTTCTCACCTTGCGGCTGGGTTTTGTCGACTGCGAATTTGACGAGATCGGAACAGCCCGCAGCGCTCAGCCAAAGAAAGATCACCATGGCGAAGTGGCAGCGCAGACCGAGCGATAATCGGCCTTGCACCACAAGTTGCTTATCGCTGCGCGCGTCGAGTTGTCTGTCATGAAATGAAGGCATGATTCGAAGCGCGATCCAGCGGCGGCATGGTGCCGCGACCCGTCATTGTTACTTTCTACGTAACTCAAGCAACTCGATTATATGAGGTTGGCAGATACTGTCGAACACAGTTTTCGTGCTTATAAATGCCTGCAAAGTGCTATTAATCTGATGTGCCCCAAGCCTTCCAGCGTGCTTCGTGCGCATCGACATCGTTCATCTTTACCAGGATGGGCGGCGTGATGACTTCCGTCAGAATCTCATCGGCGGTATCGGAAGCTAGGCGGCTGACCACGCGCAGGCCGGCCTCTACGCTTTTTGAAACGTTGTAACTGATGATGCAGTCGATTTCATGCCTTCGAAGTAACGCGCGCAGTTGCACCGAATCGCCACAGACCACGGCGATGGCTTCGGCAGGTGTTAAGCGTTCGTCGACTTCGAAATTTCGAAACGCCCAGTCATCGAGCATCACGAAAGCGCCCACGCGCGGATAAAGCCGCGATTGTCGGCGCAACATGCGTTGAGCTTCGATGGGGTCGTCTTTGCAATTGAGTTCTTTGAATATCTCAAGTGCGCCCGCGCGTTCTAATTGGTCTTTAAAACCCGTTAAGCGCGCAGCCGAGGGTGGAAAGCTCGGCTTGCCATGCATCAACATGACAGTTTGTCGGCTCTCCGCAATCATCTCGATGCAAACATCAGCGGCGGCGCGCCCAAGTTCGCTGTTGGAGGGGCCACAATAAACAGCGCGGCGCGAGCGCGGTTCGTCGGTTCCGACCAGCGTCACACGTTTGCCGCTGATGGTCAGCCGATCGATCTCGTCGACGCAGTTGACCACCCACGGCGAATAGATCATGACCGCGGCGCAGTCCGATTGGTCGATATCGCTCAGCGTTTGCCGCAAGGCTAATGGTGTGTCGGTCGCGAGTTCGTAGAGGACGAACCGCGTGTTGTCGTCAGCCGCTTCGAGCTTGGCGATATGCTTACGAATGATCGGCCAAACCATGTGCTCGACAGTGGGGCCGACCACTGCAGCTTTGTGTACGCCCGCACGCTGCGAAGGCGCGCGCTCGGGGCTTCTTCTTGGTGGTGCGTCGCACGCGCTGAAGCAAAATAGCAACGTTATGGCAAAAGCCGAATAAACATACTGGCGTGCGCGACCGATCGATCCGCCCCGTGGGAAGCGGTGAGCTGGAATTGCGTGAGTATCGAAAAGCTTCACGTTCGTGCTCCGCGTAACAAGAGGCACGCAAGCGCTATACCGATCGCAGCCCCAAGAACATCGGCCAGCAGATCGCCAAACTCAAACGAGCGCCGTGCCAGCGGTTGCGTTGCTTCATCGAACAACGCGTAAAGCATCATGACAAGGACGCATACCGCACTGTCGGATGATGCAAGCGTAGGTTGAGTTTGGCGCAGATTTAGTCGGCATAGCAAGCCGAGCACCAAATAGGTTAGCGCATGCATCAATTTATCGTTGACACTAACTGCGACAGGGACTTTGCCCGGTGGCATGTGTGTTGCGGTAAACGCAACGGCAAATGCAACAAAAGTTATTGCAGGCAGCCACCTACTGGCCTTTGTAGTGGGCGTCATATAACTGCGGTACGAAATTAGGACGCCTGCCGTTCGACTGTGGGCGGTGGTTTGCGCGTCGGCGGCGTACGATTGAGGGCGTCGCGTTCGAGATCGTCGACGGGTGCACTGCGCGATTCGAGTTCGCCATTTTCGCGCTCGGTACGTTTGTTATCTGCTTCACCGACTGGTTGCGATTCGTTCACCGTTGATGCTTTGTTGTCGGCAGGGGGCGCTTCTATTGGTCGTTCCGTCGCGTCGACCGAACTGTCCGCTGCGTTACCTTCGGCCCCGTTGGCGTCGATTACTTTTACCTGCGTCGTTACGCGCGATAAGTCGATACCTTTGGCCTGCACATCGAGGCAGCCGATGACTTCGTCGGCGAGGTTGAGATAGTCGATCGCACCATTGCTGCGCGGTGCGTATTCAAAGATGGACTGACCGTAGCTGGGGCATTCGGCGAGCTTCACATTACGGCGAATGCGCGATTCGAAGATGCGCGCATCTCGCCAGGGTACGTTTTGATCGCGGTGGCCTTCGAGAAAGCCGCTGAGGTCGTCGACGACTTCTGAAGACAGCCGCGTGCCCGCGTCGTACAAACACATCACGATGCCCAAGACGCTGAGCTTGGGGTTAATGCGCTGCGAGACCAGCGCGATCGTTTCAAACAGCTTGCCCGCGCCCTGCAACGCCAAAAAGTGTGGCTGCACCGGTATCAACACGCGCGAAGCGGCTGACATTGCATTGAGAGATAGAACACTAAGCGACGGCGGGCAATCAAACAGAACGACGTCATAAGGCAAGTCGGGCGCGCTCAGCGCACCTTGTAAGATCACCTCGCGACCAACGACGGTAAGCAGTTCGGTTTCGGCGGCGGCCAGATCGACGTGCGTGGGCACGACGGAAATGTTGGGCGAATACTTATGCGTGGCCTCGGTCAGCGGCATGTTGCTAGTGAGCACTTCATACGTGCCGCGACCGACGGCGGCTTCATCGAGACCGAAATGCGTAGTGAGATGGCCCTGCGGATCGAGATCGATCAGCAGCATGCGCAGGCCGCGCTGTGCGAGCCCGGCCCCCAGATTGGCGGCGGTCGACGTCTTACCGACGCCGCCTTTTTGATTAATAATCGCGATGCATTCCATTGCGTTGTGCTGCTTTCTGGCTCGACCCGGCGGGGTCGGTGACATCCTTGATCATCACATTGTATGTCACAAAATCGGCTGATGCCAAGGTTCTGTTATTTGTGAGTTTATGGTTGGTTGGGCGGTGGAAAATCACATGCTGGGTAACAGGGCTGCGCTTACGTTTTCATGCGACTTGGATGTCCAATCCAGCAGTCGATACCGACGGTCAACGCCCAGTTCCATCATAACGTCAACGCAGAGCCGCCGCGTGCTGGATAGATCGCGCGGCATCGCTACTATGGCGAGTATTCACAGCCTCTCTCTTGCGTGGAGAGGACCGGTGTGAGGGTTTCAGACTATACGCGACGCCCACCCCCTTGAAGATCGCAACGAACAACAACGCATTCAGAAAAAAGCACCAAGAGGAGATACACCAATGAGCATTCAATCCGCCATCGTCATCGGTTCGGGCACCATGGGGCGCGGCATCGCGCAGGTCGCGGCGACTGCTGGTCTGACCACGTTTATGTACGATCAAAACGCCGAGCAGGTGAAATCGGCACAGGGCGCGATCGAAAAGAGCCTGAACAAGCTCGTCGAAAAAGGCAAACTGCCCGGCGAAACCGCCGAGGCCGCCAAGAACAATCTTAAAGCCATCTCGTCGTTGAACGATGCCGACTTTTCCAAAGTAGGCATCGCCATCGAAGCCATCTTCGAAAACTTTGACGCCAAGAAGGCGCTCTACGCCGATCTCACCAGCAAGCTCAGTGCCGACGCGATCCTGGCCAGCAACACCAGCAGCATCAGCATCACTAAACTCGCCGCCGCCACGGATCGACCGCAACGGTTCATCGGCATGCACTTTTTTAACCCCGTGCCGCTAATGTCGTTGGTGGAAGTGATTCGCGGTATCGATACGGCCGACGCGACAGTCGAAGCCGTCGAGTCGCTCGCCCAGCAGATGGGCAAGAATCCGCTGCGCTGCAACGACATGCCGGGCTTTGTGAGTAACCGCGTGCTGATGCCGCTGATCAACGAAGCGGCCTTCGCGTTGATGGAAGGCGTGGCCGACGCGCCGACGATCGACGAGATCATGAAGCAGGGCTGCAACTTCCCCATGGGCCCGCTGACGCTGGCCGATTTTATCGGTGTAGATGTTTGTCTAAATATTATGGAAGTGCTCCACCGCGACCTGGGCGACCCGAAGTTTCGACCTTGCCCGCTACTCAGAAAGATGGTGGACGCGGGGCATATGGGCAGGAAGAGCGGTAAGGGGTTTCATGAGTATGCGGGGTAGCTCGGTAGGCTTGCGGCTTGCGGCTTGGGGCTTGCGGCTTGGGGCGTGAGTCTTGAGTCTTGGATCGTGGGTCTTGAGGCGTGGGTCATGAGCTTTGGGTCTTGAGACGTGGGTCTTGGGGGTTGAGTATGGTTGCGTGGAGCGCAAGACTCGGGGCCGTCGGGGTTGAGACTCAGGACTCCTCCCGTAGGGTCCGCACCGCGGCCGATTCTGTGGGTGCCTCATGTTGGTACTCCAACGTGGGGGCTCGATTCAAGAGCCGCGCTAACTTGTGTAACGATGGTTACGCGTCTGAAAAATCGCGACCCCACTTCGGGGTATCGAGATGGGTCACCCGGCCGTGTTGTTAGAACGTAACGGTTTCTAGTTTCGTCGCCCTAACTATTACGAGACGGATTAAGCTGAACACTCTCGAATACGCCGCCAATACTCAAGTCGAGAAAGAAAGTACTCACAAATTGAGGATTATTATATGACGGATCAAGGACTCTTTGATTGGAACGATGACCTCTCTAACGAACTGGAAAAGATTAATCTTGACGAATTAGTCGTATATTCAAGAGATTGGACAGTTGAGACCATTATTGGGCAAATCGAGAAAAAGAATATTGATTTGAATCCGGCATTTCAGCGAAGAAATGCATGGACTGATCTGCGAAGGAGTCTGTTGATTGAATCATTGATTGTTGGAATCCCTGTGCCTGAAATTGTCTTGGCTGAGGAGAAACATAAGAAAAGATCATTTATAGTTCTCGATGGAAAACAGCGGCTGTTGACTCTTGCAGGTTTTTTTGATCACAACTTGCCATATTGGGATAAGCCAGAACTTCAGGGGCTCCAGACATTGGCAATGATTAATGGTTGTACATTTAACGACATCCAGAGTCGCTCGGATCTTGAAGACATACACCGATCCTTGGTCAACTCTGATATAAGGTGCACAATCATCACAAATTATCCAGACAGTTCGGTTTTATACGATATCTTTTACAGGCTGAATACGGGGTCCGTACCTCTTGGTGCTCAGGAATTACGTCAGGTTCTGAACAAAGGGCCATTTGCCGATTACTTGATTTCGATTACCGAAAATGATAGCCCAATTCGGAGTGTTCTGGGTAATCGAGGTCCCGATCCACGGCTTCGAGATGTTGAGTTAATCTTGAGATTCATGTGTTTTGAATTATTTCGGGAGAACTATCGCGGGAGTATCAAGCACTTTCTTGATGAGTCTATGAGTGCTGTGTCGAATGAATGGAATCGATTTGAGCACCAAGTCGCTCAGTTGTTTGAAGATTTTAACGAAACTCTATTGTTAGCAATTGACTTATTGGAGTTCCCAAAGAGGGTGGGTAGGCCATATCTTGATAATAAATGGAGTAGTCGATTCAATAAGTCGCTATTTGAAGTCGAAATGTTCTATTTTAAACGAGCTAGAGGAACAGCATTGAGTAGTAGGAAAAATATCTTTACGGACAGGCTCATAGATCTATGCGGCGATCCGGAATTTCGTCGATCAATTCAGACGACGACCAAATCTCTACAGAACTACCGCAGTCGCTGGTCAAAATTCGAGAACTTGATAAATGGAATTCTGGACGAACATTTCAGCTTTTCCGATTTTTAGCAAGCTAGATCGAGTTTGATCGAATGACTTTGGATAGAAGGTGTGGTTATGGCTTCTTGGAAGGTGACATATCAGTTCCTTCGAAAGCACATACGAAAGTTGGAAAAACGTCTTATTGCTAGTCATTTGCCGGCTGACCCACATGTTGGTCCTGCCAAATATGACCCCGACGTTCGTGCTTACCTATTACTTTCGCATGCAGCAATAGAAGATTTTGTAGAGCAAGTAGCTTTGGCTGTTGCAAAAGAGGCAGAGTTGAGGTGGCTCAATAATAAGCGGTTAAGTCGCCCAATTGTAGCGTTATTGATCTGCTACAACGCGGACCCCGTTCTTCCGGATCATAAAGACTCCTCTATTGACACATCGTTTGATATCATTCGCAATGCGCTAAGTTCGGCGCGAGAGAGATTTTCGAATGACGTATTCAACAATCATGGAATCTCACTTGGGTACATTCGGAAACTTCTATATCCCATTGGGATTGATATTTCGGCAGATCCAAGGCTTCAGGCGTCGCTTGCTACACTTTCAAAAGAAAGAGGCGCGTTTGCCCATACGATTTGTATTGCCAATCACATGGCACCCGAGGACGCGAAGTTGTGTGTTGATGATTGCCTTGAACTTTGTCGCGACATCTGGGAGAAAGCACAGAGTGTAATCTGAGGCGGGTGGCATGCTTGCCCTTCACGGCAAGCATGGGATTCGTGCGATGACGTAGAATCTTTACGCGACGCCGATATGCCCCTTCCCGCTTCCGCATGCTCACCTTGAAGGGTGAGCATGGCACGCGCCTACGCATAAGCAGGGCACCCGCGCGAGGCTCCAAATCCCAACAGCCTTAAATTTGCTCAAAAATGGAAAAATTTAATATCCACCCATACCCCTTTCGCGTCTTCAGACGTAACTCACCTGCCACGGGGGGGTTCGACGAGAAAAGGAGACGCACGATGGCACCGTTGCTTCAATTGCTGGCGGAATTGGGACAGTCGGTGGATGCGCTGGATTATGCGGTTTGGCGCGAGAACCTAGCGGGAATCATTGCGATTTTGATCAGGTAGCGGGGGCGAATCGACGGTGCTCTTCGTGTCGGAGAATTGGCCGCGACAGGTTTCCGTCGGGTCGATGACCCGACCTACATGGCTAATCCATTCGTCGGATATATTGAGATTCTTCTTCGTTCTTAGGTCGCCGCATATGATCGTGCACGGTGGGTTGAGTACAACCACACCCTACGGCGTGCACAGGTTTGCGGTGACCAATAGAACGCAACGCGATGAATGCGCACGCACGGACTACGAAGAACCCTACCGCGTAGATCGCTGCAGTTATCACGAGTTTGCATGTTGCGCGGTAGGGTGCACGCATCGATATCATAGCGACGATTCGTCCGCAAAAAACGAAGCGAAGCCGGCTACGCGTTTGGCACCCGCGGCGCTCACGGAGTTAAAGCCCGGCCACCGAGCTTGGGGGCGGTCACGTCGTTTTGAACCGCCCCAATACGCCGCCGGTGTTGCGACCGGCTTCGCCCGGCCCAAACCACAGGGATGAGCCTGCCTAGCTTCCCAGCAAGGCCGCTACCAATCCCTGAATATCCAACCTATCGGCCGTGCCGCTGTCATTCAAGTCGCAGCGCGCCACATACGTCGGGTCGGTTTCCAAACCCAACAAGACGGCCACGAACAATGTGGTGTCGGCGTCATCGACGTCCGCATCGCCGTCGATATCCCCCGGCACCACAAAGGTCACCGCAATACTGGTCTGCCGCATGATTTCGGGCGGGCACTTACCGTTGTTGTTCCACAAGTCATATAACTGCTGACCGGTGTTGTCGGTGTGGTTTTCCGCCAGCAGAAATTCGATGAACTCTTTGCTGGTGCTTTGGTAATAAAGCGTGACGTCGGCGCTGACGGCACCGATGGGCACGTAATATTCGGGCTGATCCCAGTTTTGGCCGTCTTCATACGTGGCACCGATCGGTGTGCCGCCGAACAACTCATAGTTGGCATTGGTGAAGCCCAACGGCGGAATGCGGTTGTCCTTGTAGATCTTGTTGTTCAGCACGAAGTGGAACGACGGCCCCGGCTCCACACCTACGAGCGCGGCCGTATCGGTATCGAGACCGGGCTTGGCTTCGTACACCTTTAAGTCGGCATCGTGATCGAGCACGCCGGTCGATGCATCGTATGCCCCCGATTCGCCGACGAGGTTTTGATCGGCATCGAGGAAGCGCACGTTAATCCAGATACGCCGACCTTCGGGATAGCCCGTCGGCAATTTGTGGCCAGTCTTGTTGATGACTTTGACGTATAACTCGCCGGGCTCGGTGGTGAGTTCGAGGTCGGCGGCGTTTTGCAACATGTAGCGGGCGCGATCGATGCCGGCGTTGATGGCCGTTTCGTTCACGTCGCCCGGATATTGCGTTGCCAGCAAACTCGGCAGCCACGTACTGCCGCCGGTCATGTCGTGCAACGGCAAGTCGGTGCGCGTCGGCGGGTTGCCGAAGCTCGCTCCTTCGCCGGTGACGTCGCGCATGTGGCAATCCTGACAGCTCGCGACAAAGTCGAGATTGCCGCCGAATTCGGGCGCGAACACACCTGCGGGCGTGTTGTAGTCGCTGTAGAACCATTCGCTATAGGTGCGTTCGATCGCCATCAGGTTGTGGGCCGAATCGGTGTCGGGTGGGGTATCGAACGGATTGGGTGGGAAGCTATCGTCCGGCGCGCGTTGGAACGCAGAGTTACTCACATCGTGACAGGTTCCGCAAAAAGCCGCCTCGCGATGGAACGGCGACACGATCACGTCGTGACCGGGCGCCGGATCTGTGAAAGGCCCGCGACGAATCGCGACGGGGTCGATGACATACATGCCGTTGCCGAAGTTTTGCGGCACAAAGTCGAGCGCCGCCAAAATGGCCGTATCTTCCACGGGGTTTTCCGGCGCGGCGATCGGGTCGACCATACGATGACACATATCGCACGAGACACCGTGCATGTCGGTGGTAAGCATCTGGCTGCCGTCCGTCGGTACCGAGCGACCTTGCAACCAGCCGTAGGGAATGTGACAGCGCAGGCACAAATCGCCGGAATCGGGGGCGTCTTGATTGGCAATCACCATCGAGGCTTGCATTAGGATATCGCGCGAGGCGTGGGCCATCATGCTGCCTTGCCAGTTAAACGTGGGTTCCACCGCGGCGTCGTAATTGCCGTGGCAGGCGGCGCAGTTAGCAGGATCGGCCAGTGGCGCGACCGAGTGCGGTTGCGTGCCGGGCAGATCGAAGTCGCGCAGCGTCGTCGGAGCGATGCCGAGCATCGGGTCGGCAACCATTAACACGAGATCGCTGTCGTCGTGGCCGACGTTTTGGAAGTTGTCGGTCGCCACCACGCGCAGCCAAGCCGTGGTCGACGGGCGATTGGGGATAAAGACTGTATGCGCGCCAGTGTTATCGAGGCCGCGCGCTAAAAAATCGTAGCTCGCGCCGTCATCGAGTGAGACCATGATATCGACGGTCGCGACGCCGCTGCTGGCGTCGGTGGCGAGCCATGTGACGTTGATGCCGTCGTTGCCGAGCAAGGTTTCACCGCTGTTGTGGCTGGTCAGTGTGACATCGGGCGGTGTGGCGTCGGAGCCGCTCGTGGGTGTGAGGTAGGGGCTCACGTCGGCGGGGTCGACCTCGGTTACTTGGTTGAGGAGCGATAGCTTCAGACCGGGGAACGTAGGTGTGTTGGTGTATGCGATCAGGTTGAGGATCTCTTCGTCAGTCGTGAATCCGTCAGTGTCCGGGGGTCTGCGCCGATGGAAAGGATGGCCTGATATTTCTGATTGTTCGGGAACATAGGTAATACGGCTTCGACCGCAGCGCCGAACGGATTGCGCGGTCCGCCGCCGCCGAATTGGTAGTGACACACGCCGCAGTGACTGGCGGCGCTGGGGAGCGTATCGAGCTGCGTCCCTAAGGCTGAGGGATAGGCCTCAAAAAACGCGTTGCGAATCGGCCCGCGACCGGCCGCAGGGGTTACTGATAGCAGCAAAGCCAAAAGGCCGGCAACAAAGGCGATCAGCCAAATAAGGGCCGGGTGGTGCCAGTGAAATCGTTGGTGATGGTGGTGGCGTGATGCGGCGGACATGGTGCAAGCCTCCTGAGGTGTGTGTTGCACCCGTCGGCTGCGCACGAGAAAAGCAGCGCACGCCGAGTGGAAGAGAAGGAGAGTTCTCGGCGTGCGTCTGTTAGATCGCCTTGCCGACGAGTTTAGGATCGCCAGCGAGATAACAAGGAGGCAATTTTTGTGCCAAATAATGCACCCCGCTTCTCTGCGCTGAATGGGGGAAAGTGAGTGCCTTTCCGCGCGGCGGACTGCGAGAATCCGCAAAATGTCTGTTGAGGATTCCTCAACCGATCGAACTTGGGTGCCTGTTTCCCAAACCCGCCGCTTTGACTGAGAATCCAACGCATGGCATCGGAAGAACCCATCTTGCTTGGCGTCGACGGCGGTGCGACCGGGATACGCTGTTATGAAGTGCGAACAACGCAAACCGATGGCCGCAGCGCTTATGCGTTGGGAACGGCGCAGGCGGAGATGCACTACACGCGTTTAGAAGGGTTTGTGCCGGTTGCCCCGGACGTACAGCGCCGGCAGCTTGATGAGGCGCGCTACCAGATCGAGGCGTTGGAAGCGCGACAGGCGAATGCATGGATCGATACCGCCGCGTCGGTGATTGCCAATGTTGCCGAGCAATGCGACGTGAAGCGGGTGCGCATCGGCATCGGCATGCCCGGCATCAAGAGCGTAGACGAACGCGGCATCGTGATGATCAACAATGGGCCGCGCATGCCCGATTTTCTGGACGCGCTATCGCAACGTCTGCACGAGCGGGGTGTGGAACTCGCGCAACCGATTCGGCGTATCGGCGACGACGGCGCGTATTGCGGCGTGGGGGAAGCGAACGCCGAAGGCGGATTGTTTCGCGATATTCAGAATGGGTATTACATCGGCGGCGGGACAGGCCTAGCCGAGTGCTTATTGATTGATGGGGCCGTGGTGCCGATGAGCGGTCGCGATTGCATGATCCCCCGCGCTTGGGAACTTTTAAGTCCGCTGGGCGTGACGTATGAGAAGTTGATATCCGCCGCGTCGATGAATGCGGTGTATCAAGGGCTGGCGAATGTTGCGGATGGCGCGCCGCAACGGTTTCCCGAACAAGACGCGTTGCACGGCGACCCGGTCGCGCGCTCGTGGATGCACATGACGGCCACGCTATGGGCCCATCTGATCGCTGCCCGGTTAGTGCATTTCAGCCGTGAGGCACCGACGACGGTTCGATTCGATCGGGTCGTCATCGGTCAACGGGCCGGGCAGCTTCTCAGTGACGTGCAGTATCGCTCGTTATTTGCTGACCCGATTATAGCAAATCTGGTGCATATCCTTAAGCAACAAGCAGACAGGCATTCGATGACGCCGCTGTTGGATTACGTCGATGGTGATCGATTGTGCGACGGATTTTTGGTTGCGTCACAGTTACGCGCCGCACCGGCGATCGGCGCGGCGGTGGACGCGATGCGCGATCCGTCGGAGCAAAGTTGATAGTAACACGTCGAGGTTGTCGACCCTGGCGCCTGTTTCATTTGCATGTAGCGGCAACTGACTTGATCACGTTCGATCAATTATGTCTGCAAGCCCGGCAGGGCTGTTGGGTTGACAGCCCCGGATGTAGCGCAGACCGCGTCAGCGGTCGGAGCGCAATCCGGGGTAATCGAAAGCGAAACCATTAAGCCCCGGCAAGGGGCGTAGGTACCTGTACCGCTGCCGCGGTTTAATGCTGAGTGCAACATGATCCATGGATTGCGCGGCTAACGCCGCTCCATCCATGGCTTTCAACCTGCGCCCCTCCGGGGCTGAGAAAGATATTTGCTTTGCCAGACTGGAGTGAACAACGTTCTGGTATTACTTCCACGATTGAGACTTGGGTCCGTCGTGTTTGAAATTTTCCAGAAACCCTCACCCCGGCCCATTCAGGCTTCCGCTCTGGTCGCCTTCACTCTGCAAGGGAGAGGGAGTAAACGCACTCACCTGCTAAAGCTGGATGCAGTACCAGGGCAATTAAGAGCTAGGTGACGTTAGGCTTTTATTTAGTCTCATTCTGCGCAGCTAACGACTTAATGTAGGGCACCAACACTTTCTGTCGCGCGCTTTGGGCCGTTTCTTTTCCGTCTTCCTTGAGTTCCTTATTAGGCGAGCGGAACAAGTTGGAATAAGCGAAGGCACAAAAATTACCCGTCTTTTGATGGGCGATTTCGATTTGTTCTCGCACCGATTCCGCCGCTTCATTGGGCGTCTTGCCTGCATGACGACCGAACCAGAAGCCTGGAATGACGGGTGTTTTGTCTTTGTATTCAAGCCATGGTTCGATGCGCTTGTCAAAGACGGCGGGGTCGTCGGTATAGTTCATCAGGATCACGCCATCGATGATGTCGCGCTGCATCCACGTGCGGGCATCCTGAAAATAGTTCTTCGTGTGATGCTCGGGATTGCTGCCGATCGCAGCGGTCAACACGGCATTGGGTTTCGCTTGGCGCAAGGATTGATGAATGTCGCTCACGAGTTGGTTGACCTGTTCGGTGCGCCAGGCGTGCCATTTGTCGGCATCGTCGTCGGGCGTTAGGCCGGTTTCGGCTTTGTAAAGCGCGACAGTGCGTTCGTCGCGCGGATAGTCGGGCACCACTTCGCCGGGAACGACGGGCTCGCGCGGAAATCGAATGTAGTCAAGATGCAGACCGTCGATATCGTAGCGCTTGGCGATATCACCGGACAGATCGGCAAGATACGTCCGTACTTCGGGCAAACAGGGGTTGACGCTAACGTACCAGCCACGCCGCTTGCCGCCGACTTCGTGATTGAGCGGCTGACGCACGCCGTCTTTGTCGTACCAAAACCAATCGGGATGCTTGTGGTAGAGCTGGTTCTTGTCTGCCGGTTCCTTGGGACCGCGCCAGCCGGGCATCACGTTGATCCAGGCGTGCAGGTCGAGTTTGCGTTCGCGCGCGGCGCGGCAGGCAACTTCCAATGGGTCGAAGCCGGGGTCTTTGAAATCAAACTCTTCGGCCCACGGTTCGTAAGGCGATTGATAGAACGCGGTTCCATTGCCGCGCACCTGAAACACTATTGCGTTAAAGCCAGCGTTAGCGCAGTTCTCCATGATCGTGGGAATGTCTTCGGCCTTTTTAAAGTCCCAGCGCGTCACCCATACGGCCCGCATCGGTTCATTTACCTGACCGCCGGCGGCGCATCCTGATACGAATGTTCCCAGCACGGCGAGATTCAGAAAGTGAAGGATTCGCATATTGATGACTCCGAAAGATTGATTGCATGTCAAGCGTCGTGATTGACCGCGATAGTCTGCCAGAGTAAGCAGGATGTTGCAAAGTTAAGCTGGGTAGTGGTTTCGAAACGGGTTCCGGTCGTCGGGGCGATTTGAATGACGCCTTGGCGAAACCAAGAAGAGAGAGAATTGCGATGATGCGATATGGGTGTGAGAGGGTGACGGCGAAGATTGTGGGAATGACGTTTTGTACAGCAGTGTTGCTGTGTCCGAGCATCGGCTGCCAGTCGCCGGGTTCACCGACTGATACCGACCCGATGGTCGCTGTTAATACACTCATTGAAGCGCCCGACGATTATGCAGCGCGTCGCGTCGGAACAGATGCTTACCCCATTCCCACGTACGCCAAGTTTCTCAAGGGTGTGAAGATCTGTCTCAATCCGGGGCATGGTGGAGATGCGGACCAACGCGGTTTCAAGCGCGGCCCGACAGGGGTGCGCGAGGCCGAGATGAATCTACGCGTGGCTCAGTATCTGCGCGAGTTTCTGGTGGCTTGTGACGCCGATGTTATTCTGACGCGCGAAGATGATAGCCTACTGTCATATGAAGAGCGGGCGACGATTGCCAATGACTGGGGGGCGGATCTATTCGTCTCGTTGCATCACAACGCAATCGATAACAAGCCAGAAGTGAATTACACGACCGTTTGGTATCACGGCGAGGTATCGTATCGCCCGAGCAATCTCGATCTTGCCCGCTACCTTTGCGATGGGTTGTACGATGCGTTGGCATTGCCCAAGATCACCGACGTCCCGCTCAAGAGCGATCATCTGATGTATAAAAATGGGTTCGCCGTTTTGCGTCATGCCGAAGTCACCGCCGCATTGTGCGAAAGCTCGTTCTTTACTCATCCAGCCGAAGAACAACGCTTGCGTCAGCCAGAATATAACCTGCGCGAAGCGTACGGATTGTTCGTCGGATTGGCGCGATATGCTGCCGCAGGTCTGCCACGGGCAAAACTGATTGCGCAAGCGGGAGAGGCGATCGAGCCACTGAACCAGATGGAGAAACAAGCAGAAACACGATCGGGTGAAGCAGTCATGGTGCCGCCCATGCCGAATGACGCGACCGTCGTTTTCGAGCTCGATGATGGTCTGCGTAACCGAAAGGCGTGGGGGCACGATCGCAATATGATTTTGGCCGATTCAATCGTGGTGCGCGTCAACGGTCGTCGGGCTCCACATCGATTTTACGATAACGGATCGCGTTATCTGCTAAGTGTTGAACTACCCGTTGGTTCGGAGCCGGGCGAGCATAAGATTGAACTGCAGTTTCAAAATATGAACAAGATTTCCGTTTTGAATCCGTTTTTCACAGTGGACGTTCGCTGAGTCCTTTGTGTCAGACGGCGTGGCAGAATGTGGTCGTCCGATCGCAAATCCTTGTCAGATTTAAGGTTGCATCCGAGACTCGTACTACCGCTGTCAAGCTGTGAAGGGGAAATTTGGCGCGTCGCCAGAGTTGCAATTGCGCCGCAAACTCTGTTATCATATAGACTTACAGATCAGGGCGCGTGATCGACGAAATTGTAAGGCGAGGACGAAGAAATCGTTACATAATGATTTCGTACTGATGTGTAAGAAGTGTTAAGATTGCGTCGCCTAATAAATTGAAGACCATTCTTGAGTTCGTTGAAACCTGTTTCGGAGTCGAGCCCATGATTCCTAATTCCAAAAGTAAAGCCGTCGCATTCACGTTGATCGAGTTGCTGGTAGTCATTGCGATCATCTCGCTGCTACTCGCTATTCTCCTGCCCTCTTTAAGCGGGGCTCGGGCTCAAGGCCAGAAGGTGAAATGCCTGAGCAATCTTCGCAGCCTCGGACAGGGGGTTGCGTCATACACGGTGTCCGATGCGAACGCGTCCCTGCCGGGGCCGTTACATCCTGCCGTGTATCTCGATCAGGGGTTACAAGCGCTTGTAGAAAACCCTAGTTCCCCGATGTCGGTATCAACAGCCCGTTGGTTTCAGAATCGTTTTCTGACGTACAAACTTCGCACAACGATGAACGACTTGTCGGAGGCTACGGGCAGTGTGGCAGATGAAGTCTCGACCTGTCCGACAGCGGTGGGGCAAAACCCGCTCTCGAATTTTGAACAATCCAGCAACACGATTGGTTATCACGTTTACCCGACGTATTACGCGCTGAATAACTACGGTCCGGATACGTTCCCGAATACCCGCGCAACGGATCCGCCGCACTTTTTTGGCTTTAGTTCGCAGAACGCAGGCGATCCGAACGGCATCGCGTTGGAGCAGCAGAACCCGCCGCAGATTATCACCCGTGTAAGACAAACCGGTGACGAATGGATGATGGCCGATGCATGGTATCGCCCAGCGAGCAATGCCAGCAATCCTGAGCTTTCCCAAGAAGGCACGTATCAGGTCGAATTCACCGGCCTAGGGCTTCCGTTCGTTCCGCCGCACGGCAGTAGTGCCGCCCACCGAGGTGGCTACGCTTATTCGGGCGATCGTGCGACCAGAGCCAATGAAGCCCGCCGCGCCAAGCAGGACGGTCAGACCAATACCGTGTTCTTTGACGGTCACGGCGAGTCGGTCCGATCAAAACGCTACGTCGTTGGTGGTGGTTTTGAGTTGCTCTACGGCTTCCCCGGAACGCGTAGCCCTGCCCGAGTGAATCCTGGGCCGACAAGTGCCGTTTGGAACGGAACGTGGCGTTAGCAAGACGGGCTAAGTGCCCCACGCTCTAACACCTCAGATTTGTGACAAAAAAGCGTCCGGTAAACCAAAGGGTGAGCCGGATGTTTCTTTGCGCCCTGAGATACTTGGTGCTCAGGCGTCATGCCGCGTCGCACGGCTTGAGTTGTACTTTACCACCAAGCTAGGATAGGTATCTCAAGCGAGACTATTTGGAGTTGATATGCACAGGCGATTGTTAGGTTTGCTGGTGGTGTTGGCTACCGTAACTATGTTTATACCTGCGAGCGACGCGCATCAGGGTGATTCGAGCCATGAGAGTGCCGTCTATAACGCCGCCGGTCATCCGGTGCGGCAGGTGGGTGATGTGGGCTGCCAAGCCACCGCGCAGAAGATTGTGGCGGCGGCTGGTCGTGTGGTTCGTGCGACCGGTACGCGCTTGCTGCCGTCGGGTTGCGTAGTGGATCGTGCTTGTTGGAGTGATACGCTACTCGAAGTTGATCTGACGCTGCCCCACGATGCCGGCGACTGGATGCTTACGCCAGTGGATATGGCTGCATTCAGTCAGACGCTCGCAATGCCATATCTTCACGATTCCAACTTTAGCGGTGTGACGGTGCGCGCCCGGTGGGGTGAAAAGGGTGGCTACCATACGCTCGATTATTTTGTGCCTGCCGCGCCGATTCCTCCTGAAGTGCCTACGCCCGACATGGTTGACGTCCAAGCCGGGGCCAACCGCGATGCAAATGCGTCGCCACGATCAGGCAGTGCGGTCACCAGTTCGTCGCGTCAGCCGACCGGCGCGCTAACCGGCGTGGTGGTATATGCCTCTGCCGGTCACGGATGGACTGCAGGCGGTAGCAGTTGGGCGTTGCAGCGACCGGTGCTCAACGGCATGACCGAGGACTACGGCAACATCGATCAACTGAACTACTTCATTCAATTTGCTCATAACGCCGGCGCTACGGTCGTTCCGTTGCGACCGACGGGTTGGCAACCGATCGAGATCATCGTCGATAACGACGATCCAGGGGTGAGCTTTACCGGCGCATGGAGTGACAGCAGCGGCAATAAGTTTTTCGAAAATGGTGTAACCCTGTCTGGTGTTCCGTATCGATTTGCAACGGCGGCACCGGTGGAGAGCGCGACCGCACGATTCTCCGCGACGATCGCAACCTCCGACTTTTATCCTGTCTATGGTTTTGCCATCGGTGGCACCAACCGGGTACGACAAACCTATCGCATCGCACACAGCGGCGGTGTTACCGACGTTGTTGTCGATCATCGCGATGTGGGTAACGGCTGGGTTTGGTTGGGCGAATATTATTTTGAGGCGGGTGCAGATAACTACGTGGAAGTTAGCAACGCATCGCCCGATGCGGGCATCGTGGTTGCCGATGCGATTCGTCTCGGTTGTGGTGTGGGAGACGTGATTCGCCCGGGCCCCGGTATGACCAGTGGCTTCACACGCGACGAAGAAGCGCAGCGTTACTGGGCGGAAAGTCAGCTCGGAAACAATGCGGTGAACTTTAGCTCGGGCATTTGGGATGTCGGCGGGCTGGACGATCTTAGCGACAACATTGGCGCGGGGGCGCGGATCGCGCGCGAAATGAACCAAGTACCGCCCGGCGGTGTGTCAGTCGACCGCTGGAAGCGCGTGCATCTCGAATTCCATACCAACGCCTTTAACGGTTTAGCCCGTGGCCAATTGTGTCTGATTACCAATACCGGTTCTACGACGAACCAATCGAATTTTGCCACGATTCTTTCGAACGAGGTCGACGCTGATATGTTGCTGATCGACAACGAGTTTGAACACGCGTGGATTGATCGCGCTAGCCCGACGTTGACCGGGTCTTATGGTGCCATCAGTACCGGCAACAATAGCAACGAGTTTGACGCCACCTTGGTCGAGTTGGCTTTTCACGATAATGAAACCGATGCGGAGCTACTGCGCGATGCACGCGTTCGCCGCGCGATGGCACGTTCTTGTGTGCAAGGCATTGTGCGTTTTCTAAACACGCTTCCCGGAAGCCCGGTGCCGTTGGCGTTTGCGCCCGATACACCGCAGGCGCCGCGTATTGAAGACTTGGGTGCGGGTGACGTCTTAATCTCGTGGGATGCCCCCCTGGCTGATGGCGCTCGGGGCGATGCGGCGACCGGCTATGTTGTCTATCAATCAAGCAACGGGCGCGGCTTTGGTGATGCGATCGAGCTGGGCAACGTGACATCGACGGTGGTTTCGGGCTTGGCCATTGGCGAAACGCGTTACTTCCGCGTAGCCGCGACCAATGCCGGTGGCGAATCGATGCCGACGGAAGTATTGGCCGTACGTCGACCGAGTAGCGGCACGGCGGATGTATTGGTGGTGAACGGTTTCGATCGATTGCAACGCGAACTCAATCCGATTCAATCGTTTACGCAGCCACCAGCGTATGCGGGTGATTCGATCGAGCGTCAGCAATGGCGGCGCAGTAACTCGTACGATTACATCATCGAGCACGCCGAAGCATTGGCGGCCAACGACATCGGCTTTGCATCAGCGTCGAATGAAGCAGTTGCGGATCAAGATGTCGACCTTGCCGCTTATACCCTTGCCATCTGGATACTGGGTAGCGAGAGCGTCGACGACGCCACGTTCGATGCGAGCGAGCAGGCACGTTTGACCGATTTCTTCGCTGGTGGCGGTGCTTTGTTTGTCAGCGGTTCCAACATCGCATTCGATCTGATCAGTCAGAGCGGTGGGGCGGCGTTTGCGAGTAACGAACTGCAAATCGGCTTTGCCGGTGATGATGCGGAAACGCAGCAAGCCACTGGCTCGGCCGGCGGCATATTGAGCGATATCGCCTCGGTGAGTTTTACTCTCGCCGGCGGCGCGCCCTACGATGTGCGCTCGCCTGACCGTCTATTGGAAGCGACGGACGGCGTTGCGTGTCTCAACTATGTCGGCGGCTTAGGCGGGATTGCGGGCGTACAGTTCACCGGCAATACGCATAACGCCGTAACGTTTGGCTTCCCGTTTGAAGCGATCGGTGATGCGAGTGTCCGTGCGATGATCATGCAGCGCGTGGTCGACTTCTTACTAAACGCCGCGCCGCTGCCGTTTGACTTCGATGATGACGGTGATATCGACGCTGCGGATTTCAATGTGTTTCAATTCTGCTACCGCGGCCCGGACGATTTCTACGTGAGCGGCAACCTATGCCTCGAATTCGATGGCGACGATGATTTTGACGTGGATGTGCTCGATTTCGCGCAGATGCAACAGTTGTTCACGGGGCCGTAGGTAAGCCAGCGTCTGTAGTTGTTTTACGTGCTAAACCCGTTCTACGGCTTTCCATTCCGTATAGCGAGGGGTTAGAAGAGATTTGCGCTCCCTAATGAATGCCGAATTGCAGCGGCCAAGTCACGAAGCAGAACTGGATTTGAGGATAGCTTCTTGGTACTGCTGCGCTGCGAGAATGATCTCATGCCGATTCCACTTTGATAATGCGCTGCATCGGAATGGGGCTTAAAGGAACGTCGTGAGTCATTTGCGTCTCGGCGGCATGCCCCCCCTGCCTTACGCGCGGTTGGAAACTGGAATCCGAATTAGAGCCTCGACTAGGTTTTTTTACTGAACCGGAGGCGGTCTTTTGGCCGACGTCGGACGCGTTAGCATTGTTAAGGTAAATATTATGATAAATCGCTGCATACCGATCTTTCCAATGCTTCTGACGACAATCAAAGAGCTACGAGGCAAGAGCTGGGCGGAGGGCCTCTAAGTGACGTTGTGGGGAGCTGTTTCAGCTACGCAAAGTCCAAAATTTCCTTCCGTTCAATCTGCGACATTCTCAAGTTCGACAAGCGATTCACGGTTCACAATTTGCGATAGTATTGGTCGAGTACGGTCGCCATAGAGGGCGTGGACTCGAAGATGCTGGTCAAGAGGTTCGGTCTTTCAGACTTTGAGGTCATCCTCTCGACCTAGTACGCCAAGAACGATGATGGTCGGCTAATTTAGGAAAGCGGCAATATTGACGGGCTTGAACAACAGCAACAACTAGAAGAGAAACTAAATTTAGTCAGTAGGAATTCTTGATAATCTACGATATCGAAACTGTGCGATGCTCAATCACTCCGATACGCAGAAGCAATGAATGCGATTACTGTTGGCTACAGGGGTAGTGCTTAGGTTTGGAGAACCACACTTTTCGTCGATCGACGTTCCCGTGACTCGAATGCATCGCCTTGTTGGAGCGGAAACTACTGGTCCTCAGGCATTCTCTTCCGGCTGTCGAAACCGCTTACGGAGCGCCATAGCCCCAATCCTACCGCTGCTCCGACCAATGCCTGTACGCAATTCGGCCCGATTTCAACTAAGGCTGCACCGAAATCAGTTACCTTGAAAAACGGAAAGGACTTTCCCAGTGTTGGGTAGACAAAGGCTTCAAACACGAAGTATCCCACCACAACTACAACTCCCCCAATTCCAGCAGCCAATGTTCTTCTGGCAAGTGAATAGTTCCTTGGACCTCCACCAATAAGACCTACCAAGAATCCCTCCAACCCTTTGGTAACGCAAGTCGCAAGAATGAACTGTGGGAAGCCCACCGCATCAGCAAGCGCCGGGCCAATTGCACCCACAAGGAGTCCAGCTGCCGGACCCAGCCACAAGCCCGCAAGAATCACAAAGACATCTCCAACATTGAAGTATCCTGTTGTAGCTGGAATTGGGATGCGTATCACCAACGTACCCGCAAATGCGAGGGCAGTTAGCACTGCTACGAACCCGGTTTTTGCAAGCGTCCACTTCTGGCCTTTGCTATCTTGGTGCAGCATCGAGAATCTCCTAGGTGGGCTACTCATCCTTATCTGCGGCACTTGTCTTGGACAATCGCTCCACTTCGATACAAAAAAATGGGACTGGTTCAAGAGAGTGCATTAGCCACGCTAAGCACCACTCGACGACTGCATCCTTCCACCACCGAATGGTATTCGTGGCGCGCTCAATGATACCTTTAGATGCATCGCCTCGATGTCGCGGCATGAAAATCGCCGGGTGTGTTTCTCGCCACGCAGTCATCAAACAGACTAGGACCTCCATCACATGTTGAATTACTCGTAACGCGAGCGTAGTGTGTTTGGCAAGGGTTCTTGTAAGTTTTCCGTACGAAGAAGCGCCTACAAGGAGCCCCGAAGCAGAAAAGCACCGCACGCAATAGACGCTGAAGGGTACAACCGCCAACATTGTAGCACCAAGGATTAGGTAATAGACACTTCCGTGGCTAACATCCGGAGCGGGGAATCCGATCCAACTCGCGAGAGCCCTCACAATGGGGCCACTTAGGCAAGTTACGATTGTCAGCATTGAAGCAAGACTAAAAAGGCGTAGCCATTCTCTGAAGCCTATATCTACGATTATTATTAGCGAGATAGAGGCAGCGTACGCCAGCCAAGCAAGCGCGAGTAGAGGAGACTCGGTGTCGGTGATTATCCACGAAATCGGCCATCGAGTTACGATGGGGAGCCCGAGAAACATTAGCGCTAGCGCGCGCAGCCAAGTTGGTCGAATTTTCCTCATGAGGCTATTACCTTGACTATCTGACGATCTTCACTGTCCCAGTTCAGGGATACTCTGCTATTCGCAAGTCCAGAGAAAAATCGGTCAATATGTGAGATAATTGCGACAGCAATCTGACGACCGTGTGCGATTTTGGAAACCAGTCGGACGAAGAGCTGGGCTTGACGCAATGACAATCCGTGCGTTGGCTCATCCAAAATGAGTAGCGGAACTTCTGACGCCAGTCGGGCAGCGGCCAATGCCACTTTCCCTTGTAGGAGACTGTCAGGATGCTCGCGATCTCCAACTACGCCTATCGTTGGGTCTTTGCGAGATTCCTCCGCAATATAACTCTGTATCTCGTTGAATAATCCGTACGCCAACTTGAAGCGTTCGGCGTCACAACGAAAGACTCTTTCCAAATGCTCGACCGGAGCAGAGCCGAAAAGTTGTTCGACATAGCTCTGCATTACGACCCGGGCCCTCCCTCGGAAACCGCTCGTATGGATAGATGCGTTACCTGTCTCGAGTGGGTAGCAGCCGCAGAGTACTCTGGGCAAGGTCGTCTTTCCGACGCCATTAGGGCCCGTCCAAAGCGTGGGCGATTTGAGCCTAAGCGAAGGGCTGGCAGCGACAAAAGCTATACGCTTGGCAGCGGATTCGTAAGGGAATCGGGTTTCGGGAAAAACCACTAACGGTTCCGAGAGCTCCAAGTTCCAATCGAGAGCTTCGATTGGCGGCGTATCTTCCCCTGACACTTCGTCTTCATCTAGATCCGCAAGACCGGATGACTCGCCGTTCAGCAGCAGTAGGTCCACCGGTTTCGCATGAGAGTGAAATGCGTCGATGACACGCGTAATGAACTTATAATTGTCCTGAAAAAGCCACTGAGTAGGGCTGCAAAGAACGAGGCCGCTTGCGACCGGAGCCAGAATCTCGGCTTTCATAAAACTTAGCAAGAGGCGCTCACCACCGGATAGCGCCACAACTGCACGGCTTAGAAGCGACTCTTTTAACTCGTACTCACGAAAGTAATAATATTTGTCTTTGGCCGACTCGTTAGGCACGAGAGATAAGGCAGCCTCGAGTTCCTCCTCAGGGTATGGATAACAAAGCCCCGCTGTCGGATCGGGCGGAACTGCTGCTAGAATGGAATCAAATGGATGCTTGGAGTACTCGTCGGCCCATCTTTGGACATCCCGAAAGAATGCCGCACGACCAGCGACGAGATTTGGTATAACGATGTGTGTCTTCTGACGAAATGCGCTATCGCGTCCTTCGGCAGTAGCAAACCTGCTGACGGAGAGAATATCGCTTATCTCGGTTGTCATGGACCACTAACCTATACGACTTGCTTTCGGTTTAAGGGTATCACTGTACCCCAATAAACGCAGGTACTGGTGCGCCTATTTGCACGTAGACGACAAGCAATCAAGCTGGGAGTCACGAGCCACATCCAACAATGCATGTCTCGCGATAGCCCGAGTGATCGCAATCGCGACGAACCAGACTGGCGGTTCCGAAGTTTCCAACGCGCCGCGAAAGGACTTACGACGCTCGAAAGTGCCCGTTTGACATCATTCGATCCACGCCGTGCCAAACCGTCGCCTGAGCGCAAGCAACGGGTTTGAAAGTATCTACAGCGGGCGATGGGATTCGAACCCACGACGTCCAGCTTGGGAAGCTGCGGGCGTTGAATTCCAACCTATTGATAATACAGTCACTTACGACATGCTCCACGAATACTTGTCGTTCAGCTTGTCTGAGAATCCAGATTTCGCCGACATTCTGACCCTTATCCGCTGTTGGCCCACGCTCTCCCAACAAACCAAACAATACATCATGGACCTGTGCTGGGAGGAGTGTGACGGATGACCGACGAGCAACTCATTGAAACAATCGCCAGCACCGAAGAGGCCATCGCCGCTATGCGCCTCACCCGCAGCCCCGCCCATCGTAAAACTATGCTGCGGTTCCTCGCGGACATCGTAGCAAACGGCTTCAGCCTGCCCGGATTGGCGGCGCACACGCCCGGCGTCATTCGCCCTGAGACTGACGAAGAAGCCGAGCTAGCATCGCTCCACGCCTGTTTGACGCCCTTACAGCGGCTTGGGATGTTCGCCATCCTGCACGGCTTACAGCAACGCTCGGAAGGCTTCTACGAAGGCGCAATGGCCGAGCGACAAGCCAACGGCGGGCAATAAAAAAGCCCGCACGTGGCGGGCAAAGCTTGCGGCGGCGGATTGACTATTCGACCGCGTATCGGGCGTATCTTTCGCACACGGCCCCAATCTCGCGAGACATAGCATCGAATACGTCTGCGGGCATCGTCACTTTGAACTCGAACACCACATCACACGATTCTTTGTCCGTCAAGTGAACTGCCATCGTCTTTGCTTTTGGCGTATTGGCTGTCGCCGATTCAAGGCGAGGGCCGTGCTTGCCGTTGCCATCGGTGGGCTTAGCGGTGGGGGCGGCTACCAACACGCCCACGCGGACGCGGGTGTAGTCGGCTTCGATGTTCTCATCGGGTGCCCAGCAGATAGCGATGTCCGGGCCATTCGGGCTTGATACAACGCCTTCGTAGCTGTCGCCGAACCATTCTGGCAAGCTTGCGGGTAGCGGTTTGATAACGTCTAAGCGATAGACGATACCGCAGAACCGCACATAGCGACCGTGCCAACCTTCGCCATCGAACGACCAATCTAAATGGTCGAACTGCGCTCGCTCGGCGTCAGTCAGTTCATGGCCGCGCACGACTGCGAGATAGTCGCTCGTCTTGGATTCGATGTCGCAGAAGTCTTTGGTATTGGTGGGAAGTGTTGTAGCATCTGACATTGTCTTGGCCTCCTAAGAAGGTTGAGAACACGAGCCCGGACGGCTGCATCGTCGCGGGCTCAATTTGTTTCTTGACCAACTCACTTTGAATTAGTCGACTTGATAAACATAGCACGTGAATCGACAAAGGCAAAAACTTTCTTAAAGAAATTTTGCGTAGACGCGATAAATTTATACGTTTGTCGATAACTTCCCTAGACGCAACGGTTGGCGGATACGGTTTTCAAAAGCTACCCCCGCCCCAGTGTCGCGGAAGTAGTAACGTATATCTGGTCCACCGAACGAGCATCTTTACACCATGACGGTGCCCGAGAAGCAAATGGCCCGGGCACTTTAAAGTCATGGTCGAGCTTCTAAGCTTACTTTACACGCATTATCCAGACGACATTGAACCCGTTAATTAATGTTGAGCTGCTAGCACCAACGCGTGCTTCCCATGTGACATCAATATCCACAATCTCGCCCTGCTTAAATTTCTGGAACATGCCCAAGTTTATGCCTGCGCGATTAATAGTTGTAACCAGATAATCTTCTAAGCCCGACTTGGCGTTTCCGTGAAGCATGAATCCGTCATTTAGATTTGGAATCTTAGCCATATCTAACGCGGATTCTGAGTCCTGTGGTGTTGGGCCACTACATTCAACCCAGCCGTATGGCACTGACCTACTGACAGGCCTGCCATCTACTGTGAGATAATTGCGATGCCAAGGAATAATCGCACCAATAGGAAGTTCAACAGCAGAAACTCTCTTATCGACATTTCTTAGAAAGTCATCCAGCTTGTTTGTATCAACATCTGACAGAAGATTCATTAATGATATCTGCTTCTCTTGTGTCATCCCCAAGGCTTCAACAAACTTACGGAGTTGCACCGAACCCTTCGCCACATTGTCCATTGCGGCTTTTACGCTCTTCTCGTGACCTTTAATTTCTTTGAGAAGACTATTAGTCTTCTCCTCTGTCAAAGCAACTTTTTTCTCGTTCTCCAGCACCCTGTTAAACTGCCCAACTATTCTCTCTTCATATTTCTGAATCCGTTGATTTGCATTCGACTCGACGGTATTCAAGCGACGTCCAACGGCAGCTTCAGCGCTATTAATCGCCGCTTCTTGGATGCAGCTTTTGAATCCAAATATCGCAGAGATGTTTGCCGCCACGAGTCCGATTAAGGTCCAACCGGTGAGCCGTTTCGTGGTGCTCAGTTTCTCAGAAACTTTTGCATCAATCAGCCGTTCAGTCGCGTCGTGCTCATTCATTGCATACTCTCCTAGTTTTGCTTGGTGCCACTATGAATCTAGTAAATTTATTGAAATCATCAAGTCCGTAATTTATATTGCTCGTCACCTCACGCATCGGGCGTTGGCGCAGGTCATCTATCGCCGCGAGACGCCCACCCGCTACGTGTTCGATTCGGTGTTCTGGGCCACGGCGTTGGCGGCGGAGTTGGGATAAGATGGTGGGTATGGAAGCGACAAGGGCAATTGCGTACATTCTCCTCTTCGTGTTCAAGATAGTTGTTTACTCAATTCTCATCTCGCACATTCTAAAGACTCGACGAGAGGCAAAAGCCGAACGAGAGAAGGGCCTGTGCCCCAACTGTAAGTATGACATTCGTGGCAACACATCCGGCATCTGCCCGGAATGTGGAAACCCAGTTGACCCTCCAAAGAAATGCTAGCGGTACTTCGCCACATCCTGCTTGCCGCCATCATCGCCACGGTCGTGGTGTGGGTGGTGACGCAGTGGTACGATTTTGTTTTCACGCATACAGATTTTTTTGTGAGTATCGGTGGAGGGAGCTTCTTCTTGATATATTCGGCTGGTTGGCCGACTTGGTCTTGCTCTTGCGGTGTGGGGCTGGGTTATCACATGCATAAGCTCTCAAGTGGTAACCCCATCGTTTCGCCATACCTCGATGCTGAATCGGTCATCATCCCCTTCTGGCTCATCCTTGCCGTTCTGCTACCGCCGTGGTGGCTGATGGGTAGAAAGTCGCGGCAGCGGAAGCGATGGGCGAAAGAGGGCTGCTGCCTGTCGTGCGGGTATAATCTGCAAGGTAGCGAATCGGGCACGTGCAGCGAATGTGGGGCTGGGTATGGGCAGGCGAATGTCTAAGGCGAGAACGTTTACCCCTCAGATGTTGGGGATGCTGTTCGGCCCGGTCTTCCTCTTTGCCATGCTCTCCATCACACCGACCGTTGCTGGCAAACCGCCGTTGTACGCCCAGGTTATTCTTTGTGTGATGTTCCCGCTGAATGTCGTATGGTTGTTGGTCCTGCAACCCTCAGGCGGATTGGTCGTACAATTTGCGCTCAGTGCCGTAACTTATGCTGGTGTATTTCACGTTGCCCATCGAGTTTATCGACGCCGCCATCCACTCCCTCCAGCGAACGCATGTACCAACTGCCATTACGACCTCACCGGCAACGAGTCCGGCACCTGCCCTGAATGCGGCACGGCTATCGCGCCACCCAGCAAGACGGAGGTCGCGGGCTAATGTGGAAGTGGTTGCATCGGGGATTGGTGGGTGTGTTGGTATTGGTATCAACTGGTGCAATGGTATCTGAACTTAACATCTGGAATCCCGTCTTAGACCCCATGAATGAACACAGTTGGATTCAATACAATCTTCTACAACGATGCAAATTAGGCTGCGAGAGGCGATTGGTATTATACGTCACACCAGACCACGTTACGGGCTATTTTGCATTAGGCAACATTGTCGACGAAGCAATGCCGTTGAATGACCTTGGATTTCCCGGCGGTGAACTTAGATTCTATCGTAGTGCAAAAGGACTTTATCTGGACTATTACTTCCAGTATTGGTTATTGTCATCATTATTCGCCATCTACCCCGCCATCTTCTTCATTCGCAGTTACCGTCGTCGTCGCGTGAATCGCCAAGCGGTGCAACCGTGCGGTCAATGTGGTTATGACCTGCAAGGGAATGAGAGTGGCGTGTGTCCGGAGTGCGGTGAAGCGGTTGAGGCGGTCGCATGAAATTCCTTACGCGATTGATGGCGGTGCTCGCGATATTGGCGTCGATTGTCTGGGCGGGTGCATTCCTGTCGACTGTCCGCGTCACACCGCCGATAGGTTCGCCTTTTTGGGTTACGCGGGGTTGCTACTGCTTCGATTATGTTGAGATGCCGGAACAACAACTAGCGAAACGGCGGCGTGCTAGTGGGAAGAAGCTGATGGAGAGCTTTAATTATCATTTCTATGAGTTGTGGCCTGCAGATGGGGCCGTTTTTCGCGTCCCGCGCTACGAGGAGATGTCATTTGGTAAAGATGGTTTAGGAAGGGCCTATAGAATCTTGGTTCCCCACTGGCTAACCAACCTCATCGCCTGGTCGCTGTTCTTCATCCTGTGGCGTAAGAGCCGCAAGCATCCCAAAGGGCACTGCCAAGGTTGCGGGTATGACTTGCGAATGAACGAGTCGGGCCGGTGTCCGGAATGTAATGCGGAGGTGGCAAGTTGATTCTTAACCTCGCTCGAAAGTTGTCTTTTGGCGTCACTGTTACCTTCCTTACTATCTCTGCCATCACTTTTATTGTTGAGCCGAAGTGGAGCTACGAACATATATTTGTCGAACTTGAATGCGGATTGATGACCGTCTGGTTCACGTGGTCTGGCGATTGGGGTTTTTGGGAACCGAGAGGATATACAGCTACACTTCCTTCCCGGTATCACTACTTTGTCGCCCCCGATTTCGATGGTTATTTTCTTTACGTCCCGTATTGGCTCGTGCTATCAGTATCAACTCCTATCTGGTTGACGCTTAGACGCAAACATCAAATTCCATTGAGGTGGAAGGCAGAAGGGAAGTGTGTTGGCTGCGGGTATGACTTAACCGGCAATACCACTGGCGTTTGTCCTGAATGCAATGCCAAAGCCGTCGCGTGATTGTTCGATGCCATGGATAATGCAGGGCGGAACCCACACGAATTCGGGAGTACCACTGATGCAATGGCAATATAAAACAACCAAGATTGAGTTGGGCGGAATCCTGTCAGACAAAGTGAACCCTGCTGAGATAGACGCAGTGTTCAACCAGCTAGGCAGGGACGGCTGGGAGCTTGTATCTGCGGTTAGGTTTCCCGGGGAATTGAGGGCGACTGCCGTCGTGAGCATTTTCAAGCGACCGTTTCAAGATAGCACATCGCCATTGATGACGCGGGGAGTATGCCCTTCATGTGGATATGACCTACGTGGTGCCGAGCATTCCGCATGCCCTGAATGTGGTTGGAAAGCCTGAATTCGTAAACGGTGCGGGAATAGATGAACACGCCTTGTGCAGCGTCTTTAACCGCAACTCCAACGACGCCAGCACCTGCTTAGTGCCGCCATCGTCAGGCTCAAAGATGGTGTCCATCAACTCGGCAATGACCGCCTCTACTTGCGGCAGCTGTCGCTGCGGCTCGCGTGGGGCGATTGTTTCGGACGTTCGGGAGAGAAGTGCCGGTGTTGCTTTTCATACCTTGCGTCTCAGCGAACAGATACACCTAACTAGACAAATATATAAATGTAGTTTTACTTTCTTTCTTGCCTTCATTACCTGTATCAACTTAACTTATTTACACATTTGTCTGTATATGGAAGGCGCAGGTCTTGTTGGCAGAAAATAAATTCGTGAATTTTTTGGACCTCAACCTAATCCCATTCCGATTCAAATCCGAAAAGCTAATAGTCGTGGCGTCTCGTGGTTTCAAGGCGATGACCCGAATGTCATGATAAACCAGAACGGGAACCAGCCTACCTTAGACTAGTGAAACGCGCTCGGCAATCGAGCGAAGACCGAACATGCCCAAGCCGATTCCATCAGTTCGATTAAGTTCTGACGAGATAGACGCGCTAATCGACGAACTCGATAGCGGAGAAAATCCCGGGACAAGCCGCAACCGCCGCAAGAATGGCCGTTACTCTGTCCGACTAAAGAGTTGCATTATTGACGTTGCAAATCCCGGTGGAGCCAATTCATCCTACCTTGTCCCAACCCGCAACATCTCTGCGACAGGAATGAGCTTCCTTAGTGGCGCATTCCTGTATCCGAATACCAAATGTACTGCCCAGCTCATCACCCTGCATGGAACCTGGAACGTGGTTACGGCAACAGTGGTGCGGTGCGCGTATGTACGCGATGGTGTGCACGAGGCAGCAATTCGGTTCGAAGGAAAAATTGACCCGAGTGAATTGTGTGTTGATGCTGTTGGTTGCCGCATCTTATTGGTTGACGATTCTCCGCTGATAAGACGTTTGGCGGTTCATCACCTTACGTCATTGAATGCTGACGTAATCGAAGCGGACTGCGTCAATGCAGCGCTGGCGGCCTTTGAAAATGACAACTTCGACCTCGTCATCTCGGATATTGAGATGCCGGAACGCAGCGGGTTTGAGCTGCTGGCGGAGTTACGTGGTAATGGGCACACAGGAGAGGTCGTTGCAATTACCGGAATGACTACGGAGGAGGACCGACGTCGATGCCTTGAAGCGGGCTTTGACCAGTATTTCCCGAAACCACTTAATAAGGAGATGTTCGTTATGCTCGTTGAGTCACTCCGCCAAGAGCCGATTGTTAGCTCGCTTGCTGATGACAGGTCTTTAACCGACATTATCAAGGCGTTTGTTGAAGGATTACCTGAAGCACTTCGTGAGATTGAGGAAGTCGTTATGGCTGGCGACCGAAAGCACGCCTTGCGTCGCCTCTGCGATTTTCGAATTGCCGCAGGTGGCACAGGTTTTGAGCCCATCGCTGATGCGGCCTTGAAAGTTGAGGGATTAATCTCATCAGACGCTGATAAGGACAGCATCGAACGGCAAGTCAAAAATCTAATTCAGCTATGTCGCGGTGTGAGGCCACCTGTTTGAGTGCCCCCCATTTTATTCCTGCAAGTCCATGGTCTGTTTTGCGAGGGGACTCAGGACCACATAATCGGAATTAGGCTGTAGCTGGACCAAGCGAGCTGAACTCCTCAAACAATGCATAGAAAAGCGTGTGGTCGTCTTCAAGCCACGCGTTCTGGTTTTCGATTTCACCCCATAGCCGCTTAATGTCTGCGTCAATCCTATCGTTGGATAGATTGGCAATACCCATCGACCACGATGGGAATAGTCGTTCTGCCGCAGGTTCGTAATACAGCAAGTGAATTTTAAAGTGCCTGTCGTCGTCGAGAATTCGGCAGTAGGTGTCATCAACATTCTGTTGCGGGCCTTCCAAGAGCTGTATAAATCTTGCGTTTCCGAACATTAAGAGGCCCGTGATATCACTTTCCTCATTTCTTCGAATTGCCTGCATCTGCAACTCCTTGAGCTGGATATCATCGATTTCACCAGAGGCTTCGCTTGTATAGATGAGTCTCACGAGATTCACGAACATCGCTCCTTTTCGTGCTTGGATATAGTGATGTAGGTGCTTGTCATCCAATTTCGGATATGGCAGATAGTGACTTGAATGAAATCATCGAATTGGATGTTCTGGTCGGATTGAAGCTATCATGCAGTTGCCAGTCCTATAGGCGCTGCACGCATAGTTGCGGCCAAAACGTACTGGAGTCCCGCGTTATCTCTTCGAGTTTCACAATCGCCTTGACGGCGTTCGGTATCTTTGCCGCAGAAATCGTCATAGTGGCTTCAGCCGCTTTCGCTTCCGCACTGCCCCTACGCGGCGGCTTACCGTTTGCGCGACCTGTTGGTCGCACAGCCTTGTAGCCCTTGTCTAACGACACTTCGCCACTGCGTACTTTCTGAATCAATTTCTCATCGCCTTCGTTTTTGATGACGCGGGCTTTGTGGATGTTGTTGTGGGCGATACCAGCAATGTCGCCGAGACGTTCATTCGTCCGCCCCTTCGGCTTGGTAAACCCTTGTTCCAATTTTGGACCAAGGGTTTTATTGCCCCGCCCACCCTTGCTTCCGTGCTTTCCTGCGGCGTTCTGCCGGTGCTTCGCCTTTGCCTTTTCAATCTCGTCCAACTCCAAAGCCAGTTCAGCGCGTTGGTACTGGTTTAGATTGCGGCGACCAAACTGGTTGCGAATAATCCATAGCTTGGCGTCATCGCGGGATTCAATGCCCTTTAACTCGGTAGTGGTGAACTTGATGCCTTCGGCAATGCAGAACTGATAGCGGTTATGCCCATCAAGCAATGTGCCATTCCAAGTCACCAACGGGTCACGACAACCATCACGCTTGATGTTCTCCCGCAACTGCGTCAGTTCTGCATCTGACGGCGGAGATATGAGCTTCCTGAACTCGGCATCGACGCGGACCTTCATCGCAACTCATCCTCGTACTGGTCGGCCTGCCATTCCCGCTTGCGTTCTTCATCTACTTCTTCTTCGTCTTGGTCTTTCGCTTCTTCTTCGCCTTTTCGCCGCCTTCCCTTCCTTCAAACAAGATGCGGTCAAACAGCGCACGAGAAGCCGCTACTTTCCGATTTGCAGAGACTGGCCCTTCATGCGTACCGGCATTAGCGCCATGCTTCGGCGGCGGTGGCGATAGCGTCGAGAAACCTGGGAGTGTGCTTGGGTGGCGCGGTGGTAAATGAGTGGCGTCCGTTGCACTGGCTGTTGGTTCGCCTGTCGATTCTTGCGGCAGAGATAGCTGCAATGCGATGTCGCGGATGATGGCGGGTGGATACTCCAACGCCTCGTAAATGCTCAGCTTGCTCAACATCACCCGGCCACGCCCAGTGGTTGGAAACTCCACTAGGATGCCGCGCTTAATCATGCGGCGCACCTCAGCACGGCACACGCCTAACATCTCAGCAGCTTCGGTGATGGTGCAGGTTAAGCGATTGTATTTAGCCATGAGTAGCTGCCTTCCGCGTCTCTTATGGCAGAGCTTCGTTTGGCCTCTTACCGTTCCTCGACTGCCTCGCACCATCGGGCACGAAGAGTTCCCATGCCACCTCAGAGACTTCCGGCGGCTCACTTGGTGCAACTCCATCAAGCAAGTCACGCCGACGCTGAATTGCTGCTAGGTCACACATCTGGGCGATTATCCGTGACGTACTATCACCCAGCATTTCAAAGGCTTCGCGGCGTCGCTTCATTATTGACTCTGGCGTAGCTTCTTTCTTTGCCATTTATCACCTCACTTACCCATTCGTAACCCAAGATACCCCCGAGCCCGCGATGACGTTTACCCACGTATGCAACTGCATTCCCCCGCGAGAATGGCCTCTCGCCCACTGCCAACCTTGCGGCGAACCCTGATTTTATCCCCCTGAGTGGGGGAAAGGGGATAAAACTGGCTGCGGTTGAGCGAGCAAGTTACCGCGATGATGGTGTGGTTGGCGAGGATGTGGGGTTGGTGCGGGGTGGTTGTAGTCGCCCGCGAAAATACCGAGAGCGACCGCCCCTTGCGCCATTAACCAGCCTTACATGGGGTCCGCACACAATGTCCGCGCTGCGCCAACCAAGAAATCAACGTTGTTGGTGCCGTTAAAGACCACACCGATACCTTGCACGGTGTATTGCATCCCGCCCTCGACAATGATGACTTGCACGGTGATGAGGTCAGTGCCCGCCTGCTGGCTTGGAGCAACCAAAAGCCAAGCATCTAACCCTGAGTTTACGGTTGTGGCCTCGTTGGTAACGACGTTCGAATCGACAGCGAGTATTTGCGCTGCGATGGATGCGGCTTCTTGCAATGTTCCACCAAACGGAAACGCTTGCACACTAAATGTCGCGAACGTGTCACCGCCAACAAACCACTCAAAGCGTTTGATGCCGATGTTCTGGTCGGAAGTATCCTCGACTGGCCCTGTTAAGCCCGCTGGCGCGTTGAACCCGACGCCGGTGTCGTTATCGAAGAAGGTTGTTAGGCATACGACATTGCTATCTGTGCCTGGAATCATTGAGCCGATAGGTGACATGCCGCAATCGGCACCTGCAAGAACGATTAGTGTTAACGCGGTCGACGCAATGCGGGTCGACGAGATGAATTTCATGGCTTGCTCCTGTGATAAGGTGATTGGCCCGAGGCGACTTCGTCAAGGCGTGAGTCTACCCGTCACTGTCGACGGCGTGCAAGCCAAATCATATCAGGCGACCCGATAACCGAAGCCGAATTCCTGTGATTAAATGTCTACGCATTTCGCCGCAGCTTCGTTAGTACCGAGTGCATCGCAGAGTATCCTTGGTCATTGACAGGCAAGCGGATTCATGTTATAATAGGGAAGAGTTTTTCCTTCCCCCGATGACTTGGGTGAAGTGACTTTTAGACCGCACAACACTGTGTGGGCGTCAAGAATCTGTTGCCGTTCAATTCTGAACGGTCGTCATCCCGCTCCGACAATTTAGTTTCGATGAAGGCGTAAATCGCATTATCAGTTGACTTTTGCGATTTGTTAATTGACTACAGCTACGAGAAAGGAACTCCATGCCTGCTGCTGCAACCCCTAACCCACCTAGGTCGCTTATTGATGCGAAAGAATTCGCTCGTCGTTTAAGCGTGAGCGAGCGGTTCATCTACAAGATGGTTGCGAAGGGAGCTCTTCCCAAGCCGGTTAAGATTGGTGCCGCCACCCGATGGTCAACCAAAGTCATTGATGAATGGGTAAACGCCGGATGCCCCACGAAGACTTCTAGCGAATAGGAAAGGATGCCTTGATAAGTGAAAAAAAGACAATCTGACGCGGAGCGCATGAAAAAGCCCCCCGAGGAGTACCAGTCCAGAGGGAGCGGCAACTGCGATGAGTTGTGCACGCAGTATATCACACGCCCACCGCAAAACCAAGTGAATTCTCGCGGGAATTTTCTGCCCGCTAAATATCGCACACGCCGACGCGACCTCGACCTTGATGGCATCGAGCGTGGCGAGATGAACGACCTTGTACGTCGTGCCGTGGATGCGGTCTACGCAGGCGCAACGGAAACTGCGACGGCACTGATTGCGTGCGCCTCGAAGCAGATTGCGACGGGAGGTGCGAAGTGAACGGCAACGGCCTTACTGCACCACCGCAATCCTCTTACGCCGAGCGATGCTTGATTGCATCCGTCCTGCACGCCCCGGAGTCAATGCAGGATGCCATCGACCAAGGTGTGACATCGCGGTCCTTTGCCGACCAAGAGCACGTTTGGACTTGGGGTGTTTTGTCCAAACGACATGATGCTGGCAAGGCAATTGAACCAGTTGCCGTCGCCGAAGACTTGGGCAAGCTGGCAAAGAGGTATGAACATCACCGCAGCTCTGACGAAATCCTGCGCGACACGCTCGACTTCCTGTCCGAAGTAGGGTCTGGTGCCAACGCGAAGCACTACGCGCAACTGGTTCGCGAGCATGAGATTCGCCGCGACGCAGACGATGTCGGTGGGCGACTACGAGAGGTCGCGCACACGGCCAACGGTGAATTTCGCGGTGAACTAAGCGAACTGACTGACCGGTTAATCGAGCTTCGCGAGAGCGATTTTTCAACCACCGACAACATTGTCGTCCGCATGGATGAGGTGCAGCCTGAGGCGGTTACGTGGCTGTGGCCGCAACGTTTTGCCCTTGGCAAGCTCTCTCTAATCAGTGGAAACCCTGGGCTAGGGAAATCGTTCGTCACGCTTGATATAGCAGCCCGTGTTTCGACCGGTTCTGTATGGCCTGACGGAACAGTAAACAAGGCTGGCGGTGTTCTGATTGTCTGCTGCGAAGACGGATTAGCTGATACGGTTCGTCCGCGTCTGGACGCCGCTGGTGCGGACGTGTCGCGGATTTGCTGCGTGCCAGAGTTTGCCGACTTCTCCCTCGCCAACGTGGACAAATTGGAGCGAATGATTCAGCAAACACCGGATTGCAAGACTGTCATACTCGACCCGATTAGCGCATATGCTGGCAAGATTGATTCGCACAACAACACCGAAGTTCGAGCACTCCTTAAGCCGATTACCGACCTTGCCGCAAAATACAACGTTGCGATTATTGCTGTATCCCACCTGCGGAAAGGCTTTGGCGAAGCAATCCAGCTAACGTTGGGGGCAATGGGTTGGACTGCTGCTGCTCGGAGCGTTTACACCGTTGTCAAAGACCCCGATGACCCGACCGGCCAGACCCGATTCCTACTTCCTGCCAAAAACAACCTCGGCAAGGACCACGGCGGACTATCGTACAAGCTCCAGAATATTGAAGGCGGTCAACAAGCGGCAGTGGCATGGAGTAACGACCCGGTCGAACGGTCGGTTGATGAAGTGCTTGCCGCGTCACGACCCAAGCGTGAACGGGACGAAGCCGCCGAGTGGCTTAAAGACTTCTTGGCCGACGGCTCGAAGCCTTCCACCGAAGTTTATGACGCTGCCCAGGCAGCCGGACATGCCAAGCGAACGATTGAACGTGCCAAAGGGAGGGTTGGCGTGCGTTCTGTGAAAGAGCCGGACGGGTGGGTGTGGTCCATTGAAATTCAAGACCGCCAAAAGCCCCTGACACAAATTAGTGGCGGTCTTGGCGATGTTGGCGACCTTGCCTGTGAATCGCCACCCAAATCACCGGAAGCTACCAGTGATTTGATTCAAGACCGCCAAGAACGCCAAGACCGCCAGTTGTATGTGCCGGGGAAAAGTGGCGACCTTGAATCGCCAGACGCGGAGGGGTTCACCCGTGTTGCCTAACGATGTCATCTCCGCCTGCACAAAAGCGCGTGTCGAACTCAAGGTCGTCGATGGCAGCCTACTGTATCGCCCGGCCTTGACCATGCCTCCCAACCTCGCGGTGCAACTCAAAGAGCAGTGTCGCGAAATCGTATCGTTGCTCTCCGATGGCGATGGGCCCGACACTGAGTGGCCTACCTTTGACGATTGCGACTGCTCACCGTGCCGCCGCTGCGGACTGCCAATTCTATTTAGCGAAATCACAAGCGATACGCGCGGCTTGTATTACGACGGACCGGACGATTGCCGTAAGTGGCTGATTCTGGACCCGGATTTGTCGCCGCATGCTTGCGGCAGTATTGGCTAGCAAGCCCGCATTTTGAAACAAACATCTCGGGCCAACGAGATAGAGAAAGGACATAAGAGTGAACGATTTTTTGAACTTTATCACAGCCGCCGGACTCGGAATCGGCGACACGCTTGGCCAATTCGGTGCCAACCTTGGCAACCTTGGCAACCGCAATCAAGCAATGGGCGCGCTGGCGGACTACTGGAACCAAGGCCGAAACGAGTTGGGCTTCCTCGGCCAAACCATGAATAACGCGTACACACAAAACGCCGAGACGACTCACCGCATGTTATTTGGCGAACCAGCCATGACCGACAACCGCCGCGCCGAGCTAATGGCACAGGGCATTGACCCTGCCAAATACGAAGCGGAGAACCCGGTGGGCAGTGGTGGCCTTATCCCGCAAGCCCAGCAAGGCTACCGCGACCTTCACCAACGCAACATGGAGCGGGTGAATCAGATTGGCGCGCAAGAAAAACGAGACATCAACCGCGCGTTCGATTCTTCGCTCAACAACACGCTTGCTAACGCTCGTCAGCGCGGCTTGGGTTCTTCTACTGTCATGGGTGGCATGCGGCGTGGCAATGCACGTGAGCGCTCAGACGCACTAGCCCGCTCACGCGAACGCGATTTGCAGCGTCAAGTGGGCGTGGACTCGTCGCTAGGCGGGCAGGCGATTGGGCAAGGCGTGAACTTAGGCATGTTGGGTCACAACACGTACCAAGACTCGTTCAATCGTATGCTGGGCACCTACGAAACAGGTGCTTTACGTGAGCACGATTTCGACGGCCAGCAGACGGCAAATCTCGTCAACCTGCTTGGCTCTTTCACCAATACATACCAACCCACGCCGCCATCAACGTATGCGCAACTTGGGGCGGGTAGCGTAAGCACGCCTGATTACTCGTCGAACAACGCCGCGCCGTACATTTCTGGTCTTGGTGGCCCGTTGGTGGGCGGCCTGACGTTTGGTCTGTTGTCTTAAAGGGGTGGCAAAATGGGATTTGAAATAATCTACTCTGCCCCGCCTGGGCTACAGGCATTCGGTGCGTATCGCGGCGCACGACAAGCGGCTGAACGCGAAACGGAAAACACGCAGGCGCAGATTGACGCACGCAACGACGCTGCCTTCCACAATGCTTTTGCCAGCACACTTGGACAAGGCGTGAGTGGTGGCTTGGCCGGTTACTATTACGGCCAAGCGCAAGATAACTTGGGCGGACAATACGCGGCGGACGGCATGGGACCGCCAACGCCGGGCGACCCTGCGGCATATCAGCGCAACATGCTGATGTCGCAATACTTCTTGGGTGGTCCGCAGGCAGCGTCAGGCTACATTGCCAATCAAGAGCAGTTCCGCAACCGCCTAAACCTGCAGAACGACGCGCAGTCGTTTCAAGGAGAGCAGAACCGTCTAAATCGCGAACAAAACCGGACGCAGTTTGACGCGCGGATGAAGTTTCGCGAAACCGACCGTGAAGACCGGCAGGCCTACGGTCTCGACATGCTACATGAGCAGTCTGCGGCAAGGTTGGGAACAACACCAGCGGGCGTGTATGACGCGGGTGTAGCTGTCATCGAATCTCGCGGTGAGAACGTGGCCGACTATAGCGATGAACAGATACATGGCTTGGGCATGCAAGTCATGCAGTACGGCAACTTGGTGCGCAACCGCAACATCGCGGTGGACCAAGCGCGTCAAACGTATGCCGCGAGAAACGCAGGCAAGACGCCACGCTACTCGAAAGCGCAGCAGACACAGATAAAGGGTCTTGAGGAAGGCCTGGCCAACTTGCGGTTTGATGACCGTTTTTACGACCAAGGCACTGGCACACCAACACCGCTCGGTGTGCGTGCAGAAGCGCGTCTTCGCGCACAGCTTGCCCAAATTAACACTCCAATTGGTTACGACGAGCCACCGCCCACGCTTGCACAAGTAGCAGGATGGGTGCCGCAAGACGGCGGGCCGCCTGACCCGGCGTTGGGGCGCGTTATCGCGTCTTCCCCCGTATATGCGCAGCGCGAGCTACCAAGCGGGTCACTTGAAACTGTGTGGATGCAGGATGGAAAGTTACAGCGCCGCCTAGACCGAATAGAGGCTACCCAATCCGTTGAATGGCCAAAGGGCAAGGGGCTGGGCGAGATGTGGACGGATGGCGATGGTGTCTTCACCCGGAATCGCTTTGGCGAGATTGAACGCTTGAGTGATGCAGCTACCGGCAAGACTGCAGGCAACGGCATGTTCGACGACGCGGAGAGTCAGTGGTCGAAAGACTTTGACAATGCACCGCAGGTAGTCGGCTTGGACGGCGATGGCAAAGTGGCCAAGCGTGAAGCGACCTTGAAAGAACGCCAAATTTACGCCGACCAAAAAGCGTTGCTTCGCAACTCACGCTTTGGCAGTCTCGGTAGCACCCAACAGCCGCGCGATGTCTTGCGTGCCAAGGCGGCTATCCACTCTGAGATGCAATCCGTTAACGGCAACTTGCCGCCCGAGCATCACGTAACTCCGATGACCGTGTTGAAGGGAACGTTCCAAGTTGGCGAGGCCACTGGTGTTTGGTCACCGTCTCGTCGCGCTGAGCTGGCCAAGAACATGGTGGACGCTGGCATCATTGATGAGGCGCAGGTGCCCGCCGAGATTGCGGGAGAGTATTTGAAGTTGGTGAGCGCGAGGGATGAGTTCACGGCAGGCCACCGGTACGAGGTTACAAAAAAGGATGGAACCAAATACACGGCAACGTTTGACGGCGAGAAGTTTGTTGACGAGCAACCGGTCGCCAGTGAGGCGGCAAGACCGGTGCAGCGTCGCTTCAAGATGACGCCAGATGGCCCGGCATACATCGGCGACTACGACCCAACAACGAATCAAATAACGAACGAAAGGCTCGTTGATGAATAAGTGAAAAGCGAATTGCTCGCACTCGGTTGGCCCGCACTCGTCATGCGTTACGCCCGCCCCGCTCACTACAATGCGGTGGCGGGCAAGACGTCCGGCGGTCGCGGCGAAGTGTGCGAATAGGCAAGCGGGCGTGGGTGAAAACGCCTCACGGGAATGTATACAATCGCCAAAATAAAATCAACTGAGCGCTTGTATACGTGAATTCAACATGCTATGTTTTGTCAAGGAGGACAAACGTCATGGCGAGTGTACGCAAGAAGACCTATACCGATTGGATTCCCAAAGGCGCAAAGATTGTTAAGCGAAAGGACAGTCGCGGTAGTCTGTGCGACCACGCGAAGTTTAGAAAACCCGATAGTCGCGGTCGAATGCGGGATGTCTTTGCAAAGGTGGTTCAATCAGGGGCAGGTGCGGGCAAGCGTTGCAATATGCTGACTGATGCCTACTACATATTTTTCAATGATGAGAATGAGGTTCCAAGACAGAAGAAGTCGTCCACAGATAAAGATGCCGCATACGAAGAAGCGGCGGAAATCACCCGTCGCATTGAGCGATTGAAGGCTGGTATTCTCGATTCCGTAGAAATTGAGATTGCAAATCAAGCTAAGGGCCGCGTTTGGCACCATCTTGATGACTACATTGAGCACCTGAAGGCGGAGCGACGGTCCGAAGACCATATCTATGAGCGAAACCGACAGATAAAAACGGTTCTTAAAGCCTGTGGCTTTGCAACATTGGCGCAAGTTTCCCCCACGCCGGTTGAACGTTGGATTAACTCTCTAGACCACGAAGAGACGGGGACTGCTACAAGGAATTCCTACATTCGTGCGGTGAGGGCATTTTTGAACTGGGCCGTAAAGGTCCAACGCATGCCGCGCAACCCTCTGGAGTCGATGGAACTGCCAAATGAAGAAGAGGACGTTAGGCGAGAGCGTCGGGCATTCACTCGAGAAGAATTTGCACTCCTTGTGAGCACTGCTCGGCTACGCCCCATAGCAGAACTTGGACGAGAGCGGCAGAAGGTAGCACCTTCGCAGTCGAACGCAAAGCGAAGCAATTGGCAGTATGTGCCGTTAACGCCAGCGACGATTATGACTGCCTATGAGCGCGCAATTGCGAGGATAAAACCGGAGTTAATCGAAAAGAAAAAACGCCTTGGCATTGAGCGGGCTGCGGCATATCAGTTCATGGTAATGACAGGCTTACGATGCGAGGAAACAGCCGATACCGTTTGGGGCAACATAGACATCGACGGCAACCAGCACTGGCTCACAACACGTGCCGACATATCCAAGAATTCCAAGACAACGCGACTACCGATTGGCGAGAGCTTGGTTCAGGTGCTCCGCGATTATCGTGATGCGTGTGAGCACACCGGGTATCACGATAATGCGTTCCCCAATACACCGTCGCTCAAGGTCATGAACGCCGATATGAAGGCCGCTGGAATTGAGAAGGTCGCGGAGGACGGTACGACGTTTGACCGGCACTGCTTGCGACACACCTATTGCACGTGGCTTGGCAAAACGCCAGGGATATCTGATTCGGAGCGAATGGAACTCATGCGGGTTTCTGACCCTGAAATCTTGAGACGCTATACGTATGTGAAGGGCTTCGACTTACACAACGCAATCGCCCAAATTTCACTACCGGATACAGTGTCGCCGCTCGCACTCGACACGCTTTCTGCTACTGGAACTGATGGGCAAGCTTAGAAAGCGCTTGTCGTTGCGCTTGTCGGCGCACGCTGCTTTTGTGTGCCGCAACATGCCTTAACGTGCCGAAAGGGGATATTGCTGTGAATAAGAAAAACGGCCCTGACGGGCACCCAAAACGCGATTCTGAGCGCCTTGAAGGCCGAAAAGAGGACAGCGGGCGACGAGAGTCGAACTCGCGACGTCCAGCTTGGGAAGCTGGCATTCTACCATTGAATTACGCCCGCGAACAGCAAATTTTCCTATGAAAGGGCATTATTAAAAATACATTCACGAAGGTCAAGTTTCGATCTGCTGGCGTTACATTGGCCGCAAATCGTGACATTTGTTCTAAAGGAGTCACGGTTTGATTGGCACGACGTCGCGGGCCGCGCCCTAATCTTTAGGGGCAACTTGCGCTGCCCGCATCCGGTGCAGCGGAAATGGCAAGCTGCATGATCGAACCACGGTATCCGACCGACAAATTCCATTCTGGCAAAAAAAGGGGCCGCCCATCGTGGGCGGCCCCGTGTTCTTAAGTTGATTGTCACCCTATCGCGAACGATTGATTGAACGCGGCGTCATCAACACCGCGTCAATCGTCGTTCTACGGTCAACACCTTACGGCGCGGTCAACAGGTCAACGAACGGTTGACTGTCAGCACCATCGGCGACGCCGCTGTTGTTGACGTCGGCGTTGTTGAGGCAGCCCGCCGGGAACTGGACGGCGAACTCGACCGGGTCGAGCAACGCCAGCACGTAGGCATCGATGTCGCCCAGATCAACCATACCATCGCCATTGACGTCACCCGGAATCGAGCAAGCCGGTGCTTCCTGAATCAGAATGTCCAGCTGAATTGGTTGCGTCAGGTCGATGATCGGCGACGGTGTCGTGGCAACAGCCCCCGTCGTGACGCGCAGCCAGCGCTGAGCCGTCGTGTCGATCCAGAACCAACCGAGCGATTGCGACTGACCGGGGTTACCCACGGCAACCGTCTGGCTGAAGTCGGGCGGGAAGACAGCGTTGGCCGATGTCGAACCCGAGTTGCCCGGTTCCTGGAATAGCGCTTCGCCATCGAGCGGCGCGCCTTCGAAGTCGGCAATCACAAAGTCGGTACCGCCCGCACCCGCACCGACGTTGATAACGTTGTCGATGAAGATTTCGTAGGCACCGGTACTGCGATTGGGCGAGGCGGCATTGACGGAGATGGCGAGGTGCTCAAGCACACCGCGCGTGCCATCAATGATGCCGTCACCGGTGAAGCCGGTGGCGATCGACGGGTCGAAGGTAATGGTCTGCCAACCAGCTTGTGGGCTGACGGGTTGACCTTGCGGCGCACCATCGACTGCCGAGGCGGTGCCGATCCATTCGAGCGAGCCGGTGCCGCTACCCGGCGAACCGAGCGGGCCGGCATCGCCGGTTTCGCGGATACCGATTGACAGGAAGATGTCGCCGTTGCCCTTACCAACTTCGAGACCGCTGGACGGCACGCTTTCCGACGATGTCGTCTGCGTGGCCGTGATGGTATCGAACTGAACCAAGGCGGTGACGGGCACATCGACTTCGTCGAGACCCATCGGGTCGATGCTGCCAATGGGCAGGCCGTTGGCATAGACAGTCACCAACGACGCCGAAGTGCTGACGCCTTCAACCGTAACGGTCGTGTCGTCCGCCTGCAGCGGCGTAACGACGGTCGGCGGCGTCGGCGGCAACGCCGGGAAGACGGCGGGGCCGGTGTAGAGGCAGTAGTCGTCGTAGTAACCTTCGCCGCCGCCAGACGAACCCGTGCCGGAGCCGATGCGCGGGTTGCGTAGCAGCGTGTTGGACGTCAGTACGACGTTCTTGGCAGCCAGCAGCCCATCAACATACACGTCGATTTCATGGCCGTCAGTTTCGCCTTCCGGTGGGCCCTTGAAGATCATCACAAAGTTGTGCCAACCGGCCGAGCGTAGCGGCCCATCAAACTGATCCAAGTTGAACCAGTCTGCGCCGCCATTACCCACCAAGCGGCAGTTGTAATGAGTTTGGGTATTGCCGGTACCGAAATTGGTCATCCCGATTTCGGCTAGGAAGAAGTCACTCGTCAGGTCGTTCGCGTCGGCGTACTGATTGATGCCAGTGCCGCCAGTCGGATCGAGAATATTGATCGAGAACACGGCTGGATCGAGATCCGTGCCCTGAATACCGGTGAACACGCCGGGCGAGCTGCGGTAGGTGCGATCCGGCGCGAATGCCGATGTCATTCCACCAGTGGTGGTGTTGCGATCATTAGAGATGAGCATCTGCGTGGCAACCGGGGCCCAAACAGCGTCGAAAGCGGCTTGGTTCGCGTATTCAAAGTCATCGCAGAATTCTTCTGTCGTTACGTTATTCGAAACCGTTTCCGGTACCGAATCGCCGCTGTCGATTGGGCCTTGAGAATAGCGGGCCACAATCTGCTGACCGGCGGTGAGTGCCGGAACGGTAACAACGAATGGCTCGATCATGGGATCGTAAGCGACCGTCGTCGGGGCGGCGTCAATCAAGATGGTGACGTCGGTGGCCGTCGGGTCGATCCCCGTGACCGTAACCGTCGTTTGGCCGGCAGACGGCGGATAGTAAATCGTCGGTGCAGCAAATCCGACCGTCACCGGTGCAGAGAAGTTGCTGGTCGCGCCATTGACCGTCTGCCGCGCTTCGACGACATCATTCGTGTTCAGCGAGGGAACCGTCACGGCAACCGTGTCACCAGCAGGCACTGCGCTGCCAGCCAACACGCTATTAACGAAGACTTCGACGAGCGACGCGGTCGCAAACTGACCGGTTGCGACGCCCGTTACGGTGACTTCAGTATTCAGCGGAACCAGACCGCCCTGCACTGTCGGCGGGAAGGGCTGAGCAGCGACGACTACCGGCAAGGCAAAGTCGCTGGTTTCAGCCGAGACGACCTGTGTGGCCGAGACCGAATCGTTCGGTGCCAGCGTGAGGCCGGCAAAGTCGGTTTCGGGGCCCGCCGGTAGGACGGGGGCACCTTCGGCGACGCCGTTGATGAAAAGCTGAACCGCTGTAGCCGAGGGATCATTCAAAACGCGAACCATCGTTTGATTGCCGACGATCGGCGCGCTGATCGCGGGTTGCGGCGCGTTGCCGGTGTACTGCGTGCGGGCCAGCATGCGGACGCGTACAGTAACGGTGCTGTCAGGGAAGGTCGGTGCCGTGCCGCAGGCAAAACCAATCGCGTTATAGCCGGCCATGGTTTCGCTGGGGTTGGTCGACGGGTAGGACCATTCGAGTCGCTTACTCGTGGAGCCGTCGAAGCTCGCGTCACTACTCAGCTCGGAGGCGGTGAACACGGAAGTGGATTGCCCACGCGCGCCGGACATGAAGTTGACGCCATCTTCGTAGTTGTGAATGGTAGCGATCACGCTGCCGCCGCCGTCGAGGGCTTCGATGGCATCGAGATACACTTCTTGCGTGCCCGTGGCATCGGCACCGCCAAGGCTGGTGAACCACATGCTTTCAATGCTGTACACGCCGGTGCCGCCGGGTGCGACCACACCGTCACCACCGAGCCACGGCGTCGTCAAGCCGGGAACGTCGAGCGGAATGTTGATAGTCTGCCAGACGGCGTTGTTGGGGAAGATGACCTCGCCGTTGGGCGCGATTTCGCCGTTGGGGGCGGTGCTGCGCGAAGCAGCGGGAACCATTTCCCAGTCAAGCGAACAGTTGCTGCCGTTTTCATCAATGCAGATGTTGAAGGTGTACGTCGCAGGGGCAACCAACGCACAGACTTCCGAGGACGGAATGCTGGTATCACCCGAGATCGATTCGCGCTGCGTGGCGGTGAAGCACTCGCCAGCGACGGCGGCAGGGGCGATCGTAAAGTCGATCGGCATGCTCGGGTCAACGACCGGCAGGGTTTGGACCATCATGCCATCACGGAACAGCGTTACCTGATCGGCAGTGCTGAGCAAGTCGTCGACGGTGATCGTCGTATCACCCTGAATAATCGGGCTCTGCACGGTGGGGGGGAATACCGGATCGGCGACGGGGGCTTCGGCCTGTACTTCGTCGAGGTAGAACTCAATGCCCACCGAAGGATCGCCAGCAAGGTTAACGATGGCGATGTGTTCGAGCACACCGCGCGTGCCGTCGAGTACGCCATTACCGGTGAAGCCGGCAATGCCGCTGCCTTGCAGCGTCAGATTGTTGAAATCGGGACCGGTCGAGACACTGCCAGTGGCGAGGTCGAACTCGACTGCCAACGCGTTAAAGAAGACCGGCACGGTAGCGAACGGAACCGGGCGAATATCCGGGTCCACGCCTACGGTACCGCTAACGCCGACCCATTCGATATCACCAGTAAAGCCACCATCTTCGAATTGGGGCACGTTGGCACCGGTTTCGCGAATACCGAGGCAGATACCGAAGGCACCGTTGACAAAGTCACCGCCGCCCACGTTGAGAATTCTGAATCGGATTTTGCCTTGCAAATGGACGGAGGGGTTGGGCCAGATCTCCCCGTTAAAGGTTTGCAGCCGGACCCAAGCATCGGCGTTCATCGTGTCGACCCATTGGAACGTGACTCGCAAGGCAGAGGCTCCGCCGACCAAGAAGTCATCACTGCGAAAGGCGGAGTTTGAATCAAATGTGCCCGTTGAGTTCGCAACGATAAACGCTGCCGTCGTGGGTGCGGTTTCCGGAATGCGGAACATTTCCTGAGATAACTGCGGATCTTCAATGGGAAGTGATTCAAAATCGACAAGAGGCGACAAGAATTGGGCGTTGACGCTTTTCGCCATCATGAGCGAAAGGGCGACTACCCCTAAAACGGTAAAGCGACGAAACATGGATCCCTCCTAAGGATACAGATACGGGAAAAAAAGGGCCGCGTGGCAGTACGAGCTTGTCTGCAACGCGGCTGTGAAAACGCTTAACTTGTGATCATGCAACTTGCACGAATGCCAACCTCGCATTTCGCGTATACGACGAATCAAGGCAACCGCGCTGACGGCGAGTGCTGCGTCGCTGTTGGACTGAAGAACACTAGTTGGATGGTATCATAACGATCCTCTGGACTGCAAGTATTCCGACACCCTGCATCCGCTCTCAGGTAGGCGTCGGATTTCTGGATTGGCATCGCTGGTTGGGTTATGATTATGAAATAATTGCGCGCAAATGCCGCCCATAGCTGTGAAAAGTGCATTCGGATGGAAGGAGACCCGATGTCACGCATTCCATACGCTCGCTTTCGCGATTTCCGCCTCCTTTTGGCGGCGATAATCATCGCATTTTCGACCTCATATTCGTACGCCCAAACGGTGGTGGACAACTCAGATGCTGGTTTTTCCGTCCTTACCGGGTCTTGGTCGAGCGGTAGTTTTGGAACCCCCATTGGGGCAGATTATCGGTTTGCCCTGACCACTGGCGGTGCCCCCACGGCCAGCGTTGAATGGCGTCCCAATTTGCCGACCGACGGCTGGTACGATGTCCAGGTTTACTACGTTGAGGGCACCAATCGGGCCGATAACGCGCCGTACACGGTGACGCACGCTTCGGGTTCTACCGTGGTGCCGGTCAACCAAAAGGTGAATGGTGAATTCTGGGTGTCCTTGGGCAGCTTTCTGTTTGATGCGGGCACGAGTGGTGCAGTTGCGTTAAGCAATGGTGCCGGGCCCAGCGTAGTGATTGCCGATGCGGTGCGGTTTATAGAAGTCGGCGAACCAGAGCCGGAGTATCGCGCGTTTTGGGCAGATGCCTTTCAACAGGGCTTCAAGACGCAGAGCCAAGTCGATGACATGATCGCGCGGGCCGTCGCCGGCAACTACAACGTCATTTTGGCGGAAGTGTTGGCCTATCACGATAACGCCACCAATGCTCACGGCGCTTACTGGGATTCCGACATTATTCCAAGGGCACCGGACATCCAATTCGGTTTCGACCCATTGGCTTACATGGTGCAGGAAGCACACGCTGTCGGTATTGAATTGCATGCTTGGATTCTGCCGTTCCGCGTATCAACCGTCTGGCCACCCCCGGGCAACACGATCATTCAAAATCATCCCGAGTGGATCTCGGTCGAGCGCGCCGATATCGATACCGGCCCGCAAACGATTGGCAATCTTTATCAACTCGATCCCGGCAGTCCCGGTGTGCAGGATTATTTAATCTCGATCGTGCGCGAGCTCACGTCTCAGTACGATATCGATGGCATTCATTGGGACTACATTCGTTATTTGCAGGCTGACCAAGGATATCCGGCGGATGCCAGCTATGACAATTCCGGTTTGGAGCGCTATCGACGCATCAGCGGAAACGGTGGTACGCCGCTTGTGAATGATGGTGCCTGGAGCGATTTCCGACGGCGCACGATTACTGAGTTGGTGCGCCGCGCGAATGTTGAAGTGGCGATTGCCGACAATCCGAGACAACCGTTGCGCCATACTGCGGCGCTGATTACGTTTGGAAACGCACCGGGCAACTTTACGTCGTCCAGTGCTTACCTGCGATTTCAGAATTGGGAGCACTGGTTCGATCAGGGGTATCTGGATACCGGTTTTGTCATGTGCTATTTCGACGAAACTGTGTTTCCGAGCTACTTCCGCAACTGGGTCGATCAGTCGATCATCTGGGTGCACGATCGACATATTGCCACCGGGCAGGGAACGTATCTGAACACGTTTGCCAACAGCCAAACACAAATCGAGTATGCGAAAAACGCGGGCGTCGATGGTATCGCGACGTTCTCTTACGCGGTCACGTCTTCGGCGGGTATCGACTGGTCTTGGTATCCGTTTGTTAGTGGTAATGTGTTCTCCGGGCCGTCGACATTGCCAACGATGCCGTGGAAAGACCCATTGCTTGCAACGCAGGGCACCGTCTTCGGTCGTGTAACCGACGGCGCGACGGGGGAACCCATCGACGATGCGACGATTACGATTAACGGCTTCCCGGTCGGATTTACTGATGGCAACGGCTTTTTCGTCCTAACCGAAATCAACGCCGCCGCGATGGGGTCGACCATTGCTTTCGGCGCATTGGCACCGGGTTATGCGCAGGTTCAACGGCCCAACGTGATCATCGAGCGGGCCGGATTTACCGAAGCCAACTTTGGCTTGGGCATGTCGCTATTTGGCGATTACGACGTCGATAGTGATGTGGATTTCGACGACTGGTCGAAGTTTGAAGCCGTCTGGACCGGCCCGGATTTGGGCCCGCCGCCGGCTGGTGGTGACGCCTTTGATAACGACTTGGATCTTGATGTTGATCTGGTCGACTTCAGTGCGTTGCAACTGAACTTTGGGGCTTGATCTAAGGCCTTTTTCTCCCGTGGAATCTAGACGTTTGACTTTTAGCTACTGGGCGAGGTGCGCGCAGATGGACTATTTTCGCACGTGCCTGTTTATCGATTTGCGCCTATAGTGACTGCTTTGCATCAAATCAAACCATCCATTTTAGAGGGTGTATTGCCATGCTTTGTTTGCGAAGACATTTTCTGATAGTCATCGTGGGGATGCTCGTTGCTTTGGTAACAGGCGATACCGCAGTTGCTGGTGAACGCGTGCAGACGGGTGTCGAAACGCTCATCGAACAAAACTTCGCATCGCTCGCAGGTAAGCGCGTAGGGTTGATTACCAATCCGACTGGCGTAACCAGTGATTTAACAAGCACTGTCGATGTGTTGCATAAGGCCAAGCAAGTGAATCTCGTGAAGTTGTTTGGCCCCGAGCACGGCGTACGCGGCGAAGTACCCGCGGGCGAAAAGGTGAGCCAGTTTACCGATGCGGTGACAGGCGTGCCGGTGCATTCGCTGTACGGCAAAACGCGCAAGCCGACGGCAGAGATGCTGGCCGGTCTCGATGTGTTGGTGTTCGACATTCAAGATATCGGGGCGCGGTCATACACTTATATCTCGACGATGGCGCTAGCGATGGAGGCTGCTGCCGAACTTGGCGTGGCAGTCGTCGTGTTGGACCGGCCCAATCCGCTCGGTGGTCAACGCGTGGAAGGGCGACCGCTTGACCTAAAGTACAAGTCGTTCGTGGGTCATCTGCCGATTCCGTACTGTCACGGTATGACGGTCGGTGAGCTGGCGCAGATGATCAATGGTGAAGGTTGGTTGCCTGAGGGTGCAAAGTGCGACCTCACCGTGGTTCCGATGCGCGGCTGGCAGCGAGGTATGGTTTTTGAGGACACCCAATTGCCGTGGGTGCCGTCTTCACCGCATATTCCAAGGGCAGATACCTCATACTTTTATGCCGCGACAGGCATCATGGGCGAGTTGCGCGTGATCAGTGAAGGTGTGGGCTACCCGTTGCCGTTTGAGGTAGCGGGGCATCCGGATTTGACGGCACACACGTTTGCCGCCGAGTTGAATCGGCGCGGCCTAAAGGGCGTACACTTTCAACCGTATTACTTTAGACCGTACTACGGTGCGTTTGATGGCAAAACGTGCGGCGGGGTGCGCATTGTGCTGACCGACCCGCATGTGGCGACGCTGACCGAGATTCAGTTTCACGTGATGGATGCGGCACGCAAGCAACTGCCTGAGTTAGACTTTTTCGGGCAGAAGCGAAACGCTATGTTCGATAAGGTCTGCGGCACCGATCAAATGCAGAAGGCCATCGTAGCCAAGCAGCCGCTTGACGAGATCCTGAAGATTTGGCGCTCGGGAGTTGAAGATTTTCGCCGCCAGCGCCAGCCGTACCTGTTGTATGAATAGCGGATGCGGACTGCTTCGTGTCATGGGTTCGTTGCTTGCGTATCGGAGCACGCCACGCGGGTATGACAATTAACTGGCATGCCCAAATCGACGCTCTGAAAAATCCGCAAGCCCTGACGACCAAGGTTTACGCCAAAAATCCTACGGCTACCATGGCTCCCCACAGATTTCAGTTTGTCGTTCGGATTTTCAGATTGAGCCAGTTCATTCAACGGAAGCACTATGCCGTACAACTTGCTTGGCAGTTTTAGCGCGCAGTTCACTTGGATCGATTGGTCCGTGGTGGCGGCCTATTTCATCTTCACCACTTGGCTGGCAACAGCGCTCGCTGGTAAGCAATCGACGATGCGCGACTTCTTTCTCGGCGGTCGCAAGTTGCCTTGGTATGCGGTCAGTGGGTCGATTATTGCGACGGAGACGAGCGCGCTCACGTTTGTGAGCGTACCAGCGTTGGTATTCAATCTTGATTCGGGCGGCAACTTTAAGTATCTACAGCTTGGTTTGTTTGGGTCGATCCTGGCGCGTGTGATTGTGGGATACCTCCTCGTACCCGCCTATTACGAGCGAGAAATCTACAGCCCGTATGACTATATGGGGAATCGCTTGGGTACTGGCGTGCGCTCAATGACCACGTCTTTGTTCGCGCTCGGTGGTATGCTGGCTCAGTCGGCGCGCGTTTATCTTACTGCAGAAGTCTTAGTGGTGGTCTTACATGATCAACTGAGTTGGCTCGCCACATATTTGGGTCTTTTTCCACTCGCCTGGGCCATAATTCTCATTGCAATCATCGCGATGGTTTGGACGCTCATTGGTGGTATCGCCACCGTGATTTGGACTGATGTACTACTGTTTCTTCTATTCCTTTTGGGGGCGATTATCTCACTTTTCACGGTCGCATATTATCTTGACGGTGGCTTCAGCGAGATGTTCCGTGTCGGATGGGAGTCAAAGGAAGCCGGGCCGTGGGGCAGATTCACATTTTTCGACTTGTCCGCCGATCCGACGCGTGCATACACAATATGGACAGCCGTTATCGCATCGACATGGGGCGGGGTCGGCCCTTATGGTACTGATCAACTGATCGTGCAGAGATTATTCTGTTGCAAAGGGCCACGCGAGGCTCGCTGGGCAATCATAGGCAGTTCGATCGGCCAACTTGTGACATTCACTGTTGCGCTCGTGGGTGTGGGGTTATACGCCTATTACCAAGCACATCCGCTGTCGGGTGAGGCACTTGCGTTATATCAAGCAGAAGATGATAGGATCTTTCCGATTTTTATTGTCCAGGTGATTCCCGTTGGCCTGAAAGGCTTGATCATCGCGGCGATTTTTGCGGCAGCGGTATCAAGCTTGACCAGTATCCTTGCAGCACTGAGTCAAACGGTGATGTCGGCTTTTTATCAGCCGACGCGTGCCGCGATATTGAAACGTCGTGGCATCACTTACGATTCTGAGTCTGATCATGAGGACCGGCATGGGGTACGTGTTGGGCGTGTGATGGTATTGGCTTGGGGCGTGATACTCAGTCTAATGGCCTACGTTGCCTTCATTGTATCTAAGGAATATCAATCGATACTCGACCTCGGGCTGGCGTTGGCTGGCTATACACATGGCGCATTGCTGGCCGGTTTCTTGTTGGCATTCCTACCGCTCAAGGTGAACGGTCGGGGGCTGCTATTCTCTGGGCCGCTTTCCGTGTTGTGCGTGTTTTCGATTGTGTGGCATGAACCGTGGGCACATACGGTTTGTTGGTCTGCGGGCATCATCCTGCTTGGCGCATGGTTGACAGTTGTGCGCTTTAATTCGCCGGGTTTCGTCTTTAAGACACTCATCTTGTTGGCGGGTATTGCGCTAATGTTGTCGCTGTCGTATTACGGGTATTGGGAAAAGATATCGGAAGAAACAGGCGAAATAGAGAAATTGCGCCTGGCTTGGCCGTGGTATACGCCGGTCGGTAGCTTGGTGGCTTTCATCTGGGGTTATTTGTTGGCGGGGCCGGCGCGCGATGAAGTTGAGCCAGTTGGTGCTGCTGCTGCTGCGCCTGCTGCTTGATTTCGAATGCAGCCGCGTCTCATTGTAAACGATGGCGACTTGCGATGTGCTGTTTACATTCACCGGCTATTAGCCGGTGCCACAATATCTTTTCCAGTGCCAAAGCTCAGATCAATCATTGTCAAACTATATCAGCCGATGCTACACGGAATCGACCGTTGTCATACCGCTGAACTTGCTTGTAGAAATCAATCACGATCAAGCGTCAGGCGATAGCGCCAAAAGACGCGGTCCACTCGCGCATTGACGTGTTTCGCATAGAAGCCGATCGGGCCGACCCACGGAATGATCGACGTTCGATGACCGGCGGCGCGGAGGTCGTTGAGGCAGCGGCGCAGTAGTACGCGACCGATCGACTTACCGCGCGCGGCGGGGGTGGTGCCCATAGGGCCAAAGAAACCCCATTCGCGATTCTGGCTCGAATGAGCGCTAAACGCGATGATGCGGTCATTCTCTAGTGCAAGGTGTAAGGCTGGCGGGTCTTGGTCGCATGCGAGGGCCGCTTCCAAGCGCCACGCCGCGCCGAACTGTTCGTTGAAAAAGTCGTCTAATAGCTGGTCGTCTTTATGGCTCGCGCGCCGAACGGTGACGCCGATATTTCGCAATCGCTTTTCGTCATCTGCGGTGTCGAATTCCCTATCCAGCGGCGCGATGAGATTGACGCAGTCGCTGAAACGCTCGAAACCATGGTGTTCCAAGAAACACAGCGCGGTCGTGTAGCGCGGATCGAGGCCGGGGGTGAAGTAGTTGCCCGGCATGGCCAACGCCTCAATGTGATGAATGTCGGCATCGCGCCATGCCTTCTTTGCCTCTTCAAACAGTGTAGAAGCAATCTTCTGACGGGCATGCATCGGAACGGTAGCAAACAGGCCGAGCCAACCTTTAGATTCTGAAGTGCGTGTTATCGTCTGCATAAAGCCAACGACGTTTTCACCATCTCTGGCAAGCATGACACGGTAGTCATCAAGGTCAGGACTCGGGTTGCGAAAGAGCTTTTCTTCCAGCAGATTGATGCTAAACGTGTCCAGTCGAAACGCACGGCATGCATCGCCGTATAACGCCGACAGGTCTTGGGGCTCGGCGGTAACGATCTCTATTTTCATGCGCGACCTACTTTTCGAATTCTCGACAGTTGATACTGATCGAAGATGTGTTGATGACCTTTGTCTGCGTTACGCTGCTGCCATAGCGTGACGGTTACATACCCATGCTAAGCGGCAAGGAAGACGTCTAACAGCAATAGTCTAAACGTGTTTTCCTAATTCAGTTAATGCACGGGGAATTTCGTATGGCTGGGCGTCCAATTTTTGTGTACAGCCCGTGATACGGTCAATTGCTAATTGAGTCGCTCAATGCGTAATTAAGGGATGGTGTTTCGATCGTGAAAGGCGGGCTCCCGTCCCGTTCTACTTGTTGCGGCGGCCAGATCGCTGTTTTCGAGTCAGCAACAGAACACCATATAGCAAATGAAAAGGGTGTGGCATGAAGTATTATCTACATCGCGGTTTGTATCTTTTGATGGTTGGACTTTTTCTGGTGGTGTTATCGTCACCGGCCATGGCGGGACCGACGATCCCAAATGACGTGCAGGAATGCGCGCAGGCCATCGTCGATGAAGGTATCTGTCCCGGCATCGTCATCGGCTTGCTCGATGAATCGGGGCCGACGTATTGGTCTTATGGAAAAACGACCTACGAAGGTAAGCCGGTCGATCGCGATACGATATTCGAAATCGGCTCTATCTCGAAGGCCTATACCGCAACACTGTTGTGTCAGTTGGTGCAGGAAGGCAAATGCCAACTCGACGATCCGATACAAAAGTACCTACCCGATGGCGTGACGGCACCCACGCGCGGTGGCAAGTCGATTACGCTGCGGCACTTGGCCAATCATCGTTCCGGTTTGCCGCGCATGCCGAGTAACTTTGCGCCGGCCGATCCCAACGATCCGTTTATCGACTACACGCCGGAGCGGATGTATGCGTTTCTCGAATCGGTCGAGTTGCAGCGCGATATCGGCAGCGAATACGAATACTCCAATTATGCGACGGGTTTATTGGGCTCATTGTTGGCGCGCATCGATGGTAAAGACTCGTACGAGCAGCTGCTTATTGAGCGGTTGGCCAAGCCTTTGAAGCTGAGCGATACACGCTTAACGCTCAATGAGAATCAGCAAAAGCGCTTTGCCGATGGCCATGCGAACGGCCAAAAAGTTGGGCATTGGGGCTTTAATGCGTTGGCCGGTTGTGGTGCCATCAACGCTACGGCACAAGACGTCTTGCGTTTTGTTAATCTCAATCTCGGTTTGAAAGACTGCGAGCTAAGCGCTGCGATGAAGTTGGCGCGCGCGCCGCGTATCGACAGCAGTGTGCCCGATTTACAGGTTGCGCTCGGCTGGCACGTGTGGAATAAGCACGATGCGGAGATCATTTGGCACAACGGCGGCACTGGCGGTTTTCATTCGTTTGCCGGCTTTCGGTTGGATAAAAAACAGGGCGTGGTGGTGCTGGCGAATTCTACCCAGGATATCGACATCATCGGTTTGCATTTGCTGGAACCGAAGTATCCGCTGCCGGAAGTGCGGCGCTCGATTAAGCTGACTGAAGCCGAAGTGGATCAATACCTCGGTTGGTACATCCTAAATCCGTCGACGCGATTTCAGATCACGCGCGAGGGCAGCCGCATCTTCGCGCAGCTAACGGGCCAGGCGGCGGTGCAAATCTTCCCGCGCAGCAAGACGGAGTTTTTCTATCGCGTAGTGGATGCCGAACTGCACTTCGAGCGTGATGGCGACGGCCCATTTGAACGCGTTAAGCTCCATCAGAACGGTGCCGTTCAAACCTTCGAACGGGCGGGTCCCGACTTCAAACCACCGGCGCCGCCGAAGGAAGTTGACGTGGACGTTGCCACACTTCAGCAGTATGTCGGCAAGTATGAACTGCAACCCGGTGTCGTGTTTGATGTGCAGGCAGAGGGCGGCCAGTTAACGATCCAAATCACGGGTCAGCCAAGGTTTCCCGTGTATCCGGAATCGAAGACGCGTTTCTTTTACAAAGTCGTAGAGGCTGCGGTGACGTTTCAGATGAATGATGAAGGCAAGGTTACGGGCTTGGTGTTGCATCAGAATGGTGTCGATCAGCCAGCGCGGCGATTACCGTCGTAACGAACGGCGTTTCTTTTTGCGTCGGAATCCCAGGAGCAGCAACGGCGTAGCCACCGGTGCGCCGCCGCCACAGCAGCCACCCACATCACTAATCGGCAGACCGGTGATCGGATCGATGAACACGCCGCCGCCGGTATCGCCATCGGTGTCGGGATTACCATCACCGTTATCGTCATTTCCGTTTCCGTCACCGTTGCCACTGCCTCCACCATTGGAACCATCGCCGCCGTTTCCATTGCCGTCTCCATCACCATCATTGCCGGGCTCGACGGCGGGCACATCGGGTTCGGCGTCTTCGCAATCGAGCAGGCCATCGCCGTCGCTGTCGGCATCGCGCACGAAAATACGCTGCACGCATTCGGCCATGTTGCCGGTCGCATCCATCGCGCGCCAGGTGCGGCGTACTTGTACCGCGTTGGGGCAGGCGGCCGTCAACAACGTATCGGTCATAGTGATTTCCGGCGCACCGGGGAAGTCATCGGTGGCCGTCGCCATGCCGGTGGCGTCGGGCATGATGGCGGCATCGGCGTCGACGGTAAGGTCGTCGGGGCAAGACAGCATTGGCGGCACGTTATCGACCAGCGTGACGACGACATCGATGAAGTCATCATCGCTGCTGGGCGATCCGTCGGACACGGCAACACTAAAAGCGTCGCCCGTCACCTGACCCATCGCGGGCGTGTAACACACGATCACGCTTCCGCCGGTTTGTTCATCGTTGATAAAGCTGACAGTGCCTTGGGCCGGTTCGGTATCGACGGACCACACGAGCGTGGCGACGTCGGTATCGGGATCGACCGCGTCGAGTTGCAGACGGTTCGCACTAAGGCCGCAGTCGGAATTCTTGACGATGCTAAGCGCGGCGATATCGCCCTGTGTGATTATCGGGGCCGGCGGGATAGCTTCGACTTCGATAGCGCAGATAAGCGGGTTATCAACGGGGCCGTGGATGAACTCGATATCCAATGTTGAATCACCGTCGACGATCTCCGTAACGAACTGGCGCACGTCGGCAATGTTGCGACCGCCGGTGGTGCCCACGATGTCGTAATTGACGAGGACCGATTCTTCTTCGAGGTCGACGCTGAATCGACGACGGCCCTCTTGGCCCCAGAAGATATCTGCAAAGTGCAACCGCACGCTGTAGAAACCCGGATCGACGGGCAGCGCGTAAGTCATGTTCGGCGGTTCTTCCGGGCGCTCGAATCGGTGCGAGCGATAAATGGCGTCGAGGTCGGTATTGTCGATTTCAAGCGTTGGGTCGGGGCCGCCATTGGGGAACGACTCACCGGTATTGAAGAACCCCTCGATCGAATCGCTGGTCCAGGTGTTGCCGTCGGCGTCGATATAGTTCGGTCCACCACAGTTGATGCGATACACCACTTGGGCAGGAGCTTGCGCAACCGTCACCAACAGAGCGACGACTGCGAAAAGAATAGAGTTGTTGCGTTGCATGCTTCTTTGCCCCGTGTGGTGGGTGCGGTTGCGCCTTAAGTGACGTCTCGGTTGCTGTTCGGCTTTGCGAGGCCCAGTGTGGCGGACCGCTGACCGGCGCGGAAAGATTCCGGTCACTAATGGTATGCAGCCTGACTGGCTGACGTCGACCGGGCCCAAGCGCGATAGAGCGTCAGTGTCTGATAATTTGGCAACGGGCGGGGTCGGAAAGGGCCGGTAAAGTGCATTGGGGGGCGTCGACAACGAGGTGGCGGGTGCATCCGGGAGGTTGGAGCAGCATTCGTGTGGTTGCCTCCCAGACGCGGATTGGCGCGGGCGCCGCTTGAGCCCCCGATTAGGGTCACTTAGCCCTCGGCCAATGGTCGAGGGTTAACGCGGATGACAAAGGCGATGTCGTTCTCGGGCGTTTGAGGTTTTTCAAGCGGATCAATGTCAACGGGTGGTGCGTCGAATGCGATTGGAAGGTTGGAGTACGCGTGTCGATGTCCCCCAGCCCCAGAGGGGCAGGGGCACCCTTGGCGGTTCTTCAATTGGATATATGTCAAAGGATGGCGCATCGAATGCGTTTGGAAGGTTGGAGTACGCGTGTCAATGTCCCCCAGCCCCAGAGGGGCAGGGGCACCCTTTGGTTGTTGTCCGCCGTCAGCCATTAAATATATGACACGGCCGCGCTTGACTGCAGAAATCGTCAATTGAATCAAAGCGATTCGGCGGCGTTTTTTAGGCTTGGCCAATGATGATCGTAATGATCGGGTTGCAGCTCGACCCATTCGCGCAGCGGCGTATCGCCGACGAGTTGGTCAGCGGGCATCTTGCCCAGCGTTTCGAGCAGTTTTTCTTCCGACGCGCGCAATTGCGGCAACAGCATTACATACGACATGCGACGATTCTTTTTGTATACATCATCATTGACGCGTTTGATATCGTAATTCGGGGGCTGCCCGCCTTTGGCGATGGCCGGCATCTGGGCGGCGCTTTCGGTCGTCCAGAATACGAAATGACCGACGAGGTCGCGCACGTTCCAGTTGGGGCCGACCATCTGCGCTTCGGCAGTTTCGTCGTTAAAGCGCTCAAGCGTTTCGCGCATGCGCATCATTTTCTTGCGGAGTCGTTGTTGGAGGGCGTCGCGGACGTTCATTGGTTCTGCTCACTAGAATGGGAAATAAACTGTTCCTAATCCTAAGGGCCGTTAGCAGCTTCGCAAAATCGAAGGCGATGGATTGACACGTCGCGAGTGTAAATAAGGATCTGAACTGCGGCGTGCAATCGATGCAGGGATTTTTAACGGCGTAAGGCAAGGCACTGTTAGATGAGAAATGTTCCAACGGAAATAAACGAATGGATGATGATCCAGACGAGCAGGAGCTTGCGGCCACCCATTACGAGACGGGATAATAAATAGTCTTTGCTATAGCTCATGGCCCATACGACCAGCGTAAGTAATAGCAAAAGCGGTATTGCCAGGCATGGTGTCAGCAATGATGTGACCAGACCGTGACGAGGTAAGCGATCGACCGTCCCGGAGAGCACACCATTCGGAACCATGTAAAGAATCAACCAAAGGTAAACAAGGGCGAGCACTCTGACCGTTTTACCACGATGCTCAACCAACCATTCTTGAATTCCAGCCTCGGTTGCCACGAGCCCACATTCAGGGCAGCGTGGCTCGACCAATTCACAAAGTGGATACCCGCAGCGGAGACAATACTCATCAAAGATTTCAGTCACTCATGCCTCGCTTTGGTGCGCCTGAGGCGGTTCAGGATTACTTCCCTCCAATTCCACAACAGCGCACGCAGCAAAGTTCGATGATGTTTCTGATCTTCACGTGATGCCGCTTCCATTCGAGGGCAATTCGTAGACTGAGTAGAACGAGCACCAGTACAGCCCAAGGGATGTACTCGGGGCGAGATAAGGCCCGTAATCCGAAGCTGTTTAGGTAGCCCAACGCAACGAGATAGCAACCAGCCGTATGAAGAATCTGCCAATTGCGCCGACCGAGTCGTTTTGCGGGCATCGGAAAGGACGTAACGGCAAGCGCAAAGATGACAAGGTACAACGACCCGCCAATCAACCAATTGAGAGGCGGTGCCAAGTTGAAGGGATCTCTGTGATAGAACATTTGCACACGCGCGATGTTGGTAAGCAGAAAGCCCAAATGCGCGACGGCAAAACAAACGCCCAGATATGGTCTGATTGAAATGAGGCGACCCGTGAAGCGATTGGGAAACCACAGTGCTAGCGGAGAGGCGGCAAACGCCAACCAAAACATGACGAACGCGGCGCGCACATGAAAGCGGGCTATCTGGCTGAAGATGGGCTCTGTTACGCCGTTTATCGCAACGATAAGCGCATCAACGGCAATCAGCGACATGATCCAAGCAATCAGTATCAACCAACCCTTAGACGGCCAGCCCAGAATGGTGCGCGGTTGCCCGTTCATAAGTGTCGATTATACCACAAGCATCGATGCGAGTTTGAGAAATAGTGAATATTGGGTAGTCGTATCGGCCGGGGGAGTATCGCCGTCTCGCCGATGCTACGCGTGGCAGAATTCAAACGAGAGCAGTACCGAATTTTGGTACGCCAGGCCGATCTACTGAAATCGATCGAACTCTTCCTGCGGGATCTCTTCCGCATCGAGCGCGAGTAGATGTTCCTTTTCGAAGAAGCGATCCATCAAGAATCGAATCGGCACAAGTGCCGCGATGGCGACCGGGAAGAGAATGCCGATGGCGCTGCTGCGGATGACCCAAAGCGACACGAGACAGGCGAGTTGCACGAGCGTGAACTTATGAATGGTCCACATCGGCACGCGGCGGGTGTAGTGATTGCTCGGATAGCGCGCCGCATCCATCGGCCACAGGTTGAGCCGCTCGAAGAATTGATTGCCCTTGATGCTGACGACGCCCATGTATAGGAACAGGCCGTACAACACTGCCGTGGGAATGAACTTGAGCAAATCCAACGCCAGCAATGAACAGCCGATCAATACGTGAATGGCAAAGCCGGAAACCCGTGTTTCGCGCACTTTCACGATTGATGTTTTGGCCGCGCCGTCTGCACCGATCGATTCTTCGGTGGTCGCAAGACTGCGGAGATGATTCAGCGAGCGCACTGTCGCGGCGACCAGCCACGGTAGACCAAACAACGAAAATGCCGCCGTTAAGACGCCGACGATAGCCAAGTCGATATGGTAGCCGCCGCCCCTCGTGAGTTTGTTGTCTTTATTGTTGATCAGACGCGCCGTGATGTTTTGATCGAGATAAACGAGGACCGCGCCGAACAGGGCGGGAACGGCCGCACCCAGCTTGACTTTCATGGGCGCGTCCATGGGATTGGTCCACCAGGGTCGGCCTGAGGTGGTGCCAAATTTATCGGGGATGGCCAGCGCGTCGACGTCGACCGAGGCATACAGAATTGCGACGGTCGTCATGGCGGCGATGGCCAGCGTCGGGCCGAGGTCGGCCAGAAATTCGCGCACGGCGGGTATCAGATAACGCGAGCGCTTGAAGCGCGACAGGTTGGATGCGATCAGGAAGGTGCCCAATGCCAGTATTAGCGTGAGCAGTGCCTTGGCTTCGCTGACGTCGTCGGTGGTGAAGTAACTGAAGATTTTGCGCAGCGCTTCGACGATGAAGATGACGGATATCAAGGCGGCAAAAATTTCGTCGGTAAAGCGCGTGAAGTAGCGCATTAACGCGCTGACGTCGAAGATGGCGGCCAGAATCATATACAGGCCGGTCCATAAACCGACCCATACGTACACTTGCAAGAAAGGTAGTTCCAACGCTTCGGTTAACTGATAAAGAATTGCAATGAACACCAGAATGGGACCGGTGCCGCCCAGTAGATTCAACGGTTGGCCCGCGCCGAGCGCATATATCACGCCGCAGATCGATGTTGCCAAGATCATCTCAACGACGCCGATGTTGCCGCCGGTTTTCTCCGCCATGATGCCGCCGAAGGTGACCGACGGCGCGAGGCAGGCGAAGAAGAGGAACAATACCGAGCCGAGTGTTTTGGTGTTGAGCCCGGCGCGGATGTCCGAAGCGTAATGCGGATAGCGCCGGCGCATGTCGGCAATGAGGCCGCCGAACGGCTTGCCGGTAAATTCCAACTCGGAGACGGCCGCGTCATCTTCTTCCGCCGCCGTCGATGGCGCGCGGCGTTTCTCGAAGCGTTCCAATGCGTCGAGCATGGCGCGCTTGTTGGGCGCGATCTGTGCGTCGTAGCGAAACTCTTCGTCCGACATCAAGCGCGCGATGTTCATCAAGGTATCGAGATGCTCGGCAGCGCGACCTTCGGGGCCGAGCAATACAAAGATGAAGCGCGTCGGCACGCCATCGGGTGCGCCGAGATTGATCGGTTTTTTCAACCGGACAAAAACGATGACCGGGTCTTCGAAGAAGTCGAGATAGACATGCGGCACGGCTACGGCGCTACCGATGGCGGTGGCCGATTGCGCTTCACGCTCGACTAAGAGCCGCTCGACTTCATCTCGTTTGTCGGCAGCGAGCAGACCGCGACCGACAACCTGATCGAGGGCGGCGGCGAAGATAGATTCGATATCGCGCGCATCGAGCTCGAGCAGAAACGAGTCATCCAGAATGGCCTTGCGTAATAGCTGCATAATCGCGATTTCGACAGTGGAGCGGGAATCATAAGCGTGCAGGCTTACGAGGCCAAACGCGAGATTTGCACGGGTAATCGAGAAAGATCGAGATGGCGCAGGATAGCGGTTACAATCTCACCGCCAGAGCGGCGGATGATCGATTGTGTTAAGACGGAAGTCAAATCGAGGAGTGAAAAAATGGGCCAATCATCGGGCGGCAGGCGATTCATCGGTGTCATCGGCATCATGTTGATTGGCACAGGGTTTTTGTTGTTTCTGTCAGCCATGTTCACCGGCGTCAGTCACTTTGGAGACTTCACCAATTTTGAAGGCCGCACGCGCAGCATAGGACGACGTTCCGTGATCGGGATGGGATTGTTTGCCTTTGGCGGGCTGCTGGCTGCGATCGGTGGCGGTCGGCGGCGCGGCGACGTGAATGCGCACTATCGAAACTACGAAGATAACACCGGTCGCGATTTTGATCCGCGGGCTGCGCGCCATCTCACGCGCCCGAACGACCCCGCCTATGACGGTTATGAACGACCGTCGGCACCGCCGCCGCCCGAGCGGATCGTGAAGATTCGTTGCCGGTCTTGTTCGTCATTGAATGACGAAAAGTGGAACTACTGCAATAGCTGCGGCGCACCGCTCTAACGGCGCGAACGGCGACGGCGCGATTTCATCGATAGCATCATGAACGGCAGCGCGCCCAATGGTAGCGCGGAGGTATCGGCACATTCGGATGGAACGCCGATCGTCCCGCCGTTGCCCTCATCGCCTTCATTCTCGCCATTATCATCGTCACCATCATCGCTATCGTCGCCACCGTTGTCGGTCTCCTCTTCAGTAGAGCCACCATCGGTGTCGCTATCGTCCTCTTCCTCCGTGCCACAGGCGTTTGCGAGAATATCATCAGCGCCCGTTAGCAGAAAACTAGCGTCCTCTTCCGGCAGATGTCCATTCGATGCAAAAGCTGTCACCTGATTGCGGAACGCATTCATCTTGTTGCATGCCGGTTGGGTTCGGTTGTCAGCAAACCGATTGCGCGCCTTGGTGAGTTTGCGCTTCAGGGCATTGGCGCGACCGCGATTGAGTGTTTGATCCGAACGCAACTGATCGATCCGCTCGATTAGTTCATCAATTGCCGCGAAGACATCAAAATCTGTCGCATGGGTAAGTGTGAAAGAACACGTCGATGTGTTACCGGCGGAATCGGTCGCCGTACACGTCACGGTGTCGCCAGCGGCGGCCAGCAATGCTGTTAGGGTGGCGGGCACACACGTAACGGTAACGGTTTCGTCGCAGTTATCGCTTGCCGTTGCCGTAAAGTCTTCGGGTGCGTTCTCGAACGTCAGCCCGCTCGGACAGGTTAGACTCGGTGCTTCCTCATCGAGCACTTCGATCGTCGTCGTGCAGCTATCGGTGCTGCCGTCCGCTGCTGTCAGCATCCAGATGACCGTTGTTTGCCCGACAGGAAACTCTGCGTCGACCAATGTATCGGCACCGTTGAAATTATTTGTTACGGTCACGGCCTGTTCGGCACAGCCGGTGATTAATGATAAATCCGCGCTCTTACCCTGCATGGTCGCTTGGCAAGTACCGAGATCCGCGGTGAGTCTCAGCGAGTTGGACGGGCATATGAACAACGGCGGCGGCCCGCCGACGACATCGAATGTGACCGAACAACTGTTGACTTGACCGCAATCGTCCGTAGCGGTGACGGTGACCGTATTGGTGCCGAACGGATACGGACCGGCAGGTGTCGCCTTAAGGTGTAACGGCGCGCAGCGTGGATCGACGTCGACGTCCTCGGTCAATAACACTGTCGGATCGACGGTCGCCACACAGTTATCATCTGCCTCGAAGCTTAATCCGCTTGCACAAATCGGCATCGGCGCGACGTCATCGTTCAAAATCGTGCCGGTCGCCGTGTCTTGGTCCAACAACGCATTGGTCGGGTTGGATAGCGCAACCGTGAGCGACTCGTTGGACTCTTCGATACCGTCATCGAGCACCGGCACGCTGACCGTTGTGCTGCTATCACCGGCAGGAATATGGGCGGTTAGTTGCGTCGCGGTGAAGTCGACACCGGATTCGGCGTTGCCGTTGCTGGTCGTGACGTCGACTGTCACATCGGTCGTGTGTACGAAGCTCAGCGTTATCAAAAACGTGAGTGAGCCGGTCGCTTCGTCATCGGAAGCGTCGCTAATGGAAAGGCTCGGCGGAATGATGGCTTCGAATGCCCCGATATCGCAGCCGTTACCGTTGGGGCGTTCCGCACCGCGCTGATCGAACTCGGCGTCGCAGTCATCGAGCGGAATCGCGTCGACGGCTGGGCTGTCGAAGGGTAGTGCGTGCGTGAACGTGCTGCCGCCATTGTCTGAGAGCGGTTCCAACATCGGGTCGGCGGCAAAGCTGGTCGCGGCGGCAATGCAAGAGCCATCGTCGGAAAGGTTATGCCCCATATCATTCACGGTCGCGCTCGAGACCGCGCAACCACCAGAGGCCAACAAACTGTGTGCGAAGTTCAAGGTAGCGCCGTCGGATACAAAAATGCCACCGCCATTTGCACCGGCGCTGTTGTTGTTCATCGTGACGCAATCGAGCGTGATGCGCCCGCCGGTGTTATCGCAGTAAAGAGCGCCGCCGCTACCGTCACAGGTGTTACCGCTCAGCGTGCAGTTGGTAAACGTGAGCTTGCCGTTGGGCGCGAACACAGCGCCGCCATTGGCGCTCGGCGCTTGATTATTCGCCAGCGTGCAGCGCGACATGGTTAGCTGGCCGCTTTCCACGCGCAACGCACCGCCACCGTGGGCGTCTGATTGACCGTCTGCTAGCGTGAGGTCGTTAAGGGTCAGGTTTCCAGAAAGATTCACGCGGAAGAATCGCATCGCGGGCGCGCCGGCAGCGCGGGTGAGCGTCGCGCCGTTGCCGTTGATGGTGATTAAGCTGGTGATCGACGGCAGTGCCGACGGGCCATTGGTGCTCGTCGCGGCGGATGTAAATTCGTAGCGACCGCCGGGCGCGAGATTGATCGTGTCGCCATAGATGTTGTTATTGGATGCGTTGACCGCGGCCACGAATCCCACGACATCGCCATCGGCAACATTGAACGTCGCGGCGCGCGCAGGCAGATGGATTGTCAGCAATAGCGCGGCAGAGAACCCTGCCGCAGTGCGTAGCGAAAGCATAGATGTACCCGCTCAAGTCTTACCCAACTCGCAGTTGCACGCGTTCCTCGCTGCGCGCCTGGCTGCCGGTCTCTATGCTGCCTCGTTTTTGCCTTTCATTGAAGGCTACAATTCATCTCGCTTTAACGCATAGAGAATTTGGGCAACGACCGAATAATGAAATGACGACCTGAAGCGTGCTGATGCTCGGTGAAATCGAGCTTGTCGCCGCGGTTCGCTGATTCTGATAACGTAAGACGCATGTACGATGAAACCCGTCCACCACCGCCGCTGGGCCATCCGGATAAGACGCGCCGCAACTGGGCCATGGTCGCCCATCTGTGTGGCTTGGCGTTTTTGACGGTGCCGCTCGGCAACGTGGTGGGGCCGTTGTTGATATGGCAGATCAAACGCGAGGAATTGGGTGAGTTCGTGGCCAGTAACGCCCGTGAAGCGCTCAATTTTCAGTTCACATTTGTCGTCGTGGTTGCTTTTTTCGCCAGCATGAACGTGTTGCCCGCCGTCGGCGGCATCGGCACGTTTTCATTGTTGATGATTGGGGCCGTATCGCTGGCGAACGTGTACTACTGTTGCATCGCGGCGATTGAGGTGAACAAGGGCGAGGTGTATCGCTATCCGTACGCGTTGCGCCCTTTTTGATTCGAGTAACTCTCAATGAACAAACGCTTTCAAATCGGCATCATGGGGGCCAGCGAGGCGGACGCTACGCTGCAAGCGTTGGCCGAAGAAGCCGGTCGCGCTGTGGCCAAAGTGGGGGCCGCGCTGGTAACGGGTGGGCGTGGCGGCATTATGGAAGCCGCCTCGCGCGGTTGCGCCCAAGCCGGAGGCACGGTGATCGCTGTTACGCCCTACACCGACATGTATCAGGTCAATCAATGGGTGCATTATGTGATACCGACGGGCATGGGCTGGGCGCGCAATTGCATCTCGGCCATCTCGGGCGATGTGATCATTCTCATCGGTGGTGCGGCGGGCACGCTCAGCGAAGCCGCGTTTGCATGGGTGTATGACCGACCGGTGGTGGCGTTGACACAGTCGGGCGGATGGGCTGCCAAGCTGGCGGGCGAAAAGATCGACCATCGGCGCGAAGATGTGATCGTGGACTGCCCCGATGTTGCGCAACTCGAGTCGATCCTGAAAACGCAACTCGCAAGCGTCAAGGTGCCCGACGGCCCGCCGCGTTGGGATTGAGTCGGTACGATGGGCATCTTCGACTTCATCTTTAAACGCAAACAGCGTCGCCGCGCGCGGATTATCGCAGAGCCCTTTCCAGCGGAATGGCGACCGTGGGTTGTCGATGCGGTGCCGCGCTTCGCGCGCTATCCCGATGTCTATAAGAAAACGCTAGTCGATGCGATCAAGGTCTTCCTCGCCGAAAAAGAATTTCGCATATTGGGCGACCTACCAGAAGTCGATCACATCAAGGTCACCGTCGCGGCGGGGGCCTGCCAATTGCTGTTGGGCATACCCGAGCTGGATATCTTTCCGCGCTTGCGCGAAGTAATCGTGTATCCGCATCACTTCACTCAAACGACCGAAGCCATCGGCCCCGACGGTCGTCCCTATCAGATTTCGCAAACGCGCGCGGGTGAAGCGTGGTTGCGCGGGCCGGTGATTCTCGCGTGGGATAGCGTGGCACGTTCGGTGGCGTCACCGGGCGATGGTTATAACGTCGTCATTCACGAATTCGCCCACGTGCTCGATATGCAGAACGGCGCCGCCGACGGCATCCCGCCGTTGGCGAGTAAGCAAGACGATGAAGTGTGGTTGAAGGTGTTCTTCGAGGAGTTTCGCCTGTTTGTGGCGGATCAGCATGCAGGCCGGCGCACGCTGCTCAATCCGTATGGCGCAACGGCACCGGCAGAGTTTTTCGCTGTCGCTTCCGAGCATTTCTTCGAACACCCCGAGCGCTTGCAGCGACATCATCCGCGCGTGTTTGATTTGATGCGGCGTTTTTATCGACCACCGGCCACGCGCTAACGCGCTTTGGACGTCTTGCGCTGTTTGCTTTTGGTCTTGCGCGTTTTCTTCTTGGTCTGCGATTTGGTCTTTTTCTTTTGCGAAGGCGACGATTTTTGCGGTGACTTCTCTAACGCGGCGGCTAGCACTTCTTCAACGCGTTGCACGGGTACAAACTTGATCTTGTTGCGAATCTCCTCCGGCACTTCGACCAGATGTCGCTCGTTGCGCGCCGGGATGATGATGGTTTTGATACCCGCGCGATGTGCTGCCAGCGCCTTTTCTTTGAGGCCGCCAATCGGCAAGACGAGTCCGCGCAGCGTGATTTCGCCCGTCATGCCCACATCACTGCGACAAGCCCGCCCGGTGAAAAGTGAAACAATGGCGGTAAACATGGCCACGCCGGCAGAGGGGCCGTCTTTGGGGATGGCACCGGCAGGCACGTGAATATGCACGTCGCGCTCGGCGAGTTTTTTGGCGTCGACACCGAAATCAGCCGCGCGCGAACGCACCACACTCAGCGCCGCCATGGCGCTTTCACGCATAACATCACCGAGTTGGCCGGTCAATTGAATGTTGCCGCGTCCGGGCATGGCCGAGGCTTCAACGAAGAGAATTTCGCCGCCGAATGGTGTCCACGCCAGGCCAGTTACGACGCCGGGGCTGCTGGTGCGCAACGCCAACTCGGGTTCGTACTTGATCGGGCCGAGAACTTCTTCGACGATTTCGGGTGTTACCGTCTTTTTGATTTTCTTCTTTTCCGCCACTTGCGCGGCCAACGCGCGACAGACCGATCCGATTTCGCGCTCTAGATTGCGCACACCGGCTTCGGAGGTGTAAGACTCGATGATGCGCTCGATGGCGTCGTCCGTGAATTTGATGTTTTGTTTTTTAAGGCCCGATGCTTCGATGCGGCGCGGTATCAAATAGCGTTTGGCGATATAGCTCTTGTCGTGCAGCGTATAACCGGCCAGTTCGATCACTTCCATGCGATCGCGCAGCGCGTGCGGCACGCGATCCATGTAGTTGGCCGTGCAGATGAACATCACATTCGATAAATCGAACGGCACGCCCAGATAGTGATCCTGAAAGCTGTTGTTTTGTGCGGGGTCTAGCACTTCGAGGAGGGCCGATGCGGGGTCGCCACGAAAATCGCTACCAATCTTGTCGACTTCGTCCAACATCAGCACCGGATTGTTGGAGCCAGCCTTGCGAATTTCCTGAATCACGCGACCGGGGATGGAGCCGATGTAGGTGCGCCGATGGCCGCGAATATCCGCCTCGTCGCGCACACCGCCGACCGACATGCGAATAAAGTTGCGCCCCAACGCCCGCGCGATGCTGCGCCCGAGTGACGTCTTGCCCACGCCCGGCGGGCCCGAGAAACACAGGATCGTGCCCTTGCCCTTCGGGTTGAGCTTGCGCACGGCGAGGAATTCGAGAATGCGGCGTTTGATCTTGTCGAGGCCGTAATGGTCTTCGTCGAGTACTTCGCGCGCTCGATCGATATCGAGCTTGTCGCGCGTCGACTTCGACCAGGGCAATTCGCACATCCATTCCAGATAATCGATGATGCCGCTGTAATCGGGCGATCCTTGCGGCGTGCGTTGCAAGCGTTCGAGTTCGCGCAGCGCTTCTTTTTCCACCGCCTCGGGCATCTTGGCGGAGGCGATGGCTTCGCGCAAACGCTCGGCTTCGTTATCGCGACCGTCGGTGATGCCCAGCTCTTTTTGAATGGCCTGCAGTTGTTCGTGCAGGTAATACTCGCGCTGAGTTTTGTCGATTTCTGATTTAACCTGGTTGTGAATCTTGTTGGAGAGTTCGAGAATTTCGAGTTGCGTGGCTAGCGCGCGATTGATCTTGCGCAAGCGGCTGCCGATATCGAAGGTTTCCAGTATCTCTTGCTTGTTGACGAGATCCATCGATAAGTTGGCGGCCAAAAAGTCGGCCAGCGCACCGGGTTTTTCGATGTTCTCCATGATCGTTGGCGCTTCTTCGGGTACGCCGGGCGTTAACTCGATCACGCGTCGCGCCAAGCGCCGCGCCGTTTCGACAAGCGCATCAATTTCAGTCGTTTCTTCGTATTGATCTTCGCGGGTATGCGCTTTGGCGACCAGATACGGATCGGTCTGCAACATCTCTTCAATGCCGAAGCGCGTAAGACCGTGCACGATGATCGATTGATTGCCGTCTTGCAGATCGAGCCGTTTGAGGATCGTGACCACGGTGCCGACGCGGTACAGGTCTTCCAGGCCGGGGTCTTCAACATTGCTCATGCGCTGGGCGGCGATCCCCAAGATCTTGCTACCGCCGTAGACGGCTTCGACGAGTTGCTTGGATTTTTCGCGACCGACAGTCAGCGGGACGATGGTGCCGGGAAACACGACCGTATCTTTGACGGCCAGCACCGGGAGGGTGTCGGGGATTTCGCGCGAGATGGGCCGTTCGTTTTCCTCATCGCGCCCGAGCAACGAGGTCATCGTCGGTTCGAGTTCGTTGACGATTTCCTCGATCGCTTCCTCGGTCAGATCGGGCGCATCGGGTTCGGCGTCGGTATCGGGCAGGGCGAAAAATGAACGTTCGGTGTTGGCATCGTGTTGACTCATGCGCGGCTCCTCGTGGTCGAGTCTAGGAAGTGGGTGCCTGCGGGTCAATTTTAGCGCTTTGGGCATATATCGTTTCGACTTGGTTTAGCTGCTGTAGCAGTTCGTCGGAAGGCTCACCTTCTTCGAGGATGATCAGGGGGCGATGGTTCCACTTTCCAACCAGAAGCAGCGGATTGGCGGCATCGGATTGAGTCGATGCGCCGACAGACAAGGCCTGCCGCGCCTGTTCCGCATCGCGAAAACTGATGGACGCCACGCGATGGGCCAGCAGCGTAAAGAAATCATTCGGCAGCGGCCGCGTCGCCCCCAGCGGTGGGGAAGAAGCAACGACCCAAGGTGAATTGGCTTCGTCGATCAGGTGCCGCAATTCGCGCGGCGTGGCGGGGTAGCTTTGCTCGGTCATCGTGATGTGAATCCGCACCGCGGCCACACCGAAGTCGAAGCGCACGCTACTTAGCAAATCGATTAAACGATGGACGCGATCGTCGTCAGATTTCGCGTAGGCAGCCGAATCGGCTTGCTCGAATGGAAGGAATAGTTCGCCAACTCTCGCGGCGCCACACATCGGTAAGCACTCGACTAGTTGCTTGCGGGCCTCATCGCGCGCATCCCTTTCGTCCAAATCGATGTAATGATCGAGCCAGCCGTTTAGCCGGAGCGCTGCCGGCACGTTTGCAGTTGCCCCCTCCGTATTTGACGGCAACGCCCCTACCAGCGGCGCCAGGCTGTGTAACGATTGCTGCTGAACGTCGAGCGTCCAGAGTTTACCGACGGTTACGGCAGCGCGGCGCGTTTCAAAGTTGGGTCTGATTGCGATGAGGCTGGCAGATTGCGGGCTGGACATGCCTCGAAGTGTAGCACGAATCTGGGGCGTTTGTCGTTGCGCGTTGCGGTAGCGCCTGTCGCGCTATCAAGCGCGCATAAAAAAAGCCCGCTGCAACGCACGGTGGCGTCGCAACGGGCTGTGATCAACAAAAGCGTTGTTCGATTACGGATTCAGCAACACATCGACCATGCCGGGGATATCCGCCGTGGTCAGCGTGCCGTTGTTATCGAAGTCAACCGAGCAAAGCTGGCTGGCCGAGATCGAACCACCCATGTAGGCATCGACCAGAAGACCGATGTCGCGACCGTCGGTCGATCCGTCTTCGTTGATGTCGCCCGCATTCGCTCCCGGACAAATCGACGGATCGCAGTCATCCATCAAGCCGTCAAAGTTGAGATCGACCTGCGTGCCGGCCGCCAGTTCGCAACCATCGGAGATACCGTTGTTGTTGCAATCGGCCAACGCGCCCGACTGACAGCTATCCGGAATCGAGTCAGGTCGTGCCTTGGCACCCGTGTCGGACAGGAAGGCTTCGATGTTGGCGAAGTCATCCTGCGTGAAGCTGACGAAGGCACCACCGGGGTGATCGGTCGGCGGCAACAACTTGTTGGAGACGAACGTGCGGTCGCGACCGCGAATGTTCGGGCCGGGCAGCGAGGGGCCGCCGGTGCCCATCGGGCCGTGACATCCGGCACAGAAGCTGCCGAGGATGGCCATACCGCCGGTCGGATCGCCAATCGGGCCACCGTCGCAGTCAATTTCGGTACCGGCGGCAATGTCGCAGGTATCGGGCAAGCCGTTGTTGTTGCAGTCGCCGACAACGCCGTTGGCGATATCGAGTGCGTCATTTACGCCGTTTTCGTCACAGTCGCAGGTATCGACCCCGACTTCACACTCATCGGGCAAGCCGTTGGCGTTACAGTCGAAGACCGCACCGCTGGCGATTTCATCGGCATCGTCGAGGCAGTTGACGTTACAGTCATCGATGACAACCGGAGCGATCAGGAATGCGTCGATGCCGGCCTCTACCGCCGAAGGGGTGCCATTGTCGTTGATCAAGAACATGACGACGGTGTTAGCCGACGGCACCGCACCGCGACTGGCCAATTCAGCCGGGAAGAAGTCACGCTGCACCCACTGATCGCCCGTGTCGGTATTCTCCACCATGACCGGGAAGAATGGTCCGCCCGAACCATTGTTGCTGACCAATACCTGTAGGCGATCAACACCCGATTCATCGGCCAGACCGAGGAAGTACTGGAAGCTCAGCAGGAACGGGCCGGCGGAGGTATCGATAGCTGGTGAGATCAGGGCGGCTGTACCGCCATCCAGGTCTTCGTTATTGAGACCCGTAACGTAGGCGCTGCCGCTGCCGTCACCGTCCGTCGTCGGGTCGAACGGCGAGGCGGGGTCATCGACCGGGACACCACGCTCCCATGCGCCGGTAATCGGGCCAAACGGTTGCGACGTCCAACCCATATCCATTTCAAAGTCGTCATCCAACGTTGCAGGAGCAATGTTGGGGGTCTTGTTTTGACAGTTGCAGTCGCAGGTAATGCCGTCCGGGTCTTCGCATTCTTCACCCGGATCGAGAACACCATTCCCGCAACTATCTTCAGTGGCGAGTGCGGACACGATCTTATAGATGGTTCCTTGGTTGGAAACGATGTACATCTCGCCCGCGGCATCCTCACCGAACGAAACAATCGAGCTAATGCCACCGCCGCTGGTGGGCTGCAGATCGACCGTGCGATCCTGGAAGTCCACCACGGAACCGTTATCCATCTTGAAGCTGCGGATGTAGTCGCCGCAGAAATCCGCGTAGAAGTAAGTGCCCGAGAGCGACGGGATATCGCAGCCGCGATACATGTAACCGCCAGTGATCGAGCAGGTGCCTGATGTACCGTGAGCTTCCACGCGAATCGGATCGGTAAAGCCGAGACCGTTCGGGTCACAGCCGACGTCGCCGTCAAAGAAGCTGGGTGCTGCCACATTTCCTTCGCGACAATCCCAACCGTAATTCTCGCCGCCAGTGCTGGAAGCGGGTTGCAGGTTGATCTCCTCGCGGACGTCTTGGCCGACGTCGCCGATGTACATGTCGCCAGTGAAGCTGTCGAAGCTGAAGCGCCACGGATTGCGGAGGCCCTTTGCCCATACTTCAGGTAGCGTCATGCTGACCGGGTTGTCTGCCGGAATGTAATTGGCTCCGGGGTTATCAACGTCGAAGCGCAGCATCTTGCCGAGCAGTGACGTTTCCGATTGCGCGCGTTCAAACGGGTCATCCGCCGCACCGCCGTCACCCAGACCAAGGTAGAGCATGCCATCCGGGCCGAATGCAATCATTCCGCCGTTATGGTTCGGGAAGTCCTGAGGAATCTTGCGAATCAAGGTCTCGCTGGCATCGTCTGCAATGTTCGGATCGGCAGACACCGTGAATTCAGAGAGAACCGAGTCACCCGCGAGATCGGTGTAACTGACGTAGAACTTTCCATTGTTGGCATAATCGGGATGGAATGCCATCGCGAATAGACCGCGTTCGCCGCCCGAACTCACTTGCGGGGCAATGTTCAGGAATGGATCGATGAGCGTGTTCCGCGTCACCGTATCGAGAATGCGAATCGTGCCGAATTGCTCGACCACGAACAGGCGCGACGTATCGCCGGGAGGCGCGGTAACGTAAACCGGGGTGGAGAAACCACTGGCGTATTCGACGGTGGTGATTTCGCTGCCAGCTTCACATTCATCTGGGAAGTTGTTGCCGTTGCAGTCAGTGCTGTCGCCGTTGGCGATATCCTGATCGTCGAGAATGCCGTTTTCGTTACAGTCGGCGATGACAAACGTCCCGACCGGGGCGGTCATGCCTGCCGAAACCGTGTCGGGCGTACCCGGCTTGAACAAACCGAATTCGATCGTGCCGGTTGCAGGGGCAACGTTTACGTCGAAGCGGAAGTTGTACATCGTACCCCAACGCAATGCGTTGGCATCCGGATTTTCGTTGAAGGCCTGTGTGGTCCACGTGATACCGTCGGTGTCAACCGTGGCCGTCCAGTCGGTGCCGTCGTAAGGCTCATCACTGTGGTAATCGACATCGTGGAATCCGATGTTTTCGACCAAGGCACCAGCGGGCAGCGGTACCTTAAAGCTGCGCACGGCACGATCGGAGTTGAGATTTTGCACCGCGTATTCGTAGTGGAAGTTTCCGTTACCAAGATCGGTGGCTTCGACCGCAGCGATCAGCAAGCCTTCATTCGGTACGCGCACATCGAGTTCTTCGACGCGGGGGTTGGTATCTCCCCAGGCACGAATACCGGCTTCTTCACGTTGGGTGGTACCAGCAAGGCTGAAGTTCCATGTAGTGCCTGAGCCGCTGATGGTGATCGGGCGGTACGATTCGTTGTTGTCTTGGTTGCCGAATGCCGAATCGTCTTGTGTGACGTATTGACCCGTCACAAAGTAGCTGGCGGTGCCGATGATGGCCGGATCGATGTCGGCGATGTGAACCTGAGTGCGCTTGTAAATGGCGTTACCAGATACATCCTCCATAAAGTGGGGGCTGGCGAAAACACCTGTATGCGGGTTTACCTGAAACTTTGGCCCCAAGCCGTCTTGCGAGCCATTAAGGCCGGCACCATAGGGGTCAGAACATCCAGGTCCCAGTTCGTCAGCACAACCGCTACCCGCCGGAGAACAGGGGGGGCAAATGTTCTGCTGCAAAGCACAGAAGCCGTGCTTCAGCCATGCCTGACCGATCTGTTCGAAACGCGACGTGCCGTCCGGCAAATCACGGTAGCGCAACAGATTCTGGCCGATTACTGGGTGCAGGTTTTGATCATTTGAGTCAAGCCAATTCAGGTTTTGATCACCGACGTTGCAAGAGGTCGTTCCGACCGAAAACGCGGTGATACCGCCGACCGAACCCCAACTCGTGATGTTGTGCAGATCGCCAACGATGACGTCCGGCCCGATCACGCCGCGGGGGGCACCCGCAGAGGCAGGACGGTCTCCATCGTTTTCGCGCGATTGATTGAGAATTTCTGAATAAACGACATCAAACGCCGAGTTGATAGTAAGCGTTGCGACGGTGACACCTTCCAGCGAGGCATCGCCAAGTTGCGCGGCCAATTTTTCCGTAATTCGAAGCGCACCAGCGTCGAAGCGCAGATTGCCATCGGCTGTTGAGAACGCGCCATGGGGATTGTCGCTTCGCAGTAAGACCTTGCCGGTTTTGGCGTCCACGACCGCAATGTATTTCTCTTCATCCTGATGCACGGTGAGCGTCAACCCTTGAAGCGTGATCGCCGCATCCTTCGAGGTAATGCGTAACGATTGCTCGTGCACAATGTTGCTGAACAGCAACCGTAGGTCTGCGCCTGTGACAATGGACGAGTCAGCGCTGATCTGAAGCGACGGCGAAAGTCGATTCAGTTCGCGGGACGTATTGCCGTCGAGTAACTCAAGCGTCAGCCCGAACTTGGAAAGGCTGTTTTCATCAAAACGCACACGCGTTTCGCCCGTCGCGTTGGACCACTCCGTTTGGGCCATTGCGGCGGATGTGCTCATCATGCCGATCGCTAAGATCGCAACTACAGAAATCCGTTTAATCATGCCTTGCCTCCAAAAGTCAGGCGCTTCAAATGAATGAGATGATCGAGATAAGATCGGGTTTGTTTTGTCCCGTAAGCTTTTAAGCGATTTTTTTGGACACTCCCTACGACCAGGCAGAGGCTTGGCTGGCGCAAAGCGAATTTCACGTAGGGGTGAATTTGCAAACGGATAGACAGTGAAGAACCTCAAAAACGGTCCTTCTCTGCATCCCCACCAATACTCAGTATTCTACCGGAGAGGCTCCGGCTTTCAAAATGCCCCAACTTTCAAAAAAACAATTTGTATCGAGACGAAAGCGTATAAAAATTGTGCTGATTTCATGTTCTCGGACATCGAGAATAAGCGACCTCATTCCTCGAATTTGACGATTTTCAGCTTTTCGTAGAATCCATCGTCGCGCATCCGCTCCAATTCGGGCTCCGCTTCCTCTTTGGTGACGTAGCGACCGAGGGTCACGCTGGTGCCTTCGGGCGACGCGCCAATTAATCGCCAGAGCTTTGGTGGGGGGGGCTCTTTGGAAGGACGACCGCGTTTGGCGTTGGATTTGTTGCCGCTGCTGTCGTCGCCATCGGAGTCAGAATCGCCTTCCTTGTCAGAATCGGAGTCGGAATCGGAATCGCTGTCCGAATCGTCGTCATCCGAATCCGCATCGTCGGAAACGTCCAGATCTTCTGCCTCATCGGTGTCTGAATCGTCATCTTCAGATGTCTCATCCGATTCTTCTACTTCTTCAATATCTGATTCGGCCGACTTCTTCTGCTTTTTCTTCTTCTTGGGTTTGGCTTTTGACTTGGTCGTTTTGGTCTTGCTCTTAGCCATGAGTGGCGATTCCTCGTGGGTTTACCGTAGGGCAACCTGAGTGTGCGATTATCTGTAAACAGTTGCCAGCGCCCAAGATAACACCCATTTTCTGCCCGTCTGTCAAACCCGATGCCCCAAATTTGTAGCGATGAATTGGAATTCGACCCGGGCAAAAATATGTTTTCAAGATTTTTTATTGGCCGCCTGTACGGTATCATGCGTCTTCAGAGTGTGTTCAGTTTTCTAACATCGCTTTTCTCTGCCGTGCCCGCTTTGGGTGGAGGCCGTTCGTTTTCGTCGAGCGGGTCTCGTCGAGTCTGCGGGCGGCTCATGTTAAGAAACTTGTTCTCCTGTTCGGGGATTGCTGCTTGCGCGCAATTTTGTGCGGAGCGCTGCTAATCAATTTTTTGGAGGAGGTAGCCGCATGGTACCAACCGCTAGTCGAAGATTTTTGCTCTCGTTAACTTTGGTTGCGTGTATGGCGCCCGCAGCGCGAGAGGCGCTCGGGCAACCATTTTGTGATATCCCAAATGACGAACCCCCGCTATGTCAGCAGTTCCTCAGTACGCAATGCGCGAATCCCAATAATCCGAATGAGCGTTGCTATCCCACGAAAGTTCGATTTGACCCGACCGTACCCGGATTTATTGAGGCAATCGATTGTACTTGTGCGATCTTGTTCGAGGAGTGCGGCCCGATTTCGTTCGAGGGCGATTTGGTTCGCTGTCCAGGTCCGTGTCCGATCCCACCTTTTGACCCGAGCGCCATGTGTCAGGTGATCGCGGATGGTGTGCCGACAGGCTCACCCGCAGCGGCGCTGACTTCTTTTCCGCCCGGAACGGAATTCGAATGTGCCTGTGTCGGTGACAATCCGCAAGGCGCGTGTTGCACCGAAAGCGGCCAATGCATCATCGTTCCGGCGAATCAATGTCAGGGCGTTTACCTCGGTGACGGCACCGTCTGCACCGGCATCACCGGGGCGTGCTGTTTTGACTCCGATGGTGACGGTATCGCCGAGAGCTGCACTGTAGTCGACGAAGAATGCTGCCAAGTGCTTTTCAACGGCTCGTTCCAGCCCAATATCGATTGTTTGCCGGATATTCCATGTTGTTTGCCGAATGGTCAGTGCTTGGTCGTCAGCGAACTGTGCTGCCTCGACCAAGGCGGCAATTTTGCTTTGCAGGGTGCCTGTTTGGGCGACCTGAATGGCAACATGATCGACGACGGTTGTGAAGACACGCCGCCTGATTGTGGCCCGACCCCCGATGGCTTGGGTTGCTTGCAGGCACCGTGCCCGGTTCCGGGTCAGGAATGCTTGCCGCGCTGCGTGCGTCGGTTCGCCGATGGCACCATCGTGGTCGAAAACTGCGAGTGCATCAGCCCGAATGAATGTCATCTGCTATTCGATCCTGCCAGCGGCGCGATTGATTGTGTCGGTTCTTGTCCGCCCGGATTTACGTGTCAGACCAATATCACGACACTGCCAAATGGTGACCGAATCATCTGTTGTGAGTGCGTGCCGGTGCAGGAATTCTGCCCGCTGCCGCCGACCAACATTCTTTGCGAACAACTGTTCCAGACCGATTGTGAAACGACCAATCCCGATACGATTTGTTATCCGCGTAAACTGACGGTCGTCGATCAAGGCGTCGTCGTTGCGGATGAATGTCGTTGCCACGGTCAAGGCGATCCGTGTGGCGCGATCGATGTCATCGACAACATCGCCCGCTGTTTGGGTGCTTGCCCCGTGCCGCCGAACAACCCCGGCGACGAATGTGTGATTCACCTCAACGGTGTGGCAACCACCAGCCCGTTCGTGGATACCAACAATCTGGCACCCGGCACCATGATCGAGTGCGACTGTGCTCAGAACGAACCAGAAGGTGCTTGTTGTCTGGAAGATGGCTCATGTGTGGTCGTTCCGGCCTCGCAATGTACCGGCGTATATGCTGGTGATGGCACCACCTGCCAAGGTTTGGGCGCTTGTTGTTACGACGCTGATAATGACGGTATCGCTGAATCGTGCGATGTCGTTGATCAAATCTGCTGCGACGTATTGCTTGGCGGCACCTTCCAAGGCGTCAACACGATGTGCATCGGCAAGGGTGCTTGCTGTTACGAAGTACCGGGCACGCCGTTTACGCAGTGCATCGTGCTCGATCGCCTTTGCTGTGACGATATCGGCGGCACCTTCCTAGGTGTTGGCACGATTTGTCTCGGCGATGCAAATATGGACGGCAACGACGACGCGTGTGTTCCGTTCGATTGTGGTCCTGACCCGTTCGGTGTGGCTTGTTTGCCGACGGTTTGCCCGACGCCGGGTGAAGAATGTTTGCCGCGTTGCGTGATTGTGCTCGATGACGGCACGTATGTGGTTGACGACTGCGAATGCATGTCGCCGAATGAGTGCCACCTCGAAATCGATCCCGATGGCAATCCGTTCTGCGTGGGTGCTTGTCCGCCCGGCTTCGTATGCGAAACCCAGACGATTACGACGCCGATCGGTACCAAGATCTGTTGTCGCTGCGTGCCCGATCCCCCGGATTGTGTGCCGTTGCCCGATGGCTCAGCTTGTGCACCGTTCTTGTGTCCGGATCCGGATGAACAATGTGCGCCACGCTGTATCCGTGTCGGCCCCAACGGTCAGGTCGAGGTAATCGACTGTGATTGTCGCGGTGTGGATGAATGCCGCGCTGTGTTCGAAGACGGTTTGCCGCCACGCTGCGAAGGTACCTGCCCGCCCGGCACGACTTGTGTCGAGAATGTCGTGCAACTGCCCGACGGTAGCATCGAAATCTGCTGCGACTGTGTGCCGGTCGAATGTGACTGTCCCGGTGATATCAACGGTGACGGCATTCGCAACGGTCTCGACATTGCCGGCTTCGTGCGTTGTCTGACGGGCACACCGTTGCCGGCCGACAATTGTGCTTGTGCCGATATCGATGGCGACGGGTTGACGACGCTGCTCGATATCCAAGGCTTCGTCGCCTTCGTCCTTAGCAAGCAACCGTGTCCGAAGGAAGAGCCGTGTCCGCCGAACGATCTGTTGATCGATATCTCGACGGGTGTCGACGATCAGGGCAACACGCTACCGCTAAACGTGGACGACGATACGTGGACAGTTATCAGCGAGCCGAACCCCGGCGTCTTGCCGCGTCCGGCCGTGACCATTCCGCCCAATGCCGCTTGGAATACCATTCCGGGTACCCGTTGGATCAGCGCCAATCAAACCGGTCCCAACGGCGAATACATCTATGAATACTGCTTCTGTCTGAGCAATCAGTTCAGCGGTGCCAGTGTCTCGATGTTGACCCGTTGCGATGATGCCGGCGAGGTGTACCTCAACGGTAACTTCATCGGCACCCTTGGCACGTTCAACGATCCGTTGCCGACCTTGGTCGCCACCACCAATCAGAACTTCTTCCAGCCGGGCATCAACTGCTTGCAGGTTGTGGTTCGCAATATCGGTGGCGTGGTAACTGGCTTCAACATGCAGGGCAGCATTCGGGCAACCGACGGGCTGTGCTGTTGCGAGCCGGAAGATCTGGCTGACGAAGCCGATACCGGCGTCAATGATGCGGGCGGTTTGATTCCGACCGGCAACGACGATGTCGATTGGAACGTCACCGTTGATGCGTCGGGTGGTGTTGTGCCGCGTCCAGCGACCGTGATCAATCCCAACTCGGCATGGTTGACCATTCCGGGTACCAAGTGGATTGCCGCGTCGTACACCGGCCCGAACGGTCAATACAGTTACGAGCATTGCTTCTGTCTGGACAAATACTTCTCGGATGCGCAACTCAATGTGCAATTGCGTGCCGACGACCGAGCAGATGTGTATCTCAACGGTGTGTTGATCGGTTCGACGCCGCCGACGTATTCGTTTAACTCTCCGACACCGACCACGATTAACGTGACGAATCAAGCGTTGTTCCAGGTCGGTGAAAACTGCATCGAGCTACGCGTATTCAACACGCACGGCGTGGTGACCGGCGTGAATGCGGCGGTCAATTACTCGGCGACCAACGGTTTGTGTTGTGACGATCGCGACGAGTGCGGTCCGAATGCCGATGGCACGGCGTGTCTGCCGACGCGCTGCGACGATCCGAATGCACAATGCCAGCCGGTTTGCGTCCGCGTGAATGCCGACGGTACGACATCGATTATCGATTGTGATTGTCGTCTCGAAGACGAATGTCATGTCGAGATCGTGGCGGGTACGCAACCGTTCTGTGCGGGTTCGTGTCCTCCGGGGCAGACCTGTGTCGAAACCGTCACGCAAAACGCTGACGGCAGCTTGGATATCTGCTGCGACTGTGTCGATACGCCACCTCGCGGCGCCTGCTGTTTCAGCACCGGTGGTTGTGCCATTCTGACTGCCGCCGAATGTCAGGCGCAGGGTGGGTCCTACCTCGGTGACTACACGAACTGCATTGGTGTACAAGCCTGCTGTTTGTCAAACGGCACTTGTATCGATGCAGACGCGCTTTGCTGTGAAGTCCGCATTGGCGGCATTCCGCAAGGTCCCGGTTCGGCATGTCTCGGTGATGGCGATGGTGACGGTTTCGATGACTTGTGCGTCCCGCCGCCGCCGGAATGTCGTCCGCTGCCGGGTACGCCGTTCTGCGAGCAGACGATTTGTCCCGATCCGTTGGAACGCTGTCTGCCCAAGTGCGTCCGCGTTGAGCCCGGCACCAACTTCGTGCTGGAAGTGCTTGATTGCGAATGCGTGCGTCCCGACGAATGCCATATCGCGGTTAATCCGTTTACCAATGGTTTCGACTGTGTCGGCTTCTGTCCTCCGGGCCAAGTGTGTCGCACGACGGTCACGCTGTTGGCTGATGGAACCGAACGCGTTTGTTGTGAATGTGTGCCGATTGGTGAAGAACTTTCGTGTTGCGATGAAAATGGTTTCTGCATCGACCTGATCCCTGGTGCGACGGTATGCCCGGATGGAACGACGCCGATCGTCGGTCCGTGTGGATTCCAGATCGCATGTTGTTTGCCGGACGGTAGCTGCATTACCACTTTCGAGGCATGTTGTGCGGATCAGGGAGGCATGGCCCAAGCTGCAGGCGTAACGTGTGCTGATGATCCATGCGGTCCGCCCGATTGCGAGCCGATCCCCGGTTCGTTGGAATGTCGCCCCGTGATGTGTCCCGATCCATCGCAGAAGTGTCAGCCCAAATGCGTACGGGTAGAGCCCGGCACCAACTTTGTATTGGAAGTGCTCGATTGCGAATGCGGCTTCATTACCGATTGCCACATTCGGATCGATCCGTTGACCAACACATTCCAATGCATCGGCGGTTGTCCGCAGGGGCAGGTCTGTCGCACCACCGTGACGACACTGTCCGACGGCACCGAGCGCGTGTGCTGCGAATGTGTCGACGAGCCGCCGCCAGAAGTGGTGTGTTGCAACTTCGACACCGGCGACTGCTTCGATTTGCCATTTGGCGAAAGCTGCCCGACCGGCTATGCCACGGTTCCCGGACCGTGCGGCCCAGTAGTGGCATGCTGCTACGAAGACGGCACCTGTAACGAGCTAACGGTCGCTTGCTGCGATGCAAACAAGGGCACACCGTTACCCGTCGGCGTTAGCTGCGACGACGGCTTGTGTGGCCCGCCGAATTGCGGCCCCGAGCCGGGTTCGTTGCAATGCCGCGACGTACAATGTCCGCTCGACGGTCAGTTGTGCTTGCCGCGCTGCGTCAACGTCGAAGGTGCAACTGGTATCGTGCTGGAAGTGATCGACTGCGAATGCGTGACGCCCAATGAGTGTCACATCGAGATCGATCCTACCAGCCTCAGTTACCAGTGTGTGGGCGGTTGCCCGCCGGGTGAGATTTGTCGCACGACGATCACCGATTTGGGTAACGGCATTCAGCAGGTTTGCTGCGAATGTGTGCCCGAATTGCCGACGCTGTGCCCGCTGGTACCGAATATCGGCGATGCGTGCATCCCGGTACTTGGCCCCAACGACTGCATCTTTACCAGTCCCGATTCCGCTTGTGCCCCGACCAGTGTGGTTGTGGTCCAGGGGGTAGGCGTCGTGGTTGAGCATTGCGATTGCATCTTGCCGGGCGAGTGTGGCCCGATCGAACTGTTCGCCGGCAATCAGGCGGTGCGTTGCGTCAACGATTGCCCGACAGGAAAGCCCTGTCAGTTGTTCGTCAACGGTAACCCGACAGGCCAGTTCGAAGCCGATGTTGGGGTATTCCATCCGGGCGACAAGCTGACCTGCGGTTGCCCGTAGCAATTCGGGCTAGCTGAATCCAAGTCCCCTTATGGCCGGTGGCAGTGTTCGCACTGCCGCCGGCCTTTTTTTGTTGCGCGGGTTTCGCTTTTTAGAACTTCGTCGACAACTTGGCATCGACATTTAGGTCGACCGGTGCGCGGGTGCGCCGACCCTTCCAAAACGCGCGGGTGCCCCATCCTTCGCGTCAGCGAAGGGTGGGGAATCGCACGGGTGCCCCTGCCCCTCTGGGGCTGGGGGACAAGAGGTCGGCGGGGAAGCGTGATATGCGGGGGCCGCATCTTTCGAGCAGCGAAGGGTGGGAATCGCCCAACGCCGAAGCACTTAACCCAGCGGGCGGCCCAGGAGAAGCCCAACGGCCATTGGCCGAGGGCTAAGTGTGACGCGGAATGAATGTTCGTTGCCCCTGCCCCTCTGGGGATGGATAACAAGAAACGCGTGATATACCGTGTTATGCTTGGGTGCCCCGGCCTCTCTAGGGCTGAAGGACCAACGACAATAACAACCCAAGACGACCCTTACCCGAGATCATCATGTCCGAACATCAATACGCCCTCGGCGTCATCGGCAGCGGGCACATCGCCTGCATCATTGTTAAGCGTCTGATCGACAGCGGTTATCTCGCGCCCGATCGCATCGCCATGTTTCCTTCGCGCAACCTAACGGCCCATCCGTTGCCGACGGTCATCACCGAAGATTTGCGCACGATCATTCAAGGGTCGAAACAGGTGATGCTGGCCGTCACACCGCAGAAGTTTGGTGACGTTGCGGCGACGCTAAAACCGTTCGCGACGACGGATGATGTGTTCGTGAGCGTGATGGCGGGTGTAAGCACGCAGCGCGTGGCGCAAGAGTTAGGCGGGCCGCAGATGCGCGTGGTGCGCGCCATGCCCAATTTGCCGTTCGGCTTGGGCCGCGGCGTGACGGGCATCTGCCGCGGGGCGGCGGCCACGCGCGATGATCTCGAAGAAACGCGCCACTTGTTCAACGCCGGCGGCGTAAGCGTAGTGCTCGATGACGAGTCGCTGATGGACGCCGTGACGGCCGTGGCCGGTTCGGGGCCGGCGTATTTTTATTACTTCGTCGAAATGATGATGGCCGGCGGCGTCGCGGCGGGCCTCAAACCCGATGACGCCCAAACGCTCGCCGCCCACGCGTGCGTCGGCGCCGGCGCGATGCTGCTGGAACAAGGCGCCTCACCGCGCGAACTGCGCGAAGCCGTCATGAGCCCGGGCGGCACGACGGAAGCGGCGATGAAAAAACTGGAAGACAGCGCCGTGGCAGACCACGTGCGCGACGCGGTCTTAGCGGCGTTTGAGCGGGGACGGGTTTTGGGGGGCGGGTGACGTTTTGTGCGAGCCTGTGTTGTAGTCTGACGAAGCATCGAAGTAGTAAACGAGTCGTGTAAACGTCTTTTCTCGAGTATTGGGCACAGGTATTGAGCCAAGCCAAATGGAGCTTAGCGGTGAAAATCATCCATCACCTATCATGCGGGGTAGGTAAAGAGAATCTCGATTACAAACGTGCGTTTTGCAAGCGGCAGGGAATTCCCGAGGATAATGTAAATTCCCAGTTTTTGTTTGTAACCCTTCCTGTCGATGATCCTCGCATTGATTTGGTCAACGAGCTTGCCGCAGCCTGCAATGAATCATTGCATTGTCGCATCGAGTATCAGTACACGGCTAAAGAACTGGCTTCATTCGAATTTCTTGTTGCCCGATACGTTGGTCAAGAAATTGACGACAGTGATTTGGGCGATTTGAAAAATTGGGATGTTAGCGATGCGTGTCAATCCTGTTTTACCGGTATACGTCCTGTTGCTCCTGTGAAAGTCCAATTTAAGCAGCGAAAATCGTTGCCGGCTTTTTTCAGTACCTATTGGCGCGGCCTATTTCTCCACGGCGATATCGTTCGCGAAATAATCGAATTGATGTCGACTCAAGACGGACTGCTTGCGTGCCAGATTGAGGGAAATTTTAGAGGTGAAGACTATTTCTGCATTGCCCCCAAATATGTAATGCCGAGATTTGACGAGCACACAATCGGTATTGAGAAAAATGACCCGCCTGGGTGTAGCCAGTGTGGGCGCGACGGATGTTTTCATTCAAATGAGGTTCCCTTCGAACCGCATTATCCGAAAGATGCATTTCCGCGAGACGTTGCTTTTGCATCGAGTTGGGAACATTTCGGAATCAGTGGCAAGGAAGAGCCCTTTTCAGAATCGAGCCGTGCAACTCCTGAAATACTCATTGCCCAAGACGTGTATCGGGTATTGAATAAGCACAAGGTACGTCGCTTGCGCGTACATCCGGTACGATTTGGTGATTGAGGGTTATTCGTATCCATGTCGGTAACGATGTTCAAAACATGGAGACTCTCAAATAGTGCTACCAAATCAGCGGCTCCGGCTCATTCTTCCAAAACAGCCATCGTCTTCGTTCTTTGTGGTCTGCCGTGCCAATAGTAAACGGGTCGCGCGCGCCGGAGTGCAAATCGATGATCGACAGAAATCCGGCGTAAGTGGTGGCGATGAGAGTTTTGCCATCACGGCTTATGTCGATTGCGCTGATGCTCGATCCGATGAAATGCCGCCAGCGTTCCTTGCCTTGAAAATCGATCGCGTGCAAGTAACCATATGCGTCGCCCAGGATAAACTCATCGTCCGTTGATATTCCGGCGTACACTCGGCAATCGTCGTCCAGCAGTGTAAAGCGATCGTCGAGCTTGTATTGTTCAGTCTCGAGGCCTGGGAATAAGTTTGACGGGACTCCGATGGTCTGCCCGTTGTAGAAATGGCAGGAGTTTAATGCGACGATTTGTGAATCGCTGCTGAAAACCGCGCAATGAGGATATTCTGTCAAGTTGCCAATTTGCGCGACCCGTTCTAATGTTGCTGCGTCAAAAATGAGATGTTCGCTGGCTTGGTATCCGCATGCAATCCATCTTCCATCGGGCGATATCGCACCATGTGCCATAGGGGTGCCACATGGAATCGGATCATCAGGATCCTCTTGCTCAACATCGGAACAGTGTCTCTCTAAGTATTCCGAGGTCGGCAGCAAGTGCGCCGCCTCGCCTTCGGTGAGGACGAAAACTCCTTCTTCAGTAATGAGAAGCGCCCGATCGCCAGAATCGAACGGAATCAGATTTGACACAATTAGTGGGTATGGGGTTTCCTCAGGGATATGAGATGAGTGACTAACTGTCGTCCCTGAAGGCCACTTAAGCGTTGCAACGGATGGGCCGTCCCAACCGCGATAGAGTACGACGCCCGCTGGCGTGGCAAGCGCGAAAATCTCGCGATTTGGTGAGCGACCGACCCAATAGATGTCCTCCGACAATCGTTCGACACGATTGCCATCGATAACGGCTACATATCCCTGCGGATCATTTTCATCGACCCAGCTACTACCCACCCTGACGACGATTCGGTTGTCGTCAAGCACATAGACGGCGGGAATGCCTTGCCCATATTTCTCAAGCATATTCACAAACGGCCCGTGCGCCGGGGGGAACTTCTCTCGAAGCTCTTCAATCTCGCCCCGTTTGTTGGCAGACCGAACGACATCGATGACGCGTCCGGCAAGTTGCTTGCGCGTTTCTTTTGGCTCGTCCGACGGTCCCATGCGGTCCCAATTCGTCTTGATGCCGCGTTCGATGTATTCGTTGACGGCTGTGACATATGCACGCGTTTGTTCGCGCCACTGGCGTGACAGTACTTCGCGTTTTCGCGTTTTATCTTCTTCGTTTGGCACAGCGATCTCCGGCGTTTTGGTTATACAACAGTTTTTAAAGTCTGGATAAGTATTATAACGAATAAAGAATCTCTCCCATCACCCGCGCCCCTTTCGCCGCGCTGCTGAACCGTAGGGCCAGCGTCTCGCCTGCCTTAATCTTCGCCACGTCGTGGGCGAGCAGGTGCGAATAGTCCATCCAATCATCCGTGCCTGCCATCATGAGTACCTGATGCACTGCCGCGATTTGTTGGGGGCTTAGGTTTGTCGTATCGACTTCCAAATCCGCTTCGGCGACGGCGAAGCTAAAGCCCACGTCTTTGGGTGCGTCGTCTTTGAGACCATCAGGTCGCGCGCCGCCGGTGGTTTTGACGGGAACGACGCGGATGGTGATTGGGTTGGGTGCGGGGGGATCGTTCGTGCCCGTGAACATGGCCTCGGCTTGTTCGCCGCGCATGACGGCTTCGATTTCGGCTTGGATGGCGTCGTGTGAGGGTGTTGTGGTCATGGTCGTGATTGTAACCGCGAGGTCGATCGCGAGACGAATGGCATTCTCGGACGAGTGGGCTACGACCTTTGGAATAATTGTCGGGTCGACTGCGGATTCGGGTATGATCATTCTTGTCTAATTCGGCCATCCCCTTCCCATTGGCCGTTTTCCGTATGACGAAAAAGTGGAGAGCATGATGATTCATCCCGCAAAAGCGCTCGAAGTCTTGCGCGCCGTGCCAGTAGAACCTGGCCAAGTGGCGTGTAACGCGCGACCACCCGTCGGGTTGTTGTTGGTCCTACTCGCGACGTCCATCGCCACCGCCCAGCCCGTTCAGTTGCTCGTCAGTAGTCAGGACACCGACAACCTCCTGCGCTACGACGGCGCGACCGGTGCGTTCGTCGATGCTGTGGTCGCGCCCGCTGCTGGCGGGTTAGATATGCCCCACGGCGTGGTCTTCGGCCCCGACGGCAATTTGTACGTCTGCAGCCTCGGTACCGACAACGTTCTGCGCTATAACGGCGCGACTGGGGCGTTCATCGACGCCTTTATCACCGCCGGCAGTGGTGGGCTGAATTTTCCGTCCGGTCTGGTCTTCGGTCCGGATGGCAACCTCTATGTCGGGAGCGTCGGCACCAACAGTGTGCTGCGCTATAACGGTGCGACCGGTACCTTTATCGATGCCTTCGTTCCAACCAACAGCGGCGGGTTGGATTTTCCGCGCGGCATGGTCTTCGGCCCAGACGGCAACTTGCTCGTTAGCAGTGAGCGGTCCAACAGTGTGCTGCGTTACAACGGCGCGACCGGTGCCTTTATCGACGCTTTCGTGCCCGCCGGCAGCGGTGGGCTGGATCAACCGTTCGGCGTGGTGTTCGGTCCGGACGGCAACTTGTACGTCAGCAGCGCCGCCACCAACGGCGTGCTGCGCTACAATGGCGCAACCGGCGCATTCATCGACATCTTCGTTCTGGCCGATGCCGGCGGGCCATTTTTCCCCGCAGGTCTGCTTTTCGGGCCGGACGGAAACCTCTACGTCACCAGTGGCGCGTCCACCTCTAGCCTTACCAACAAAGTATTGCGCTACAACGGCGCGACCGGCGCGTTCATCGACAACTTCGTTACGCCCCTCGTCGGCGGACTGGACAGGCCCATATTTCTGATCTTCGACAATGACGACGATTTGGATGGCGTGCCTGACGCCAACGACAATTGTCCGTTCGTCGCCAACACCGATCAGGCAAACAGTGACGGCGATGGCATGGGCGATCTCTGCGACGACAGTGATGCGGATGGGCTCGTGGATAGTTTCGACAACTGCCCGAACGACCCGGCCAAGACCGACCCGGGCATCTGTGGCTGCGGTACGGCGGACACCGACACCGATGGTGATAGCGTCGCCGACTGCAATGACATGTGTCCGAATGACAATCCTGATGACATAGATGGAGATGGCGTCTGCGACTCGGCGGATGTTTGCGCCGGATTTGACGACAACGCGGATTCGGATGGCGACGGCACGGCCGATGGTTGTGACGGCTGCCCGAACGATGCAACGAAGATCGCGCCAGGTATGTGCGGATGCGGAACACCGGACGCGGACACTGACAATGACGGCACGCTCGATTGCAACGACGGCTGCCCGAACGACGCGATGAAGATTGCCCCCGGCGTCTGCGGCTGCGGCAATGCCGAGACCGACGCCAATAACAACGGCGTCGCCGACTGCATCGATCCGACGATCGGCCCCTGTCCCAATGATATCACGGTGCAAGCCACGAGCGACGCCGGAATTGCGGTGGACTTCATGCTGCCTGCCGGTAACAGCCCGATCGGTAATGTCGTCGTCACGAGCAACCCGCCTGCCGGTTCAACGCTGCCTGTTGGTACAACAACAGTGACGGTGACGGCGACGGATGACAACAACGTTACGGCCACCTGCACGTTTAATGTCATCGTTTCACCGCAAGCACCGCCCGCGCCTGAAACGCAACCCGAACCCCAACCCGCGCCGGAAGATTGCGACAACGAACCACTGCGTTCGTTGTTGTCGATAATCTTCCGCGCCCCGCTCTGCGGCATGGGCGCGTGTCCGGCGCTGATGCTGGCGGTCATCGGGCTGATGGGTACCAAACGGTACCTCCGCCGCCGCCGCCGCTAAATAAATAAGGAATCGAACATGTTATTGACGAGTTTCATCACCAGTTTCGTTGGCTATTTCTCGATCGCGATACTCGATCTGCTCACGTTGCCGCTGCGCATATTCGCCGGTGAGTCGGTCTTGATGCTTTTGGCATGAGGTACCGGCAGCAGCCGCAAAGTAAATTCCAATTATCGACTCGATCGCGGCCAATTGATCGGATGAGGAATGGTTGATTAATGGCGTCGTTCTATTGTCGTGTAATGTGATAGCGGCATTTGAAGTGGCGACGAGCCTTGGTGTGGCTCTGTTATCAATATCGATGGTGGCAGAGGCAGGTTATCACCTGCCCTACGGCGTTTTCATTCTTATACTCTCGCCGCATTCGGGGCAGGTTTCGGATTGAAGTAATATCAGCGAATAGCCGCATTGCAGGCAGCAATTGGTGCGTTTTCGCATTTGATTAACTTGGTGAATGCGAAGACTACGCAGCGCGAGCAGTATCGATGGGGCGATGAACCACCAGAGGCTGATCGAAATCGATCCGCCGAACGCCAACGGTCCACGGACGTTCGAGATGATTGGGAAGGCAATCATGGTTCGCCCCCGTGAAAAATCATCCATCATGCGCGTTGAACGTGGCATATCGGCATTCGAAAGGTCGATGCTGGGGTAATACCTGAAATGGTAGATTCCGTTCGCAATCGCGTGATGATTGAACCGAAATACGATGGCTTTACTTTCGATATAAAGCATCGAGCACAGTATCAGAAGCAAGCAACCAACCGTGTATGCCAATACCTGGAAGATTTTGAAGAGTGGTATTCGGCTTTTTAGAAACGCGGCCATCTGCTTCCCTGATGATACCGCCGGCGGCAGAGGCAGGTTATCACCTGCGCTACGGGTCGTGGGTTGTTGGGATTTACTTCGCGAATTGGTGACCCCGCGACGGCTTGCACGCACCGCTTCCTGACGGGCGCGGCTCAGATAAGAACGGGCGCGGCTCTGATTGGCATCGTACTTTACTTCATTACTGCCGCGAAGCGTTGGCCCAAGTCGCGATGCACCAGGCCGATGGCGTCGAACGTGTACACCGCCGCGTCGACGAGGGCTTGGCGTTGGGCGTCGTTGAAGTCGATCTCGTTCATCGTGTCTTTGAAGGCTTTCCAAAGTTTGGCTTGCTTGGCGCCGTAGGGGTCGAAATAGCGCGTGCCCTCGCCGGTCTCGGGCAGGTTGTATGCTTCGCGGATGCTCTTCGCCGCCCACCTGGAGCCGTTGTTGCTGCCTTCGAAGACGTAATGCACGCCGAGCAAACGCAACGCGTCGTCGCCGTCGGTGGGAATGGCCGCGATGTAATCGATAAAGGTTTGCGTGGCTGGTACTGGCTCGATGGTCGTCGCGTCGCGCTTGAAATGCGCAAGGTCGGCTTCGAGGTAGGGCGTTTGGAACTCGTGGTCGGGCACGGGGTAGGCAATGGCCGGTTGGGCCGTGCGCATTCGGGCTTCGAAAGCACGATGGATCAGCAGCAGTTGGGCCAGCGTTTCGACGTATGCCTCCTGCGGCAGCTTGGCCCCCATCAGCTGCGTGTTGAACGAATTTTCCTCGGTCGCGTTGTGCTGTGCGGCGGTTGCTTCTTTCAAAACCGGCATAATGGGGCTGATATCGTTGCTCACGGGGATTCCTCGATTCGAAAGCGGATGTTCATAGGCGTCGCGCGGCGCACGATCGGCTCCTCGGCCATCATAGGGCCAAAACGTTCATCGGTTCGACAGTCGCGAAAAATTTGCTTGCCCCGGCCCATCCTCCGATATGATGTGGGTAAACCGTTTGATAGCGGATTGGCGGTCGATGCGACTGCCCGCTTACGGTCGAACGTCTTGTGAAACCCACCTTTATCGAGATCGAAGATATGCTCAACATCGTTCATGTAACGCACGAAGCCGTGGTGAAAGTCGGTGGCATCGGCACCGTGCTGGAAGGCTTGCTGACCTCGGCGGAATACGATCGCCAAGTCGGGCGGTCGCTGCTGTTATGCCCGCTGTTCAATAACGAGGGCGACGTGTCAACGCGGCTAGGCCCCGGTGGCGAAGTGACCTATTCGTCCATCGACGGCATGTACGACGGTCCGCACGCGCATGCGTTTAACGAAATCCGTCAGCGCTATCACGTGGATATCGTCTACGGTCGCCGCCATCTGCGCGACCCGATCACGGGCGGCGAGTCGTGGCCGGAAGTGGCGCTGATCGACATCTGCCATATGGAGCAGGGTGCGATCAATCACTTGAAGCATCAGTTGTTCGATGCGTTCGGCATCGAGTCGACGCGGTTTGAGAATAGTTGGGATTACGAACAATACGTGCGGTTGGCCATTCCCGGTTTGGCAGTGGCCAAAGCCCTAGGGTTGGCGTCGGGCGAACAACAATGCGCGGTGATCGGTCACGAGTTTATGGGCGTGCCGACGGCGCTGGCGGCCAAGCTCGACAGCGATACCCAATTCATCACAGCGTATCACGCGCACGAAGTATCGACGGCGCGCAAGATCGTGGAAGAACACGAAGGCCACGATACCGCGTTTTATAACATTCTGCGGCGCGCTCCCGAAGAAGGGCGTTTCATCGGAGAAATCTTCGGCGATCAGACGGGCTACTACCGGCATGCGTTGATTGAGTCGACGCGTTTTCTCGATGTGACGTTGGCCGTCAGCGATTACGTGGTCGATGAGTTGCGCAATCTGACGCCGAACATGCGCGATAGTAATATTCAGTTGTGCTACAACGGCGTGCCCGCATACGAAACAACGACCGACGAAGCCGCGGCCAGCAAGCGGCGCTTGCAAACGTATGCCGAAAATCTGATCGGTGATAAGCCGCACTACATCTTCACCCATGTCACCCGCATGACGCCGAGTAAAGGGCTCTGGCGCGATATGGAAGTGATGAAGCATATCGAACAGGCGTTCCGTAAGACGGGTGAATCGGCAGTCTTGTTCGTGCTCTCGACCGAATTGCCCGGGCCGCGCTCGAAAGAAGATGTCTTGCACATGGAGAAGTGGTGGGATTGGCCCGTTGCGCACCGCGAACAGATGCCTGACCTGACCGGCGGCGAGGCAGTCTTCTATCAGGCGGTGCAGTCGTTTAACGCGCGGGCGCGACATTGCAAGATTATCTTTATCAATCAGTTTGGCTTCGCACAAGATCTGTGCGGGTCACGCATGCCGGTTGATATGTGCTTCGCCGATATTCGGCGCGGCAGCGATGTGGAGTTCGGTCAGTCGATCTACGAGCCATTCGGTATCGCACAGGTCGAGGCGCTGTCGTTCGGCGCGATCTGCGTGATGAGCGGGGCATGCGGGTGTAGCTGTTTTGTCGATCGCGTGGCCGGGCCCGATGGCACCAAGAACGTGATTGCGGTGCGTTATGCACGTTATCGTTGCGAGCCGGACACGATTGAAAGTTATCTACACATGACACGCGAAACCCGTGAGGCCTATGAGCGCGAGGTGGCCGAACAAGCCGCTGCCGAAATCGTAAGCCGCCTGCCGCGCACGCCGCGCGATAAAGAGGCGTACTTGGCACGTGGGTTTAAGCTCGCGAGTCAGATGAGTTGGGATGTTATTTCGCGCGATTACTTCCTGCCGGCGATCAAGGCGGTGGCACCGGCGGAGGCGTTGGCGGTTTAAGCTGTGCGATTGTTTCAACGTCGCGTGGCCATTGTCCCCCAGCCCCGGAGGGGCAGGGGCACCCGTAATCTAACGAGAGGGTACTCCATCATACCCATGCCCAATCTAGCGGACGTGGGAACAATAGGGTGCCCCATCCTTCGCGATAGCGAAGGGTGGGGAATCACGGAAATGAAATCGCCGGACAGGAATACAAATTAATCGCTTGGTCACACTACGTTCCCCACCCTTTTCTGCGAAAAGGATGGGGCACCCGCTAACCAAGGGCGAAACTATCCTGAAACCTCATCACAACCTTACAAAGTTTGACGCGTAACACGCGCTGCGATACATCGTTGGTTCACCAGTAGTCATGCACCGCCATCGGGCGGTGTTTGTTTAGATGGGCGTTGAGAAGTGCTGAGAAGCGCTGATACGATGTCACGAGGGAGTGTGCCGCCGTGCTTGTTGAAACCTTGCTCGAATCCGCCGCGCGGGTGCCCGATCACGAAGCCGTGTCCGACCCGACGCGCGCGATCAATTACGCGCAACTCAAACGATTGTCGTCGGTGCTGGCCCGACGAGTGGCGCGCGAAACCGATTGCGAGCGCGTGGGCATTCTCATGCCTTCGACGGTCGTATTCGCGGGAACCTTCTACGGCACGCTTTGGGCTGGGCGAACCGTGGTGCCGCTGAACTTCTTGTTGCAACCGCAAGAGTTAAAGAGCGTCGTCGAAGATGCGCAGATCGATACCATTTTCACGATCGGTCACTTTCGGGAATTGGCGGAGCAGTTACCGGCGCGAGCGATTTTTATGGAGGATTTGCCGCTTAAGCGCGACATGATCTTGTCATACGTGCGCGGTACACCGCGCGTGCCAAGCGTAGAGCCCGATGATACGGCGGTTTTGCTTTATACGTCGGGTACATCGGGCACGCCCAAGGGTGTACGCCAAACCTATAAGAATCTGCGATCCAACATGGATGCCTGCATCGCAAAAGCGAATCTTACGGACGACCATCGCTTTCTTGGAATCTTGCCGCTATTTCATAGCTTTGGGTTAACGGCGAAGTTGTTGGTGCCGGTGCGTCTTGGCGCGATGGTGCATTACATGCCGCGCTTCACGCCCAATGCCATTCCCAAGACGATTCGCGAAAAGAACATCACCATCTGCATGATGATTGCGAGCATGTTCAGCGCCATGCTGCGCTCAAAGTCCTCCAAGCCGGCAGACTTCAAGTCGCTTAAGTACGCGATCAGTGGCGGCGAGGCCTTGCCGCCCGATACTTACGAGCGTTTCAAGCAGCGCTACGAAGTTGAGATCATGCAAGGTTACGGGATGAGCGAAGCAGCGCCGGTCGTGAGCCTCAATATGCCGTGGGCACACAAGGCAGGGACTGTGGGGCAGGCGGTACCGGGTGTGGAGGTAAAGGCATTTAGTGATGATGGTAAGGCGTTGCCGCCGGGCGAAACCGGCGAGTTGTGGGTGCGCGGCGACAACGTGATGCCGGGCTACTATCACAAGCCGGAGGAATCGCGCGCCGTCCTCACCGACGACGGTTGGTACAAGACCGGCGATATGGGCAACGTGGACGACGAGGGCTACATCGCGATTACGGGCCGCAAGAAAGAGATGATTATCGTCGGCGGGGAGAACGTGTACCCGCGTGAAATCGAAGCCGCCTTGGAAGCGCACCCGGCGGTGAACGAAGCAGCCGCCATCGGTCAGTCCGATCCTTCGCGGGGAGAGGTGCCGGTGGCGTTTGTCACATTGATCGAAGGTGAGTCGGCGACGGATACAGAATTGCGCGAATTTTGCCGGGATAAAGTTGCGGGTTACAAGATTCCGCGGCGCGTGATCATATCGGACGACTTGCCGCGCGGCCCGACGGGGAAGATTCTGAAGCGCAAGTTGAGTGAGTTGCTGTAAGAACATTTCGGCAGCGGTGGTCTGTCTTATAAGTTCACCTCGACGCTTTTGCTACCGATATCCGACATAGAACTGAATCCTCGAGCCCTTGTAGGAGCGAGCTGCGCTATGTCCACCACTGTCATCGATCGACCCGCTACCGATACGCAATCTACGACCCGCGCCGACGAACGTCGTGCAGTGCCGCGCATTCCCACGCGCATGCCGGTGAGTTTTGAAATCGACAATAGGCCTTACGTCGGAATCACGCGCAACGTGAGCGGTGGTGGTGCGTTAATTGAACTCGTCGGGAGCATGCCGCCTGAAAACTGCGATGTGGAGGTTCAGTTCTATATTCCCGCATCGACCGATGTCTGGCATAAGGATATGCGCGGTTACTGTCCGGGCCGCACGGTTCGCGTTACGCCTCCTAATGAAAACGACGACCGAGCCTTAAAAGAGGGCCTGGTCGCCGTTCGATTCACGGACGACATGAAGTTTCGGTTTTAGGCAATATCAATCTTCCTCGGCATGATGGCGGGCGCAACCACCGCACTTCGGCAGTTCGATATCCGGCACGCCCCAGTCATCACGCCAGTTGGTGGCCGCTTTTTCCTGCGTAATCAGATCGTCGATGCGTGTGCGAGCGCTGTTGTTGCTGCTTCGACCTACGTTCCACGTCAGTAGTTGCGGGCCATTCTGAAAACCGATCGGGAAGACATCCGTCTGCATCTCGCTGCGGATAAAGCCGGCGTCGATTTCCATGATCTGGCGGGCGCTGGCGGCAGTAGCCATGCAATCGTTCGGGTCGCGCGAGTGTTCCAATCCTAGCAAGTGACCTAACTCGTGTGAGCCCACATTGGCGACGGCCATCGCAATCTCTTCCATGCTGGGCAACATGTTCTCAAACATACCCAACGTTTCGGTGTAGATGATCGCTTCTTGGTCGAGAAATCGGTTGCCAGTATCTACGTTGTCGGCCAGCCCCAGGAATGACGCGTTGTAGTTACCGAAGTATATCTTCGTGTGCGGACCCGTCGGCTGCGGATGCGTGCGGCTGTCGTAGATGATCACATCGTAACTGGCGAAGTCGCGCTTCATATGATCGACGACCAACGCAATGATGGCGTCCGTCTTTCCCGCCATACGTCCCGAGATACTTTCGGCGGTGAACGGTCGCATTTTTTCGATCGGTTCCTGACCGATCTGCACCGATGCGCCGCCGTCGAAGTCGAGATATACCAACTGTTGGCGCGGTAGGTCGTAGTTTTGATCGGGTTGGCGCGTGACCGTGACAGTGAAACTGCCGGGCGCAAAGCGGCCCTGATTGGACGAGAAGTGTCGACCGCTGGAGATCGCGACGCCGAGATAAAGATTGCGGGTGTCGTGGCGCACCACGCGCGAGATGTATGGATCGACAAGACCCGAGTAATAACTGCGGTCGTCGCTGGCGTCGATCAGATCATTATTGCCGTTGAAAAGAGCGGCGACCGTGTTGAGTCCGCCGTGGCCGGAGATTTCGACGGTAATGCGGTCACCGGCGTCGGCGGGGCCTAGGTCGAAAACCTGATGATCGCCGAGATGGCCGAGCGTACCCTCAAAGCTGATACGGTTGGATTCGGTGATGATTTGTCGAGTGACGGTGCCGAAGACGGCGTTGCTGCCGGTTTGCAGTGGGGCCGTCGGCTCGCCACCGCTGGAGCTGGTAGCTGTGGGGCCGGTCGTCGGCAACACGTTGGTGTCGCAGCCGACTGCCAACATAAAACACGCCAACACCAAGGGTGTTAGATGCGCAATACGCGAAAACTGAAAGCTGGATTGACGGTGCATAGTTTGCCTCCTGATGCACGTCCGCCGACCAGCCTCCATGTAGGGCATGCCGTAAGATCAGTTGTATTAAGTTGTCCTCTTCCCACTTGTGTGGTGAATCCACAGACAAACCGTACGATACGGGGTGAGGTTGAAAGGGTGTTTATGAGACACCGCGGCGCAGTTGAGCGGTTTCGCCGACGAGAGCGAGTAGTGCATTGAATCAGCGGACGTCGACAAGTTGGTTATCAGAAGCGCTGGTCATTGCCGGTGATCTGGCCGGTCCTATCGGGCTGGGCGATGCGCGGCAGTTATGGGAGCGCGCATTGGTCGACGACGCGGAATCATTCGACTTAACGTTAAGCAACTTGGTGGCCGTCGGCGTGGATGCATGGGTGGTGCCGACCGATCGCATTAACCCGATAACGTTGGCCGCGCTTGAAGACGCCGATGCCGATCAAGCGCTCGCGCTGATTGGCGGGCTGGTGCAGCGCACGCGAGCGGCGTCGGTTGATATCAAATTGATCGGCGCAATCGGACCCGTTGAACCGATTCTGGCGTTGGGTGAGATCGAGGAGGCAGAACTGACTCAGGCATATCAGACGCAAGCGAAGCGTTTGGCAGACGCGGGCGTTGACGCGTTTTTGTGTCGATCATTCACCGAGTTAAGAGCGTTGGCATTGGCAGTTAAGGCGTGCACGGAAACGGACGCTGCGCCGGTCATTGCCTGCATGAGTTTTGATGCCGGGCTCGATGGGCTCGAGACGGTGATGGGAACCGGTGTCGTGGAAATGTGTAATGCGATGGCCGAGTCGGGCGTCGATGCGGTAGGCGTCGATCGCACCGAGTTTCCGGACGGCTTGCCCGCGATCGTTTCGGTGATGCGCGGCGCGACCGATTTGCCGATTTATGCGGAACCCAATGCCGGGGGGGCGGAGTTGGGAGAGTCGGGTCGGATGTATCCGGAGAAGCCCGCTGCTTTCGCAGAGCGCTACGCGACGATATCGGATGCTGGGGCCAATCTGGTCGCGGGTGGATTGGGTACCTCGGCACCGCACATCGCGGCGCTGGTTCGCGCCCGACAAACGCGGCAGCGCAAACAGGCGAAAACGAAGGGCTAGCCGTTGCGGTCCGAATTTGACCTGCTGCTGCTCGGTGCCGGAAACGGGCAATCACGCGCTATTTCGCAAGTTCCCGTGGCGGCAGGATTTCTGATCGGACGCTACGGGTTATAACGGCGATGCCCGATGTGCCAAATTCATTGACCGGCCCTTTTGGCCCCGTATAATCAATGTTTTGACGCGCACCGCTCCGCAACGGAGTGGCGGGTCAACCCAGCCTCACAGGGGATGGGCGGGGAATGCGACAGGGCTCCTACCGCCTCACTCGACCACATTCGTCACACCGCCCCAGCATTCGTCCGAAGTAACCTTCGGGAGGAAACCGATGTTCGCATGCCGTTTACGCTATTTTTCTGCCCTCATTGCGCTGGCGTTGCTGCCGGCAGTCGCCACGGTCGCTTACGCGCAAGATGGCTTACCGGATAACGCCGTCGGCCAGAACGAAAAGCTCTGGCGCGATTGGAAGGCGGCGATGCGTCTCGTCGATCGCGGTCAGCTCGAAGAAGCCACGCCGATGTTTGAGGCGCTGGCGACCGAAGACACGAGCGACTTGCGTTACGCGCTGATGGCCGACCGAACGGGTACCACGCGGTTGGAATTTTGGTCGACGCAGAACGACGCACCGCAAGGTGTGAAAACGATAGTCGAAAAGATTAAGAATGGTCGCCGCCAGCGCGGTTTGGCCGAAGATGGTTGGCACTTTGCCGCTGTCGGTCGCTTCAAGATGGCCGATGCGAACTTTAAGGCGTTGATCGAATCGGAACCCGATCCGGTTGGTCTGCTCGAACTCGCGCGGCGCAATCCCAATCGCAACGAGATTCTGATTCGCCTCATTAATAACACCACGGTCGGTGATTCGGCGGTGGCGTTTATCAAGATGCTCGAAGAAGGTGAGCGCCAACTTCGTACCAATCCTTTTGAGATCGAAGCCAACATCGCCAAGCTCGGTGGTCCGCCGCGTATGGTCTACAACGCGACCAATCGTCTGCGCGATGCCGGTGAGTATGCCGTGCCGCACATGATTCAGGCACTGCAAGATCCGAGTCGTGCCGAGTTGCACGCCGTGTTGATCCAGACGCTTTCGCAAATGGGTCGCGGCGCGTTGAACCCGTTGGTGCAGGCGTTGGGCATGGATGATGATGTGACCAAGGCTATTCTGATTCGGGCTGCTGGTGATATTGGTTACAAGCAAGCCGTGCCGTATTTGGTCGAGTTGGTGCAAGACACGTCGACCTCGCCGATCGTGCAATCGGCGTCGCGCGAAGCCCTGCAAAAGCTGGGCATCGGCGGCGGTTTCGATCCGGCACGCATGTTCCTCGATTTGGCCGAAATGTATTACGACGATGCCGAATCGCTGCAGCCGGTGAAGGTTGCCGACTTGGCAAACGTCTGGTACCTGCGCGACGGCGAGTTGCGCTACATTCCGGTGCCCACGCCGATCTTCAATGATGTGATGGCGATGCGCTGTGCCGAGGAAGTGCTCAACTACAACGAAGGCAGTGCCGACGCCATCGCCTTATGGCTCGCCGCCAACACGCGCCGCGAAGCCAAGCTGGGCATGAACGTTGAAAGCGATGTGCCCGACCCGCTCGGCAACAAAGATTCGACGCGACCCGCCAATACCCCGCGTGCAATTTACTTTAATCGTGCCGCCGGCGCGCAATACAACCACATGATGTTGCAACGCGCGGTCGAAGATAAGGATCCGCCAGTGGCGCTGGGTGCGATCGCCGCACTGCGCAGCACGGCCGGTGAAGCGAACTTGATCGGCAATGAAGACTTCAAGCAGGCCTTGGTGCAAGCGTTGAGCTTCCCCAACCGACAGGTGCGCTTTAAGGCCGCTGAAGCGTTGGCATTGGCCAAGCCTGATAGTCAGTTCACCGGCGCACAGAATGTGGTGCCGGTACTGGCCGAGTCGTTGAAAGCGACTGAGGGCAAGGTGGCTTTGCTGGTGGTGCCCGACCTCGATGTACGCAACAAGTTCACTAGCCTGCTACGTGCCAACGATTACAGCGTGGCCGCCGGTTCAACGCTTTACGCTGCTTTGCAAGATGGCCGCGAAAAGACCATCGGTGCGTTCGATGCCGTCTTCCTCGGCTTGCAGATGAGCCAGCCCGATGTGTTGGGCGCGATTGGTGAGCTGCGCGGTAGCTTCGATACGGCGTCGGTACCGATCTTGGTGATTGCCGATGATGTCGGTCGTGGCAATCGTCTCACGCGCGGAAAGCCCGGCGTGGAATTGCTCGACCAGGCCATCATCGATATCGGTGATTCGGATCGTATCAAAGACGCTGTCGAAAGCCGCATCTCGCGGGCATCGAGCTCGCTCGGTTTGGCTGCTGTCGATCGCGACTCGGCGATTGAATTGGCCATTCGCGCTGCCGAGGCTTTGGAAATCATTGGCGACAGCGCCGTCTTCGATGTCGATCGCGGCGAGCCTGCCATGGTCTCGGCGATTCGCGGCGATAACGAAAAGCTACGCATCGAAGTGGCCGGCGCTTTGGCCATGGTCAATACCGCCAGCGCTCAGGAAGTGCTGACCGAAGTGGCTCTCAACGCCGATCACAATCTGGCCGAGCGGATCGCTCAGTTGGATGCATTGGCCAAGTCGGGCCGCCGCTATGGCAACCTGATGGGCGATCGCGATGTGGTTCAGCGTTTGATCGATCTGACGCTGAACGAGTCGGACTTAATTCTGCGAGCCGGTGCCTCCAAGGCGTTGGGTGCGTTGAATATCAAGACCAACAAGGCTAGCGAGATCATCCGTTCGCAGCATAACGGCTAAGCCGCTAACTCGAACAACGTGAAATATCAGAACGAGCGGCGCATGCGTCGCTCGTTTTTTATTGGGATTGAAACTCGAGACCGTCGTAGGCGATGAGCATGCCATCGGGCAGGTCGGATTCGACTTTGGCGTGACCAATCTCGTGGGCGATATGAGTGAAGTAAGTTTGTCGTGCGCCGATGCGATGGGCGTGGTCGATCGCTTGTTCGAGATTGAAATGGGTCGGGTGAGGGCGGAGGCGTAAGGCGTCCAGTATAAGAACGTCTAGGTTCTCAAGTAACGGCCAACTGACCTCGGGTATCTCGCTGACGTCGGTGCAGTAGGCAAAGTTGCCGAAGCGAAACCCCAGCACCGGCATGGTGCCGTGCAACAGCGGGATCGGCGTGATCGAACGACCGGCAACTTCAAAGCTTCCGTCGATCACGTGCAAATCCAATTTGGGGATTGCCGAGGGTTGCTTCGTTTCCTGATCGAACACATAGGGAAACATCGATTGCAACCGATCCAGCGTGGCGCTTTGGGCGTACACGGGTACGGGGGCTTCCTGCAACCAGTTAAAGCGGCGCAGGTCGTCGAGTCCCGCCACGTGATCGATGTGGTAATGCGTGTACAGCACGGCATCGACGCGCCGGATGTCGTTGGCGAGGCACTGTAGGCGCAATTCGGGCGTGGTATCGATCAGCACGGAGGCGTCGTCCCAACTCACCATGATCGAGGGGCGGGTGCGCAGATCGCGTGGGTCTTCGGACAGGCAGACCTCGCAATCGCAGGCGATCATCGGCACGCCGTGCGAGGTGCCCGAACCCAAGACCGTGACGGTGAGCGGTGCTGCTGACATAGTGGGTGGATTATATGGCGGCAAGCGCCGGTTGCTCTGGAGAGAATAGGCTCATCCGCGCAGATTCTGCCGATTTTGGTCAATCGACGGTTGGGGGCGAAGCCGATACACGATATATTGGCCGGAAACGGTCCATGCTGCGCTTAGCACAACGGAGTGATGCGATGCGACGCCCCAATTCATTTGTCGGTCTGGTGAGTTTATCGATGACGCTGGCGGTTCCGGCGGCGACGCTGGCCCAGCCGATCCTCAGGCCCCCCAAAAAACGCGTCCCGATTCGACAGCCCGAACCTCGACGGTCGGACCCGGCCCCCAAGCAAACTTCGACGCGTGCCCAGCCGGAGCGCCATAGCGAGATCGATTCCAACATCGCGTTTCGTGAGGGGTTGGCTCTGCAGATTCGCTTGGAGGCGGTCGGTTTCTCTCCGGGGCTGATCGACGGCATCGTCGGCCCCAAGACGGCGGCGGCAGTGAAGGCATTTCAAAACGCCCGCGGCCTGTCCGCGAGTGGCAAGCTGGATGCACCCACGCGCGCGGCGCTAGGATTGAAGGGTTTCAAACCGACGCGGGAATTCGCGTTTACGCAAGCGCATGTCGATCAGGTTGGCACCTTTCCGACCGAGTGGCGGGCCAAGTCGGAAGCCAAACGCCTGCCGTTTAAGTCGACGGCTGAAGTCGTGGCATTCGAGGGGCATTGCAAACGCAACTTGTTGGAGCGGCTCAACCCCGGCGTCGATTTGGATCGCATCAAAGCGGGCACGACCATCGTGATTCCCAATGTCAGCGATGAAGTGCCCAAGGTTTCGATCAAGACACTGCGCGTGAATTTTGCCAAGAAACAAATCGAGCTGCTCGATCGTGATGGAAAGTTGGCGGCGCTGTTTCATTGTTCGATTGCCAAGGCGGCGAGCGATCGACCGAGCGGGGATTGTCAGATCAAGACGATTATCAAAGACCCCGAGTATTTGTTCCGCCCGGAAAGCTGGCCGGAAGTGAGTGGTATCGACGAAAACCTGGTGATTCCGCCCGGCCCGCGCAATCCCGTGGGCATGTATTGGATCGGCCTAAGTGTGCCCGGCTACGGCATTCACGGCACGCCCGAACCCGAGATGATCGGCAAGACGGGCTCGCACGGCTGCTTTCGATTGACCAATTGGGATGTGACGCGTTTGTCGAAATTGGTCTGGCGCGGCATGCCGGTTGAGTTTGTGGATGACGGCGAGCAATTGGCGACGCGCTCGTAGGCGTAGTATTCGCATAAAATGATTTTCGGGGCGGCGAATTCGTTGAGCGAATTCGCCGCTTTTTTCTGCAAGACCACTCTACTCGCTTCAAGGTCGTCCGATTTTGTGGTTTGGTTGATCCGCGAACTTGCAAAACACCATCTTGTTATCAGTCTTCCGGTATTTTCCGGACTAGCCCAGCTTCTCCAGACCGACGCGTATCGTATCGTTTGTGCGGAACGATCATCTTTCGGAGGTCTCGCAGATGCCGGCTACGTTGGAATCGCATCAGGATGCCGCAGGGCTGACGCCGTCGATCAAGGGCGTCGATAAGGGGCGCACGCACGCGCCAGATGAAAAGAACGTCGCGCTGGAAGATATGACGTGGGCGGAATTGAAGCGCGCGGCGCGCGATGTAGGCGTAAAGCTCGGCGTGAAGAAACACGTGTTGATCAAGCGCATTCGCGAGGCGCGCGAGTTTGAAGCCGAACTGGAGAAGCGCCGGAACTCATTGCCGGGTCGCGTGCAACAAGCGGGCAAGGGCGTTTCGAGCGTCTGTCAGCAGAAGGTGCGGGCACTGTGTCAGTGGTTCAACGATGATGGTGGCCAAGTGCGCAGCGAGGCCGAGCGCAGTAAGCAGCTCAAGAAGAAACGCATGATGATTCTGGGCGGCGGCTTGGCAGTCGGCGCGCTCTTCGGATTTATTGCGGCCATTTTCTAGATTGACGTTGGTCCTCTACATCAACTCTTCAATCGACCGCGGCCAATCGTCTTTTAGCAATCGTGACAGCGAGCGATCCGCCAGCACTTTTCCGTCGGTTTGGCACTCGGGGCAATAGTTGGTCTCGTTGTCGGAATAGCGAATACGCTGAATCGGCGTCGTACATTGCGGGCAGGGTTGCTTGAATTTGCCGTGTGCGCCGAATTCGGGTCGAAAGGCTGTCACCTCTCCAACGCCGGGAAACTTCTTCTGGTAACGTTCAGTTAAGCGCTCGGCCCAGTCCTTTAAAACCGTTGTTGCTGCATCATGCAGGCGGGTGAGTTCATCTTCTGTGAGCTTCTGCGTCCATTTCAATGGTGATAGCCGTGCTGCTAGCAGAATTTCATCGCTAAACGCGTTACCGATACCCGCGATGATTTTGGGGTCGGTCAGTGCGCGCTTGAGCGTGTGATTGCGCTGCGTTAGTGCTTGGGCGAACTGAGACGGCGTGCATGTGAGTGGTTCGATTCCGCCGGGGTCGTGCGATTGCAATTGATTCTTGTCCGCTGCTACGTGCAACATGGCGCGGCGCTTACTGCCGGCCTCGGTAATGGCGAGTGTGCCCGACGAAAATCGCAACGCCGCCAACATGATCTTACCGCTAACCCGCGCACCGGGGGCTAACCAGCGTAAGCGGCCGGCGATCATGAGATGTAGAATCAGGAATTGACCATTGTCGATGTGAAAGACCATGCGCTTGCCGAGACGTGAGAGTTGCTTGATATCGCGACCGAGGAGGGCATCGATGGGCGGCTCGACGGTGCGCAGCAGGAAGGGGTTGAGCAGGTCGATGCCGTCGATGGGAACGTTGACGATGCGTGGTCGCAGGGCGGCGAGATAGGCCTCGATGTCAGGCAATTCAGGCATGGCTATTCGGTGATGATAGCGGATCGCGCGGCAACGGCGCAGTGATTTGACCGAAACGTTCGTTCCGGCAGCTACGATCCGTCCAATCTTTGACGCGTTTTATAAGCGAGGCGGCCAATTGCAAGCCGTTTAATGCCAAATCAAGGATGACGGGCGCGCAACCCGACGCTGGCGTTGCCTTGTTGCAAGCAAAGCCGTCGGCGACGATGATCCTCGCAGCGAAATTGAACACGGAATCCATGCGAATCTCGATATGAGCGATCCTGATAAACAACTGATCGACGCCAATGTAAGCGTCGTGGATGTGCAGAAGCACTACGAGCTGGAAGGTGAGACCATCCGCGCGGTCGATGGTGTCTCGATGTCGGCGGCGGCGGGGGAGTTCGTCGCTGTAATGGGGCCGAGCGGGTCGGGTAAGACCACGCTGCTGCATCTGATCGGTGGTCTCGATGTGCCCGATCGCGGTCGTATCGAAATCGCGGGCCGTGCGATCAATGAGATGACCGACGCGGAGCGGACGGTTTTTCGGCGGCGGCACGTGGGCGTGGTGTTTCAGGCATACAACCTGTTTCCGAATCTAACGGCGTTGGAAAATGTGATGCTGCCATACTTGGTGGATGGTAAGGCATCGGACAGCACACGGCAGCGCGCCACGGAAATGCTGGGCCGTGTAAATTTAGACAAACGTCTGTCACATCGACCGGCGCTGATGTCGGGCGGCGAACAGCAACGCGTGGCGATCGCGCGGGCGTTGATGCTCGATCCGGTGTTGTTGTTAGCCGATGAGCCGACGGGCAATCTCGATCCGACGTCCTCGCGCGACGTCTGGCGGTTGATGCGCAATCTGTGCGTCGAATTTGATACGACGGTCATTATGGTTACGCACGAGGCGGTGGCGGCGGCGCAGGCGGATCGGGTGTTGATGATTCGCGGCGGGCAAATCGTGGGCGATGTCGAAACGCAGGGGGGCGGCGATGAAGCACTGGTGGCAAGTCGCTACGCGCAACTGGTGGAGTAAGCCGGGGCGCAACCTGCTGTCGATCGCGTCAATCGCTTTGGGCGTGGCCGTCGTCGTATGGGTCACATGCTGTTACGAATCGGTGCGGCGCGGTGTGACCGATGTGGTGCTGCAGTGGATCGGGCGCAGCCATGTGGTGGTCGAATCGTCGGCGGGCGTGTGGGGTAACTTCAGCGATGAGGTCGTCGAGCTGACGAACGACATCAGCGGCATCGCCGCCGTGACCACGCGCACGCGCGACTATATCAAAGCCACGCCGAATACTGAGCAACCCACGATCGACATCGAGATGTCGGGCGTCGAGCCAGATAAAGAAAGCACCTTCCGTACGCACAATATTGAGGAAGGCCGCTTCCTGAAGGAAGGCGATCGCGGCGTCATTGTGATCGAGCGCTTGTTGGCTAAAGAGTTTGACCTCGGTCTCGGCGATACGATCTATTTGCAAGACGACGTAAAGCCCAAGCCGCTGCAGGCGTTTGAAATCATCGGCATTGCTGATCGTCGGCGCGCCAGCGTCAACCAGGCGATGATGGTGTGGCTACCGTTGGCGGATGCGCAAGGCATTATTCGCGAAGCGGGCATTATCAAAGCCGTCGATATCATCGCTGCCGATCCGACAGTCGCGAACATTCAAGGGATTGCGCGGCAACTACGCGAAGAGCTCAAGGCGCGCGATGCTCAGCGCGAAGCCAGCCGAGCGCCCAAAGAAAATTTGCAGGTACGCACCACAGCGGCCCAGCATAAGAAGCTGGATGCGGCCAAGGGGCTGCTGCGCTTCATCATGATGCTGTTGGCGTCAGTCGTGTTGCTGACGGCGTTCTTCATCATCTTATCGACCATGAGCATGGGGGTGACGGAGCGCATCGCCGAGTTGGGTTTGATGCGCTGCGTGGGCGTTACGCGCGGGCAAGTGGCGCGCGTGGTGTTATTGCAGATGTTGCCGTTGGGATTGATCGGAACGGCGGTGGGCGTGCCATTGGGCCTCTGGTTGCAGGTGATCACGCTCGATCAGGTACCGCAGTATTTGGGTGAGTTTGCAATTAATCGTTGGGGTATGACGACGGCGATTCTGGGCGGTATCGGGGCGTCGATCTTAGGGGCGGCAGTGCCCGCGATTTCGGCGTTTGAGGTTTCGCCTATTGAGGCGAGCCGGGCCGGCGCGGGGCAAACGACGCATCGTTGGCTGCTGATTGCCTTGGGTGTCGGGGCGGTATTGATCGTCGGACATTTCGTGATGACGGCGGCGTTGCCCGAACGCGGCAGCGGCACGTTTGATGTTTGGTCGATCGCGGCGATTGTCTTGTTGTACCTCGGTGCGGCGGCGCTGACGCCGGTGATCATCGTGTTACTCGCGCGCATCGTGATTGCCGTGGTGGCGGCAGGCTTGGCGTTGCATCGCTCATTGTTGGGCGACGAAATCATCAAGGCGCCCATTCGCGCGGGGGCGGTATGCGCTGCGTTAATGGTGGGGCTCTCGATGATCGTGGGTCTCGTCGTTTGGGGGCAGTCCGTCAAATCGGGTTGGGAGTTTCCCAAGGAATTCCCCGATGCGCTCCTCTATTCTTACGAACGAAAGCCCTTGGCCGACGTGCAGGCGTTGCGCGATACCGAGGGGGTGGCCGAGTTTACCGTGACGGATGACTTCGGCTTTCATTACACCAAGCCTAGTAAGAATCGGTTGATTCGCATGCTGTCGGGTTCCGATCCGTTGGCGCGCTTTTTGGCGATCGATCCGATCGAAGGGCTCGGCATGGTGAAGCTGACGTTTCTCGAAGGCAATTTGCGTGAGGCGCAGGAGAAGCTGTTGGCGGGTGGGCATATTCTCGTAACACGCGAGTTCGCCCGAGCGCGCGACAAGCACGTGGGCGATCGGGTGCGCATCTGGGTGGCCAATGAAAAAGATGATTCCGACGACAAGTATGTGCCCGGCACGTTTACCATTGCAGGCGTAATTGCTTCGCCGGGCTTGGATATTGCCGTGAGTTTCTTTCAGGCAGGCACATACTTTCAATCCTACGCTGTGGGATCGGTCATCGGTACGCTCGATGACGTGAAAAAATTGTTCGGTCGCGAGTACGGTAAGTTGGTCTTGTTTAACTTTGACTTGCCGGAAGCATCGCGCACGCGCATCGATAGCGATTCGTCACAAGTCGTCGGCAGCGGTGTGAAAGAATTCGAAGGTAATGAGACGGGCCGCAAGTCGTTTTCGATGGGCCGCGGTCCGATCCCCGGCGATGGCCCCGAAGAGCAAATCGTCAACGCCATGCTCAAGCGGCTCGATTTTCCGCCCAAGGCGTTTGTCACGGCACGCGAGTTGAAGTTAAAAATCGACAGCAGTATTAATAGTGTGACGTTGCTGCTCTCCGCGATTCCGTTTGTCGGGTTGTTTATCGCCGCGCTGGGCTTAGGCAATCTGATGGCCGCCAACGTGGCGAGTCGCACGCGCGATCTGGCTGTCTTGCGCGCCGTGGGCGTCACGCGCTGGCAAGTCTTACGCATGGTGTTGGGCGAAGCATTGGTCTTGGCGCTGATCGGCAGTGGTATGGGCCTTGGATTGGGTTTGCTGTTGGGCAATGCCAGTAATCGCATGACCTCAGCGCTGTCAGGCTTTGAGCCGGAGTTTGCTATTCCGTGGGCGCTTGTCGGTCTCGGGGCCGCGGCGGCCACGATCTTGTGTATGTTGGCGACGTTGATTCCGGCCTTGCGCGCCAGCCGTAGTAACATCGTGGCGGCGCTGGCCGATGGATAATTGCTTTGAGTGATACACCTGCAACAATCCAGCGCTCGTTACTGGCGCGGCTTGCCCCCGGCATTCTGGTCGCCGCCACCGGCGTGGGCGCGGGCGACTTGCTGACGGCCGGCTTCGCAGGCTCAAAGCTCGGCGTGACGATTGCTTGGGCTGCCTTGGCGGGGGCGGTTCTCAAATGGGTGCTCAACGAAGGCGTGGCGCGCTGGCAGATGGCCACCGGCGATACGCTGCTAGAGGGTTGGGTCGGTCGGCTGGGCGGTTGGATCAAATGGGTCTTCGCGGGCTATCTGCTGATCTGGACGGTCGTTACGGGCACGGCGTTGGTCTCGGCGTGCGGCGTGGCGGGGGCGGGTTTGTTTACGCCCGGCGTCGATGCAGAGACGGCACGTTGGTATTGGGGGATCGCGCACGCGTTGATCGGCCTGCTATTGGTTTGGTTTGGTGGATACAAAGTCTTCGAAAAGATGATGTCGCTGTTTATCGCGGTGATGTTTATCGCGGTGATATCGACAGCCGTCTTAATCAAACCGAATTGGGCAGCGTTGGGCGCGGGCTTGGTGACGCCCCAGATTCCCGATCAACCCGACCACGCGCTCACGTGGATACTCGGCGTGATCGGTGGTGTTGGCGGCACGGTCACGGTCTTGTGTTACGGATATTGGATTCGCGAGAAGGGTCGCAGCGGCGCCGACGGCGTGCGTGCTTGTCGGCTCGATCTGGCCGTGGGCTACGTGATGACGGCACTGTTCGGGATCGCGATGATTGTGATCGGCTCTCGCGTCAATCTGGACAAAAGGGGAGCCGAAATCGCGCCTATTCTCGCCGAACAACTCGGCAACGTGATGGGGCCGGTGGGGCGGTGGGCGTTTCTGATTGGCTTCTGGGGCGCGGTGTTTTCGAGTTTGCTCGGTGTCTGGCAAAGCGTACCGTATTTGTTTACGGACTTTTTGCTGTTGGCGCGCGGGCAAGCAAGAGCTGGTGTAGATTTTGATCGCACACCGGCCTATCGCGGTTATCTGGTCTTTATCGCGTTGATCCCGTTGCCGTTTCTTTCCTACAAGGTGCAAGAAATTCAGTTGGCCTACGCCGTTCTCGGCGCGGCCTTCATGCCGTTGTTGGCACTCACACTGTTGATGATGAACACGCGCACCGCCTGGGTCGGTCGCGCGTTTCGCAGCCCCTGGTGGATCAATCTACTGTTGGTCGCGACGTTGGCGTTTTTCGGTTGGACGGGCGTGCAGAAGATTCAAGCGCAATGGACATCGGCATCGGCATCAAAGGGTAAGACTTCCCAACCTCAGCCTACGACCGAACCATCAGCCACCGGCGCAGATTCCGCCGCCGAGCCGCGCGCATGACCGGCAGGGATTGGCGGGTTTCTCGATCATTTCCGGGCCTTGCCGAAGTGGGCTAACCGACGTATATTTCTCGGTTTCCGGTCTCTGCGACCTACCCGGGCAGGTAGCTCAGTTGGTAGAGCAACGGATTGAAAATCCGTGTGTCGCCGGTTCAAATCCGGCTCTGCCCAGTCTTCTGTAATTCCCATCATTTAGAATAATGAACGCCGATCGAGACCAGCAGCACCGGTCTCGATCGACATCATTTGGTTAATAAACGCTATCTCGTCTGCATCACCTGCACGCCCTTGGTGGAGTTATCGAATAACTGGTCGAGCACCAAGCCGTTGGAGGTTTGAATCTCGAAGTTATCCGTCTGGCAGTTCATCCAGTAGTTCGTAGTTTGGCCGACTTCCATTTGTTGCTGCGCCATCTTACCCGCTTGTGGGCGATTGAATTTGGCCTTGGCCAGTAGCGTGGCTTCCGGGTTGCGGTAGAACGCGAATTCGCCTGCCGGGTTGCGGGCAATGGCCGTTGCGCCGCCCGCGATGCCGTCGGCGATAAAGACACCGCGCAGGTCGGTGGCACCCGTGCGGAATTGGCTCATGCGCGTGCCGATTACCTTCACATGCACGTCGCGCCGGCCCTCTCGTGAGATGGCATCGACCACGCTGATGCGAGCGCGGCCTTGGTCGGCGTCTTCGGTGACTTCGACGGCGAGCGGCGTCACCAAGACCAACCCGCTGGCAACGCGATCTTCACCGCGACAAATGACCAGATAGGCACCGTCAAGGTCGGAAGGTGAGCGGCTTGCATCGACCGGCATGTCAAGCGTGATGGTAACCGACTGATCGAGGTAGGCGCTGTTCTCGTCAAGTTCGACGGTGCGTTCCATCAGCGGTTTTACACCTGCCAGGTTGACGCCGGCGATGTTGTTGAGGTTCTTTTCGGCCAGTGCCAGTTTCATCAGGTCGACGCGATAGACCTGTAGTACCACTTCACCGATGTTGCGGAAATCGACGCGGGCAAAGGGCGAGGTGTGTTTCTTGGCGACTTGTGCCGCGCCTTGCATGCCCGCCGTCTTGAGGGCTTTGCTCCAATCGTCGGCTTCGTAGTAACCATCGGGCGTGGGATGGAAGATGGTGACTTCGGGCAGGCTCACGAAGCGCTGATTGAACAAGCGCACGGCTTCGGCGGCATCGCTAAAGCGATCTTTCACGCGCTGGTAGTAATCGGCGGCCTTGGCGAAATCGAGTTGGGCGTGATAGATCTGCCCGGCGATATACAGCGCCAGCCATTTGTTGGGGCTGGGACGTTCGATGCCTTGTTCGTCGGTCCAAGTGGCGTTGGAGACTTGCTTGGCCAGCGCCAACGCGTCGTCGAAGCTGCCCATGCGGAAGTGCGAAAGGGCTTGCAGATAGACGAAGCGGTCGTGCCACTTGCTCTGTGGGAAGCGACGGATGCAATCGGCGGTAAGTGCGAGCACGTGGTCGTCTTTTTCTAACTCGTACCATGCGTTGCATAGCGAATACGAGGCTTCGTCGGCCACGGGGCTTTCAGGATACAACGCCAGATACGTTTCGAGCATGTCGATGGTGTTGAGCATCAGCCCGATACGCGAGGGTGGTCGCTGGGCAGTGCGCGCGGGTCGCAGGTTGCCGGCTTCCGATGCTTTGGCATAAAGCGACTGCGACAGGGCGTAGTAAACGCTGACGACCTGCGGCGTATCGGGATAGATGCGCCATAGCGACGCCACAAAATCGACGCTGTCGAGAAAGCGGCCTTCGTTCTTGAGTGTGGCCCCGATCTGCGCATCGCGCGCGAAGGAACTATCGGCAATCGCGCGGTACACGAGATACGCGCGTTCGTGCTGATCGGTGTTCGCATATGCTTGGGCGACGCGCTGCGTTTCCTCGAAAGACAGCACCTCTGCGGGGAAGCGCTCTTTGAGGATTTCGAAGTTATCGACAATGGCGCCGTCGCCTTCGGTTTGCAGCGCGCAGGTCAGCAACATGCGCACTGTTTTCTTGTAATAGTCGTCGCGAATGACCCAATCGCCGGCCGTTAGCGACGTCAGATGTTCGGCGGCGGCGGCAAACTTGCCATCGTCAAAGTGCAGCCGACCGAGGTGATAACGCTGATCGGGCGAGAGGCGGTATTCATCGGGCGACTGCTCGGTACGCGGCAAGACCGTCAGTTGTCGGTCGGAATTGTTCACGTGAAAGCGTTCGGGCTGATACACGCTGCGCACCAACGTCGGCGGCAGGCGATATTCGCCCGGCGTGACGGCCACGAGGGAGTACGACAGATCGCCGAGATTCCAGCGGCTGCCGTAATAGAGCGTGATCATGTTGTCGCGTAAGTCGTGATCGAAGAAGTTGCCCGTCAGCGTGTTGGGCAAGAGCCGGAAGCCCGAGGGGATACGTTCTTGCACGATGAGATAATCGAGCTGCGCTTCTTCATAAGCTTTGCGATTTTTGCGGCGCAGGTTCACGTCGACGTCGATGGTGTCACCGACTGTGACGTGCCGCGCTTCATTGCGGAAAAACGCCTCGCGGCCCCATTCGCTGGCGACTTCCCAGCTAGGTCGTACGGCGCGACCTTTGTACATCGGCGGGGCCGGTTCGAGTCGGCGCGACTTGGCCCATGCGATCGGTCGGCGAATCGACTTGGGATCGGCGAAGGAATTGGTAAAGCCCGACAAGGTCACGGCGTAGCTAAAGCTGCCGCGACCATCGAAGTCGAACTCGATGCGCTGCACCTGGTTGGCGGCGATGGCGTCGGTGGGCACATCGATGAACTGCGTGCCGTCGCGCTCGGAGACGATTTCGCGCAGTTGCCGGCCGTTGACGGTGACGGTGAGTTTGTAATCGGCGCGCTCGCGTTCGCCATCGGCGTAATACGTGGCGAGCGCGGCGAGGACGGCACCGCGGGCCTTGTGCGGGCGCCAACCTTCGGCGCGGGCGCTGGCTTCGAGGTAGGCGACCATTTCCGTGACGCCGTCGGCGGCAGGGTCGGCCTGCAGTTGTGCCAGCAGGGTCAGTGCCGTCACTTCGAGCGAGCTTTGCATCCAGGCCGAGTTATCGTTGGTCGTGATAATGCGGCAGGCGCGGTTATTGATCTGTTCGTCGCGGGCGCGGCGGCGTAGATCTTCTAGCACTTCAATCGCCATTTGCTTGCGGTCGATTTGCAGGAACGTGAGCGCCAGTTGCGACAGCCCCGCGCTATTGAGCGAGGCGCGATTGCGGAACAGGCGATTGGCGTGGCCGAAATCGGCTTCGTCGATCCAACTGAGCCCGTGCAGCAGCGACGCTTTCAGTTCGGTATCGCCGGGCTTGGCGTCGGCATATTGCTTCTTCAGCCAATCCGTGAGTTTGCTGCGTGCCCCTTCGGCGACGGGGTAACCATCGCGCTGGGCTTTGCCGAGCGCCCAAGCGGCGTGGGCCGTCGTCCATACATCGGCGTCGCGCGCTTGGCCCGCCCACGACCAGGCACCGTCGTCGTCTTGAACGGAGAGCAATTGCGCGATGAGGCCGTTGATGCGCTCATTGAGTTGCATGGCGGCGTTCGCTTCGGCGTCGGGGCCGGTGCGATCATTCACGTAACCGGCGGCGTAGAGGGCGGCCAGCAATGATGAGGCGGTATCGGCATGGGTGCGCGGCGGCGCGATGCGCCAGGATTGATACGAGCCTTCGATGCCGCACCAGCGCGGGCCGGTCCAAAGGGCTTCTTCGACCAGCCAACGGCGAATATCGGCACCGATGGAAATCGACATATGTATATCGTGCAGGTTTTCGCCGGCGGGCAGATTCATGTCGATGACCTGCCGATCAGAGGCCACTCCGGCGCGATGGGTTTCCACACGCATGCCCCAAGGTTCGACGGTAATGGTGCGCCGTGCGACATCGACTTGCGGCTTGCTGCGATCATTTGGTTGGGGTTGCGTGGTCGCGCGGCAGGCGAGTTTCATCGTGGTGGTGCTGACGACGATGGGCTCGAATTGGATCATTTTTACGCCCGAGCCGTCAAATTTGAGCGTGGCGTTTTGCGTTTGGGTTTCGCCTTTGCCATTATCGATGGTGAGTTGCAGGCTGACGTCGCCTTTATAGTTGGTCAGGCAATGCACCTGCGCGGCGGGCGTGAACGAATCGCCTTCGACCAACGCATCGGGCGTTAGCAGTTCGACGAAAAAATCGTGACGGCTGACGACGGTGGTCGTCGCTTCGCCGCAGCGCGTGGCGGGTGTGACGCCGCGGGCCGTGAGCTTCCAGGTGGTGCTGCTATCGGGCACGACGATTTCGACGGTCGCCTTACCGGCATCGTCGGTTTGGATGCGCGGGTTCCAGTAGGCAACTTCGGGGAAGTAGCTGCGCGGGGGTGCGGTTGCGACCAATCCGGCCAAGGCGGTGTCGTAAGCGCGCACGGCTTTGTAATTGATTTGGGCAAAGGCAAGGTTGTTTTGGCTTTTCAGCTGGGTGCCGAACGCCAGATAGCCGTCCGCACCGAAATCGGCGACACCGTCCAAGTCTAGATCACCGGCAAGCGTTGCGAACCCCAACTGGTCGTCGCTATCGCCACCGCCGTTGAACTGACCACCGCCTAAGCCGCCGCGCGTACCGATCGATTGACGGTTCTTCTTTGCGCTCGGTGGCGGCAATTCACCTGATGCCCGTCGCCCTGCCGAGATTTCGAGCCAATTGTCTGGGTAACGCATAACCTCGGTCTTTGCGACGCGGCTGTCATCGTTGGCATTTCGCGCATAGTAACCACCTTCCAGTTCCGACTCCTCAGCGGCTGCTTCCATTGCCGGCGCGGGTTGTGCAATACCACGACGCGAGCGCGCTCGTCCCATTTCCGCGCGCAGCGCGACGATCCGATCGCGCAGTTCATCTTCGCGATCTGCTTCGGCCAGCCGCTCGGCTTCTTCCAATATCTCCGTCACCATCGCGTGCGTTTCGGCGCGATAGTCGAACGTGCAACTGCTGCCGGTGCGCGAAGACGTTACGCGGCGGGCACCGTATTCGAAGTAGGTCGTGATCGGCGGCGTTCCGTCGGCAAAGCGATTGAGTAGAGCCGTATCGACCATGGTCAGTTCGACTTCGGCGGCGATGGGCTTGCCGAGGTGGTCGGTTACTTCGATATCAACACGCATGTCTTCGCGCGGGCGATACGTCTCTTTCGACGGTTTGATCGCGACAGTCAACTGCCGCTCGACGGTGAAATCGCGCCGGGCGCGATAGAGCTTGCCGGTCGTCATCACGGCAGCAGAGAGTTCAAAGTTGGGGAAGTGCGCGTGATCGACCGGAATATCGACGGCGTTATGCCCCGGTTGTACGCGCACCAGTTGATGATCGAAGAAGCCGTCGCCTTCGAAGGTAATCAACGCCCACGGAGCCTTGTCGTTGTTGCCGGCCTCTTTCGATAGATCGATACGCGAGTGAACATCCAGGGCCAGCGTTTCACCAACCTTGTAATGCTGCCGCTCGGTGAACAGCCGCAGGCGCGTGCGGTCTTCACTGTCGGAAACTTTCAACGACGTCTCGGTGGTGACCGTATTACCATTGCGATCGGCACCCTCGGCGCGAAGCACGTAGCGACCGCCTTTGTTCAGCGTGAAGGCTACGCGGGCGGTGCCGTCGGCGTCGCTGGTGGTGACCCTTTCGGCTGCGACCTTGGTTTCCGTCCATTTTCCATCGGCGCGGCTGCGCAGCAGGGCGGTGATTGTCATCGCACGCGCCACGGGCTTGTCTTTCAAATCGCGGGTAACGAGTTTTATTTCAACGGGCTCTTCGGCCAGCACCAAATCGCGCGGCGTCGATATTGCCGCTGTGAAGGCGCGCACGGCAACAAAGACGGCGTCTTCAACCGCGAGGCCCATATCGGCCTGTCGCGCGGTTAGCGAGATATGGCCTTCTTCCGGCAGCGGGGCGGTATCGAAGTCGAACGGCACGCGACCGTCTTTGTCGGTGATGCCCACGCGGGTGATCAGTTCGCCATCGGGCGATTGGATGGTGTATTCGATTTGCTTGTCGCGCACCGGCTCGCCGTAGTTGTATTTGGCAACGACGGCACCGGTAAGTTGCGTGCCGCGCATGATGATGCGCTCATCGATATCGAAGCTCAGAAACGCCTTGGGCAGTTGATACGTTTGTACGGTGAACGCACCGTTAAAGGTCGGGCCGTCGGGGCGGCGCGCGACGATCTTGTATTGGCCAACAGGACCATCGGCGGCCACGTTGAAGCTGCTGGCAAAGGTGCCGAACTCGGAGAGCAGCAGTTTATCGGTGCGCAGCACGCGGCCCTTGGCGTCGAGAATATCGAGCGTCCAACGCAAGCGCGAGTCTTCGGGTTGCGTGGGTAGGGAATATTGACCGTCGGCGGTTTCGCGCAGCACGCCGCGAATGTTGACCAAATCGCCGGGCTGATAGGCGGGGCGATCGGTGGTGATATAACCGCGTGGCTTGAGGCCGCCGCTAGCAGAGAGCCCGCGCAGCCGCACGCCTTCACCGGCAACGTGACCATCGGCGACGGCCAGTACCAACGCGTTTTGGGAGTCTCTTATCTCTTGGTCACCCGATTGCCAGATTCCGTCGTCGCCGGTCTGGGCTTCGAGGATGGCTTTGCTACCGTTGGAGATGATCAGGTTAACGTTGGTGGCCGGTTCGCGGGTGCGCATGTTTTGGGCGAACACGAGCAGTTGCTCGCGCGTGGCGCGCACCAAGATGTCGATATCGCTGCGCACCACGAGCGTGGTGGCTTCGAGTTTGGATTGCGGCTTATCGTTGTCGTCTTTGAGTTCGCTGGCTTCGTTGCTGATGTTGACGGCGAATACGCCGGGGCCGTCGACGGGGATGGGTATGTCGAGCGCGATCGGCTTGAAGCGATTGTAATCTTTGACGTCGTGTACGAACTGTTCGTCCGGGTCGATCAATAGCAGGTCGAGATCATCGACGCCGCCCAGCATGTGGCGCTTGCGGAAGTAATCTTCCATGTCGATTCGATAGATCTTGACGGTCAGCTTATCGATGTTACGAATGTCGGTCTTGAGCTGCACCTCTTCATTGGTGCGGAAGACGCGTTCGGTATGCACGCTGAGGCGCACGCTTTTCATTTCGTCCATTCGTACTTGGGCGCGGGCCTGAAAATCCGACCAGTCAAGTTTTTGGTAGGCCTTTACCGCCGCTTCCAAGTCGCCGACTTTTTCTTCCAGCGTTTTCGCGATGCGAAATTGCGCATGGCCAGCTTCGGTGGTTTTCGGAAACTTATTGACCAGTTTCTGCCATTCGTTGATCGGTACTTGCCAGTTGGGCTCATTGCCTGCTTCGGCGCGTTCGCTTTGTTCGTTAAACGCCATTTGGCCAAACTGAAACAAAATGAACCGGACGCGTTCGTCGAGCGGATACTTCTGCATAAATGTACGCCAAGCGGTGCGGGCGTCGTCGAAGCGCTTTTCCTTCTGCGCGATGGTGCCGATGCGATACTCGGCATCAATGATCGAGCGTTGCGCGGTGGACCAATTGGCACCGTTGGGGAACTTGGCGACGTACTCGTTCCAAGTGCCGATGGCGTCGGCGAATTTGTTTTGACCGGCCAGGATGCTACCGATGTTATACAGCGCCTGTTGCGCTAGCTCGGCATAGCGTTCGCGGGTTTCGTCTGTCGAAAGGCGGCTGGCATCAAACGCGATGAACGTGCGATAGGCGGCGATGGCTTCGTCGCCGCGACCACGATGTTCGTTGGCGGCGGCGAGGTCGAATCCCGCTTCGATGGCCGGTTGGGAGATCGGATACTGTTCGATCAGTTGTGCGAGAATCTTGCGGCCGGCGGTGAGGTCGTTGGCGTTGTCCGGTTTCGGGTAGCCGTAGGTGCGGGCCAGCAGTTGCATCGCCTTGGGCAGAATGGTGGCGGTGGTCGGCTCATCGTTGCCCGCAGCGAGTTCGATCAGATCTTGCAACACGCGGCGGGCATCTTTGTTGCGATTGCGATTGAGGTAGGCCTCACCCAAGCCCAAGCGCGCGGCGAAAACATGTTCACCCGGCGTTTGACCGACCGGCGGCAGGGCGGTCGCGGCGTTGGTGTGCAGTAAGTAGCGCCGATAGGTCATGTCGTAACGACGCAGGTAATCTTCGAAGGCGGCGATGGCACCGTTGTGGTCATTGGCGGCAAGCTTGCAAGACCCGATCGTGTGGCGTAGCGATTCGGCCAGTTTGGCAGACGGTTCGAGTTGCAGGGCAAGTTCGTAAAACTTAGCGGCTTTGGCGAAGTTGGGTTCTTCCAGTGTGCGCGAGGGTTTGAAGTAGTCGTCGGCAAAGTCGATATATTCCTTGGCCAACTCGTCTTTGCGCGCGGTGCCGATGAGTGCATCGATCTTCTCCGCATAGATGGCTGCCGCTTTTTCGAATTCTCGTTGAGAAACCAATGCGTCGGCCTTGCGCATGCGGGCCTTTTCGCTCCAGGGGCCGTCGGCATCGGCAGCGAGCAAGGAATCGAAACAGCCGATCGCTTCGTCGTAGCGCTCGGCATAAAAATGCGCCAGACCACGCCGGTATTCCAAGGCGCTGCGCTCGTTATCGTCGAGCGTGGAATCGAGCAGAGCTTTCGCGATGGTATCGATCGCGCGATCGTAATCGCGAATCCGCAGGCTGCGATCGATCGATTGCAACGTGGCCGAAGCGTTGGCATCATTCGGTGCGGCCAAGGCAGCCTTGTGCGGGTTTAGCAGCAGGTTGGCATTGATCAGAATGGCGATAAGAAGGGTGGGCAGGCGCATAAGGGTCTCCGTTACGCATGTCATTCCCGGCGCACAGCACGGCGCGCCGAACTTACAAAATTGACACGTCGACAGGTGGCGAACGATCCGTAGCACAGATCGAACCGAACATCAGTTGTAACGAGCGAGTGGGCGATTTGGTTCCGTGCCATTTTGTAACCGTTTATCGGTGAGAAGTCGCTGAAAAAATGGTGGTTTTGTGCGTTGGCGAGAAGTGCACGCGCCGTACCCCCGAATATCAGTGTTGTCCGGCGGTTCTGGCGGGAAAACGCGTAATTTGCATCTGAATCGGTCCGAAACAATGGTGATTTGCCACGAATCGCGCCGGCACTGCTAGGCTTTGGTAGATGAAACAAACCAAGGTCACACGAACGTAACAATAGATCGGACGCGAGGGTTACATTGAGTCATCAAGCACACGCAGGCAGGTCGTATCTCATTATCGGCGCCGGCGGCGGTATCGGCGGAGCAGTCGCCCGCCAATTGGCGGCAGCCGATGCGAACCTGGTTTTGATGGGGCGCACGGAAGAAGCACTTTCGCAACTGAGTGCTGAAATCGGCGGCGAAGTGTTGACGGGCGACGCGGCCCAGTTTGATGCTGTGGAGAACGCGATGAAACGCTGCGTGGAGGTCTTCGGCAAGATCGACGGCGTATTAAACGGCGCGGGGTCCATTCTCTTAAAGCCGGCGCACTTGACCACCATGGACGAACTTCAGGCAGTGATCGGGCAGAATGTACTTACGGCATTCTCGACGGTGCGGGCAGCCGCCAAGCATATGAAAAAGAGCGGCGGCAGCGTGGTGTTGATGAGTTCGGCGGCGGCGCAAATCGGCCTTGCCAATCACGAAGCCATTGCAGCCGTCAAGGCTGGTGTTGAAGGGCTTACGCGCTCGGCCGCGGCCACCTACGCCGCACAAGACTTACGCGTGAACGCCATCGCGCCGGGGTTGGTCGACACGAAGATGGCTGAGAAGATTACCGGCAACGAGTTAGCACTGAAAGCGTCGACCGCCATGCATCCCTTGGGCCGCGTGGGTAAGCCCGAAGACTTGGCCGATGCGATTTGTTGGCTCTTGGGTGCGAACAGCAGTTGGGTGACCGGGCAAGTGATCGGTGTCGATGGGGGCTTGGCGCAGCTTAAGACGCGCGCCCGTTAAGTATCGACAGTCGGTATCCACCCTTCGGTGACTGTTGCTTCTTTTGGTAGTGACGTGGGATCGACTGAATTCATCGCAAATATGGCAGCGTGAATAGCGGCCAGTACAGCATCGAGACAATCGCCGCGGTGATCGTCGATGCAGCGGTTACGAACGTCTTTATCAATCACAGCTTGGAGGCCGCTCAACCCGGGGATTCCGTTCGACAGTTCTAGTTCGCGCACGATGCTTCGTCGGCTTGCCTGCCTTTCGACAGCATCGCTCACCGGCTGATCATGTTTGTAAGTGATGCGTCCGCACAGTTGCCGCACGAGGTAGCCGGGGTAAGCCTCGATGACGGTGGCGTTGTTTGCACCGATGCGTAAGGGCCAGACATTGACGCGGGCGTTCAACAATCGCGGGGCACCGGCGAACAACATTTTCGCGACCGGAACACCGTAGAGTTTTTGCGGACTGACGGCGCCGACCAAGCGATCTGTTTTGCGCAGATGCTCGCGATCTCCAGCGGGGCGACCGACGCGATAATCGTTGAGCGCCGCCTCGAAGCCGGTCTTTTCGATCGTTTCAATGTGACGAACGCAATCTGACCAAGACGGTGGCCACCCGATATTGCGAATGAACTTATCCGGTAAACCAAAAGGAAAGTCGAGGCCCGCGATCCAAGTGCCGGGGCGTTGTAGAAATGCCTCGAAGCCGCCCAACGCCGGCCACGCATCCAACGCTTCGATGGTCAGACAGCTTTCTTTAAGATGAGCACGAGCGCAGGTAATCGGCTTTCGTTTGGAGGGGGCGCTGGTGAAGTCGATACCATACACCACGGTGCCGGTTCGATCAGTCACGCGCTCGGCTATCTCTTGAATGGGCGTTGATCCAATGGGCTATATCGTTAATCACTGCTGCGTCGACATGACCTGCCTTCGTGTAGTCTTCGGGTTGCAAAGGGCCCGAGCCGCGGCGGAACAGATGATCCATGGCGGCGTAGTGTTTGATCGTGACATTGACCTTATCCGCTAGGGCGGTGCGCCAAATGGCGTAATCCTTTTCAGTAACTTGGTAATCGCGACCGCCATGTAATAGCAACACGGGTTGTGCCATTGACTGTATTGTTTCAACTGGCTTCATTATCGACAAGCCTGCCCAGTAAGCTGCGGGCGTGCCAAGTAGTTCGTCTTTCTGCTTCCAGGTTCCATTTTGCAAACGCTTAATCGTACGCTGGACGGCGTCGATTTGCCGTTGCTCCGCTGTCGTTACGGTACCATCTACGCGCGCGATATATTCGAGTTGATCGCTTACCAATTCGGTTAACGGGCGTGCCGCCGCTGCCAACATGATGATCCCGGCGATATTGCTGTCGCGTTGCGCAATGCGCGGTGCGGCTGTCGCACCGAGGCTATGCCCTAAGACGTACACTGCCTTGCGATCAATACCGTGCTGCGCTGCCAACAATTGTGCCGCCGCAACGGCATCGTCGACGACTTCATCGTCGATGGTGATCTTCTCGGCTTCCATGCCGTCTGCATACTTATGCGTGCGCTTGTCGTAACGCAGTACTGCAACGCCGCGCGAGGCAAGGCCGTGGGCGATGTCTTTGAAGGGCTTGTTGGGGCCGATGGATTCGTCGCGATCGTTCGGGCCGCTACCATGCACGAGCACCACACCAGGAAACGGACCATCACCCTTGGGCATTGAGAACGTGCCGGGCAACGGAAACTTGCGGTCGGCGGCGATTGTCACAGGCCGTTCGGTGAATCGCGCCGCATCCACGTATGCGGGAGATTCATACGGCACAGTCGATTCCGCCGGGCTGAAGAACAACCCGGCAACCTTGCGGTCTTTGTCGATTGTGATGGTGATGTTGATGGTGGATTTTTCAAACGCACAGGAGAAGGCGACGATCGAGAAGGTTTCCCGCGTGGTAAGCGCGGCGGCGGATTCGCCCTGATACTTGCCGTGCGTCTCGATGAGGCTCTGCCAAATCCCAGCCAATTGCCGGGCCGTCATGGCGTTGCGCATCTGTCGTGACGATGCTTGATAAAACGCATCAAACTCGCCCACGACCAATTGGTTTAGGTGTTTGCGCGCCAGCCCCACAGCAGGGTCGTCTGTTGGTTCGTCCGCGACAAGGAGCGTGGGGGCCAGCAAAGCAAACAGTGATAGTCTCAAAGCAACGCGCTTGAAATTTCGCATGGTGCATTCATCCTTTGATATCTCTAACGGGAATCGCGCGGTGCGATTTCGGTTGGATCGGATTCGATTCGCCATCATCGAAGGCATCATCATTTCATGATAACGGACGGTGGGTGTCCATGCGTTGAGGGCTGGAGATGTCAGCCCGGCGGTGGGATGTAACTACAAGAATGCCCCCGCCCGTGGTCGCCGGTTGGGGGCTTTCGTTTTTGCTGAAATGCGGTTTCCGTGGGTTACCGTCGACGTCGCCGGTGGCGAACGATCAACATCGGTGCCATCGTTGCCATCAAACCGAACAAGCCGAAGTTGCCACAAACGTCGGCCATCGTCGTGTCGGCAGCGAGATCGGCAGTGGTTTCCGAGTCGGTTTGTGGATGCTGCATCAGGCTGGGCACGCGACCATTTTGTGCGCCGAGAAAGGCGAGTTCGAAGTCGAAGCTCAGATCACGCGCGTTCAGGTTAAACGTGGCGGTCGGTGATTCGGCATCGAATGTGACGAACGCCGGGTCGTAAAGGCCGTTTTCGAGAAACTCGACCAACGCGTCGACATCGTCGTCACTTAGACCAAGTCCGACCTGATCGTTGCCGCGCGGGTTCGTGAACAACTCGGATAGATTGCCGTGACCACCCGAAAAAGCGGCTGCCGGTTCGCCCGCGTTGAAGTAGGCAACCACTTCACGCAGCGTGGTGAACTCACCGCTGTGCATAAAGGGCGCGGCATCGCGCAATTGACGCATCGTTGGAGTCTTGAACTGGAAGCGATGGTCGTCGTTGCCGGTGGCTTCGGCGCGACCCGGATCGTGGAAGTCGGGATCGTTTAAAGACGTTTGGGCCAATTCCACCATCGGATGATCGTTCAGCCCCAGATTGTGAAAGTTCTCGTCGATCAAGGTGCCCGCTTCATCACCTAGCACCTTGTTCAGCGCCGGCCCACTATGGCAGGCGACGCAGTTGGCACCACCTTCGGTGGCGGCGCTAAAGAACAACTGCGCGCCGCGCCGCTGCGTATCGGTTAGTGCCGCGTCATCGCCGGCAAGGAAGCGATCGAACGGTGTATCGCGCGTAATGACCGAACGGAGGAACGCGGCGATGGCTCGCCCGACGGTGTCATCATTGATCAGGTCGTCAAGATTGTCGGACTGATCGGCCAGCGCGGCCTCTTCGGGAAATGCCCTACGAAACAATTGCACATAAGCTGGAATGTTTTGCAGCGCAAAGCGCTGCGTTTCGGACATGCGGTGCGCCATGAAGGTGACATCGACGCAGTTTTCCGCTGTGGGTAACCCTTTGGGGTTGACGTTCGCTTTGGAAGGATCTTCGGGTTCGTAAGCTTCCCCGGCTGTGCCACTCCAGAACAGGCGTTGGTTAAATGCGAAGCCGATGATGCTGGGCGACACGCGGAAGGGGGCGTCCACTTCATCGAAGCGACCAGTCATGGTGAAAGCGCGCAAGGCATCGAAGACATCGACCTGCGTCGGTAGGGCATCGGTCATGCCTTCGATAACGTTGCGTCGCGCTTCAAAGCGACCGGTATCGGGGTTGATTTGGCCGCGGCCCTCGCCCCCCATACCAATCGACGTCACCAAGCCGGCCTTGCTCGCCATTTCGCCCATGTGACACGAGCCGCAGGATGCCGATTGCGCCAGCGAACGATTGCCGCCAAATTCCGGTCGCACGTTGTTGGCACGTACCGGGTCGAAGAACATGAGCTTACCTAAGCGCTTTTTGTCGTCGGTGATGGTGAAGCGCGGATCGTCGGGTTGCGGTAGGTCGGCATCGGTGGTCGGTACTTTGAGTGCATCGAGACTGCCGACGCGTTCAACGATCAGTTCGCGTAGTTCCGAGTTGGTTGGTGCTTGGGCTTGAGCGTCCGCCAGCGAAACTGCAAGCGCAGCCACAGCGACAACTGCCACGATACGATTCTGCATAATGGATGTCCTCCCCCTAAACGCGGAGCGCGGTGCTGATGCGAGGTGGACCCTCGTCCCGCGCGACACCGCTCAGCCCCCGTTGGCCCGGTGTAGGGCGACTTGGCATCAAGCCAAGCGGCAAGCCCATCGCCCTGAGATCCCTTGGGTAAACAGTACCTCACGAATCCGAAAGATGTAAAACGGTAGGGCCGGAAACCCCGCGAAGTCCACTGGCAATGCGGACGGTGCGCAAAGGTGCTCGAATTATCGGGAACATTGCTTGACAGTTCCGGGCAAGGCGGCTAAATATCAGGGGTTCAGGCGACGATCCTGAAAGACACGCGGGTGTAGCTCAGTGGTAGAGCGTCACGTTGCCAACGTGAATGTCGTGAGTTCGAATCTCATCACCCGCTTTTCTCCGATGGCTCTTGCGGCCATTGTTGAGTAAATCCATATCGCAGGCTGGATTCCGCCCGTACAGGCTCGGGCGTGGGGCGTGCGAGCGAACTTCCGAACCAAGACCCAAGGTCGATCGGCGGTATTTACCAGCCTGTCGGCCTTGTTTTTTGCGCCGATTGTCGGCAATATCGGACCTTAGTTGCATTCAGGAGACGCCAGATGGCAAAAGAAGATGTGGCAGACCAGCAAAACGAAGAGACGATGCAGGCCGACACGGACGGTGATGCGCCGCTGACGCAGGAACAAGTCAAGGAACAGCTCAAGGGCGTAATCGGCGTCAAGGTCGAAGACGCCGGTACGCTGCGCAAGAGCCTCACGATTTCCGTCCCGCGCGAGCATCTCACCAAGGAATTCGACCGCGAGTACGGTGATCTCGTAACCGAGGCCGTGGTTCCCGGATTCCGCAAAGGCCGTGCCCCGCGTCGCCTCGTCGAAAAGCGGTATGGCCGCGAAGTCGGCGAGCAGGTGCAGACGCGCACGCTTTCAAACGCGTATCTGGCGGCGGTCGAGAAGGAAGACTTGAAGGTGCTGGGCGATCCTGAAGTGTGGGCCAAGCCCGCCGGCAAGGATACCGGCGAAGAGTTGATGGAGATGACGACGGCGTTGTCGAACATCGATTTGCCGGATGAAGGCGATTTTTCTTTCCGCTGTGAAGTTGAGATCAAGCCCGAGTTCAAATTGCCCAAGCTCGAAGGCGTAGAAATCGAAAAGCCGGAAATCTCGATCGAAGACAAGGATGTGGACGAGCAAATCGATCGCATTCGCGCTCGCCGCGGTACGTGGGCACCCGTCACCGACGAAAACGCCAAGGTCGAAACCGATGACCTACTGATTTGCGATATCGTGTTAACGGCGGACGGCAAGGAATACGCCAAGAAGGAAAACGAACAACTCGCCGCACGACCGCAGTTTATCGAAGGCGTCGCCGTGGGCGATTTCGGCAAGAAGGTCGAAGGCAGCAAGGTCGGCGCGACCGTCAAAATCGAGGTCGAGATGCCGGACGACCACGCCACCGAAGATTTGCGCGGTAAGAAGGCCGAGCTGTCGGTGACGGTCAACGATCTCAAGCGCTTGAAGCTGCCGCCGATGGATAAGGACTTCCTGGAAGCGCAGGGCTTCGAAAGCGAGAAGGAATTTAAAGATTTCGTCCGCGAGCGCATGGAAAGCGAGCTCGAATACGAAATCCGCAAGGGCATGCGCAATCAGGTGCGTAAGTACCTGCTCGACGAAATCAAGATTGACCTTCCCGAAGGTCTTTCCTCGCGTCAGGCGGCACGGGTGGCCTCGCGACGTATCGTGGAGATGCAGCGGCAGGGCGTGCCGATTGCGGAAATCGAGAAACACGCCGATGAGCTGCGAACTTCGGCCAAAGAACAGGCCGGCGCGGAATTGAAACTATACTTTATCCTTGAGGCGATCGCGGAAGAATTCGACGTGGACGTCTCGGAGGAAGAACTCAACTCGCAGATCGCCCAAATGGCGGCCATGTATGGCAAGCGTTTTGACCGAATGCGGGATGAACTGAGCAAAGACAATGGCCTGATGCAGATGTACCTCGACCTGCGTGACGAGAAGTGCATCGACAAGATCATCACCGACGGCAAGATCGTCGAAGCCAAGCCCGGTGACGATGAGGGCGGCAAGAAGAAGGCCAAGAAAAAGAAGGCCGCCGCCAAGTCCGAAAAGGATGACGGTGACAAGCCTGCCGCCAAGAAGAAGACCACCAAGAAGGCGGCGAAGAAGACGAGCAAGAAGAAATCCAGCTAGCGGCCAACGGTGTGACTGATAACTCAGGTTCGGCGTACAGCGTGCCGAGAAACTAAGAGAATCGTGAGGCTTTATCGTCACGCCGTGCGGCTTTGCCGGTGTCCGTGGCGATGCATTTTCCCAGCAGTCTGGTCGGCGTAAGGTTGCACCGGCGTCGGCATCGGGAGATCGGAACTCAATCATGGATGGAAGCTATCACCCATTGGACGGTCTGATGCGTGGCGATGACACGCGCTCTTATGTGCAGTCCGCACCGCAGCGTTACCGCGAAATGTCCATCGAGGACATGCTGCTGGAGAACCGCATCATCTTTCTGGCGGGCGGCATCAATGAACGCAGCGCCAGCCTCGTGATCATGCGGTTGCTTTACCTGCAAAGCGTCAAGAAGGATCAGGATATCCACCTCTACATCAACTGCCCCGGCGGCATGGTGGATCAGACGCTGGCCATTTACGACACGATGCAATTCCTCACGTGCGATATCGCTACCTACTCGATCGGCCAAGCGGCCAGCGGTGGGGCGGTCATCCTCACGGCAGGCACCAAGGGTAAGCGCTTTGCCCTGCCCAGCAGCAAGATCATGTTGCACCAGCCTTGGGGCGGCATCACCGGCCAGGCCGAAGATATTCGCATTCAGGCCGAAGAGATTCTGCGAGACAAGCGCCGCATCAATGAGATTCTTTCCAAGCAATCCGGCATGGATATCGACAAGATCGAAGAGCAAACCGAGCGCGATCGTTTCCTCGACCCGAAGGAAGCCGTCGAGTGGGGCCTCGTCGACGAAATCCTCGAAAATGCCGAAACCGCCGAAAAGAAAAGCAGTAGATAACGCATGCACACCGGGGCGGGGCCTCGGTTTTTAGCGAAGGAGCGCCAGATGGCTGACGCATCGACCTTGATTCCATTCGTGATCGAAACCACCGGCCGCGGTGAGCGGTCGTTCGATATTTATTCGCGCCTCTTGAAGGATCGCATCGTGTTTTTGGGCGGGGGCGTGACCGACGATTCGGCCAACGTCTGCATCGCCCAGATGTTGTACCTTGCAAATGAAGATCCGACGGCGGATATTCACTTCTACATCAATTCGCCCGGCGGCAGCGTTTCGGCGGGGCTGGCGGTGTACGACACCATGCAGTTTTTGCGCTGCGATGTGGCGACGTACTGCGTCGGCATGGCCGCCAGCATGGGCTCGATCCTGCTTTGCGGCGGTGAGAAGGGCAAACGCTTCGCGTTGAAGAACAGTAGGGTGCTGTTGCACCAACCGCTGATCGGCGGCGTGATGCAAGGGGCCGCGACCGACCTCAGCATCGAGGCTCAGGAAATTTTGCGGCTACGCGAGATTCTTTATGGTATCCTGTCGTCGCGTTCCGGTACCTCGACAGAGAAGATCAAGAAAGATTGCGATCGCAACAAATGGCTCGACCCACACGAAGCAATGGACTACGGCCTGATCGACTCGATTCTCGATCGCCAGCCCGAACCGAAGGCCGGCTAAGTCAGGCTCTCAATCAATCATTCACGCGCCGCGCGCAGGGCATGTTCCTGCTCGCGGCGTGTTCTGTTTTTACACTTCATGGTTGCGGCGGAGATACACCGCCGGAAGTGGTGGAAGATGCGGGCCGGCTCAGCACGATTCAAGAACTGCAGGATAAGGTGCAGGCCCAGCAGCAACAGCTCTTGATGAAAGACGCGCAGCTCAAGCGGCAGGCCGTCGAGATTCGCGAGTTGCGCGCTCGACCGACGCAAATTCCGCTCGACGATCTGGTGCACCTTGAAAAAGTCGATATCGATACGCTCAGCGGCGGCTACGACGAGAATCGCGATGGTCGGCCCGACGGCATTCGCGTGTATTTGCGATTGTACGATCAATTTAATGGTCGCATGCGCGCGACGGGTGCGGTTGAGGTTCGCTTATTGGATTTATCGCAACCGGCCGAACGGCAAGTGGTGGGGCAGGTCAAGCTCGATAAAGATCAGTTGAATGACTGTTGGTACGGCGCGCTGCTGAGCAGCGAGCACTACACGATCTCGGTGCCATGGAAGGATGCGAGTAACTCGCCGCTGTCGCAGCCGATTACGGTGCTGGTGAGTTTTAGCGATTTGCTGTCGGGGCGCACGTATGATGCGCAGCGGGTGGTGAATGTGGTGCCGGAGTAGGGGGCCGTCGCGCCATCTTCCAAGATTATCACATTTACGTAACTGATAGATTTGAAAATGAGTATTAGCTCATTGATGTTGTAATATTGAGATTTGGGGTGTAGTGCAACAAGTCCGATTGCTCTGAGGCATTGAGGCGAATTCATAATGATTTTATTACTGCGCAACCGGTTGATTCGCTCCTTGCTGGTATTGGTGTTGTGCGTTTCTGTGGTTGGTTGGATTTTTTCTACTTTATGGATTTGGAATCCGGCGAACGCGGATAACAACGATCACGTCGAATTGACGCTGATGAATGGGTCGATGACCGTTCGGGTTCACGAAAACATGCAAAAGACTTGGTCGTCTAAGAGGCGACCTACCATTATTCCTCATCCTTTCTTTATTGGCACAAAAGGAATTCGCGTTGCACCGAAACTTCGGCTTGGCCTACGCATGCCAGACTTTGATCGATCCGTGCCACGGACTGTCGGCGGTTTTTATGGTGTGGCGATCAGAAAGCCCATTGTCTTGACGATGGTGATTCCGTTCTGGGTGCCGATTGTCGCCTGTTTGTTGCTTATGTGTTTGAGGACAGTCGTGTATCGCAGACGCATGCGAAAATTGAATCTCTGTCTGCAATGCCAGTACGATCTAAGGGGCAACGCATCGGGCGTCTGCCCAGAATGCGGCGAGACGATCGAGGCGATCGCATGAAATGGATTCGAAGATTCGTCGGACTGGTCGCGATTGTGCTACTTGTAATTTGGATGGTATCGCTTGCGACGTTTGGAATCTGTTTCGCCTCGCGCGGGTTGGTGGCGGGTACCTGTCGGCAGGGGGTTACTGTCTGCTTTCTAAACAACCCGCCGCTGGCATGGAGCATATTTAACGATCCAAAAATTGAAACCGACACAGTTGGGAATGACTTTGTCGTTGATACCGACGGCTACTGGCAATGGCCGCGTACATTTATGGTCTGGACTTCGCGCGTCGTTCAAATTCCACATTGGCTTCCCAATCTTATAGTTTGGTCATTTTTTTTTTGCTTTGGTTATGTCGGCGTCGATTCCCGATCGGTCATTGTCAATTGTGTGGGTACGATCTGACGGGGAATGAAAGCGGTAAGTGTCCGGAATGCAATCAGGCTGTTCTCGATTCGATTCGCGACTGAGCATGTCGATCACGAACGCACCTTCGCGCAGCGGAATTAATGTAAGCCCAGATTGAGAATACTTGTTTCATCAGCGATTTTGAGTCGCGCGGTTGGTCACGGTGACCGCTTCCTTACGGGCGCGGCTCTGACGGAGACGGGCGCGGCACTGACGGAAAGCTACCCGCCTTGGGCGGGTGGTTTCGCTAATCGACGCTCAACTTAGCGCGACCGATACACGACATAAACATGAAAAAGGCCGTCATCTTCGTAATGAAGATGACGGCCTTACTGGTTTTCAACTTACTGCTTGAATCATCGTGTTAACGATGATTCAAACCTGAGTGCAATCCATTACTGGCTCAACAGCAACGCGGCAAAGCTGGCAATGTCCCCCGTGTCGGCCGTACCGCTGTTGTCGGTATCGGCGTTGAGGATGTTGCAGCTCGGGAAGGCTGCATCGTAACCGGCCGGATCGACCGTGGCGGTGACGAAGGCCGCGATGTCGCGACCATCGATAGCACCATCACAGTTGACGTCACCCGGCGTGACTGGCACGACGACACCGTCAGACAGGTTAAGGTTATCGAGAACCAACATGCCGCCGCCCGGGAACGTCGAAACGGGATTTACGAACTCAAGCGCGACTTCGTATTCATCCACGCCTGAAAGGTCGCGACCGTTGACGAACAGGTTATCGATGGTGAGCTTACCACCGGGACCCCAGTTGTCGGCCAGACCGACGAAGGCGACGGTTACGTTGTAGGTCGGCTGGAAGAAGTCGAAGATGCCGTTCTGCTGACCCGGGTCGGCAAAGCCTTGAGTGGCCGTGTCGAGCGTACCGCCAACCGCTTGGAAGGTGCCATCTGCTGTAACGGTAAACTCGAGCGAATCCGTTTCGGCGTCTTCGATACGCAAGGTGTAGGTACCGTTGACGCCGCCATTGATCTCACCCTTGATATCGCCACGCAATTCGATCAGCGACAGATCGCCGGTTAGGTCGAGCGGTACCGATTCGAAGAACACGCCCGCGAACCAACCATTCGGTGGGTTGTTGGTGACGGTGAGTTCAATAGCTTGGCCACCACCGACGCCGCAAGTATCGCAGACGACCGCTTCGGCACCATCGATGATGGCGGCGCCAAAGCTGCCAAAGAACATGTTCTCGCCTTCGAGCCCGTCATCAAAGTCGCCGTCGTTACCACCGGTGGAAACACGACCGGGGGTGCCCGTGCCGTTTTCCATGTCTTGGTCAAAGTTACCAAACGCGGGGCCAGTGGCTGTATCGAGGGTACCACCGATCGACTGGAAGCTCGCACCGTCGGCGGTGCCGTCGAAGGCGAATTCGGCGATCTCGATCGACGCATTTACGGGGGTCAGGAACAGGTCGTCAATTTGCAAAATGCCGCCGGAGAACCAAGTGAACTGAGCGCCGTCTTCGAAGGCCAGCACCACGGTGTATGCAAGGCTATCCGGATCGGCGAGGTTGATGTCAAACACACCATTGGAGCCGGGTTCGAAAGACGCGCCGAATGTGGCAGTGTCGAGCGTACCGCCGATGGACTGCCAGACGCCCGGTGCGGCGGAGGCGTCACCGGTGAAGAATAAGCGATCGCCGTCCGGGTCTTCGATACGGAATTCATAAGCGCCAAGGAAGCCATTGCCGGCACCGACGCCAAATGGATCGCTCGGATCCTCCAAACCGCGTACGCAGGCCGTTAGTTCAACTTGCGAAAGGTCGGCAGAAGCCAAACGCTGGCCGGGCCAGGTTAATCCGGCGAACCAAGCACCGCTGGTTGAGACGGACTCGACACCAATTTGACCACCACGGGTGCTGGTCTGGCAACCACCGGGCGCAAGGCCGTCGACGGCGTTGGCGTAGATGCGCGGCGAGAAGCTGGTGATATCCACCAAGCCGGAAATTCCACCGAAGGCTTCCTCGCCGTCAATATCAGGCGACCAACCTAGGGTTGAACTGACGGTATTCGGCTGGAGCGCCATCACGGTGCTGGAATCCAGGAAGACGATTTCGGTGGTATCCACAACCGATTCAAAGTCTTCATCAAGGCCGACAAAGAAATTATCGAAGGCGCGAACGACCAAGCGATATTCACCGCCCAGCACGTCTCCAAACACATCAGCGGTGAGCGTGACTTCCGCAGGCAACAGAGAGGTTAGGGCTAGGTTTTGGAACAAGAGGCCGGCTTCAAGATTGCTACCAGCCGGATTGGCATTGGTCAGCGTGACGTTGTCGACGTTGATCGTTCCGCCGGTACCCCAACTACCATCATCACCGAAAGCTACGACGACGCGGAAGAAGGGCGAGAGAATGTTGAACGCTCCGGGTGTCGGAACGCCCATGCTGTCGGCTTCGGTACCAGTATCGAGCGGGCCACCGATGGTTTGGAAGGCACCGGTAGTGAGGGCGTCGAATTGAATGCGATCGCCATCGGCGTCTTCGATGCGAAGTTGAACATTGCCCAGCGTTTCGCCGGCCGCATTGGCCAGACCGCTAATGTCCGCCAGCAACTCAAAGTTATTCGGCTGAACCGGTTGCGGGCCAGACACCAGCGTCAGCGACAAATCGTCAACGAGGACAGCACCCGGACCGATGACGTCGCCACTGATGTTGACATAAATGACGCGGACTTCGATCTCTGCGGTGTTTGCCGGAGCGAGTAACTGGATGCCGGGACCATCGATCCATGTGTCTTCAAGAGGCGCGGGCACAGAGTTGCCGTTGATCTGCTGCGCTTCGAGTACGTCGAGGGTGGCACCGTTGGCATCGAAGTACTCGATGGCAAACAGCACGAAGTTGTCAGTACCGACGATCGAGTCGCCCGTGTTGGTGCGAACAAAACCATCGAATTCCCAGGTTTGTCCTGCGAGTGCGGGTAGGCGCTGCGTGATGCCGGCTCCCGCGAATTGCACGGATTCAAACAAGGCGAGACACTGCGCACCGTTGTTAGGGGTAACGTCTGTCGTGTTAACGCCAAAGCCGAACGATCCCCAACTTGACGGCACAGGGCCGACGGGGCTGTCTTCAAAGCCGCCGTTGGCCAACGCGGTTGCGCCAGGAAAGGAATCGACATCAAACTGAAGGCCGGCAAACCAACTTTCGCCCATGGGAACGGTTACATCGTTGACGTCGAGCGCGACTTGGCCACCGGGGTTGCCGCCCGCAAGCGAGGGCGTTACCGACATGTTGCCATTGAGCGTGGCACCAGCGGAGGTACCGCCGAAGGCGAATTCGTTTTCGATATTCGCATCCCAACCATCGATGAAATTGAAGGTACCGGGGCCGGCACCGCCGACGATGATCTCGGTAGTGCCGGTAGCAGCTACATTATCGAAATCTAAGTCAATGATATTGAATGAGTCGATCATGAAGTCGATCGCGCCCGCACCTGAGGCGGCGACGCCACCAGCCGGCAAGCCGAAGGCCTCGACCAAGCCGGTGAGGTTCCCGCTGGTTCCGGCGAATGCGGATTCGCCCATGATGCCGCTATCCCAGTCATTGACCTGGCTAAAGCCTGCGCCATTCAGAACCGTGGTGGGCGGATCACCCGCGACGGTATCGAAATTTTCCTGAATTCCTTGAGCACTGAGCTGAGCAGTGCAGATAGCGATGGCCAGCGCCATCAAGCACGACAGTTGTCGCCAATTCATCGATTACCCTCCTAAAGGCAAAGTCTGCTTCTCTTCGAAACCCCATTTTGAGATTTCAAAAGTCAATAACGAACATCTCGCAAGCAAATCCCACTGCGAGAGAATTAAGGTCTCATTTTTCGGTCAAAGCTCGCAAAAAAGCCGAGCACCCAAAACGTTGAATGCCCGGCAAGGCGAAGAATCAATTCTTAAGGTCGATACGGTGAAACGCGTACCGGCGGTGCATAGCGCAAAGGTAGTTCGTTCGAAGGATTGATTTCCGCCGGCTTGATCGAGCCGCCATGCATATCTGCAAAGAGCACGTTTAACAGACCCTGCGGATGGCGCGAGGTCGGCAATCGTGTTTCGAAGAACTGTTGCGAATCACCGAGGAAACCGCCGTTGGCTTGAGCGCTGGTCACCAAGTTGGCAAACCCGGAGATATCCTGGTTGAGATCATCGCGACCGGCTTCAAAAATGAGGCCGACATCGGCGGGCTGCACCACATCACTCAGCACGCCGCGCAGGCGGCGACCATCGGAAAAACAGGGGGAGACAGGCGGATAGATAAACTCACCGCGGCATCCGATGCCGGGGATGCCACCAACGCGGCGCCAGCAGGCAGGGTTGTTGTTGCTCTCGGCAACTTCGGCCCCGGTGATGTCTTCGTTAATCGCGTAGCTTAGGGCTCCCCAATAAGAAGCACTACCGCCGGCACCGCCCGAGTCTTGTGGATCACCAGTACCTAACAACCCGTTATTGCTACCGCCCTTGTTGCGCGGGTAGAACGAGGTGGCGAGCTTGATGGGGTCGGACGGGCAAACTAAAAACTCAAGTTCAGTTTTGGTCTTGAGCAGTGCACTCTTGCCCTGAGCGATGTCAAAGCTGCTGGCACGCACACCCCATTCCCAGTTAGCATTGAATTGAATATTACTTGCTTTTCCAAGCGCGACCGGCCACGAAATCAATTCGCCGACACTGTCGTAGTTGTAGATCGAGCGATTGGGGTCGGCGGCGCGGCGACCAATCTCGTCGGTAACGAGTTGCATGCGCCCGATATCATTCAACTGGTTTGTTGATGCTTGCGCTGCTCCGCGCATGTTCGCCAAACACTTCGTTTGCTTGCCTTTTTCCCGTGCCAGCGACAGCGCCGGCAACAAGACGGAAATTAACAACGCGATGATCGAGATGACCACCAGTAATTCCAGCAACGTGAATCCATTTCGCCGTCGATGCGAGAATCGCGTCGTCGTGTCAATCATTTCTTCGCCTTTCTTTTGGGATTCGGAGAGGTCTGGTCGTATTCTAGTCGTCCCGATGCAGTCAGCAGTTCGGAGTTTCGATTGCCGGAAATCCGAGATTTGCCGTTGCGACGGGCCTTGCCATTAAGGCGACCATTGGTTCGTTGAGGTTTCGAAACCGGACCTGTCGTGTCGTACACTTCGAAAAATGTAGGGATGGATTTATTCAGGACCCTTTGATGTCCGTCGGTCAGCATGCGCGTCAGCCACAAGGCGGCCTCTAGTCCCAGCATCGATGCCTTCTGGCACACGGCTGTCATGGTCGGCCAAACGCTGTAGCGGATATCGGTATCGTCAAAGCCGACAATGGAAATATCGTCGGGAACACGAATGCCGAGTTCGTGAGCGCGCTTGATCGCACCGATGCCGAGAAGCGGATCTGCAAAATAAAACGCAGTCGGCGGACTCTTTAAACCCATGGCCATATTCATAATGGCCGCGCCGCCAGCGATGGTAAACGGCTGTCGGAAGATAAGGCCTTCATCCACTTCGATATTGTTGCGTTCGAGTGCTTCGACGTAGCCGTAATATCGATCGAGGTGATCCAAGTCGCTGACATTGTGGACGCCGAAGGCAATGCGTTCGTGACCGAGCCCGATGAGATACTCAACTGCACGTATGCTGTCGGGTTTCGAATCGCAGTCAATTGAGCAGACGTTGGGTTCATCAAAACGTTCGCTAATAACAACGTGCGGAAATCCTTCGTCTGCGATGGTGTTACAGACCGAGCGGGTTTCCTTCATGGTTCGCAGGATGACCCCGCGCACGCCTTTGCGGATGAAGAACTGGGTATAGGTTTCGTTGGGTCGCTTGTCGCGATGAAGATTCAGGATGACGAGGTCAAACCCGCGTTCATCCAGACCCTTCGCCAAGCCTTCGATGACCGTCGCATCGTACGGGTGCGATAATGTCATTTCCTGGGTATAGGCGAGAGCGACGTGTGTGGTGACGCGGCGGCCGACGGACGGCGTGTAGCCCTTCTCATTGGCGACGGCCAGAACCTTGGTGCGTGTGTCGGGGTGTACGCTGCTGTCATTGTTCAAGACGCGCGAGACGGTGCTGATGGAAACGCCTGCTTCTCTTGCGATCTGTCGAACGGATGCCATGAGCCTACTTTCTGGTCGGGTCCTGAAACGGTTTATGAAACTGTTTCTGTTAAGGGACGAATATACACGCGTGGCCTAAGCGTTGCAAGATATTTGACAAAGAGAACGGCGGTGCTGAGGGGGTGCCTGTAAGGTTATATTTTTCAATGTGTTATCGCCCGGACGCTTCGGCCCGCCCGGGCGAGGGCGGCTGGTTGGTGCTTAGTCGTCAGCCGTGCTGACCGAAGATTTCCAAAAGTGCACAATGACGTATGCGATCCAAATCGTTGAAATCAGGTAGGACCCCATTAATCCATACTGCAAATAAACGTTGCCCGCGTTGAGGACGTCGTATTCCATCGTTTTATTCATCGCGACACCGATCGACACAAAGTAGAACAGCAGATAAATCAGCAAGAAGCACGCAAATGAGTGGCGTTCGACGAGTCGAAACTCCCCTTTAGATTCGAGCCATTTTTCCCATCCACCGTTGGGGTTCATTTGGGGTTCCAGCTCTTCGCGGATGTAGCGACCGGCGCGCATCATGGCGTTTTGCTCGGTTAAGAACATCACCATGACGACCACAACGAAGAACGGAAGCAAGGTAAGTAGCAACCCTCCGCCACCGAGCCCAAAGTACATCAGCAGCGGGCCACCAATGAGGCCGATGACGATCGTCCAAAAACCGCGCGCTTGGCGATTATCGATTTCGCGGCGCAGTGCCTGATACTGTTCCATCACATATTCCGGGGCGGACATGATTGATTCCTCCGATTGATTGGCGAAAAATCTCGAATTGCGTGTTCCCAAATTACGACTGCTGTTCGATTACTGCAAGCGTTTGGTATCGCGAAAGTTGCTGAAACAGTTTCAACGGTTGGAGCCTTACGCCCGGCGTTGCTAGACTTCTCTTCAACAAACTTCTCAGTAAATCGATAAACAACGAATTGAGGCGAAATATGAGTACCCTAAACACCTTTCGCATGGCTCATCGAGGCATTTTGGCGATTGTTCTGCTCGCCCTCAGCCTAGCGACCATCGATCCTGCTGCGGCGGCAGACAAAGATATCGACAAGCGTATTAATTCGCTGATCGAACAAATGACGCTGGAAGAGAAGCTCGGACAGTTGACCCAGCAGTGGGGCGGCGAATCGCAGGATATCAATCCCGGAGCGCAAAAGCGTCAGCTGGATGACTTACTGGGTGTGGCCCGCTCGGGCGCGGTCGGATCTTTTCTCGGGGCGTACGGGGCGGAATACACCAACAAGCTGCAACGTGCCGCGGTGGAAGAATCGCGGATGAAGATTCCCTTGATCATCGGTAACGATGTTATCCACGGTTTCCGCACCGTGTTCCCGGTGCCGTTGGCCGAAAGTGCGACATGGGATCCAGGTTTGGTAGAGATGGCGGCGCGGGTCGCGGCGACTGAAGCGCGGGCGGGCGGCACGCATTGGACGTTTGCGCCGATGATAGACGTTTGTCGCGATGCGCGTTGGGGTCGTATTGTCGAAACTGCCGGGGAAGACCCGTACTTCTCTGCCGTGATGGCGGCCGCGCGCGTGCGCGGTTTTCAAGGGAAAAGCTTAAAGGCGAACAATGCGGTGGCGGCGTGCGCAAAGCACTACGTCGCTTACGGCGCTGGCGAAGGTGGGCGCGATTACAACACGGTTGATATTTCCGATCAGACGTTGCGCGATATCCATCTGCCGCCTTTCGCCGCGGCAGTCGATGTCGGTGTCGCGTCTATCATGAGTGCCTTTAACGAAATCAACGGCACGCCGGCAACGGGCAATCAATACACGATCGACACGATCCTGCGCGGTGAACTAGGCTTTAACGGATTCATCGTCAGCGATTGGACCAGCATTACTGAGATGATCAACCACGGTTCGGCGCGCGATGCCGCCGACGCTGCGCAGCAGGCGATTCGCGCCGGCGTCGACATGGATATGTGCTCGTTCTCGTATCGCGATCATCTCGATGACATGGTCAAGGACGGTCGGCTTTCCAAAGATGTGGTGGACAAGGCGGTTCGCCGCGTGTTGCGCGCTAAGTTTGATTTGGGATTGTTCGAAAACCCCTATGCCGACCCGTCTTTGGAAGCCAAGGTAACGCTCACTGCCGAGCATCGCGCCGCCGCACGACGGGTGGCGGCCAAGTCGATGGTATTGCTGAAGAATGAAAATGCCTTGCTGCCACTTACGGATAGCGTCAAAACGATCGCGTTGGTAGGCCCGATGGTGGATAACAATCATGATCCGTTGGGCACGTGGTCGCTGAACGGCAAGGATGAAGATGTGGTCTCGGTATTGACGGGCATGAAACAGCGCGCCGAGGCCGCGGGCGTTAAGGTTTTGCATGCGCAAGGCTGCGAGTTTGCCAAGGAAAACGCCGAGTCGTTAAAGCAAGCGGTGGCAATTGCGAAACAGGCGGATGTGGTACTGGCTTTTGTGGGTGAGAATGAAATGACGACTGGCGAAGCGCACAGCAAAGCCGATATCAATCTACCCGCGCCGCAGTTGGCTCTCGTTAAGGCGCTGATGGCCGCAAACAAAAAGACGGCCGTCATTTTGATGACGGGGCGTCCGCTGACGATTCCGTATCTGGTTGACAACGTGCCGGCGATATTGTCCGCTTGGCATCCCGGTGTTGAATGCGGTAATGCAATGGCCGATGTGCTGTTCGGCGATGAAAACCCGGCGGCGCGGCTGCCCGTTACGTGGCCGCGACATGTCGGGCAAATTCCGATCTATTACAACCATAAGAAAACCGGTCGCCCGCCCAACGATACGCGCTACACGTCCAAATACATCGACCAACCTTGGACGCCGCAGTTCCCCTTCGGCTACGGATTAAGCTATACGAACTTTGCGTATTCGGATTTGGAAGTCGAACCATCTTCCGCGATGGCCGATGACACGTTTGCGGTATCGGTGCAGGTGGCCAATACCGGCACGCGCGATGGCGACGAAGTGGTTCAGCTTTACGTTCGCGATCTCGTCGGTTCTGTGACGCGCCCGGTGAAAGAGTTAAAGGCTTTCGAACGGGTGTTCATCAAAGCCGGAGCCACCAAGACCATCACGTTTGAAGTCTCCTGTAAACAGCTCGGTTTTCATAACGCAGCTTCGCAATACGTCGTTGAGCCCGGTGCCTTCAAGTTGTTTGTCGGCCCCAATGCGGCGGAAGGTTTGGAAGCCGATTTTGAGATTGGTAGTGGCGAATAAAAAAACGCCGCCGGGTTTTGTCACAAAGACGACCGGCGGCGCATCAAGTTTTTTTGGTATCGAAGCTTAGTTCAAAAGCAACGCGACAAAGCCGGCTAAGTCGGCAGCTGCGTCAACGGTACCGTTATCATCGATATCGGCGGCACAGGTTGAAACTGCAGAAGCGCTGCTCGGGTCGATCGCCGTCGCTGCAAAGGCCTGAATGTCGGCCCCATTCAGCAAGCCATCATCGTTAAGGTCGCCTTTGGTGCAGGTTACCGTAGCGGCGGTAAATTCAACCCAGTTCAGGTTGTAATCTCCAGCTGACCGATTGGCGAAACGCATGATTTGGGGGCCGGCTGTAAGGTCAACATTGGCAGTGACCGTGGTCCAGTCTTGCCAGCCACCGGTACCGGCAAACGATACGTCACCCGTGATGTCGACTCCGTCCATTTCAATACGGAAGGTGCCGCCATTGGACGCAGATGCCACGCGGGCAGCAACTTCATAGGTGCCTGCGGTCGCCACGTCCACTGAGTATTCGAGCCATTCGCCGTCACAAATCCAGCCAACGTTAAAACCGTTCTCGTTGCTTGTTTCGATATCGACCGATTCATTGGTACGGAAGTCACCGCCGTTGTTGGTCGTGTCACAGTCGAAATAGGCAATGCCGGGGCCGCCATTGTCGAAGTTTTCGGCTTCAACCAGACCGGGAATTGCATGCGGCGTATTCGAGTTGGGGAAGGGCGTTTGCAGTTCCGGTTCGGGCTCTGAGTCGTCTTGTTGATACCAGCGTACCCAATCCACTTGCATGGTCTGCGGAAAGATGCTGTCACCATTGGGGTTGCCGGGGAAGTTGCCACCGACGGCGACATTCAGCAACAAGTGAAACGGCACGTCGAATGGTGCATCCGGATCACCGGGGGCGGCATTCGAAAACCAGTTCATAGGGACGCGTGTGTAATAGGGAATGTCATCCACGTACCAGCGAAGATACTGCGGTGTCCATTCAAGCGTGTAAACGTGGAAGTCTTCGGAGTAATCGGTGCCGTCTTCGCGCTCACCGCCGGTGAACACGTTGCCGGGCCAGTTATCACCGTAGTGAATGGTTCCATATATGCGGTCAGCGAAATTGACCGACTCCATAATGTCCATCTCGCCGCTGGCGGCCCAACCGCCGTAAGGTGAGTTCGTCGGCAGCATCCAAAAGGCGGGCCAGATACCGGGCGTCGATGGCAGCTTGATGCGCGCTTCGATGCGACCGTAGAGGAACTCCACTTTGTTGAGCGTGCGCAACCGGGCAGAGGTGTAGTTTTGACCGCCGAAGTTTTCTTGTCGTGCCACGATATTGAGCATGCCGTTTGCGACGAAGACGTTGTCGGAACGTGATGTGTAGTATTGGAGTTCGTTATTGCCCCAACCGTTCAAGCCAAACTCGGCACCGGTTCCAATCATGAATTCCCAGTTGTTCGTATTCACGGTGGTGCCATCGAATTCATCGCTCCACACCAAGACTTCTGCTGCGCTCGCGAAAGCTGGCGCCATGATGAGGGTAAGTGTGCTTAGAAACGATCCAATTTTCAGTCGCATGGGACGGTGTCCTCCTGAATAGCTCTAATCTAATGAAGTTGAGCAATGAAATCAGCCCAAAAGGGGGCTGTTTCTGAAAGATTTTCTGAAACTGTTTCAGTGTTTCAATCAGGCAGGTCGATTCTTTCGACCGTGATGATGGATTTATAGGCGGCGAATCTCAAGTTGTTTTTCGCAGGAGGACGCCCATAAGCCAAGGAGCCAAGGCTATTTGTGGATTTGAGATGTCGGTAAAGCGGAAGGTTGAGGGTCGGATCTGCGGTTTCGAACGATTCCATATCCTCATCCAAACGACTAGAGCATTCCGAATTCGGGTGTAGCGGCTTTGAGAGATTGGTCGAGCATGCGAATCAAGTTCGGGGTCTTCGGGGTTGGGTGTCCAGCACAACCATAGCGCAACGCTTTGAGCGTTGAAGAGTTTTAGTTGCAGACAACCCAGGGTAGCTGCTATGCATCAACCCTGGTCTATTGGCGCAATGCCGTTGGCATTGGATTTCGCTCCTACGACCTCGTGGTGGACGCACTATCGATAAGTGTTTTCGCATCGCGCGTGATGGTTGTCTTCGGCAACCAAACAGAGCGGCGCGGCGCAGGTGACCTGCGCCCGCCGCTCCGAAATGGGTGGAGAAGTGTTGTTGACTATCCGGCGAGTAAAGCCGCGATAAAGCCGGCCATATCCGCACCGTTCACGAGACCGTCGTCGTTCATGTCGGCGTCGCACCGGTTGGCAACATTTACGAGCGTGTCGTCGATCAAGCGCTCGACGAACATCGGCACGTCGGTTGCATCGACGAGGTAGTCTTCGTTGAGGTCTCCCTTGAAGCAGTAGTCGACCGTCAACTCGAGCTGCGTGCCGAAGCCGCCTTGCATGTTGAACAAGTTGTTATACGGCGAGACGCGTATCAGATAGTCTTCGCCGGCAAACGCGTTAACGCTGATGGTCGACTTGCGATTCAGGTTTCCGCCGCCAAGGCCGCACTCGGGCGGAGCGCCGAACGTGTCGTCATTACATGCGATCTGCACACCGCCGTCGATCGGGCAACCATCGAAGACCGACAGCACGCTATCGAACTGCGTGCCGCCGTTACATGTGGTGATGGTAACGACCGTATCGAACGGCACGCTGATGCGATACCACTCGTCGATGTTGTTGCCGTTGTCGCCGTTGCCACAGGAATCGTCATCGCCGGTGGTGCCGAGGTTATCACCCAAGTCGCCAGTGTAGGTGCCGGCGTCGATCGCGATGGCATCGGGGCATTCTTCGCCGGGGCCGCAGCCTTGCAGCGGGTTTTCGCACTCATCGGGAATGAAGTTGCCGTTGCAGTCGTTCTCGGTTTCGCATTCATCGGGGATGAGGTTGAAGTTGCAATCGTTACTGAACGTTGCGGTCGAGCAACTGCCGCAGCCGAGCGATTCGACCTGAATTGCGCACAATTGATCCCATTCATTGTTGCAACAGAACGGGTCGGCGGCGCAAACACAATCCTGAATCGACTGCACGTTGCAACCGGGGCTGGAATCGGTGATACAACAATCACCGCCCGATGGAATGTCGCAACTATCAGGTACACCGTTACCGTTGCAATCGGTGTCGATGATCGACGCATCGATGCGGAAGACGTCGGCGACCGACGCGATTTCCTGCAGGTTGGATCCGTCGAAGTCGCAACGCAGCAGTTGATCGGTGTTGATGTTAGTGAAGTACACTTTGCTGTTAGCGATATCGAGTTCAAGTCCGGCGGCATTACTCCCGTCATAAATGGTCTCCAATCCGCTGCCGTCGAGATTCATGCGGCGCACTCGTCCCGGCGCGAACTCGGTGAAGTAGAGTTTACCGCCCATCGGATCGAGCTCGATCTCAAGTGGACCATTTAGACCTTCTGCGATGAGAACGATGACAGAAGTGTTGATAGGGGTGCGCCAAATCCGCCCAGTAGCTTGATCGGTGAAGTACATCGTATTGGTCGCTTCATCGAGTGCAATGCCGGAAATATTGTCGATAAGTGGGGGCAATCCGTTTACCACTTCAATAGTGGTTCCACCAAGGCTAGCGCGGTAAATCCTGCGACCACTGCCCGTACAGTAGAAGAAGTTGGTGCTGTTCGAAAGGAATTCAAAATCAAACGCGCGTCCCTCCGTGGAACCACTGATGATGGTCGACGTCCCGGAGCCATCGAGATTGACGCGTTTGATCTCATTGGTACTCAGATTCGAATATAGCATCTCCTGTGCAAAAGCGTTATAGCCCGAGGCGCGATAGATGCCGTTGGGAAGATCAATGGCGGGCCGCACCGTGTTGCCGAACTTATCTAGGAACAGAATCTGATCGGTATCATCGCTGAGGGCGTAGAACGTAATGTCGTTCAACTCGCAATCATCGAGAATCGTGTTGCCGTTGCAGTCGGCAGATGCCCCATCGATATCGAGCGACCAGGAGATAAGCGTGCCAAGTTCCTGCACCAACGGGTCCGAGACGGTTAGCGTCCATGCACCACCGGCGTTCATGCCGTTGAAGGCTGCCAGCGGTTGATTCGGCATCGCCGGACCGGCGTAGTTGTCGAGCCCATCGCTCGCTGGGCCATCGTAACAATCGATACTGACGGGCGCGGAATCATCGAGCACCAGCGGGTTGCTGGCAGTACCAAAGTTGTTCGCGCGGTATCCAAACGCACTGGCCGTGCAGCCGAAGCTGACGCCGCCGCTGTTGTTGATCAGCGTGACGACGGTGCCGTTATGTTCCAGCGTGGCGACGATATCACCATGCCATGTGTGGTTGATGTGCAATTTGACATTGAGATCGTTAATGGTGCCGTTGAAGGGTACATTAACCACCGACGTGATGCCGATGGGGTTGTCATCCGGAATCGCGATGTTTGGCGCTGCACCGTAGTTGAAGATGCCGCCGGCGATCTCGCATTCATCCAAAACGCCGTTGCTGTTGCAGTCGTCGGTGATGAGTTGGCAATCATCGGGTATGCCGTCGCCATTGCAGTCACCTGCGGCGAGTTCGCATTCATCCGGCACGCCATCACCATCGCAATCCGGCAAGCCCTCGCAAGTGTCCAGCAGACCGTTGTTATTGCAATCACCGGCGACGAGTTCGCAATCGTCGGGCACCTCGTTCATGTTGCAGTCTTCGAAGATCTGCGGTCGCCCCAGCGTTTGGAACGAGCGGTCGCTGCCATAGGGGCCGCCGAAGAACGTACCTTGGCCACCATCGTACGTCGATCCGAACGGACCCTGATTCCAGAAGAATCGGATAAAGCCGCTGTCATTGAGTTGGAATTCGAGCAGTTCACCCGGCGTAACCGCGACGGGCTCGTTAAACGTAAAGCGCGTTAGCGGTGCGACCGGCGCGGTGACCGTGCGGTTCACAGTTGCCAATACATCGGTGCCGCGTAACAAACGCAACGAGATGACCTCGCTGTTACCGGGTGAGGTGCTATCGCGTAGGCCGACTTCGATGGCCTCCAAGAGCTCGAAGGTGGGCGTAAAAGTTTGCCCCGCGTTATTACCTTGTTGGAAGTTGCCGAAGCTTTCGTCTCGCACATGCGATTGATCGATCTGCGGCTCGAATTCGCATTGATCGACGAGACCGTTGTTGTTGCAGTCGCTATCGACAAGGTTGCATTCGTCGGGGATGCCGTCTTCGTTGCAATCGTTAGCGGCCAATTGGCAATCGTCGGGGATACCGTCGTTGTTACAGTCCAGCGCCGCCGCATCGCAGTCGTCGGGAACGCCATTGGCGTTGCAGTCGTTGTCGATGAGTTCGCAGATATCGTAGGTGCCGTTCAGGTTGCAATCGACGAACGTCGGTTCGCAGTCGTCGAGTGTGCCGTCCGTATTGCAGTCTTGCGAGAAGGGGCGCAATTCAATCGTAGCGAAGCGCCAGTCGCCCGATGGGGTACCGGCGAAGATGCGGGTGCCACCGGGGTAGGTGTTGGCCGACGAGTATTCCCAAAAGAACACGAGCAACCCGAAGTCGCTCTCGACGGTGAACGACAGCAGTTCGCCCGGCGTCGTCACGATGGGCAAATCGAAGTAGAACGTGGTCAATCCCGTGATCGGGCGGAACACTTCCCGCGTCGCGCTGCCAATCATGGTTGCATCGCGGAACACCTTGACCGTGATGAAATCGTTTGGGAAATCAAAGCTGCCATCGGCCAGCCCGATTTGCAGGCCGTTCAGCACACTGGTGGCCGGCGTAAAGGTCTGCTCGCGCGGGGTTTGAATATTGGTCGCAGCCGTCGAGCCGATGTCGAGGTTGATCTGATCGAGCGTCGGCAACAGATCGCAATCGTCGATTACACCGTTGCTGTTACAGTCGTTGCCCGCTAGTTGGCATTCATCGGGTGTTCCGTCGTCGTTGCAGTCCGGATCGCAATCGTCGGGAATACCGTTACTGTTGCAATCGCCGGTCGCAATCTCGCATTCATCGAGCGTGCCATTGGCATTGCAATCGTTGCCGAATAACTGACACACATCGGGCGTGCCGTCGTTGTTGCAGTCGGCCAACGATTCGCAGGAATCGGGGATGCCGTTTTCGTTGCAGTCGATCGGCGGCAATATCAATCCGCGAATATCTGAAGTAAGTGGATTCGCGTTGACATAATCGGTCATTTGCACCGGTGGGTCGCTTGTTGCGGTCGACTTGCGAAATAGTGCGCTAAGCAAAACGAAGGGCGGACCATTCTCCGAAACGAATCGTTGAACGTAATATAAGTCGTCGTTCACCGCATCGAGTTCGATGTCGGATACGCTCTCATTCAGGAACGTTTGACGATTGGAACCATCGGCATTGGCAACGTAAATCGTATCGACCCCGCCAGCGCTCTCATAGAAATAGACCTTGTCGGTATCTTCATCGTATTCGAGGCCACCAAGGTTCGTGATACCGCTCCCTTCGAAAATGAGAATGTCATTGGTGCCGTCAAAGTTGACCCGTCTTATTTGGTCGGGAACGGTGCTAGAGCCGCTGTCATAACGATAGAAAATCCACTCGTTATCCGGCGAGATATCTACACTGAGCGCCCGCAGCGATGGCGCGAGAATACTCTCTTCTTCAAGCGTATCCAAATTGAGGGAGCGCACACCAACCGAACTGTTAATGTAGAAGCCCGTCATGAAGTAAATGGTGCGACGCAGCGAATCGACTTTGATTAGGCCCGACGCGGATTCTGCGGTCGGCACGACTTCGACATTCGTACCGTCAAAATCGGCTCGATTAATGCCAAGGTAATACCAGTAGACCTTGCCCGTCAGTTGATCGGTTGCCGCACCGAAGCCGCCTTCACCAAAGAACGGTGCCGTCGTGCCGTCCAGGTAATTGATTCCCAATACATTCGCATTTCTGAATACCACGCCCGGCGGATTCTCGCACTGATCGGGAATGGCGTTGTTATTGCAATCGCCAGCACCTCGAGTGATATCGAAGTCGTCGGGGCGGCCATTGAAATCGCAATCGGGCTCGCACTCGTCGAGTATGTCGTTGTTATTGAGGTCGGTGTTCCCGTCGAGTTGGCATACGTCGAGGATATAGTCGCCATTACAGTCTTTGCTCGGATCGGCGATGTCGCACGCATCCTGCACGCCGTTGTTGTTGCAATCGCGCGAACCTGGTAAGTGTGCAATGGCATAGAGCCCGAAATTTTGTGGCAGCACGAGGATGGGGGTGAGAAACGTTGCATCCGCCTCTATGCGATACAAAATGTCCGGGTCCTGTGTTCCGAAGAAGATGCGGTTGTTATCGCGATTCGCCGCGACGCCGGTCAGTTCGCTGCTCGGTGGCGGAGCGAACATCGGAGTGACATTGATGTCCTGCCCTGCGCCGACATCGGCACGCATCAGAAGCCCGCTGCCCGTATCGGCCCAAAACACCTGGCCATTTGTATAAGCAAGGCCGGATGCTAGCGATACGCCGGTAACGATGGTCTGACTCGTCGCAGGTTCCGTCGGACCGTCCAAGATGCGCGATATCGTGCCGCTACCGATGGCGAATGCGACGGCGCTGTCCTCATCGATCCGATCGACGGTGTACGGAAACGAAAGCCCGACACTGAATGAGGCGGGCGGAAAGATCGTGACGGTGTTTTGTCGCGTTACAAAAACCGAACCGGGCTTGCGCAAGGCGATATCGTTGGGTTCGTTGATACCGGTGCGCCAGTCGGTCTCCAGTCCGGTGCCGTTGAGGTTACAACGGTAGATGGCCCCTTCGTTTTCAATGGCCATGTAGAGCTTGTCTTCGTCAGGGTCGACGTCGATCCCCGAGATGAACTTGTCATTGGCAAGGTCGATCACTGGGAAAGATATTCCCAAAGCAATGTCGAATCGATATACAGTGCTGGTGTTGATGCTGGTGTAAAAGATGGCGCCGCTCTCATCGACCAGATCGGATAGGCCGTTACCGTCGCAATCCTGAGCGACGACTGGTGCGGTCCAGGCGGTGGCGGCAAAGGTTGTCAAAAGAAGGCTGCGAAATACTCGATTCAAATGATTCGGGCTTAACATGGGCACTCTCCCCAAAAATGAAATTAGCACCGACCCGGACAGACCCTTCCAATCGGATCACGCCATCGGCGGATATGGGGGGACACGTCGCTACCGGAAATTCCGAAAATGGCCCGGATTCCGATGCCGTAGGTCTGCTGGGCTGTGCGGTAACCCTTTATTTGAAAACAGTTTGTAGAAAATATTGCCGGTCGCGTATGATAGGGGGCGGAGAGAACGTAATAGGTGGCGTTGATGGTGGGTGAACAGGCAAACAACGACGTAACTCAGCTTCTGAGCGAGCTGTCGGCAGGCAATAGCGATGCCGCCGACCGTCTGTTGCCGCATGTTTATCAGGAATTGCGAGCGCTGGCCGGCAGTTTCTTTCAAGCGCAGAACAACGACCACACGCTGCAGCCGACGGCCCTTGTGCACGAGGCGTATCTCAAACTCGTTCGCAGCGATTCGAGCTGGAACAGCCGCAAACATTTCTACGACATTGCGGCGATGGCAATGCGCCAGTTACTCACCGACTATGCCCGCCGCAAGGGCCGACAAAAACGTGGCGGTGGGGCCGAACGCGTAACGTTGGCGGAGATTGACAGTTCGCAATCGGTTATTGATGTGGTCGCGCTAGACGATGCCATGCGTCGACTGGCGCTGCTCGATCAACGGCAGGCGCGCATCGTCGAGTTGCGATTTCTAGCCGGTTTGTCGGTCGAAGAAACCGCGGATGTCTTGGACCTGTCACCGCGCACGGTGAAGCGCGACTGGCGCGCCGCGCGCGCGTGGCTACAGGCGCAACTCAGCGGGGCCTAAGCCCATGAGCCCGGAGCGCTATCAACAAGTCTGCGATTTGTTTCATGCCGCCTGCGAGCTGCCCGTTGCGCAGCGCGCGGCCTTTCTGGATGCGCGCATCAACGGGGATGAAGACCTACGCGCGCAAGTTGAAACGATGTTGGCGCAAGACGATGGCGAAGACGACGCCGTCGGTGGGCTAGCGGTCGGCTTTGGTCGGCAGTTGGTGGGACATGTCGATGCGGGAGCGATGGCGGCAACACTGCCGGATACGATTGGGCCGTTCAAGATTATCAAAAAGTTGGGCGAGGGGGGTATGGGGGTTGTGTACGAAGCAACCCAGACCAATCCTCAACGACACGTTGCCCTGAAAGTGTTACGCGCGCGCTTCGCCTCCGGCCAAATGCTGCGCCGGTTTCAGCACGAGGTCGAAATTCAGGCGCGCCTCAACCATCCCGGCATTGGGCACGTTTACGAAGCGGGCATCGAATCCTACGCCCACGGTCAACAGCCTTACTTCTCGATGGAATTGGTCAGCGGTCGGTCGATCACGCGCTACGTGCGTGAAGAAAATTTGGACGTTAACGAACGCTTGGCGCTAATGATCGATGTTGCCGACGCGGTGCAGCACGCGCACGATCAGGGCGTCGTCCATCGCGATCTAAAACCCGGCAATATCGTCGTACAGGAAAACGGTAAACCGAAAGTACTCGACTTCGGTATCGCGCGCGTGACCGGTGGTGATACCTATTTCTCGACGATTCAGACGGCGGCGGGGCAATTGCTGGGCACCATTCCGTACATGAGCCCCGAACAGATTACGGGGCAAGGCGCGACGATCGATCATCGATCGGACATTTATTCACTTGGTGTTTTATTATATGAGATGCTGGCCGATCAGTTACCGTTCGATCTCGCGACGTGTTCGATTCCGCAAGCCGCGCTGATTATCAAAGAGGAAGATCCGCCGCGCCTAAGCAGTATTAACGTGGCTTATCGCGGTGAAATCGAGACCGTCGTGATGAAGGCGCTCGAGAAGCAACCCGAGCGTCGCTATCAATCGGCGAGTGATCTAGCGGCCGATTTGCGTCATATCTTGATGCACGAGCCGGTGAGTGTGCGACCGCCAAGCACGGTTTATCAGGTGCAGCGTTTTGCTCGGCGCAATAAGGCGTTGGTTGGCGGTGTGCTTGCGACGATGGTAGCGTTGGTGCTGGGTATCGTGGGCGTAGCGCGCTACGCCTATCGCGAGTATCAGCAGCGCAATCGCGCCGAACAGGCGCAAGCCATGGCGCAAGCCCAAACCTATCGTGTGAGCGTTGCGGCGGCGGCACATGCGTTGGGCGATCAGAACGTATTGGCAGCGCGGCGACTGCTTAAAGAGGCGCCGGAGGCATATCGCGGTTGGGAATGGCATTATCTTCAGGGAAAATTGGACGCGAGTTCGCGCCTGTTGACGTCGGACTTTTTATCAATTAATGACCTTACATTTCAGGATGACGGTGACACGCTGCTTGCGCGCTCGCGACAGTCATATATCCGATGGGATTTGCAGCGCGGCGAAATTGTTGACGAGATTCCGGGCACGATAGAGATACACGCAGCCGTCAGCCCGGACCTGAGACAATTCGCCTATTGCGCCGACGACGGTCGCATCACAGTGCGTGACATCGAATCACAAGAGTTGGTTAAGTTTGATGATGGGCCAGCAGATGTGCGACGGTTTGCGTTGAACGCGGCTGGCGACCTTCTCGCATGGTCGACCAAGTCGGGTGGGTTACAGATTCGCTCAATTACATCGAGGTCGGTGATTTACTCGATTGAGTCGGAACAAATTGAAACGTTGGCATGGTCACCGACGGGTAACTTGCTTGCCGCACGCAGTCAAACTGAATTTATTATCATCGACGTTGACGAGCCGGAGACGACGACGCGCATCGAGCGCCACCCGATCGTGCAGGCGAGCGTCATCGCATGGGACCCGCGCGGCACATCGGTTTACTTATCCGATACATACGATGACGAGCATGAGGGTGAAGTATTTCGTTACGACTTAGCGCGCGGGCAGATGCTACCACCCCTCGTCGGTCATACCGTGCGACCGGACTCGTTTAAGTTTTATCGAGACGGCGAGCTGTTGATTAGTTCATCCCGCGATGGTACGGCGCGGCTCTGGAATACCGAAACGGGTCAATTACTGCGGACGTTTGGCGTTGCGATAGGCTCGGCATTCTCGGCGATGCTCGGGGTTGACGATTCGGTATTAGCAGTGGGTGATTCTGCCGGGGCGGTGCAGTTGTTTGATATTAAAAGCGGGCGACTGATCTCGGCGCTGGTCGGGCACGAGTCGCCGGTGTTGTCGATTGCGTTCTCGCCCGATGAGCAGCAAATCGTGGCCGGGGCCGCCGATGGTGCGATTCGCTTCTGGTCGGTCGACGCGGCGTTGCAATCCGATGTCTTGCGCGGTCACGAGAGTTACGTTTATCCGGTCACCATCAGCCCTGATGATCGCCGCGTGGCTTCCGCCGCTTGGGACGGCACCGTGCGGGTTTGGAATATTGACAGCGGCGCAATCGAACGCGTAATCGATGGCCACGACATGCCGCCGTATTTTTTAGCCTTTAATGATGTAGGTAATAAACTGGTCTCGTATGGGCACTTGAGTAGAACCAAGAACGAGCTGATGGTCGACGATTTGGAAACAAACGCGCAGTATCGTTATACCGGAGAACGGCAACGACCGGGCATGGCACCGGCGTTTCATCGTGATGATAAACGCATATGGTTGCCGCGTGGGCCGAGCGCGACGATACGAATGTGGTCATATGAAACGGGCGAGATCAGCGAACTACCGTTTGCCGAACTGGCGAAGGTGCAATCACCACTGATCAATGCACGAGTCGGTCGCGCACTACTCATCGCGAACAACGATGCTCAAACCGCGTTCATCGTCGATCTTGCGACGGGCAACATTGTCCACGAACTGATCGACTATGCCATGTCGGTGCGTTGGAGTCCGGATGGATCGCAAGTGGTCGTGGTACATCGCAGTAATCGCGATGAATCTTCGGGCGATCGTATTTCGGTTTGGAATGCCGCCACGGGTGAATTTCGCGGACACCTGATGGCTCATGTAGGCGACGTGTTTGATGCGCGCTTCTCACCAGACGGCACGCGTATCTTCACGGCCGGTCGCGATGAGCAAATTCGCATCTGGGATGCCCAAACGCTGTCGCACCTGATCGCGCTAAGCGGCCATACCGAATACGTTTGGAGCCTTGCGTTTAATAGATCGGGCGATCTGCTCGTCAGCGGTTCGGGGGACCATACGGTGCGGTTGTGGCGCTGCAAGATGACGAATCGTAAGCCGGTCGACGATTTAGAATAGGGATGTGTTGACACGAGACAAATAGAATAAGGTGAGCGATTTAATTTCGACAAACAACCGGCGCTAGCCGATTGTTGCCTCAAATGACGTTGGACTCATTGAGAACCGTATTTTTTATCACAAGTAAACGGTCGCATCGTGCCGGAATGCGGCAAAGTGCAGAAGTGCCCACTACTGGGTCGTGAGAGGCGTGGGTGCGACTGTTGACGCCGTGCTTATTCGTTTGATCTCATCAAGGAGAAAATCAAAATCGTCAAAGGGCTCTCCACCGATGCGTGACCAATGCACGCGACCCTTGCGGTCGACTAGGAACGTCGAGTGCAACTCAATTTCCTCGAAGTCGTCATAGGAGCGGAATCGTCGCGCATTGCGGTGTACCGGATCGGATAGAATTCGATACGGCAACTCGCCCTTCTTCAGTGTTTCAGTGATCTGTTCGACGGTGTCGCCACTGATCGCCACAATATCGGTGTCAACGGCTTGGAAATCGGCGTGGCGCGTTGTTGCCTTTTGCAGTTGCTCCATGCAATGCGGTCACGCTTCGCCGAGTGCACAAGAAATAGCATTGCGAGTATCGGAATTCGATTTGACTTCGCATTCATAACGAGAAATCCAATTTGAATGTGGCTGATCGCGCGATTTACCGTGTTTGCTGGCATTCATCAGCGCAGCCACAACGGCAACTCCAATAGCGATTGCGCAGATGCGCAACGATGAGCAACACACCGCCCATCGGCGTTACCCACGGCCAAACGGCGGTCATTGCGGTGGCGTGATTTTGATACGCGGTCGCAGAGTCTTGGGAAGAATCCGCGCACCCGGTGCAACCCGTTGCAGAGCAGGTTGATGCATTGTCGGTATCTGTTGGGCTCAGTAATGGAGCGCTTGATTTGGCATCGACGGCTGCGACTTCCGTAGTACTGGTTGGGCAACAATCGTGTTCGCCCACAAAAGCCGCAACTGAGATTAGCGTTAATCCAGCGATTGCGACCATCAACGGGGTTAACTTGCGATGGCGTCGCCAACCGGGCACAAACGCTAAAAGCGCGAGTCCGAGACAAACCGCCACCATGACGCGATGGAATGTCGCGTCTGCCAAAAACTGCAAGCCCAACAGCGGCAGGGCGCCTATCACAAAGGGCATGGCGGCACAGTGGATCGCGCATAAAACTGATGCGGAAATCCCAAGCCAATCGCGCCACGACGATAGCCCCCCAGCGCGCGCGGCAGTCTCAACAATCGGTGGGGCGATGGCGTGGCTCGTGGCTGCCATCGGAGGAAAATTGGCCGATTTCGGTATTCCAACTGACATCCATGCTCTCCATGTCATGCAAGGGATCGAAAATCTCGGTCTAAACTTACATCGCCATTATAGCAATTGCGAATGCATTTGCAATTTATGGGCGCGTGTTTCCCGGGGGGATTTGACTGACCAACGAACAGGCTAGGCCGTCTTGATCAGCGGTTTATGAATCTTTCCACGTGACTTGGTAAAGCTTGTTGGCTTTGTCGTAGGGTTTTCCGTCCCATGCCAATCCGTAGGAGCGGGCCTGGGGTGAAAAGTGCGTGAAGAAGTCGACCAGCGTCGCGCCGTCGTCACCGGCTTCGACCTGATGGATGTTGTCGCGATTGCGGGTCAGCGTGGAGAACTCTCGCGGTCGCAATACGGCATCGGCGTTTTCGCGAATGAAGAAATCTTCGCCCTTGGCGGGTACGTCGCCCGCAGCGATATCCAGTTGTTTGCCATCGGGTTGGACGATGTCGAAGTTGCGGCAGCGGGTGGTGCCTTTGGTGGCGAGCAGCACACCGTTGTAATGGCGATGATCGTGCAGATGAATGACGGACTTGGGTGCCATCTCAATTTGCATCAGCACGATGGGCGGGTAATAGGCAAAGGTGTCCACCGACCAACCTTCAGGTGAGCGGGGCGTGCGCCATTTGGGCGGCGCGTCGACGCGGGCAAGCAATGCAGTCACTGCTTTGAGGTAGGCTTCTTCATCGGGCGCGGGCGCGGCGATCAGGGCGCGCGCCTGAGGCAAAACGCGCGCGACGAATTCATCGGCACTGGCGGCGCTGGCAACTTTATCTGACGTGCGTGCGCCATCGTCTGCGTGCCCCTCGTTATGGTTGGGGGATGCGCATCCCGATCCAGCGCCACCGAGAAGCGCCAACCCAGCGGCGGATAGACCGATTCGCAAAATCTTACGCCTGGTGACCACCACGCCCGGACTGATTTCTTCGCCGGCGTCATGATCGGCATGTGCGTGTCGCGCGAGTTCGTCAACAGACCAGAACTGCATGGTGGCGTCTCCTAAAGATCAAGCTATCCCCGAACGAATCCAGCGCTCAACTTCTCGCCGGAATGAGTGGCTTTGTCAAACAAAAGGACGCTTTTCAACGAAACAAGCTCGACAACCGGCACACATTAAGGAAATGGGGTAGCCCGGGCACCCAACGGTAGGTGCCCGGGCTGAACACTTCCCCCCAAGGCGAAGGGAGGGGGAAGTGGTAAGTGGGTTCTTGGGTTAAGCATGACCTGATGCTTCAGAGCCAAACTCAGAGACCATGCGTGTGATCATGAGTAAACATGATGCCAGTGCCGTTTCATCCAGCGACGAGGTGAGCATGGTACCAATCCCTACTTCAGTTACCGCGATGGCGGGCGGCTTGCCGACCGTAGTAGCGCTTTGCCTGTTTGGCCAAGCGTTGCCACTGCAGTTTCGCTTCGCGCGCGGCGAGCGTGGCGTCTTTAAACTCGTTGATCGTCTGTTGTCGATAGCCGATGCCGACTTGCTCGGCGACCCATGACTCGTATTCGCTGATGAACTCGAATAACTGCTCGCAAAGTGCGCCGGCCAATGTCATGTCGCCAGCCATCGTCGGTCGCGTGCGCGGCGGCAGGTCGTTGGGTGTCCAACACGTGTGAGTATCGAATTGCGGTTTGCAGAGTTTGGGCTCGAACTGAAATCGACCGAGGAATACGCCGTTGACATCGTTTGAAATAAGCGCCCCGAAACCCCACAACGTTAGTTCGTGTTTAGAACTCAACGCGATGCGGTAACGGCTGGCACCGTCGACGTCGACCGGCGGACGAATCCGTTCAAACCCGAAGGCGAGCAGCAAATTTCCTTCCGCGCGCCGCACATCGCATCCCCAGCACCAGCACTGTTGGTTCATCAGCTTGGCACCCGCTTTGGTGAACCGTGGCGAGGGGCGGTCCGCAGTGAGTTGTGCGGGTATATGAAATCGGTTGCGCTGCGGCATTACGGCTTTACCATTCCGTTAACTGTTTGCTGTTCGTCGACCGGCGGTGCGCTTGGAACTTCGAATTCTTCTTCTTCGTCATCGAAGATGGGGTTCCACACCGGAAACGGATCGGATAAGTGCTGCCAAGCTTCGGGGCCATCGGCCATGTCATCGTCGGTGAGAAGGCAAGCGTCGAGCGCTTGCGTGACGGCTGTTTGATCGAGTTCCTGGCCGATGAGTACCAGTTCCTGCCGCCGATCGCCCCAGGGGTCTTGCCAAATATTCTGCACCCACTCAAGTGTTTCCGGGTCGTCCGGCCATTGCTCGACAGGTAAGGCATCGAACCAATAGCCGGTGCATTCGATGGTGAGCGAGCAGCCCGCTTGCGACCAGCCGCCGCAGAATTCCATGCGCGGCGCAAGCCAGATAAAGCCCTTGGAGCGAATCAAACCTTTAACGCCTTGTTCGACGAAATCCCAGAGCCTTTGCGGATGAAACGGGCGCCGCGCGCGATAGACAAAGCTGCCGATGCCGTACTCCTCGGTTTCGGGCGTGTGTTCTCCGCGCAATTCGCGTGCCCAACCGGCAGAGGCGGCCGCCGTTTCGATGTCGAACAGCCCCGTATTGAGAATGTCTTGCGGCGCGACCTGGCTGCGCACGGTGCGAATGAGCTTCGCCTCCGGGTTGAGTTGATGAATAATCGCTTCAACACGGTCGACATCGCTGGGTGGGGCGGCGTCGGTTTTGTTTAGCAAGATCACGTTGGCGAATTCGATTTGATCGACGAGCAAGTCGACGATCATACGTTCATCATCTTCACTCGCGCCGATGCCACGTTGCACCAGATCGCGCTGTTCGTCATAGTCGCGCAGGAAATTTAGGCAATCGACCACAGTCACCATCGTGTCGAGGCGTGCGATTTGTTCCAAGCGGTCACCACCGGGCAGTTCGAAATGAAAGGTGGCGGCAACGGGCAGCGGTTCGCCGATGCCCGTCGATTCGATAAGCAGGTAATCGAAGCGCCCTTCATCGGCGAGTCGCGCGACCTCTTGCAGCAGGTCCTCGCGGAGCGTGCAACAAATGCAGCCGTTGGTCATTTCGACGAGCGTTTCTTCAGTACGGCTGAGCTCGGAACCGCCATCGCGCACCAGTTGGCTGTCGATGTTGATCTCGCTCATGTCATTGACGATCACGGCGACGCGCAGGCCGGCGCGATTGCTCAAGATGTGATTGAGTAGCGTAGTCTTGCCCGCTCCGAGAAAGCCGGAGAGGACGGTAACGGGTAAGCGCTCATTGTTTTCCAGCGGGTTCGTCATATCGGTTCCCTAAACATGGTGATGAACAGCAGCATGCCATGTGCAGCTCTCGCGTAGACCACACATGACATGCAAACGGCTGAGCGATATGCCCAGCCGCGTATCGGTGTTGTCTTGAAGATCAACGTTTGCGACGTAGCAGTGCCAAACCACCCATTGCTAGGAGCGCGAGTGAGGAAGGTTCCGGAACGGGCGATGAACCGAACCCGAAAAAGATTACGCCGGGATTGGTGCCGACGAGCGACCAAGTGCCGTCGGTCAGGTCGTAGCGCGCGACGCCGCCGAGGCGTTGTACGTCGATGCCGTCGTCGAAGAAGTTGACTGCACCGAAGAGCGCATCGAAGTTACCGTCGGAATTCTCATCGACACCGGTGAGCGAGGAGAAACCGAAATAGGCTCCGCCGCCGACGCTGCCGACGGCTCCGACCGCACCAACGACCGATGCGGCACCGGTATTCGGATCCAGCGCGATGAGTGATTCGGTGTCGAGATCGACGCCGTAGAGCGACGATCCGACAGCGCCGAGGCTGATAATGAATGGGGAGGCCGTACCGAGCGGATTGCCCGCAGCGGCGTCGATGGCGTCACCAATTTCGGTCGGGCTGGCACTAACGGGCGAGGCAGCGCCGGTGTTGATGTCTATTTCGAAAAGCTGCTGGGTGTCGAAGTTGCCGTCGAACGGAGTGAGGAATCCGCGATTATCCGGAAGGACTTCGAAACCCGTAGCGCTGAGACCGTTGTTGGCACCGATCGGGGTTTGGGTGGCCGTGAACGGGTCGATCTGTGAGAGCTGACCGCCGCTAAAGCCGAGCAAACGCTGGTCGGTGGTGCCTGCGAGCGCTGCCGGGAGGCCGGTGGTGACCGGTGAAACGGGCGTCGCGACGCCGGTAATGGGGTTGATCTCGTAGACGTAGTTTTCGCGGGTGTCGTCGTGACCGGGTTGGCCGGGAGGAATGGCCGGATCCCCGGGAATGAGTAATTGGCCGGACGCGTAGATCACCCCAGCATTGGCGGGGACCGCGAGAGCGGCTACTAGCCCTAAAATCGTCACGAAAAGTCGCATAGCAGTGTCCTCTCTTTATGGGTGTTTCTAGTTGCGAATGCATTTGCATTCGCGAAGATCGGGAGTCTAAGCAGACGCGAATGCATTTGCAATAAAATCTGCACGAGAATAAAATTGGGGGATAGGTCGGTGGGGGTATTCCACCGGTCACTGCTGAAAGGCCGACCTATGCAACGTCAGACAACACAACGAGTTGCAATCGAAAATGCGTTCACCGCCGCGGGCCGACCGCTGGGGCCGCAGGAGATTTTGGAGGCTGCGCGCGACGAGGTGCCGAGTCTCAATCTCGCCACGGTGTATCGCACGCTGAAACGCATGGTCGAAGATCGGATATTGCATCCGGTTGAGTTGCCCGGTGAATCGCCGCGCTACGAATTGCAGGAAGCGGCTGACAAGCACCATCATCATTTTCGGTGCCGAAAGTGCGATGCCGTCTTCGACCTGAAGGGCTGCGTCAACGGTCTCAGCAAACTTTTACCTGCCGGCTTTCAAATGAGCGGCCACGATATTGTCATTTATGGTGATTGCCGGGCGTGCAACGCATGACGCGAGTCTTGGGAACATTCGATTGGCTGCTACCGCGCATCAACAAGGGTGTGCTGGCTTTATTGCTTTGCACGATCGTCGTTGCAGTGGTGGGCTATGCGTTTCATCCGCGCGTGTTAATGCTGTTGCCACTCTTGCTGCTGCTGTTCGTGATCGGAATTGCAGGTCCGTGGTTAACGGTGCTGGGTTTGCGCAGCGAATTGCGCTTTGATAAGGACCGCGTTCACGAGCAAGAAGAAGTCGGCGCGACGTTGCGGTATTCTCAGAAACTACCGCTACCGCCTTGGGGCGTTATTGCCGAATTCGGGCTGGGTGATCCTCGTTGGTTGCCTGCATCGCTCCCATATCGTACGGAAGAGTTGAAGTTGAGCTTGGTACCGCCGCATCGTGGCGCGTATCCACTGGCCGTGCCGCGCTTTCGTTCCGGGTTTCCGTTCGGCTTGTGCTACGCGCGAAGGTCTATCTCGGTCGACCAAAAGTTGATCGTATGGCCACGCACCTTTCCGGTTGCCGCGCCGCCGGATTGGCTCAGCACCGATGCAGCGACAGGGCACATCGAAACGCGACGGGCCGGCACCGATGGGGAAACGTGCGGCGTGCGGGCCTATCGGCGTGGCGACCCGATGCGCTGGATTCACTGGACGCAGACAGCGCGGCACGGTCGCATGATGGTGCGTGAGTTTCAAGCGACGGGTACGCCCAAGACGCTCATCGTGCTCGACTGCGATCCGCAAAATCATGTGGGCGAGGGAACGGATAGTTCGTTTGAGTGGTCGATCCGAATCGTGGCGAGCCTTGCCAGCGGCTGGCTGGCGGCGGGGGCAGAGGTCGAACTGCGGGCGGGGGCGTTGCATATGCCGGCGACTGGCGGGCAGCGTCAGTCGCACGCCATTCTCGATGGGTTGGCGACGGTGGCATTATCGCATGACAGCAGCCATCGCGTGGTGATTGGGCACGATATTCCCGTGGTGTTTATCAGCACCGACATCGGTTGGGCAACGCTCGATCGGCAACAGGCACGGGCATGGCGCGGGTTTGCTTTGGTCAACACCGCGTTTGGTGGTGATCGCACGGTAGCAACGGCGGCGTTGGATCATGTGGTATCGCTGCATGGTCCGGCCAGCGTTCCGGCAAATTTGCTCGGACAGGGGCGGGGGCTCGCCGATGTTGCGTAACCCTTCCGTGAATTGGCTCGGCCGATTGTTATTGATCGGTACGGTTAGCGCCGGCGCTTTGGCGGCGCGGTTAGCCGTGACCGAACCGGACGTGCGCGTATTCTGGCCAGTGCTTTTTGTGTTGACCTATGCGCTGGTTGCGTTGGGGCTGGCGCTTCTCGACGACAAGTTTGGTTGGTTTTCAAAAAGCGATCATGGAAAACCACTTGGTTACTCCCTGCGCGGCAAGATGTTGGGTGCGGTGTTGTTCGTCGCGCCACTGGTGCCCTGTATGGCCGCATTGTTCGGACCGACGCAGATTGTTCCCATGGAACAAGCCGTTATTGCAACGCTGATCAATGTGGCGTTTTTTCTCGCTGCGTTCCCAGCGATTGCACGCAACGAACTCGCGGCGCTGGGTATTTCCTTTTTTCTTGCGCTGGCCGGCCTGATGTTGAACGCGCAGGCAACACATGTTTGGCTGATCGTTTTGCATGGCGGACTCATCGCGATTTGGCTCGCCTATCGTTACTGGTGCAATGTTTCGGCAGTATCAGCCAACGGCGCGAGGCCGGCGGCCCCGATTTGGGCCTATGGCTTTATTGTTCTGTTGATGACGGGTGCCTCTTTTGTGGTTTCGAAGACGGCTAGTGGCGTTGCGAAAAATTGGGGCGAATGGTTGCCATCATCGGGTGGTAGCCGACGCGCGAATTCGTCCGCATTGCTGGGGGCCGGAGATGGTGACTGGGCCGTGAGCGGCCCGAATGCACGCGGTACGGGTGCCGTCGATTCGGAGTATTTTCTCGAATCGGATTTGTCATCGATGTATGACGTGATGACCGACGCCTACGGTGAGCCGATCCCACCCGAGCAACTCTTTCGAGCAATTTTTGTGGATGAGGAGCGATTCCTCGACCGAGACGGTCGCAAGGCGCCGGACTTTGGTGAGGCCGGACGACAATTCTCGCTGTATCGTGAGACGCTACAAAATCGTCAGCAACAGGCGTCCGAAGACGCGAAGGCGCTGCTTTACGTGGAAGGTGGCGGCCCGCTTCATCTTTGCACCACGATTTATGACTCGTTCGACGGCATCTCTTGGCACGAACCGCCAGTGATCGACCACCGTTGTCATTTGGAGTCGCGCGATCCCGATCATTCCTGGCTATGGCTGACGGATCGACCGGCACTCGATTGTTTAGACGGCTGTCGATTACATACGTTGCGTTTTGGAACGCTGTCGACCGAGCGCGTACCGTTGCCCAGTTACTTGGAACGTTTTCGCTTAGGCAAGGCGGGCGGCGCGAATGCGCAACAATGGGCGATGGAAACGTTTGCGTGGGTGTACGACGGCGTCATTCGAGCGCGACACTGTTTGCCGTCGGGCGCTTTTTTTGAGGTGGCGTCACAGTCGATCGATGAATCGAAGTTGGCGCTGGCAAAGCCTGCGATCTTGTCGCGCGATACCAAGGATGACAATCTTGAGATACCGAAACACTTGGAGACGAGCGCGGCGAATTTAGCGCGTCAATTCGAAGATATGCCTGTAGGTTGGCCTCAAATACAGGGCCTCACGGCACATCTGCGGCAACACTATGCCCACGATCGCGATGCGAGTTTGCCTCCCACATGCGACGATCCGATTCACTATCTGTTGCACCAAGCACATGGAGGGCCGGACTATCAATTTGCGACGACGGCGGCGCTTGCGCTGCGTAGTCTCGGTTATCCAACGCGGGTGGTATCCGGTTTCTATGTTGACCCTAAGAAGTATGTGGCGGCCGCCGGCTATACGCCGGTCACCAAAGACGACGCGCACTTTTGGGTGGAAGTGAAATCGGCCGACGGCGGCTGGGTCAAATTCGATCCCACGCCCGGGTTTGACCTGCATCGTTATCGCCCGACACTGCTGGGCAGCGTTCTTGATTCGGTCGGGCAAGTGTGGGCTTTTGCCGCGGCCCGACCGGTGAGATCGTGCCTCTTGCTGATTGTCTTGGTTGCGTGTTGGTGGCGGCGCTGGTGGATCTTCGAGCGCTGTCTCACAGTGCGGTGTTTGCTCGCGCCGTTTCGTGATGATCAGGCGCGCCTTGCGATGACCTTGCGATTGCTCGACTTGCGCAGTCGGCTGGCGGGGGCCGCGCGCCAGCCGCACGTGACGCCGCGCGATTGGTATGGTGGCAGGCATGAAGCAATCGGCGACGCGTTTCTGACGCAATTATATGCCGCTTCCTATGGCGATAGGGCGCGCGTTACCCAAACACGCGAAGCAACTGTCACCGATCTTTGTCGAAATGTCGCACGGAATCTGTCGCGGCGGCACTTACAACGAACATCTGCAGATGAATAAGGAACAGCCCGCTCGACTAGAGCGCGTTGTAAGATTGACAAGACAACAATGAATGACCCCGCACATTTCCAAGCCGCCGTAGCTGAGCTACGAGATCGACTCAACAATATTCTTCATGGTAAGCGCGAGGTCGTGGAGCACGTATTGACCTGCTTGCTGGCGCGCGGTCACATCCTGCTTGAAGATCTACCGGGCCTCGGAAAAACGACGTTAGCGCGTGGGTTGACGGAGGCCGTGGGTGGACGCTTCGCACGTTTGCAATGCACGCCCGATTTACTGCCCAATGACATCACCGGTTTCAATTTGTTTAATCAAAAGTCGCGCGAATTCGAGTTTGTTCCCGGCCCCGTCTTTTCCGACGTACTCCTTGCCGACGAAATCAACCGTGCAACGCCGAGGGCGCAGAGTGCGTTGCTGGAAGCGATGGCCGAACGGCAAGTGACAGTGGATAACGAAAGGCACCATCTTTGTAATGAGTTTTTTGTGATCGCGACGCAGAATCCGATCGAGCATCATGGCACCTATCCGTTGCCGGAAGCACAGTTAGATCGCTTCGCGATGAAGCTTAGCATTGGCTACCCCGCAATTGAAAACGAGGTGCAGATGCTACAGGACGCGGTTGCTACGGATACGGATAGCGAGGACGCGTGCGCGCCGGTCTTGCAGTCCGGTGATCTTGCGCGGATGCAGGCGACAGTGGCCGGTTTAATGATCGTTCCGAAATTGCAAGAGTACTTGGTGCAGCTAGCGAACGTTACGCGCGATGATGCAGCGTTTTCTCACGGTCTTAGTCCGCGCGCTGTTTTGATGTGGCAGCGTTTGTCGCAGGCACGCGCCTTTCTGGATGGGCGTTCGTTTGTGACGCCCGATGATATTCAAGTCGTTGCGCCGCCGCTGTTCCATATTCACATATCCGGAGTGCAGCAGGGTTCCACTAGGACGGTTGAAGACGTGTTGGCGAAGGTGGCGGTTCCGACCGGCATTGAACGCGCTCGCCCGATTGCTGGAAAGGGAGCCTTATAATGTTGCTGATGTTGGCTCATGGCGACGGCGCGGTGTTTGGCCCGTTTTCGACCATAACGTTCGTGCTACGCTTCGCTCAAACGTTTTTTCTTATCCTTCCAACCTTGATTGCGGGCTTTTTGATTGCGGGAGCCTTGCGTACCACGCGTGGCCGCGCGTTTCTGTCCGTCTGTTTTGCGACACCGGTTGCCGGTTTGATTCGCGCGACGCTATTGGGGTTGATCGCACCGGTGGGAGCTCTGGGCGCGTTACCAATTGCTAGCGAAATGCTGAAGGCAAAAGTTCGACCGGGCCATGTGATGGCATTCCTCGTCGGATCGGCTTTGTTTATGCCATGGTCGTTTGGCCACTTGGCCGATAGCGTGGGCGTTGTCAACGCGTTGGTGATTATTATTGCGGCGATCATAACGGCGATGTTAGTCGGTGCGCTAACGGGGGTAGGCGCGCCAAGCAGCCAAGTAAAGAACCTTGACGACACCGAGCAAGGATCTTCTCAACTGATTTTTGTGCTGCGAGCCGCCGCGCGTCATGCTGCCAGATCGGTGTGGGTTTACGTATTCATGTCGCTAGCGGCATCTTCGGCGTTTGCCGCGATCTTAGAGGCGGCTTCGATTGAATCCCATCTTAATGAGTCAGCTCGAACCACGATGATAGAGTTGTCGGTCCCTTTGGCCTTGGCCAATATCGACAGCGATATCGCTGTAACCTTTGCGGGGGAATTTTGGCGTATCGGCTTGCTTTCCGGCGGCATGCTCGTAGCGATCATGATCGGCGCGGGCTGGTGCATTGGAACGCTGGCATGGAGTGTCCATCGGCTACGGCTGCGCGGCATCTTCGGAAATCTCGTTTGGCTGGCGTGTGTGCTTGGCCTCGCTGCGATTATGCACGGCGCGCTCTCACCGATTCGACCGGGCGAAGCGGATTCGCATGGCTTCGATATGTTGACCAAACCCGCGAATGTCGATCTGAAATACACATGGTCATTGGTTGGTGAGCGGACCCTGGAGCTAGCAAATTCGAACTTGCCAGCCTTGATCTCATTGGTTGGGTTGATGATTTTTGGGGCATTAGAAAGAGGAAGGTCGCGCGAGAAGATCACTGAACCAGAGAACGCCCAGCCGTATCCAGATGCATCATCCACGATTCAGAGAAAGTCACCTCGAGTGACGCTGTCAATCCTCACTATGCTGCTGTTGGTAATAAACACTTATAGCTTTTATCCGCACCCCGAGGAACTTGCCTCCCGCATGCGCTTGGAGAGTGGAAATCTAGCGGACGCTATCTCTGTAATGGCAAGTAGCGCAGAAGGTGATGAGCGTTTTGAGAGCGGACAAGCGCGCGCACTGAACGCCTTAGATCGAATCGACTCAGCAGGATCGCGCGTTCGCGTTGCCGGTACGATTCGTGGACTCAACGATGATATGCCCGACCATTCACTGTTAGACCTATCGCAACAGATTCGATCAAAGGTGTCTGTAAATGAGACGGATGGCCTACGAACCATAGCGCTGAAGCTTCATAGGACCATCAGTTCAGTGTACGAGTGAAAAAGAAGAAAGAAGTCAACAGACTCAACATGAACTCGGGGGCTGATTCGGTCGAATTTTTTGATCATTAAACGTCGGCTGTGGTATCGAATAAGACGTGGTAGCACTCAGTATCGACGGCAGATGCAGAAGGCGTCATCGATGCCAGTCCTGATGCCGAGTGACGCTTTTATTTCGAGTAGGTGCAGAATCAGTCGAAAAGGGGAGTAGTGGGCGATACTGGACTCGAAGCGGTGTGCCTAACGATGGCGATAGCAACGACTTAGCGCAATCGCCGAAATCCCGCGCTGCAAAATGCGCTGCAACAGCTGCAGGCCCACCTAGTTTCGATACCGACCTCGTCCAAGTAGTTAGAAGTTGGTCAAAGCTCTCTGGTGACGCTCGCAAGGCAATCTTGCGCATAGTAGATGGGCACTGCAGCTCTCAGATGCCCAACAGGAAAGATTGAAGGCAATTGATGCTGTCGCTAATCAAGCGCCTTAACAGTACCTAAGGTCCAGTTGACTAGGTGCGATGTGGATCAAGGCTGCAGACCTCACTGAGTATCTTGATCCGTAACAAACGGCAAAAGAAAGAGCCGCCGGCACCTTGCGGCACCGGCGGCTACTGTATTTGTTTCCTGATTACAATTGAGACGAGATCTAGTCAGAGCTAGCAGCCGCCAGCAAGAATCACGCTCACAAACGAAGAGACGTCTGCCAGTGAGACGCTGTTGTCGCCATTCGTATCGGCACATGCATTCGCCGCCGGGCCGGTGAGCTCGTCGATGAATGCCTGCACGTCGTTGCCATTGAGCAGGTTGTCACCGTTAACGTCGCCGGAGCAGGTTGCGCAGTTGCTGCACGCGATGCTAGCGAAACTACCGGGGTTACCGATATCGCCGTTCGTGCTGGTGACCGAGCCCTGTACGTCTGCGACGGACGACGCGAGCCAAGCGACCACGTCGTTGGTACCAATGGCTTCGGTACAAGCCCACGCACTCGTGCCTTGTGTGCGGAACGAACCGGGGAAGTCTTCATCACCGTAATCGAGGCGATCGGCTTCGGCTGCCGAGTTGTCAAACAGCACGATCGAATCGTTGCGCCCCAGACCGTTTCCATTGCCTGAGCCGTCCGCGTAAAGTTCACCGATCTTAACCATCGGATCGATGCTCCACGCGGCGCGGAAGAAGGCTTCGGTTTCTTCGGTGATGACGACCACTTCGCCGGGCTGAATCACACCTAAGGCGCTCAGGTCGTAACCCGACGCGTAGTTCGCGCTGCTATCGTTCAAACGCCAGCCGGTCAGATCCACGGCGACCGTATCGAGGTTAACCAACTCGGCAAACTCGCCATCTTCTGCCGAATACATGTACTCGGTGATGCGAACGTTGGCACCCGTTGGCTGTGGACAGCTTGTCATCGCACAGGTGGTTTCGTCACCTTGATAGATGCCACCCATCACTTCGCAGTCGGTCTGCGAAAGATCGTCGGTACACATGCCTGCCATACAGCAAGCACCCGTCAAAATCAGCGGGCAGGGGTCTTCTACAAAGGTGCCGGGGTTACCGACATCACCAGCGGTGCTGGCGTAAGAACCTTGCACATCGCCCACCATCGACAGCGACCAGAGGAACACATCGTTCGCGCCCAATGCTTCGGTGCAGGGCCAGCCGCTCGCGCCGTTGGTGCGAATCGAACCGGGGAAGTTCTGATCGCTATAGCTGAGCTGATCGACGATGTTGGCGTTCGGATCGTAAAGGTTGATCTGATCGCTACGCCCCAAATTATTTGTGTATGGCCCGACGACCAAGACCGACGGATCGAGCATCCATTCGGCGCGGAAGTCGGCAGTGCCGCCTTCGCACTCACACATGACGATCGATTGACCGGGGTTCACAACAACGTTCGGGAAGATAAAGACTTCGGCATCATTAAAGTTGGCGCTGCTGTCATCGTAGCGCCAGCCGCCCATGTTGACCGGCACCATACCGACATTGGTGTATTCGACGAACTCGGCATTGTCGCCATCGCCGGTGTATTGCCATTCGGTGATGCGGATCATCTGATCGGCCGGTTGCGGGCAGGTCACGTTCGCACAGAGCGCTTCGTCGCCTTGATAGGTGCCGCCACTCGCTTCGCAGATCGTCGCCGTGAGGCCATCGGTGCAGCTACCGTCGCTGAGGCAGCAAGCACCCGTTGGGTCGTCACCAACGCACGGGTCTTCGACGTATTCGCCGGGGCTGCCGATATCGCCGCCGGTCGAGGTGACGCTGTTATTCAGGTCGCCCACGCTCGATGCGATCCAGTTTTCGACATCGTCGTTACCAACGGCAATCAGACAGGGCCGCGCCGAGTTATCTTGCGCGCGGAAGGTACCGGGGAAGTTTTCATCACCATAGGTGAGCCGATCCACCAAGGTACCCGAGGCGTCGTATAAGTTGATCTGATCGTTGCGGCCCAGATTGCCGCCGCCAATGGTGCCGAGACCGGTGATGACTTTAACGGTCGGGGCGATCCCCCAAGCCGCGCGGAAGGTGGCGGCGTCGAGGGCTTCGGTGACGACTGCCGATTCGCCAACGGCCAGCGTGCCGGCCGCGCCGAAGTCTAGACCGGCGGCAAACGAATTCGATTCGTCATCCATGCGCCAGTTGCTGATATCCACCGGCATCGCGTCGAGGTTGGTGATTTCGAAGAACTCGCCATCGGTACCGCTGTACATGTATTCGGTAATCAGTACATTCGCGCCGCTGGGTTGCGGGCACATGACATTTGCACAAAGCGTACCATCACCCTGATAGATACCGCCGATCGCATCGCAGTAATCAGCCGTTACTTCGTCGCCTTCGTTACACGATCCTTGAACACAACAAGCACCGGTCGGCAGCAACGGTGACGAACAATCATCGATGACGAAGGTTCCGGGGTTGCCCGTGTCGCCATTGGTCGATACGTACGAGCTTTGTGGATCGGCACCTGCCTGACTCGAACGCCAGTTACCCGCGTCGTCGTTGCCGATGGCGATATCGCAAGGCCAGGCGCTGACGCCGTTGGTACGCGGCGAATTGGGGATTACGCGATCGTCGTAGGTCAAACGATCGACAAGAACGCCACCGTCGTCGTAGAGGTTGATCTGATCGCCGCGGCCGAGATTGCCACCGATCGGATCGCCCAAGCCGCCAATGACTTTGACGGAGGGAATGTCCCAATCGAGCTTGAATTGCGCGGCATCACCTTCCGTGAGAATGACCGACTCGCCCGGTGCGACCGTGCCGAAGGCCGATAGGTCAACTTCGCCGGAGATATCGTCGCTATCCGAGTAGCTAAAGCCCGTCATATCGACTGGCGTCATGCCGACGTTGGTGAACTCGACGAACTCATCACCATTGCCGGTGTACATGTATTCGGTGATGCGAATTTCAGCGTTAGACGCGACGCCGCAGACGGTGCATAGCGCCTGAAACGCCAGCAAGTCGTCGGTCGTCACGGTCTCAGCTTCCGCCATGTCCATCTCGGCCATCATCAAGACCTTTTGGAATTCCGGGCCTTGCTGGTCGTATTGGTCGTATGTGGACGTGGTGCCTTCCAGCATCGTTTCAGTGGTGTCGTTGAGGTTGCGACCGAGACGATCGAGGATGAGTCGTTCGTCAAGGTGATTGACGACACCATCCACGTTGAAGTCACCCGTAACAAAGCGAAACTGTGCGATGCCGGATGCGGGAAGATCATTGAAGGATCCCGGCGTCAGGACAAAGCCGGTGACGTCCAGATCGGCCATCGGGTAAACGCCATCGATCGCGCCCATACATCCGGGGTTACCGGCGTCGTCGGGTTCCGGATCGCACGTACCGTCAAAGGGTAACGCGCTCAGGTCGGTGGGAGCCTTGGTCTGAATCAGGCCGTCGCCATCGACGGTCGTGTTGTAGGTGTTGTAGTTGGGATCAATCGGAATCGAGCTGAGCATCTCGCCATAGATAAACGATTCGTCTGCGATATTGGTCGGCTCGATATCAAACGACCCACCGAAATCGCCCGCCGTGCGGTAACCGCGGCGCGGATTGACACAGTAGTAACGCAAGCGGCTGGCGGCATCGGGGTTGAAGCCGGGCGTGTCGTTGATTTCGTTGTCGCGGCTGCGGGTGTATTCGAGACCGCCGCCGTTCGACCAAGCCACATCGTCGACCATCTGATAGTGTTCAACCATCTGAGCCGGTTCTTGATTGCCGGGGGATTGAATGACATTGATTTCAAAGCCGAAGTCGACTTCACCATCGCTGTTCACATCGTGCCGCACATCTTTACGAAATGCGTAGCCGGGAGCGTACACGCTCATGCCGCCAACGATGCTGTGATTCTGACGGCGTCTCGCCAATACAAATGTCGGCGAACCATCGTTCTCCAGATTGCCGGCGGTGTCGTTGGACGGAATGTGGACCGTCGAGAAACCTGCTGAATTCGCCATCGGATCAATGGTGAGGTCGGTGAATCCGAAGGCATCGTTAAATAACACGAGGAAGCCGTTGGCGCCAAGCGTGAGTCCATCAAGGCTGTACGCTTCATCGATCTCTTGCGGCTGTTCGCCCGGGTCGATAACGCCATTACCGTTGGAGTCGATACCGCCGGACATCAAGCAGATCGCATAGCCAGTTAGGTCCATACCGGGGCGACCGTAAAGCTCGATGTATTCGTTGGTCGCGTCGCCGCCGCCCTCAGGATTTTGATGAATCTCATTGATGATGACCTGCGCTTGCGCTTGGCCGGTCGCAAAAAAAATGGCTGCCACCAAAATGATGGCATACCGATACCACATTGACTTCATACTGCTTCTCTCCCAATTTTGTAGAAACGGTGGTTCTTATCGATCGCTACCGTGCGATCGAAGCTCCTTTGGTGCACACCACGCGTGTGAACCGCTCGTGTGTTTTGTGTTCTTTGTTGACTATCGAAAAAAAACGCAGCTGTTTCGGGCTGCGTTACTCGTGTCTTACTCGTAAGCAAAGCGGCTAAATGAGCGGCGTCCAAGTCGCAAGGCGCCGTCAAACACCTCATTGCTGAGATCTTTCTGACCGGCAGGCATGGTGGTCGGGTCGACCCCGAATTCACCATCGCGATCGAAGTCCTTGAAAAAGCCGACATGCCCATCCGCGAAGACGATATTCGCGCGGATTTTGGCGTGATTCTTGAACGGAATGTAACTCGCACGACCGTGGGCCGGGCCGAAGTCAGCATAGCTTTGTGTGCTACATGTACCCGCAAAGGGCCCGTCGGTCATGGTTTTGACCGAGCGCTCGCCCAACACCAGATCGTCGGTATCGGTGCGGGCATCACCCAGTAGTGGAACACGGGAACTATCGACGTTTTTCAGTGAGCTTAGATTTAGCGCGCCGACCGTGTTGGCAAGGTTTTTCACATTACTGCCGGTCCCCGGAATCCACTCGGTGCGGCCCATATACCACGATTGGGCGTAGTTGGTGTTGTAGCCACGCAAAATTAGCTCACGCGCCTGATCTTCGTTGTAAGTATTGCCGCTGTTGCCGAGTTTCTGGTTGTAGCGCGCCGGGTTCGATGGACAGAGCGCCTCGCCGGGATTGGCAATTTGCAAATTCACCAGATCCGCTACCCAGCCGACCTGATCCACCGGTCCGTCGCGACCGTTTCCAACTTCCGGATCAAATGCACCGCTACATAAGTAGTCGTTATTGCTCTGCGCGTAACTAATAGCCCCGATGCCAAACTGGCTCAGGTTGGCCCGGCACTTGGTTTCCTGACCGTATTCGCGCGCTGCAGCTAAAGAGGGTAACAAGATTGAGATGAGCAGCGCGATAATTGCGATGACGACGAGCAGTTCTATTAGCGTAAAAGCAAGTCGAACGCGGTGCGTATGATTCATGTTTATTTCTTCGGCTCTTTGATCGTTCTATTAGGAAGCTCGACCGTGATGACGGTGTAACACACCACCACCCGAACCCGCGTTATTAAATCACCATGTATTCAATCGGGAATATGTGAATCTCGATCTTCATCATTATTTAACATAAAGAAGCTGAACCATATCTTCATCACTTCTTAATGTTTGTGATGTTGTGCGCATAAGGTGCCGCGTTAATCTCCGTCATTAGATTGAAGCCAGATGGATTGACTTGTTGTCAATCTGATCGATCTAGAAGATTCACAAAGTGCGAAGAGGAGAAAGAAGCAGATGAAGAAGATTGCGCTCGCCCTATCATGCGCCGCTGCCTTGGCGTTCACCACCCAAGTCGCCGTCGCAGCCCCTATGTTTGAAATCACTGAAGTCTTCACAGGTCTAAGCGGTGAAGACGGCACCCCCGACTGGATCGAAATCACCAACGTCGGCAACATGGCCGGACAAACCGGCGGCTTGATTTACGACGACAGCAGTCCCAATGTCGGAAATGCTGGCTTGATTACGGACTTCAACCTTGCGCCCGGTGCATCGGCCGTATTTCTTTTGGACAACGCCCCAGTTGATGATGTTACCTATTCAAATGACGAAGCTGGTGCGTTGGCTGAATTCGCCGCCATTTGGGGTGCGGGGATCACGGTAGGTTTCACTAATGGTGGCGGTGCCCTCGGCCAAGGTGCTGACGAAGCCAACATTGGTATCGACAACGCCGGCACCTTCGACATCATCGACACCGCCGCCTACGCCAGCGGTGGTGAGTTGACGACCAAGGATTACGTCTCGGGTTCGGAAATGGCCTCTGCCATCGGCGTTAACGGTGCATACGAATCCAACGAGTTCTTCAATGACAACCTCGGCGATCCCGACGATATGGTCAGTCTGATCGGTTCGCCCGGTCGCATCCCTGAGCCGGCAACACTGAGCCTATTGGGCCTCGGTGCCGTCGCTTTGCTACGCCGTCGCCGCTAGTGCGTACGTTTCATTCCGTAGGATAGGCGAACTTCTAAAGTCATTCCTAGACCGATTGCCCGCTGTGCTAAAAACAGCGGGTTTTTTTATTTGACGCTTCAATTAAGCGGCTTGGGTCGCTGATTTCCGCGTAAGAGAATTACGTTTTCGCAATTGCTTGATGAACCCGCCTTGACTACCTGACGGATATTGTGTGCTCAATCGACTAATTTCATGCAGATCATGGAGCAGAGGGATCATTCGGCACCTCGGGCTAGTTCGCCATCCTTAACATAGGCAATTAAGGCATCGTTGGAACTGACTATATCTACTCACCTCTCAACGCTAGCCTTCGCCAAGGACAAAGCCGACGTTAAACTCAATAAGGGCAATTGCAAGGTAGGTCGAGGCTAATATCTTGAACCAAGAGTGATTTACACATTGAATATCATAATTCAGATTACGGACATAATCGTACAATTGAGAAGGCGCGAATTGAAAAGGAATAGCATACTATGAGTTTGTTGAGGGTTGCTTCTCGAGTGTGTATTGCTCAACGACCCCACTAATCATTGAATGCTCAAATTAACGCATCAACAAACTTCTGGTTCTCAAAGGGAGACTGGCTATGCGATGTAGGCGGACAAAGTTGCTGATTCTTGTTTTACTGTTTACGGACTCAGCGAACGCGGTTGCGCTCGAGAATGGACGTGGTCCATTTCAGCGAATCGCCTCGTTCCCCGTCTTTTTGAATTCAGACATCAATGATGAAACCACTGCAGAGATTGTTGCTGCTACTGACGATGGTATGACATTAGTTTATTCGAATAGTACACAACGGAAAATTGGTTTTGTAGACATAACTGATCCGACCAACCCGACAGCGGCCGGTGTAGTAACACTTAGGGGCGAGCCGACATCGGTTGCTGTTAAGGGCAAATATGCGCTCACGTGTATCAATACCAGCGTTGATTTCATTGATACTGCCGGCGACCTTGTGATCATCGATATCGCTGCTCGCAAGGTCATTCGCACTATGGTCCTAGGTGGGCAACCGGACTCAATCGCTGTGAGTCCCTCAGGCAAATTCGCGGCGATCTGTATTGAGAACGAGCGTGACGAAGATCATGGCAAAGGAAATCCCCCACAGCTACCCGGTGGTTTTGTTGTGGTAGTCGACTGCGACGGCCCGCCTACGAATTGGTCAACGCGAAATGTCGATCTCACCGGCATTCCCGAATTGTTTCCAAACGACCCAGAACCTGAATACGTTGACATAAACGATAGAGACGTTGCTGTTATCACTTGTCAAGAGAACAATCACCTCGTATTGATCGATCTGGCGTCAGCGCAAGTCATTGACGATTACTCCGCGGGTACAGTCGATTTAAAGAACATCGATAACGTCGAAAATGACCTAATCGAGCAGACAGCTAATTTGATCCAAACGCGACGCGAACCCGATGCGGTCACTTGGATCACGGATGACACTTTCGTCACAGCCGATGAGGGTGATTTCGTTGGTGGCGGTCGTGGTTTCACGTTGTGGAAGTCTGGTGGTATAGCACTGTTCACTTCAAAGAACTCACTTGAGAATCATGCTGCAAGAATGGGGCACTACCCAGAAAGTCGTTCAGAGAAAAAGGGCTGCGAGCCGGAGGGTATTGAGTTTGGATGCTTCGGCGATCTGAATTTCTTGTTTGTCGGATCGGAACGCGCAAATCTCGTATTTGTCTATGAACTCCGCGGCAATGAAAATCCTCGTTTTCGCCAAGCTCTTCCGACCGGCGTAGAGCCCGAAGGACTGTTGGCAATTCCACAACGCGATCTCTTTGTCGTCGCCAATGAACATGATGCTCGCGATGACAAAATTCGGTCATCCATCATGATTTATGCCCGTACCAATGCCCCTACCTATCCAACAATCACTTCCTCAAATCTACTTGGTTCGCACCGGCCTATACCGTGGGGGTCACTCTCAGGGCTTGCGGCGGACGAATCTGGTGGCGAGACTCGAGTTTATACCATTTACGACGCTAGTTATAAGAAAAGTCGTGTATTTTGCTTGGACGTTCGACAATCACCCGCCGTGATCAACGCAGAGGTCGTCCTCGTTGACCAAGGCTGCGTATTGACTGATGTCTTGAGAGGGCTTAAGGCAGACCTCCCCGGCGCTGACAAGTTTGTCGTTTCTAAGCTCATCAATGATGATATGACGGTGAACCTTGATCCCGAAGGTATTGCGATTTGTGACAGAGGATATTTCTATGTGGCGTCTGAAGGTAATGGTAATCTGGTCAATGGACTCAGCAACAACAGCAAACACTCATTCGCGAGTCCAAATCTAGTTTTAAAAGCAACAGCTAGTGGTACGATTGTGGATGCGATTCTATTGCCACTTGAAGTCACGCGAAATCAATCTCGATTTGGCTTCGAGGGAGTCGCAATTTATAACAACGCAATTTACGTTGCGTTTCAGCGTGCTTGGAGGAATGCCGGTGATCCTGCCGGTGGAACTCGGATCGGTCGTTTCGATCTTTCGGCTCGATCATGGACGTTTGCGTATTATCCGCTCGACATACCCGCATCACCAGCAGGTGGATGGGTCGGCCTATCGGAACTGACCAGTCTTGGCGGGGGCAACTTTGCAGTAATTGAACGCGACAACCAAGGTGGCCCGGATGCTATCATCAAGCGACTGTACACGTTCTCAATCGAGAGTGTGACCTTCAGATCTGCAGGGGATGCGCCAGCCTACGACACTATATCTAAATCGCTGTTTACCGACTTGATTGCTGATGGTGCCTATGCCGGCACCGGCGGTCTGATCCCTGAGAAGCAGGAAGGCCTTGTGGTCTTAGGCGATAGAACCACGTTCATTGTCAATGACAACGATGGGGTAAACGACAACAACGGAGAAACGCAGTTGCTTCGATTAGAATACTGTGGTGATATACAAATTGAGGTTGACCATGGGCAAAGGCCGCTGAACTAATCGGAGCACCCGTGTTTTGAATTGCTTTTGTGCGACAGTGCAACGATGAACATCGAATCTCCTTTTTTTGAGAGAGTATCTTCCGGAGAATTCCACTCGCATTATATTGCTCATTAGCAGTCAGTGTCACGCCCATGTACGGCTAGGTCAAAACCCAAATCCAAACGTCGGAGAAATGATCTGCGTAGAGTGGATCGATCTCCAGATAACGTCTAATCAGGCGTTCAAATCTATCGCCTAGCTCTCGGTTGGATCGTCTTTATTCTCGAAATTGACTCAGGATGTCTTCAAGCGAAATTGCTGGGGCTGACGGTGCAGGCTTCGCGACATTTGTCCGTGATTTACCTTTGGCCATAGTGCTCAACTTTAACGGAGCAAACTACATTCGCAATTCAATAGCCTTTGAATTCCACTTTGTATCGACGCTATACAGGAGAGGTGACCGATTTGAAATGGAGTGCGTATAAGTAGGGGTTGACTACCAAAAAAGGAAGATGAGGTGAGCGCAATGGATTCAGAACTCCAAAACACTAAAGGTAACCACGACGAACTGGGACGCTTCAAGAAAGGGAATAGTGCCAGTAGAGGCAATCCGCATCATCGCCAAGTTGCAAAACTCCGATCGGCCATTCTAAATACGGTCACAGAAGATGATCTAGCCGAAGTCATTTCAGCGCTCTTGAGAAAAGCAAAATCTGGCGAAATTGCGGCCATAAAGCTGCTATTCGACCGCGTGTTGGGACGTGTCGGCGAGTCCGATGTCGCAGCGGCCATTGAACGAGCTGAAATCGAATTGGTAGAGCAGCAGATGGCTAGAAAGAGTGTTGAGCAAGAAGCGTCGCTTCATGAGCGGGAGCTAGACCAGAAGAAAGCCGAATTCAACCAACGAATGGACCTGCGCCGCAGCGTAACGTCCTAGCGGGCTTCTCGTTCTCTACCCGTCAACATCGGTGCATAACGGTCGCAAATCCGCCTCCTGCATCATTCGTCAGTTTGAATTGCATTGTGAAAATGTCTGTGATTTTCTGAAGGTGATCTGCCGCGCTTATACGTAGCGAAAGAGCAACGATACAATTAAGCTTTGGTAGACGCTTGATCCCCGTCGTACATCGCTCTGCGATGCTCGAGCCGTTCCGACGCATAGCGGGGTGATGGCCAATTCTGGAGCGATCAATGCCAAGTTTGCCCGAGTATATTGAAGCGTATAAACAAGCCGGCTACAAAATGTTATTTCGCGGCTTCGATAGTAGGCCCAACGAGGCTAGCAATGATTGTGTTAAGACTCGTTCAGGTGCTCCAAGACGCTCAGCATCGCGCGAGGCCGAGGACAAAGAGATAATGCGAAAATGGGCCATCTATAAAGCTGAAGGGCGAAGTAAATCAGAGCTCGCTTGCGATCTCAGTATCTCCGTGGCTCGAATTGAGCGTGCGAGGCATGCTGAACGGAAGGCTAAAGCCAGAGCGTCTTAGAAATTTGGGGCTGGGAAAAACTAGCCGTCAAGCCATATCTCTTCTTTCCCAATAAAAATCTTCATTGTTCATAGCCAAGGAACGCAATGTATCTTTGTTCTTGATCTGGGAATTATTCGCTGGGACACCTTCTGTCCCAATCGTGCCTTATCAATGTTACCCGACGCGAATGCTTCAGCGTTCGAAGATTTGGTGACTCTGTTTTGGAGATTCGGCACGATGGAAAAAAGACTTGGAACAGTGAAAGACGTGGCTGCTCGGCTGGGCGTATCTGATCGGGCAATTTGGAAGTGGAACGCGGTAGAGAAGCTGCCCGCGCCGATCCGGTTGGGGCGGTCGGTGCGCTGGGATTTGGACGATCTGGAGCGGTGGATCGATGCGAGCTGCCCCGCCCGTCGCGAATGGGAAGCGCGGAAGGCGGTGGCCGAATGAGCGGCTGGACACCGGTCACAAGGTCGAAGCCCTGCCCGGCCTGTGGCAAGCCCGATTGGTGCGCATGGTCATCGGATGGGGCGTTGAAGTGTGAGCGATCCGCCACTGCTCCTCCCGGTATGGTGCGGCTTTCGGTGAAGGATGGCGGCGGCGTGTTTCGGTATGCCGATAGTGATCGACACGCGCCCGCGAAACATCACCGACGGCCGATCAATTGCAACGACGCGAAGCCAAGAGCGGCCCCGATCAATTGGACATATGAAACGAAACAGCTCGCGCTGCAGTTCACCGAAGATCGACTCGATCAGCTGGCGACGACGCTTGGCGTGACGGTCGACGCGCTCAAGACCTTGGGTGTGGGCTGGGCGACGGCGGCTGATCTTCGACGATATGGCGCGAGCGGATCGGGCTGGAAGCAATCCCCGCCCGACGGCGCTTTCGCGTTTCACGAGAAAAACGGTGACGGTCGGATCGTGGGAGTTTCGCTGCGCACGGTTAATGGACGCAAGGGCTCACCATCCAAGAATCAAACCGGCGCGCGGCGTGGGCTGATTGTTCCAACTACATGGAAAGACCGGCGCGGCCCGGTGCTGATCGTGGAAGGGGCAAGCGACGTGGCGGCGTGCGAAGCGCTAAAGCTCCGCGCGGTCGGTCGGCCATCGAATACCGGCGGCGCGGATCATGTTGCCGAACTGCTGCAAGGAACCGGCGCGATCGTCATCGGTGAAAACGACGCAAAGCCCGACGGGAGCTGGCCGGGGCGCAAAGGTGCCAAGTCGGTGGCGACGCGCATTGCGACAAAATGGAACGAACCGGTGCCGTGGGCATTACCGCCCGATGGCGCGAAAGACCTGCGCGAGTATCTGGCCCGGCGGGTAGCGGAGGGACTCGATTTATCCGATCGTGGTGCATGCAAGCAAGCGGGCGCGGAGCTGCTGGCGGCGTTGCGGGCGAATGAACGGGAAGCAAAACCCGGCAAAGCCCCGCCACAATCGGAGCGGTTGGTACAGCTCGCTCTGGAGCATTACCGAATCGGGCGGACAGTGGATGACGAACCGTTCGCTGTGCGGCTTGATGGGCCGAATCTGGTGATTTCATTTCGCGGTGGTCGAGATGAGATGCGGGCGGAACTGGCACGGCGCTATCGCGATGCGCACGGATCGGTGCCGAATTCTGCGGCATTGACCGATGCGATCAACGCGCTAATCGGCGAATCACTCGATGCATCACCCGAGACCGTTCACCTGCGCATTGCTGATGATACCGGGCGCGTCATCATCGACATGGGTGGGCGTGATGGTCGCGCCATCGTTATCGAGCGCGGCAAGTGGGAAGTGGTGGACAGCTCGCCCGTTCTATTCCGGCGCACGGTGCTGACCGGCGAAATCTCCGAGCCGGAGCGCGGCGGCGACGTCGAAGCCCTGCGCGAGCTGTTGAACGTGGCCGATGAATCGTGGCCCCTGCTGCTCGGTTGGTTGGTGGCGGCGCTTATTCCCGAAATCGATCACCCGATTTTGATGTTGGGCGGCATGGCGGGTTCAGGTAAATCGACGGCGGGTGAATTCCTGATAAACATCATCGACCCGAGCCCCGCGCCGCGCCGGTCGCAACCGAATGATTTGGAACAATGGGCGACGGCGGCGGCGGGAAGCTGGGGCGTGCTTGTCGATAACGTATCCACGATTCGCCAGTGGTGGTCGGACGCGCTCTGCAAAGCGGTGACCGGCGACGGACACGTCCGGCGACAATTATATACCGACAGCTCGTTAGCGGTGTTGCGCTTTCGGCGCGTGATTGCGATCACCAGTATCGACGCGGGTGCATTACAAGGCGATCTAGGCTCGCGCCTGCTGTTGGTGGACTTGAACGTGATCGATGAAGCGCAGCGACGATCCGAATCGAAGTTGAAAGCGGAGTATTTGGCCCGGCGTCCGGCGATCCTAGGTGCGCTGCTAGACATTGTCGCGTGCGTATTACAAAAGCTCGAAACTGTGGATATACAAGCGACGGATCGGCTGGCGGACTTTTCGCGCGTGTTGGCGGCGATGGATATGGTCATCAGCACCAACGCGCTTGAGCTGTACGTCGGGCAACGCGGGCATATCGCGGATGCGGTGCTGGATGATGACCCGGTCGGAGCGGCGGTGCGCGACTTCATGGCGATGCGCGAGGTATGGCAAGGCACGGCGGGCGAGTTGCTTAGCGAAATCACCCCTGAGAATCCCCCGCGCGTATGGCCCAAGGCGGCGAACGCGCTTAGTCGAAGACTTAACCGCATTGGACCGGCCCTGTGTGCCGTGGGCGTGGATGTTTATCGGCCCGCACCATCGGATAAGACCCGCAAATTTGTGCTCCAAAATACCGCCCGAATCGCCCAAGTCGCCCGCGATGATGCATCGACCCGAACGGCGGCGACCGATGGCGAATCCCCTGCGGGCGATGATCGGGCGATGATGATGATTTACCGCCCGACGTATCGCCTACAAGCGATGCGCAGCGGTGCGCGGATGGTGTAGGTGGTTCAACAGCTCCGGGCGATACGGGCGATATGGGCGATGTTTCCGCGAAACAATCTGATGATGATGCGTTGCGCTAAGCGTGGGCAGGGCGGGCGATCAACGACATCAGCAGCTTGTTACAGAAATCGTTGATAGTTTGAATGGCGCTGCACGGAATTGAACAGTATACTACACCTGTCTAAATCAGGATCACCGAACGGAGCGGTAAGCATGGCAAGTCTATCAAAACATCGGAACGGGTTATTTCTCATCCAATTCACCGACCGCGATGGCAATCGGCGCACGGTGCGACTCCCCAAGATGGCGAAGCGCATGGCCGACGCGGTGAAGCTCAAAATCGAAAACCTAGTCGCAGCTTCGATCACCGGCCATTCGGTTGATGATGAAACGTCGCGTTGGGTGGCGGGGCTCGATGGCCCGATGTTGGAAAAGCTGTCGGCGGTCGGGCTCGTTCCTAAGTCGGAAGCGACGGCACTGGGCGAATTTATCGATGGGTATATCGCGGGCCGATCCGACGTAAAGGAAACGACGGCGACGGTGATGGGGCATACCCGGCGCAACCTGATCGATCATTTCGGCGCGGACAAGCCCGTTCGGTCGATCACCGAAGCCGACGCAGATGCATGGCGCGTGTTTCTTAAAACGCGCGAGAAGCTGGGCGACAATACCATCCGACGGCGGAGCGGGATTGCCAAGCAATACTTCCGCGCGGCGATGCGGGCGGGGCTGATTCGGTCGAATCCGTTCGATCATTTAACGTCGGCGGTTGTGTCGAATAAGACGCGGTATCACTTCGTATCGACGGCGGATGCCGAAAGCGTTATCGAAGCCTGCCCCGATGCCGAGTGGCGCTTGTTATTCGCGCTGGCCCGGTGGGGCGGACTTCGAACCCCGAGCGATTCGTTATCGCTGCGATGGGCGCATATCGATTGGGAACGCGAACGGATCACGGTCCCGAGCCCCAAGACGTCTAATCACGTCGGCGGCGACTCACGCCAGATTCCGATGTTTCCGGAGCTTCGGCCTCTATTGCAAGATGTTTTCGAGCTGGCCGAATCCGGCGCGGAATTTGTCATTACGAGGTATCGAAGCAAGGGCGTGAACCTGCGCACCCAGCTCGGGAAGATTATCCGACGGGCGGGGCTGACGCCGTGGCCGAAGCTGTGGCAAAATCTGCGATCTTCACGGGAGACGGAATTGGTCGAGACGTACCCGATTCACGTCGTTTGTGCTTGGATCGGCAACACCGAATCGGTTGCGGCGAAGCATTACCTACAGCTCCACGACGAACACTTCGACCGGGCGACGGGCGCGCTGCAAAATGCGCTGCAGACTGTGCAGGAATCCGGGCGCACCGATGCGAACGTCGAAGATATGGAATGTGAGAAAACCCCTGTAAATACAGGGCGAAACGATGATATTCGGGTAGGTGCAAAACCAGTCGAAAAGGGGAGTAGTGGGCGATACTGGACTCGAACCAGTGACCTCTTGGATGTCGAGGAACGCAACGAAATGTGCGTAAGTGTTTAGATAGCAAGTGGATGGATGTTGTTTGATTGGGGTGGACGGGGCCTAAACCCGCAGTAACTCACGGGGTGGCATCGCAACTCACGGGGTCGTTAGGGGTTGTGAATAGAAGTTTAGGCCCCCGAACATCGGGGGTTTGGTGCCCTAACAAATACACTAACAAGGCACAGTGAGTCGTTTGTTGTGACCTTGAATCACCGACAGACCCAATTCTGTAGTTTGTGCAGAATTAATTCGGATGATAGCCTGATATATTAACTACGTGCCAAAATTAGAGCGTTTGGACACCGCATGATGAATTGGTTTAAAAGAACAGGTGAGAAAGCACCCCCTTCTCCAAAGCCACAAAAGCTTGCAGAAGTTCAGATGCGTTTGACCGTATTTGTGCTACCTGTAATTTGCATATCACTTGGTGCAAGTGTTTCATTAGTAGATGTGATATGGGCGCATTGGAAAAGTGGAGGCTTGAATGAAAGGTCGACTGAATTGAAATTGAATTTAAAAGACGCCTTGTTGAGCGGTTCTGGTGGACCGGCTGTTTTAATTATCACAGGCTTCGCTGTGTTTTGGGTTGCGATTAGACACTGGCAGGCAACGGTAGTTTATCCCTCTAGTTCCAGCGACTCCCCCAATGACAATGATCCGCAGTTTATCCCCGTGAATGCTACTGAGAGCAGAAGTCGGCAAGAGGCGCTGTCTGCAACGACCGCGGATGATAACGAGACTGAAATGGGGGCGGAAGTCTGCCAAAATCCAGTTGCAACTAAGGCGAACTGATGGATCAGCAAGCGGCGGCCAATTCGGAAGAGCACCTTCTCCTTGTAACTGGCGGCAAGGAACAAGACGCGATCAATGAGCTCAGCGAAAAGTCGGGTGTTTACACATTTGAAGACCCAAAATCTTTTGAGGATGTCATCAAAGGGCTAAGATCAGGAGAGAGAAGGCGCTTCTCGCACAAGTATCTTGCTGTGCCAACTCCTAATTTTCGTCAAAGGTATGCAAACAAGATTGGCAGGTCTAAGAATATTGTTGTAAGAGTTTATTCTGGTCGAGACGGGCAGAGTATAGAGAAGAACAGTTTGCTTCGGTCGCAAATTAGGGCAATGCTGTCTGTTCCTAGTGTATTTCCCGCACTATTGAAGAATAGCGAAGCGCGACCCTACTTCGTGAAAGGGCGGTTTGGATTAATCATAACAGCCGATCAAGAGGAAGGCTCTCTTGATCAATTAATCAAAGACAAGCAGCCTAGTATGACCTTGGGTGAACTGTCCCTCTTCTTGGCTAAAGCAGTTGAGAATCTCAAGTCGCTTCATGATGCAGGAATAGTCCACATGAGATTTGGGTTATCCAATATATGTGAAAAGAAAAGATCTGCTCCTGAGTCGGATGATGCAAATAGCCTAGGTGAACCGTTGTTTACGGATGTTGGCGCCTATGTTGCCCCACATGATGGTCGCGTTGGTGGAGTTATTTCTTTAAGAAAACTAGTCGCCCCTGAGATTATGGATGCTGTCGATCCGAGTAGTGCAACTGACGTTTATTCGGTTGGCGTAACGCTTGCGGAGGCGATAGTACGTTTTTCCGTTCCAGACTGGAATTTCTCTCCTGACGAGCTGTTTAAAATCCGCTCAGCTGATTCGACTGTATCCGGTTTGTTGAATTTATCGCGGGATTGCACATCGATTGACGCGGCAATGCGACCGCCGGCTTTTGAGATTATCGCAAGATTGAAACGATCTGCGCATGATTTACGATTAGTTCATGATGTGGTTGATTCGATAGAAATTACGGCTAGGGTGACCCGATTGAACGTTGGTGCGTCTCCTGCTAGTCATCCCACAAAATCGGTCACCGACCTTAAGGCCGAATTAATCCAAGAGGCGGTGGTGCAAACTCGCCCTGTTCAGGGTGTTTTGGTTCTTTTTGCGATGTTTCTAGCAATGGCGGGCTACCTCCATGGAGGCTCCAGTCAGATTTTCGTTTTGGCGCCAATAATTTTGATTCTACTATTTGAGTTAGTTCCCCGTGTGGTATTAAAGAAGAAAGAGGCAAAGCCATAAGACGGCGATTGCAACTTGGGCAGTGACCTAAATACCAGATAGTGACTGGCTTAGATCTTGTCCTTTTTCATCATTTCCACTATTCGACCACCCAAATATGACCTGTTTCTGTCACTCCGCCCCGCGTATGGTTCTCAACTTGGCGTTCTGAAGGACACGGAGCGACCAAAGCACCGGTATCCTGCGGGTTTTTCATGCGCAACTCACCGATTTCGTATGCACATCTTTCGTACGAACGTGCGTATATGAAAAAGAGATGGCGAAGAAAAAGGCGTCAAAGAAGGGACGACGTGCGTCAACATCGCAGAAACTCACAACTATACAACGTGAATCGAAGCGAAGGCGCGAGCAGATTCTTGTCATCTTATCGAAAAAGCCGCAGTTGCAATCGGCGTGTGATGCGGTCGGGATCAATCGAACGACGCTAGCAAAATGGCGACAGCAAGACCCCGAATACAACGAGAAGGTCATTGAGGCTCAGGAGCGTGCTTTCGACATACTCGAAGCCGAGGCTATGAGGCGAGCGGTCGAGGGTTACGACGAGACCACGGTCGATTGCGTGAAGGGCGAGAACGGCGAGACCCGTGAGATCAAGAAGGTGGTGCGGAAATACTCCGACTCCCTACTCCAAACGCTACTCAAAGCCAAGCGCCCGCGCGAGTACCAGCGAACGAACATGAACATCACGACCTACCAGCAGAACAATTTCATCAACGGCGACGGTGAGCCGCATAGTCGGTTAGCACCGGTGAGGCAGAAAACGTTGAGCAGGTTGCATGCGATCGCGAGTGGGGAGGAGCGGTAGGGGTGATGCACTGGCTAGAAATCGTCGGGCTGGTTTTGCTGGGTCCGTTTCTGATCGTATCTGCGGCAGTTGCTGTTGTGTGCGCGGGCATGATTGTTGTTTCGCCATTCCATGCGGCGTATCGAGACGGAGGCAAGTGGGGGCTGTTGTGTTTCTCGCTGACGCTTGCTGGATTGCTGTGCGTGTTTTTTGGGAGTATGCGGTGATCTCCCCCGACCAACCATCCCAAGTGACCGACGCCCACATCGCCCGTGAGAACTATGAACACCGCGCCGCGATGATGGAGTACGAAGGCGGGCTGTCGCGCGAGGAAGCGGAGAAGCGAGCGCGGGAGGAGACGGGGTATCAGGGATGATGTTTTTTGGTGATCCTTCTAAATTCGAAACGGCTGGCGACATGGTGCGGTGGATGATGGGGAATCTATCAATCGCACTTGTTCTGCTAATGTTGCTATTGGTCGGTATGTCCTACTTTCCAAAAATCATTGGATTTACCGGCAATTGCGTACTTTATTCGCTGGTGAAGGGACATCATTTTTTGTGCTGGATACTGCGCAAGCCAGCTAAGCGGATGCGGAATCAAGGATGAGCAAAGCCAAATGGACAGATTGAGCGGCGAAGGCGGCGTCAGATTCATTGTTGCGGTCGCACGTGCACGAGTTGCACGACCGCATGGACTTTCTCGACTTACTTGCAGTCGGTTCTGAGTCTGAGCGGAGGCGATTTGTTGAATTGTTGGCCGAGAAGCACCTTGATGAACAACTGAAGCGGATGAAGCTGCAATGACGCAAGACCAATTCAGCCAAGTAGCCAAAGAGATAGGTATCACGCCCGATGAACTACACCGGTGGCAGGCCTTCTGCGCCGAACACCGTCCTGATGTCTCAATTGAATCAGCTATCAAGGAGTCGATCGCTAACTTCCGCAGCAAATACCCGGATGACTCTAACTTGGAACCGGCGTATCTGAGGGCGTCACAACTGCTCCGATCATCTTCAAATAACCCCCACCAAACTTAAATCCTCACGCCCGCGATTGAAATGGTCGCCCCCGCCGCCCCAATCCCCGTCACCGTCGAGCGCGTAGGCGACCTGTCCCCTGATCAACTGCCGCGCGGCGTCCTCACTGCCGATCAGCACATCGATCTATTCGACCGAATATTCCTGTGGTTGATATGGATCGAAGAAGGCAGCTGCATCATATCCAACCGCGACACGGGCATGATCGAGCCCATGCAGTTGCGCGAACTTCAACGCAGTGTGATAAAGGAAATGCTGCGACAGGCCGCCACCTGTCCGCGCTGCCTCAAAACATGCTACGGCTATCAGAAGTGGGAGTGCCCTCGCTGCAGCAAGCCGAGCAAACCCGTGTATCGCGGCGTGCCGGTGCGCATCCTGGTACCCAAGGCCCGCAAGATGGGCATATCGACGCTGATCCAATCGTTCGGCGTGTTTTGTGTCGAGCACTATTCGAACGTCAACGCGTTGACCGTGGCCCACACGGACGAGGATACCGGGCACATCTTCGACATCGCGTTGCGTATCCACCAGCAGGGGCAAGAAAACCCCGGCAAGCGACCATCGTTCATCGGTGAGCCGCACGGATCGGCGTATCGCTGCCGTACCGCACGCGGCCTGCACATCGGGTCTGGTGGCACGGTCAGCATTCTGCACCTATCGGAAGTCGCCAAGTGGACGGGCAAGCGTGGGCAGGGCGAGATCGACAAGGAAACGCTCACATCAGTTATCAACTCAGTGCCGTTCGCGCCACACACGGTCATATTCCTTGAATCAACGGGGATGGGGCCGAGCGGCGAATTTTATCGTCGCTGCAAGAAGGTGTACGAGGCCGACAACCTGAACGATCGGGCCATCAAATACGACGATGACGAGGAACGCGAAGAGTTGGGCTTCCGCCTGCTCTTCTTCCCGTGGTGGCAGGACGAGGACTACGCACGGCCGCCGCCCGAGTTTTGGCAGCCGTCCGCGGGTGATCTTGAGATACGGTCGCAGGTCGAGAAGGAATGCGGCGTCATCCTGACCAACGATCAGCTCTATTGGCGTCGATGGAAGATGACCACCGACGACCAGGCGGAAGAAGGTTCGACCGACGAGCTCACATTTACCCGTGAGTTTCCTAATACGTTCTGGGATTGCTTTCTGGGCATGGAGGGCCGGGTTTATCCCCGCTTCACTACCACGCAGCGGCATTGCCGCAAGCTGGATATGCGCCCGTGGTACGACGCGATGAACGATCCGCGTTACGACGACAACGAAATCGGCCTGATGCGCACGATGGACGTCGGTTTCGCGGGCTCGCATATGTGGGTGATCCTGTGGATTGCGTACAACCAGAAAGAACCGCCTGAACTAGTCATCAACCCCGACGACAAGGGCTGCCGCAGGCTGATTGATGAGCTATTGCTGTACGCGAACGACGACAAGACGGGCAAGCCCAAGAAGGAAAACGACCACGGCCCTGACGCGTTGCGGATCGGTGTCGCTTCCCGCCGGCTGCGCGGGCTCGTGTACGTGTACCGGGCACTCTATTACGAGCGCGCGTTCGAAATCGCCAACGCGCAACAGCAGGTGGCACGGGACATCCACGAGGCCAGCGGCTGGGAAATCCCGCACAACGCGGACGCCAACGATCTATCGCTGTTTCAACCGGGCACCATCGGTGAGTATTACGTCGACAACATCTGCGACCGATCGGCGCGGGGGACCATCAACCTGTTTAGAGGCTGGTCGTTGCCGTTCCGAGGCCATCCATTGCCCGAGAAACATCTTCAAGTGAAGTCTGAGATCGAGTGGGGCGTGCAACAGGTCAACGCGCTGATCGATTCCGACGCGTGGATACAGAAACCCGAAGAAGATCAGCACGCGAAGTTGGTGAAAGAAGCCATCGACCGCATCCAAGGTCACACCCCGATGGGGCGACCGATGCCGTTGACCGATGCCCACAAGGCGGCACTCGATGAAGAGGCGCGGCGTAATCCGGCGTTCAATTGGGACCCGAAGGTCAAGCCATTTGCGAACCCGAAGCGGGGGCGTCGGGGTCGGCGGCGTTGACCGCCCGCACAGCATCGGGCGGCATGGTGAGATCGATCCGCACCTTGCCCGAGTAAGGGTTGCTCAGATCCACCGGGCACAGGAACGGTCGATGTCGGCGGAGCAGGCTGAGCGCCTTCCATACTTCGTGACCGCATACCGCGATCAATCCCGACGCGTTGATGTCCAGAATCTGAACGACCATACGCGGCATAGCCAAGCGGCGTTTGTAGGCGTCGGAGTAAGCGATCATCACTCATCCGTGATACGAAAATTCGGCGTCTCAATCTTCGGGCCCGATGACGGAGTGCCACCACCGAGTTTCGCCTGCTGCATCACCTGCATCTGCGCTCGCGCGACGTCGGCAGCCTTGTTCACTGCGTCCTGTCGCTCGATGGCGCGGGCCTCGCGGATCATCTGATCGATGAACACGTTGCCGCTCATCGGCACCTTGAGGCGCAGGGCGATTTCAATGCGTAGATCGTCGCGAACCTGCACGCGCACGGGGATGTACAGCATGGATAGCCGCTCGCGCAGTTCCATCGGCATGCGGAGGAGGTAGTCGAGGAGGCGGGCACCATGCGCGTCGTGCTCGGGTCCGGGGGCTTCATTGCCGGCAGGCTGTACTAATGGGCTTAACCCTTTAAGCAAAAGCAGGTGAGGGTCTTCGAGGCTACCACTATCTAATGCGTTCTTGAGATTGCCCCAGTTTCCACCATTGCGGACATAATAATCCGCGAAGTCGTCGATCATTTCTTGCGTGAGTTGTTTGATTTCGGATTTGCTCATTTTGGAACTTCCCTGTTCTGGTTAACCACCGCGTCAATCGCGTTGATGGCAGGCGTCAACTTATGAACCGTGTTGGTTGCGGTGCGCAACGACTCTTGGCATTCGCGCAGCCTAGGCAATAGATCAGCAACTCGCCGCTTGTCTTTGATGGCTTGCTCGAAGGCGTCGGGATGGTTTGCAGCCGCGTGTTTCTCGTTCCATGCGTCGCACATCTCCTGAAGGATTTCGAAGTCGCCGCCCGTGTGAATGCTTTCACCCGCAAACACGGTGGCGTATTTGCCATTAATAAGCAGGGCGCGGACACCTCGTTCTGCGCATGGTGAATACCCCTCATCCATGACTTCAAGCCTTACGACCCACTTGTAGTCGCTCTTGCTGCCGATGCCGTGTTTTTCAATGCGGGATAGGTTTGATTGTTCATCGCTCATTTTGTTGGTTCCTTCATCTCATGCTCACCACACCAGTTATCCTTATGTACGGTCGGCCAGATGGCGGTGCTTAGGTTTAGGAAGTCGTTGGCGGCCAGTGACGGTGCACGCCGTTTGCACAAACCGATAGCCGTCTGTTCGGGCATGTGGTTCTCGTGAAAGCGGCAGGTTGCGCAGGTTTGATTGTTTGCCACAGGTGGCGTGACGAGCTTTCCTGATCCGTCGCCGTACATCTTTGCATCCCAGAATTGATTGACTTCTTTGCGGGCGGTTGATTTATCGCTCATGGTTCAGCCCATTCCTTTCGCCGTGCATCCAACTTCCGCGACCATCGCTTTCGATGAACCGGCCCGAAGATGCGATAAAGCAATCGATACCGTAGCCAGTTATTTGTGTCCGCCGACAGGTGGTGACTTCCGTTGTGTGCAACGCACCAGTCATGCAGGCTTGATTGCGGCGCGACGACGTAAACGATCTCTGTCGCCCACTTCATTGAGTAGATGACCACCCAGTGATAGGCGTACCAGTAAACGCGCCTAATCCAACTTCCCATCCCACCACTCCCTTTCGAGTTTGGATTGCCACGGGTTGGATTCAATGGTGAACACTTCGCCCGGCGTGCGGTCGGGTTTGTCGGTGAGGATGCGCCACCAACAGCGGATGCGACGAAATAGGCGGCGATTGCGACGGTGGGCGCGTAGTCGTTTGGTTCGCTTAGTGGCGGCGGCTTCTTGTCGCGCGAGTCTCTTCTCTCGCTGCTCTGGTGTTTCCTCCAATAGATCGAGTACAGGGGTTTGAGTGTCGAGATGATTACAATGCTTGTCCAAACCCGCGAACGTTTGTTTCATCATCTTTACGTAATCGAACTGCTCGCTCCGACCGCACTTCGAGCACCGGCGCGGACAGCCGATGTCGTGGGGCTGCCAGTCGTGGTCGCAATGTTCCGCATCGTCCTCAATCTCTCGATGAAGGATCGGGCTGAGACGTTTGCCACAGTCGGCGCAGTGCGTGATCCTCACGCCGTACGAGATGCGCGTGGTGATGCGATTGTGCTTGCACGGCTGCTGCTTCGGTTCCGGGTCGCCGGGGGCGCTGGCGTTGTCGGATCGCTTGGCCTCGTTCAGGGCTTGAGCATCTTCGAACGTAATGCCGCACTTAAGGCAGTGGTCTGCTTCGCCTGCAAACCAGTGAGAGCATTTTTCGGGGTTTCTAAACGTCGGCACCTAATTCGCCTCCGTCATATCCAAAAACAGTTGCCCAATCGTGTTGTTCTTCCGCAGTTTGCGGTACGCGTTCACCCGCAGGTTGTGCATCGTTCCACGGGAAACGCCCATGATCTCCGCCGCTTCCAACATGGTCTTATGTTGAAAGAAGCACAGGTAGATCGCTGTGTGCTCGACGGGTGTAAGTAAGTCGCGGAGCAGGGTTCGTAGGTTGGCGAGATTGGGATTACCCAACGGCTGCCGGTGGCATTCGATGCCGGTCGGTAACTCACGGGCAGCGGTGTGAGTAAAGCGCGTCTGGCTGACTTCCGTTCGCACCGCGTCCATGATCGATCGCCATATCTGCGTGCGGGCGTAAGTGCCGAACGACGCCTTCGCGGGGTCATAGGTCTTATGCGCTCGCATCAGCCCGATGTTTCCCGCCGCAACCAGATCGTCGCGCATGTGGCGCATGTGTGAGAACCGCGCGTTGACGATGGCCAGCACCAGGTCTTGGTGCGCGTTGACGCGTTCGTCGAGCGTCACACCGTCCTTACCCGCCGGGGATGAACTCTTTGACATCATCGAGATACATGTGCGCGCCGTCTTCCGCTTCCAAAAGCAAGCGGGTGAAGCCACGGTGTGAGTTGCTTTCGAGGCGGCGCAGTAGGAGGAGACCACGGCGCACGGTTTCCGAGTAATCGATGCCACGCCCTTTGAGACGGGTAAGTAGGTCATGATCGTTATCGTCTAGCGTGAACGTGCGACGTTTCTTTTGCGTTGCGGGTTGAACCAATTGAATGCGTCCGTATGCGCGTGCGTATTCGTTATATACATATACGTCTCACATTCTCACTTGCGCCAAATAAATTCGGAAAAAAGCGGCATCACACCATGCGTATAGAAACACGAACCCGTTCATCCGGAGTCGTGATTTATGCCGTGGGAATCGTTCTTGCAATTACTCATCAGTGTGGCCGTTACCGGCTACGTCGTAAGTCACATTTACGAAAAGGTTTTGGAAGCACGTACTGCGACGGTAGATGCCACACAGGATGTGTGGGAGTCGCAAACGGGATTGGCCGAACGGCTGATCGAGCGTTACGAGAACGCGATGGATCGCGTGACTCGTGACGCTGCTGATAGCACGGAGTCTATCAACCGCGCTGCCCGCGACATCATCGCGAAGAACAACGCACTGGTGGCCACGGCGCAAGCGCAACTCATCGAGTCACAGAAACAAATCACGACCTCGCAGGAACGCATGATCGCCGCCATTACGCCGCTGATCGGTGTGAGTAATGGCAAACCCTCCAGTACCGGAACGGTCTCTATCGGGGACGGCGGCACAGCCTACGCGAAACCCATCAACACCAGCACCCAACCCACGCGCGCACCCGGCCCCAACGACACCAAGCCCAACAACATGACGGGATAAGGCGTCCATGCTGCGCGATTCTGACATTGTGTCCCGCACCAATTGGCGCGATCCGTCCGGACGCGACCAAGCCAAGGTCATCGACTGGCTGTGGGAAATGCGCGAAGTCAAGGACGCGCTACTCGAGCGTGCCGCTCGCAATCACGCCTTCTACGAAGGCCGGCAACTGCACGAGTGGTCCAGCTATTTCAAGCAAATGATCCTACCGGGCCGCTACCAGCGGGCCATCGTCGATCACGAGCACTTCGATCACCTGATATTCAATGTCGTTAAGCCGCTGCTTAACCAGAAGTTGGCCAAGTTCAGTCGCAGCGAGCCCATCTGGCGGGCGCAGTCGTACACCTCCGACGAATTCGATCAGTCGGTGGCACGGTTCAGTAACGACCTACTGGGCTATTACGCGCTGCATCAGATGAAAATCCCTCGGGTCAACGACCAGTTGATCCGCCATCTATTCCTGTCGCCCGTGTCGTTCGTGGAACCGTACTGGAACCCGGTCGCTGGCGACCCCATTCACACCACGCTCGACGATTTCTATCGCGACGCCCGGCCGATGCCTGATGACGCCGACCCCGATCTGGCGCGTCAGATTGTCGAGCAGAACAACGCCCGCCGTCAGGAAGATCACGAACGCTTCCAGCAGATGGTCGGGTTCCAAGGCTTCGAACATCCGGTCACGCAATTTACGGGCGATGAAGAAGTCAGAATCCGAAGCGTGTTCGATGTGATGTGGTACCCGTTCTTCGTGTCCGACTGGTCCGAAGTCGAGATGTATCTGGTATCCACCGTGATGACGCCCGAGCAGATTCACGCCCGGTACAAGATTCCTTACGACGAAATCTCCCGCCATCGCAACATTGAAGACTTGAACAGCCGCCACCTCGACATGATCGGCTCGTTCAACAGCCCGTTCATGGATTACCCCGAGTTGGGCGAACGATTCGATTGCGGGGTACTCGTCCATCAGTTGCACGTATCGAAGAACATCACTGGTCCGGGGACCAACGGTGCGACGGCCATCAAGTTGGGGTACGCCAACAAGGCGGCGCGCTTCGGTGAGTTAGCGAGCGCCAACGGCAAGTTGCCGCTCTATCCGATCAGCGAACATCCGGGCACGACGTACGCCTGGGGTACCTGCTCGATGGACGATGCGGTGGCCCCGCAGAACGAAATCAACGATGCGCTGACCAAGGCTCGCAAACTGCGCCGCGACAAGGTGCATCAAAAGATCGTCCGCCAGAAGAACGACGGCGGGAATATCGACGCGTTCTACGACGACGATTCGTTGTACGAAGTCGAAGACATGAACATGCGCCCGCAGTTCCTGCAACTGCCGGTGCAGGGCATTGAGCAGCAGCAGGCCATCGAGTTTGCCATCCGGTACCTGCAACTCGCACTGGCCGTCCCCGACGTATCACTGGGCCGCACTGCCGAATCCGATCCGACGTCGGGTAAGGCGATTCAATCGTTGCAAGCGGCAGCCAACGAGGCGCTGGCCACCACGGGTAAATCGCTCAATGCGTTGTGGTCCGATGTAGGCAGCCACGTTCTGGCCGATCTCCAGCATTACGCTGTCGAAGATCGATTGACCGGTGTATTGGGCGAGAACAACCGCGTGCTGTACCGCCAGTGGAGCGCGGCGAACTTGCGGCCCTCCAACTACGCCGAGTATCCAGACAAAGCCGCCAACGTGGTAGTCACCACGTTCAGTGAGATCCCCAAATCACCGCAGGAAGAGCAAGCCCTGTTATTGCGGGTGCTTGAATTGAAGCACTTCGACGACGACCCGGTGATGCGCCGCCGCGTCGTGGCCCGTGCATTGGGCATGGAAGACATCAAGAGCGTGTTCGATCCCGCAGAGTCGGCCCGCAATCGCGCGTCCGACAACCTGCGCCGTTGGCAGCAGGGCGAGCGCGTGCCGCCACCAGTGCATCCGCAGAAACACGCCGAGTTCATCGCCGTGTACGAGCAGTTCGTGGACAGCGATGACTTTATCACGCTGCTGCAAACCAAGCCGCAGGTGGCGCAAGAGATCGTGGCCACCATCGAAGTCCATAAGCAGTACGACGCCTACAACAAGGCCAGCGACATCGTGCGGCAGCAGATGGCCATGGCGCAGGCGTCCTACGACGGCGCGAAAGGCATGTTCGCCCAAGAGCAACTGCACGCCGCCGCGTTGTTGTTGAAGCAGTCGCAAAATCTGGGCATGAACCTCGGTCGTCCGACGCCGGCCGCGCCGGAGCGTCCTTCTCCATCCAAACAACCGAAGCGCGATACGTCCGCGCCCTCCAATAACGCACGGCGTCCGCGCGCAGCGGAACCGGCCAATCCGAATGCGGCCCCGGTCGGGGCGCAACCACCAACAGGAGCGATTCAATGAACCCTGAACTTTTAGGATTTTTGCGCCGCAACTTCGGCCCCTTCTTCAACGCGGATGACGGTGCCGGTGCTGGCGGCGGTACCGACGAAGGCGGCAAGCCTGAAACCGATGACGACGAGGCAGCGGGCGGCGACGACAACGACGACTTAGCACCCGCTGCTGGCACCGAGACCGACAACGCGGCGACGTTCGATCAATCGACGGTATTCGGTACCGAGCAGCCGTCCGTCGACGCCATCAAGCATCAACAATTGCAAAACGAACTCGCGGCCATGCGCCAAGAACTCGCGGCCATGCGCAACGCGAATCCGGGGGTGACCAATCAACCCAAGAACACTGACGATCCGTTTGCGGGTTTGACGGAAGAAGATTTCCGCAACGATCCGGTGCTGCGCGCCAACAAGGCGATGTACGACCGCATGCACACTTCGTTCGAGGCGTTGGATAAACGTGTCGGCGGCGTCGAAGAACGGTTCGACAAGGCGATGGAAACCAGCAACCGCCGCGCCGCCAAGCAGGGAGCCAAGCAGACGGCGGCTTCTATCGTCAACGTCATGGGGCAGCGCGACCCGATGTTCCGCGCCGACGATCCGGCGGCGAAGAAACGACTCGAACGGGCGCAGCGCGACTTTGACAAGTACGCAGCAGATTTGGCGGACGCCAACTATTCGCCCGAGCAGATCGAGTACGAACTGAAGCAACTGTACGGCAACTACCGCGCCGATCTCGTGGATCTGATCGGTTACGACCCGGCGCACTCTCAATCCAACAACAACGGACAGCCTGCCAACGGCCAACCGGGCGCGAAGCCCACCCCGCCGAGCCCGCGCGACGACGCGTTACGACGCGACGCCAACATGCGCAACTCGGTCAGCGGTGGCGGCGCGCCGCCTCCCACGCGCGACACGGTACCGCACGTCAGCGATGACGCTGCGGGTCTCTACGAAGACATGATGAGAACTTTTCACAACGCGTAGTGAGCTGCCTGCGGCTGGGTAGCCGCAGTTCACAGGTTTGGTCATCACGATAAAGGAGTAAAGCGATGCCAGCGGACGCAGCAACAGTCGCACGACAGCAGGCGGCGATGAAGGAAGTCTATTCGAAGATGGGCGAAAAGCACTTCGACGAAAAGACGTTCACCCTCGACATTTTGGACAAGGGCGATTTCAACTCACCGAGTATCGCCCGCATGATGGCAGACGAAGACAAGGACGGCAAAATGATCGTCCTGCAAGCCCACACAGCGGGCAACCCGAACGCGGGTATTCCGGTCTCCGAAAGCGCCGGTTATCCCCGTGCGGGTTCACAGGAACGCAACACGTTGCGCTTCCGATCCAAGGCGCTGGTCAGTTCCGCCTCGATCACGGCGGAAACACTGGCGCGTACGTCCAACGACTACCAATCGGTGTTCCGGGTGGCCGCCAAAGAAGGCGAAGACCTGATCTCCAACACCCGCCGCAAGGAAAACAAGTGGGCGTTGGGCGATGGCTCGGCCCTGCTGGGTACCACCACGGGTACCGACTGGGACGATTCGGCCAACACTATCACGGTGGCCGCCGCCGAAACGTCGAACTTCGAAGTCGGTATGGAAATCGTGCCGCGCACCAAGCAGGGCGGCGCACTGATGACCGGCTGGCCCGAGACTGGCGGTGTTCCACACCCGGCCAAGATTACGGCCATTGACTCGGCCACCGGCGCGTTGACCGTTGTCGACGGGTACACCGGCTCGGCGATGAGCTTCTCCGACGTCACCACCGAACACGGTGTGTATCCGTGGGATGCCCAAGGCGAAGCGCCGTGGGGCTTGGACATCGTGTGCAGCGATGCCAACCCGTCGGCGCACGGCTTCGACCCCGCCAGTGCTCCCGAAGATGAAGTCGGCCTGTCGAAGAATTTCGGCGGCGTCGATCGCACTGCCAACGCTTGGTGGAAGGGTATCCCGCAGAAAGACCTCGGGGGTCGCACCATCGATGTGCAGACCGACCTGATTCCGCTCGAAGGCACGTTGCTACAACGGGATTCCACGGCGCGCGAGCAGTATTCGATCTTCTGCTTGTCAGCGTATCAGGAATTCAACGACGTCGTGCATCAACTGGAAGTCGCCAAGCGTACCGTGCATCGCACGCGCATCACCGACAACCAGTGGGAAGTCGTGCAGTCCGGCATGTTCACGTTCGGTTACGACACCGAAGTGGCGGCGGGCGATTACTTCTTCTTCAACCCCAAGCATCTGTACCGCTTGGTGTTGGTGCCGTGGCACTTCGAGGACTTCCAAGGCTCGGAATACACGCAAATCAACGACGCACTGGGACGCCCGACCTCCGGTCGTCGGCGCAACCTGCGCAAGGAAGGCAACATGCTGGCTTCCTCGTGTCGGCACGCCCACAAGTTCATCAATGCCGGGGTTACGTCGTAATTGACGTGATCGGAATGAACGCAGGCGCGGGTTCGCCCGCGCCGTTCTTTCGTGAAAGGAATACACAACGATGTCTCGCATCGCTCCATTTCGCACCGGCCAAACGGGTCTCACGGTGTCAAAGCAATTGGCAATCGTTAATCGCTTGCAGCGGATCGATTTTGGTCCGTTCGATTTCGATAACGGTGGCGCGGATGTTACGCCGTTTCCCATCTTCGGTGCCGTGCAAGTTGATTGGATCATCCACGCGGTGACCTATTGGTTCCAGGAAGCGTCGAACGCCACCGAAGGCAACCAGGGGACGTTGATCCTCGGGGCTGCCGAGGAGGGCGACACGCTCGATCCAGACGGGATCATGGCGCACACGTTACCCGCCAATACCGCTGCTGCGATTTACGCGCACAAGGCGGTACGCGGCGAGGAAATGGCGGGCGCGGAAGCCGCCGCCCGTAAGAAGTTCAAGAGCTGGGACCGTGGCAATCTGCCGGTTATCGACAGCGGCGAGTTGTTGTTCATCGGTACCACGCGGCACAGCACAGGTACGACCGGCATCATTCGCGGGTCGATCTGGGTGGCCCCCGACGACCAGGTAGGACGGCCCATCCCGTAATGATGAACACCCCCCGTTACACATCGAGCATTCAAACGGCTTCAGCCCATGATGATGAGATTGCGCGGCTGCGTTTAAGCCGCGAACTGGCGTACAAACTGGGCGAAGGTGAGCCCATGTACGTGATGGATCATCGGCCGGCTGCCGCATTTCCGGCAGTCGGTTTCGATCCGATGGAATCGTACCCGTTGGTCGCGCAAGGATTGCAGCAGTTGTCACGGGACTTCGTACTCGTGTTCGACCCGCATACAAAGCGCATCAATCAATCGACCCATTGCGGCATTCACCTGTACTCGCGCTTCTGTGGGCTGCTATTACACGAGACCTCGTGTCAGTGGCACATGGATAAGCCGTGGGGAGAGGGCCGGCCCTGTTCGCCGGTGCAATGCTGGAATGGTCGCGGATTAGTGGCGTGGGTGAAAGCCCACCTCAAGGCGCGATTGCCGGGCGACCCCGAACACATTCAACGCGAAATCAACCAACAGACGCGCGATTACAACGACCGTAAGCGCCAACAGTTCGACAATGAGGCATTAGAACTGGACCGCTATTTGGCTAAGGAAAAAGACCGCATCGAACGCCAAGTTGTAGTCGGATTTTCATAACAGGAGCACGTTCAGATGAAAAAGAAAACGGTGATCTATCTGGCCGACGATCTAGCGGTATGGCTCGGGCTGATCCTGCTGCATGCGCGGCGGTTCAAAACCGAAGCCGACACCAGCATCGAATACATCGAAAAACGCAAGAGCAAGCCGATTCAGTTTCCGAATACCCCGCTATTCGTGATGGGCGAATGCTTGACGGACAAGCAGAAGAAGGAATTCAACGCGCGCGACCCGAAGAAGCTGCCCGGTAAGGTAACGTTCTACGGCGATCCTAACGAAAACCAGTCGGTGGCGAAGCAGGTGTTCGATTACCTGCGCAACGCGGGGTACGTGAAAGCCAACGAGAAAGCGCCGCCGGTGCTCAAGTACGTGGATTCGGTATCGCGCGGGTTGCCCGTGACACCTAATGCAAACGCCATCTGCGCGGCGCTGGAGAAATTACCGCGCACGCGCGAAGCGTGGGAGCCGGTCGTAACCATGACCGAACGCGGCTTGTTCGAGCTGGCCGAAAAGGTGCAGATGGACGAAATCGTCGCACGGGCGGAAGCGGAGAAGAAGAAAGCCGAGAAAGCGCAGGCCGCACGGGCTGCGCAGTCCGCTGCGCCACTACCGCCGCGACCGCAGGGTGAGCCGGATGACAACGGTAAGGAAGCTGCGAAAGCGAATAGGCAGGATGTGAGCGAGGCGGCAGTGGCCAAGTCGTAAGTGTTTCGCATGAGCGGGTAAGGATTAAGCCATGAATCGCGGCGACATGCGATCCGAACTGCGCGACCGCATCGGCGACGTGAACTCCGTTCACTGGACCGATGCGACGTTGAATCGCAAAATCGATTTGGCGGCGCAGTACGTGGCGATTCAGTTGGCCAACGTCGATGGCACGCCGTTCGGGCGCGACACGTACGACGTGGACGCCAGCGGTAACAATCAGTTGATACCATTGCTGGGTGTCACCGACATGATGTCGCCGCGCGAGTTGTTGGCTGATCAGGAGGGTGTCAACACCCGCTATCTCGACCCGCGCGAATGGAAACGTCACACCATCCGGCATTCGAGCGGCATCGATCGCGACGGCAACTGGTTGTGGACCATGCGCTATTACGCCGAGGATCGGTATTATCTCACGGCAACCGGCGCGTTCGTTCTCACGTTTAACAGTCAATCGACCAGCAGCCTTGCGGCCACGTCGACGGCCGCCGAGGTACAGGCGGCATTAATCGGCCTCAGCACGATTGATACCGGCGAAGTCGTGGTGACCGGCGACGCGGGCGGTCCGTGGACCATCGCGTTCGCGGGTGCGAAAGGCAATTTCGCCCAAGAACACGCATTGACCGTCGACAGCGGCGGCACGTTGCAAACGATCCGCTGGGCGGTCGAGTTCATCGGTCGGCCCGGTCGACTGTTCACCTTGATTTACAACCAACTGGTCGCGGCGCTCACCGATGACGCACAGTCGTACACCATCGTTCCCGAAGGCTTACATGAACGCGTGATTACCCACGCGGCGTTTAACTGCCTTGGGTATTGGCGCACGGCCAACGTGCAATTCGCGGCATCCTACGACGGTACGCTCGGGCGCGAGATGGAGAACATGCTGGCCAGCCGGCCCTCGCCGCAGAGGGTGAACTGATGCCGGCCAGCGCGACGCCTCAATTCTTCGGTGGCCCGTTCGGGGGTATCAATGACGTATTGTCCAAACGGCAATTGCCGACCGGTCAATGCGTGGATGCGTTGAATGTGGTAAACGACTTCGGGTCGATTAGGCCGAGGCCGGGGTATGAAAAGGCTCGCACGGTCAGTCTAAAGTTCTCACCCCGCTTCGTGTACGAGGCATCATTGTCGCAATGCATCGGGTTGGGCGTAGATGACGAGTATATCTATTACACCAATACGAGCGGCAACGAACTAAGGCGCATCACGCGCGATGGTGCGAATAAGACCAACATCGGATCGATTACCAGCCCGACACAATTGGCCATCGACGAGGCCAATGAAATCGCCTATGTCGCTTCGACGACAGACATTATCAAAGTCACGTCTATCAAAAGCGGTACATCAACGTCAACGCTGTTATCCTCGGGCGGCGGCAACTTCACATATATCGCGATCGATGTTGCAAATGATTACATCTTCTTGTGGAAGCCTGCCAGCTATGTGATACAGAGGGCTACACTGAGCACTGGGGCGGGCCTCACAACAATCGCCAGCCTATCAAACCCTACGATTTTGCGAGGACTGGTTCTCGATACGACGAATCAAAAGATATTCGTACTCGACCAGACAGCCAACAAAATTACGCGACTCGACTACGACGGGTCGAACAGTACCGACATCGCCACCGGGCTCGATGATTTCTATGGCATGGCCATCGATGTTGCCGACGAGCGCCTTTATCTAACCAAGTATGACGGTGTTGATACGGGCAACATCGTGTCAATTAAAACGGACGGGACAGATCAAACCACACTGATTACAGGCGGGCTTGGATCAACTATCGGCCCGATCGCATTTCACGCATCAAGTAAGCAATTGTTTTTCTCGCCCTCCAGTGCGGCGGAAATCTATCGGATGAATTCTCACCCATCTGTACTTCGCATCATTTCGATGTTTTCGCTGGAGCGTAATCTCATCGGCGTGCCGGATGGCACATTTGGCGATGATTGGATTCTCGGGCAGTTATTCAACGAGACCACCAACGAAGTCGATTTTGTCTCGTGGTTTCCGGCCACAGATGAGTCGTTCATTCTCTCTGCAAACGCGTATCGTTCCGCGAAAAATTTTACGCCGTTCGATTTGATAATCACAAACGATCGCGACACTGATCCGGACACCAATGCGGCATTCCAATCCAAATTCGGCCGCGCCGACTTCGCGTACACCGGCGAATCCCTCAACACCGCCAAGGGCGGCGTGCTGATCGCCAACGGCGAGGGGCAGGGGTGTTGGGCCAACTACGTGATGGGCAATCACAAGATTCGGGTTACCAATTACGCGGCGGCAGGCAACATCCGGTTGGTCATAAACGGTGTGACGACCAACGCGCTGACCGATACGACGACACAGGAAAACGCCCGGATTGCGATGCAAGAAACGGTGGGCGTCAATCAGGTCATCGTTACCAAGACGGGGACGGCCTACAACTCCAGTCCGGTCGCCCAGTTTGACATCGAGTTTGTGGGCAGCCTTGCCGGGCAGGCTGTTGATGTGTCGATTGTGGATGGCACGACATCCGCCGAATTGTCGACCATCCAAGCGGGCGGCACCGAGACCGGGCACAAAATATTCCTGCTGCCCACCGGATTGCCGACCCCCTCGTTCGGCGCAGTCTCTGGTACGTTCGACATCGAAGCGGAGACCACTACCAGCGGCAGCCCTTCCGGCAATCTCGACGGCGTGTATCGCTATGTAGTGACCTATTACAGCAGCATGCTGGGTTTGGAATCACCGCCAAGCGGTTATTTGCAATTGGGCGTATCGCTGTCGGTTAGCGAAAAGGTGCGCTTCGACGTGACGGGCCTGCCCGACACGATCTACCACCAAGGATCGACCAGCGGCATTCCGTTTCGGTTGTGCGATCGGATGCGGATTTATCGCCAGCGGGTGGGAAACGCGTTTATCACCGGCACCGAACCCGATGGTCTCGGCCAAGTCGACGATGGTTATTACCTGATTACTGACATCGACCTGCAAACGTCGGTCGAGAACGGGTTCACGCATAGCGGCGCTTACAACGATGATGGCGCAGTTGCGACCGGAACCCGTGCACCGAACTATGGCTATCCTCCTGAGGGCGCGCAGTACGTGACCATCCACGATGGCCGCGCGCACTGGTTACCGCTCGTGGACGGCATTCAGCGGGTGTATTACAGCGAGTTGCCGAATGTGGATACCGCCGAGAACGGTTATCACTACGTGCGCTCTGAGGCCAGTGCGACCATCGAGAACGCGCGGGCCAGCGATCATCACGCGACCAGCATATTCAGCTTCGGCGGTCAACTGATCCTGCACACCAATCGCGATGCGTTCATTATCAATACCGACCTACTCGAGTTCGGCGACTATCGTGCGCGACGTTTGCCGGGCGGCGGGGGTTGCGCCGGCAAACATACCATCGTCGAAACCGACGCGATGCCCGAGTTGTCGGGCCGATTGATATGGCCCAACGATCGCGGCGACATCTACCAGTTCGACGGCGGTACCGTGCAGTTGATCTCGCGTTCGATTCGCAATCGCGTGCGGCAATTGGTCCGCAAGACGTGGCAAAATATCGATTCCCTCGAAACCGGCCAAGATACTTGGTATTTCGCGTCGGCCATCCTCGATCCCGAGCAGGCGCGGGTGATTTACTCGTTGTTCAACGACGACGGCGCGGCGAGCAACACGCCGTTGCAACTGGTCTATTCGCTGGATTCGGGGGCATGGACGCGCTGGGATATTCCCGGCTGGGGCTTCCACCTGATTCGCGAACTGTCGGCCAGTACGGGCAAGGGGCAACACCTGCCGGTGTTCAGCGATGCGTCGGCGAACCTGTTCAAACTCGAGTACGGCAAGGGCGACAACGGGTCACCGTTCAGCTGGTCGATCACGTTCGGCGAGGAATCGTGGGGCACGCTGCGCACCAAGATGATGCAGCGGGTGGCGTTCGCGTTCGAGACTATCGAGTACGGCGCGACGGCGGTCAGCGTCGCGGTCACGGCCAACATCATCAACGAACAGCGCACGGTATCCGTCGTGGATGCGGCGAAAGATTTGGATAACGCAGGCCTGCGCATGCTACGACTAGACGGTAGCGATGCGCGTTACATGCAATTCATATTGAGTGGCACGATTACTGACGATCAGGATCATCCGCGACTGGTGGCGCGTGAGATCGACATCGAACCGGTGGGGGCAATCTGATGGCAACCCCACGACAGACCGAACAGGTCGAGATCGATAACCGCATCATCGAAGCGTTCAGCGTGATGCCGCAGAGCGTCGTCGATGATCCGAACGCGTTTCGGTTGTTCTGGCGGCGGTTTGTCACGCTGTTGGCGCAACTGTTGACACGACTGATGCGCAACGACCTCGCGCTGGCGCGGCGCATGGTGCCCGGCGACGTGAAATTGTCGCTCGTTCGCTACGACGGGCGCAATCTAACCACGCAGATGCCCGGATTCGTCCCGTGGGTGTCGGGACTCACGCTGTCCAAGCAGGAGTTTCCGGGGCTGTATCGCGCCATCGGATCGGCGAGCGCGACGGATGCGCCCGACGTCGAGACGTTCAAGTTACCCATTCACAACAGTGGGTTGATTCAGATCGCCGCACAAGGCGATACGCCCAGCAATCGTGCGGCCATTATTCAGGACGGATCGGATTACGAAGCCGTGAAGCTGTCCGTATGGATAAAGACGTAAGGAGCGTGTGAGATGCCAGCCAGCTTTCTACCCCAACTGTTCGCCAGCGGTCGGCAGGGCCGCGCGCAGGGCTTGAACCTGTTGGACAGCGCGCTCAATCGATCGCAACGCGGCAGCCAGTATCGGCTCGGCCTGCGCGAGCGACGGCGCGAGGCGGAACGTCAACGCGAAGCGCAGCGCGAAGCACAGGATCAGGCGTTTACCAATTCGTTGATTACCACGGGGATTTCGACGGCGGCGGGGGCGGCGGCGGGCGGGATTCTGTCGTCTGCGGCGCAGCCGGCAGTGGATGCGACGGCGAAAACCGCTACCGATGCCGCTACCAGTCCCATCATCGCAGATGCGGTGCCCGTAGTCGCGAACGCGCCGACCCCGCCGACCCCCATCGGTTTCGACAGCCCCGAGTTGGCCGCAACGGTGACGCCACCGACCGTCAATCCGACCGTGACACGACCGTCACCGGGACCACGGGTGCCGTCGATCAACACGCAGGGATTGGCGCAGCCGGGACAGGTACCGACGTCGGGGCCATTGCAGACCGCATCGCCCGGTACGGGCATCGCGCTCGGCGCGCTCAGTGGACTTACCGGACAAAATTATCTCGCGCCTTATCTAGCGACGACGGCGCGAGCACCGTTACGCAACGCACAGTTCGGCCTCGACGTGGCGCGAAACGAGACGCTGCGCGGGCTGGACCTGGCGCGGGTGAATACCGAAGCGGCGCGGCAGCGGGATATAGAAGCCGATACCGCCCGCACGCGTTATTTGACGCCACTAGAAGGTTATACCGAACTCGGCGCTGGTGCGAAAAACTTTGCGGATGCCAACCAGACCAACGCTTTGACCGGCCCTAAGGCGTTTAAGGAACGGACAGCCGGATTTGCAAACCGTCAACGTGGCCTGAAATCCATGGGCGACAACCGGCGCAGTCAAGAATTGCATCCGGGCGAGATGAGGCTGCAGGGGTTGGAAATTGAAGGACAGCGTTTTGATAACAAGAACACTCTATTGAAGAACAAGCAGTTGGGTAACAACCAGCCGCCAAATGAAGAAGCATTTCTTGACATCGTTGGAACAACAGAATCACGGGCGAGGACGCTAAAAGATAAACCGGAACAGGTGAATGCGATTTTCGACCAGTTTTTCCGGCAGAACAGAAAGTGGCTGACTCCAGAACAGACCGCAACACTCATGAATGATTGGTACACGCATTATGGCTACTTGCCGGAATCACAGCGTGGAAAACCTCGACTCGATTTTTTCAGCTTTGATGGGTGAACGAAATTATGATCTCGGTTGGTGAAACAGACATCAAGAAGCGCAAGCCGAAACTTAGCCTGTCAGAGGCGTTAGCTGCACGCGGCTATCAGCGAGGCTTTATTGACGACCATTCATCGATTGAAGTTGAGTCACAGCCATCAAATGGTAACTCGTTAACAGAAGCACTGACTGCGCGCGGATACCAGCGTGGTTTTATTGAAACACCTCCAGCGTCAACTCCCGTACCACCATCCCCGTCCCTTATCCAGCGGGCCCTACGCTTCACGCCAACCACACCCGAGGCGCAGTACGGCGCACCGACCGCAGACGAGTTGCAACGCGGCATCGATGCGGCACGCACGATCAACGTGACGCCGCCAACGCCGGGGCCGCGCGTGCCGGTGCGAGCGCCGGTCGAAGGTCCGCCCGCACCTCGATCTATTGCGCGAACCGAGAGGCCATTATTCCCAGCATCACGAAACGAACCTCTGCGCGGCCTCGATTTCTCACTACCGGGGCAGACGTTTGAACCAAACACCGATTACGTGCCATCGCGTGACGTTCCGATTCCAGAAGGTGCTAAGGCCGAGTTCCCGGTGCAGGGGAGTGTTATTCCGTCGGTCAACAAACCTAAGCCGCCGATTTGGCTGCAAAACGTTCAGCAAACGTTACCACCCATCGACGACGCGTCGGAGTTCGGCCAACGGGCATTGGTGGACAAGGCACGGGAGTTCGCCGAGTCGGGCTTCACCCCTGACGACAAGTTTATTAAATCACTTCCCATCCAGTACCGGCAATATTTCTTGGAGCAGTACCGCAGCGCCGTTAGTGACTATGGGCCGCTTAAAGAACAGAACATCGTAGCCAAGATCGGCTCGGGTGTCGGTCGCGCGAGCGTGGGCATCCTCGACGCCGGATTGCGAACAGCGAGCAAGATCGCGGGATTTCCGGGGCCAGATGCCGACCTCACCGACGCCGAGCGCGCATTTAAAAATCAAATCATCCAAACACAACGCGGCGCGGACGATCTATCGCTGGGCGAAAACGTCATCGGTCGCAACGTCGTGAAGGCCGCTGAGATAGCACCACCGATGCTGGTCGGTGTTGCTGCCAGTGCCGCCACAGGTGGACTCAGCGGACCCGCCGCATTAACCAACGCCGCCCGCGTACTCGCCCAAGGCGCGTTTTGGGCGACCCAGATATTCCCGCAGGAATATGAGCGCTTGCGCGATGCGGGCGTGGACGATACGACGGCCCGCAACGCCGCGTTCCTCAGCGCCGCCGTACAAGGCGCGGTTGAGAATTTGAATATCAATCCGTTCAGCGCATTCAAAGGAGGGGCTGGTGGGTTACGGCAACGGTTGGTCGAAACGTTGCAAGGGTACGGCAAAGAACTGGTATTGGAAGAAGGTGGGCAAGCCATTGTCAGTGAGGCCATCGCCGGTGCTGTTACGGACGGTGTTGATCCACAGGCGATTGTGTCCGCAGCGACCCAAGCGATAGACGAAGCCGCCGGACCGCTTGCGGTACTCATGGCCGGTGGTGCCGGCGCAAATATTAATCGCGGTATCCAAGAATCCCTCGACGCTCGACCGCCTTTAACACCCGATCCAACGTTCACCGCCGACGAACAAGCTGATCTCAACCAGCAGGCGTTGCAGGCCACCATCCCCGCCGATCGCCGCGGCGGCACGCCGGGCGCGAACGAACAGGTCTTCGAATCCGAACGCGCGGCACAACAGCGCGTCGCCGATCAACAGCGACAGACCGACATCGATACCGCTCGACAGGAGGCCGGACGGGCGCTGACCGCAGAGGGGCGGCAGACGCCCACCATCACTGGCAGCATGCAACTCAATCGGTCGCAACAGGCCATCGTGCGGCGCATCCAGCAGCAGCCGCCCGAGGAAAACCGCCGCACGGCGCGGATGAGCACCCGCGACGCCGATGCGTTGATACCGTTCTATCAGAACGCCGGATACGACGTGCGCTGGGAATCGTCACCGCGTGGCATCACACAATTAACCCTCAGCGCCGAACCCGTGCGCGATGGTCCGTCGCCGATTGCGAACGAACAGCGGCAGGAAGAACGGGCACCGCAGACCAAGCGCAGTATTCTCGAACGCATCGAAGCCGCCCAGCAGACGATCGATAGCGGCGTGCTGCGCCCGCGCGAAGCACGGGTCGAACAGCGCAAGCTGGATAGACTGCGCGCCGAATACGAACGATTGGAAGCCGCCCGCGTGCGTCAGCAGCAGGCCGGGCAACGGCAGGGCCGGCTGCGCCGTCAGCAGCCGCGCGGACAGGACGCGACCACGACGCGTGAACAACTCGCCGCCGAAGCCCAGTTAGTCGAACCGACGACCACGATGGTCGACGCGTTACCGCCCGAGTCGCCGCAGATTGATGAGCCGGAGTATGTGCCGACGGCTGGGGGCCCAACGGCGCCAGATACCGACACAAGCACCCGGGAAACAGTCGGCGCCAAGCCAAAAACTGACCGCACGGTACCAAGAACGTCGATTTCCGACCCGGGCCCGACCGGCGCCAGGCTGCCGACGGATACCGTCAATCAGGAGGGGCCCAATGCCGAAACACTCCCACAGCAAACGGAACAACGGGCACGCCAACCGGAGTCGAGCGGGGGCGATCAACCTGCACAGCGAGGACGTCGAGATGCTGCTGGGCCCGGACAGTCCGCTCAGTCCACAGGAGAAGTCGAAGCTCAGACGCGAGATCAAGGCGCAGGAGCAGAAACGGAAGTAACACCCGAACAAGAGACCATCAATGCCAGCCAACAACCCATCAGCGTACAAAGGCAAGGGCAAGCCGAAGCCGAAACCCAAGCCGCCGAAGCCGTGCGGCAAGGGCGGCAAGCGGAAGTAACGCCGAAGCCGAAGAAACCCACCGACTCTCTCAAGAACGCGGGCCGATCCAAGAGTAAGGCCGCAATCTCGGCGCGCCGCCAGATCGCGCGCGAGTACGACAACCTCGTCAACGCGGGATTGATTGTCGACAACTACCAAGCTGCCGATGGCGTCACCGACGAATCGGGCAACCTACAAGAAAACCTTGCCCTCGACCGCATCGAGTTCGGCCCCAAATTTAAGGGTGAAGCTGAGGCCATCCGCGACATCGTGGCCTCTAAGCACGGCAAACCGTTCGCCAACACGGCGGTCAAGATTCTCAAAGAAGGCGAATCGTCGCGCACGGGCAAAGGCTTTAAGGCCCGCGGCGAAGACATCTATCAGGAATTGTCCGACCGAGGCGTCGACGCCGAACAATTCATCGCCGACAGCATCATTCAGCAGCGTTACGGCGACACTGACCGAGGCAAGTTCGAGGCCGTCCGCGAAGCGTTGCAGGATCGCGAAACCCTCAAGCGCGCCGACCCACAGACGGTGTACGCCCTGCGCGTGTTGGAAGCCCTCGACTCGACCGATCAGACCGAACGACAAGCCGCCCGCGGTGTAAATCCGACGCAGGGCGATGTGTTATTCCAGGATCAGTTGAAGGTGGGCGACGAATTCGAGATCGCGGGCGATAAATACCGCGTCATCGAAAGCAACGAAGACGGCACCACAATCAAGGATGGCGTCGAAATCGATCTCGATCCGGGCGAACCGATCGCGGTGGACTCGGGTACGGCCATCTTGCAACAGGTGCAGCCGGACATCGAAGAGGAGGGCGATACCTCATTCAATGTCGAAGAGTTTGAAGACAACTCCGGCACCGGCATCTTCGGCCAGAACGTCACCGAAGACCTAAAAGTCGGCCAGCAACAAAACCTCATCGATGGCGAAGGTAACGACATCGGATTCAAGGACGATCCGCCTCCCAAGGGCAAGCCCGACGTCGAAGGTCAAAACTTCCTCTACCAATCCGAATCGTCCAACGAAGGTGGCAAGCAGCCGAACGACATCGAGACGGTGCCGTTCGACGTGGACAATTTGCGCAAAGTGTTCCGCATGCGCAAGGCCGAGGCCGAGGCGGTGGTGTCGCTCACCCAAGCGATGGACATCGACACGTCGAAGGTGTCACTCAGCAAGGGCCGTGGTGTAGGCCGTGCCTTGCGTGGCGGATTAACGCCGGGGAATAAGAACAAAGCAGCCGTCGAATTCACCCGCGAAGGCCGGGCCATCATCTACGCCACCAGCGCCGCCGACGTATCCAGCGCGGTGCACGAGATGGCGCACATCGCACGCCGCACGATCCTGAATCGCGATGTGCCGACGCAGCATCGGGCGGGTATCAGTGACGCCGACATTCGGGTCGCCGAGGACTGGGCGGGCGCGCCGGACGGCAACTGGACCCGCAGTGCCGAAGAACGATTCGCTCGTGGCTTCGAACGGTATCTACGCGACGGCAAAGCGCCGACCAAACCGCTCAAAGGCGTGTTCGCCAAGATGCGGAACTGGTTATCCGGCATTTACAAACGCCTTAAAGGCAGTCCCATCAACCTGAACGTATCGCCCGAGATGCGAGGCGTGTTCGATAAGCTAGTGAGCCGGGCCGAGCCGGAGATTGTGGTCGAGACGTCGGCGCAGCAGGCGGCACGGAAGAAGGCGGAGGCGGTACGTCGTGTGCGTGAGGAAGCCCGCCGCAAACGCAAGGCCGAAGACGACATCAGAAAACAAGTCGTCGAAGCGGCCCGCGAAAATCTCGACGTCAAAGATCGCGGCAAAATCATCACCCAAGTACGCGACGCCAATACGGCGAAAGGCTTAGAGAAAGCTGCCCAGCGTATCGAGGAAGTCGCCGCCGAAAGCGACAAAAAGCAGGCGATACTAGACCTTGGTAACGCGATCAAGGACGCGAAGTCGGCGAAGCTGCGCCCCGAGTACGCACAGGTGGTGGACGACATCACCAACGAACTGTCATTGAAGCGGATCACGACGAAAACCCGCCGCGCGTTGCAGGCGACCGCCGATTACTTGGCCAACAATGAAGACGCGATCGTACCCAAGGAGGTCATTAAAGAACTGCAACGGTTGAACCAAACGACCGTCGCCGAGATGACCGCCGACGATATTCGCGAAGTCACCAAGGCCATCAAGATGGCCACCCATCTGTCGAAGCTGAAAAACAACCTGATCGGTGCGGACCGTAAACGGTCGCGCGATGCAGTCGCGAAACAGATCATCGACGACATCGACAAGCGCGTGCCGAAGGTGTTACCCGACCGCAAGCCATCATGGGTACGGCGCGTGCACGCCAAACTCGGTGGACCGACACCGCTGGAGCAGGGTCCACAGCGCAACGTCTTCAACCAGTTATTGAAAGAAGGAAGCACTCGTCCCGAGGTGTTGATGGAGCACCTATCCCCCGAGTTGCAACAGCAGGTTTGGGAGGACATCGGCGTCAAAGCCCACCACATCGAGAACCGTAGTCAATGGGAGTTCCGAGACGCGTTGCGTAAGGCTGTCGATGCCGTCGCACCGTCGAAGATGTTTACCGAGGCGTTCGAGCGCTGGCGCTTGGAGCCGCTACAGGTGCATACGCGCAACGGAAAAGTCCAGATGACGCGCGACGAGGCTATCTGGCTTTACACGACCCTGCGTGATCCGACCAACAAAGAGATCATCCTGCGCGAAGGCATCACCCTGAATCGCAAGAACCAGCGCATCCGCATCGACGAAGGTGCGGTCGATGAGCATATCGGCGATGCCGAGCAGGCGATTTCCGATCACTTGTTCTTCCAATTCAACGGCGAACTTAAGCGTAAGTTGAACGAGGATTGGGTAAAGGTGTACGGCGTTGAGATTGCCGACGTCGAGAATTACGTGCCGCGTCGCGTGGATATGTACCGCGCGAATACGCAGGTCGATCCGATTGAAAAGTTGGCCGACAACCTCGGCACCACTCTTACCAGTTGGGGTAGTCTTAAATCGCGTATCGGGTCCGGCGCACCGTTGCAAATTCGCAACGCGCACGACGTTTACATGGAACACGTCGATCACGTATCGCGTATTTCGGCGTACCTTGTTCCTGTTACGAACGCACACTCGATCATCGGTCGCGCCGACGTCAAGCAAAAGATCATCGAGCGTGCCGGCAAGCCCGGATACGACCGCATTCTCGACTCCATTCAAAAGCAGGTGGTCCGACAACGCGAAGGCCCAGCCGGTATGACCATCCGCCAATCATCCCGACTGATCGGCGCGGGTATCCTTGGCTTGCGCATATCGCCGTTACTAAAGAACCCATCAGGTCTGTTCATCGCGGCTACCTATCAGGGGCCGCAATATCTGGCTCGCGCGATCAAGAGCGGCGTCAGTCCCGCCGAATGGAAACGGGTAACGGAATTGGCGCGACGATATTCGCCGTACTGGCGCACGCGGTACGACGATTTTGTGCGGCAATCCACCAGTGGTGTGGCATCGATCCAACGTGGATTCGGTGGTCGGTCGGTTGGTGAGAAGGCATTACTACCCCTCGAGCAGTCCGACAAATTCGGCGGCATCATCCGATGGAAGATGGCTGAACTGTATGTGAAAAAAACGCGGGGTATCGATGAAAGCGCGCCCGAGTATTACGACGAAGTAGCCCGTGAATGGGAACGGTCGATGTATCGCTCCGAGAACACCGCGCACGGGATGGAGTTGAGCGGGGCGCTATCGTACGCCCGTACCAACGCGGCGTTCGCGCCGTTCGTCATGTTCTCGTCGAGTACCAGCAAAATTTACTCTGCGGCAATGCGGTCGGTACTGGCCGGTCAGCGCGGGGACAAGAAGCAAGCGGCGCTATCGGCAGCCGGGTTCATCGGGGCTACGGCATGGGCAGCGTTAATCGGCCAGATGCTCAGCGAACTGCGAAATCCGCCTGACGACGATGAGCAGTTTGTCGAGAAAGTAGCCAAGCGTGCGGCGCGCGATGCCGTACGTTCGATTCCCGTACTCGGTTCACTCGCACTCGAACCGCTCCTAGTCAAGGTGTTACAGGAACGGCCCGGCATGTACACGGGCAACTTGTGGATCGACCAAACGCGCGCCGCTATCGGTGGTGTTGGCGACATATACGACGCTACTCGCAATTGGCTCGATGAAACGCCGCAAACCCGCAATGGGATGTCAAATCTTGACCGCTTCTTGCGAGGGCTCGACCGCACAGCGGAAGCGGCAACGCCCCTGTTCGGCGTTCCCTATGGTGGCGCGAAGGACGTGTGGCGTCTCTCGTCCGGCCTATACGGCGAAAAACTCACCGACAAGGAACTGATTCAGAAGCAGGGCCGCAAACTGCGCAGCAAGCGCGAAGCCGCCAAGGCGTGGCATCAGAAAGAAACGCGCCGCCTACTCCGTAGTCGCGGATTGGCGGGCCGTCGCACTGGGGCGCAGTACCAGCAGGCGATGGATGACGCGTTCAAAGCGATTCCTAGCGACATGCGGCTGACGGTGGAGGAACGGGGATTTCTCAATTGGTACAACCGCGTCGAGGCGGGTCTCAGTCGTTCATTCAAGGCCGCACAAGCGGCAGGCGAAGAGCGCGAAAGTGAGTTTCGCAAACGCGAAAAGGCGTTCTATCGCGCCGAGTTGGAGAAGCGAAAAGACCTGCCCTGGTGGCCCAAGGATTAGTCACATGCGGGTGGCGCGGCACACGCTCGATGCGTATTAGAAGTAGTGAGATACGCGCCCTGTCGGCCCGTGAGTTGCGCGGGGCCAGTGATTCGAAAAAGGAGTTTCGAGCATGTTCAGCACCCCTTTTGATTTGCGATTGTTGATGCAGTTGGCGGCCTTGTTCGGCCTGACGATGACGGGCGGCGTTTGCCTGCCCGCGTGTGGACCGGACGCCGATCTGTCGATTGAACAGCGCGACGCTGACGCGGACAACAAAGTGAAGGTCGTCAAAGCGGTAGGGACTGCGGCGGCCCAGTCCGGACTTCGAGTTAAGGGCAAGTTCTTATACGACGGCAACGCGTCTGCGGGCATTCAGAACGGTGTTTACGCCAACACGGGCGTGCGCATGGAGTTCGAATTCGAGAACGACCCGGAAGTCGCCGCTGAGTTTCAACGCGAGATCATGCGCCGCGAACTCGAGCGCCAAGAACTTGTTCAAAGCATGGTCCCCGTCAAAGAAGACGGCCCCGAAATCACCACCAACGCCACCACTCAGTAATTTTTGTAGCCACAAAAACCAACATTCACCAACACCACCAGCAGAAAGGATTCTGACATGAATCTCACCCAAGAGCAGAAGGACCAACTCGTCGACGGCCTAATGGCCGCGACCAAAATCGACGTGATTATCGCCTGTTACAAGGGCCTCAGTGATTTCGCCTTCGCGCCCGGCAACGTCGACGCGGTGGGCGGCGCGGTGTTGTTCGACACGGCTGTCAGTGGTACCGGCGTTCCGAACGCAGACGAAATCAAGGCGCAGGTCGCCAATCTGGTGAACGGTGTGACTGGCATCACCGATGGCCTCACGCGCAGCGGTAAGGGTTTGCGGCTGACGTTCCGTATTCCCGAGAGCGGCAACTCGTCCTGCAAGCTCGAGTTCATCGGTGAATCGGGACAGGCGGATATTCCCAGTGTGTAAGACTCTTTCCTTCATGCGCGTCGGAAGAGTTGTTAGTGGCGCTGGGGCGATACGGTTCATGCGCGTGGCCGTATTCGCCCTTAGCGTCACCTTGGTATTCGGGGTGGGGTGCCATCTGCATTTTCATATTGCCGAGAATTTCGGCACGGAGCAGCGCGATGACGAAAGTAATCGGCAAATCGGCGGCGATACCGAAAGCGATCTCGGCACTGATTCAGATAGCGATCGATCGGGGGCTGATCGACCTAGTTGGTTCCGTGCTCCACAAACTCCCGGCGGGCGTTGTGACGATCATCGGGACGCTACTGTACGCAGCCGTTCACGGTTGGTCGTATTTCAGTAACACATCACCCGTTGATGATGCGTGGTCGTTGGGTACACAGGAAATCATCGGCGTTGCCGTCATGATCGCGACGGAAGTGGCCGCGCGCTTAGCCAGTGCCGAGAAAACCGAGGATGGCAAAGTGATCTCCGCATCGAAGGCGGAAAAGTTACGCAAGACGGCCACGCCGGTTGATTCGACGACGATCACCACCACACCCCAAAAAACCAATCAATCGGCTACCATGCCGTACGGCCAAATGACCGACATCAGCCGCAAGTAAGGAGTTCTGACGATGGCCCACGCCCGCACGACCGTACACCCCTGCGAGGGTTCGGATGCCAAACGGCATCAACATCAAATCATCGTGGATCGCCTGAAAGCCAACGTGAATCAGGCGGTCGAGGCGTTCGCACCACCGGTGTTTAGTAAGGCCGACCCGCGCAACAGGATTTTCGACAGCCACGGCTTTGCGACATCGAAGTTTCGCTTCGCGTTGGCAGCCTCCCAAGCGGGTGAGACAGCCAATTTCCGGGCCTACTTGTTCGAGCCGGAGTTTGAGCGCAAGAACGCGAGCGGTGAACCCGTACGGTATCGCGAGCGGGGCCTGGGGTATTTCTTCGACATCGAGGTCACGTTCTCAGGCAGTGCGGAATACGGGATGTGCCCGTTCACGCAGCAGGTCGAATTCGGAAGTTCGTATGGCAATCTCGCCAGCACGCTTCTGTATCTGCCCAGCGCCATCACGTTAACCGACGTTTACAACGAAGACGCGATCGGCAATCTGCGCACCAGCACCGCCGCGACAGCAAACGAGATTCAAACGATCGATCTCGACAGCGCGACGGGTGGCACGTTTACGCTGACCGTGACCATCAACGGCGTTACCGAAACGACGGGCAATATCACGTTCAGCAGTACGACTTCAATTTTGGCTAGCAATATTGACGCCGCACTCGAAGCGCTCGACGTCATACCGCCCAGTTCGGTAACGGTATCCTCTGCGACGTCGCCTGCCGTCACGTTCAACGGCGGATTGGCCGGTCGCGAAATCCCCCTGATGAGCATCAATGGTGCTGGCCTGACGGGCGGGGGCAGCAATCAGGAGGTGACGCGCACGACGGCGGGCCGGTTTGTGGAAGCGATGTTGGACGTCGATTTGATCGGCGAGCCCGATTTGTGGATGGAACCGACTGCGATCAGTTCCAACGGCACGCGCGTGATCGTGGCCGGTAAGCCTTGGCAGAAGTAGGGGACGTTCGGCTATGAAGAAGTTGTTCGGATTACTGTTGTGCTTTCTGTTAGCCGCGCCTGTTAGTGCCGGCGAACCGATCGTGCGGATCGGCAATCAAGCTAAGCACGTCAACCACACCGACTTCTTACAGCGGTCAGTGTTGTTTCGTGATGTAGGTGCCGACAACTGGCAGCAGGTGTTGCAGGAATGTCAGCAGGGCGGCTTCGGTATACTCATGGCAACATGGACCGAACCCGGCGACTATCACACGCCGTGGCAGCATCCCGGCAATCCAGCCCGTACCCCGTTTGCAAACTTCGCGGCATTGAAGCAGGTATGCACAGCGTTCCGTGCCGCCGGCATCGAATTACAGTGGCACGGCTATTGGAACAACGTGGAAGCCGAGGGCGGGGCACTGCTGGGTTTCAACGACCGTGGCAATCCGCCGCAGGATTGGATTGATATTGTCGAGACGGTGCCGGTCGGCGAATTGGTGCACGACGTATCGGCGACCGACACGCAATTCGCGCTCAACCAGTCAATCGTTGACAACCCCGAATGGCAGCACATCGCTGTGAAGAACCAAGGTGTACCGGGGTGGGGTACACCGTGGCATTACAGCATTTACGCAGTCGGCACTGAAATCATCTACTGCTACAACCAAAGCATTGATGGACCAATGATGCGAATAAAGCATCGGGGCGGCTATCAGACGACTGCGCAGCCGCACGCCGAAGGTACGCCGGTGGCGTTGTTGCTGTCGCGCAATGGGTACTTTCTTAAAGCTGGCAGTGCCATGCAGGCCGAGGCTGTCGAGTTGTTCGTAGATGCTTACGAGCAACTCGGCATGTCTGCGATATACGCGGACGGGTTTAGTGGCCCCAATCGGCCCGATGAGGATGTGGGTGCCTCTGCCGAAGGGATGTTCACCCGCTACATCAAGCCCTATACCGATGCGGTGGATGGGCTGATGCAGTTTGGGGGACGCATTCCCGCCGCGGCGGGCGATCGTTGCCGTCTGGGCGCACTGGGAGATGCGTGGTGGTTGCACACGGTCTGCAACAGCGACATAAACGCCTACGTCGCCAAGTACCAAGACATCAATTCTCGTCGCTCCAACGTCGTTCCACACCAATCGCAAAACGGCTGGTTGCCACTGGATGGTGCGACGACACCCCAGAGGTTGAACAAGCTGTTGCAACACCCTTCCCTTCGGGAACTTCCTGTTTGCTTTCAGGTGTTGCCGACTGCGAACGGTGTACCGGGCTGGGACACCAAGCCGGAAGCCGAGCGGGCGGCACTACTGGCGTTGATTAAGCAGCTGAACGGACGCCAGCGATGAGTGTGCACACCAATCAACTGGGAACGAGCACCTTCTACGGAAAATCTGCGTTGGCGAGCGCGATGCACACGGCCCTGTTGGCGGCGGGCGGCAACATGGTTTTCGACATCGGGATGCGTTTGCAGCACACCGAGAACACGACCACGTATGGATTGCTGGATATTGGAGATTCCAACTCTGGTGCGTGGGACGGCCTGTGCAACATTCAAAAGGTCAATGGCGGCTCACAAATCCGGAGTTACTTCAACAACACCGGAACGGCGTTTGCGACCGCAGCTTATCCGACATGGACTGCATCGACATGGCGCACGCAGTTCTTTCGTGTGACGTGCATTCAATCCACGGGAATTAAGATAGATCGTCGCGAAGTGTGGCAAGGGACGTATATCGTCAATCCGACTTACACGCTACAAGCAACGCAAATCGTCAAGGGTGGTGTGTTTGACGCTGCTTGGCTTGGAACCCAGCGTTTTGGTACGGCGTCTGCTTTTAACACGTTTTCCAACTGGAAAATCGCCGAGATGTGTGTGTGGGGTGGCAGTGGTTTAACCACGCCCAATCATAAATTGGCGACCGGTTTCGGTGGAGCAACACCGTATTCATTCGCGCTGGTGCAGCCTGATGACATTATTGATTACTCTTCGTTTCGGATGGGCCTTGATGGCAGTGGCTGGACGGCGCTGGGCACCGACACTGAAGACTTACCGGAAGACAACCCGGAATTGATATGGACGCTAAATACGTCCCGCCTGCGCCGCAAACTATCACTGCGAAATTCACGCGGCGGCCTGCGCGGCTCGCGACTGCGACGACTGCCGTTGGCGGCTTAACTAGGACAGGAGAACGATCGATGGCTAAGAAAACCAAAACACGCCGGAAAGCCAACAAGGCCAACGAGATCGGCATGCCGAACGAGGACGAGATGGTGCGCTACGAGGCCGAGCACCAGGTCTCGCGCGCGTTCATGGAAACGCCGGAGGCCAAGAAACTGGTCAACGAGACGGCCCGCAAAATCAAGCAGCAGAAGCGGGAGATCAAGCAGTCGGTGTCGATGACGGCCAAGGGGCGGAAGTCATACAAGAAAACAGGGCGGAAAAAGCAGTGACGAAAAACGGGCAGGCAGAGAGTCTTGGTGAGGTTCATGGCGGTGCGATGACCGCCATCAAGTGGCAACCGCTAGCGGTCGGTCTGTTGATCGTTTTGCAAGCGCTCACGATGTTCTTATTGAAACAGCAAGACGACACCAATGTTGCGCTGCGCGCCGGAGTCGTCGCCAATCAAAACGAAATCGCGACGATCAAAGGTGGTCGATTCACCGCGCGCGATGGGTTAGAGGTCTGGAAAGAGATCAAGGACATTCGCTCTGACATCGCCGTTCTTAAGGCGCGGCAGGACGATCGCGCTCCCTAGTACGAGGTGCACCATGGCTGACGACGGCTTTCAATTAACCGACATTCGCTTTCCGTTCGTGGCCGACTTTTTCGACGACCTGTTCGGCAACACGTACGAGAACCCCGACATCACGGGGCCGGAAGCAGACGAGTTGGTCGGGCGCATGCGCGCCGCTGGCGTTCCACAGGAGATTATCGACCGTTTTGCGTTTGATTACCTGCGCCCCGACAACGTCGGATACCAACAGGGCGTCGATGCTGTCGACGCTATTATCCGAGAATTCGAGGGACAGAACCGCGCGACCGAGATCGAGGCCGAGGACGACGGCAATCGCGCCGCGCTGCTGACCCGATTGGCCGAACGGCGCGAACCCCTCGACCGGCGGTTCGGCGAGCTCGACACCATCGCACGCAACCCCAACAGCGTGCGCAGCGATGCCGAATTCGGGGCCATCCTTGGGCAACGGATCAACGAGGTGAATTCAGCGCTTAACGAACAACGCCGACGGCTGGCCGCGTCGACGGCCAGTAGCGGCCTGCGCTCCAGCGGACGGACCGCCAATTCGGCGCAACGGCTCGATCTACTTGGCGGGGCACTGCGCGGGCGGGCGTTTGCCGACACGTTGGGTGACGTGCGTACCGAACTGGGGCGCGTGGGCGGTCAGTTGGATCGGGCGGACGCATTCGAGTTTGACATCAACAACAACGGGTTCAACAACGCGTTGGCGATCGAAGACCTGTTTGCTGGCTATGAAGACCCGGAAAGCCAGGTGGAGGACATTCAAGGCTATGATTTCGGCCTGCAGGGAGCACGATCTGGCGATCAATATGGTGCTTTTGGTGCGCTGACGGGCACTGTGCAACAAGGATTCGACAACACCTTTGATTTTATTGAAGGGTTCGGGGGCGACTAACCGCCATAGCGCGAATGCTGAGAACAGCCTTAAAAAGAAGGCCGGCGGAGAAGTTCAGTTTGATTAATGACCACGTTTCAAATAATAACCCCCGTTTTTAGTACTAAAAACGGGGGTTTAGGTCATCAAAATCGGTCCTGTTGCTATGCTATGTCACGCGCCGATGGTATAATTCAGAGTCCTTCATTGAAAAAAAGGAATCCAATGGCAACCATCGAAATCGACGCACTACCGATTGAATACAAGCTGAAGTATGGGTGCGCCCGTGGGCACCTTAGCCTCTCGGACATCGTGGATGATTCCTCGGTCCTTCGCGAATTCGGTATCCTTGGTGGCGGCCTGCAAGAACAGATCGCTGATCTCACCTTGGTCAGTGAAAGTGGCTCGTCTCTCAATAATGGAGGCGATTTTCTTTTGTTGGGCGGTGATACCGTCTAACTGCTCGCGAAGATTTTTCTCTTCCATGCGGACACCAGCTTGTCCATTAAAGCCGACCCCATGAAACATGAATGTGGCTTCTGGAACCGCATATCGCTCGTCTCCAGCCAAGAAAATTGTGTTGGCGATCGAGTCGATTGACGCTACGTTGTGCGTGATGATCTTTGGCGGAATTGCCCTCAACGTGTTGTACACATGGATGCCTGATTGAACAGAACCGCCGGGACTGCTTAGCAGTAGGTAGATCGTCTTGACTCCCTTGGACGACAGTTCGCAGCAGGCTCGCAATAGTCCTTCGGATGTTGTCGGGTTGATTTCGGCAGAAAACGAAATGTAACAGGTGGTTGGCACCTGAATCGGCACGCCCGGTTGGGCCGGTGGGTTTGGTGGAGGCATAATCTTCCTTCTTCGCAACTTTGAAGCGTTGCGTGACAAAAATAACTGAACAGTCTATGCATAACGATGTGACAAGAAATTCAGACCCGGGTGGGAATCGAACCCACAATTGACCTCGTTGCAAAAGAGTCGCCTTACCATTTGGCTACCGGGTCTGAAAAAGAAGGGCCTGCGATGTTCGAGCATCGCAGGCCTTTTCCGTTTCGTTTAACTTGGTGGGGGGATCGGGTAAAAATCAGCTACCCGTGCTGCGTTTGGCTGTTGATTTACACCAAATTGAAACAATCCGTGCAAAAAGTGTTGACAGCACAGATGCGCATAGGTAACTTCCATCTTGTAGTCGTCACCCAATGGGTTCATCCGTGAATCCTCCGCTGGTGTCCGCCAGCATTGCTCAGGGAGCAGGAATAACGAAATTCGATGGCTACATTGAGCCTCGGCGTTGGCGCGTCGAGGCTCTGCCATTTCCACAATCCCTTGCGGTCGGCTTTTATAGATACCCCAACCCATAGTCGGTGTCAACGTAAATCTAACCAAACGCGCATGTAACACATTACCAGATTCTGGTAATCGCTGCGTATGTGGTGTTGACGTAGGGGTTTAGGGCAAATGTGGAAGTGGGTTACGTGGGTGTGTCTTCAAGGGTTTGCATCGCGATTGTGATTGTGTCGTAGTTCGTTTTAGCGATAATAATGATCTCTTCTGCTTTTTCTATTAGATCGTCTACCTGCTTAATAGTGCGTGCGCGATCAAAATCACTAAGTTCCTTAATGTCTCCCATACTTCCGGAGAGTACCTGTAAGTAGTTTTGGAGCGTTTTTTCAGCTATTTTGGCGTCTTGTTCTGCTTCACCCAAACGCCTACGCGCCAGAAATAGAATTTGGTGACTCGAGATGCGGTTAATCGGAGTGATCACATCCCGTTCAACCTCGCTCACTATTTCGCTCAACCTATTCAGGGTTTTACTGATGGCGTGGAGGGTATCGTTAGCGAGATCGTACGACGCAGTTCCGTCAATGAACGCGTCTTTGTCCATCGCAATCGCTTTGGGCGGCCTCGCCTCAATCCCAAACTGAAACCCGTGCGCGTAATACAGCTTCTGAATGTCGGCTTGGATTTCGTCGATCTGTTCGATCAACTCCGGAAACTGACGCACGAGATTCGCCATTTGCATGTTTTTGGCCGGCAGTGGTGCGTCTGATTGGAAGATGCGCTCGATCTCCTGGTTCAGTTTGCACACATTGTCGATCTTCTGGCCTTCTTCTTCGGCCGCGATCTTCGTCGCCTCATTGACCGCTTTATCGCCTTCGCCTTCTTCTTTCTTTGTGCGTCCTTCGCCCGCGCGTTCTACCAACTCGTCGGCCTTCTTGACCCTGCCTTCAAACCAAGTTGGAAAGATAGCTATAAAGCGATCCCAAAGCGTGCGTTCCTCATTTTTTTCCGGCTCGGTGGGGCGGCCCTCTAAACGCGAGATGCCGTTGCGCGATTTATCGTCATCAAAGGAGGTCATACCGGGGCCTCCTCATCAACGGGTGACAGTAATTCCGCGCGGGTAAACGTGATGCCCGATCCGCCCACCATCTTGTAGAGCTTGGAAATCTTCTTTAATAGGGCGGCGATCTCTTCGGGCGGGGCGGTGCCGGGGTCGATCAGTAGTTGAAGCGGGGGAGTCTCGCTGGATGATTGCTCGAACACGCGTGGGTTCTTCGATAGGTTTCTTTTGAGCCGAAGGAGATCCGCATAGTTGATGTCAAACGAATAGTCCTTATAAACCCGTTGATCAATGTCTGATGCAGAAATTAAACCAGCCGTCACTGCCTTATCTATCGCATCCATTAATACGGCTTGAGTCTTGTTTTGGGCAAATACGGTTGCATTAGAGCTCGCAAGAGTAGATAGGTCTTGTCCTTCGACATACCACATTGAGAATAATGCGTACTCGATCTCGCTAAGTCGTGTTGTAAGTTCTCGTCGCAGCTCGTCAGAAATGGGAATCGGCTCTGCCATGTTATCTCCAATATTCAGGACGCACTGATGTCGCTAGCGTATTCCCGTCAATGACCCTCGCCATGTCCTGTTCACACATCTTGCCTATCGCAACCCGAAAATCCGCGCCAATGCGGCGAACATCCTGGCACAACCGATCATGGTCTGATCCGGGCAGGCCGCGCACTCTGCCCACACGATCGCGGGTGTGCGGATCGATGGTGGCAGCGCTGGCGATGCCGCGAATGATATTGTGGATGGGGGTGGTCATTGTTCTTATTGTATCGTCATGGCGTTCTCGTATTCTCGGCATTGGCTACGGATCGGCACGATGCTCGATTGGGATAAATATCTCAGTGAAACAATTACCCGAACCAAATAATTGAATGATCAGGCGTCCTTGCGTGGCGGGCTCTCCATCAGCACGTTCGCTGAATTCTACCTGTACGTCAAAGCAATCTGCGTAGAAATTATCTACGCCAACACCGAAACAAGAAGTATCAGAGAATGTCGTCGGCGACGACACGCCCCCACCGAAACAGGTCAAGGTCGTTCTGTAGGTTACTGATGATAGATAGACGCCAAGCGAATCTGAAAGAATAACTGCGCTTGCAGTCGTGTTTTGGGGCGGCATTGGCGTGATCGCCTGTCGCCACGAGCCGAGCCGTGGTCCGGTGGCCGGGGGTGGCGGTTCATCGTCGACAGGCTCCTCTGGCCCGTCATCCGGTGGAGGCGCTTCCATCGGCGGCGGATCAGGGGCGGGTTCCTCCATCGACATGGGCCCTTCTGGCATCATGGTATCCGGGGGCATCGGGCACTCCGCACCAAAAACTGCAATCAAAAGCGCAAAAAGCGTCAGCCTAGTCGTAGTTTTCATCGTAATCCTCCGGCTCGGGATGTTTGATCTCGTACTCAAGATCGCTGATTTTTGATTTCAGATCGTCAATGATTACGCAGAGTTGATAGTCAAGAAATAATCGCTCATGCTCGATGTTCTTCTGCTTCATAGACCACCAAAGAGACGCAACGATTACGCCCAAAAACATACCAAGCAAAAGAAACGGGAACGACCTGCTATCACCATCCGTCACGATCCATCCGATCATGATGAAGCCAAAGCCGATCCCGTAGGCCAATGCCTGACCAATACCAGCATCCGAACTAGGGTTCTCGGCGATGTCAGCATCAGCTAACCGGCGCGCTTCTAAATACTCATCAGGTGTTTTGGTGATTTTCAGTTTTATGGCTGCCATCTTTCGTTAATCACAGGCCAAAACCCCATCCAACCATCCCAAACCCCAACCCGGACAAACTGCGGACAAATGTCCAACTTCTGTCCGCTTTCTGTCCGCACCGGAGCGGACAAACTTCGGACACAACACGGACGCCACGTCCGCACCGATCCGGACAAAAGTCCGGCGTACATCCGACGGACCGCCCGAAACGCTCAAAACGCCGATCTGCCGGTCGCCTGCGTCAAAACACGCAAAGCGGTCCATTTTTCACCAACCCCGTTCTTGATCCAAAAACCCCGATTGCGGACAAATGTCCGCTCGGTGTCCGCTTTGTGTCCGCATGACTTCGGACACAACTCGGACATTTTTCGGACAAACGTCCGCACGCGTGCGGACCTAAAGGATAAGGATAAGGAAAGTATGTATACATCCCCCCTTAGGCGCAACGCGACAACTCACACCCGCACCACTCACATACGCACGATCGGGCGTATGTTGCACGGGAGCGCTGGGCAAACTTCATTTTCGTCTGACACCTTTCGAAGCGCCGGAGCGCTTGCAGCCGGAAACGACGGGGGCGGGGTGTCATGGAATCGCTCGCCACGGATGGCGGCCCCGCCCCTTGTATTTGTGATTTTCTGTGTGCGCGAACCCGCACGGTCGGTGCGGGGTACAAACCTCTATTCACACAGAAGCGAGAGAACACCATGTCGGCAGCACCACAATCGGGCCTGGATGCGCGGTCGCGCGCGGTAATGGAAATCATCAACCTGCTGAGCGACGAGAGCGCCCTTTCTGACGCTTACGTTCATCAACTGCGTCTTCGACTGCATCAACGTCTTCGTCGGCCTCATCCGCGCCAGCGGGATGCTCAGCCGCGCTTGCGGCTCGCAGTTGGTTCGCCTGATCAATAAGGGCTTGGCCGACCGTCGAAAGCACGGCGGCGGCGTCAGGCGTACTTTCCCGCTCATCAAATTCAATCTCAGACGCATTCTTTGCGGGATCAAAGAGCCACAGGCCGCTCACACCCAACGCCCGCGCGATCACCGCGCCGTCATACGCGTTCACCGTTGTGCGTTTTGAAATTGAGCGGGAAAGTTTTTTCTCATCCCAAGTCACGCCGGACTGTTTTGCTATCGCAACAGCTAGTCGGTCGAAATCCGATTTCTTTTTTTGCGATCCGTCGATGACGACTTCCGCTTTTTCGTACCACGTCGCCATAAATACGCCCGCCTAATCTCTGCGGCCATAAGAAGTTATACGCGAAACCAAATTTGGTTCAAAATATTTCCAAATTTGGTTTGACAAACGAACCACATTGGGTATGTTTTGGTTGTCGATCAGGAACTTTTTGGAGCAACCAAACGATGCCCCTTTCCACCAAAAACAACCCGCTGGCAGATGTCGATGGCCGTGATGTGAAGCGGTTTATTCAGCTTTGCGAACGACGCGGCACTCTGCCAAGTGCGACGTTTAAACACCTCCTCGATTCTTACAAGAGCTATCGCGGCTTAGATGAAAACTGGAACGAACGCCGGGCCAAGTCTGCGTCCTCCGCCGCCTAACCCTTTCACCGTAACCACTCCCGCAAAGGACTGTGATGGTTTATTCGAACGACAAATTAACCACCTTCCGCTCGGACGCCGAAGGTCCGGTAGCAATTAACCACGGTGGTTCAAATGAACGTCGGGTGGTCCACCAAGCGGGCAGCCGAGGTACTCAACCTCTCATCGCCAACCAAGGTCAGCCAATCGCTGAACCCAGCGGTCGAGAAGATTGCACGGCTATGGCGTGCGGATGCGACGGCCACGGTCGAAATGATCTTGGCAGCAGTGCGCGACCTCGACGCCATGCCCGACCCCGAACTCGAGCACCGCGAACGCATGTTGACCGGACGCGCCGATCGATCTCAGCCCCGGCGTCGTCGTTAGCCCTCGGCACGGATGCCGGGCACGGAGGCCGCACGGAAGCACGGCGGTCCGTGTCGGGGGGTGGCGCGGAATCCGCGCCGGCGTTGCACGGTCCAGCCCACGAAATATTCGGTGCAGCCGTAGCCGTGGTGGTGATGGCGCTGGTCGTCATCGGTATCGCGCTGTGGCTGATGGTGCAGTCGATGTACGCGCCGCCAGCCGAAGTGCAAATCTCCCCTTACGAACCGACGCGTATCAGTCGCGCCGCCGACGCGCTGCGCGTGCGATCACCCTTGTCGTCTTTCTCCTCCTTTCCGGTGGCGGCGACCCTCCCGTCGTCGTCATCGATTCTTACCGCGAGGCACGCATGAAAAACGAACACTTAATCACCGCGATTATCACGGTCACCGCCCGCGTGGCGGGTATCGAGCGGGTCGAGATGTTTCATCGGGCCAAGAGCGGCGGCTTGAGTAAACGCAAACGTGTGGCGTATCCGCGCAGCGTAGCGCTCGTGGTCATCCGCGAGAAGTTGAACACGAGCCTGAGCGAAACGGCCCGCGTGTTCGACATGCACCACACGGCGGTGTTGTTGATGGTCAAACGGGTGGAGCAGTCGGAAGAACTGACGGCACTGAAACAAAAGGTGCTGGACGCATGGGATGAGATCAAGCGGCTGGCGGGCGAATACGAGTCGGCCATGGAACGCAATCAGGAAACGAACGCGCAAGAAACGGAGTGTGTGCACTAAGCACCAACAGAAACGAGGTTAAACGTGGCAGAACAATCGACGGTATTGGCGACGCGCGACACCCAACGGGAACTCGCGCCCACGAGCAGTATGCAAAAGCATGCGGAAATGATTCAGCGGTACGACATTCTGTCGAAATTCGCCGACCGCTACGCCAAGTCCAAGGTCATCCCCCAGCACTTTCAGCAGAAGCCGGATGATGTGTTTGTCGTCATCGACTGGGCGGACAATCACGGTATCGACTTCCGTGAGGCGCTGGAACAGGCGTATGTCATCAGCGGCAAGATGGGCCTGTCGGCAAAGATGCTGATCGCACTGACGAATAAGAGCGGACTATTCAAAGGCCCGTTGCGATGGGAAATCACCGGAGCAGGTGATGGCCGCACGGCGACTTGTATTGGTGTTGATCGCGCGACGAACCGCGAACTGCGGGCGTCCTGTTCGTACAGGATGGCCAAAGATGAAGGTTGGACGCGCAATAAGAAGTGGCAGTCGATGACTGATGTGATGTTGCAATATCGCTCGGCGTCGATCTTCCAGCGGATGTATTGTCCGCAAGTCACGATGATGTTGTCGAGCGAGGAAATCGTCGACATCGGCCCGGATGCAAACTTGGGCATTACCGTTGTTGACGCTCCCCCCGCAGAGCCGTCGTCAGAACCGACACAACCCAACCTCCAGCCCACCAACTCTACCAACGCCCAGAAGTGGAAAGACTACTGCGCCAAACCCGGCGTATCGGTGTCGATGGATGAACTGCGCTTGCTGGTCGGCTGGAAGCAGCCCGACGCGTGGGACGACAACGACAACGCGACGTTACGCGAAGCGCTGCAGGGGTGCTATCAGGATAACACGTTCGTGCGCGAACACTTCGATCACGAATTGGCCCCACGCATCGATGAAGTGAAGCAAGCCATCGAACAACGCGCGACCACCATGAAAGTGGACGACTACAAGGCGCTATTGAGACGGCACGGCATCGACGGCAGCAAGGGATTGGAAGCGTGTCACGACGCGACGATGTTGCTGGCCGTGCTGGATGACGATGGGGCGGCGGAGCCTGCGGCAGTGTCGGCGGGTGGGGATGACATTCCGTTTTGACAAAACAAGTAGAACTCCGGGCGGCGGGGGTAAATAGTCTCGCCCCCACGCCTCACAACAGTCGCCCGGAGTTTTTTCAAATCGCGACGCGCACGAAAGAAAAGACCATGACCAAAATAGACACCATCCAACTCACCAATTTCAAGAACCTCGACCGCGAAATCCGCCTCGATACGTTGAACCTGCTGACCGGCCATAACGGATCAGGGAAAACCGCGCTACTGAGTGGCTTGCAATTCGCTTGTGAGGGCAACACCAAACTAGGCAAGCAGAACGACGCGACGGCGTTACTGGCAGGCCCGCGCGGATGTGGCGTGAGCGTCGCGCTCGACAACGGCTTCTCGTGGTCGCGCAAGTTGCGGATCAACGGCGACGGAACGCAGCAAACGCTATCGATTGGTGGCGAGTCGAAGCAGAAAAAGAACGTCGCCGAGGAACAGTTGCACGGTCGCGTCGGATCGTTCGCGCCCATGTGGGATGCCAGCCGTGAGTTTTTCGGCATGAGCCCCGACAAGCGCCGCGATTACGTCGTGGATCTGTGCGGCAGGGCGACGGGCGGCGATGGCAAGATTGACCCCGATGAGGCGGTGAACGAGATCGCCCGCGAGTTCTGTCGCCAGCACGAGGACATTGGTCCGGCGACAGTCGAGCACTTTGATAGCCCGCTATGCGAACTCACCGCTCAGTACCTTTCTGATCGGCAGCGGGTCGAGTTGCAGTTTTTCCTCGACACACTGACAAGCGACATCACCGGCGACCCCAGCGAAGCCATCGGCGCGGCGCTGTCCCGCGCCGTCGAGTTGACCAACAACGCCGAACGCGAAGCCCGCGAGGCGCGGCTGGCCGCAGACGAACTGGAAGCCCGCAAGCGGGAGATCGGCGCGGTGGCGGGCAGTGTCGAGGTACTCAAGCGGCAAATCCAAGACCTGAACGACGCCCGCGACAGCCTGATCGATAAGGCCGCAGCGATGCGGGAACGCGCTAAACAGATTGCGGAGATCGACACCCGCAACGCGGCGCTGACGACCGAACTGGACAACCTCAAGGGCACGCTGGCCGAACTCGAACAATTGGACAGCGGCATATCGCTGTCGGTCGCGGAGTTAAACGAAACCAAACAGCGCGAACTGTTGGCCGCGGACCAGGGCGAATTGAAGCACCTCGGCGACGTCGAACAGCAATTGAAAGCGAAACGAGCCGAACAGGCTGAATTGTCGGCAGCAATAGCGCGCATGGAACAACAGGTGGCCGCGTGCCGGCCGGATACGCCCGAATCGGTCGAGCAGCAGGCGTACGAAAACCTCGACACGGCTAAACATCAGCGCGAACAGGCGCGCAAGGCTGCCAAGGAAGCGTCGTCGGCGTTGGAGCAATTACAGGCGCAACGTCAGAGCCTGACGTTCGATCATCGCGAGATGACGGACAAGGTGCAGGGGATTACGCGGCAGATCACCGATCTAGAAGGCAAGCTAACCCGTCACGATAACGATCCGTTGACGAAAATCGAATCCGCGTTAGTGGAATTGAACCAGGCGTTGCAAGCGGGCGAAGTCGTCAACGACCAGTATGTCGGCAACGTGGTGCGCAAGGTGCAAAACATCATCGCGGAACACCGCGAAGCGTTCGACGCCGACACGGCGCGCACCCAACTCGAATCGTTGCAGGAAGATCGGGTCACGATCAATGCGGACATCGACGCGACCGGCACCCAACTGGACGAACTCGACGCACGCATCAAGACGGCATCGGAAACCTCCGAGGCTGCACTTCACAAGTTACAGGAAGCCGAGTCGGCGTACGAAAAGTCGTCAAAGGCTTACGACGAGCGACTGGCGGTGGCGCGGGCGCTGCGTGACATCGAACCCAAGCGGTCGGAGTTGGAAGCGGTCGATCATGAGTTGAAGCAACTGGAAGGCCAGAACAAGCGCCGCATCGACCTCGAACAGAATGTGACGAAACACGACGAGGCGTTGCAAGAAGCGGTTAAGAAAACCAATCGTATCCGTAACGCAGCGGAAGCCCGGCGGAGTGCCAACGATCGTATCGAGCAAATCAACACCACGTTGAAAGACGACCAAGAAAGCCGCGACGCTTTGGTCGAGGCCAACGACGGCAAGGACGTCGATTACATCGAGTCCGAACGCCTCAAGGTCGAGGAGGACATCGCGGCGTTAGAGGAACGCCTCGACGTCAAACAGCGGGCCGACACGTTGACGCAAGAGATCGTCGAGACCCAAGCCCGCGCCGAGGCGCGCACGCTGCGCCATGAGACGGGCAAGCTGGTCGTCAAAGCCATCAAGGTGCAACGCGAGACGCTGACCAAAAAATTGGTCGCGCCGTTGATCGATCACATGAACGCGTTTCTAGCGGGCGTGTCTGACGACCTGACGGCGTTTATCGAATTGGATAACCCGACCGGCAAGAAGGTCGTATTCCGCATGGGCTGGGTGTGGGCCGAGCAGCAGGTACACATCGAGGCGATGAGCGGTGGAGAAACGGCGATCTTCACCGCCGCCCTTGCTTATGCGTTGGTGCAACTGGCCGACCCACCGTTGAAGCTGTTGTTGATCGAGGCCGGAGAAATCGACACCGAGAACATGGTGGCTCTGTTGGATGCCATCGCATCGGTGCAACACAACTTGGACAACGTATTGATCGCGACGTACCAGCCGGTGGCGGCGGCGTCGGGATGGAATGTGATCGACATGGCGGCGGGTGCCGGCGCGTCGGTGATGGATGAATTGGCCGCGACTGCGGCGTGATGAAGGGAGTTTCCGTGCCCAAGACATACACCAAAGCAAACGCAGGCGTTCGCGAGTTCGTGGACGCGGTGATGGAAGAATATCACCCGGAACTACACGGCGCGAATGTGCGAATCGGAATCCTCATGGTACAGCCGTCCGTGAACGACAAGGGCCAGCCAACGGGACCAGCGATTTCGTTTCACGGTCACAGCGCCACGGCGTGTATCAAGATCGCCAGCACCAAAGACCGCACGATCCACGAATACGACGCGATCATGCAAATCGACGAAGAACGCTGGACGTTTATGCCGGAAGAGCAACGAACAGCACTCATCGACCATGAGTTGTCGCATTTGAAACTCGAATACGAGGGCGGCAACGTCGTGAAAACGCACGACGACCTGCGCCCGGTGCTGAAATCGCAGCCCGATGATTTCATGTTGACCGGATTTCATCATGTGATTGAGCGGCATGGAAAACACGCACTCGAGGCACAGTCGCTGGGGGCGGTTATCGCGAAACACGCGCAACTGGAATTCGACTTTAAGGCGAATGCTTTTGAGTCGGCAGCGTAACCCAACCCCCACCCCCATCTGCCGATCCTACCGGTCGGCACTGCGTGATGCGGGTGGGGTGCGACGGCGTAGCTCAGTTGGTAGAGCAGCGGCCTTTTAAGCCGCAAGTCGCGGGTTCGAATCCCGCCGCCGTCAGTCGCCCGTGTTGTTTCGCCAAGGGTTCGCGCCACGGCCCCACCTCGGGCAACACGGGCATCAAAACCATCACGGATGATGTTGATATGGATATGCAACCCGTTAAGTCGAGCAACATCGAAGCGGTCGGATACGACCCGGTTACCCAGCAGTTGGATGTGACGTTCAAGGGCAACCCGAAGGCGTACCACTACTACAACGTGCCGGAGTCGAAGCACCGGGAACTGATGGCTGCGGACAGTAAAGGGTCGTATTTCTCTCGGAACATCAAGGGGAATAAGCAGTATGCGGGGAAGGGGGAGTAGGTGCCGCGCACTAAGGGCATAGCCCGCCACGAACAATCCGAAACCCTGCCGCTGTTCGCGCCGTCCGATCCGACGCGCAGCAAGCATGGCGGCAACCCGCAGAGTGAGGCGGCGTTCGAGCGCGTGAAAGTCACACTAAACGCGCGACAGAAGGCGGTATGTAGCGAGGTGTTTCTGGCGCGTGAACACGGCGCGACGGCCAAGGAAGTGGCCGCCAAGTTAAAGATGCCGCTGCATGCGATCAGTGGCCGGTTTACCGAGTTGAAGAAAGCGGAAGTGATATTTGAAACCGAGCATGTGCGAGAGGGTTCGCGCGTGTGTGTGCATGGGAAGTGGCGAGGATGAGAATCGGAAAGTCCAACAATAAGTGCGTTCAGCTACCCGATGACGCGGCTACACAGACCTACGCGTTTCTGGGCCGCAAAGGGCAGGGTAAAACGTATGCTGCCGGTAAGCTGGTCGAGTTGTTTTTGAAGCAACAGACCCAAGTCGTCATCCTCGATCCGATTGGTAACTGGTACGGCCTGCGCTACGACAAGTCCGGCAAGAAGCCCAGCGGATATGACATTCCTATTCTCGGTGGGTTGCGCGGCGACATCGACTTACGCCCAGAAGCTGGCGAGGTGATCGCTGGCGCACTGACATCAACCAAGCGATCCGCAATCCTCGACGTATCACAGTTTCGAAAGAATGAGCGCAAGCGCTTTGTCGGAGACTTCGCCGAGGAGTTGTACCGACTGCAAAAAGCCGAGCCGACCCTTTTGCATATCGTGCTGGAAGAAGCGCACGTATTCGCGCCGCAGATGTCCAAGGGCAATGAAAAGATGCTTGGTGCCATCGAGGACATCGTGCGCTTGGGTCGTAATTGTGGCATCGGTGTATCGATGTTGTCTCAGCGCCCACAGAGCATTAATAAAGAAATCCTCAATATGGCCGAGCCGTTGGTGGTGTTTCAGTTGGTTGCCGCTCACGAGCGGAAGGCGATTGAAGAATGGATGAAACACCAAGGCGAAGATGTAGCCAAGGCGCTGACAGACTTGGCACGCCTGCAGTCGGGCGAGTGTTTTTTCTGGTCGCCAGCATGGCTGAATCGCTTCGAGCGCATGCGATTCGACGCCAAGAAGACGTACGACGCCAGCGCCACCATTAAGCCCGGCGATAATCGATCTGTCGCAACAATGAAGCCGCTTGATCTTGAGCAATTGAGCGGCGCGATGCAGGAGTATGTTGAGGAGCAGCAGGCCAACGACCCCAAGACGCTGAAACGCCGAATAGTCGAACTGGAGCGGCAATTAAAGGCGGGCAATGCGACCGTCGAGCAATCAGAGATTGATGGGGCGGTGGCGCGCGCGACCGAGCGTGTGCGTGTTGTCTATCAAAGCCGAGAACAGCAATTTAAGGCCGCTGTCGCGACACTACGCGAACGCATGACGTCGGCCAAGGCGGAACTGGAAACCAACCATATTCCGCTACCCGATGATGACCCAGAAATACCCGTAACAACGTTGCAGTCGAGCGCTGCGCAACAAACACGACTAGAAACCACACCAGTACGCAGTCGTGCAATCAATGATGGCACCATAAACGCATACCAAAAGTCTTTGCTGGCAGTGGTAATAGACCGGTCGCCGGTGCCAACATCGCGCAGTCAAATCGGAGCGCTCTCAGGCAAGTCTATTCGCAGCAGCGCATTCGGACCCAATCTTCGCGAACTTGAGAATCGCGGCTACGTCGTCAATACGGATCGCGGCTGGGTGGCTACGGAATTAGCCCTTCATGCTATGCCGGATTATCAACCGGCTCCGCAACGCGGAGAGGATGCACGGCGGTATTGGTTACAGAAGTTGCCAGCATATGAATCATCACTACTGCAATCGATATGTGACACTTATCCGCAGCAACTCACGCCAGAGCAGTTGGCGGAAATAACGGGTCGCTCTCTATCGTCCAGCGCGTTTTATCCCGCATTGCGAAACCTTCGCGAACTAGAACTGATTGAAGGCGACATCCGACAGTCTGTAGCGGCGGCGGAGGTATTGTTTTAATGACCCCCACCCCCCAACAACTCAGTGCCATCCACGCACCCGAGCAGCACGTCGTCTGCCTCGCGCCCGCCGGATCGGGAAAAACGTTCGTCCTCACCAGTCGGGCCATGTACCTGATCGATTCGGGTATCGATCCCAGCGAGGTGTTGTGTCTGACGTTTACGCGGCGGGCGGCCCACGAAATGCTGACCCGTATGCGCGAGCGCATGACGGGACGCGAGGATGATCTCGACCGCATGTGGATCGGGACCGTGCACAGCATCGCGTTACGGATTCTCGAACTGTATGGCGCGAAGCTGGGTTATCAGGACACGGGAATCAGTGTGGTGTCACCCGAGGACTCGGAAATCTTGTTGACCGAATGCGCTTTGGATAGCGGGCTGGCCAAGCGCAAGCAGAAGGGCGGCAAGACGCACCTCGTGTGGCGGTCGCAACTGAGCGCCAAGCAGGCGCGCGAATACCTCGAAGCCGAGTACGGTCGCAAGGACAAATCCGCATGGACAATCAAGCAGCGGCACGAACTCGATAAGTTGGTGAATCGGTTCCACAACCGCTGCCGCGAGATGCACGCGTTGACGTTCGGCCTGATCCTGCGCGAGTGCGACCGCCTGTTATCCGAGCATCCCGATGTGCTGGCCGAACTACAGCAGCGCTTCCGTCATGTGCTGGTCGATGAGTGTCAGGACTCATCGAGCGTCGAATTCTCGTTGTACGAGAAGCTGTCGAGCGGGTGTTGTACGTTTCTGGCCGGTGATTTGCGCCAAGCGATTTTCTCGTTCAAAGACGCCCGTCCGGACATGCTGCCGGTGTGGGTATCGAATCAGCTCGCGACCATTTACGACCTTGAGAACTGTTTTCGCTGTGGTGATCGGATCGTTGCCGCGGCGAATCAGTTGATCGCCCACAACCCCGGCGACCCGAGCAAGCCGATGGTGGGCATGACCGGCAAGCAGGGCCAAGTGTTGTATTACGGCGGCGACCTGAACGAACTGCCGGGGATGATTCATCACCTGAAGGATCGCTTCTATTCGTATGGCGAAATCGCCATCATCGGTAGGCGGCACCGCACACTGGGACGTGTGCAATCGCTGTTGTCCGAATCGGATATTCCCTATCTACGCACGGCCACCAAAGACCGCCGCCACAACAGCCCGCAGTTTCGATTGATGGGCGCGTGCATGCGGCTGGTTGTCAATCCACACGATGAACTGGCAGCGGCGTTAGTCCGCGAAGAAATCGGCATGAACCGCGCCGAGTGGGCGGAGGTGAAGAGCTACGCCACCCGCACCGGCGACGGCATCGGCATGGCCATGTTCGCCGCCGATCCGACGTCGGATTTACTGCGCTCAATTCTGGACGCCCGCGCTCAGCGGACAGCGGCCCGCGACTTCGGATTGCAATGCGTGAGCCTGTTGGCCAAGCGCCACGGATCGGACATTCAGGCGGCGTACAACGCGTGGATGGAATTGGAGCCCGAGCAGAACGCGAGCATCGGGCAAACCCTGCGCGCGTTTGGCACCCGCGACTTGGATCGTGGCGAGGACGTACGGCGTACGGACGCGGTGACGCTGATTACTGCACATGCGGCCAAGGGGCTCGAGTGGCCGGTCGTGATCGTGGCGTGCGTTAACGACGGTGAGTTTCCGTCGCGGCCCGCTATCAAGGCGAACAATATCGCCGAGGAACGGCGGTTGTTTTATGTGGCCGCCACCCGTGCCCGCGAGCAGTTGATTATCCATTACGAAACCGAGGCTGCGCAAGAGTGCGATCGCGAGGTGTTTCCGCCGTCGCGGTTTATCGACGAGATGGAGTGCGCGCAGCCGGCGGAAGTGGGATCGGACGCGGCGTAATGTTTAAGAAGGGCGAAAAGATCGAGTGCATTGCGACCGGCAAACGGTCGGCAACAGATGTGCATGTCACGCAAATCGGCGTGCTGACGTTGCCGGAATATGTGATCGACATGATGCCCGAGGTCAAAGAACGTGGCGTGAGGAGTTTGGTTATGGTGACCTGTTTTTTGCCAGTCAAAGGTAAGGGTCGGTCGAACCGCGATTGGGCGGTGAAGTTGACTGCTGAGCAGGCGCGACGGTTAGCGAGTGATCTGGTGCGGGCGGCGGATGAATGTGAGGTGGCGGCGTGAGCAAGATCGAATGGACGGACACGACATGGAATGTTACTGCCGGGTGTAACGCGAAATCACCGGGGTGCAAAAATTGTTACGCCGAACTGATGGCGAAGCGCCTACAGGCGATGGCCCGCGCGGACATGGCGGCAGGTAAGAAATCGGATGGCAAGTCGGTCTATCTACCTGTGATTGGCGAGAATGGTCGCTGGAGTGGGTCTGTAACTCCGATTGATAATCGTGAGCGACTGCACGAGCCGTTTACATGGCGCAAGCCGCGCATGGTGTTCGTCAATTCGATGAGCGACCTCTTCTGGGGTGACGATGATGACCTGCGATTTGCGCGAAACAATGGAATTAGAGACCCGCAGCCGATTCCTTTTGAGTTTATTGACAAGGTGGTTGCGGTTGCTGCGCTTTGTCCTCAACACAAATGCCAACTGTTAACAAAACGAACAGCCCGCATGGCGGAGTATTTCAAGGAACTGTACGCAGGTAAGCGTGAGGTCTGCGGATGGATCGCACATAAGAGCGGATGGGAAAGCGCTGGATTTCTATCGCTATGCTTTGCAACGATCCTAAAAGATGGGGTAATTCCCAATCTCTGGCTGGGCACCAGCATCGAGAACCAACAAACTGCCGACGAGCGCATCCCACACTTGTTGCAAGTACCAGCCGCCGTGCGGTTCCTATCGGCAGAACCATTGTTGGGGCCGGTGGATTTGAATTTGAAGAGTGACGCATCCAAACATTGGGATGGTCAAAGCTTTCGACAATCCAGTCTGGATATGCAAGCGGCAGATAAGCGCGGAAGAAACATCCACTGGGTAATCATCGGCGGCGAGTCCGGTCCGGGTGCGCGACCGTGCAACGTCGATTGGATACGCGGCATTGTTGATCAGTGTAAGGCGGCGGGTGTGCCGTGCTTTGTGAAGCAGTTGGGCGGGTACGCGGTTTGGGACGGTTGCGGATTAGTGGCAAACAATCCGAATTGTGATGTCACGAACTTCACTGAGTCGATAGACGGTCGATACTTCAACCGATTGTTACTGAGTAACAAAAAAGGCGGTGATCCTGCCGAATGGCCGGAGGATTTGCGCGTGCGACAGTGGCCGGAGGTGTGCGGATGAGTACCGACGACGCCTTGCAATACACCGCCAAGGTAATGCTGGGATATATCCACGCGGTTTCTTCGGAGATTCGCTGCATTGCATGCGACACGGTGGCCAGTGAGTTGACCGATACCTGTTGGCGCATCGGTGCGTACGTGATCCCGTTGAACGGAAATCCGCAAACAGTCTTCGGACCAGTCTGTTCGTTGTGTGAAAAACGGGAGGCAGCCGCGTGACCCTCACCCCGCGCAAGCAAGACATCCTCGACACGATCGCGCATCTAACCGCTACGAGTAACGGGATAGCGCCATCGCTCGATGAGATCGGCGTAGTGTTGAAGTTATCGAAAGCAGCCGTCTGGGAACACGCGGTTGCACTAGAAGAATCGGGCTATCTGAAACGCGAGCCGCACCGTAAGCGCTCGCTGACGCTGACAGAATTGGGAAGGAATTCGTTGTCGTATGCGGTGTGTCCGCATTGCGGCAAGTAGTAACTGAATTACGACGGAACGTAGGAACGCCAAGGATTGGCATTCAATGGGCTCATCGACACGTTACATCATCTTCCGCATACATCCGGACGATCCAGATGTGATTAGGCTTGCAGGTCTCACCGGCCTTTCTGTGTATGACGTGATAGGGCGCGCGGCAGTTTGGTTCCGATGGATTGACGAACACTGCTCCTCGCAAAGGACCGACATACCACTCGAAGGTATCGATCAAATCGTGGGCAGACCTGACATCCCTGAATCATGCTCGACGTTTTCGCATGCTATGTTGCAAGTTGGATGGCTCACGTTATCCGATGACCAGACGGTTCACATATGCGGGTTTGACAAGAATTTCAGTCAATCCGCCAAGCGCCGCGCATTGGATGCCAAGCGCAAGTCCGCAGAACGCAATACGTCGAGCGGACAACAGACGGACAAAAGTCCGCCCAAGCGCCCATCACGTCGTAATTCGAGGCGCAGTAACCAGAAGCGGGATGGCCCCTCGGATGCCGACCTGATCGAACAATCGCTGCTCGGAGAGCCTGTGCGCGAAGACGACGAGAGAAAGCTGCAAGCCCACGAGGCGGGCGGTGCTGAACCACCATCCGCAGAACATCAGGCGTGGAGTGACGCACTGACGGCGCTCGGGGTGCAGCCGCATCGACGCAGCGGTCGCATGCGGGACAAGCTCGACAAATTCGTGGCTTCTAACGGTGGCGAGAAGGTGGCTGCCGAGCGGCTACAGGAAGCGATCAAGGGCGGTGCGCGCACATTCGATGAGGCGCAGAACTGGATATGGAACCGAGACCGTGAACGAACGAAAGGCGATAACCATGCCACCCAACAAAGGAAATCAACGACAGCGCATGGCGCGAGCCAACGCGGCAACGGTTCGCGCGGCGCACAACAACGCGCCGAGCGCAGTGAGCGAGAGTTTGCCGACGATCTCGGTGAGATCCCCACGTTCCGGCCACCCGATTGATACGCGCGGATTGTATGTCAAAAGCGGGATACCCGAGCGGCATCATCGAGAGATTGATCCTAAGCAAAGCCCCAAGCAGTGGGTAGCTGTTCGGGATCGAGTGATAAAAAAGATCGGCGAGGGCTTCATTATTGCGCTGCTGGGGACGCGAGGACCAGGCAAGACGCAGATCGCCCAACAAGCGATTACGTACTGCTCGCATAGCCTCGGCAACAAGCAGGCGCGGTCATCACTATACGTGCGTGCGATGGATGTGTTTCTCGATCTGCGGGCAACGTTCAAGCCCGACACGCCCGAAACCGAGCGATCCGTGATCAAGCGGTTCTGCCAGCCGCATCTATTGGTGATCGATGAGTTTCAGGAACGCGGCGAAACCGATTGGGAAAACCGCATGTTGAATTACATCGTGGACCGTCGCTACGGCGATATGCGAGACACGATGTTGATCGCGAACTTGACTGAGAAGTCGTTTCGAGAAAGTGCCGGCACTTCGATTATGTCGCGTCTCATCGAAACAGGCGAGATCATCGAATGTACGTGGGAGAGTTTTCGAAAGAAGAAAGGCTGATTCGTCATGGGCCGCGCCGAGAACGCAGTTACCGCCGAAGTCCGTCACTGGTTGAGGTTGCACGGTTACTCCGAATTGACGGATGCCAACCGCGCACAGGTTGCGAAGTTGGTTGAGTGTGGCACTCGTGATGTTGCTGGGATTTTCTGGCGGGCCAATACCGGCGGTGCTCGATATGGCGGCGATGACATCGAGACAGCACGACAAAAAGTGATCGATGGCAAGCGGCCCAGTAAGCGTCGGCATGTGAAGTTCGGGATCGGTGGCCAGCCGGATATTCAGGGGTTCACGAGGGACGGATTGTTCTTCGGGATAGAGACCAAAGCGAAGACCAAACAATCAAGCAAACAGATTGAATTTGAGCGGATCATGAAAGCATGTGGCGCGTGTTACATCGTCGCGCGATCGTCGGATGATCTTGAGCGATCGCCAATTAATCAACGCCGCCACCCCGAAAGGACGAAACGATGAGCGAAACCCCAACCCCCAAGCCGGGACAGGTGTGGAGAGAATCGCCAGTGCACCACAACCGCATCGTGACCGAAGTTGATGGCTATGGCGTCGAAGTATGGATGCCGGAATTTGATAAGCGTGTGCTAGTAAGCCATGACAAGTGGCTCGACTGGTCCCGCACCGCAACGCTGGTGAGCGAGGGAGGGAGTGAAGATGGGTGAAATGCACAAGGCGGAATCGAGAACATTGGCGGGAGCAAAAACTAAATGCGGGATTGAGGTGCATCGAAGCTGTCTCGCAAAGGCGGACAGTAAAGTTACCTGCCCCGCCTGCCTAGCCGCGATGAAGGGAGAGGGTGATGCAAGTAGCGATTGATTGGTTGTCGTGGCTGGTGGCGTGGTTGATTGTTTTTGTCGGCACACTGGTTGTTATGTCCATGATTTTGGCTGGAGGTATATGGCTGCTTGACCGCTTCCTGTATCGCAAGAATGGTCGGCATTGTTGGTGGTTCCTCGCTTACACCATGTGGAAGATGAAAAAGGGCAAGGAAGCGAAGTTCGCTCTACGGACTGCCATTGAGGCCGACGAATATAACCAACGAAAGGACACCGATGCCTGACCATGCAAACAAGCTGAGAGAGTACGCGGACATGCTGCTAACGGAAGGTGAGCTTGACTCGCCTGAGCAGGATAACGCCCTCGCCGCCCTGCTCAAATCGTTGGTGCCGGTGGCGGAGAAAGTTGAAGAAGCCGTAAGTGTTCATGACGGGAGTGGTGCAGTTGAGGCATACGTTGAGTTGCCCAACGCCGAAGCCTTCCTCAAAGCACTGGAGAACTTGAAACGACGGATGCGAAACGATTGAGAACTGCTTTTGAATCTTACATGGCGGGCGGGCCTTCTATATCTCCCTTAGTCATTAAACAGTCGTGCGATGAACTCGACCGCCTCGCCGCGATTGATGCGGTGCTTGAAGAATTTGGCGTCACGCAAAAAGGCGACTTTTCAACGACGGAGTTGATTCGCTTCGGTAACAAGCTGCGGCAACAAAACCTTCTCCCGCCCAGCAAGGAGGATGCGGATGGAAAATAAACATGAACTTAGTACGTGGGGACTTATACAGGCGGGAGTCTTTTTTTTATGTCTTATCTGGACGGCGGTATCAATCGCACAGTACGTCGTTGCAAACAAAGACTGCCCCGCCCCCTGCTGCGTGAAAGGAGTTGAGTAGATGATAGTTGACATTAACGGCAAGCGAGTAGGTCCGAAGATTCATATCGGTGATGAAATGAATGTGCCAGTAAACATCTTCATTGCAGATGGCGGTGAGTCCAGTATAGGTAAGCCCGCTCGCTACCGGCTCTTCTGGGAAATCTTCATGCCTAGAAAGAGCCTCGTCATAGAGACGGACGGGGACGAAGATTTGTATTCGGAGGACATTGAAGAACTTCGCAGCGTGGTCCGCGAGCAAATGGTCCCATTGTACGAAGTCGCGCTGCGCAACCTGAATGGAATTGTTGATGGGTCGCGAGATAAGCACTACTACTGGGAAGAATAATGCGGATTCACTTAACAATTGGATTGGGGGTGATGCCTGATGACGAGTGACCGAAACTATTGGTGGATGTAGTAACTTCGCCCCGTCATGCGGAAACGTAGGGCGGGGCTGTTGGGGTGCGGCGGTGGTAATCCATTGTTCGGCAAAGCCAACCAGTCGGGCACCGAAGTCTGGACGGATGAAAAACTCCGATGGTGAATCTTCGGCCCGCGCCCCTTAAACAACGAGGTCCGGCGGTGTGGATTGGACACGCGGGACGGAGTAGCCCCTGCCGAAGCGTGCATCACGCTTGTCCGATGCGAGCGAAAGCTCAGGCAATGCGCAGGGAGCCGGTATCAAGCCCGGCCCGGACTTCTTAATTAACGCGAAGGAGATTGTGATGCGTATGCCAGCGAAGTGGGAAGTAAATGACTTGGTAAGGTCGGCGTCAGCAATCCAGAAGGAAGTAAAGCCTGATGTTTGGGCACCATACAGCCCCTTGGACTACAGCCCTTGGTGGTATCGGTTCATTGTTGCGTGGCGAGTGTTCACTGGAAAGTATGACGCCGTTGAGTGGCCAAACGGCCAATAACTGGATTAGCCCCGCAAGCACCCTCAAACACTGGAATAACGCTGCGGCGGAAAGGGATGATGATGAACATTGCAACACAGGCAGCAAAGGCAATTGAACACGCAGAGAAGGTTGAAAAACAGTGTGCCGCCCGCGACCAACGGATTGCGGAGTTGGAAGCGGAGAACCAAGCGCTCAGGAGCGTCATGAATGAGGCTGCCACTGAGTGCATAATGAAGTTTCCGGAGCCCGACCCGCATGTGGCACGGTTAATGGCCGACAACAAGCGGCTGCGGGAGGCGTTGGAGCAATTCCACGAATACATACCTCTTGCATTAACTGATGCCGAGCGGTTTTCATTGCAGAAATTGGTAGCGAAAGCCCTCGCCGCCACGAAGGAGGGGGAGTAGATGGCAGATAAATTCAGGCCGTGTTCTAGGCCGGGCTGTAACGAGCGGGGGATTCTGCCGAACGGCACCGCCGCATATTGCCCGAAACACATGCGAACTAAAAAGATGATGGACGGTTGTAAGAGGCACGGAAAAGACAATCCCGGTCGCAAGTGGCTTGACCGAGAACTTGATAAGGTTGAAGCCAACGGCATGAGGTGTCCACTCTGCGGTTGTAGCGTCGTGTTTAAGGGCAATCGAAGCAAAGTCGGAAACGTAATCAGCCTTCAGCACGACAACGATGGCAATATGCGACTTATTTGCGTGACCTGTAACGTAAAGCATCAAACTATGGGGGATTCAATCTATAAACATGGGCCAGACAAGAGGCGGTGTAATCGGTGCAAGGAGGTTTTGCATAGGTCGCGTTTTGGGAAATTTAGAAATAGTGAGCGTGGACGTGAACGCGAACATAGTTATTGCCGCGAATGTAACAAGGCAAGGCGTCGAGATTACTGGAAAAAGATAAGTGCCACCAACAGAACTGGAGAACGATAATGGCAAAAGCGAATGAACCGGCGTTTCCGGTTTACGAAAACGGCAGCGGCATTGCCCCCGGCCTCACCAAGCGCGAATACGCCGCTATTGAATTGCGTGTTCCCGACTCCGGCACTGATTGGCTGGACGACATGATACGGAAGGCACGGCGAATGAAGTTTGCGAGCGATTATCAACAAGGAATGGTGTCGGCATGGGGGCAGCACGACGTAACTGACCCATACGAAATCGCAAGCGACGCATTACTGCACGCCGACGCCCTGCTCGCCCGATTGGAGGAAGATGATGGAGGAAACTAGACAAGAAACAATCGATGAGATGCTTGGGAAAATCACGGCGGAAGCGTCTGCGTATCGGTCTATTCGCGAAAAGTTAAAGCACCTCAATATGACTTTTGCGACCAAGGCAAGCAGGCGTGAACGATTGTGGGATGAAGTTACTCGAATAGTCAATTTGATGGAGAACGACAATGCCAACCACCCTTAAAACCCCAACCCCCACCCAATGGCAGTGGCTCGTCGAGAAGGCGGGGTGGAAGATAAACCGAATCGCGGCACCGGGTGACGAAGGCGTGTTGTGCGTCGAAAATGAAGATGGATTCTTATTCCCTTTCGACTCTGACGGCCTCCCCCACAACACCGACGCCCTGATGCGGGTGATGGATGCGGTGTTAGATAGGAACTTCGGAGTGAATCGTGCGGCGAATGGAGCGTTTGGTGTCAACTTTCTGAGTGTTTTTCGTCCGAGTCCATACGAAGAAGGCAACGCTCTCGAATCAAGCGTGCGCAACCCGCAAGATGTGGTTGAAGCATTCCAAGCCGCCGCCTGCGACATCCTCGCCCAGCTTGCCGAAGCGGAAATGGAAATGGTTGAGCAGCGGGCCGGAAACACGACAAACTACATTCCCATTGACGAATTGGTACGCAAGGCAAAAGAGAATCCAGTCCCGCTAGATTGGGATTACTAGGATGACCCCAATGATTGAATGGTGGTGGTTGCTAATTACAGCAGCATTCTTCTACGTGTTCATATTTGGAGCGTACCGATCTGGATACGCCAACGGTTACAAGAAAGGCAGAGCCAATGCTACCTGACACCCCCGCCAACCGTGCCCTAGTCAAAACTCCGGTATGTCAAAACGAAAATTGCGGGTGGATAGGAAGTGGTGAGGCTGAGTTTGTTGGCATGTCTAGATGCCGTAGTTGCCAGTCCGTAGATTTCCGTCCAATCTTCTACAGGCTTCTAACTACTGGCAGGTCGCTGTATCAGTGCATGCAATGCTATCAATGCCCCGCGAAGATGAGCGGCGACCCCGAATCTCATATAGTTGAGTGGAAGGATATAAGCAGTGCTAGAACCCACAAGTGAAAACCGTGCCCTAGTCAACCGTGGGATTGCGGAGAGGGAAGGCTACTACGAGATACAATCGCACAAGGATGGCTCTGTAAGTGCGTGCAAAAAGAAAGCTGACCATACTTGGGGATGGGAACGGCTCGACTACACCCGCAGCCTCGACGCCTGCTTTGAGGTGTGTGAGCGGAGGGGGTGGATGGTGGAAACGATGCCGGTAAATAACGGGATCGTTGATGTGTCGGTGTGGAGGCAGCACGAAGAAGGCGGCTGGATGCTTGTTTCGGGTTGCAGTATTTCCGGTAAATGCACCGACCTTCGCTGGTTGGTGGCGGTTGAGGTGTGGGAAGCGGGGAAGGTAGAGCGATCATGCCCAAATACCTAAGCACCAGACAGGTCGCCGAACAACTCAGTGTATCGACCGATACGATCCGCAAAATGGTTCGTGCAGGCAAGTTGCATCCGTTGCGTCTCGGATCTCCGAACAGTCCGTTCCGATTCGATCCAGCCGTCCTCCAATCCGATCTTCAACGGCTAGGCGGGATTCACATCAAGAACCCGCAGCCTTCCGAGCGCGAGATTGCCGAGGAGCGTCAGGCCCGTAAGGCAGCTTTATATCAGCGGCGACATGGCTCGCGCGTTGATCGCGCACGTCGAAGTAATGACGGGTAATCGTCGTCGATTTATGACCCATCAATTTCGCCAAGTCCTGCAAACTCAACGACTCACTTAAAATCTGCGCGAACGTATGGCGCAACGAGTAGGGCGTCAGCTTCTCATCATGCCGTCGCAGGATCGCTCGCAGTCCGGCCACCGTGTAATGCGGCGACCGTGACGATGGGAATACGTACCGGGTTCGTCCCTTCCGCTTGATACCCCGCAGAACATCCAGCGCCGCCGGCGGCAAATATATCGTCCGATCTTCGCCCGTTTTCCACGCCGTCTTGTGCTCGCGCAGTGTCACGATCTTGGCCCTCATATCGACCTGATCCCATCGCAACGGGCACGCCTCACCTGGTCGGCAACCGGTTGTGGCAATGAACATAGCCAACGGTCGCACATGCGGGTTGAGCTTGGGGAGTATCTTGGCCAGCTTCTTCGGATCGAAGTCCCGCGGACGCTTGCTTGGGGTTTTCAGCTTTGGGCGCTTCAAGTCCGCGGCTATCCACCCCTGATCCTTGGCCCAGCGCAAACATTGATCGGCCACATTGCAATAGCTTCGAACGGTCTTCGGGGACAATTTCTTCTTTTCGAGCGATCGGGCAAATCGACCGAGGACGTCGGGCGGAACGTCGACCAGCAACATCTCGCCGAAAGATTCTCCCAAGTGCTCTAAAGCGTATCCGCTAAATTTGGTGCCATACTGCTCGTCCCAGCGAGTGATGATTCCATCGACCGATGAGGGCGGCTTGTTTTCGATCGGACCTTCTTTGCCCGCCTCGATCTTGGCCAACTTGAACAGGTGGCATGCGCGAACGTAGTCCTTACCGAATCGATGGCGTTTGCCGTTGATCGTGGAACACCAACGCCCGCGCGCATCCTGATACATCTTGTTAGGTCGCGGCACGTTTAGGACACCCCCAAAGAGTTTAGGCCCCAGCGCGGAAAATTAGATTAACCAAAAAGTGTTGTAAAGCCTTTATTTATAGGGGTTTTTGATTGGGCGATACTGGACTCGAACCAGTGACCTCTTGGATGTCGACCAAGCGCTCTAGCCAACTGAGCTAATCGCCCGCAGGAGCCCCGGATTTTGTCGCGGGTGGGGGGCTTTGTCAATTCGCGAGGGCGGCGTGGGCGATTATTGCTTGACGGAATTCGCCGCAGGTCGTTAAATATCGCGTTCGTTCGATGAGCGCGACTAGCTCAATTGGCAGAGCAGCTGGCTCTTAACCAGCGGGTTCGGGGTTCGATTCCCTGGTCGCGCATTGAAATCCGAGCTTTCGGTGAGGCCGCCTTGCGGTCTTTTTTTATTTTCGGACGGCAAGTGTTGCCGAATGCCCAGCCCGCATTCCTAGCACATGTTTCAACCTCGATCAAACCGACTAGACTGCTATGCTGCGCAGCAACTAACGCATGTTGCACGGCGCTGGTCGATAAGTGAATTCGATGTCGCGCGACAGGCGTCGAAGTGGTTGCAATCTGAGCGGATTTGGGTGTGACAGGCACGCAACTCTCAAAACATTGATTTGAATCGAGCATGGAGTCGTATTGAATCCGCCGCGCGGAAAACTCGGCCTTTGGATGATTGGCGCTGCCGGCAACGTTGCCACGACGGTGGCCGTCGGTCTGTCAGCATTGCGGCAGGAACTGGCGACGACGGATGGTCTCGTCACAGAGCGCGCGCCATTGACTGCCCTGCCTTTGCGATCCTTGAACAAGATCGTGTTAGGTGGTCATGAGATTTCGTCGCGCTCGGTGATGGAAACGGCGGCCCAGCTTGCCGATCGCAGTGGTCTGTTCGGACCCACTATTCTTAAGAAATCCGCCGGTGATCTTAGTCGTTTCGAAGAAAATATTCGTCCCGGTAAGGCCCTGCGCTGCGGTACGGCGATCGAACAGTTGGCAACGCGCGGTACGGCGCGGCGCGCGGTGACGGCCGACCGCTTTATAAAGTTGGTGATCGACGATCTAACCGCGTTTCAGGATCGGCACCGACTCGACCGGGTGGTGGTGATCAACGTTGCCTCGACGGAACCGGTAGTAAAGACGAACGGTATTCCGAAGACCTGGGGCGCGCTGAAGAAGAAGCTGACGGAAAAATCCTCGCCGCTACCTTCGAGTAGCTTGTATGCGATCGCCGCCATTCAGGCAGGCATGCCTTATATCAACTTCACGCCGTCATTGGGTGCAGACCTGCCGGCGCTGCGCGAGTTGGCCGCTACCAATGGCGTGCCGATCATGGGCGCTGACGGCAAGACCGGCGAAACGCTATTGAAAACGGTGCTGGCGCCGATGTTCCGTGAGCGCGCTCTTCAAATCGATAGCTGGGTAGGGCACAACGTGCTCGGTAATGGCGATGGCTTCATCTTGGACGACGCGGAAAACAAGGCCTCCAAAATCGGCACCAAGAATAACGTCGTCGCATCGATTGTCGGTGGACAACCCGATTCGCGTACTTCGATTGAATATGTCGAGTCGTTGCACGATTGGAAGACGGCCTGGGATATGGTGCGCTTCCGCGGCTTTCTCAACACGCCGATGACGTTGCAATTTACGTGGCAGGGGTCCGATTCGATTTTGGCGGCACCGTTGGTGATCGACCTGGCGCGGTTGGCCGATTACCATGCCGCGCACGTTGGCGGCGGCGTAATGACGCATCTGGCGAGTTTTTTCAAATCGCCGATGGATGTTGCCGAACACGCCTTTGCCGCCCAGATCAATATGCTAAATGAATACGTTTATCGATATGCTCCGCAAGATTAGACGGCTCCCGTGAACCTCAAACTCGCCTACAGTTGTAATGCTTATATGCGTACCGGCGTCGAAGACGCGCTGCGGCGCGTGGCGGCATTGGGGTATCGCGGTGTCGAACTGATGGCCGATACCCCGCATCTTTGGCCGGGGGATGTTGGTCCGGCTCAGATCGATGCGGTGCGTGCCGTGATCGACGAACTCGGGCTCGAAATCTCCAACATCAACGCCTTCATGATGAACAAGGTGGGCGATCCGCGGCAGCCTTATTGGCACCCAAGCTGGATCGAAACCGATAGCGATTATCGCCGTATTCGAATCGATCACACGATCGCGGCATTGAGCATGGCCAAACAGATCGGTGCCCCGTGCATCACGACGGAACCGGGCGGTCCCTTGGATAACGGAATGACTTACGCTAAGGGGATGGATTTATTCGTCGAGATGCTGAAGCCCGTGATCGCGCATGCGGAAGATGTGGGCGTGCCGCTGCTGATTGAGCCCGAGCCGGACCTTCTGATCGAGAAGTTTGATCAGTATCTCGAGCTGCGCGAACGAACCGATTCGCCTTACATGGGTTTGAATTTCGACATCGGTCATGCGTTTTGCGTGAGCGAAGAACCGCAAGAGTGGGTGCCGAAAATGGCGGCGCACACGCGTCATTACCATGCTGAAGATATCGCCGCTTCGCGCGTACATCATCACTTGGTACCAGGTACGGGTGCGATCGACTTTGCCGCCACGCTCGCCGCGATCGACGCCACCGACTATGACGGTTGGATCACCGTCGAGCTGTATCCGTTCGTCGATAATCCCGACGAGGCCGGTGCGGCCGCGCGTGATCATCTCCTGAGCGTGGCTTCCCAAATATGACACGTATCAAGCCCTGGCTCGAACTCGTGCGGCTGCCGAATTGCTTTACGGCGATGACGGATGTGTTGGCGGGGGCGTGGCTGGTGGGGGCATTGGCGGTCTCGCCGGCGCTGGCTTTGCTGGCGTTGGCGTCGGCGTGTTTGTATGCGTTTGGCATTGCGTTGAATGACGTGGCCGATGTTGAGATCGATCGCGTAGAGCGATCAACGCGGCCTTTGCCGTCGGGGCGCGTTTCGGTGCCCGCCGCGCGACGGTTGATGCAGATCTTGTTGGTTGCGGGCTTGGCATTGATCGGTGCGGCGGCGTGGTTGCAGCATACGGATACGCAAGCTGTAGGCTTCGACGCATTACAACTCTTGTTAGTGGGTTCGGCATTGGTTGGGGCGATCGCCTGTTACAACCTTATTGCCAAGGCAACCTTCGCGGGGCCGGCGGTCATGGGCCTTTGCCGCGCGCTTAACCTGACGATGGGCATGTCGTTGGGTTGGCGGCTGGGTTGGAATGACGGCTTGTTACCGATCGCGGCCATGTGGCTATACGTTGCCTCGCTGACGTATTTTGGTAGACAGGAAGCCGAGACCAGTTCGCGCTGGCGTTTGGTCACGGGGGCGGCAGGAATTCTTATTGCGGTCGCAACGCTGGGGCTCTTCATTGCCGATACAACGATGACGTCGGAACGATATTCGGGCGATTACTTTTTGCTCGTGTTGTGGCTGGCGTTCTTGATTCATGTCGGTCGCAAAGCGTTCACGGCGATTCGACAGCCGAGTCCGCAACACGTTGGCCGCGCTATGAAGGTGTTCATCCTCGGTATCGTCGTGTTTGATGCGCTCGTGGTCGCCGGGCCGCATGGTTGGCTCGGGGCGGCGGTGATACTTGCGTTTTTGCTGCCTGCGCTGACATTGGGTCGATGGGTATATTCCACGTGATTGAAATTACACGCGTTTGGGCAAACTGCTTGCACGTGGGGCCGTGACCTGCGTTATAGTGTGTGCACACGGCGCGCTGCCATCTTTCGTGGGCGACCTACATGGCATTCGAACTCGGCTACAACACCAACGGCTTTTCCGATCATCGCTTGCTCGACACGATCGATATCCTCGCCGAGTTGGGCTACGGCTCGGTCGCGATCACGCTCGATTACCACGCGCTCAATCCCTTCGACGACGACCTTTGGCAACAAGCCAAGTTGGTGCACGAGCGTCTGCAAGCGCGCAATATGTGTTGCGTGATTGAGACCGGCGCGCGGTTCTTGCTAGATCCGTGGCACAAACATTGGCCCACGCTGGTGACGGCCAATCATGAGAATCGCCAACGGCGCGTCGATTTCCTGCAGCGCGCTATCGAGATCGCGGCGTACTTGAATGCCGAAGCAGTGAGTTTTTGGTCGGGTGCCAAGGACGACGACCTGACCGACGAAGACGCGTTCGACTTGTTGACGGAAGAATGCGACCGCCTGCTGGCGTGGGCAGTGCGACACGACGTCTGGCTCGCCTTCGAACCCGAGCCGGGGATGCTCGTCGCGACGATGGATCAATTCGCGCAACTGAGCGCGGCGCTCAACCATCCGCGCTTTGGGCTTACGCTCGATGTGGGGCATGTACATTGTTTAAGCGACGGCGCGCCTGCCGACCGAATCAAAACGTTTGCGAAGCAACTTTTAAACGTTCATATCGAAGACATGCGCGTGGGCGTGCACGAACATCTGCCCTTCGGCGACGGCGATTTGGATGTGGCGGCGGTGTTACACGCGCTAAACGATGTGAACTACATGGGTACGGTCAACGTGGAATTGGCCCGGCATAGTCATGATGCCGTGAACCTGGCCCGGCAGAGTTTGGACTATCTGAAATCCATACCAGCGCGGTCGTAATTTAACGCGACGCCCCAATCTACCCGAGCGTCTATACCGCCGCCCGCCAAAATATTTTCGCGCACCGGGAACATCTCCGACAACGGGGCGTTTAACAGAGTGAGTCAGTAGTAAAGCCTACCTAATCAGCCGTTTCCGTGGGGTGCGGCTACGATCTCGGGTTCAGTAAACCACACATGAAATGGGAGTGGTAACCATGCGCCTACGCATTAGTGTGTCTGTATATGCTGTGTTTTTGATGCTCGCGTCAGCCTCCACTGCATCCGCTCAGGATTGCGATGGCAACGGCGTTCCCGATGCCGTCGAATTGGCCAATGCCGAGACGCGTATCATCCTGCTAACGCCTCCGGTGGGCGACGGATCCGAAGAAATACAGGAACGATTGGGAGCCGCGGTGGATATCGACGGCGATGTGGCCATCGCGGGCGCGCCGGGTAATCGGACGCAGTTTGCGCCCGGTGGTGAACTCGTTCAGGGGCGCGCGGTCGTTTATCGCCGAACCAACGGCGTATGGGCGCAGGAACAAGTTCTGTTTTCGGACCAATTGCCGTTCACACGCGAGTTCGGTCGTCACGTTGCTATCGAAGGGGATGTGGCGGTCGTCGGTGCCAGCTCGCTATCGGGAATATCTATGGATCGCATGTTTGTGTTTCGCTTCGCCAATGGCACGTGGAGTATGGAAGCGGATATCTTGTTGCCCAGCAAATTGGTTGAGTGGCCCAATTTTGGTCGGTCGATCGATATCTCCGGTGATACCATCATGGTGGGGATGGGTGGCCTCGTGCAATTCTATGAATTCCAAGGCGGGTCTTGGCAAGCGACGGAAACGGTGGGGCCGGGCACATTCTCTCCAACACGTTCGATTGCGATTGATGGTGATACCGCCGTAGTAGGCGCATGGAGTTTCTTCGAGATCAATATCAACGGCGCAATCGTGTTGCAGAAGCTCGCCACCGGTTGGGAACCGGTTCAAGCCTTAAGAGACCCCTTGGCAGCAAATTTTAGTGATTTTGCTGATTCGGTTGATATCGACGGCGACCGTATCGTGTTGAGTGGTGCGGATAGCCCCATCAGAGCCAGAGGGGCAGTTGTTTATCAACGGCAACCCGATGGGAGCTTTCAGTTTGAAACGCGCTTGGAAGCACCGGACTTATCGGTGACCCAAGAGTTCGGTCGCGAAGTCAGGATCTCCGGTAGCCGGATAGCGGTTTGCTACGCCGGCCCCGGCCCTACGCGTACCGCGAGACTCTTCGAGTTGAGTGCCGGTGCTTGGCGTCAAGTGGGGGATTTTGTCGGCTCTCCGCTGTTTGGTATTGACCCAACTCTTCGGGGAGCAGGCGTGGCGCTGAATGGTGATGGGTTGATCGTTGCCAACGAAGGCTTCCTGACGCAACCGTCCCGTCTCGGAGATGCCACGATTTATGACCTGAGCGCCACTGATTGCGATGTAGATGGCGAGCTCGATCGCTGCGCGCTGTTGGCGGCCGATCCGGATGGCGACGGTCAATCGGCCCTCGATTGTGACGGCAACGGTCGGCTCGATAGCTGCGAACTGGCCGAGCGCGACTGTAATGGAAACGGCATTCTCGATGCGTGTGACCTCGGCTTGGTAAACGGCAACGCCATTAGCGACGATTGCAATGGTGATTTGGTTCCCGATGACTGTCAGCTAGCAGAGATGGATTGCAATGGCAACGGTACGCTCGATGAGTGCGACCTCGGGTTTGTTGCGCAACTGCTGGATATTCCAGTTATGGACAACGAACTGAACGAATTTTTTCCGGCCGATTATTCCACCGATATCGATGGGAATATTCTGGTGGTCGGAGTGCCCAAATTCGACGGTCTCAACGAAAACGAAGGTCGTGCATGGGTCTTCGAATTGCAAGATTCCCGCTGGAGAATCAAGCAGGTGCTGCAGGCATCCGCGCCCGTCGAGTTCGGAGAGTTCGGCGCTGATGTCTCGATCAGCGGAGACGAGCTCGCGATCTTGCACCCCAGAGCAGCAACTCAACAAGGTAGTAGTCTGGCAGAGTCACGAGAGATTTACATGTATCATCGCGTGAACGACGTATGGGAACTCGATGATGTTTTGACGGCGGCGGATGTGGTACCGGATGGCAATGATGAGGGCGGTTTTGGGACCGCGATCAATTTAACTCAGGGCCGTTTGGTATCGGCGGTTAGCTTCGTCGTGGCACAGCCGCGCGAGATAGCAGCGGTGTTTGAGCGGATCGAAGGGCAGGGTTGGGTGCTCGACGACTTACTGTCGGAAAACATGCTAGCAGATGTTATGAACGGACTTGGCGGTGTCGAAGTCGATCAGGTCGGTGATACCGTGCTGGTCTCGGCAACGAGGTTTGGCACACCTTTTCTTTCCGTGGCCGCGGTGTTTAAGCGATCAGAGAGCGGTTACCAGCAGACTGCCTTGCTGACCAATCCCGACATAGCCGACGACAGAAATTTCGGTGGCGGACGGATGCTGAACGAAGACCAGTTCGTTGTTCGGTCCTTTACGGGTGCGACGGGTTATCGCGGGGGAATCTACTTGTATGTTCGTGACGGTGCTGGCTGGCGGTTGTCGGATTCGATTCTCAACCCGGGTTTCGGTTCTCCTGTTATCAACAGGATTGGGGTCGCTTCTGACGACCTGTTGACCAGCCGTGGTTTTGAAGCGGCGTTCGATATTGTTGGCGATCGTTTTCGACGCCGCTTGGACAATCGGTTTACTGAACTCGCGCTGTTGGTGGATTCGGGCGTGATGTCGATCGAGCACGATGGAGTAAATCTGGTGTTCGGCACGTTATCCGCTCAAGACGACCGCGAGCAAATCGGCGTGGCGCCGCTCTTTGCGCCGCTTGACTGCAACCGTAATGACCTACCGGATAGCTGCGACGCCGCGGGAGATTTGAATGGTGATCTGGTCGTCACGCTGGACGACATTCCCGGCTTCGTCGATCGCCTGTTGACCAATCGATATTGCAGTCTGGCGGATTTCAATTCGGATGATTCCGTGGACGGGCGCGACATCGCGCCGTTCGTTGGTGCGTTGGCGATGCCGTAGATCATTTACTTTCTTCAAATGGCGACTGCAGGTTCCCTCGGGGGCCTGCAGTCGTCGTTTTTTTGAAGTGTACGGAATTGTGATAATAAAACGTGTCGGCCCGGGCGGTTTACTCGCCGCAATCCACTTCACCGCCGCCGACGACGTAGAAGCGATTCTTCCCGCCTTCTTTGGCTTTTAGAAGTGCCGTGTCGGCCGCTTCCAGTAATTGCGCGGGTTGCGCCCCTTGATCTGGGTACGACGCCAATCCGCCGCTGATGGTGAGATAGCCCGTCGCTTCCGGGCCCAAGCGCGCGAACGTGTGGTTATCGAGCGCTTTCTTAAATCGCTTCACGATATCAAACACACGCGTCGGGTGTTCCGAGCCTTCGGCACGCGGTGATTCGGCATCGAAGACGACAACAAACTCATCGCCGCCGTAACGCGCGACGACATCTCCTTTGCGGGTGCAGGCGGTAAACAGTTTGCCAACTTCGCGTAGAATTTCATCACCGGCATCGTGGCCGTAGGCATCGTTGTAGCGTTTAAAGTCGTCGATATCGAAGACCAACACCGTCAGGTCTTCGCCGATGCGCCGCGCGGTCTCAATCTTTTCACTAAGAGTTGCCATCAGGCTGCGCCGATTGGCCAAGCCCGTGAGGTCGTCGGTCAAGGCTAAGCGCCGCCAATGCGTTTGACGCGTGGCGTTTTCGAGCAAGCGAAAGACCAACAGACCGTAATGCCGCAGACGCTCGGGATCGTCCTTGTGATAGCCGCCGCGCCCGCTCGGGCCGACGCGGATTTGACCGATGGGCTTGGCGCGCGGACCGAGCGGTTCGGTCATCACCGTGTTCTCGTCGGTCAAGGTTTCGCTACCGAATCGACCTACGCGATTGGCGATACGAATTTCGGCGGCGCGGGCGTCGAAGGCGAAGCAGATCATCTCGGCCAGCGATGCCATCGCTTCGGGGCTGCGGCGCGTGACGTTATGCAACGCATTGGAGATACGCAGCAACTCGCCCGTGGTCGCGCCTTGAAAGCCCGTCGTGGCCGCCCGCGCTTCGGCGCGCGGTGCTGGCGCTTCGGCTTCTAGCCCGAGGATCAGTTTGCGTAGCGTGCTGCGCTCCGGCGGAAATATGACGTAGTCATCGGCACCGGCATCGCAGGTGCGCATGGCGAGTTGTTCGTAGGCGGGTTCGCAGCAAAAGATCAGGGGAATATCGTCGCCGGCGACTTTGCGCAGACCGCGAATGGCCGCTTCCACATTCTGACACGCCGGATCGTGCGCCGCGATGATGGCCTTGGTCTCGCTGCGCGGGATTTCGGCAATACCGGCAAGGTAAGAGCGCACGCCGCTGATCGGCCCGGGCGCATAAACGCTACGCGCGATCGGCGCGAGCCGCTCCAGGTCGTTCACGATCAGCAAGCGCTGCGTGGGTTGTTGGTGCCGCAGAATCATGACCAACCTTCCCAACGCGGCGGATCTTCGCGATCGGTTTCGACTTGCTCTTGTTCGTCGGTCGGCGATGCGTCGTCGCGACCGAGCAGCGCGTCCATCTCTTCTGCCGACAGGCGCGCGTCTTGTTGCGGGTCGGGAGTAGCGTCTTCGCTTGCCCCCGGTGGTCGGCGGCGCGGCGGCGGATGCAGGCCGCCACCCATCTTTTGGCGTACGCTGTCGTGTAGCGACGGCCCGTCGTTCTCGTGGTCGGCACCGCCGTCGGTTGAGAGTTGTTGTTCCAACGGATCACCGTGCGGCCCATCGTGATGCTGCACTTCTTCGTGGACAGTTTCGGCGGGGGCGTCTTGGGAATGATCCGGCGCGAGTTCGTCGGTGGCGTTGGCGTTTTGGTCGGCATAACGCGCCGAGTCCGCCACGGCATGCTCGACATTGATGCCGACATACGGCTCATCTGATTCGGTGGCGTCGGCGACTTCGGCTTCGCGAATACCAACGATGCGGTCGAAGATTTCGGCCGGCGCGCCGGGCTCGAAACGTCCGGGCGGCAACATGCGGTTGGTTGCTGCGGCGGCCTGCGGAACGTGGAACTCAACATCGCGAAAATATTGCGGCGCAAGCGAGAGGAAGGATTCGTCGTAACCGTCCAACGCGGCGGCGTCCACGACGACATGTGAGAAGGGCTCACCCAGCGCTAGCCGCGCCATGGCGGCATACACATCGGTGGTGAAATGCACCGATGCGCCGGTCGAGGCGAGCTGTTCGCCGAAGGCGAGCAGATCACCACCCGGATTGGCCGCCACGATAAGGACGGTCTGATCGGTGGTTTGCAAATGGGTTGGTGTTGCACTCATGAAACGGCTGTGGGTCTGCTGTTGTTTTCGATGCGGTTGCGAACCAAGCGGCGAGCGACGAACGCGACCTCATCCCGACTACGTTTATGTTAACCGACTGTTCGTTGGACCACACCCACGTCGATACAAACCCATGATGCGGATTTGCCTCGAATCGGCGCGAACCCGTTGGGTTCGACCGTCGTCATGTTGTGGTAATCCCTGCTTGCTAATGACTTTATGCCGCCACGGTTGGTGAATTAAAGCTGGCCCTGCGGCAGGCGTTGCGATAACATCCAGCCTTCAGCGATACGGAGATCATGACGCGTATGAATTTGCTTCGGTTCGTCCGAAATTGTGGAAAATTGCGGCTCATCGCACTGCTAATCGTGCTGGCGGCGGCGGTGCGAGTGCAGGCGGCGGATGTCTCGTCGCGCCTCGCCGAAATCCTGGTGCCGTCCAACAAAACGACGTTTGGCGGCAAGGTGGTCGCGCTTCGCACCGGCGACGTGTTGTTCGAATACCACGCCAACACGCCGATGATTCCCGCCAGCAACCAAAAGCTCGTCGTGTTGGCGGCGGCTATCGATCAGTTGGGCGGCGATTATCAGTACACGACGGTGTTGGCGATTCGCGATCACGATTTGGTGGTGATTGGCTCGGGCGATCCGGTCTTTGGCGATGAACGACTTTCTAAGCGCGACGATGTCGCCATCACGCACGTCTTCGAAACGTGGGCGGCGCGGCTGAAAGAACTCGGCATCGAACAAATCCCCGGCGATGTCATTATCGATGATTCAATTTTCGATAAATCATTCGTACATGAAAGCTGGCCCAAGAATCAGTATCAAAAGTGGTATGAAGCGCCCATCGGTGGCCTGAATTTCAACGCCAATTGCGTTACGGCGACGGTGCGGCCCACCAAAGCGGGGCAGCCGGCGCGCATCGGGTTGATACCGCCGAACAAGTATGTGGGTATCACCAACGAAACCAAATCATCCGATCAGTCTTCGGTCATCGTGTTGCGACCGCGCCATTCTGATGATTTGATTCTACGCGGCAAAGTGAACCGCTATGGTGAACTGGCTCCTGTCACGGTGCGCGATCCCGGCTTGTTTTTCGGGGCGGCGCTTAAAGAACACTTGATTGGCAGCGGCATTCCGGTTGGCGGAAACGTCAAGCGCGAGACGGTGCGGCTTAAGCAGGGCCTATTACCCACGGATGTACATATTGTTGCCGTGCATCGCCAAGGTCTGCCAGACGTGTTAATGCGAGCAGGGCGCGATAGCCTCGGCATGGTGGCGGAAGGCGTGTTCAAGACGTTGGGTGTTAAGCATGCCGGGCAGGGGACGTGGTCGTCGGCTGCGTCTGCGTTAAACGCATACTTTCGCAAGCTGGGCATTCCGGCCAAGCAGGTGAGCGTTGATGACGGCAGTGGCTTGTCGCGCAAGAACCGCCTCAGTCCGGCGGCGTCGGTGCGTATTCTGCAACACATGTATGCCGACCCGGCGAAATTCAATTTGCTAAGCGGCTCGCTCGCTGTTAGCGGGGCGGATGTCGGTACGCTCCGCAAACGCATGCGCGATAAGGCCGTGCGCGCGCGCGTCTTCGGCAAGACGGGCACCATCGCGGGCGTACGCACCCTCGCGGGTTACATCAAGACCGATTCCGGTGATTGGCTCGCGTTCGCATTTTTCTATAACACTGTCACCGGCAAATCTCCGAAGCCGCGCATGGATGATGCCTGCCGCTTTTTGGTGGATTGGCGTGATCCATCTCAGGATGTCATGCGCACCGCTAACAATGGCGCGACGGACGGCGACTAAGCGTGGCCTGTCTGATCGCGTCTCGTCTCCCAACTTCAATAGCCTCAATGTAATTCCAATAAAAATTGTACCCCTGGCACTGCGGTTGCCGCAGCACGATTCCGTGGCGGTTTGGTGACGCTTGTGATTGCGAATTGATGAAGACCTAGTCGCAAACCACTGTCATGTATGACTTTATGTTGGCTTTTTCAACCTAAAGCCAAGCCGCCACTCGCTCGATGCTACCCATGGGCTTGTTAAAATAGATAATCTGGGTAGATTGGGGTAAAATTATCCCGCAAGTGAGCTCTCTCATGTCGCAAGATGCCAACATTGCCGGTTCAACGGACTGGCGCGAAAAGACCGTGTTCACGACGGGCGAAGTGGCCGAGATTTGCCAAATCTCCCAGCAGACGGTGATTCGCTGTTTTGACAGCGGCAAGCTCAAGGGCTTTCGCGTGCCGGGCTCGAAGTTTCGGCGTATTCCGCGCGAAGCGCTGATGGAATTCATGGAAGCCCATCAGATTCCGCTCGAAACGCTGGGCGGCGGCAAGCGTCGCATTCTGGTCGTCGATGACGATCCGGACATCGTCGACATGTTGGTGGAAATCCTCGATGCCGATGGTCGCTTTGACGTCAAAAGCGCAAGCAACGGATTCGATGCGGGCGCGCTGAGTCACTCGTTTAAGCCCGAGATCATTCTGCTCGACTTCATGTTGCCGGACATCAACGGCAATGTGGTGTGCCAGCGTATTCGAGAAAACCCCGAGCTAACCAAGACGAAGATCATCGTGGTCTCTGGGGCGGCGGATAAGAACGAAGTTGAGTCGCTCCTGGCGGCCGGTGCCGACGAGTTCGTGCAGAAGCCCTTTGAAGTGGACAAGCTGCTTGGGCGCATCTTCGAGTTGCTTGCGGTCTAGAGCATCCAGAGGAAAACCCGGCTACTGCATGAGCGTGAGCGTGCACCGGCTATTAGCCGGTGCCAAAGTGAAATTGTCGCACGCACGAACTGCCGACTCGGCATGTGTTGCAGCGCACGACGAATTGAATCCGACCGCCCTTGGGGAAGGCACCGATGACGCGCGAACTAGCGACGACCAATCAGCGCGACGTCGAACGCGTGTTGAGCCAACTCGAAGCGCTACCCCCGCTGTCGTCCATCGCCGCCAAAGTATTGGCGCTCACCGAAGATGACGATTCGGCTACCAGTCAATTAATTCGTCTTATTGAAACCGACCCGAGCCTGTCGACGCGACTGATCTCCATTTTACATTCCGCTGAATTTGCCTTGCCCGCCGCATCACTCAATCTCGGTCGCGCCGTGCGGATGCTGGGCTTTAATCGCGTGCGGCAGGCTACCTTGGCGCTGAAGGTGATGGAAGTCTTCGGCGTCGGCAAAAGTGAACACGAGCGTGATACCGGTTTCGATCGCGATGCCTTTTGGAAACATTGCTTGGCGACGGGCTGCGCGGCACGACGGTTGGCAACCGCCTTTGATATCGATGAAAACGATGGCTTCGTGATGGGGCTGCTGCACGATATTGGCAAGCTGGCGCTCAACACGGTGATGCCCAAGAGTTACGCCCGCGTGGTGCAACAAACCGAAGATGCGCGCCTGGATATCATTGCCGCCGAACAAGCCACGCTTGGGGTCGATCACACCATAGCGGGGCGGTATCTGGCGCGGGTTTGGAAGTTACCGCAACGCTTGGGCCAGTGCATCTGGCTGCACCATCATTCGCCCGAAGCTTTGCCGCCGTCGGTGCATGCCGGGCGACATGTGCAATTGGTGCATCTGGCGGATGTGCTCGCGCGCGAATTGCATCTCGGTTGGTCGGGCAACTACGAAATGACCGTCACGAGCGGTGAATTAGCGCGGGATCTCGGCATTGACAGCGCTTTGTTGCAAGAAGTTGTCACGAGCCTGGCCGACGATCTCGAGCAACGGGCCGCGTGGATCGGCGGCGAACGCATCGATGCCCGCCGCGAATATCTCACCGCGCTGCTGAAAACCAACGAGCAATTGCTGCGTCAACACGATGAGTATGCCCGCGAGGCGGAACGCTGGCGTCGCAGTCGGCTCAGCCTGTTGACCGTGGCAAAGTTAAATCACCTCGCGCTCGATGCGACCGATATGGATGCGTTTTGCCATGCTACGGCGCGTCTCTTACACGAAGCCTTTGAGCTCTCGCAGGTTCAGGTCGTTGCCCAAGGCATAAACGACCCATCGCCGCAGGTTGAAGCACAAGCCGGCTGGCGCACGTTTGACGACGACGAAGCGACGGAGCGATCGCAATCGATTCATGGCTTGACGCAGGCCATTAGTTTGGCGCGCTTTGTTCGCTTCGATCTTACGGTCGGTAAGCGGGTAACGGGTTATCTCAGAATTCCACGTGATGAACGTGGAAACCTACCCGCTGATGCTGATTGGGAGGTCATCTTAAACACGATCGCCACGCGCATGATCGGGCTAAGCGAACGCGACGAAGCGCATACGCTGCATCAGGAGTTGGCCACGGTCGGCAAACGCACCGAAGCCGCCCATATGCAGGCCGCACAGCGTCGCGCGACCGCCAGCGTCACGGCCATGGCCGCGGGGGCCGCGCACGAACTTAACAACCCGCTATCCGTGATAGCCGGTCGCGCTCAGATGATGGCGGCCAAATGCGCAGATCCGGACCTTAAAAAGGGACTCACGCAAATTGGCGACAAAGCGCGCGACGCCAGCTCGATCGTTAATGAACTGCTCGAGATGGTCACCGTTGCCGAACCCACGGTCGAAAGCCTCGACCTCGATGCACTCATAAACGACAAGCTGGCCGAATTGGCATCGGTTGAATTATGGGCCGCTGATGCCGTCAACATCGATCTTCCCGCTGATTTACCTCTGGTCGGTTGCGACCGTGCCCATCTCTTGACGTGTTTCGAAGAGATCTTCCGCAACGCTGCCCAAGCCATTGATGGTCGTCCGCCGCAATTGACCGTTAAGGCTGCAACGCATCCGACCGAAGCATTGGTTGTTGTCAGCGTGATCGACAACGGGCGCGGTATGACGCCGGAGATCATGGAGCGGGCCTTCGATCCGTTCTACTCGCAGCAACTGGCCGGTCGCGGACGGGGCCTCGGGCTCGCCCGCGTGCAACGGTTGATGTTGCTCAATGGCGGCGATGTACGGCTGGAGAGTAAACCGGGAGAGGGCACACGCGTCGTTCTCCGCATCCCCACCGCCTAGCGCCTGTTTCAGTTGGTCACGCCCCGCGACGGTTCGGAACCGTCAGCTGCCAATGTCCGGCGTAGCAACGTCGGTATGCGACAGGAGGTCGTGAACGGATGACTGCGAAAGAAGCCACCCCGATTTCGATAAATCAGATGCCGCAAATCGTTATCGCCGCGCCGGACAACGGTCGCATCACCGAATTGTTGGCCGAGCTTGCCGATCGCATTCGCGCGCGGCTCACGCTTGTCGACACGATCTATGATGCACGCTTGGCGATCAAAGCACTCAATCCTGAAATCGTGATTGCGGATCATCGTCTCGAAGATGGGTTCGGTATGGACTTGGTACCGCGCGACGATTCGCAGCACTATCAGGTGATCTTGCTGAAAGAAACGCTGGAGATGGATCGCGTGCTGTTGGCATTGCGCTTAGGCGTGGCCGATATATTCGTGCATCCGGTCGAAGGTGATTTGGTGGTTGACGCGGTTGAACGGCTCTGCAAGCGCGAACGCGTACGCCGTCGCGATGCCTTGCGCCAGTCGCGCTTGCGCGGGTTGTCGTCCAAGCTGATTAAAGATCGCCGGGTGTTGCGTCAGCGCGTGGACCTGATCTGCAACGATATTGTGCACGCATATCGACATCTCGCGGAAAAGGTGGTCGGCTCCCCCGATTGGTCGCCGCCGGTGGAAGACGAGCAGCCATCGCGCGAGCGGTATTAAACGGGTGATGCGGGACGTGCAGTAAAAACCGCTGCATGGGTTTGCATACCGTAAAGCGCCGCGACGCAAACGCGTGACAGTCGTCGCTGCAAATTTAGAGCCATCCAATACCAGCTTCCAAATCGGGGAGTGCGCGCAGCTATTCGCAATAATCTCTAAGTTATTCAACGGTCCTCAGAAATTTGGGAGGAGGCAATACTCAAAAATAAATAGGCGGACACTATCTAAACGGGAACGCTCAAGTAATCGAACAAACTACCTGTCAATCAATCCGCATCCGTGTTGCCGTCTCGAATCTTTAGATTCTCTTGCACCATTTCATCCAGTTGCTTCTCAAATGCTAACGCGCGACGTCGCTGATCGAACGTTTGTTTCGTTTGGTCATTCAGATGCCGTTGGCCTTTGATATCCGAGTTTTGCAGGGAATTCGTCCAGCCCCTGATTTGACGCGAAACCGCTTCGCTCTGAGATTTCAAATTTGAAATTTGAGATTTCAGATGGGCTATCGCGGGCCATGCCGAGCAAAAATGGAGCATAGAACGAACTTCACCGGCAGAGCCGCGCGCAATGTAGAGGAACATCAACAACTCTGCCGTCGAGCCACGCTCGAAACCCTCAGCGATATTGTTAGAGATAGATAGGACAGCGCGCCGCACTTGATCGCGCAGATCGCCGTCGGTACGGAATGCGGAATCGTTAGTCAGTGCGTAGATTTCAATGCCCAACCGCATTGCGGCTTTCCAGACGGGGAGGTCTTCGAAACGTTCATAGGTCATATTGATCCAGCTGTCCTTTGGGGGTAAGCCGTCGATAATTTTTACTTTACGTAATTATATGTGGTATCAATTGCTGTCAAAAGAGTTGGGCTGATCAACAAAGAGTGCCCAGACTTGAGGGCGTCTCGAGGCATTACGGGGCGTTTAGTGCGGCAAGTTCTTGCTAAAGAAGGAATGTGTCTCTTGCTAAGTGTGCTAGCGAGCGGATTGAGAAGTCAATGCAACTCCGCCTCATTTCGCCAGGCATACATTCTTCGGCTCGGTGAAGAACCGCAGCGCTTCGTCACCGCCCTCGCGGCCAACGCCGCTTTGTTTCACGCCGCCGAACGGTACGCGCAGATCGCGCAAGAGCCAGCAGTTGATCCATACGGTGCCGGCTTGCAGTTGCTCAGCCACATGATGGGCGCGCGTTAGGTTCTGCGTCCATATCGACGCGGATAAACCGTAAGGCGTGCTGTTGGCCATTTCGATGACGGAATCATCCGAATCGAACGGCATGATCGAGACAACGGGGCCGAAGATTTCTTCCTGATTGACGCGGCAAAGATGATCGAGGTCGGTGATGACGGTGGGGGAAATGAAATAACCGTTGCGACAACGCTCCGGTAGAGTGTCGGGGCGACTGCCGCCGCAGAGGATCGTCCCGCCTTCGTCGCGGGCGAGTTGGATGTAGCTTAATACCTTGTCGTATTGTAGTTGCGATACGAGCGCGCCGACTTTGGTTTCCGCGTCATGCGGGTCGCCGACGGTCATCGCTTTGGCGAGCGTGACAAATCGTTCGACGAAGCGATCGTAAATTGTGCGTTCGACAAATAGGCGCGAACCGCACAAACAAATCTGTCCCTGATTGGCGAAGGCGGCGCGGACGCTTTCATTTAGCGCTTTGTCAAAATCAGCATCGGCGAAAACGATGTTGGGGTTCTTGCCGCCGAGTTCGAGTGAATACTTCTTGAACATGGGCGCGGCGGTACGCGCGATCTCGCGACCTGTTACGGTGCCGCCGGTGAAGGAGATGGTCGGCACTTGTGGATGCGCGACCAACGGCGCGCCGGCGCGCGCGCCGGTGCCGTGCACGATATTCAGCACTCCCGGCGGGAAATCGGCTTCGATGCACGCTTCGGCCAACAGGTGCGCCGTCATGGGCGTCACTTCGCTGGGCTTGCCGACGGCGGTGTTGCCCGTCGCGAGGGCAGGGGCGATTTTCCAAGTGAACAAATACAGCGGCAGATTCCAAGGAGAGATCAGGCCCGCCACACCGCGTGGTCGGCGCAGGGTGTAGTTGATTGCCTGAGCATCGGTTTCATGTAAGTCACTGCGCGTGTGCAAAATGGCGGTAGCGAAGAAACGCAGGTTTTTAATGGCGCGCGGAATATCGACGGAGCGGGCCAGCCAGAGCGGCTTGCCGTTGTCATCGCACTCGGCGGTTGCAAATTGATCGAGCTTGTCTTCAATGACTTGCGCGACGCGCATCATGCAGGCGCTACGTTCTTCGGCGGGTGTTTGGCTCCATGTAGGAAACGCCCGCGCGGCGGCTGCCACGGCGGCATTGACGTCGCTTTCGTTGCTGTCGGGGATCTTGGAATACACCACACCGGTGGCCGGGTTGATGTTGTCGAGATAGTTGCCGGATTGGGGGGCGACGAGTTGACCATCAATGTAATTGGCGAGGGTTTGCATGGATGCGTCTCACACTAGCAGCGGAATGTTGATACTTGCGACTACGTGAATCAAGCGCGATCAAATACTGAATCACATGCTCGCCAACCGCCCACCATCCACCGGCAGATTGCTTCCGTTGATATACGCCGCTGCCGGCGAAGCAAGAAATGCCACTGCCGCCGCAATCTCTTCGGGTTTGCCCAAGCGACCAGCGGGGATTTTCGCCACCGCTTCGTCGGCGACCGCTAGCACATCGCGGCCGGAGGCTTTCGATTTGCTGTCGAACAAGCTTTGCAAGCGCGCGGTATCGGTGAAACCGGGCAAGACATTGTTCATTGTAATGCCGAACGGCGCGACTTCGCGCGAGGTCGTTTTTGCCCATGCGGCCACGGCCCAGCGCGTGGTGTTGGACACACCCAAGCCGGGGATTGGTTCGCGCACCGACGTGGAGATGATGTTGATGAACCGGCCATACTGCTTGGCCTTCATCTGAGGCAAGACGGCTTGCAAGATAATCTGGTTGCAGACCACGTGCATCTCAAGGGCTTTGATAAAGGCTTGCGGGTCGGCTTCGGTGATTGCGCCGTGGGGCGGGCCGCCGGTATTGTTAATGACGATGTCGAAATGCGTGCCGGCGTCAATCGCTTTTGTTACCGCGGCCTTAACCGTGTCGGGTTGAGAGAAGTCTGCCACCAAGTATTGATGCGACTGACCACTGCTTGTTTCGAGGCTTGCGGTGGCTTCTTTTAAGGTTGCTTCATTGCGCGCGATGAGGACACAGGTCGCGCCCAATTCGGCCATTCGCTGTGCCGTCGCCAAACCAATGCCTTGCGTGCTGCCGCCGACGAGCGCCGTTTTGTTTTTTAACGAGTAAGAATCACCTGCCGCCATGCCGAGTTACTCCACTGCGAAATTCAAGTTCATTATGTCGTCGTCAGTGTAACGTCGCGAATGATTCGATGCAGGGGGCTACGACCGCGCGCCTATCGTGCCACATCCAAATGACATGGAGCAACTAAGGATGCGATCAATAAAAGAGGGGGGAATCTGATAAATAATGAATGCGACCGAGAGGAGTCGAACCTCCACGGGGTTGCCCCCACTGGCACCTGAAGCCAGCGCGTCTGCCAATTCCGCCACGGTCGCGTTTGAATCTCGCGTGGCGTATGCGAATGCCGCCAGCGCGAAATCTTTTGACAAGCGGTTGAAGATAGACGCGAATCGCCGAACCGGCAAGCGAAAGGAATAACTCGGTGTCGCGTCGGTCTGAGTTGCGGCTGTTGTCGATTGAATTCTGCCGTGGGAGCATCGGCGTCCTGCCGGTGGGACTAGCGAATACGCACCGCCGAGACGGCGATGCTCCCCCGATCGCTACCGCAAACAAGGGCTCGGCATTACACAGTCTTGAAAAACGGCACAATGAAAGTCCGCGTGAATAGATGCGAGAATCAACTTCGCTTCTTGGCAGGCTGCCCGGTCTCAGGCGCGTCGCAAAAAATCGGCGAAATTCGACCAATTATCGCCGAGTCCACTAGCAAAACGTCAAAAACGGTATTACCCTATGTTGCTTTGGTCTGCAGGCCTGATGTGGGGCGGCAGCGGTCAGCCCGAGTGGAAAGCGGCGGCGTCCTCCGTGGTTGATTTCTCACCAAACCGATCCCTCCCAATGTCCGACAACAGTGAAGGTGCTGTTGCACCTCGTCGCCGAACGCAGAAAAGTTGCCGCGCGCCATCAGGGCGGCTTTTTGCGGACTAGGATTCATGAAGATGCTGATGGTTGGGAGCACTGGTTACGGGGCGCACTCAGTACGACATTGATTGCGATAAGTTTAGCTCTGTAAGACAGTTGCGTGAAATTTGGCAGGCGAGTTTGGCGTCGTCGCAGACGCCGGAGCGAACATCACCATGACCATGCCGCAAGGCGTTCAAGAACGAACGACCGTCACCATCCGTTTCGCCGGCGATTCCGGCGACGGGATGCAGTTAACGGGTACCCAATTCACCCGCACCAGTGCGATTTTCGGAAACGATATCAGCACGTTTCCGGACTTTCCCGCCGAAATTCGTGCCCCCGCTGGCACGCTCGCGGGCGTCTCGGGTTTTCAGGTGCACTTCGGTAGCGAAGAGTTGCACACGCCGGGCGATGAAGTCGACACGCTGGTCGCCTTTAACCCCGCAGCATTGAAAAAGAATGTCGCCGACGTAAGCGACGGCGGAATGGTGATCGTCAACGAAGATTCGTTCGGTGCCACCGACCTGAAAAAGGCACACTACGACGAGAATCCGCTGGAAGACGGCAGTCTCGATAAATATCGACTGATCAAGGTGCCCGCGACGAAACTCACGCAGGAAGCCTTGAAGGATTCGCCGCTTGGCAATCGCGATAAGGATCGCTGCAAAAACTTCTTCGCGTTAGGCCTCATTAGCTGGCTCTACGGTCGCCCGTTACACGCAGTGGAAGAATGGATCGACCAGAAGTTCGGCAAGAACCCGGATGTGGCCGACGCCAACCGTAAGGTGCTGCATGCGGGCCATGCCTACGGCGAAACCTGCGAGTTCTTTGAGCACACTTATCACGTTGACAAGGCCAAGCTGCCGCCCGGCAAGTATCGCCGCATCAGCGGTAACGAAGCCACGGCGATCGGCTTTGTTGTTGCCGGTAAGCTTGCTGGCAAAGACGTGTTTTACGGCAGCTACCCGATCACGCCCGCTTCGGATGTGTTGCACGTCTTGTCGCGCTACAAGCACTTCAATGTTAAAACATTTCAGGCGGAAGACGAAATTGCCGCCGTGTGTTCGTCGATCGGTGCCTCGTTTACCGGCGACCTTGGCATTACGGGGACGAGTGGCCCCGGCCTAGCTTTGAAGGGTGAAGCCTTGGGCCTCGCCGTCATGACCGAGTTGCCGTTGGTCGTGCTCAATGTTCAGCGTGGCGGCCCCAGCACGGGTTTGCCGACCAAGACGGAACAAGCCGACTTATTCCAGGCCATGTATGGTCGTAACGGCGAATGCCCGATGGTGGTCATCGCTGCCAACTCGCCTGCCGATTGTTTTGAAACCGCTGTGGAAGCCTGTCGTATCGCCATGCAGCATATGGTGCCGGTCAACTTGTTGACCGACGGCTACATCGCGAACGGTCAAGAGCCGTGGGCGATTCCCGATGCCGACAAGATGGCGCCGATCGTAGTGAAGCACCCCGGCCCGGTGAAAACCGTCGGCGGTAATGGCAACGGCAACGGTGATGTCGATCCTCCGGTCTATAAGCCCTACCAACGTGATAATCGTTTGGTACGCCCGTGGGCATTGCCGGGTACCGAAGGCTTGCAACACCGCATCGGCGGTTTGGAAAAGGAAGATGGCACCGGCAACGTGAATTACGAGCCGGAAAACCACGAGCATATGATCGCGACCCGCCAGAAGAAGGTGGACTTGATCGCGGAGCATATCCCCGAGCAAACGGTAATGGGCCCCGAAGAGGGCGACCTACTCGTCGTCGGCTGGGGCGGCACGGCCGGTTCGTTACGCACGGCGGTTGACCGTGTGCAGAAGCAGGGTAAATCGGTGGCGCATTGCCACATTCGCTACCTGAACCCGTTCCCGCGTAATCTGGGCGATGTTCTCAAACGCTACAAGAAGGTGCTGGTGGCCGAACTCAACTGCGGTCAGTTGCGCTTTATTCTGCGAGGCCAATTCCTGATCGATGCCTACGGCATCAACAAGGTGCAGGGCAAACCCTTCCTCGTGTCGGAACTGGAAAACAAAATTAACGAGTTACTCTCGAACTAACTTAGTTTGGATTGATGCATTATGGCGACCGAAGCACTGCCACAATTGAAGGCCAAAGATTTCGCAAGCGATCAGGAAATCCGCTGGTGTCCCGGCTGTGGGGACTATGCGATTCTGGCGCAGGTCAAAAAGGTCATGCCCGAGCTGGGCATTTCCCGTGAAAAGATGGTCTTCGTATCGGGTATCGGCTGTTCCAGCCGCTTCCCGTATTACATGAACACCTACGGCTTTCACACCATTCACGGTCGCGCGCCGGCCGTGGCTACGGGTGTGAAGGTGGCCAATCCCGAGCTGACCGTTTTCGTCGTCACTGGCGACGGTGATGGTTTGAGTATCGGCGGTAACCACCTGATCCATGCGATCCGCCGCAATCTCGATGTTAATATTCTGCTCTTTAACAACCGTATCTACGGTTTGACCAAGGGGCAGTATTCACCGACGTCGGAACACGGCAAGAAGACCAAATCCACACCGATGGGCTCGGTCGATAACCCGCTGCATCCGCTGTCGATCGCGATCGGTGCCGAAGCCTCTTTTGTGGCGCGCACCATCGATCGAAACGTGCAGCACATGGCCGATGTGCTGCGTCGTGCCGCCGCCCACAAGGGCACAGCCTTTATCGAGATCTACCAGAACTGCAACATCTTTAACGATGGCGCGTTCTTGTACTCGACCGAGAAAGATCAGAAAGACGATACCACGCTCTACCTCGAACATGGCAAGCCCATGATCTTCGGTAAGGAGCGCAACAAGGGCATCCGTCTCAACGGTCTGAATCCTGAAATCGTCACGCTGGGCGAAGGCGGCATCAAGGAAGACGACTTGCTCTTCCACGATGAGCAACTGGCCGAGCCGAGCCTGGCTTACACGCTCAGCCGCATGCGCTATCCCGAATTCCCCGAGCCGATGGGCGTATTACGCTGCGTCGATCAGCCCAAGTTTGAGGAAGAAATGGTGGCTCAGGTCAAAGAGGCCAAAGCCAAGCGCGGCGAAGGCAAGATCGCCGATATCCTCAACGAAGGCGATACTTGGGAAGTCGGCGCGTAACAGCGCTGTGGCACCGGTTTTGAAACTGGTGAATCAATTAAACAAACATCGCCCCGCGGTCGAATGGTCGCGGGGCGTTTTTATTTTCTACTGAAACCTTACCTTGGCTGGTGCGTCCGCCTTGCGTGACGGACAGCAATGCTCAGAATAGGACGCGTGGGAAGAACCGAAAAACCACTTCACGAACGCTTGCGGCTACGACATTGCCGTTGCAATTCACCGGCTATTGGCCGGTGCCACAGAACAGCGATTGCACTCATTCGTGGATGGGTGCAGAAAGACAAGCGCCTATGACCCGTACCGCCACTTCAACCGAACCGATACCCCTGTTAGACCTGCAAGCGCAATACGACACGCTGCGCGATGAAATACGCCCCGTGATCGATCGCGTGTGCGATAGTCAATGGTTCATCGGCGGTCCGGAAGTGACTGGCTGCGAAGAAGAGATTGCCGCGTATAGCGATTGCAAGTTCGGGATCGGCATGAGCTCCGGCACCGACGCATTGTTGTGCGGCATGATGGCGCTGTGCATCGGCCCCGGCGACGAAGTGATCGTGCCCAGCTTTACGTTCTTCGCCACGGCCGGTTGCGTGTCGCGGCTCGGCGCGACGCCCGTTTTCGCCGATGTCGACCCGGTTAGCTATAACCTGACGGCGGCGACGATCGAGCCGCACATCACAGACAAAACGAAGCTGATTATTCCGGTGCACTTGTTCGGCCAATGTGCCGACATGGACTCGATCATGGCACTGGCGGCCATGCACGATATCAACGTGATGGAAGACGCCGCCCAGACGATTGGTTCTACATACAAAGGTGAGAAGGCTGGTTCGATCGGGGACCTCGGCACCTTTTCGTTTTTCCCCAGCAAGAATCTCGGTTGCTTTGGTGATGGCGGGATGATCGTCACCAATGACGAAGCGCTCGCCAAGACCTGCACCAAAATGCGCAACCACGGTGCCGAGCCGAAATACTATCATGCGTTGATCGGCGGTAACTTCCGGCTCGACGCGCTGCAAGCCGCAATCATCCGCATCAAGCTGCCGTATCTCGATGGTTGGTCCAAGGCGCGCGCGGAAAATGCTTGTCGTTACGCTGGACTATTAGAGAAGACGCCTGTGGGTTTACCGCAGATTGCCGACTACAACGTGTCGATTTTCAATCAATACGTCGTGCGCTGTCCGGGGCGCGATCAACTACGCGCCTATTTGGCGGAGCAGGGCATCTCGACCGAGATTTACTATCCGGTACCGTTGCACCTGCAGGAATGCTTTGCCTATCGCAACGGTAAGGTGGGCGATCTGCCTCATTGTGAACAAGCCGCCGCCGAAGTTTTGGCGTTGCCGGTGTACCCAGAACTGACCGAGCAGCAGCAGGCGCGCGTCGCCGGTGCCATCGCGGATTTCTACGATCATGCTTGGAACGGTTAGTCTTGGCAGCGTCGGCTGGGTGTTGGGGGCGGGGCTGGGGGCAACGCTGGTGACTGGCCCGCTGGTGCGCGCGTTAGCGATCAAACTCGATTTCTTCGATCGCCCCGATGCGGGACTCAAACCTCACGAGAAACCCATTCCCTATTTGGGTGGCTTGGCCATTTACTGCGGTTGGCTCGCGGGTCTGCTGACGGCTGTTGGCACCGACGTCTTCGCGTTCGACGTCGCGCTGCCGCTGTTGCTTGCCGGAACCATACTGATGCTGGTCGGTCTGGTGGATGACATCCGTCATCTGCCGCCGAAGTTGCGATTGTTGGTGCAAGGCGGCGCGGCGTTGCCGTTGGCGCTAACGCAGGTGGGCGCAACGGCGGGTGGTGTGTTGCTGGGCGAATTGGGCGTGGGGATAACGGGCGTCGCGGTGACGATCCTGGTCGCGGTATTTGCTGCGGCGTTGTTTGCGGGGGCGACGAATTCGACCAACCTGATCGATGGGCTCGACGGATTGTGCGCGGGTGTGACGGCGGTGGCGGCGGCGGCGTTTGCGTTGGCGTTTTGGAAGGCACCGGCGGCGGACGTGCAGGTCGTCGGTTTGGTGCTGGCGCTTGCGACGGTCGGCGGTTGCGTCGGTTTTCTCTTCTTCAATTTCAAACCGGCCTCGATGTTTATGGGCGATAGCGGCTCATTGCTGTTAGGTGGGTCGTTGGCCGCGATGATTCTGATTGCATGTGCTACATGGGGTTGGCGCGGTCTGATCGCCGGGCTTTTGTTTGGCGGCGTGCCGATTATGGATACATCGTTGGCGATCGTGCGGCGCAAACTCAATGGCAAGCCGCTGTTTATTGGCGATCGCAGCCACTTCTACGATCAACTGCGCGATCATGGTTGCGGCGTGCGGCAAACGGTGCTCATTTGCTATGCTGTCGGCGCAGTATTTGGCGTTGTTGGCAATCTTTGTTTGCACATTGATATGGTTGCGGTAATCGCGTTGGCGGTGATGGTGCCGGTGGCGTTGGCAGTCACGTTTGTGCGCTTTGGCTTTTTGCGGGTCGATAACAAAGCCGAGGCCGTGGTAACCGATAAGTCTGCCGATTAGACGCAGGTCCGCAAAACGTCATCGTTGCAAGCTGTAATCGACGCACGTCCTCTTCCGCTCGTGAGTGATCGGCTGCATTTGCCGATAGTTTCTCTGGGTACAACGACTATCAACCGGGTCAACCTCGGTCGGGCTGCGCGCCCGGTCACAGCGGAAGGGAAGAACGCTACATGGGTGCACCGATTTCCACATTGCGCGAAACAGTTTCGACCGCGCGCATTATTCCTCAAATCAGAACCGGTGCATCGATTGCTCCCGGCACGACATCCGTGCGCTTCATGACGTATAACGTGCAGTTCGGCTTCAACTGGCGCGAAACGCTGGCGGTCATTCGCGATTACAAACCCGAGATATTGTGTTTGCAGGAAGTGGTGCCGGAGCGGTTCTATGAGTCGGACGCCGTCTGTGTGGATCGAATGCGCGATGACTTGGGCATGGGCACGGGCGATCTCAGTTTCCTCTGGGGCAAGGGGCGGCGACGTGTCGGTAATTTGACGCTTGCCTCGTGGGGAACGGTCACGCCCGAGAAGGTGTTGCGCTGCTGGCCGACGCAACCTTATGGGATGGTGAGCCGCGTTGCTCTCGACGACACCGAGCTGGTCGTGTCGAACCTGCATCTCACGCCGATGCTGGGCTGGCCGCCGTTGATGTTCTTGCCGTCCGAGTTATTGCGACGCCGCGAACTCAAACATTTCAATCAATGGGCCGCCGGCAACCCGCAGCTCGATCAGATTGTGGCGGGCGACTTCAATACGTTTGATGGTGCCCCGGCGTTCTCTGCGATGAAGGCAAGTTGGCAGAACGCCCGCGATCTTTCAGACGAGAAAATGCCCGGCACGCGCCCGACCTACGGGTTGCGGTTCGCCATCGATCACATTTTGACGCGATGGAATGTGAGAATTCACAACTACAACGTGATCGTCGGCGGTGGCTCCGATCATCGAGCGGTTACGGCGACGCTCGAATTCCCTCACGGCTGATCCTTTTTTTGGCGGCGATTTGCTGGTAACATACGTCCGAATAACACGAGGCTGCCCGGCGGGACGGTCTCGAGTGACGAAGGGACGCGTTGCCTGTGATCGCAAACACCAGCACTGCCAATAAGCGCAAGCTCCAGGAAAACCTCAAACGGGTGAAAGACAAAATCGCGCGGGCCTGCGACAAGGCCAAGCGCGACCCGGCTGAGGTGCGCATGGTGGCGGTCTCCAAATACGTCGAGCTCGATGTCGTGCGCATGGCGATGGACATGGGTGTGCTGGATTTGGGAGAAAGTCGACCGCAGCAACTCAATCAGCGCGCAGGTATGTTGCACGAAGCCGCCGAACGGCGCGCCGTGTTGGGCAGTGACCCCTTGCCGCGGCCTCGTTGGCACATGATCGGCCATTTACAACGTAACAAGGTGAAGATGGTGGTGCCGTGGATTGAAATGATCCACAGCGTCGATAGCTTGCGCTTGGCCGAAGACCTGCATACACAGGCACGCCGAGTTGGTCGTGTGATCGATATGCTGCTGCAGGTGAATACCAGCGGCGAGAAGACCAAATTCGGCGTGGCCGTGGGGGCGGTGACGCATCTGGCCGAGCATTTTGCCGAATGGGATGGTATTCGCCTGCGCGGCCTGATGACGATGGCACCGATTGATTGCACGCCCGACGAACTCAAGCTGTATTTCAATCGCCTGCGCGATGTCTTTGAAGACATGCGGGGCGAGCGTTTCGTTACGCCAGCCTTCAGCGAGCTCTCGATGGGGATGAGCGACGATTTTGAGGTCGCCATCGAATGCGGGGCGACGCAGGTGCGCATCGGTTCGGCCCTGTTTGACGGCTTGATGATGCCGCGCGAGCGAATGGGCGGTGATGGGGATGACGATTGAACCTGCTTGAGCGCGATTTGTTTGAATTATGGCGCTGGACGCTGGCAGTCGGGCTCACGATATATGCCGCCGTCACCTTCTTTCGCTGGTTCTGGAGTTGGCTGGTCTATTTAAACGAGCCTCGGCGTGAGCGTCTGCTCATGCGACGGTATATTGTGCTACACTTGCTTCGCCTGCGAGGAGCGCGGTTTCGCAGCGAAGTGTTCCAGATTTTGTTGTATCTGGTCGCCATCCTGATCGTGTACGGCTTACACGACTACGTTTGATTCTTCCTTACCGCCGACTGCGAGACGACCTTGGATTGGGTGCTGTATATTTTGACTGTCGGCGTGGCCGCCATGTGGGTCGGACGCCTGTTCGTGTTGAGCCTGATGGATAAGTTCCTGCCGCCACTTACGCCATCAAAAGAATCGGTCAGCAATCTGCCATCAATGTCGATGATCGTGGCGGCGAAAGACGAAGCGGCCAACATCGAAACCTGCGTGCGCTCGCTGACGAAGCAGGACTATCCCGGCCTCGAAGTGATTTGCGTGGACGACCGAAGCGACGATGCCACACCGCAGATTCTGGATCGTCTGGCGCACGAGTTGGATGGCTTTCGATACCTTCGCATCAAAGAGTTGCCCGACGGTTGGTTTGGTAAGAACCATGCGATGCATCATGCCGTCGCCGATGCCACCGGCGAATGGCTTTGTTTTACCGATGCAGACTGCGAGTTTCTCTCACCCCATGTGTTGGCGACGGCATTGGCAAAGGCGCGCGACCTCAATGCCGACTTCCTTTCGATCCTGCCATCGCATAAGGCCGAGTCGTTTTGGGAACGCGTGATTCAGCCTGCGTGCAGTGCGGTAATGATGCTCTGGTTCAATCCGCTGTCGGTTAATCGTGGCAAGGTCGCCTACGCCAACGGCGCGTTTATGTTGATGAAACGCAGTTGTTACGACGCCTTTGGCGGTCATGCCGCCGTTAAGACAGAACTGAATGAGGATATCGCCTTCGCGCGGCGGGCGCGCGACGCCGGTCAGGACCTTAAGGTGCAGTTGGGCCGTGGGCTTTATACGGTGCGGATGTACTCAGATGTGCGGCAGATGTGGCGTGGCTGGACGCGAATTTTCGTGGGCAGTTTTCCTAACGCGTTTCGCATTGCGTTAGCGCTTTTTGTGATCGCATACTTTTCCGTGTTTCCGTGGTTGGTGGCGGCAGGGGCGCTGCTGGCCGGACAAACATGGGGGTGGCAGGCACCCTCGCTGCTGGCCATGGCTGTGGTGAGCCTGATCTTTCAAATCGCGGCAATGTCGGTCTTCTATCGCCTAAGTGCAGTGCCAATGCGCTTCGGACTGGTCTATCCGTTGGGCGGGCTGGTGGCCTGTGGCACGCTGATCAATGCGTTGTACTGCGCGTTGGGGGGTGGACGGGTGAAGTGGCGCGGCACGACCTATCGCGACGGCGCCGTTGAATCGAAGTCTACACCGGCGCTGACGGGTGCGGCAAAATCCGTCGAGCCGCCGCTGACGGTGGCATCGGCAGATGCGTCAAATCGTTGAATGCGATTTGAATTTTGGCATCGAAACGCGGCTAAACGCCGCCAGCTCCGAACCCTTGTAAAAAGTGAATCACTTCCTGGGTGGCGAATTTTTGTGCCGTCTGCACGCGTTCCAGCACGGCCTGCGGATTCCATTGTGTCGGGTTGGACCAGCGGGCGTCGACCTCGATAAACAGCTGCCGCACATCTTCCACCAGCGATTCGATGCGCAGCGTGGCTTGCCATTTGGGCTGGCCTTCGCCCGGTAGGGGCGGTAGCAACATCTTCAAGCCGAGTCCGTGTACCGGTCGGCCCAATGGTTTGAGCCGGTCGTCCATTTGCAGGCAGTGCTTGCCCAGGAACACGCGCGCGTCGCCACCCTCGGCTTCCACAGTCATGCGAATGATGGTGCCGGTGCCCAGCATCACCTGCGGGCCAAAGACATCGGCGACGGCGTCCATCGTCATCTTGAGGTTATCGAGAAAGATTTCCAGCGGGCCGGTGGGGAAGGAATCTTCAAAGGTCATGGCGTCGGGTTGAACCGTCAGCTTGATTTCGCTGCGGCGATCGCCATCGGGTTGGGGCGTTGCCAAGCGCCAGACGCGGTCGGAATACTCGTGCCGCTGCCAATCGAAGCCTTCATTGGCCTTGATCTGAAACTTTTGTTTGTGCGTCTTATCGAGAGCGACCTGTGGGGCAAAGCGAATGCCCGTGTGTAAGCCGCGCGTCTTAATCGTTTGAGGAATCAAGTTAGCTTTCCCAGGCTGGGTGTCATTTATAGGATTCGCCGCAACATTGGCGCAGCAAAGTTGGTTGGGGCTGGCGACCTCTGCGATTGCAAAGCCGCCAACTAATCCGTCTCGTTACTCTCGACTTGCTGCAGCAACCGCGTAGGCTTGCTTACTGATCCGATGTGGCTGTTTCAGTTGCCGCTTGCTCGTCATCCGTTTCGTCAGCACCGGCGGTATCCGCCGGTGTCATGTCTTCCAGATCGGCATTGTCCGTAGCGTCAATTGCGGTCGGGTCGAAGGTGGCTTCGGTGCCGCTGGTGTCGACGGGCTCGGCCTTGATTACCGGCTCGGGGAAGGTGATCGGTTCCGACCAGTTTTCCATATTATCGATGCGATACTGCGCTTGGTCTTGCAGGCCGGTCAAGTCGAACTGTTTGCCCGACGCGACGGTTTCGTAGTGTTTACGAGCGGCATCGAACTCGCCACGGGCTTCGGCAATCAAGCCCAAGGCGATATGGGCACGGCCTTTGGCGGTTAGATCGTCTCCGGCAATGCTGAGGATCTTGTTAAACGCATCTTCCGCTTCCGTCAGCATCTTGGCACGCTTTTCCGGATCGGGTGCTTCGGTTTCGGGGCGCTTGCGGTAGATGTATTGCAGGGCCGTATCGCCGATGTTCATCCATGCTTGCACGGTGATCGCAGGCGTGACGTTGTCCTTGGCCACTTGGCGATACTCGGCAATTTGAGCCGCCGGGTCGTCGTTGGCGGCGGTCGGTGTAAAGAGGGTGGCATAGGCTTCATTTTGGGCAGTGGTACGCTGGTTCATGAACCATGCACCCGCCGCCAGGATGGCGACCACTGCCACTACCACGCCAATGATGGTGGCCGCGTTCTGCTTAACGGATTCGGATACTTTCTCGATTTGCACCGAGAGTTCGTCTTGTTGCAACTCGTGTCGTCGTTCGCTTTTCATCTTTTGCTACCGGCCAATCTGGGTGCCGGCCTCGTGAGTGTAAGTGTTTCGTTGTGCCGCAGCGCACGCGTTATGACGCGGCACCGACAGCGGCGGATTTCGGTTAGTGATGCGGGATGGTGCGGCAAGGCCTTTGCGATACGCTACTGCCGCTCGATGACTTCGACGGCGATACGCGTCTTTGGCCCAAACAGCCCACCCGGTACGTTATCGATACGGACCTCGCACGCTTCCTTGCCTTTTTCAAAGTTCAAGGTGTAGATGCCGTTTTGAAGCTTCTCATCCACGAAGCCCCACTCTTCTTCCGGCATTAACTCCTTGTAGAAGTTGTTGATCGCGATGCGCGATTGTTTGCCTAGGTATATGTGTTTGATGTAGCGACTGCCGGGCTTATTTTCGTAGGTGCTCTTGCGCAGATCGATCTCAAAGTCTTTCGGCACCGGCACATCGGCAACATAGGGCTGATCGCGTTTTTCGAGGATCGTCGGACCCTCGACGCGTTTCTCGCCGCAACCTGCGGGCACAAGCATCGCCGCCAAGAGAAAAACCGCCGCCATGCTACCCTGTCGCATCCGTGTCAAAGCACTGCCTCGCTTACATAAACCGTTTTCAGAAATACGCTTACCACGCTAAGGCGGGTACAGCCTAGCTAGGCCGCCGCAGCCTGTCAAATTGAAAACGTCCATCGACCGACTGTCGGCGGACGTTGCCAAAATCCGGCTACGACTCATCGCGCAAGACCTGCCGCCGATTACATAATCGTGAAGTAAACGCTCACGGCGTAGTCGAATAGCTCGGGGGTCAGCCGTTGCTCCAAGCCGAGATAGCGGCAGCGGTTACGCACCTGCAGCATCAAGTCACGCGGCTGACAGCAGCGGAAGGGTCGGTCGGTCGGCTTGTAATGCGTTTCGATTAGATAGTCGAGCGACTTTTTCGACTCGGCGTTCATTTCGAAGCCCAACCCCGGTGCGACAAAATCGAACAGCTTGCGGAACTCCGCCTCGCTCGGATCGCCCACGTTGATTTTGTACGGAATACGACGAAGGAACGCGTCGTCGCACAAGTCTTTCGGTTCGAGGTTGGTCGAGAAAATAATCAACTGGTCAAACGGCAACTGCAGCTTCTTACCGTTGGGCATCGTGAGGAAATCGTACCGTTTTTCCAGCGGCACGATCCAGCGGTTGAGTAGCTCGACCGGTCGCATGCGCTGGCGACCGAAGTCATCGATGACCAGCGTGCCGCAGTTGCTCTTGAGCTGTACCGACGCTTCGCACGTTTTGCTGGTTTCGTTGTATTGAACTTCCAGCGTGTTCATTGTGAGCTCACCACCGACGACGATGGTGGGACGCTTGATCTTGACCCAGCGCGGATCGATGCGATCGGTTTTGAGAATTGAGTTTTTCTTGATCGGCACCTCTTCGTGGTTGGCGTTGTCGAAGAGTTTGATCACGAAACCATCGGAAATCAGGCAGCGGGGGATGTAAATCTCGTCACCGAAGCATCGTGTGACGCGTTCGGCGATGCTGGTCTTTCCATTGCCGGGATAGCCGTACAGGAACATCCCGCGGCCCGAGTTAATGGCCGGGCCCAACACCGAGAACATTTCGTCATTTACGAGCAGATCGCTAAATGCGTTACGCAGGTCTTGTTCCTGCGGATAGAGCTTGGTAATGGTTTGGGCGGCAACGGCGTCGAGGTACTGATCGATCGGTACCGGGGCGGGGCCGACGTACATCGATTCGATCATGTACTTCTGGGCACGGTCGCGACCGGTATCGGTGAGGCGATAGGTGAAGTCGCCCATGCTCGCCGAGCCAACGTGCACGACGATTTGCTGCCGCTTCAGGTCGGCGAGGTACTGAATAATCGGATCGAACGGCAGCGCCAGTTCGCCGGCGATGGCACCACCACTGGCGGCACCGACGCCGGCGAGGTATTTCAGAATGAGTGATTCGACGATACCGGTATCGAGGCCACACTCTTCGAAGGTTTGCGGCTCGGGCGGGAAAAACGCCGCGGAGCTATTTGAAGCTTCTTCGGTGTCGGGGACCGTGGTCTCGACAGGGGCGGCGGGTGGTGGTGATGCCACGACCGGCTCATCGCGATGTTCGGGTTTGCGCTTGGCGAGTGACGGTTTGATAATCGGAGCCTGCATGGCGTTTTCCTCCACAGCCCGTTTGGTGTATGCAAAACGATTCAATATGACATGCGATATGACATGCCCCTCCGTCAAATCGGCTGGATTGGGCGGCGGCGTTGGTAGGCGGACGGCGGCAGGTCGCGATAACCCACAGCGGGCAAACGGCTTATAATCGGGCTATGACGACACTCGACTATCGGACGGCGGGCGAATCGCACGGCGCGGCAATGCTCGCCATCGTTGAAGGTTTGCCCTCGGACTTGGACATCGACATGGACGCGTTAAACGCCGAGTTGCGCAGGCGGCAGGGCGGTTATGGGCGCGGCGGGCGGCAAAAAATTGAGAAAGACGCCGCCGAGATCCTGACGGGCATTCGCGCGGGTAAGACGATCGGCTCGCCGTTGGTCTTGCAGGTCCGCAATCGCGATCATCGCATCGACGAAGCGCCGGTGATCAATCGACCGCGACCGGGCCATGCGGACTTTGCCGGGGCGCTGAAATATCAGACGGACGATTGCCGTAACATCCTGGAACGCGCCAGTGCCCGAGAGACGGCGGCGCGGGTGGCGGCGGGGGGCGTGGCGAAGCAGTTGCTGAGCACATTCGGCGTTGAGGTCGTCGGTTATGTGGTGCGTATCGGCACGGCGGCGGCGGAAATAGACGAAACGCTAAATGCGGACGCCTTACGAGCGGCGCGGGATGGCAACGAAGCCTATTGCCCGAATGATGACGCCGCCGAGGCGATGATCGCCGCGATTAAGCAAGCCAAGAAAGATAAGGATACGCTGGGCGGCGTGGTGGAAGTTCGTGTGTTCGGTATGCCGCCGGGTGTGGGCTCGTGCATGCGCTGGCAGGATCGGCTCGATGCGCGATTGATGGGAGCGGTCGGTTCGATACAGGCGTTTAAGGGCGTTGAGATCGGCATGGGCTTTGGCGTGGCCGAGCGCCCCGGCAGTCAGGTGCACGATGAGATGGATTTCGATGCGGCTCAGGCGGGCCAAGCAGCACTGGGTTTTTCGCGGCGCACCAATCGGGCCGGTGGTCTCGAAGGAGGCATGACCAACGGCATGCCAATCGTGGTGCGCGGCGTGATGAAGCCGATCAGTACGCTGCTGCGCGGTCTCGATTCGGTGAATCTGGCTACCCTAGAGGCCGAGCGCAGCGACTACGAACGCAGCGATATCTGCGCTGTGCCCGCCGCCAGCGTGGTGGCCGAACATGTGGTGGCGCTGGAAGTTGCCCGCAGCATGCGCGAGAAGTTTGGCGGTGATGCGCTAAGCGATATGAAGGCGAATTACGAGCATTATCTGAGTGCGTTGCGTGAGCGTATGAATACGACGCGAGACTAGATCAATTTAAGATTGTGCTTGTGGGAGATTAATTACGGTTTTACACCGGCTATTAGCCGGTGCCACAGCGCGGCGAGAGATGATTCACTTTCTTACGCGATCATTGTATATCGCCAATGGCCGCAACAATAAATCGGAGAGACTGACGGCGCGTGACCGTTAGAGTAGCTATGCGACGGCATCGGTACATCATCCTCGCTCTCATCGTGCTGGCGGTCAGCGGCTCGATCGGTTTTACCAGTTGGTACGCCGCCCGGCTGCACAGCAAGCATTATTTGCATGATGTCGAGCAGCAGGTGACGGAATTCTTCGGTATGCCGTGCCAAATCGCGGAAGTGCGACCGCGCTCGTTTTACAGCCGCGATTTCCTCGATGTGACGATCAACATGCGCGAGACCAACGCGCAGGTATTCAATTGCGAGTTGGCAACGTGGCGGGAAGGCGTGGAGGCCAGTGGCACCGGGCATCGGTTGGAGTTGCAAAACGGGCGCTTTGTCTTGGGCGATGCGCTGTGGGAGATGCAGCGTTATAAACATCTGATTCGTCCGGAGATCGGTGCCGATATCGGTGAGTTAAATTTGCGCGTACTGCGGTTGGAAGATTTCGCCATTCAATTTGAGCGCGACGGGTTTCAACTGAGTTGTTCCAAGGCCGGTGGCGATGTCGTGTTTACCGATTCGAACTCTGGCACGGCCACGTTTGTCGCCAATCGGCTAAATGGGCGCGATGTTCCTGATGGGGTGCGTATCGTGGCCAATCTGATTAGCAAGCCTGTGTTGAGCGTATCCGATATCCGCCTGACGGTGCCGGCGTTGCCGTTGCCTGATTTGGGGCTCGATGCGGTCTTGGGTACAACGCCGACATCGGGTGTGTTTGCGGGCAAGGTCGCATACATGGCTGGTGCCGATGGTTCGCCCAATCAAGCCGAGTTAGAGGGATTGTTGCAAGATGTGCAGTTGGCCGAGTTCACGCAACGTGCGCCGTACGGACCTTATGAAGGGCGGGCGGGGATTCGCGTTGATCGGGCGCGGATTGCGAATCGGTCGATTACCCACTTCCGGGGCGGTGGGCGGCTCGATGATGTGGTGCTGGCGCCGTTGGCGACGCCGTTGGGATTCGATCGATTGGATGGCGTGGCGTCGTTTGTCTTTGACGAAATCAATCTCGCGCTAAGCAAAGTCGAGCGCATACGATTCAACGGTCGGGTCGAACGCATTAGCCTCGAACAACTGTTGCGCAAATGGGGCAAGGGTTCGGCAACGGGCGTGGTCAAAGTGCGAATCGACAATTTCGAGATGGTTGGCGAGACGATTCGGGCGGCGGACATTGAAGTGTCGGTCGCGCCGCCAGCCAATCAGAAGGGCTTCATCGATCGGGCGTTGCTGCTCGACGCCGCCGAGCGCGGTTTTGGTTTCGAATGGCCCGCAGCCTTACCCAAGAGACTGTTGCCCGCCAAGATCGAGTACGTCGACATCGGAGCGCGCTTGTTGGTTCGAGATAACAAGCTGCGCGTGTTGGGTACGCACGGCAGCGATGGTCGTGCCATTATCACCATTCGTGAACCGGTGTTTGGCCGCGCGTTGACGATCTTTGGCGAGCCCGGTCGTGTGTACGATCTAACGCCGTATGTCAAGCAGGTGTTGGAGACGATTCAGTCGTATCAACCCGATGAAGTGAAGCAATGGTTGGAAGAAGTGGTGGAGGAGAATCGGCGAAAGGCGCAACCTTCGCCGTGATCGCTCGAAGAATAAGGATTCAAACGCCGCCCGATCAACCGCGATAGGCCAGATACGCCTCCGCCTCTTTGCTGCCGAGATATTTCTTCAACGTTTGGCGTTCGACGTTTTCCAATTCGATCAACATCAGGCCGTCGAGCACGTTGCCGAAGTCGGGATCGACATTGAAGCCGAGCAGCTTACCGTTGAGCTTCAAATATTGTCGCAGCAAGACGGGCATATACTTGTGATCGATTTCGATCTCGGCAACGAGTTCATCGACATCGCGCACATCGCGCACGACAGCGGCTAACAAACCGCGATCGAGATCGAGACGACGGCGGCGGCGCAGCGGATTCTTCGCTTTTACCAACTTGGCCAGATCGCCGGCGTAGCCGTTGTTGCGCAAAAAGTTAACCAACAGTTGCTTGGTCATGTCGTGATAGTCGTTGCTGATACTGACGGCACCGAAGAGCGCGCGATATTGCGGATGATGCACCAGATATTGGCCGATGCCTTTCCAGAGCAGCATGAGCGGCGCGTAGGATTTTTGATATTCGAGCCGAACAAAGGAACGTCCCAATTCCAAGGCGCGATCTATCTGCTTTAGCAGCCCCGGCTTGATTCTGAACAGTGTACTCGTGTAAAGGCCGTTGATGCCATGCTCGTTTAGCACTTGATCGGCGCGGGCAAAGCGATACGCGCCCACGATATGGCGTTGCGCCGTGTTCCAAATAAATAGGTGCATATAGTGGCCGTCAAAGCGATCGATATCAGTGGCTTTGCCAGTGCCCTCGCCCACTTTGCGGAACGTGACTTCGCGCAGGCGACCGATCTCTCGCATGCAGGCGGGGATTTGGTGGGTCGCGGCGTAGTACACTTGTAAGTCGCTGCTTTTGGCGAGTAGGTGTGAAGCCGGCAGGGCGTTGATTTCCGCTTCTAACCGATCGGTGGGTTCGGCATCGACGATTTTTTCGTACACACCATCGCGCGGGTCGATTTCATTGCCGCTCGGCAACTCGCGCGGACGACCGCTGGGGGCTTGGCTCTTGAGCAGGTAGGTGCGCAGCCGTAGGTAGGCCGTCATCTCGTCGGCATCGTCGTAACGGGCCAGTTGCTTATGCGGAATCACGCGGCCGATTTCCATGTCGATACGCGTGTCTTGCCGCCGCAACATTTCGCGCGGCAGCATGATCGTACGCAAACGCGGATGCACGAGCCCAAGACTTTGAAAGAGCTTACTGTTGCGACCATCGAAAAACATGGGCAACACGGCGGCACCCGAGCGCTTAACGATGCGCGCGACGGTCGAGCTCCAGGCGGGGTCGGTCACTTCGCGCCGTTTTAGCGAGAGGTGGGATACTTCGCCCGCCGGAAAGACGCCTAACACGCCGCCGGCTTTGACCCACGAAATGGCTTCGCGCATCGGCGCAAGGTTGCGCCGACCGGCATCGCCGCCGCCGAATGGGTCGACTTGAATAAGGGAATCGCGCAGCTCGGGTAAGAGGCCGAGCAGGTAGTTGGCCATCACGCGGGCGTCGGGCCGCACGCGATGCAACATGGCCATGAGGATAAGGCCTTCGATGCCGCCGAAGGGATGATTGGCAACGACGACGAGCGGGCCGGTTTTGGGTATGCGGTCCCAAGCTGCGGCGTCGGGTTCCCAATCGATGCCGAGTTCGTCGATGACGGCTTCGGCAAAGTGCTTTTCCGACCGGGCGCGCCGCAGCCGCGCGTAGATCAGGTTCATGCGCGGAAAGGCCAGCACGTTTTCGACCAAAGGCAACGACCAGCGCACGGCGGTGCCTCTTAGCGATGATTGATCGGGGGAGGGAATCTGAAACGGACGCTTGTAGGTGGACGGCATGTCAGTTTCCGATGGCGGGGGGCACGGCCTGTTTGGGACAGGTCGCCACCGCCCAAGGGCGCTTTTGGTTTCTTGCACGACATCATAACTCGGGCCGCTGACGCGTCTTGCGCGAAATTGTTAGAATCTCGCTAAAACTCAGCGGGCGCTCGGTTAAGACGATCACCCTTCAGTCATTTATAACGAGCTGAGTGGGCGCGTTGTTCGCGTATTCCCAACGGGCTTGCAGGGCTTTCGCGAGACGGGTTTGCCGCCCATACTGCCAATGAAACAACTGGTAACAAACAAACGATTTGTAATTCCTAAGGTATCCCCGTCAGCCCATGTCAGAACACTTATCTACTGAAGACGTTCGTCAACGCATCGCCGCCTGCGACGCACAGGTGGGGGCCGTTTTGCAGGTCTTGCCGGATGCTGTCAGCGCCGGGAAGGATGGGCCGCTTGCTGGGCGTGCGGTCCTGGTGAAAGACAACATCTGCACGCGGATGGGGGCCACCACGTGCGGCTCGCGCATGTTGGAGCAATTCACATCGCCCTATGCCGCGACGGTGATCGAGAAGCTCGAAAACGCAGGGGCTGTGATCGTCGGTAAGACCAACATGGACGAGTTTGCCATGGGCAGCTCGACCGAGCATTCGGCGCTGCAGGAGACGCGCAACCCCTGGCATCTGGACTGTGTACCGGGCGGTTCTTCCGGTGGGGCGGCGGCGGCGGTTGCCGCGCGGTTGGCCGATTATGCGTTGGGCAGCGATACGGGCGGTTCGATTCGGCAGCCAGCGGCGTTTTGTGGTGTGTGCGGGTTGAAGCCAACGTATGGGCGCGTGTCGCGCTATGGCTTGGTGGCGTTTGCGAGCAGCCTCGATCAGATCGGGCCTTTGGCGCGCGATGCGCGCGGATTGGCCGAGTTGTTGTCGGTGATTGCGGGTAAGGATGAGCGCGATTCGGCCAGCGTGGATGAGCCGGTGCCGGATTATGTGGCGGAGATGGAAAAGCCGTTGACGCCCTTGCGCGTCGGCTTACCGCGTGAGTATTTTGGTGAAGGGTTGAACGACGAAGTGCGGGCTGCCGTGGAGGCGGCGATCGAGCAATTCAAAAAGCTGGGGGCAGAGGTTCGTGAGATCGACCTGCCGCATACGCAATATGTGATCGCGTGTTACTACCTGATCTGCACCGCCGAGGCGTCGAGCAATTTGGCACGCTTCGACGGCGTGCGCTACGGTCATCGCACGGCGACCCCCGAAAATTATATGGATGTCTATTTTAAGAGTCGTGCCGAGGGCTTCGGCCCCGAGGTGAAGCGCCGCATTATGCTGGGGACGTATGCGCTGTCGAGCGGGTATTACGATCAATATTATGCCAAGGCGCTGAAGGTGCGCACGTTGATTCGGCGGGATTTTGAAAGCGCGTTTAACGATTGCGACGTCATCTTGTCGCCCACGACGCCGTCAACTGCTTTTAAGCGCGGTGATAAGTCAGCGAATCCGTTGGAAATGTATTTGGGCGATATCTACACCACGGCGGCGAATTTGGCGGGGATACCGGCGTTGAGCATTCCGTGTGGGTTTACGCAGGCAAAGCTGCCGATTGGGTTGCAATTGATGGGGCCGTTATTTAGCGAGGGGCGCTTGCTCAACGCGGCGCATCACTATCAGCAGGTGACGGATCATCACGAGCAGAGGCCGCCGGTCTGTGCGGAGTAGCATATCGTCGAGACGGTGCTAAAGTAAATCAGCAACGCCGCCGTCGTCGAACTAAGGCTAGCGATAATGCAATGCCACCAAGCATTGCCGAAGTCGGTTCGGGTATGGTCGCAACAAATATGCCTTCCGAACTGTCCGTGAACGTTAAATGAAGCCCGATCTGTCCAAGGCTATTCTGTTCGAAGAAGATAAACACGGACAGCACGGTTCTTAGATCGCGGACGTTGGGATTCAGGGAGACGTCGATCGTCATCCCTTCTGCTATTACAAGCTGTAAATCATCGTTGGCATCGGTGGCATATACGGCGTCAAAGATTTCTCCGTCGGCGCCCAACAGCTCCGCAGAAAAGGCAATGTTACCGGCATTGTTCAGCTTGGTATTCCAGAAGCGATCGTAGACGGCGGAATCTTCAAAGCCCAGTGCCGGCGAACCTGTTCGTGCGAACAGGTTGAGGTCGCCATCGTCGTTATACTTAAATATCCCACGGTTGTTTGTTGCATCGGTTCCTTCTCCACCAATCACTCCGTCGAAAAGATACTCTTCAAAATCATTCATTTGAAAGCTTGCATGATAGGGCGTGCAAAGGTAGTTCGAGCTTGGTAAATCCGGAATCGGCGTTCCACCGCCAACCAACAGGCTGGGCGGGGCCGACGTGTTGGCGAGAAAGACGGCCGAATTGCAACCGATCCAATCAATTTCGGTGCTATTGAGATTCGCAAAAAATGTTGTTTTGCCGGTGTTGTTGATGCGAGGGTAGCTAACGTTATAGAAGTAGGTGTTCTCTGGCATGCCTTCAATTTGCGCATTTTCTTCCGCGATCTTGCGTGGATAGGCTTGGCCGGCGTTGCTGAATAGCACCTTCGAAGTTCCCGGCTCGCTACTTTCTATCTCGGCCATAAACGCAACCTCGCCGTTACGATTACTCTGAATCGGACTGCGGACACTTCGAAGGCGACCATAGCTAAAGCCGTCCGGGTGATCGGGTGCCTGCGATCCTTGCCGTGCGACAGCGGTGATGCCGCCATTTCCGTCCGGCGCGAAGAGTGCCCAGTCGTTTGAACCTACGCCGGGGCCGGCGATCGTCGTACGGTAACTTGGCACTGAGTTATGATTGAGACCGAGAAATTGGTAGTCTGTAATCGTCACGCCTACATCGGTACCGGGTGCGGGATCACCTTCGTTGGCAATCGCTGTTGAGCCCAACTCCGTTTGACGAATGACGCTATGTCCTGTGGGCCACGATTCTACATCGGGCGCGAAGGACGCACTGTAGAATATGTCGCTTTGGCTTCCAAAGTCATGCAGCTCAAAATGTAACAACAGGTTGTCGTCGCTAATTCCGATTGCGGGTGTTGCTTGAAGGGCGGCCGTTGTGAGCCGGCCCCCAGAAGTCTCGTAAAAGAGTGCGTCGTCGTTTTCGTGTGCAAGTCCGGGCCCCGACATAGTACTTTTAAATGCGACGCGACCAAGGTCATTTAATTGAAACGATCGTTCCATCGAGCGCAGGTAGGATTCATCGGGCATCCCGTCGATATAGTCCCCCTTCAAGGCGACTCGTCGCAAATCAACGGCTAGCGCGGGGGATGCGTTCGGAGCACCTACGATGACGACGCTCGCCAAAAGAAGCATTAATGAGATTTTCTGGCGGCGCGAGGTGTTTATTGGAAGCAAATTGGATTTCCCCTCTCTCATGGGAAAATTATTTTGCGAAAGCAGAAAAATTGAATCGGCCTTATTTAGCTGGGCGTCCAATTACCGTATTTGTTACGATGTTGGCAAAAATTTTGGTACTAATGTCGATTGATTTCTGCCACGGGGAGCTTTGGCGTCTCGCCGGTGGCAAAAGCCAATAGGCACGGCGGGGACCGTGGTGCTCGCCCAATCGATACCACTATCGAAATTTTTGAGGGGTTTGCCGTCGCTACCGGCGATTTAGTGGTTTGCATGCGGGCTGTGGTACGCTGGCGGGTGATTTGTGCTTTGCAGGCGTACTGGGATGCGACACTAGGTTGACACTGGCATGCAATGAACGCAAATCGCGGTAATAATGAGTCGAAAATGGGGCCACACATCGATCCCTTCGTTTCAGGGCTATTTTGAGGTTTGTTCCTAGGAGGTCGGCTATGTTCAATCGAAGCTTTTCAGTTTTGCTCGTACTGTGTTTTGTCTCGGCGGCATACGCCGAAGCACCTTTTCAGGATCGCTCGCTTGACGCGGCCTTGGAAAAAGCGGCAGCAGAGAAGAAGGTGGTGATGATCGACTTCTACACCACCTGGTGTGGGCCGTGCAAAATGCTCGATAAGCAGACTTGGCCCGACAAGGATGTTCGCACATGGATCGACGAGCATGCGATCGCACTGAAGGTCGATGCAGAGAAGAAGCGAGACTTGGCGAAGCGCTTCAAGGTGCGCGCCTATCCCACGATCGTGTTCGTTAAACCTGATGGCACGCAACTCGATAGCATTGTGGGTTTCCGTGGGCCGAAGGACTTTATTGCGGCGGCCAAGGGTGCTTTGTCGGGTAAACCAGCCGACGTGCGGGCTAAAGAGGAGTTTGAGGAAGGCGACCAGAACGATCCGATGGAGCGTGGCCGATACGCCGACCGACTGGCACAGCTCGGTAAACATAAGGAAGCCTTGGAGCATTATCTTTGGTGTTTTGATGAAGGTGTGAAACATCGACCTTCATATGTGGGTGTGCGAGTTTCATTTTTACTAAGTGACATCCAGCGTTTGGGGGCGGCATATCCGCCAGCGATAAAGGCATTGGAGAAGCGCCGCGACAAGGCAGAACAGACCGTGCGAGACTTTGTCGCAGGTAAGAAACTCAAACCCGCTGACGGTGAAGCAGACAATATTGGCGGTATGTTTAACCGAATGCTGAACCGTCAATCGACTCAGATCGCCAGTACGGCTGCGGGTGATGTGGCCGCGTTGAATGATACGTTGGAAGACAACCCGCGCACCATCAAGCTTTACGATAAAGTGCTCGAGTGCGATCGCGCGGGCGCGGATGAAGTGCGCCGGTGGTTGTTTTCCCGAATTGAGAAAGACCTTATTAAAGCGCGGCGCTACGACGATTTCATACGCGACGGCAATCCGTTACAAGAGTTGCGGTTCGATATCCAAATGTATCGCGAACGCGATTCTCACGGCGTTGAAATGCCGCAGCACTTAAAGCAACGCTTGGCGGAAAGCTCCCGGCGTCGTTTGGCCAAATCGGCCGGCATGTTCTATGAAGTCTATCTGGGAGCGGGATTGCTTAAAGAAGCGGAGATGTTATCAGAGGAAATCCTCGATGTTTTGCCGACCGAAACGGTGTTTGATGAGTTGATCGATGCGACGATACGCGCCCAGCGATTTGAATTGCTGGGGCGGTTAAAATCAGAGGCAGAGTTCGATTTGAAAAAGGCGGAAGCGCAGCGGATTGAGAAGCGAATAAACGAGGTTCTCAACTCACCGGAGGCCAAGCGGGCTAAGGAGAAACGCGCAGCCGAGCGCAAGAAAGCCGCCGAACATGATGATTGGTAGTATTCTCGGTACGATTCGATGAATGTAGCGCTCGGGTTATCCGACAGTGTTCAGCACGCCGTGAACAAGTGCTGCGTGTTTGCCCCCTTGACCATGACAGGAAATTAACGAGAGCATGACCCTTAAGAAACGACCGCTCCTACTGATCGTGCGCGACGGCTGGGGCCATAATCCTCACGAAAAATGGAACCACGCCAACGCGGTGCGGCTTGCAAAGACGCCTGTGGATGAGCGCTTGCGCGCAACGTATCCGTGGGTGCAGATCAAGACCAGCGGTGAAGATGTGGGCCTGCCCGATGGGGTGATGGGTAATAGTGAAGTAGGGCATCAGAACATTGGTGCTGGGAGGATTGTCGATCAGGAAGTGATGCGTATCAGCCGACGCATTCGTAACGGTGAGTTTTTCGAGAACCCGCGTCTCGTGGCCGCCGTGCAGCACGCAAAAAAAAGCGGTGGTGCCTTGCACATCATGGGTTTGTGTAGCAGTGCGGGTGTACATTCCACGCTCGAACATGCTTATGCCTTATTTGACCTGGCCAAACGGCAGGGTCTAACGGATCGCGTGTTTTTCCATGCGTTTGCCGATGGGCGCGATACGCCGCCGCAGTCGGGTATCGATTTTATTCGCGAAGTCGAAGCCAAAATGAAAGAAATCGGCGTGGGACGCGTGGCGTCGGTCATCGGTCGTTACTATGCGATGGATAGGGACAATCGTTGGGATCGCGTTGAGAAGGCATACAAATTATTGACAACCGGCAAAGGTCGGCGCGCCGCCAACGCCCAAGATGCTTTTCAGTCATATTACGACAACCCGACCGAATCGAGCCGCAGTGGCGATGAGTTTGTCGAAGCGACCGTGGTGGGAGACCCGGCCACGATCAAAGATGGCGATTCCGTTATCTTCTTCAACTTCCGCGGTGATCGACCGCGCGAGTTGACGAAGGCGTTTGTGTACGACGAATTTCCATTCAAAGACGGTGATACAACACAGGGCTTCGATCGTGGTGCAAAGATCAAAGACCTCTATTTTTGCACCATGGCCGAGTACGAATCGGGCTTGCCGGTAGAGGTTGCTTTCCCGCGCCCCGAGAAGATGAAGAACATCCTGGGGGGCTATATCGCGTCGTTGGGGCTGAAGCAGTTCCGCTGCGCCGAGACGGAAAAGTTTCCGCATGTGACGTTTTTCTTTAACGACTATCGCGAGGAACCCTTCGATGGTGAAGATCGGCAGATCGTGGCTTCACCGCGCGATGTGAGTACGTACGATCAAAAGCCGGAGATGTCCGCTTATGGCGTGACGGAGGAGATGCTGCGGCGCATCGAATCGGATCATTACGACCTGTTTATTCTCAACTATGCCAACGGCGATATGGTTGGCCACACGGGCAAGCTCGACGCGGCGATCAAGGCCGTGGAAGTGGTCGACGAATGCGTCGGCAGAGTTATCGATGCGGTGCTCGCCAAGGGCGGCGCGGCGGTGGTGACGGCCGATCATGGCAACTGCGAACAAATGATCGACCCGGCGACGGGCGGCCCGCATACGGCGCACACGACGTACGATGTCGATCTGATCGTGGTGAGCGATGAGCATAAGGGCCAAACGCTACGCGCTGGCGGGCGGTTGGCGGATATTGCGCCGACGTTATTGGCGCTGGGTGGCATCGAGAAGCCGGTAGAGATGACGGGTGAGTCGTTGGTGTCGTGAGTTTTATTTTTTGCGAACGCGTTTTTCACGTGGCGTTCGTAATGTGTTTGCGCGATGACGCCGCAGCAGCAGAGCCGCGAGCTATGCTCGCATGGTTTCGCGGGGGGGGCTTACGTTGAGGCGTCTTCTAGCGCTTCGCCGTTAACAATCTTGTCTTCTTCCTTTCCAAGCGGCAGCAACATCGCAACGAGTACCACAGACGGGAACAATTGCAAAATCAGGCGCTTGCCAGCAGTCGTCAGATGCCAATCTAGATCATGTGGTGTTAATAGGAACACCAGAAAATAAGTGATTGCCATTGCTGCGACCACAGCGCTGCCGTAGCCGACTGTCCGCCAAGCGCAACGATGACCGAGACACAGTAAGCCCGCAAGCGTGAGCGTTAAGAGTAAAACACCCTCACCAAAACTCAGTGTTGAACGCATAAGAAACGCGGCAATCTTCTGATAGCGTTCGATGGACGTAAGCTGAGTGAACTGATCCTGACTCGACATCAAGTCGTTTGGCGGCGCGAGCATTGCTTTCATCAATAACGTAATTAAAACGCCGGGCAGCGCGCCGAGGATAAACATGCTGCATGCGCGCAGCCGTTTGGCCGCATCAATGCGTCGCAAGGCGATAACGCCAACCATCGCGCCGCAAAATATAGCGAACGGCAAGCCTTCATTCTTGGTCCATGCCGCATGACCGCAGAACAAGCCGACGAGCAGCCATAAACTTGAACGGTCTTGTGTCGATTCGACGATCATTAACAACAAACCCAATGCCAACGCAAAGTAAAACGCCAGTGGCGTATCGGCGTATTGATAGGCACCATGACGGATGAAGTATTTAGAGCCAATGACGAGCATCCCGGCTAGTAGTCCGATCGTTTGCCCGCGCAACATGCCGACGACGCCCGCGACGGCGAAGGTGCCAGCAAGGGCGAACGCGATTGACACACCGGCGGCGATGGTGGTGCTCGCGTTGCCTGCATAATGCCAACCGCGTGCGATGGTCATCGGCAGCAGTAACGGGTAATCCGGATGCGACCAATTGATGACTGGGTCGAACACGCGCTGCCAATTATCGCCGCCCAGGTAAAGGAAGCGCGCCCGGAGGTTCCAAATACACCAGGCATCCCAACGACCGTGGGGGGCGGCGTTGGACATGACGATCATGGTCGCGATGGCAAGGACAGTGGTGATGATAAATGCGCCGGTGAGGTAGGGCTGCCAAGCTGGACTCTGGGCCAGATCGATTGGGCGGAATGACTCTTTGGCGAGGCTATCTGTTACGTTCTGTCTGCGGCGATGCCAAATCACGCCGATCGCCAAGATGATAAGTAATACGGCGCTTTCGACGATTGCGAAGTAACGCGGCAGGCCGTTGTTCATCCAAACGCTAACGAATGCAACGATGGACGTTAGGCCGATGCCGCTGCCGAAGGCGATCGCGATGATGAGAAGCGACTTGCATAATGAGCGTTCGTAAGACGCAAGCGCACGGCTCACGAACGGCAGGGCGACGATGGTCGGTAGCCCGAGCGCCCATGCTAACGCGACTAGGTCAATCATGTTGCGCCTCGAACGCGCGTTCGCGGCGCAGTAACACGACGCCGCGGTCGCTGCGGGCCACGGTTACGAAGGAATCGGGAGCGTCGTCACCTGCACGATCCTTGCGATACGACAAACGCCAATCGCAATCGTCACTGCGCAGTGATAAGCGCGGGGCGAGGGCGTGTTGAGCGATATACAAATGCGGAAACGGCAACTCTGCATCAGTGGGCGGCGGGTCGTAGTGTACGCAGGCATCGGTCGGGATCTGATCGCACAAAGGTTGTAAATCACGTAGCTCGGCGCCGACGACGAAGTGAATGTCCGTCATATCGCGTGGGTTGAGGGCACGATATAGGGCGCGGGTGGATGAAATCAACGCGAACGAGACTACGACGATTGTCGTAATTAGTAGCGTGTGGCGGCGCTGTCGCGCTTTTTTGTCGAAGGTGGCCATTTGGGCGATCATTATGCGCTAAGCATTGATGGTCGCCATATGGATTCGCCTTCATTGGGATAAATTCACCCGTCGCCGTTGAGCTGGGACATTCTGAGTTCGAATGGGGTGATGTTTGGCATCTCCTGACGAGATATGAAATACGGTGATCTGATTAATGAAGCTATTTAGATACAGTCTGCTCGGCGTCTTGATTGTGATGGCGAGCTTGTGGATTATTTCGTCATCGTATGGCCTAACATTTTCCTGCGAACACTGCATCCTCACCGCTGGTCGAGGCAAGCTGCGGTTCATTTTCGATAGCGATGTGGTCGAAGGTGTCCGTACAGCTTACTCGCTTCAAGGTTTCGACTACATGAAGTTGTCGAAATCGAAAGAGCCAAATTGGTTCCCAAGTCTACAGTTATGGAGCAATAAGGGCATCAATCTCCCGTTTTGGCTCATTCTTTCTTGTTTGATTCCCAGCTGGTGGCTCCTTGGGCGCAGATCGCGGCGCCGCAGTCGTTGGAAGAAGGCGGGCTGCTGCCTCGAATGTGGTTACAATCTGGCGGGGAGTATCTCTGGCGCGTGCAGCGAATGCGGGGCTGTGTATGAGCTTCAGTCGGAAAACAAAACGGCGACTGATTAATGCGTGGGTCTATGCATGGGGCGGAGCGCTCTTGCTAAGCCTGATGGCGTGGGTGTTTAGCGTTATTTGCATTTTAAGTCCGTTGGATGTCAGAAACAGCGACCACTGGGATATGCAGGTGTCGGACGGAATTGTCTATATGAACTATTGGCACGCACGGCCGGTGGAGTTTGGTCACGTGGTTGACCGTGGATATTACATGGATCGGTTTTACTTTCTGCCGACGCTTGGGTCGATAAAGCGAACATATCATTGGGGCTTCGAAAAGCCGCGCTTCGAGTTCATGTCAAGTCTCAATGCCACCGGATGGAAGTTATGCCTTCCCGTATGGATGCTTGTGCTGGTACCGATCGCGATGTTGTTGTTAGGCTTGCTCGTACGTGGGCGCGCGATTCCAAGCGGGCATTGTCAGGAATGTCGTTACAATCTTAAGGGCAACGAAACCGGCACCTGTCCCGAATGCGGCACGGCGGTCACGCATCACAAAAAATCGGAGGTTGCGAACTGATGTTGAAGCGGTTACATCGCTACTTCGTCGTGTTGCTACTGATGCTCTCGGTCGCGTCGATGTATAAGTACTGCACAACGCCTGCCGTTACTCGGCTGCTTTCACCGCCTATTTCTGTAATCTTGCCCTTCTATTATGGGCAACCGCTGCGGCCTGTTGGCTGGTATCACAAAGAAGATTACTTCGGCTTCTATATTTCTTACACACCCGACAAAAACATCTGGCTAGCACTCGGTCATCTCATGAACGAATGGCAAGACTACAAACTTTGTACGATTGTGACGCAGGAGTTTACGACCGGAAGCAACCCATTCTTGCCCGAGCTCATTCGAACCCGAAGGATTCAGTTTTTCTACTGGCAAGCGGCTATTCTGACCGCGATTTACCCGACTCTTTACGTCATCGGCTTTGCGTTGGGAATCGGTCGGCGCAAGTTGCGCCAATCGGTTCAGGGGTGTGTGCAATGTGGCTACGACTTGCAGGGTAATCAAAGCGGTGTGTGTCCGGAATGTGGGAAAACAATCGAGCAATCGTCGAACCCAGAGGGCACGGGCTGATGTCGAAGTGGTTGCACCGATTAGTTGTCTCGATATTCGTATTGACCACCATGATCGCGTTAGTCGCTTCGCTGAATGAGGTGTACTTCTCCCATACCGGGAACAGGCTAATATCAAATGAAGAAATAGAACTGGTTCTTTTCCATGATGGCGTTGGGTTTCACATCAGCACCAATGGTCGATCAATTGTGCTAATGCGCATAACGGAAATACGACGCACGTTAGATCAAATTAAATCCCCGAGGGCCGCACTCTATCCTGATACGGGCTATGCCTACTTTGAAATCCCGACCGACTCGATGCCGAATCCAGATACGAGGGTTATCGACTGCGCCGCCTTCCATGTGGTAGCAATAGAGTATTGGTTCATCGCCATCTGCTCAGCCATTTACCCCATAGTCTTCTTCATCCGTAGCTACCGCCGTCGTCGCGTGCGGCGGGAAGTATTGCAACCATGTACGCAATGCGGTTACGACTTGCAAGGCAATCAAAGCGGCGTGTGTCCGGAATGCGGTCGAGCGCGCGAGGCAACGGTATGAGTCGCCAGGTGCGAATTTGGGCGCGCTGGTTTCCAGAGCTGATGCGCTTTCACGCGCCGGAGGAAGCGCTCAGTGGCATGGTGAAACATCAGACGCCGCTCTTTGTGGTGATCTATCTCGTGACCTTCGCGGTGTATTTTGGTGTTTACTTCACCTGGCTCGATGACCATATCCCGCGCGTGATCAGACCGGTGCTGTTTGCGCTTGGCTCCGTTATATGCGGGGTATTGGGTTACGCGCTGTTGCGAAAGCGGCTCAGGCGCGGCCTGCGGCGCGAGCTGCGCGCCGAGGGCGTGATGCTGTGCATACCCTGCGGTTACGATTTGCAAGGCAATCAAAGCGGCGTATGCCCGGAATGTGGGAAAGCGGTGGAGGTTACGGTGTGACGTGGGGGCGTCGCATAACACTTGTATTTGCGTGTGTCATGCTGAGTGGATGGTTGGCTTCGATCTTTGTTAAGGTTTGGTGGAATGGACCAGTTCAAATCGTACTTGGACATCAGGGCATCATCATTAATAGAACTTTCAGCCTGAGTGCAGAAACCGGAGACTGGGAGTTTGCTCCGCTTCATAGCTGGTACAGCACGGATATTCGGTTTCAGATTACAGAGCGTCCAACCATCAGTTTTCGCCTCCCTAATTTTGTTACGATCCCGCCCACAAACTGGCCGGGCCTTTTAATCAAGCGACTACTTATACCCCACTGGCTCACCAACCTACTAGTGTGGTCGCCGTTCTTCATCTTATGGCGCAAAAGTCGTAAGCCTGCGCCAGGCCACTGCCAAGGTTGCGGTTATGATCTTACGGGTAACCAATCGGGTCGATGTCCGGAATGCGATCGCCGCGTGGATGCCGACATGAACGCCGCGTGATATCGTGGCGAGATCTGTTAGAAACCGAGAAAGGAAACGCGCGCACCATGCAAAACGACCCCCCATCACCGCCGCCGATCACTCCGGCGATGCCGCCTGAGGTGAATGCCACGGAAATCCAATCATCGAGCGGCCTGCGCTGGTTATGGATCGGTGGAACTGGATTGTTGGTCCTAGGCTTGCTTTGCGCAGGCGGCTTTGCCTGGTTTGCATGGCAAGGGAAAGCCGACATTGAGCCGGTGGTCGATGCGTTTCAAAAGCAGATTGACGCCGAGAATTATGCGGCCGCCTATCAAGCGGTCGGGCCCGAATGGAAAGCGATCAATACACCAGCCCAATTCGCCGATTTCGAGTCAACCATCTTTCGACAACTCGGAAAGATGCAAAGCAAGTCGCTGCATTACTTCAATCGGCAAGCAAGTACCAACGGTGGTACGGCCTACATTATCTACAATTGCGTTTACGAGAAGGGTCAAGGGCAGGTGAAATACTCGCTCACGAAAAGCACGGGTTCGTGGCGCATCGTCGGTCACCATGTGGAATCGCCGGCGATGATGAAGGTGCTGGCTTGCCCTAGTTGCAATACGGTGATGAACGATTTTGTACAGTTTTGCAGTGCTTGTGGGGCAAAGATGAATCGATGAACCAAGAACCTCATCAGCGAATTTCAGATTTGGGATTTATTTCGTTGCTGGTCGTACCGGCACTATTCTTCCTTGGCGCAGGCCTCGGTAACCGGTACCCAATTATGGGGTACCGGTTCGCTGGTGCATTGGTAGGTGCATGTGGCTTGCCTCTTGGCTGGCTATTTTTTGCGCTACTGATCCGAGGAATGATTGTTGCATTAATTCGAAGCCGAGAACGCGACGAGGGTAGTTGAAATTTTTTGTGTCGTTTCCAGTTGGAGTTATTGAACCAATCATCGTTGAAGGAACCGCTTAAACGCTTTGATATCCGCCAAATCTTCCGTCGTCGCAGTCGAGATTAACTCAAGCGAGGTTGCGTCCACGAGCATGACAGTGGGCGTGAAGCGCACGTTGTACTTAGCAGCGAGGGTGGCGACGCTGCTGCCGGGGCTGGCTTTGGCAACGTCAACTTTGTAGGGCACGCAGGTCTTAGCGATGGTGGCGGCGACTTGGTCGTCGGCAAACAGGCGAATATCGAGCATGCGGCAGGGCGGGCAGTAGGCGCCCCAGAAGTCGAGCAAGATTGGCACGTCGCGCTCGGCGGCTTCGGCCCGCGCGGCTTCGAATGTGGTGCGCCACGCGAATGCCGATTGACCCATCACGGTCGTGGTCAGCCAGACGCCGCCAAGCAGGGCGGCCATGATAAATAAGCGCGTGCCCACGCTGAAGCGAGGCCGTCGGCGATCGCGCGCTCGATTGGTGGAGACGGGAGCGTTTGTATTTGTCTGAACGGTGGTTGGTCGCATGACTGGTGACACTCTCATTTAATTAGGACAATTCGTACGAACTGTTGCAGTTCGGCGGGCTGTCCGATTTATCGGCATTCGACGACGATACAGGAATATATTCCGGCAACGGGCGTCGGGCTTGCAATGCGTTACGCGCGTTGGATTATCAGCCATTCTCGCGAATAAATCGGGCCTGAGGGCAGATCAGACCGAATCCATCCGAAATAGACTAAACCGGCTACAATGCCATGTCGTGTTGTTAGAGCGGTTTTGATGCAAAGAAGGGAATGCCATGCATATTTCGATCACATATTGCAACGAGTGAAATTATCGACCGAAGGCGGCCAGTTTGGCTGCTGAAATCAAGAAGGCAAAGGGTGTGGACGCGGAGCTAATCGCCGGTGGCGGCGGTATTTTCGATGTCGTGGTAGACGGCACACGCATCTACAGCAAGCATGAAACCGGCCGCTTCCCTGATACGAATGAGATACTGGGTCAATTGCAATAGCTATTGCCGTATGTCTGAGTTGCTCGAGGTGAACTGCATATGATTGACGGTCGCAAGTTTCTGTTTTTAGCGCTAGTTATCGCTTGTGTCGCATTTACGGGCGGCTGCGAATACGCGGATCGTAAAGACGATCAGCTTGCAGCCGAGCAGCGGGGGGATAGCGCGACCAAGGCTAAGCGTACCGACGGTAACGCAGATAGCAGTTCAATCGCATCGGAAGATGATTCGAACGACGATGAACCGCTATTAATTAGTGAGACTGGCGAGGCGTCTTCAACGAACAGGGCAGCGTCGGGCTCGGCATCAGCCGTCACTCGTGTCGTTGAGAGTGACACATCAGCTAAAGAGGATACCGCGAAGACGGCGAAGCGCGAGCCATTGCCACCGATTGCCGATGGCCCGTTACGAACCGTACCGTCGGTGGATATCGAAAAGTACATGGGTAAGTGGTACGAGATCGCGCGCTACGACAGCACGTTTCAACGCGGTATTGTGGGCGTGGTGGCGCATTACGAACTTAAGGGCGACATCATCCGCGTGCGCAATACCGGCTTCGAAGATACGCTCGATGGCGACGCAACGGATAGCACGGCCAAAGCATGGGTGGTGGAAGACACCAAAAACACGCAATGGAAGGTGCAGTTTATCTGGCCGCTCAAGGCCGACTATTGGGTGATCGATTTGGGCGACGATTACGAATATGCCGTGGTTGGCCAGCCCAAGCGTGGTTACTTGTGGATCTTGTCGCGCACGCCGACGCTTGCCCCAGATGTGCTGGACGGCATATTGCGGCGGCTTTGTGAGAATGGGTACGACCCGAGCAAGTTGAGCTATACGCCGCAGCCGAAAGATGGAAAGGTGTTTGCGGTGAGTGGTGGTGCGGCGGCGAGTGAGTAGCAACATTTAGCTATAATGCTTCGATATCTTTTTTATGAGCATCGCTTACCAAGATAACATCCCATCATCCCTCCGGGATGATTTTACTCATTCGGCGTCGCCGACCCAGCGTTGAGACGCTGGGTTATTGTCTGTTGGTGCCTGCGGTACCAGGGTCGTGGTGGCCTTCTTTCCGGTTAACATTCTTTGTGATCGAGCGCTTAGAGCATGCCTGATTTGAATGTAGCGGATTGGTGATAATGGATCGCGTGGATCAGGTGCGATTTGCTATTCGCTTGAATAAGTTCACCCTTAGGTGGAACACTTCACGAATGACTGCGACACTGGAAAGTATGTTGGCATACACCGGCCATTTGTCGTTGCCACAGCAAAACCGTCGCTTTCAATCGTGAATAGCTCTAAACCTGCTCTTCGGGAGCTAAAGCCTCAACATCACCTTCGGCATTGCTGCGAGCCAACTGCAGGCTTTCTAGTAAACCTTCTTGCGCTTGGGCCTGTATTGTGTTTTCATCGATGTCCCACTTGCCGGCGGGGGCGTGGTCGTGCTTGGTGGCGAAAACGTACTCGGTCGCGCCGAGTCCGCCGCCGGGGATGTATTCACCGACCTTCATGATGTCGGACCATGCAAGCTCGATCGATCCGAACAATCGCCGCAAGCGCACGCCGGTGTCGGTGATGATGAGTCGTACGAGGTAACCGCGATACAGCGCGTACAGCGAAAGCGCGTGTACCGCTCCGGCCGACCATTTTTGCCAAGCTTCCGAACGCGAGAGAAGGACGAACAGCATCAAGCCATTGACCGGCAACATGACGAACAGAAAAATCGGCAGCGGTGTGCGGAAGTAGGGCCAACTGCGGCGATGTGGTCTTTGCTGGTTGGCGAAGGTGTTCATGAGCGAGGATGGGTAGTGGTATCGACCGAGGGAGCATCGACGTACCGGCGGTGCTTATGCGGTTTTCTCACCGGCGCGACGCCGATGTTTCTTGCGGCAGAAATCAAACGACATCAGTTCTCGAGAATGGCGGGGCGTCGCGGTTACCTAAAGAGTCGATCTTTAGTTCAAATGCTACACTCGCGCAGGTCTGGCTCCGGTTAGGTCTGAGGCCTTCCTCCACCGGCTATTAGCCGGTGCCACAGTATTAGGTGAATCGGTAAGTCCGTTCAATGTGGCACTGCTGTCTCGGCAGTGCAAATAGGCAAAACGCGTCTCCCTCTTGCGGTGATCTCTTCAAGTCCACTGGGCGCAGCGATGATGCTTAATGATCGTAGTACGTGTGCGACGGTCGCCCGGCGAGCAGTTCTTCTTTGCCCCAGTCGGTCACCTTACGAAACGTATCAGATGCCACGAACTGATCGAAGGCGTCGCGGTTGCTCCATTCCGAAAGAATGACGTACATCTGCGGGTCGTCAATATCGCGACACATGCGCGTTTGCGTGTGGCCGTCGATGCCGACCATGGCGCTGATGACTTTGCGGAAACCGTTCTCGAAGGTTTCTTCTTTGCCGTTGACGACTTTGTAATTCATGCCGATGGTGACCATGGTGCCGCTCCTGCTGGTTGGTCTTGCGTAACAGGCGAGCCCGGCTGGGCCCGATACCCAACCGGAATATAGCGGGGCGGCGGCGGGTTACCAACCTTGACGGGGGCGGTTTTGAGGCGAGAATTGGGTGTTCGACATCGATTTTGGAGAGGTGTCCGAGTGGTTTAAGGTGCATGCTTGGAATGCATGTGTACGGTCAAACGTACCGGGGGTTCGAATCCCCCCCTCTCCGTTGAATTCAATACTTCTAAATCTGATGGGTTTGGCGTTCGGTCAGGCCCGCTGCTTCCGCAGTTTGCTAAATTCGCCACCATCCAACCAGTTGCCGAAGCAGACGGTGCATGAGTCGATGATAACATCTTTCCCGGCGAGATGATTTAGCTTGATGAGATATGTGCCCTTGCAGCGCGGACATGCATGTCGTTGGCTCTCAGGGGTATCGGGACCATCAGCAGGTACAGAACGATCGCGTTGGCGCAATTCGTCGCCGAGCGGGCGGAGCAGTTTTTCCAGTTCGAGCATGTCGAGCCAAATGCCGCCGCATTCAGGGCAACGATCGATTTTGACGCCGGTAATTTGTTCTGACTTAAGACGCTTATTTCTGCAAACCAAACAATTCATAGAGACCTCCGGTGTTCGATGGTTTCGCCGGAGTTTAGGGGTAGCGAATAGCCTGCGGTATTACAAATCGATGGTATTTCGATAATCGACTGGTCGCAGCTTAGGCTACTTCCAAATACATCACGCTGAAATACGCACGCGGGTCTTTCCAAACCTTAACCAGCGTAAAGCCCGCTTCACCCGCGAGTTCGGCGAAGGTTTCTTCCGTAAACTTGTGCGAATTTTCGGTGTGGATGGATTCACCGGTGTTAAAAGAGATTTCAGTGTCGTCGAGCCGCACGGTTTGCGGTTTCTCAGCGACCAGGTGCATCTCGATACGGCTGAGGTCATGGTTATAGCGCGCCTGATGCTCGAAAGCGGATCGATCGAAGTTGGCATCGAGTTCGCGATTCATGCGGTCGAGAAGGTTGAGATTGAAATTGGCCGTTACTCCTTTGCTATCGTCGTAAGCGCGTTTGAGCACTTCGGGGTCTTTTTCCAGATCGACACCGATCAACAGACCACCGCCCGAACCCATCAAATCACTAATGTGTTTGAGAACGTCCGCGGCTTGGGCCTTGGTGAAGTTGCCGATGGTCGAGCCGGGAAAGTAAGCCACGCGCCGCCGCACGGTTCCTTCAACGGGCGGCAAATCAAAGGGCTGCGTGAAGTCGGCACATACAGGATAAACGTGTAGGTTCGGAAAGTCGGCAGCGATGCGTTGGGCGGCTTCTTCGAGATGTTCTCCCGAAATGTCCATTGGCACATAACCGGTCAAATTTTTCAGTGCCTTGAGCAATGTGCCCGTTTTCATACTGCTGCCGCTGCCATATTCGACCAATAAGGCTTCGGTGCCTATGGCCTCGGCCATTTCATCGGCGTACTGCCGCATGATCGAAATTTCGGTGCGCGTGGGGTAGTACTCGTCGAGTTCGCAGATGTCGTCAAACAGCTCGGACCCGCGCTTGTCGTAGAGATACTTCGGGGAAATCGTCTTTTGCGGCTTGCGCGACAATCCCTCAATCGCGTCATTGAGAAATTCCTCATCGGCGGTCGATACGTCGAGCAGTTCGTTAGCGTTTTCCGGCTTAGTCGGCATCGGTCACATTCCTTGCAAGTCGAATCCCGGTGAATTGCCAGCGCGTGGCACCGGGGAAGAAGTTTCGGTATGTCGCACGCATGTGATCGCGCGGGGTGGCGCAAGAGCCGCCACGAAGTACGTTTTGGTTACTCATGAATTTGGCGTTGTATTCGCCGAAGGCACCATCGGGCTGGGTGTAGCCGGGGTAGGGACCATAGGCGGAACTGGTCCATTCCCAGACGTCGCCGAAGAATTGACCGTGCGTATGGTCGCTGGCGGCGGGGTGATAGTGCCCGTCCTCGAGAAACGTGCCGGATTCAGGTTGCGCGATGGCGACCGTTTCCCATTCGGCCTCGGTCGGTAGCCGCGCGCCGGCCCAGCGGGCGTAGGCATCGGCCTCGAACAGGCTGACATGACAAACAGGTTCATTGGGATCGATCGACTTCATGCCGTGCAGGGTAAATTGCTGCCAGGCACCCTTGGTGTCGCGCTGCCAGTACAACGGTCCTTCCCAAGCATGTGTTTCAACGGCGTTCCAACCTTCCGAAAGCCACCATTCAGCACGTTGATAGCCGCCGGCTTCGATAAACTGAAGATATTCACCGTTGGTGACGAGGCGATTGGCGATTTGGAATCGGTCGAGCCAAACCTTATGGCGCGGGGCTTCGTTGTCGTAGTGAAACGCGTCGCCGCTGTAACCGATTTCGTAAAGACCCTCACCCACATCGCGCCAACTCATCGGGTGCACGGGCGGTCGCGCGAGCGATCGCGGATTGGCTAAATATGCCGGGCGTAACGGGTTTTGCCAGAACAAGGCCTTGATGTCGGTAAGAATCAATTCCTGATGTTGTTGTTCGTGTTGGATGCCGAGTTGCAATATGGGAAGTAGCTCGGTCAGCAGTGCCGCATCTGCCGCGGTCAGTGTTTTTGCGACGGCATCATCAACAGCGCGGCGATAGGTAAGCACATCTTCAAGGCTGGGCCGCGTGAGCAGGCCCCGTTGGGCACGCGTGAATTGCGGGCCCACGGTGTTGTAGTAAGAGTTGAATAGATACTTGAATGCTTCGTTAAGCGGCTTGCGCTTGGGATCTACCCGTTCGAGAATAAACGTCTCAAAAAACCAGGTGGTGTGTGCCAAGTGCCATTTCGTGGGGCTGGCATCGGGCATTGCCTGTACGGCACAATCCTCGGGCGTCAGCGGACGCGCTAGATGAATCGACTGACGCCGCGTGTTTTCGAATCGCTGGATGGCTAGCTTGCATGCGGTGGCGGGATCGTGGGCGACGAGTTGGGCTATGGTTTTCATCGAACAAATCCCCTGCGCAGGGCGGCTTGGGTACGTCAACTATGAACGTGGATTTGATTGGGAAGGCCACAACACCAGGCACCTTTTACCCGTGCTGCGGCACAACTCGATTCGCGTGAGATTTCTTCTGATGCCAAATTATATCCGCAAAATCGAATATTCGGTGGCGGAATCGCAAAAATCTTGTTTGCGCCGCGTGGGGCTGTTGTTTGACCGAATTTACCGATTACGAGCGTGCCAACCGCAGCCCCTTCGATATAAATAGACGATCCGCTAATTCGAACAACCCTTGCGCCGCCAGCGCCATCAAGGCTGCCGGGATCGCTCCCTCGAGAATCGTCTCAGTGCTGGCGCGATTGATACCGGTGAGAATCGGCTCGCCATAGCCGCCGGCACCGATGAAGCCCCCGAGCGTTGCCGTGCCGATGTTGATGACGGTGGCGGTTTTGACGCCGGTCAGAATCGAACGCGCTGCGAGTGGCAATTCGACCAAACGCATGCGCGCGCCGGCTGGCAGACCCAGCGCTTCGGCGGATTCGCGCAAGCCACCCGCAATCGAATGCAGACCCGCGTGGGTATTGCGGACGATGGGCAACAAACTGTAAAGAATCAGTGCAGCGATAGCAGGCGCCGCGCCGATCGTCTTGAACACCGGGATCATAAAGACGAGTAGCGCGATGGCGGGAATGGTTTGCACGATCGAGACCGCGGCAAGAATCGTTTGACTGGTTAGCGGGTTGGATTTGGCGGCAAGGATACCAAACGCCAAGCCGATGATAATCGCGCCCAGCATCGATTGACCAACCAAAAGCAGGTGTTGCCGCGTGGTTCTCCACAGTCGCGTGCTGAGTTGAATGTCGGTGAACGCAATATCGATATCGAACGCCTGTCGCAAATACTCAGAGGCGACTTTGCCCGGGCGTAGGCCGTCTATATCGGTTTGCGCATTGAGGGTCGTCATGGCTGCTTCGTCGAGCGCCCCCTCTAGCTGCTTCCACGCTTGCACCAACTCGGGCTGGGTTTCTTCGAGTTCGTTGCGATACAAGATGACAGCGCGATATTGAGGGAAGTGTTGATAGTCGTCTTCGAGCCGGAATAGATCGTATTGGTCGATCTTGGCGTCGGTCGAGTAAAGGTCGATCACATCCAGCGCTTGGCTTGCGATGGCGCGATAGGCGAGGTCATGCTCCATGCCGCGCACATCGGTATGCGGTAGTTCATAGCGCGCTCGTAACGCCGGCCAACCGTCTTCGCGATTCATGAATTCACTGGAAAACCCGATGCGCAAAGCGGGGTGGGCGACCAGGTCGCTGATCTTTTTGATGTTCTTCTCGTCGGCAAGGTCGCGGCGAATTCCCAACACGTAGGTATTGTTAAACCCGAGCGGTTGACTCATGGTGATGTCGTATTCGCGTAGGACGTTCGCGAGTTGTGCGTCGCTCGACACATTACGATCGGCAAGCAATTCCCGTTTGAGGGTACCGGTATATTCGACGTATGCATCAATGCTGCCGTTGGCGAGCGCATCAAAGACAATGCGCGAACCCATGTTGCGCTTAAGATCGGCCTTGATGCCGTGCTCGACGGCGATCAGCCGCAATGTTTCGGCGAGGATGTTGGACTCGGTGAAGCGTTTGGAGCCGACGACGATTTTGGACGGTAATGAATTATCGCTTTCGCAGCCGGGCAAGATGAGTAATAGGAAGATGCCGATGACGACAAAACGCCTGAGGCACCGATGCAGGAGGTCGCCTGGCGGAACAGTCCCCCAGCCCCAAAGGGGCAGGGGCACCGGTAATGGTTGCGAGCACCATGAAAACGTCCGCCGGCGGCGCTGGTGAAACTCGAGCGCGCACTTACGCCACATGATGCACCCGTTGGGCTTCGATGAAGCGTGTGACGAACTCATCGGCGGGTTGGTTCGTGAGCTCGTTGATACTACCTTGCTGCACGACCTTACCGGTGTTTAACAAAATGATCTCATCGCCTAGGTAAGCCGCTTCGGCCAAATCGTGCGTAACCATGATGACGGTCTTCTGCAACGTGCGGAATATCTCGGCCAAGTCTTGTTGTAAGTTGGCACGAATCATCGGATCGAGTGCGCCGAGCGGTTCATCGAGCAACAAGATCGGCGGATCGAGCATGAGGGCGCGCATCAGGCTTACGCGTTGCCGCTGACCGCCGGATAGTTGCGCGGGGAAACGATCAAGACCATCGGTCGGAAAGTGCGTGAGCGACGCGAGTTCGTCGATGCGCGCATCGATCTCTTGCTTATCCGTTTTCAAGAATCGGGCGAGCAGGGCGACGTTACGGTAAGCCGTGAGATGGGGAAATAGACCGCCATCCTGAATGACGTAACCGATGCGCCGGCGATGTTGCAGCATATTGACTTCGTGAAGCGGGGCACCATCACAAAGAACGCTGCCCGTCGTTGGTTGAATCAGCCCATTCAGCAGGCGTAAAAGCGTGGACTTACCACAGCCGCTCGCGCCGATCAGGACGGTCGTTTTACGGGCGGCAATGCGGAGGTCGACCGGCCCCAGAGCGGTCGAATCGCCGTAAAGTTTCTGCACGCCACGCAGTTCGAATGCGAAATCGTTAGCGCCGACGACAAACCTCCCGCGCAGGTAACGGCTGTTTGATCAGTTGCATCAGAAGGCCCCCGGATCATCGTCGAGCGACAGCAAGAACGCGATGAGATCGGTTTGTTGTTGATAGGTAAAGCCCGCGACGGGGTCGACGAAGAAGTCGTGCCCTTTGCCTTCCACGTTCATGGTTTGCAGGCGTTCATCGGCGGCGTTGTTGGCAATCAGGATCGCGCGTAAGTCGCGATCGAGCAGGGCGCGCAGCGAATGCGCGGGATCAACGGGCTCTGCGATGGCCGAAGTGCCGGGAACGCCGATGCCGTTCTCATCGAGAATCGTGTAACTACCGTCGGCGTTGATTGCAAGCGCGTTTGGATGCACAGCGACGCCCGCGTCATGCAGGTACGGTGCATTGAAATACGCGCCGCGCAGCGCAGTGACCTTGTAACCGCCAGCGCCGGTATCGAGCCCGGGTGGTAAAGAAAGGTTGTCATCCATGCCGGGGGCGGGTGGCAGATCGAGCATCGTCGGGTTGGGCCCCAGCGGCATCATTTGATCGAAACTTGGCAGTTGTGCTTCAACTAGGCGACCGACAAGCGCGTTGCGCGCCTTACCGCGCACGTCGTTGGTGCCGATGACATCCGATGCGATGATCTCACCATTGGTAAAGAACGGTGGCGAATGACAACTGGCGCAATCGGCGGCACGAAACACCTCCGCACCGCGCGCGACGGCGCCGGTGAGGGTATTAAAGAAATTCTCGGGTGAGCGATTGGGCGGCACATTGAGGGTGGCCTGAAAGGCGGCCAGCGCGTTGGCCGATTCGAGCACGCGTTCGCCCGGCGGCGCGAAGATTTGGCCATTCAGACTGAACAAATCGGGATCGGGAAACGACGGCAGCGTGGCCAGCCGTTCGCGCTCGGCTCCGGGAAAGTTCTGATTGAGCCACTCGGATGGTTTGACATCATCCGGAATGCGCAAGTCCGGGTCGGCGGCGTTTTGCAACATGGTGCCGAGCAAAACTTCCGGGTCGACGCCGCTGACATCTTCAGGTGAGAAAAACGGGCCGATCAGACTTAGCTCAAACGCGTGCACGGCGCTGGAGAAGGCAGTTACACCCGCAAACGGGCCGATTTGAAAACCGCCATCCCAACCCATGCCGCCTTCGCCGAATACAAAGTTATCCGGAATGCGCGCGGGCGACGTCAGACTATCCGGGCCGGCATCAAACGAGCCCTTGGGCACTGACAGCAGGAAGTCGTCATACGCCGCTTCAAACGCAATCGGGTCGGGCAGCGTTACCATTTCCCCGTTGCTGTCGATGATACGTCGACCGGTGCGCGGGTAGCGCGGGTCCATCGGGTCGAACTCGCTGGCGTTGACCTTTAAGAATGATGAAGCGCTGTTGGGGCTGAGGGCCAGAAATAGCGCAATGTCTAAATCGGTATTGGGCCTGCCTACAACCTGCAGGCCGGTGTTCGGATCGACCGAAGCATGGCAGATGGCGCAACTCACCGAGCCACCATCAAAGCCGATGGGCGTCAGGTTGCCAGCCGCCACATCAAGGCCGGTGCGCATCACCGTACCGGCGGGGATCGTTTGCGTGCCGAGCTGCAGATCGCGCGAGAGCGTGACTTCCAGATTGGTCGTGGCTTCTTTTGGGCGAACCAGGCTCGTGAGTAAGACATCGCGCAGGAAGGCGTTGGTGCCGTTCGGGTCGCTATCGGCATCGAACGAATCGAGCGCCGATTGCAGGGTGCTTTTGCCGAACTCCTGCGCGAAACTCAGAATATTGCTGACGGCAAACGGGTCGCCCAATTGTCCCTGCAAAAACAGATCGCGCCCGGTGATGATGCGTTCTTCCGACAGCTCCACCAATCCCAGGCGCAGATAGCTATCTTCAACTTCCGGGTCGAGGCCGGCATCAACGACCATGGCACGCGCTTCGTCAGCAGTGCGCAACGTTCCCATGTCGTCGTAGCTGCCCATCTCAGGCGTGGGGGCCGCCGCCAATAATGCCGCCGTCTCTTCATCCAAGTCGTTCAGATTCACCGCCGGGCAGAGCATACCGGTGCCGACCGTCAGCGCGAGGCAGGCGGTGCATAAGATGCTGTATTTAGCGGTTTGTCGATTTGCGAGCGGTGATGGCCGCGTTGTTGATTGGCGTGGAGTGGATATCTGAGTCTTTCCGTGGCTGTTCATGCTGATCCTCATGTCATCCCTGACGATGCGTTGCGAGGACAGATATAACCGATGTATGCGATCGGCGCAACGCGAGGTATTGGGTCCGGATTTTACGTTAGAGGACGTAGGGCATGCAAGGCGCAGGTGGTGCCAAGATCCGCGTGTGCCGGACTGCCTGACGCGCTGCGTGGTATTGGGTATTATCGCCGTTTTCATGATGAGCAGTAAGGGTCCGTTATGGCGATGACGGTCGCGATGGCAGGTCGTACTCAGAACCTGACTGGCGCCGTTTATTACCCGATTTACTAAGGTAATTGCTGCTGACCATGCACGCACGTGGCGGCGAAGCCGAACGACCCGAACGGAAAAATCCGAGGGGAAATCAGTATGTCTTTTTCGTATCCGCGCCGCATAGGCGTTTTCGTCGTTGCCGTCGTATGTGCGGCCTTTTCAACCAGCGCGTTGGCCGAATTCGAGCCGCCAATTGCAATTAAGGCGGGCACCGTTGTTCGCGCGCCTGGTGAAACCATCGAAAACGGTATCATTCTCATACAGGGTGGTCGAATCGAAGACGTGGGCGCCGACGTCAACATTCCTGCAAATGCGGACATCTTCGACTTGCCCGAAGCGACGGTTTATGCCGGATTTATCGATGCACTCACGCATGTGGGGGTGGACGCGCAAAAGCCATCAGAGACGGATTTGCGCAACCTGCGCGACGAATATCCCGACACCAAGGAAACGATTCAACCGGCGATTCCGGAAGGGTATCGTCGTGCGATTCGCGCGCGTTGGCGCGTGGCCGAGATGTATGCACCCTCGGATAAGCAAATCGAAGCCCATCACAAGGTCGGGCTGACGGCGGCGTTGGTGGCACCCGAATCGACCATTATGGCGGGTAATAGCGCGGTCTATGTATTGAGTGCTGAACCATTGCGTCGACGTTTGCTGTTACCCGAGTTTGCTTTGCATGCGGACTTGGTGCGCGGTACGCGCAATACTAACACGCCGCGCGACATGCGCTACCCAGCCACACAGGCGGGTGCCATCGCGCTGTTTCGACAAACGATTCACGATGCGCGCTGGCAGCGCGAACTCGAAGCCTGGCATGGCCGCAATGCACTGGGCAATGCGCCGCCATACGATCGGGACTTGGCCGCTTTAGGGTCGGTGCTCGATCGCAAGCGACCGGTGGCGTTCTTCGCCAACAGCGAAAACGAAATTCTGCGGGCGCTCGATCTGGCTGCGCAGACGCAAGTCGAACCGATGATCGTAGGCGGGCACGAAGCGTGGAAGGTGGCCGATCGCCTGAAGCGCGAAGGCGTGCCGTTGATCCTGAGTTTGAAGTTTGGTGACAAGCCCGAAAAACCCAAGTCGCCACTGATCGATGCGGAACCGCAACCCTTGCCGGCTTGGTCAAGCCGTGCGCCCACGTTTGAGAATGATTGGCACGACCGCGCCTTTGAGCCCGAGCGCGTGTACGACGAGCGGCTGCGTTTGTGGCATGAAAAGGTGGACAACGCGCTGCGTTTGCACGAGAAGGGCGTTCGCTTTGCCTTTTCCACGTATGACCTCGATTCACCGAAGGCGCTGCGCAAGAACTTGGCGTTGGCCGTCGAACGTGGTCTACCAGAAGATTCAGCGTTGGCGGCGTTAACGACCGACGCGGCGCGACTGCTCGGCTTGGAGAACACGTTGGGCCGCATCGACGACGGTCGCCCAGCAAACCTGACCATCATCGACGGCCCGTTGGCAGACAAGAAGAAAACCAAGGTGCGCTGGGTCTTTGTCAATGGCAAACCGTATCAGGTGGATAAACCCAAGCCTAAAGTATCGAAGGCCGCATCGGATGATGACGGCGATGAACCCAAGCCGACGGATCGCGATCCGGAAACATGGGAAGAGGTCGTCGGTGATAAAGACGTCGGTCTAAATGTGATGAGCCTCGACGATGAGGCCACTCCGGAAGACGACGAGGACGACACGTCGGACGATGATGAAGCGGATGATGATGCCGACGACGATGATTCGAAAGAAAAGGACGAAAAGAAAAAATCGCAGATCGATTGGCCGACCTTCGCGAGTGAAATCAAAGCCGATCGCAAGCCGCAGTTTCAAACCGGCGGCGATGTGCTGCTGCGCAATGCCACGCTGCTGACCATCGAAGCTGGCGATCTGGAAAACACCGACCTTCTGATTCGCGGCGGTCGTATAGCCGAGATCGGCCAAAATATTGCCGCGCGCGAAGGCGTCATAGAGATCGATCTGACGGGGTACTTCGTTTCGCCCGGTTTGATCGACGCCCATTCTCACTTGTGTATCAACGGCGGTCTCAATGAATGGTCGCTATCCGTTACGCCCGAAGTGCAGTTGCGCGATGTGATCGATCATACGCCGGTGGGGGCCTATCGCGCGGTGGCGGGCGGTATTACGGCGATTCACACGATGCATGGCTCGGCCAATACCATTGGCGGGCAAAACGCCATGCTACGCGTGAAGGTCGGTAAGCCCGTTGCCGATTGGCACTTTACGCAGGCGCCCCGCTCCATGAAGTTTGCGCTGGGTGAAAACGTCAAACAGTCCAACTCGCGCAACCGCGGCAATCGCTTTCCGGGCACGCGCTCGGGCGTTGAAGCGGTGATGCGGCGCGCGTTGCATGCGGCGCGTCAGTATGCCGAAAAACAAGATGCATATCGTTCTGACAAGTCGAACAACAACGATCCGCGGCCGATGCGGAAAGATTTACGGCTCGAAGCGCTCTGCGATGTGATGGATGGCAACATCTGGGTGCACTGTCATTGTTATCGCGCGGATGAAATCCTGCGGCTGATCGATGTCGCCGAAGATCACGGCTTTCGCATCGCCGTCTTGCAGCACATTCTCGAAGGTTATCGCATCGCGCCCGAGATTCACCGCCACGGCGCTTCCGGTTCGTCATTCTCCGACTGGTGGGCCTACAAGATCGAGGCGTTTAACGCGACGCCGCACAACGCGGCGCGCATGGTGCAAAGCGGCATCGTGACCACGGTCAATTCCGACTCGGGCGAAGTGATTCGTCATATGAATCTGGAAGCTGCCAAGTCGCTGCGGTTTGGTGGCTTGTCTACTAACGATGCATTGCGCTTGGTAACGCTCAATGCGGCGCTACAGTTGGGCGTCGATAAACACGTTGGCTCGCTAAAAGTTGGCAAATTCGGTGACATCGCCGTGTTCGATGCCCATCCGCTCGATACGTTTAGTAAATGCGTGCTCACACTGATCGACGGTGAAGTGTATTTCCATCAACCCAAGTTCAAACCGGAAGACCCGGCCAACCCGCGCGGCGCGCGGCCATTCGCACCGCAGCGCGACTTGATTGATTTACCGCAAGAGACATCGAACGAAGTTTGGATCACCGGCGGTCGGTTGCATCCGATCAGCAGCGAAGCGCGCGAGGGTACGCTGGTAATCGTCGATGGCAAGATTCATTCGATTCGCGAGGTGGGGGAGACCGCGCCGCCCAATGCGACCGTCGTCGATGCGGCTGGACTCAACGTGTATCCGGGTTTGATCAATGCCGGTGTGGCACTGGGCTTGTTGGAGATCGAATCGGTCGCGGGCACGGATGATCAGCGCGATACCAGCCGCATTCGTCCCGACTTGCGAGCGATGTCGGCCTACGATCCGTTCAGTTCGCATATCGGCGTTGCACGGTCCGAAGGCGTGCTGGCGGCGCTGGTGCCACCGGCGGGTGGGTTCATTTCCGGGCAGGCGGGCTTGGTGCGCATGCACGGTTGGACCATGCCCGAAGCGCGTTTGAAAGCGGATGTGGGCTTGGTGGTGGACTTACCGCATCGACCACGCGAGTGGCCATGGTGGGTGCGCGACGAGCAGAAGAAAGAACGCGAAAAAGCGTACGCGGGTGACTTGGCCGAAGTGGAGACGTTCTTCCGCGATGCACGGTTGTATGCTGAGACGACCAAGTTGGCGGCGCAAGACCCGGCGGTCTTGCCTTATCGCGATCGCATGTTGGAAGCGATGCGGCCCTACGTGCTAGGTGAAAAACCGATCATGTTCGCGGCCAATAGTTACAAGGAGATGTTAGAAGTCTTGCGTTTCGCCGAACGCTACGAACTGAAGCCCGTCATTTTTGGCGGTCGCGAAGCGTGGAAGCTGGCCGACGAACTGGCCGCGCGCCAGATCGATGTGATCATTCGTCGTTCGATGGCTTATCCGGGCGGCGATTACGAACCTTGGGATAGTGTGTATGCCAATGCCAAGACGCTTGCCGATGCGGGCGTTCGTTTCGCGTTTACCACGGCGGAACCCTCGTTGGCGAAACAACTCGGAATCGAAGCGGGCATGGCCGTGGCGCACGGGTTGAGTGAAGACCGCGCGCTGCGGGCGCTCACGCTCGATGCGGCGGGCATCTTGGGTGTTGATAAAAAAATAGGCTCGCTGGATGTCGGCAAGCGCGGCGATGCGATCGTCTGCACCGATACGCCATTGCAGGCTTCCAACAAAGTCGTGGCCGCGTTCATCGATGGTCAACCGCTAGACCTGACGAATAAGCACACGGATAACGACGCGAGATGGTTGACCCGCCCAGCACCGGAGTTGCCGCCGGAAGCCGATTCGTTGAACGGACCGCCGGTGATGCGGTTGGAGTAAAGAAGGGCGAATGGCGAATGGCGAATGGCGAAGAGCGAAGAGCGATTGGCGAACGGCGAAGGATGAAGGGCGAATTCAAGTTCGTTCTCAGCGGTGATCAACGAGTATTCTAAATCAACTTAGCCTCCGGCCATTGGCCGGGGGCTTTTCTCGTATTTGATATTGACGGCAACAAGAGGATAGAATTCCAAGGGTGTGATTCGAGAGCAAACTTGATTTACCCCTTTTTAAGCGGGATACATGGGCCGAGATCCATCTTACTTTCTAACGTGCGACCAATTCCGCCACGCCATCCGGCGCGGACTTGGCCGAACGCTGTTGCATTTGAAGCATCATCCGCAGACGGTGTACGAGCATGAAATCCTCTACGCTTGTATGCACTTCACCGGCTACGACGCTTCGGTTGATGGCCTACCCACGGCCTATCTGTGGACGGCGTTGAATTGGTCGGGATGTAAGCAACGCCTGCGTATTCCGATTTTTGAGGCTTTGTTGAATGCGACTGAAGACCGCGCTTGGTGGCAGCTACTCGAAGTAACCGATCAATACGCCCGCAACGGTGATGAAAAAGCGTTGGACGTCTTACGTCAACGATTTGAATCTAATCCGCGCGATGACTTGCTGCGTGGTATCGGAACAATTCTGCGGCGTTCGCGAGCCAATGAGTTGTGCTTTATTGCGGAATCGTTGGGAAAAAGGATGTTGAGCGGCGAGATCAACGCGACCGGGCACTTTTTTCAGCAATATTTTAAGCAGTTATTTAAGCAGGAACGCCTCGATGAAGTCTTGCGACCAAAGGTGCCTTCGAATGAGGCCATTGCGGCATTTGTACGATGCGTCGATCAAGACACGAGCGCGTGTCAGCAAGAACGTGCGGCGAATCGCCATGAATCTGAATCGACGCGCCATCCCAGCCGGATACGCAATACGCTTGTCGGGCGGTCGTTTGACGATCTGCTTGCGGAGCTAGTCGAATCAAACTGCCAGCCCTCGATTGGACTTTTGCGTCTCTGGTCGCGCTCTGCCTCTAAGCCAGACATATTAAAGGCGGCAGCGTATTTTCGAGATGCGAAAGATGAATTTGCAATCAAGCTCGGGTTGAGCGTGTTTCCGTTTGTAGCCTACCCGCTCGATCCGCAACCATTAATTGACCTTGCGATGGGGTCCGACGAACGTCGTTCGCATTTCGCTTATTTGTCATTGCATCAGGTTCGGCACGAGAAAGTTCGAGCGTTTTATGAACGATTGATGGCTTTGAGAAAACCGTCGCGGTACGTCTTTGGCTTACTCAACCACAATTTTCAGCCCGGTGATTTACGCTCAATTCATAGATGGCTAAACGATTTTGCTGCCGCCTACCCGGATCAACCGTCGTCGGATCAGATAGAAGATTTACATCGTTGCGGCTCAGATCTTTACGACGTATGCCGAAAGCAATCCGTTAGCGAAGGCAACGGCGCAGTGTATCTTTGGTTGTTTGAGAATATGGCATGCAAGCTGTGTCGTTGTGATGCACTCAAAGCGCTTATAGACCAAGGGGATGCGAATGATGAGACGCTATTTGAAGCGACGTTCGATGCCGATGCGGGCATTCGACGCATCGCGCGGCGGGCGCTGCTTGGTAGAACGAGTTAGCGTTCAGTTTTTCTTATTTACTTTGGGCGAAATTCGTCGAGCGAAAAGGCATCAACAGAATAGGCCCCAGATAATGGCCGGGGGCTTTTGTAATTGAAATTGCCTGTTGCCACGAAGTAGAATCGGAGCGGTTGGACTACACAATACTGATTCGTCATATATGAGCAGAAGTAATGGGCCAGAATTCCCCCTATTTCCTAAAACGCGATCAATTCCGCCACGCCATCCGTCAGGGGATGGGGCGGGCGCTGTTGCATCTGCGGATTTATCCGAACGCCGTTTACGCTGAGGAACTCCTTGCGGCCTGTCAGACCTGGTCGATGCCATGGATATCCACTACCCCTTGGAATTACGAACTCACGAACTACGAACACGCCGATTCGGCACGCTATCTTTGGCGGGCCATTGAGTATTCCGGGTTGGCTGCGGGTCTGAAAAGTCGTCTCATCAAGGCATTCTTCGCCGCCGAAGACCGCGACGTACTCGGGCAGTTGTATTTTGTTGTCGCTAAATATGCTCTATTGGGGGACGCGCCAGCGCGGCAAGCGCTGAAAGAGCGTTTTAGACAAAACCCGCCCGATTACGCTGAGGTAGGTGTCGGTGTGCTGCAAAAGGTTTTCGATGACGAAGGCGTTGTCTTCGTCGCGGAAACGTTGGGCGAACGGCTCGCTAAGGCCGAGATTCAACCAAGACGTTTTAAGATGTTTGGCCACGGACCGGGTGTGATCAACGTCGGAATCATGAATCGCATTATTAAGCCGCTGCCAGACAAACGTGGGTTTATCGCCAACTTGGTCGAGTTAATGAATGCCGAATACTCAGAAGATGGTGATGAGAATCAGGGTCGTCGTGGTGTTCCCGGCCACTTGTACCCCAAGAAAAAGAGACTGATTTGGAATTGGCCTTTTGAACAACTACGGGCATCTTATCGCGGTGCAGACGATTTTGTTGACGAAAGTGATCTGCAAGCATGGCCGCATCGGGCCGATGAGCGCGAAGTGTTGAAGGCTGCCGAGTGCTTGCGCGATGCAAAGGATGATCTGGACCGGCGGCTTGGCTTGATTATCTTTGGCGGCAAAGTGCTCTACCGATTGGAGGTCTATCCGTACCCGCTCGATCCACAACCTCTGATCGACTTTACGGAGCATGCGGATTTGGAAATCCAATCGCAGGCGTATCAGGCTTTGAGTTATATCAAACACAAAAAAGTGCGGGCGCTATACGAGCGGCATGCAAACGAATCCTCGCTCTTGCCAAACACCGTAAAGCTGCTCCAACAGAATTATGCCTTGGGTGACACGAAGAGAGTGCTGAGCCAACTAATTTCGGAATATAACGCAAGAATGACGACGCCGACGCGAGGTGATTACCTATGGCTTTATCACGCGCAAAGGGGCGTTATCGAAGTTCTCGATCTTGTCCGCGATGATATTAGGCAAGAGGCCTTGATCTGGATGTACGAGCATTCGATTGTTGATCGAATCAGGGGCAGTATTCGTCAAAAAATGATCGCGAGTCGCACGGCGACGCCTCTCATGAAAAAGGAAGCGGCGTTTGATCGCGGCGAACATAGAGGCGATCCGCTCTTTGAGATGGATGATTGGTGCAAAGAAGGGCCTATGAGCGATGATGTAGTCAGCGTCGATTGAATAGGCTCTTTAAGGAGAATTCTTCAGCCGTCGACCCATCGCAATCACATCTCATACTCCACCCGTCCATGCCTTGTACTGCGCGAAATCTTCTCATTCGCATATAACCCCGCCAGCACAAACTCCACGCACGCCGCGCGCATGGCGGGGGCGTCGCTGGGGTTGATTTCGAAGGCCTTTTCCCATGCGGGGGGCACGCGTTGGAGACGCTCTTGATAAACCGACGACGGTAGCATGTCGCCGACTTCGATCGTCACGCCCTTGCCGAAGATATCGGAAATCTCTTCGAAGCCGTGCTTGTCGCAGTATTCGTCGAAAACCTTGCGCACAGCGGTGACCATTACGGCTTCGATGACCTGCTGCTCGCTCATCTGATGGCTGCCCATCATGTCGAGTTCGAGCTTGCCCATGCTGGATGAGACAATGTGCGACAGATCGCTAATACGCGGAATAGCATGGGCTTCGCCCAACACGGCGGCGCGGCGGCGGGCGCTGGCGATCATGGTGCGATAGTTGCTGATCGAAAACCGCGCCGACACGCCCGATTGCACGTCGACGAAATCGCTTTTGCGCGCTTCGATGGTGATCTGCTCGCAAATCTCTTTCATAAACAGTGGCACGCGCACGGGGAAATCGCCTTCCAAGTCGATGCCCGCTTCCTGCTCCATGATCTCGATGCCGAGTTCGCGTTGCTCGGGATAGTGCGTGCGAATCAGCGAGCCGATGCGGTCCTTTAGCTGTGGAATCACCTTACCGCTACGGTTATACGTCGAAGGGTTGGCCGAGAAAAGAATACAAATGTCGAGATCAAAGCGAATCGGAAAGCCGCGGATTTGCACATCGCGCTCTTCGAGAATGTTAAACAGGCCGACCTGCACCAGTTCGTCGAGCTCGGGCACTTCGTTCATGGCGAAGATGCCGCGATGCATGCGCGGGATCAGGCCGAAGTGCAGCGCCTCTTCGGCGCTCATGCTGGAACCACCGGCAAGCTTAGCCGGGTCGATCTCACCGATGACGTCGGCGAATTTGGTGCCGGGGGCGAGTCGTTCGGCGTAACGATCGTCGCGCGGCCACCATTCAATGGGCGTGGCGTCGCCCTCGGCAGCGATCAGACGTTGGGCGCTGCGCGTGATGGGGTCGAGCGGATCGTCGTGCAGTTCGCTACCGGCCACGAACGGGATTTCAGGATCAAGCAGGCGCACCAAGCCGCGCATCATGCGGCTCTTGGCCTGACCCTTTTCGCCCATAAAGAGCATGTCGTGCTTCGCCAGAATCGCAAGGCAAATCTCGGGAATCACGGTGTGGTCGTAGCCGACGATGCCGGGAAAGAGCGTCTCGCCCGCCGCCAACAGTCGCAGCAGGTTGTCGTGGAGCTCTTGCTTAACGGATTTGGATTGCCAGCCGGAGGCCTTTAGCTCGCCCAGCGTACGCGGTTTGGTTTCGGTCATAGTGGTCGTCATGGTAGGATGATTGTAGCCGGGGAGGCAGCGGGCGGCATGAGCGATATCGACGAAAAACTGCGGTGCCCAACGTGCAAGTCCCTCGATACGGTGGCTGTTATCGACAGCGTCACGGGCAAGCAGACCAAGCAAAATGGTGCGTGGCTCGCCGATTGTCGCGCGTGCGGAGAGTGTTTCCAACAGAGCAGGGTGGAGGCCGCGTACTTAGCCGATGCGTTGCCACTCGGTGCGACGATAATGGAAGACGCTGCGTGCTTCGAATGCCGATACAACCTGCGCACACGGAGAACCGGCAGCGCGTGCCCCGAATGCGGTGTAACGATACCGCGCATGGTGCGGGTGCTGCACAATTTAGATTATGCAAGGGTTCAAACGGCGTTCATTGCCAACACATTGATCTATATTTTGGTGTTGGCTGCGTGTGTGGCTATGCAGTTCTTTTTGCCGCATCGATATGTCACGAACGGACTCATTTGGATTGGATTCAGTGCGGCGATGGTGGCGGCTGGGTTCTTTCAAACCAAATCGTCGCGCTTTGTGATGCAATCGTCACTCGATTGGTACTGGGAAACACCGTGGGCGCGCGTGCATGGGGTGATGCTACTGTTCTTTGGGATGTTGTTGATGATGCTTGCGATGACGATATTTTTGGGAAGCTGGGTTTGGGGACGGTAGTGCTGATATGCTGCGAGACGACAAAGAACTCAATTGCCCGTCATGCGGTTCGGCAGATACGTCTTTGACCGAGAGCGGGGAAGCGATGCTGGATCGTGATGCTGGTAAGGCACCGCGAGCTTTGTGTCGCGGATGCGGTCATGAATTCAGGTTCTCGTATGCAGCGACAAGGTTTGTGAAGGCGGCGTTGCCATTTGGTACGGTACTTGAGTATGAGGTACCGTGCCCGTATTGCGATTATAACTTACTCGGGCGGCGGGTCGGCGAGGTTTGCAGCGAATGTGGTAACCGGATATCGAGAGCAATCGTGATGAATAATGCGACGACGCAATGCGATAGAGCTGTTCGAAGTGCCGGACTTGCTAGCTTCATAATTGGATTCTCGATCGCAGTAATCTGTTATTTCTCTCTTGGTCTCGATGGTGTGTTGGTGTTTGGGTTTGCGATGAGTATTGCAATGGTGGTGGTTGGTTACGTTTGCTGGCGGCAGCTGGGTACTTACGGTTGGGACAACCATCCCGGACGCAACCAATTGATCGCAAAGGCAGTGGTGCTAGTCGCGGCGGGCATCGCCAATATTGCTGCGGGAATCATAATCACGTTGATGGGCTGATACTGAACAAACTCAATTAAATGGACTTTCGCGAACGAGAACTCGATTGCCCGGCGTGCGGGTCGGCGGACACCAAGCTGTTCGTCCATCCCGACTCGGAAGAGGTCGTTCATGTCGACGGCATGTATCTGGCGACCTGCAAGACCTGCAATCATGTCTTCAGTCTCGACCAGCGGGGTGCCGAGTTGCTCTCAGCAGCGTTGCCCGTCGGTACCACGCTACATATCGCGACGCTATGCCCGAACTGTGACTACAACCTGAAGATGCTTCGCATCGGGGATGCTTGCCCCGAATGTGGTGACGTGATTCCGCGCTTGGTTCAGCGTCTCGCTGTGGAGAAACGTTCCGATACGCGTGGTCGCAGGGTGGCGGCGGCGATCTTTCTTTTTGCAATTATATTCTTCTTTTTCGCCGGTCCGACGCTGTTTCCCGGCAGGGGAGCCGCGCTGCTACTTATTGCAGTAGCAGTTTATTTCCTGACGATTTGCGGATTCAATATTCGCGATTATTGGGCTGACAAACAACGACCCTCGGACCAATCGGAGAGACTGATTGAGTTTCCGACTGGTAGCGTCGTAGCCTCGTTGATGATCGTGCTGATCATGTTACTCTTTTTGTTCGGACTTCTGTAACGCGGTAAAGAATGAAGTCGGTCGTTGTTATTCATCGCTATCGATCGCAACTGCTCTTAAGATCACCGTCACCGGCGTATCGATCTCCGGAATGCGTTCGGCATTGGCCACCAACCACAACTCGGCGTTGCTTTCGGAATGCGATTCGGCCAGGCTTAAAAGCGAACTCGGAAAATCCACCACGGTGATAACAGTGCCTTCGAAATCGGCGGCAAAACGACCATTCTCTTCGCGACGCGAACCACAAAACACCCAGTCGCGCCGCTCCATCGGTGCCTCGCGCGCTTTGTTAGTGACCCAATCGCAAATATTGTGTTCGATCGGTTGACTGTCGCGCTGGTAGCGCACGCGTACTTCGATGGCGTCGCCCTTGGCAGCGTGCGCAACACTCTTCTCAAAATCAAACCACGGCGGACTGCCCGGTGTAAGGCCCATTAGGCCGAGTGCTTCGTAAATGTCGCTGGGTTTGGTCTTGGTGGCGAGGATGGTTTCGTGGCCCTTGGGTGTGGGGGATTCGGCCCAGAGTAACAACTCGAGTTCGCCTTGCCGTAAGATGACTTGGGCGTCCACCTCGACTTGCAGTGCTTCGTAATTCAGCGTGATGCCGGGCTTGTAGGCAATGGCGTTACCCGATGATGATATCTTGGCGTCGTCTGCGGCATTTGTGTTGACGTCGGGCGTCTTTGTACTGACAGGCGAATCGACGTTCGGGCTTGCCGTTTGGCGTGAGGCGTGCGCAGCGTCATCGATTGTTTGAGGCGAAACATGTTCTTTCTCGGTTCCCCGATCATCACTCGCCTCGTTGTCGATCGAATCGCCTTCTGCTTCGAAGGATTTATTTGAAGCCGGCGCAGGTTCTGATGCGGATTTATTCGTGCTCGTCCGCTCACACCCGAGTGGTGCCAGAACGATAAGGAAGACGGGGATGAGTCGAATCAACTCAATCCAAGAACGCCTACTCCCAAGTCTAAAGTCCCCCAGCCCTGGAAGGGCAGGGGCACCCGTTGACAGCCCCCGCGTTGCAAGGGCACCCGGTCGGTGTCGAGCGGCGATGAGTTCTGCGTAGTGCCGAAGATGTTTCAATCCGCGCATCACTATTCTTTCAACGCCGCTTGCAACGACTGAATCGCGAGCGCCGTCACATAGTGCGGATCGCCTTCCAGCCATCGACGCATGTCATTCACCCAACTACCGTCCGGATTTTGCCGTATTGCCAATTCGTTAATCAAATCGAGCCGCCAATTATGCGACTTGCCCTTTGCGTCGACGAGCGTGTCTTCACCCCAAACGGAGAGCGACTTGGCAAAGACGTGATAGTAATAATAGAGCCCTTCGCGTGCTTGTTGCCCCGGCATGTTCGGATTGGCATCGAGCGTATAGTTATTGCGAATCCACTTGAGGCAGCTCTTGATGCGCGGGTCATCGCGCTTGACATCGGCGTAAAGCAGGCTCTTAAAGCCCGCGTATGTTACTGAGCCATAACATCGCAAAGGTCCGCGCCCTTCATTAATCTTCTCGCTAGCCTTCGACTCACCACCGTTGTTGGTGCTGTAGATAAAGCCGCCCTCGGAGCGACCGTCGGCCAAAGGCAGATCGTTGGTCTCATCGTTGAGTTGACAACGCGAGACAAACTTGAGTGCTCGTTGATACACCGGATGCGTCGTCGGCAGGCCGCTGGCCTTTAGCGCTTCCAGCATCATTTGGGTGTTGGAAATATCGGGTCGTTTGGTCTTGTTGTAACCCGCACCGCCGAACCAAGGGTTATCCTCATCAATGGACTCGCCGGCGTCGTATTGCAACTCGGAAAGAAACTTCTGCGCCCGCAGTATCTGAGGTCGATACGAACTGTCTTCGATCTCGACAAACAGCAACAACGCCACGCAGGTTTGATAGTTAGCCAGATTGTTCGCGCGCTCGTAGATACCGCCGTCGGGCTGTTGATGCGTCAGGATCGACTGCAACGCCTTCTGTACCACAGCGTGATTCGCCCCAAAGGCTTTGTCATTTACAAAACTGCGGGCGCAAATGGCCGTAACGGCAGGGCCGTAGTCGCTTGGCCATGACCCATCGGGCTGTTGCCGTTTGGCGAGAAACCCCAGACCTGCGTCGATGGCCTTTTGCGCCTGTTGCCGCTGGGCTGCCGTTAGGGCCGGCGATTTGGAGGGCTTGGTGGCATCGTTGGGTGCGGCCAGAGAGGGGACCGGGATAGCGAGTGTGCAAAGACAGATTGCTGTAACGAGAAAGCCGTTGCGTTTCATAAAATTGCCCTATTACTGCGGTCGATGAACGGAGCATTGGTTGTTCATTATAGGGAAACGAGCCAGCGCGGCAGGTGTATCGCACGGAAGCGACGCGGATTCCGGATTTTGAAGAATGGTGTAGTGATCTGAGGGTGCAAGTGGCGTGCGGCATCAACAATTGAACCCTTGGTTTGACAAGAGCTGAGGCAATTCTGGCGAGATTAATACAGTCGCGATCTCCGCATTCTAGCGTTGGTAGCAATCGCGGATTTGTACCTGGGGGAAGGTCGAAATATTCAGATGTTTGTGCCGCGTTGACTCAATGTTCGTGATCGTGGTGATCATGCCCGTCATGATCATGGTGATCGTGATCTTCATGGTCGTCGTGACCATCGGCTGGTGTCGATTCCTCGCCCGGGTCGGCGTTTGGATTCGGGTTTATTGCGGTGCCATGGGCGTGGCCATGTCCGTGCCCGCCTGTACCGTGATCATGAAGATGCGACGGTTCCAGAAAGCCAATGAAGTGTGCCAGCAACACACCCACGATCAGCGCCGACGACAAACGCAACCGATCGCGTGGATGAAAGTGCAATTCGGGCAGCAGGTCACCCAATGCAATCGATAGGAATACGCCCGCCGAAAATGCCAGCGTCAAGCCGATCAGCGCCCCGGCGTGGTCCTCGAGTGCCACCGCACCGACCATGAAGAGGACCGCACCAATCGGGACGATCATGGCGAACCCGATATTCACCAATTGTGCGAGTCGATGGCTGCCGCCGCTACGGCGAATCAGCGAGGTGACCGACATGGCATCGAGCGGCTTATGCATGGCGATGGCGGCAAACGCGCCCATGCCGACCAGCCACATGTTGCTGTCGTCCTCGTGTGGATGGGTGACGCTGGCTGCCAGGGCGACGCCATCAAAAAGCGAGTGGAGCGACATGCCGGCGGCCAAACCCATCCAGCCATGATTTTGACGCTCGGGGTGCGCGTGCGATGCGTGAATTTCGTCTTCTAGTTCGGTCGGCGCGTGTTCGCTGGGCTTCACCGGGTGGTGATGGCCGTGAAACGTCCTCGTGACCAGAAACATGACCAACATGCCTAGCATCATGGCCCACAGGCAACGATCGAGGTTGCCCGCCGCCGCCACACCGTGGGGCAGCATATGAAACACGCCGATCCCCAAAATCACACCCGCAACCAGCGCCATGACCAGATTCATGTTGCGATGCGACAGGCGCAGCCGCATGGGTAGGATGCCGCCGACGAGTGAGGCAACGACCACGAGAATGCAATACAAGGCTAGGGTAAGGTAGGTGTTCATAGCCGACGCTAGAAAGAACGGAAGTTCTTGTTTAACATCGTATTACGAGCCTTGCGTCTCGTCAAAGACTCGACGGCCACAATTTGCCGAGAGCTTTCGCCATCGGAGAACGTAATCAGCTATCGGGCCTAGGCGACAACTCCGGCACGGATACGAATTCCAGGGTTTTATAGCTGAACACGCAAAAGCGGACCGTAATCTCCGTTAAACACCGACCGGTTATCTCGATATAATGAGTAGCCTGACACTTGCTCAATCCAGAACGGGAGTTTTTTGATGCGTAATATGCGATTCGCGACGATCTTGTGCTTGTTGACGGCGCTGCCGGCCTTTGCTCAACCAAATAACGAGGAAGAAAAGGAACTCGATCCGACTTTGGTGCGTGCCGGGAACGACTTGGTCGAAGGCATGCCCGAGATGCCGAGCAAGGTTGATGAAAAATATTTCTACGAAGTCAAGACAACCACTGGCGGGATCGGCTGGGCCTACATCGAGCTCGATAAGGTGCGCAAGCGTGGCGAAGAGCTTTATCGCTACCGCTCGCAGTATGCCATCGACGGCATCACTTACGATGGTATCCCCGGGATTTGGCTGGAAGGTAAATCTGAATATTGGCTCAACCATGACTTTACGCCGGTGCGCTGCGTGGATGACTTCTTGTTGATTTCTCCGCAGATTGGCAAGAACGACGTCGTACATAGAGCCGTGTTCAAAGACGGTGAAATGAAGACGCGTCGCGATTTCCGCCTCAAATATGTTGATGAGACAAAGACCGTACCGGAGAGCAAACCGGTTATGTTGCTGGAGCCCTTGTTCGATAAGCTCGAGTTAGAGAACGGCCAGAAGTTTGTCTTGCATTACTACGACCCGCTCGAGAATGATTTTGGCGCGATCGAGTACGAAGCGCTGAAGCGTGAAGGTAATGAGTTTCGTATCTCGACGAAGCAATGGTATCGCATCATCGATCCCAATAATCAAGGTGATCCGAATAATCCGACGACCGAACGGGTAAAGGTTCGCGAAGGCTACATAATCGTCGATGGTCGAGGGGCGTTTAAGAAGAAGTTTGATGCGCGCTTGGACATCACGTATGAGCGAAGCAACAAGGATCGGGTCATCGAAATCCGCAAGAAGATGCACGAATCCTTGCAGGATGATTAATAAGCAATATCGCGTAAGGAACTTGCCCGGATCATTATTTTTCGAATACCCTAATTAAGAGTTAATGGCTTCGACTGGGCCATTAGCTCTTCTTTTTTGATACATATCGGAGTCGCGACCCATGAAATTAGGAAGTAAGCACATCAAAAAAATTGCGATGGTGGCCGGCTTGGTGCTCGTGCTGATGGTGATGCAAACGCGATCACTGTCAAAAACCTTCGCCGCTGATGGGCAGACGGACGCTCCCAAGCTCTCATTGCGCGAAAAGGGCGCGCGCCGTCTAGGGCAACTACCGGATATCGCCTTTGGAACCAATCGGCAGCTCGCCTTGGTCGCTAAACGTAACGGTAAGCCGGTGGCGTGTTCGCGCTCATCGCTCACGACGACCGGTGCCGGGGATACGTTGCGTTACAAGTACGAAGACATCAGCATGCTGAGCGGGGCCAATAAGGAAGTGGTGGAAGCCCAAACCACGGCGCTCCTGACGAAAGACATGCATCCGGAATCGATTGAATGGAAATTTATCCAGCAAGCACCCACCGGCGAGACGACGACCATCACCGAACAGCTCAAAATTGTTGATGATGAGATGGTATTCACGCGGACGGCTGCGGATGGCAAGAAAACGACCAAACGCTATACACCGCCGAGCAAGGCGTATGCCTATTTTACGCCGTATCTGGTGGAATTACTCTCGCTGAAAGATGGCGATCGATTAATCATCAATAACCTCGATCCGGAAACGGGTGAGATTAATGCCGAGTTATACGCGGTGACGACGCGTGCAAAGGGCGGCTTGCGCGTCGGCAAGAAGCGGCTGCCGGCGCCGTTGGAGACGGAGTTCTTTTTTCTGAACGATAAGGGCCAGGTGGAAACGCACGGTCTCGCCGAAATGGACCTTACATTTGAGACGTCGAGCGAGGCCATTGTACGGGCAATCGAAAATGCGTTTCAACGGCGACGTAAATAACAAGGCGAGAGATCAGCGGGAATGCCGGATCGCATTAGCCACAGGCCGCGCGCAATCGTTGCCATTGCTTACTCGGTAAGTCACGTTTCAACGCAGTCGCTATCAAATTGGAGGCGGCGAATAACTTGTCTAGGTCGACGCCCGTCTTGATGCCCATGCGATCGAACAGATACACCAAGTCTTCCGTCGCCACATTGCCGGACGCGCCCAGAGCATACGGGCAGCCGCCCAACCCGCCGGCGGCGGCGTCGAAGCGCGTAACGCCCATTTCCAGCCCCGCGTAAACATTGGCCAATGCCGTTCCATAGGTATCGTGCAGATGCAGCGCGATGTGATCCATAGGCAACTGTTCTGCAACGGCTCCAATCACGCGCTGAATGTCCGTCGGCGCGGCCGCGCCGATCGTGTCGCTAATGGCGATCTCATCGCAGCCCATCGACCACAGCGATTGACTTACATCGACGACTTTGGATGTTTCGATCTCACCGGCATAAGGGCAGACGAACGCCGTCGATACGTAGCCGCGCACCGACATATTCGCGGTGCGGGCCTGTTCGACCACACTGGCGAAGGTTTCCAGCGATTGCGCCACCGACATGCGAATGTTCTTTTCGGTAAAGGCATCGGACGCTGCGGTGAAGACGGCAATGCGTTTAAAGCCTGCGTCGATGGCACGCTGCAGGCCTTTTTCATTCGGCACCAACGCCATCCATGTGCAGTTCGCATGTTGGTCGAGTTGTGCGGCAACGTCGCCCGAATCAGCCAACTGTGGAATCGCCTTCGGATGCACGAAGGATGTGGCTTCAATCGTTGGCAAACCAGCTGCTTGCAGTGCGTGGATGAACGCGAGCTTGGTCTCGGTGGGAATCTGTTCCGGCTCGTTTTGCAAGCCGTCGCGCGGGCCAACTTCGATGATGTGCACCGCGTCGGGCAAATTAGCCATCGCTCTTCGGCTCCAATGACGCCAGCAGTTGATCGACTTCGACGAGCTGCCCCACTTGGCAATGAATCTCTTTAACGGTACCAGCGCTCGGAGCCGCCAGTGTCATTTCCATCTTCATCGACTCCATCACGATGACGGCCGCATCGGCTTCGATCTCATCGCCCGGTGCGACATTGATTTTGAGAATGGTGCCCGGCATGGGGGCGTTGAGTTGGCCGCCACCTGCCGCCGCTTGCGCGCCGCCGACGCGTCGCGCCGTGCGCTGCTCGATATCAAAGGAATAGCTAAAACCATCGAGCCAAACAAACACGCGTTGATCGCGACGTGCCGTCTGAAAGCGCCTGACCTTGCCGCGATGATGCAGCCAGCCACCGCCAGCGCGATCTGATTCGATCTCAAGTTCGATCGCATTGTCGTCATCGAGGCGCGCGACGTAGTCGTTGGGGCTATCGCTGCCGCGTTCGAGTTGCACGGTTCGCGCGGCATCACCACCGGTTTGTTTGAGTTGTGATTTTTTCATGATCAATAGGCCTTCCATGCACCGGCCGTTTGCCACGGTCCTGCTTCGGCTGCCGTCATCATCGGCTGGCTGCCGCGCGCGGTATTCTGACCTGCAACGACAGCGGCGAGAATCCAGGCGTCATCGGGGGCGGTCTCCGGTTTGGCAACGGTGATATCGTGATCGTCGAGAAAGCGGGTGTAGATCGCACCGCTACGATGATTGGGATGATCGACCACTGCCGCGAGAAACTCGACATTTGTCGTGATTCCCAGAATGCAGTAGCCTCGCAGGGCCGTCACCATGCGGTCGATAGCCGTCGCACGATCCGGCCCCCAGACGATGAGCTTGGATAACATCGGATCGTAATGCACGGTGACCTCGGTGCCTGTCGTGACGCCCGAATCCACGCGTACGTTAGCGCCGCGCGGCTCGACATAGGCTTCGATCGTGCCGGTCGAAGGCAGAAAACCACGGGCGGCATCTTCGGCATACACCCGCACTTCCATTGCATGCCCGCGCTGCGATAAATCATTCTGCTTAAACGGCAGCGGTTTACCAGCGGCGATATCGATCTGCAAACGCACCAGATCGAGCTGCGTGACCATCTCCGTGACGGGGTGTTCGACTTGCAAGCGCGTGTTGACTTCGAGAAAATAAAAGTTGCCCGTGTCGTCGAGCATAAACTCGACCGTGCCCGCGTTAACGTAATTGATCGCTTGCGCGGCGGTAACGGCAGCGGCACCCATGCGATTACGCAGATCATCATCGAGCGCGACCGAGGGCGATTCTTCGACGATTTTTTGGTGGCGGCGTTGAATCGAACATTCGCGCTCGAATAGATGCACGACGTTACCGTGGGAATCGCCGAAAATCTGAAACTCAATATGGCGGGCGCGCTCGACATACTTTTCCACAAAAACGCGTGCATCGCCAAAGGCCGCGTTGGCCTCGCGCTGGGCGGCCTCGAAAGCGGCGGGCAATTCCTTGGCGTTGTTGACCACGCGCATGCCTTTACCGCCGCCGCCCGCTGCCGCTTTGATCAATACCGGGTAGCCAACATCGGCGCAGATGGTGTGCAACTCGTCGATGGTGACATCGGTCTTGCCCGACCAACCGGGTACGCACGGCACACCTGCTTTGCCGAGCGTGTCTTTGGCGATGATCTTGTCGCCCATCGCACGAATGGCGTCGGGCTTGGGGCCGATGAATGTGATACCGGCGTCGGCACAGGCCTCGGCGAACTTGGCATTCTCGGAAAGAAAGCCAAAGCCGGGATGAATCGCATCGGCACCGCACTGTTGCGCGATGGCGATGATCTTATCGATGCGCAAATACGATTCGCCCGATGTCACGCCTTCGAGGGCATAGGCCTCGTCGGCAGCACCGACATGCACGCCCGTTCGATCGGGGTCGGAGTAAACCGCGACAGTGGCAATGCCCATCTCGCGACAGGTCTTGGCGATGCGCACCGCAATCTCGCCGCGATTGGCGATAAGGATTTTTTTGAACATGCCGAGACTATACCGCAAGCCGGTCGATTTCTCTAAGCAGGTTCTCGCGGGCGGGGGCTTCGTATTTCTGGATAAATGCGTCGTTCAAATAGATGGACGGGCGGTTGACGAAACCCTGCAGGATATGACGGCGTCCCAATTTGAAGGTCGCTTCGTTCATATGACCATATTCAGCGCGAATCGCTTCGGCGTAGGCGTCATATTTTTCGGTCGCTGACCCCAGAATTGCGAGATCGAGATCGACCAATAGGCGCTCATCCGGTGTCGTGGGGGCGGCCGCGTGTTTGGTGGCAAGGATGAGTTGTGTGACGACATCGGCTTGCAACTGGTTCAGTGGGAAGGGGCTTAGCAAAGCGCGGCAGACTTCGGCGCTGCGCGCTTCGTTATCATTGGCTTTAGGGTTATACACGCAATCATGGAACCAAATCGCGAATTGCACCATCATCGGGTCGTGCGCGAGGTAGCCCATCACATCAAATTCGGCCAGCATGTTTTCGATGTGTTGCAGGTTGTGATAGGCGCGCGACGGATATTGGTATAACGCAACGATGCAATCATACATCGCCGCCGCTTGCGTCGGCGTGGCGTTGAGTTGACTAGCGAGATGTGTCCATCGATTGCGCATGTAACTGCTTAATATCGCCGAAAATCGCCGGGGGTAAATAGCGCTCGACCACGGCCTCCCAGCCGACGGGGCCGATCATGCCGCGGACGGTGGACGAACTGACCTCGATCAGGTCGCGCGGCGGGATCAGAAACACCGTCGTAAGCTGCGGATACAGGTCGCTGTTGATATGCCGCATGGTCTGCTCATAGGTGTAATCGTTCACATCGCGCATGCCGCGCAGAATGACGTCGGCCCGAATCGCCTTGGCGTAGTGGGCAAGAAAGAGATTTTCGAAGGATGTAATCGTAACGTTGGGCAAGTGGCTGGTGATATCGGTAAGCCAGCCGAGTCGCTTCTCTAACGGATAAGCCGCATGCTTGGACGGATTGATGCCGATCGCGACGGTTAGTGTTTCAAAGAGCTGTGCGCCTTGTTCGATCATCCAGAGATGGCCGCGGGTGGGCGGGTCGAAACTACCGGCATAAACAGCGGATTGGTGCGGGTTAGCCATCGTACTGTCCGATCAACAAGCAGTATCCGTCGGGGTCGGCGACGCGTAGTTCACCATCGAACATATAGTCAGGGTATTGAACCTCGAAGACAACACGACGACCATTGTTCGGCCCGGCTTGTCCGCAATATGTCCCGCCATCATGCAAGCCATTGGTCAATAGATGACTGCGAAGCAACCTTACATCCGCTGCATACAAATATAACAAGACGGCCTGTTGTTCTGGAATAACCGATTCACTCGCTTTGGCGAAGAAGATTTCGGCTCGTCGATTTTGATCGTCCGAACTGCCAACCGCGGCCCAAATTGCCGTGCCATCATCCTTTCGATACCAGTTGTTATCGTCGAAGCCGAGTAGCTTGTAAAAAGCGACCGATGTTTCGACGTCGTTCACATGTAAATATGAAACGGCACGAAAGACTGGTGACGGGCAATCGGGGGCGTGCTTGGTCTTCATCGCGTGACGCGCTTCTGAGGGTATGAGACATCGGGCTACGAATAACGGCTCGTGACCTCGGTTTCCTTTACAGTGGCTGCTTAGATACCTTGCCGCCTCACTTGCTGATCCACTGCGGCTTACGCTTTTCCAGGAACGCTTTCAATCCGTCCTGCCCCTCAGCCGAGACGCGGCGTTCGGCGATGCGTTCGACGGTCAAACGCTGCTTGGTATCCCAATCGGTCGCGGCGGCCACGTGTTGCAATACGGATTTGCAAGCCGCGACAGCTTCAGGCCCGTTGTTGCAGCAGTGTTTGCAAAGACCAGCAACAGCGTCGTCGAGCGCGGCCACATCAGCGACAGCATCCGCGACCAAGCCGATGCGCTTGGCTTCATGACCATCAAAGCGCTCGGCGGTAAGCCCGTAACGCCGCATGTGCCCGAGGCCGACCTTCTCCAAGACGTAAGGCGAAATGACGGCAGGCAAGATGCCGAGTTTGACTTCGCTCAGACAAAAGACCGTGTCGGTCAGCGTGACGGCCATATCGCAGGCCGCCGCCAGGCCCACGCCGCCGCCAATGCAGGCACCGTGCACGCGACCGATGACGGGTTTGGGACATTCGCGAATGGCGCGCAGCATCTCGGCCATCTCGGTGGCGTCGGCGATGTTTTCTTCGACGCTGTAATCGACCATGCGCTTCATCCAATTGATGTCGGCCCCGGCGCAGAAGCTCTTACCTTCCGAGCGCAACACGACAGCGCGCACATCGGCATCTGCGCCGACGTCTTTGAACGCAGCAGTTAACTCGCGGATGACGATCTCATTAAAAGCGTTGTGAAGATCGGGGCGATCAATGGTGATCGACGCGATATGGCCATCGATGGTGGATTGAATGAACTCGGGCACGCACGATCCCTTCGGTCTTCAAAAGGTAGTTGTTCGCGAGTTGCTATTCTGCGTTACCGGAAAATTCAGCACTCGCTACCAGATCTTAATCCATTTCGGTCTCTAACTAAATTGAGCTGGTCGGAGGTCATGCGCGGTATTAGCGGTTGATACGACGGCGTCGCAACATGAAGAACGCACCAGAAGCGAGCATGCAGAAGCTGGTTGGTTCGGGAATGTTGAAACGCAGGTTGTCGTATGTGAAGTTTGGACCCTTCGTGCTGCCCCTCACCGTGATATAGCTAATGTCATAGCTCCCCCGGGTAAGTAAGTGGGTTTGGGCAGTGTTCGACATCTCGGCCGTAAACAATAGTCCTGTTGTACCAAGAAAATTGCCAGATGAGTCAAAGGCACTGATGAGGGAAGTCAACGTTGCGGAGGGACCTGGATCAACTTGCACGGTCGCGGCAATTGCATCGATTGCCACAAAATTTACGGGCGAATCGAAGTCGATCCGCATCTGAAATACGCTGTTGAACAATCCTCCCGAAGAAGGGGGCGAACCAGGGCCGATCCAACTAAAACTCCGGTCGCCAGTGGACGGATTAAAGGCAGAAGCCGCCACCCTGAGATCTGATGGTGCGCCCAATTCCAAAACGCTAAGCGTCACCCCATTAAATTGGTTCGTCAGATCGGTGTTGATGGGTATGCCATCTGGGTCTGCCGTTAGCAACAATCCCGCGCTCGCGGTCGTTGCAAAGGTGAAACTGCTCGCAATTACTAGGAATTGAAATATTAGTCGTTGCTTCATATTCTACCCTCCGGTCGAAGCTTCTCGCGAGTTCAAGTAGAATCCATGAGAAAAAGTTGGATTGTCACATCGTACGGCGAAATGACCTGATATATTGTTCAAGACGTTAGTTTAACGATGTAAAGATCGAAAATAAAGACGGATTGATCACGTTCTGAGCGGCATTAAATCCAAAAAACACCCAATACGCGGAAAAATGTTCAGGTGGACGCCCGTTATTAATTCACGCGCCGGATCACCCCAATCACCACACCTTGAATCTCAATATTCTCAACAAAAATCGGCTCGTAGCGCGGATTAGAGGGTTGCAATCGAATGTGGTTCTTCTCTCGGTAAAATCGCTTTAGCGTAACTTCGCCATCTTCCAGATACGCAACCACCATCTCGCCATTGGAGGGCGTCTTGCGATTCTCAACGACGACGAAATCACCCTCGTCGATGTGGTCGTCGATCATGCTGTCACCGCGCACCTCAAGCGCATACACGCCGTGAGGTGAATCAAACATCGAATCGAGATCGAGCACTTCGCGATTCTCGACGGCTTCGATGGGCGCGCCTGCCGCGATGCGACCTTCCAACGGAATGCAACCCGGGCGCTCGTCTGGCAGTTCGAGATGATCAGCCAGCAGTAAAGAGCGCGCCTTGTGTTTCTCGCGCCGCAGCAGGCCTTTTTCTTCGAGGGTGCTGAGATGTTCGAACACGGTCACCTTGCTGATGCCCAGCGTGTCGGCAATCTCGTCGTACGTCGGGGAATAACCATGCCTGTGCTGGTAGTCCCTCACAAACGTCAGGATCTCGGTCTGCCGCGGGGTGGCGGGCCGGGTTTGCTTTGGCCGCGCTCGGCGCGACCGCGTCGTGCGGCTCGTCGGTTCGGAAATGGTGGCGTCGGCCTTCTTGCGACCCGTGGTTTTCGATTTCTTCTTGGCGGACATAGGAGCGTTCCTCCTGCTCCGGTGAGTGCAGCAGCGTCAACCCCGCCGGCCCCGTGACGACCAGTGGGGCGGTACCCAGACGCACCGCCTCTATCCATGATTGAGTCAGCTCGTTGCGAGCGGCGGCTAAGTCGCCCACACTCGAAGCCGTCGCGATCTGCGGGGTTCGCTCCAATCGAACCCAACCAGAACAGATCGCATCCAGCCGCTTGCCAAAATCATCCAGCAAGCGACAGCACCGCACGACGGCCCGGCGCGAATCACGCCGCACCAAGCCCCAAGCCGTGCGAAAGTTGGCCCGATCCGGCTGCCGACACGCCTGTGCCACAGCCATACCGAGCCGCTGCAGTCGCACAACGACGCCACGTTTGCGTTGTGCCTGCGAATTTGTTGCCTTCCAGTATGTGCGTGATCGGCAACCCTTCCGATCCGAACGGGTAGTCGATACTGCATCGTGCCGGTTCGATCGCGCCTGCACGGCGTCGCGGCTGAGTTCGACGCCGCCAAATTGAGAACGATCATCCAGCGTCCAGACCCGACGAAAATCACCGCCGGGGCCGGTCAAACAAAGCGGAAGGCTGTTGGTAGAGCGCGAAGACAACGAGCAACCTCTTCCCGACCGACGTCGGCGGTGCTTCTCCCGAAGAAGAAGCCGTCGGTCTCTGGGGCAACGTTGCCGGTGTTTTCCACCTGCTTCGTCACCGAATCTTAATCCGAACATCGACCGAACGTCAACCCGAACAAGAGGCGAATTCGGAAAATTTTCGGGAAGGGGTAAAATGCAAGGATGTGGGCGATCGGACAGGGCGCCATGTTGGTGGGAAGTGCGCTGTGGCGGGCGGCGGTCGCATTGCTTCCATGCCGAATTTTGTTGGGGCCGAACCCGCATTGCGTCACACTGGCGCTTTTGGTTGGTCTGTTCTGGGCGCTCAGAGCACGGCTGGCCGCACGGGAAAATCTTCGTTGCATTCGATGCGGCTGGGCGTTGCGGAAGACATGGGGGCGATGTTGCCCACAATGTAATCTGAAGGTCGAACACAGCGAGCGCGCGGTTTTTGCGGATATTGCCGAAGACCGCTGCACCATTTGCAGTGCGACACTGGCGGCGGTCGGGCTGCGCTACTGTCAGGAATGTGCGCCGTTTTTCCAACGCATTGCAGGGCCGCGATCGGCCGGCGCACTCTACTGCGAGACCTGCGGCTTTGACTTGCGCGGTTGTACCAAGAATCGCTGTCCCGAGTGCAATACCACGTTCGTGCGGCGGCTACCACGGCGTTATGGTTAACCGACCTGCGCCTTGCGCGGAAAGTGAGCCTTCATGTCTCGGATTTTCGTGACGACTATCCTGCTCGCCATCATCGTCGCGCTAATGGTCGCCGGGGCGTTGGCTATGCTGGATTTCCCTGATGGTCTCAAAGTCGGTGCGTTGGTCGGCTTCCTCGTGGGCTTGCTCTATTTATTGCCCCGAGTCCAAGCCCGCTGCTGTCCACGATGTGGGTTCGATCTGACAACCTTCAGCGGTGACGCCTGTACCCTATGCGGATTGCCGGCCGATCGTTTCGAACTACGCCCGGATGACGATGATGCCGAGAATCGCTGCGTAATTTGTGGTGCGGACATACCCACAGACGATGCATCGACAGGTTGCCCTGTGTGCGAGGCCGCCCTGCAACGACTCGAACGAGACCAAGTTTCTGACGCAGATTGATACCTAGGTCGCGCTGCGTTTGGCAGATGGAAACGACGCCCGTAACTGCGACCGCGGCAGCGCGCCAAGGCGGACTGTCGCACCGTGTGTGACGCCATAGGTCGTTTCAACTGTTTTAAAATACTGCTGTCCGCGCCACGCTATCGGTCATCGCTGGTGAGCAGGCGTTTCCCGTCGTAGAATTCAGAAAGATTTGACGCATTAGCAATCTACCGCGGTGCCCGAGTCGTATATCTGAACGACCGCAACCACCGCTCTCGAAAAACGAAGGACGCACCTATGGCTCTCGACAACAACAGCCCCATCGCCAAACAAGACCCCGACGTGTGGAAGGCATTTGTCGCCGAAGAAGAGCGACAGGACACCACGCTCGAACTCATCGCTTCCGAAAACCACGTCAGCCCCGCCGTCTTGCAGGCCGCCGGTTCGATCTTCACCAACAAATACGCCGAAGGTTATCCCGGTCGTCGCTATTATGGCGGCTGCGAAAACATGGACACGATCGAGAACATCGCGCGCGATCGCGTGAAGCAACTGTTCGGTTGTGACCATGCCAACGTGCAACCGTCCAGCGGCAGCCAAGCCAACCAGGCCGTCTTTCTGGCGACGATGCAACCCGGCTCGCGCTTTGGTGAATCCGAACAGCGCGAAAAGAATCCCGATCAACCGGTGCGCACGCCGGGCGACATGATTCTCTCGCTCGACCTCGACCATGGTGGTCACCTTACGCACGGCAAACACGTCAACATGAGCGGCAAGTGGTTCCGCGTCACGCATTACGGCGTTAACCGCGAGACCGGCCGTATCGATATGGACGAAGTGCGCCGCCTCGCGCGACAATGCAAACCCAAGATGATCATCACCGGCGCCTCGGCCTATAGCCGCATCTGGGATTGGGATGCGTTTGCGGAAATCGCCGAAGATGTCGGTGCGATGTTGCTTGCCGACATCGCGCACATCGCTGGCCTGGTGGCGGCGGGCGAACACCCCAGCCCCGTGCCTGTGTGCGACTTCGTAACGACTACGACGCACAAAACTCTGCGCGGTCCGCGCGGCGGTCTGGCCATGTGCAAAGAACAATGGGCCAAGAAGCTCGACTCGGCGGTCTTCCCCGGCATGCAGGGCGGGCCGCTCATGCACGCCGTCGCGGCCAAGGCGGTGGCGTTTGGTGAAGCATTGCAACCCGGTTTTAAGGACTATCAAAAGCGCGTGATCGAAAACGCCAAGACGCTGGCCGAATCGCTCATCAGCCGCAAGCTCAACATCGTCTCGGGCGGCACCGACAACCACGTGATGCTGGTCGACCTGCGCGACGGCTTCCCGGATGTTACGGGTGCCATGGCCGAAGACTGGCTGGGCCAGGCGGGCATTGTGGTCAATAAAAACATGATCCCGTTCGACGAGCGCAAGCCGATGGAAACCAGCGGCCTACGCCTCGGCACACCGGCCCTCACCACGCGCGGCCTCGGCCCGGACGAGATGCGCACGGTTGCCGAGTTGATCACGAAGGCAATCGGCAGCGGGGGCGATGCGAGTGTGTTGGGTAACATTCGCAACGAGGTGCGCGAGATGTGTAAGCAGTTTAAGTTGCCGCACGGGTAGTTGGCTTGGGGCTTGTGGCTCGTGGCTTGAGGCGTGGGGGATGTGTCTTGGGTTGTGAGTCGTGTGTCGTGTGTCTTGCGTCTTGCGTCTTGAGTCGTGAAGCGTGAGCCGACAGTCAGAGCCGGGGCCTGTGGCCCCATGGTCTTGCCATACGCTGCTTATCAAACGGGCCTGGTTTGCTTTCGACGCACATCAAATGCAAGGGGCTGCCGCCCCCTTACGATCCCCCGCTGATGGTGGGGGGCCGTGCGACGCGCCGGGGTGCCATGCTCACCGTTCAAGGTGAGCATGCGGAAGCGGGAGATAGCATATCGGCGTCGCGCAAAGCTTTGACGTTCCCGCAAGCATCGCATGCTTGCCTTGAAGGGCAAGCATGCCACCCGCCGGTGAGGTTGTCGGCATTCTCGAAATATCTAACCAAATACCACCAATACCTGTATAACCTAGCTACCACGGCCATGGTGGTCGTGTGCTGAGCTGTCACGTTGTTCGTGGTGGAGGTAAATGAATGCTGGCTGAGTTTGCTTGGGATAAAATGTTCGAAATGCCGCAAATCGCAATTGTGGCGGGTGCTCTAATCGGCTGCGTCGTTCCTACGGCCGGCATCATTGCGACGTTTTGGTATAGGGCGCAAAAGAATCGGGCGGACAGCGAATTGAAAGCCGGGATGATCAAGCGCGGGCTCTCGGTGGAAGACATCGAACGTGTGCTGGCCGCCAAGTCATCGGACGAATGATCAGGTAGATGAATAGCGATCGTTGCATCATCGGCGCCTGGCCAGTGCCTGGTGCAATGCTCAACCTTAAAAGGTAAGCATGCGGAAGCGGGAAATGGCATATTGGCGTCGCGTAAAGATTTAACTTCACCGCACGTATCCCATGCTTGCCTTGAAGGGCAAGCATGCCGCTCGTCAACCTGAAGGCACAGCGTGAAAAACAGATCCTCACGTCACCGGCTATTCATCATCTTACTGTTCGTGCACTTCGTCGGCATCGCCGCACTGATCGTTTGGTCCTGCACTCAGCAACCGTCGATAACGCATCTGGATCGGGAGCGCGGCGTTGATCAGCACCGAGGGTCGGCGATCGATTTGCACATTGACAATCGTATCAATCGAGGGGCGGATTACACGGACGCACAGGGTAACAAATATAATCTTCGATATATACCCGTTGTAATTACCAATGATGGCTTGTTGCCGACTGATTTTCAACTTGATTTCTTAGAGAGGTATTCATACCCCAGTCAGCATGGTGATGAGACGTTCAAGGTGATTCCATTGCCAAGAGAATGGGCTTTAGATGGGGTGGGTGTTACGGATAGCATGATGCAGGCGTTGCCAAAACATATAAACAACCCATCGATAAAAGAGACGCTCGCGCCCGGTGACGAGCTTGTGATAGCCATCGGGACGCTTTACCCGATGTCCACGAAGTACAGCGGCGTCCTTCCAAATACGCTTTTTCTGAACAGCGAGGACGGCTTATTTCCCGCGTGTCGTTGGCTTACAATAGAAGCCCAACCTTCGGGCCCGCAGGTTTCACTCGGGCTCAAACTCGTATTCGGTGATCGCTGCGCAATCATCCGCTGTGGTCAGATCACCAATCCCGCGCGCTAAGGCGCCGGGTGCCACTGGTCGGCTTGTCCGCCAGTGCTCTCGGGCGCAGAGAAAATGTTAGAAAGCCCTGCAATCGCACGCCCGGATCGCCATCGTTCGATAGCCAATCTGTAAATCCGTATAGAGAGTTTCACTAAGCCGACAGGGCACCGGATGCCGCATATAAGCGGGTTTCAGTCCGGTGCGTGAGGCGCCGCGGGATCGTTAATGCACTTTAACCTATAGCTTACTAAACGCCTCCAACGCCCGATCCAAATGGGCCGTCTCGTGCGCCGCCGAGATTTGCACGCGCAGGCGGGCCGAACCTTCGGGTACGACGGGGTAACCGAAGCCAATGACGAACACGCCTAACTCGAGCAGACGCTTGCTGGCGGCGATGGCTTTGGAGGTTTCGCCAAGAATAATCGGCGTGATGGCGCTGGGGCCTTCGACAGTCTCAAAGCCGCGGCTCTTGAGGCCTTCGCGCATGTAGTGCACGTTTTCGCGCAGTTTTTCCACACGCTTGTTGTCGCGCGTCAAAATTTCGATGGCTTTGGTCGCCGCGCCGGCCGTGGCTGATGGCACCGCATTGGAAAAAAGTTGCGGTCGCGATTTTTGTTCCATCAATTCGATCAACTTGCGACTCGATGCGATGTAACCGCCAGCTGCGCCGCCGAGCGCTTTACCGAGCGTGCCCGTCATGCAATCGATCTGACCGTGCACGCCGCAATGTTCGGCTACGCCCTTGCCCGTCGGCCCGCAGACGCCCACGCCGTGCGAATCGTCGACGATGAGTAGGGCGTCGTGTTCGTTGCATAGTTCGACGATGCGGGCCAAATCGGCAATGTCGCCTTCCATGCTGAACACGCCGTCGGTTACCACGAGTTTGTATTCAATATCCGACGACGCTTTCAAGAGCGCCTCCAGGTTTTCCATATCGCTATGTTTATAGACTTTGGATTTGGATTGCTTATTGATCTGACGACCGAGCCGGATGCCGTCGATGATCGAGGCGTGATTGAGCTCGTCACTGATGGCAATAACCGAGTCACCACCGGCAGCCATGAGCGTGGGCAACACGGCCTCGTTGGCGTTCCAGCAAGACACGTAGGTCGTCGCCGCTTCGCAGCCGGAAAGTTTGGCGACGGCTTCTTCCAGTTCACGGTGATAATCAAACGTGCCGCAGATGAAACGCACCGACGCGGTGCCCGCGCCCCATTTCTTTTGGGCGGCCAACGCGGCGTCGACAACTTCGGGGTCGTTGGCCAAGCCGAGGTAATCGTTCGAACATAGCACGACGACTTCGCCGATGCCTTCGATCGCGGAGACGGGGCCCATCGGCTTGGTCAGGTTCTTAATGTTCTTGAACTGACCGGCGTTGGTGAGTTTGGCGAGATCCTGATCGACGGCTTTCCAAAGAGATTTCATCGCAGCACCTATGAGATGATGTTTAAGAAACCGAGCAAACGACACCCAGAGATTCGATCATCCATACAGCGTAATCTCAAGAGAAAAATGCTCGTTTGCAAAAAAGTTAGCCACCGGCCAATGGCCGGTGGCTAAATAATATTGGTCGATATGGCGTCGGGCGCGTGACGCGCCGCAAGGAACATATGGCCCGCGCGATTATTCCTTAGCGCCGCCGTCTTTTTGTTTCTGCGCCCAGCGCGCCCGTTGTTCGAGCGTGGCAACATTATCGATGCGGCTTTTCATCTGGTTGAATAGCTTCAACACGGGTTGCATCAGCTCTTTATTTGCTGCGTCGTTACTACCACCGCTGGCGTCGATTTTATCCTTGTTCTCGGAAAGGTATTCCAGCGCTTTGCGATGGCTGTATTGATAAATGCTTTCGGCTGTCGCTTTCTGCTCTTGGCTGAATTCATAGTTGTTGCACCAAGTCTGATACGTTCCCTGCCATTTATCGAGTGCGGGCGCTTCGGCGACGGCCTGATTGCGCAGGTTTGCCGGTACGACCGGCGGCGCCGGGTTGTCTATCGAAGGCCTCGGCGTTTCTTTGTTGACCGGTTCAACGTCCATAGGTTTCGTTTGGGGTTTGTTGCTCGGCTTTTCAGTGGGTTGCGGGGCTTCGCCACCGAGCAGTTTGGCTTGTGCCGTGACCAGATTGTCGGTCATGCTCACATCTTCCATGGCGACCGGCTGCAGCACCAAACGATCCATCCGCGCGAGATCAATGGCGTCATCACCCAAGACCGGCTTAAAGAACTTCGCCATTTCGGCGCGACCGGTCTTAGCGCGACCGTCACCAACAATGCCTTCGGCCTGTTGCACGGCAAACGACAAGCTCATCGGTGCGTTTTCGTGAATGCGGTAAATCTGATCTTGATAGTAAGCGCGGAAACGCTCTTTCTGTTCCGGCGTGTATTGCGTCGTATCCTGCTGCGGCAAGGCGACGGCGATGGTTGCTGTCAGGCGACGCAAGTCGGTTTGATGGTCGCGCATATAGCCCCGATGCAACAGCAGCTTACCTTCCAATGCGATGCGCAGCTTCTCGACTTCGTCGTTATTGAGTTGATAAAACTTCTTGCAGAACGCAAGGCGTTCTGGCAGCAGCGTTTCGCGCTCGGGTAAAACCTGCTTTTCCTTTGCGCCGGTCGGCGTGTTTTGAGCATGAGCAGTGGTAGCGGCGATGCATGCCGTCACCAACACGGTGAGAGCGAAACGGTACACGGAGTTCATCGGAGTGGCTCCAAAATGATCGACTTCTAAGGTGATTTCACAGCCGGTCGCGGCACCCGCTACCGGACGATTATTTGCTTCCTGAATTCTCGTTCTGCAGGGCGGATTCGTCAATAAATTCGGTGATAGAGGCGGACCGAGGCCCCGAACCATTGTTGGCTCAATCAGCGGCGGCCAACAGCCATCTCTTCTTAGATTCCCCCACCTCGCAGGGAGGGGTTAGGGGAGGGTTGCCTTTGCCGGAGAAAATCGAGTAACCGCAAGCAATCAAAATACAACGCAGAATGAGGCTTCGGGATCGTTCCTACTCAAACCGCGTGCTGCTGAAGATTTTCTGATGTTCCCCTGAACAGAAGCGATCCGTCATGCCTGCGATGTAATCGCAGACGACGCGATGCCGTCCGAAATCGGGAATGCGGTCTCGGAAGCGGGCGGGTAACAACTTCGTATCATCGAGGTATGCCTCGAATAATTCGCGAATCAGCCGTTGGGCCTTGGCGTCCATCCGCACCACGCGCTGATGCCGGTAAACGCTTTCGAACAGCATCTTCTGCAACGCCGCCAACTTTTCATCGAACGCCGGAGAGAACCCCACGAGGTCATCTTCTCGACCGCGTGCATCGTCACGACTCGTCACCTTGGCGGCTTTGATGCGCTTACTGCTTTCGGCGTAGGCGTCTTCTGCAATCATCGCCGAAAGCGTATCGAGGATGGGGCGACGTACGGCGTGAATCGGCGCATCGGGATAGTGCTTGCGCACCGCACCGGCGGCAGTGCGCCAGAGTTTGGCCTCTTCCAGCGTTTGCTCATCGAGCAAGCCATAGAACAAACCGTCTTCGATATCGTGCAGGCTATATGCCACGGCATCACCGACATTGGCGACTTGGCCTTCGAGCGAACAGTTCGGCCCGCTACCGAGTAAGTCGCTCACCTCCATACCGGGCAAGCCCGACTCGGTCGGTCGATCGTAGCGCGTGCGATGTTTGATCAGCGCTTCGCGCACTTCAAACGTGAGATTCAATCCGCGAAAACCGGGGTAAGGATGTTCGAGATAATCGACCACGCGCAGCGACTGCAAGTTATGCTCAAACCCGCCGTGATCGGCCATCAATTCGTTGAGTGTTTTTTCACCGGCATGGCCAAACGGCGAATGACCCAAGTCGTGCGCCAACGCGATGCTGCCGGCCAGCCGTGGGTTCAATCCCAGCAAGCGCGCCAACCGTTCGCTGTGTGCCGTTACTTCAAGCGTGTGCGTCAGCCTTGTTCGGTAATGATCTCCTTCGGCGCTCGTGACGACGACTTGCGTTTTTTGACCGAGGCGCCGAAACGCCGTGCATGACATGATGCGATGCCGGTCCAGCTCGAAAGGGGAGTCTTCGCCGCGCTCGCTGCGCGCATGGCGGCGACCGCGCGAGGCACTGTCGTGCTCAGCATAGGCTGCGAGTTCGGGGCGATGGTCGTTGCTGTTTGCGGTCATGCTGAAATGGCACCCGTGTGTTTGGCAATCATGTGCTTGCGCCTTTGGGTGCATCCTTGGGCCAATGTTCGCACACGGCGTTATAGGCGCGCTCCATTGCCTGCGGTATCACGCGTACATCTCCCAGTACCGCCATAAAGTTGGTATCCCCATTCCAACGCGGCACCACATGCGTATGCAAATGCCCTGGTAAGCCCGCCCCCGCGCAACGACCGAGGTTGATACCCACATTAAACCCGTGCGCCCCCACAGCCGCGCCCAGAGCGACCCGCGCATCGCGCACCAGTTGATTCATCTCCAACAGTTCGGCGTCATTCAAATCCGTCAGGTCGGCCTTGTGCGCCTTCGGCGCGATCAGCAAATGGCCGTTGGTGTAAGGAAAGCGATTCATCACCACCAACATGTCGGTTCCGCGATACACGACGCCGTTTTTCGCGTCGTGCTCGGGCGCCTTGAGGTAGTCGCACAGAAAGCACGCGCTACCGCCAGCATCGGGGTCGGCCAACGATTCGATATATTCCATGCGCCAGGGAGCCCACAAGTTGGGATGGAATTCGTTCATGGATGGATATGGTAATGGATGTGGGGGCGATGGCGAGGGAGGGGGAGCGAGTCTTGAGGTTTGGGTCGTGAGTTGTTGGTCTTGAGTTTTGAGTCCTGGGTCTTGGGTCAAAAGGCTTAGGGCTTGAGGCTTGGGGGCGTGAGGCATCACGCATGAGGCATGAGGCGCATCAACGGAGCCGCGGCGTCTCGCCGCGCGTCTGGCGAGTTAAGGCTGGCATCATTCCGACAGAGCCGCGGCCTGTGGCCGCATCTTTTCGAGCCTATTCCGAGTGCCCCATGTCAGTGCTCCAATGTGGGGTCACGATTCAGCTTGCGTGCTGACGGCTAAATCTTGCCTCGGCAACTGCCGAACAATAGAATCCCCAACTCGGAGCACGGACTCTAGCCACCCGACATATCTTTTGCGTGAAGGGTAAACGTCTCACCCGCCACTCGCAGGCTCTGTCAACCTCGCTGAACGAACATTGAGGGTTTGATTAACTGGGAATATAAAAGTGGATTCACAATTGGTTTCGGTCCTCGGGAGAGTAGAAAACAAAAATTGCTCGTGCGATCAGAATAGAACCGAAAAAAGGGACAGTCATGGTAATTGGTGGATCACGAACGGCCCGCGAAGAGGTTGGCTTAGTGGGATTCTGGTGCCCTGGTTGCAGGTCTGTTGCAGTGATGCGTGCAACAAGACTCTTAGACAAGCCATGGGGTGCAAGTCGTGTTCTTTCCAAGCCGCAACTGCGTTCTGTTGTTCTGGTTTGCCAGAAATGCAATGTCCGTATTGGGCTGCGCGATGACCCGTTTTCCGGAGGAGTCGCTCAATTTAATGGGCCTGCTTATGAGTTAATCGACAAGACATGCAACAACGCTGAGGTTTGGAATGAGATTAAGGAACTCAATGACTTGGCCAAGAACTCTGACATTAATCGTGTTAGATATTTTTCTAAGGTCTTGCAACTTGTTGATAATGCTCGCGACGGGGTGACTACGAATTCTATTGGAATTGGTATGACGCTTAGTGTTATTAGCTTTTTTATCGCAATAGGTTGGTTTGCAATTGCTAGGGAGCAGCAAATGAATACTGGAGAAGGTTCACAAGCGACTTATGCTGGCGGAGTATTGGTTGTGTTGGTGATAATAATCGTAAGGGAAATGTGGAAAATGGCTTCCGGAGATCGTCGAGCACGAGATAACTCAATACTTCGATGCCTAACGCCATTACAGCCGGACTTACAAGAATTGGAACAAGCGACTAAGATGGCATCTTCTATCAAGGAGCACAGGCAAATTCGAAACTGGTTTAATGAAAAATTGATGTCAGAATGCTCCATGACTGGTTCTCTCGCAAATTCTTGAGGCTGGCGTGTCTTACGGAGATTTATTGCAGGTTGATACGTTTACCCCCTCAAGGTGAGCATGTTTTGCGGTTTCTGGAGATGCGGTCTGGGTCTTCGGAAATGACCGACGGGCGGGGAAACATATTGGCTCTTCAATATAGCCCGGTGCCCCATGTTCGTAATCCAACGCGGGGTCAAATTTCAGCTTACACGCTCGCGCGTAATACCTGCCTCGTCAACGACCGAATAATCGAATCCCCCAAGTCGGAGTACCGACTCGGGCCACCCGGCCGAGCAGGTTCTTTCCACTTACGTACGCCAATGTGGGGTGGAGATTCAACTTCTGCCAAATGGTTTTCGGTTTGATATTTGATTCGGCGAAATCGAATCTCGCGAATCGGGCTTCCGACGAGAACATCTAAGGCTTGTCATCGACGTTTTGTTGCAGCGGTAGCAATCCTAACAATCGAAGAAAAACCAACACGGGACCGGTACCGACATCGAGTATTGGCGGTAGCCACCAAAACTCATTTGATCCATTTAAGGGGATTAAGAGAAGACCGGCAGTGCCCGCGATGCCACCGACGAACAAGATGAATGATGCGCTTTTCCGCTTGATATAAATTTGGTGAGCAACTGCCGCGTTGGTTATTGCTGATCCGGCAAAAAACAACAGCAACACACATCCGATTATCCACCTGATTGCTTCCATGATTCTCTCCCTTCACCGGGTGCACCATGTTGGGACTCCAACGTGGTGTCGCGATTTGGATACTGCGTGGGCGTGAAATATCCCCTGATATCATTCCCGATTTATTGACTTCTTCAACTCATGGTATCGATTCGAGCCAACAGCCCTGTGTAGCGGTCGGGCAGGCGATCAACAATACGTGCGTACCTCGTGCCGACCGCGGTCATTGAGTCGCAGCTTGGGGCGCAGATAAGTTTGTATTGAAGGGTTTAGACAATTTTGAGGAGAAGACTTGCCAAGATAACATGTTGGAGGGATTCAATATTGGAGGATGATCTAATGCACAGCGGGAACAAGAATTCGCATTTGCTAATTGGCGACATAGAACGCGCCTTTGCCAGCTGTGGTCCTCCCGGTGATGAAGACTTAGTAATTGACAAGAATTCGTTTGAGGGAGAATTAGTTTTTAGGGAGTACCAAGATTTGGTCAAATCTGAGATACGTTGTGACGATAATAGGCTGTGTTCATGGGTTGACGGATTTCGCTGGCTTTCGTCCGAAGCTTTCCTTTATTTCCTGCCACGATTTATGGTTCTGACTTTTGATAAGGCGGCTCCGTTTGATGTGATTTTAAACCTCGTACTGCAATTTGGATTTGATCCAAACTCGCGCGGTGATGAGTTTCCGATGAGATTTGTTGATTTGAGCGATGAACAGTTTTCGGTGATCTGCCGTTTCTTGCGATTTCACGAAAAGTCCTTAGTTGCCGCAGGATATGACGACGAGATCAAGAGCGCGATATCAAATTTTTGTGTTGTAAACTGATTGGTAACAAGGGTGAGTGCGCCGGATGCGCCATGCCGGTACCGCAACCTGAGGGCACAATTCAGCGAGCGCGGTTGCGTATAATACCTGCCTCGTCCACGGCTGAAAAATCGAATCCCCCGAGTCGGAGTACCGACTCGGGCCACCCTTTATGCTTTACATTAGCGGCAAGCATACCACCCGCCTAATTCAGCGGCATCGCAAACGCCGCTTGCGCATTTCGATGAAACAGTTGGTCATTCGCCACAATCGGATGATTCCACGTCTTGCCGTCCAGTGGTTCGAGCTGTCCGAGCTCCATCAACTCGTCGGGCTGCGCCGCTAGCAAGACCACGCGCCCATCTTCCGCCGCGACGATCAATTGCGCGAGTTCGGGTAACAGCAGCACTTGGCCGAACCCGTAGCGGCCACCGCGCCAGTTTAGTTCACCAGTTTCCGCATCGATGGACGTAAATATGTGCTGGTTGAAGCCGTATAGGTGTCCGTCGTGGTAAACGAAATCGTTGAACGAGGGGCGCAGTTTGCGGCTCGACCATTTTTCTTTAATGACCCAGTCACCATCTCCGCGCGCGATCTCTAGGCGCGCCACACCGTCCCCATCTCCGAGCGCAACGATGAGTGCATTGGGCCCGATCTGCTGCGGCTGACACATGGCCGGCCCCGCCCAATCTGTGGGCGTGTAGCGCCACAGCACCGAACCATCCGCGGGTTCCAACGCCATCAACTCGGTGCGATCACCAAACACGATCATCCGCTTGCCATCGATCGTGATCGGTTGAACGGAACTGTAATTCATCGCCTCGGCACCACTGGGGTCTTCCGTGTTGAGTCCGACTTTCCAAACGACTTCGCCCGTCGAACGGTCGAAAGCCACTAATCCCGCGTCGTTGGGCGCACCGGCATACACGATGACGACGTTATCGATGACAAGCGGCGAACTCGAAAAGCCCCACATCGGCACACGCGCATTGAACTCACTGCTTAGGTTGCGCTGCCATACCAAACTTCCGGTCTTCGCCTTCAAACAGGTCACGTGTCCGCTAGCGCCCATGGCGTATAAGAATTCACCCGCCAACGTGGGCGTTGCCCGCGGACCCGCGCCAGAGACAGCCTCGGTGAAGCGCGTTTCATTCGCGTGATGCCAAATATACTCGCCGGTGTCGGCGTCATAGCAGGTAATCCACTCCTCATCGCCGCGTTGCTCCTGCGTGAAGAGGCGACCCGACGCAAAAGCAAACGACGACCAACCCGGACCGATCGGGATTTGCCATGTAACCTTTGGAGACGTCTTTTGCCAGTCCAGCGGTGTTACAGTTTGGATCGTGGCTTGGCTATTCAGCGTGGGGCCGCGAAAGCTTGGCCATGCGGCCGTACCCACTTGCCAGGATTCATCCAGCTCGGCGGCGCTAAGTTCGGCGGCTTGCAGCAGTTTGTCCTCCGGTCGAGGCGACCAGCGCCATGCGAACTCCGGCAGATAGTCTCCCGTCCATCCGTCCACGCGACTGGGCGTAAATCCCGCGGCGATTAGCAGACAAGCGAATACCACGCCCAAATTGCCGGCCGTGGGCTTTTTCCGATGACGCGTGAGTTGCAGCACGAGCACGATGGCCAGCATGAACATCGGCGCGCCGTAGAAAAGCAACGCAATATTCATCGAGGGATGCACAATCAGGCTGACGATCAACGCCAGCACAATGGGCGTTAGCGCCAGCAACAGCCGCCGACCAACGGCCATGCGACTGGCCAGCAGCAACCAACCCAAAAACAACACACTGCATGCCAGCGGCCCCATGAACATGCACAAAAAGCGGGTGAAATTATCGATCGTGGGCGAGACCGAGATAATCAGCACGATCAGTTGAATCACGACGATCAGCCAGCCCGGCCAGAGGCGCGGCAAGCGCGTCGGCTGCGGCGGGGCACTGTCAGTTACGGTGTCATTCACGAGATGGCTGCTCCGATCAGAAGTTAAGGAAGGTTAATTATGCAAAGAAATGTTATAGCGCGCCGTGTGCCCCGTGTCGGTACGCTAACGTGGGGTTTCGATTCAGCTTCCGCGTCAACGCAAAATCGCAGGTACCGTCTTTAGCAAATAATCAAATCCCCCAAGTCGGAGTACTGACTCGGGTCACCCGTCACCCATCAACTCAAGGCGCAGCGCGTTGTGATTGCCATCAGTCGCCGGTGGCAGAGGCAGGTTCTCACCTGCTCTACGGTTTCGTCGGTGCCGTCGGCATCCATGTCGGCAGGTTGGCCAAGCGCTCACGCGATGCGTCAAACACCTTGATCCCCCAAGCATCAAAATACGCCGATAGATCATGACCGACGGCTTCGCTGAAATGAATCAAAAACGCATTCCGCTCGTCACCTTTATTCTTCGGTCGCAGGGTTGCGTCCGCGCGCAATCGATCGAACGCCGAATGAAACGCATCAAACCCGAATTGATGCCACAACAGCGCATAAAACTGTAGACGCGGAAACGGTCCGCCCACCGCTTCATACGGCTTGCCGGTTTTGCGATGGTCGTCGAACGTCTTCCACGCAGTTTGCAGGTCGCTGCGCATTACCTCGGAATTTAACGCGTAACCGTTGACTTTGTGCAGCGCATACACGGTGAAGATGTTGACCGTCACTTCGGTGGTGGCGTCGTCGGTCCATAATGGGTTCTGATGGGCATGGCCCATCTCGTGATAATGCCCCCATAGGTTATTCGGTCCGTCGGCGTCGAAGTTCGCGACGTCGAAGATCGCCGCCACTTCATTGAGCGGAATCACGATCGGATTATTCGCGGGGCAATACATGTAACCCCAACTCACGCTCGCGTCGGCGACGTAACGATACGGTCGATCCGCCCAATGATTTTCCGTGCGCGGTTCCAACGACTGCATCGCCTCATGCACGCGATCCCAATGCGCCATCACCAGATCGGGCCGCTCGAGATCGCGAATCGCGCTCGATGGCACGGTAAAGATGAGCTTGTCGCTTGCCATCTCCGCCCACGGCGCGTCGAGCGTGCGAATGCGCTCGCGCCAATCTTCTAATGTCGTTACGCCGTGTTGATAATACGGTGCCGCGACGGCACCGCGCACGTCGACGGTGAACTTGTCTTTCCCCAGCGTGCCCTCGGCGTTTTGCGGCAGCACAAAGTAAATCGGCCCGCCGATGGCGCTGGCGGTCTTCGTTTCGGTCGCGCTCATCGGGAAGCGCCGCAACGCGTTTTTCATCCGCACGCGATAGGCATGGCTGTGCGGATCGCGCCACGCGCCGATTTGCACGCTGGCACCGATCGAACTTACCTGCGGCGGCACCATGACGGTCACCACTTCGCCGGGTGGCGCGTAAAGACCGGTCGAATGCCAGCCCGGAATCGTCGGGTCGATCTTGATGCTGGCATTTGCGATGCGGTCTTTCCCAACGGCACCGGGGAAGGCGACGTGCGACGGGTGCGCCTCGATTTGATCGGGTGGCGATTCCGCCGCCAGCCGCGCATCGAGATCGAATAGCGCCCGCAACAACGGTTGCGCTTTGGGCGTAATGCGTTGCTTGGTAAGCCCTCGATAGTGCTCGTCGAATTCGTCGCGATGTTGCCGTTGCAGTTGTTGCATGGCGCGAATCAACGCGCTGCCCGGCGGCACCCATTGCACCGCGTCGCCTACGATGCGCGCGGCAAATCGCTGATTACCGTCGCGCGCTCCGCTTAGTACGCTCAGCGCCACATTCGCATTGGCCGTCCCAAGCAGGTCGCGCTCAATTGGATAGTCACCATTCGCACCATAAGCCGAATGCGCCTCGTCGGTGAAGAATATGCCCGCCTGTTGCAGCAAGCGATTGGCGGCGAGCGTGTGTATCGTCAACTCGGAATTGAGTTGCAAAATGCCCCACGCCGTTTCGGTTGCCAAAAGCCCGCCGCCGCGGCGCAGCCAGTTTTCGAGTGCATCGAGCCGCTGCGCTTTGGCAAACGCCTGCGTCGAGCCGATAACGACATCGGTTTTATCAAGGTCCAACTGCTTGGCATTGCCGCTTATGCGCTCGAAAGAAAAGTTTCGCCGAGTGAGTTCGGCCGCAACCACGTCATTTAAGCCGTAGATGCGCACGGCGGCTTTTTCGTCAGTGCGTGGCGCCGCGCTCAACCAGACAATGGCGTTGGCAGCCAAAGTTTTCGAATCCGCCGCGTCGCTGCTGATAAAACCGCCATGCCCCAGCGCCACGACGCGCCCCTCATCAAATTGAGTGGCGGCGGCAAAGACGCGACCGTCCGGCGCCACCACCAGCGGCGCGGCATCCCCCCAAACCACCATCGACGCCGGATTGCCGCGACACGCAAGGGCGGCAACATTCTTCAATAGCGCGTTGGTGATCGAGTCGGCGCGGGCTGCTGAGAGGCAAGCGAGCGATGCAAATAATGCAAGTGATAAGGTTGAGTGTAAAGTCATTTCGGTGGATTTCGTTGTTGGCAGCAATAGTGCGTGCGTTATCTCGTTCCGTCGGCTACCACGTGTTGATTTGCCAACACGGGAATATCCGGGTGCCCCATGTTGGTACGCCAACGTCGGGTCGCAAATCAGGATACTCTACTGGCGTGATAGGTTCTGTAGGTATTCTACCAATATTCGAATCCCCCAAGTCGGAGTACCGACTCGGGCCACCCGTCCGTCTGAACGTTTCATCATGGCGAGAATCGGCATTCGCCGGTCTCCGGATCGACATAAACCATGATGGCTCCATCGATCGATCCTGCAAACTTCCCATGCTTCGCCTCGCGAATATCTCGCTGGTGATACATTACACGCCACCGTAAGGGCTTGAAGCGTTCGACCAGCACCGCCTCCTGCGGCGGAAGAGATACGCCAAAGTGCGCGTCGACAAATTGCTTAGCTGCTTGTTCAGCCTCTCCCTGACTAATCATGATAAACCTCTACCAGATTAACAACTGTGACTCGCCGGGTGCCCCGTGTGAGTGCTCCAACGAAGGGTCGCAATTCCGCGAGTGGGATCGTGCATCGACTTCAACTATAATCGAGTTCAACGTGCCGGTGAGATGCTGATTCTGTCGTTCAGATTTACTGAGTTTCCCTCGTCGGAGCTATCAACAAGGGCCATCCATCTCATTCTCTCCCGGGTGCACAAGCTGAAAGGAAGTAAGCGGGACCCTGGAATTAGGCGTTTTTGATTGCCACGCGCAGCCAATGAACAGATATCAAGCTACTAATTTCGCCGCGATCTTCCTTACTTCACTCGGTTGCGATCGATCGGGTCGTCACCTTTCCGGCGGCAATGAAGCCACCTCGAAACCATCATCGCCCGTGTCGAAGACCCGTCCCGCGAAACCATCCCGGCCCGTTGGCTTTGCTCTGCATGACGATTTCGAAAACGCGACGATCGCCGACTTCTGGATGCCGGGCGATCACGGTAGCGGACGGTACGAACCCGGTGCCGTGCATGTCGACGATAATCTCGCCCGGTCGGGTGACGCCTGCGTTCGCATCACATTGCGCGAGGGAGATATCGCGCAGATCGGCGCGGACGGCACCCACCACGAACGGGCCGAACTGGACTCGGGCAAACATCGATTGATCGGAAGGACCGTCCGTTACCAGTATGCCGTGCGCATCCCACAGGAATTCCCGATCGTGCCGACGCGGTTGGTTATCGCCCAATGGAAACAAAAACGCGTGCGTGGCGGTCCGCTCATCGCGGTTCGGTTCCGACGGGGCATTCACCATCTAACGATACGCAAGCTCGGCGAATCGGAGAACGCACGACACTATTTCGCGTTACCGCCGTTAACACCAGCGGTGTGGCACGACATGATCGTCACAATTCGCTACGCGACGGATGCGACGGGCTTCATACGCGTGATGATGAACGGCAAAGAAGCCGCCCGCTTCGACGGCCCGACGGCTATGCCAGACCACGATCCGAGATTTTACAACAAGTTCGGTCTGTATCGCGATCGTATGGAACAACCCATGACGATTTACTACGACGACTATTCGATGGAAGTGGTGGAGTAAAAGGCGTGCTGGCTTACAGCGCCAAGGGACGCGCTTCAACAGATTCGAGATCGCCGCGTAAGTCGATGGTCGCTGGTGGGCACTGTTCTCAGAACAGTGGCACGGTGGGGTCTCGGGTCTTTGTAATAGGACCACTCGTCATTGTGCGTGTTAGTATTAACCAAGTGCCAAACAACGGAAATGGGGTGCCATGCTCCCCCTTCAAGGGGAGCATGCCGAAGCGGGAGTGTGAGGGGGAATTATTGAAGCTTGGCAATCCGTCATTCGCGTATCACCTGCTTGCCTTGGGGGGCGAGCATGCCACCCGCCATATCACTTTCGTAGCTGCAAACCACATTCTGAACAGATGTCGGTGGCAATACCATGTATGATATATCCGCACCGAACACAGCGACCGCTATATCTTCGCCAGTTGCGACGCTCCATTTTCAAGACAACCACTAGCAGATATGAAATCCAGTATAACGATGCCCAAGAATGATACGGAATCACCAGTATATCACATAAACGATCGACCCGGTGCCCGTTGATGAACGCAGTATTGTTCCAAACAACTTCGTAAGGAAGAAATTTCCAAAAGGGCCTTTTGTCTCGAGACCAAGTCTGACTGAAGCCAGATTGTTCTATCACAATCACAATGCGACCGTTTTGGAGTCGCCAATGATCTCCCTGGGTTATCTTATAGGTTGCGTTCCGCTTAACAGTTAGGCTCAGCAATAAACAAGCGGCAAAGAAACAGGTCGCTAATATCCACAGTATGATACTTCGCTTACTGGTCCTCATCATAAGCCTGGTCCATTGGTCGGTCCGCTGAGCGCGGGTGCTATCCCGACCAACCCTACGGCATTCAGCGGGTAGGGTGGGTTGGACTCAACCCACCGAAACACAGGCGACATTCGATTGTGGGTCATTAGCAATCTAGCCTACTGCCTATCCTCGAACCTCATATTCCAAGCCGCGATCTCGATGTAATTATCGTAAACCGGAATCAAGAAATGCCGCGATTTCTCCATGAACTTTGCCGTTTCATCTTTAATTGCGAGCCCCGCAGTTAATTCGGCTAGCCATTCGGAGTTGTGAACTTCCATTATCGTGCGATGAACGAGGTTCATATCATCCGGGATCATGAAGCAATCAGTGGTCGTGATTTTAAGTCCTTGAAAAGGAGAGAAGGCCAGTGTTACTTTCCTGTCGTCGTCGTCGAGTGTAACGATAACATTGTGCATGCCTGCTTGTACTGTGCCTACTGGTATTCTGGTTAATTCAGGCAGATCGTCAATTACGGTCCAAGTTGGCATGAATTGTTTCTTTCGCGTTAACAGATGGTGGGTTGAGTACATCCCAACCTACGACTGCCGTGAACAAGAGTCTCACTGCCGCGCCTTCTTCATTACGACGTCGCCATTCGAGTCGGCGACATAAACGGCGATGGGCAGTCCCGAAGCCTCGTGCGCGGACCAGAGATTGAACAACTTGTTAAGATTGTTCTCGCGATCATCGCGTGGTGCCGCTAACCACTGGGGATGTGCCTTAACCTGCACGATTCCATCGCCAAGGTTCTCGACTGCAGTAAAGAATGGGAATCCGGCAACAGGCTCAACCTTGTCGTTAAGCTTCTCGACATCACGGACGAACGCGTCGAACTTCGGGTCGTTCGGCGCGACGCTGCCACCCCCGGGCGAAACAGATGTCACCAGCGAAGAATGGATCCATCCGTCTTTTCCGCCGGTACGTGCGATACCGACATTGATCCACTCGCCGTGGCGCGAAAACTCAATCAGTTCGTGGCCCATGTCGAGGCTGATCAGCACCGGATTGGTCGGTCCCGGGCCGGTACGGACGTCGCCCCCGGCCTGCTGGACGTATAGTTTTTGGCCGGGCCGTGACACCTCTGGAGTAACGCGGGTGGCCTCAACCTCGACCGCCTTGGCACCGCCCGACTGCGAAGAATTTTGTCGATTGGTGGGCGTGTCGTCTTTCATTAACCAACTGGTAATACCAACTGCAACAAAGATGAGGAACGCGTAACCAATCTTGTTCAAGCTGCCTGTCCTTTTCTTGGCCATGCCTTTCCTTTCCGTCATGACAAAGGCAGGTTCTCACCTGCCCTACTAACCCCAACAACCTTCCCGCCCTAAAACCCCTCCGGCAACTCAAAGTCCGCCACAAACACCTGGCTCGTTCGGTCCGGCCCACGCTTGGATGTCCACATCATCCACTTGCCGTCCGGGCTGAAAACGGGCAGGCCGTCGAAGCCCATCTTGTAGGTGATGCGGCGGTGTTTGCCCGTTTCGATGTTGAGCATGTACACCTCATAGTTGTAATGACCGTGGATGCTGCTGGCGTACACGATGCTCTTGCCGTTGGGGTGCCAGAAGGGGGCCCAGCGCACGATGTTGCCGTGCGGCGTGAGTTGCTTTTCGTTCTTGCCGTCGATGTCGATGACGAAGACCTGCAAGTGATCGTCGCCTTTGCGATCGGAACGATAGATCACGCGCTTGCCGTCGGGTGAGAAGAACGGTCCGCCGTCGTAACCGGGTTGGTTCACGAGTTGGCGCACGTTCTTGCCGTCGGCGTCCATGATGTACAAGTCGGGGTCGCCATCGCGATCGCTGGTAAACACGATGTGCTTGCCGTCGGGCGAGTAAGCGCATTCGGCGTCGTAACCGTCTTCGGTCGTGAGGCGCGTGGGATTGGAACCGTCGAGGTTGGCCTTGATGATGTCCATGCCGCCGGGCATATCCCAGGTGTAGCTGCTGCCGTCGCGCTGATACTTGTTGGGGTTGGGCATGTTGGGTTGCAGGTAACTGCTGCCGAAGATGATCGACTTACCATCGGGATGAAAAAAGCCGCAGGTGCACGCGCCGCCGCCGGGGCTGACCTGCTTAAGCGAATCTTTAACGGCGTGGCCCTTGGCGTCGAGCTTGAGCGTGTACATTTCGTATTGCTCTTTACCCTTGGGGAAGGCCTGAAAGATGATCATGCTCTTGTCGGGGGCAAAGTAGGCCTCGCCCGATTTGTCCAGCCCCATGTTGGGCGTGGTGAGTTGTCGCACGTTGGAGATGACCGGTGCTTCGGGATTATCGCCTTGCTTTTCCTGCGGCTTGATTTCCCACGGGGGGCCGGCGAGCAGGTTGGTCGAAATGGCGAGCGTGACGGCGAGTTTGAGGCTGAGCATGGCGAAGAATCTCCTTGTTTGGGTTGAATCTGGGATTGTAAAACCGCCGCGCACGCGCGGCCAGTCGGTTATCGCTGCCGCGTTGTAGTAGGGCGGGTTTGACCCGCCAAAACGCAGCAATCGACAACCGATTGACGTGGCGACGCAATTAAGCAGCGGTGTTACGACTTCATCAGATAGCGATTGCTGACGAGTTTAAGCGCCACACGCTCGCCGTCGTCAGTCTTCCGCTCGGATTGCGGTACTAAAACGACGCCCTCTCGCATATGAGATGCCAATGAGGAATTTTCCTCCGCCAGCGCTTTGGCACGTTCGATTCCTGCCGCGTCATTAATGATCGAATCCAGCACCGGAACGAACGCAACGACCGCCGATTCGCATTGCGCGCGCAAATCCAGCGTATCGACCCACGATCCATCAGTTCGCATGGCGGCAAAGATGGCCAACCGAACTTCACCGGGATCGGCGTCGTATTTGAGCTTTTGCACGCGGCCGTACGCTTCACCATAAATTGTGGTATCGGGTAAGGCCTTTGCGAGCTCGATAGCACCATCGCCGGCGCTGCGTAGCGCCTTCCAATAAATGTTGGTTGGCGAGTCCTCCCACCATTCGGTGCGACTGCCGACATGCAACCGTTCGTCATAATACACAAACCGCGTATTGGCTCCGTGGATCTTCTCGGTGACGATCAGCCGTTCGCCTGGCAGAAAGATCTCCGAATAGCGCTGATAGTTTTCGATATCAAATTTGTGCGACAACAGTGCAGGCCCGGTCGTCGCCCGTTCGGGGCTGTTGTGATCCAGCGGCGGCTCGTACCGTTGGATATCCAACGCTTTACTGACGTCGTCGCCCAATTCAAACTGCTGCGCGATTTCATCTGGAAGCGGAATCAACAATCCCTGCGAGATTTCACCGCGCAGCTTGGCCACTCGGATGCGCATGCGATCCTTCGACGTCTTGTTGGCCAGAAACGCGAATTCGGGGCGGGCTACGTCGACTGTGAAATCAGGCGGGATGTAAATTGCCCGGTCGCCGGCCTCAAACTGATTGCAGCCGACCACAACTTGCCAGCCGCCAACAGTCGTCAAAACGAGCCGATCGGCGTTTGGGTGTGGATGTAATTCCCCTATTTCAATAATTGGGATGGTATGATCACTCACAAAATCTCTCCGCGATAAAGATGACCTATCCGTGACTTCCTGTGCGGCAGAGATTAAGTCATTTTGAGTGTTTTGTCACGGCTGACGAGGTTTTTTCGCTTGATCAAATGGGTCGGAGACGACCGCATTGCATCGCCGCGCCGGCTGTCTATACTCGCGTATTGTCGCGGTTGTGGCGTGTGCCTCGCGCCGATCGCAGCCAGCACGCGGCCTGGAATGGAGTCATTTTGACAGTCAATTTGCTTTGCATCGGAGACGTCGTCGGTCGCCCCGGTCGCACGGTCGTGGCCAACGCGCTGCCGCATCTGGTGAAGCGGCACGACATTCATTGCGTCATCGCCAACGTCGAAAACGCCGCCAACGGGTCGGGTCTGACCGAGGCGTTGTATAAGAAGTTTCTCAACTACGGCGTGAACCTGATGACGCTCGGTGATCATATCTATCGCCGCGCCGAGATCATGCCGGTCTTGGAAAAATCGGATTGCATTGTGCGGCCGGCCAATTACCCGGCCGAGTCGGTCGGTAAAGAAGCGGCGTTCTTCGAAATCGAAAACGGCCCGACGGTCGCCGTTATTTCGGTGATGGGGCGCTTGTTCATGCGGCCCACGCCCGATTGTCCGTATCATGCCGTGGATCGCATGATCGAACGCGTGCGCGATAAGGCCAAGATTATCATCGTCGATATGCACGCCGAAGCGACGAGCGAAAAGATCGCCATGGGCTGGCATCTCAATGGTCGCGCGTCGCTCATGTTCGGTACGCATACGCACGTGCCCACGGCGGATGAGTGCATTCTCGACGGCGGCATGGGATACATTACGGATTTAGGAATGACGGGCCCGTTCGACGGTGTGTTGGGCCGTCGCAAAGATCGCGTCTTGCGTTCGTTTATCACGGGGCTACCGTCGCCGTTTGATGTGGCAACGGATGACGCGCGCTTGTGCGGCGTGTTGGTGAAAGTCGATGCGACGACGGGCAAAGCGCGACACATCGAGCGCGTCATGGTGCGCGAATCGGATGTGGCGAGTTAGCGTAGCTGCGCTGAAACAATGCCGCGCGATGGATGCAACGGGGGCGTCGTCGAATCGAGAGCGCGAGCAAGCAGAGCCGCGGCCTGTGGCCGCATAATTTTCCGACGTATTGAAACCAGCTAGCTCTCCGCATTGCCGCATTCGCTACGAACTGCCGTTGTTCATCCTTGTTAACATCGTTGTCGCCGATCTTGTGTTGCTTGATAAATATGCGGCCACAGGCCGCAGCTCTGAACTTCACCCGTCATCCACATGTCGCCACGCGCACTTTCAATTCGCGCCTTTGAATCGCAAGACGCACCCGCCGTCGTTGCCGTCGTGCGTGCCGTCTTCGACGAATACGGCTTCACGTGGGAAGAAGGCGGTTACTGCGCCGACTTGTACGACCCGCAAGCGCATTACATCGAACCCGGCGGCTGGTTTTGGGTGCTCGAAAATGAGAATGGCGAGATCGTCGGCTGCGTTGGCCTCAGCCTCTATGACGATACCGCCGAAGTGCATCGCATGTATATTTATGCCGATGCCCGCGGGCAGGGCGGCGGCAGGTTGCTGATGGATACATGTATCCATCAGGCAATCACGGCAGGCGCGACTACAATGCGCGCCTGGAGCGACGTGAAACTCGATCGGGCACATGCGTTGTATCACCGCTTTGGCTTTGAGCGCGACGGCGAGCGCATTTGCAACGACCCCGATCAAAGTCGCGAATTCGGATTCATCAGGAGTTTGCCGTGAGCAAGGGCAGTCGATCATCGGGTAGCGGACGCGGTCTTTTTGACCCGACCAAGATGCGCGCCCGCAGTTCGTCCAAGCCTGCCAGCGGCGGCCCGACTGATACGGCGCTAACGGTCACGCAACTAACCGGCCTGATCCGCGGCGCGTTACAAGCGCAATTGCCCGCCAGTCTCGATGTCATCGGCGAATTGTCCAACATCAGTCGGCCCGCCGCCGGTCACATGTACTTCACGCTCAAAGACAGCGGCAGCGAGATGCGCTGCGTCATGTGGCGTTCTGATGTGGCACGGCTCAAGTTTGACGTCGCCGACGGTATGGAAGTGATCGCCACCGGCGGCGTCGATGTGTACGAACCGCGCGGCCAGGTGCAGTTGTATGTGAAAAAGATCTCACCACGCGGCGTCGGTGCGTTGGAGTTGGCGTTTCAACAACTCAAGGAAAAGCTGCAGGCAGAAGGTTTGTTCGACGCCGACCGTAAGCGACCGTTGCCGCGCTTTCCAAAGACCATCGCGGTTATTACGAGCAGCACCGGTGCGGCGATCAAAGACGTTCTCGATACCTTGCGACGACGTTACCCCGTCGTGAAAGTTTTGACTGTTGGTGTGCGCGTGCAAGGCGAAGGTTCCGCGCGCGAAGTGGCCGATGCGATCAAACTCGTAAATCGCGTGGCCAAGCAATACGACGGTATCGATGCGCTGATCGTGGGGCGCGGTGGTGGTTCGATCGAAGATTTGTGGGCCTTTAACGAAGAGCCCGTCGCCCGCGCCATCGCCGCGAGCAAGATCCCCGTCATCAGCGCTGTGGGGCATGAGACGGACTTTACCATAGCGGATTTCGTTGCTGACAAACGCGCCGCCACGCCCACGGCCGCCGCCGAATTGGCCGTGCCGGTGCGCGACGAGCTCTTGGCCGGTATTGCAGAACTCAACCGCCGCACGCGTCGCGCCGTGCGCGAGCGTATCGATGACGACCGTCGCCGTATTGATGCGGTGGCCTATACACGTTGGTTTCGCGACCCGATCGGCCAATTGCGCCAACGCCATCAACAGCTAGACGAGTTAGCGGGGCGCTTGCGCTTGGATGTGCATCGCGGACTAGACGGTTTGCGTCGTCGCATTGCTGCGGTCGAGAATCAACTCGCGCGCGGCAGACCGTCGGTGCAACTTGCACGGCGACAATTGGAATTGCAACAAGCGCAATTGCGTTTAACGCTCACTCTCCGCAGTCGGCTAAGCCATTTGCACGAATCCATTGATCGCCAACGCTACCGCCTGGGCTCGTCGTCGCCGCGACATACGATTCAGCAGCAGCAGCAACATGTTGAAGAATTGCAACGTCGCCTTCAGTATTCGACGCGCATGAAATTGAAACGCGAGCAACTGCGGGTCGTCACGCTCGGTGATCGCTTGGTGGCGTCTAGCCCCGACGCAGTATTGAAGCGGGGCTATACGATTACGCGCAAGCGACGCAGCCAAGAGGTGATTCGCTCGACCAAACAGCTGCGCGATGGTGATCGTGTGGTCACGTTGACTGCCGATGGAAGATTCGAAAGTCGCGTGGTGGAGTTACAGCAGGGAGAGCTTTTTGAGTGATTCGCTCTCAAAGTTGTGAGTAGTCCCCCAGCTCCAGAAGGGCCGGGGGCACCCGTGCAACAGGGAGAACTGTTTGAATGAAGCGCTGTGGCACCGGTTTGCAACCGGTGTTCTTTGGAGGGTGCGTTCCCCAACGCGCCGGCGTAATTGAGTCCCCCAGCCCTGGAAGGGCAGGGGCACCCAGTATCGGTTCACCTGACGCTGCGTCCCGTTGCGCATTTTTTTAGGCATGCAAAGGAGCCCAAGATGGCCAAATCCAAATTTGTTTTTGAAGAAGCGCTCGAACGCGCCGAGGAAATCGCCGCCGCCATCGAGGAAGGCGAGATCGGACTGGAAGAATCGATCAAGCAATACGAAGAGGGCATGCAATTAATTGACAAATGTCGAAAAGTGCTCGACCAAGCCGAATTGCGGGTTACCAAACTCGAAAACAAGGCTGCTGCTGCGGAAGACGCCGCTCAGAGCGACTAGGCAGCGCGGTCGAGAGCGCCCGAAAACACGGGCGTTTCGCCATTTATTTCAAAACTTTCGAGAACTACCGGATACGCTGCAAATCCAGCTAGACGCTCGCACGCGATCTCGCTATCTTCAAAATAGATAAGGAGTTGTGATCATTTGCGGGTGAATGGTGACGCCCGTCGTTCTCGACGTAATGACGACGACCAACACGACCATCCAAACCGAGTTAGCCCAAGCCGCGCACGACTTCGACGGTCGTCTGTCGGCGTGGGCCGAGCACTGGCCGGCCGATCGCATCGCGCCCCAACTCGTCGAAGCCATGCGTTACAGCCTGCTCGCCGGTGGCAAGCGCTTGCGACCCGTGCTTGCTCTCTGGTCGTGCGAAGCTTGCGGCGGTGAGTCGACTGCAGCAATTGATGCCGCCATCGCGATCGAATGCGTGCATACGTTCAGCCTTATCCACGATGATTTACCGGCCTTAGATGATGATGACTTGCGTCGTGGCCAGCCGACCTGCCACAAGAAGTTTGGAGAGGCTACGGCGATATTGGCGGGCGATGGGTTGTTGACGCTTGCCTTCGAAGTTCTGACGGGTGCTAAACTCCCCGCGGAACGCGTCGTTGCGTTAACGCGCGACCTTGCCGATGCGACCGGCCCAGCTGGTATGATCGGCGGCGAATGGCTCGACCTTGATGCCGAAGGCAAGGACCTTGATGAGGATGACGTGCAGCGCATTCACACGCTCAAAACAGCTCGATTGATTCGGTCGGCCTGCCGCTTGGGCGGCATCTGCGGCGGCGCGTCGCGGGAGCACCTCAACGCCTTATCGGGCTACGGTAAGTCTCTGGGCCTCGCGTTTCAGATTGCGGATGACGTTCTCGATGTCGAGGGCGACCCGGCCCGCATGGGCAAACGTACGAAGAAAGATGACGCCCGCGGTAAGCCGACCTATCCGGCGGCCGTCGGCATCGAAAAGAGTAAGACCATCATGCACGATTTGGCGAAGGCGGCGGAAGAACACCTTAGCGCGTTCGGAACCGAAGCCAGCCGCCTGCGTGCCTTAGCGCGGTACGTGATCGAACGCGCCGCTTGAATTTTGTATCGCGCCGCCACGGCGCGAAGGAGTGTACCGGGATGAGCGATTCAGCCCTGTTGCCGAGGATTCAATCACCTGCCGACCTCAAGCCTTTGTCGGTCGAACAACTCGACCAGCTTGCAGGCGAAGTGCGGCAACGCATCATCGATGTCGTCAGTGCGTCGGGGGGGCACCTTGCCAGTAACCTGGGCGTGGTTGAATTGACGATGGCGTTACATCGCGTCTTCGATTTTAGGCAGGACTATTTGCTCTGGGATGTTGGTCATCAGGCGTACGTTCACAAGATTTTAACGGGTCGCAACGATCGTTTTGAAACCATCCGCAAGACCGATGGCCTTAGCGGCTTTCCCGCGCCGGCGGAAAGCGAATACGACCTCTTCAACGTCGGTCACGCGGGCACGGCCATCTCGACAGCCGTTGGCATGGCACGCGGTTCGCAGGCACAGCAGGATGGTCGTCGCGTCGTGGCCGTCGTCGGTGATGCCAGTATCGTCAATGGCGTCGCTTTCGAAGGCTTAAACCAAGCAGGCACGTTGCGGCGCCAGCTAATGGTAATTCTCAACGACAACGCGATGAGTATTTCGTCGCCGCAGGGCGGTATGGCTGAGTATCTGGCCAAGTTCCGCACCAGCAAGCTTTACGAAGACTTAAAGAAAAGCGTCAAAAAATACCTCCCGCAAGTGCCGCTTCTTGGTAAGCCTACGTTCGAAGCGCTCGATCATCTCAAGGAAGGACTAAAAGCGACGGTTTCGCCGCACCAAATCTTTGAACAACTCGGTTTTGTTTACGTCGGTCCGACCGATGGTCACGACGTAGGCCACCTCATCGAACTGCTCGATGGCTTAAAGGACGTCGATCATCCGATCTTGCTGCACGTGCATACCGAGAAAGGTCGCGGTGCCGACTTCGCCACTGCCGAGCCCACGCGCTTCCACAGCCCCAAACCGTTCAAGATCGAACGCAAGGGCGTGCAAATTGAAAGCGGTGCGCCCAGCTACACGTCAGCTTTCGCCGATGCCGCGATAGAGCTGGCCAAAGACAACGAAAAGATCATCGCGCTCACCGCTGCCATGCCCGACGGCACGGGGCTGTCAAAATTCGAAACGGTCTTCCCGGATCGATATCTCGACGGCGGCATTGCCGAAAGCGGTACCGTCGATATCGCCGCGGGCATGTGCAAGACCGGCATGCGACCGGTCGTGGCGATTTATTCGACCTTCTTGCAACGCGCCTTCGATCAGGTCTTTCAGGAAGTCGCGCTGCAAAAGCTGCCCGTCGTTTTCTGCATGGATCGCGCGGGCCTCGTCGGGGGCGACGGTGCCGTGCACCATGGTTTCCTCGATATCGCCTATCTACGAGGCATGCCCAACATGGTATTGATGGCACCCGGCGACGGCGGTGAGGTGATCGAATCGTTGCGCTTCGCGCTCTCGCTCGATGTGCCCAGCGCCATCCGCTACCCGCGCGACAGCGTGCCCGCGCCGCTCATCAATGGTAAGACGCGACAGTTCGAGTTGGGCAAGTCGCTCACACTGCGTGCTGGTCGCGATGCGACCATTCTCGCTTACGGTTCGAGCTGCATTCATGCGTTGGAAGCGGCTCGCTATCTGGTCGAAGAGGGCATCGAAACCTGTGTCGTCAACGCCCGCTTTGCCAAGCCGGTGGATGAAGACATGGTACGCGCGGCCTTCGAACGCGGTGGACCGGTCATTACAGCAGAAGAACACTCACCCTACGGTGGCTTTGGTACGGCCATCCTCGAAACCGCTCAGAAGCTGCAATTGCCAACGCAACGGCTGACGCGCTTGGCGCTACCCGGTGACGAATTCGTCGCTCATGGTTCGCGTTCGCATCAGTTAGCGCAATGTGGGCTCGATGCAAAGGGTATGGCCGATGCTGTGCGTCGTGCACTCGACGACATGCCTGCCACCGAATACGAGGCCGACGAATCCGTCCGTCCGGCGGTCTAATTTGACGCGGGCGCGGCAGTGGCCTTGGGCTGGTTTGAATTGGTCAACTGCCCCCGCAGGTTGATGACATTCTCATAGTAAGCGATCAACTTCTCGCACATCATCGCTTCATACGGATCAGCAGTGGCGTCGGCTGCGCTATCCAATAGCTGCACGGCCTTATCAAACAAGCCAAAATCTGCGTACACCGAAGCGGCGAGTTGTAATACCTCTGCATCCTTGCGCTCCGTCTTAACCAGCAAACGTTCGATAGTACGCAGGATAAACTTCAAGTTGCGCTCGCTCGGGTCTAACTTGCGCTCGATGTCCACGAGTTGAATCAGATCTTCGATCGAGTCTGCAAAGCGTCGCTCGGTCAACGACATATGCGCCGGCAACCGTACATATTCACCAAAATTGATAATGGTTTGCCGTTTGATGACGTAGGGGTGTAAGAACGTCGGCTTGGTCGCGATCATCTGATTGAGTATGCGAAAGATCGCTTCTTTGTCATTATCCTGATAAGCGGCGCGTAGATCGCCTTCGAGCAGGGCGTAGCGCTGCTCGCGCAACTGTGCGTTGGTGGCGTCACTCATATCGAACTCGCCTTGCGAGAGCTCGCGCAAAACCTGTTCAGCGGCGGTACGTGCCTTAACGGGGTTACCGCGCCAAGCGACCTTACCGTCCTTGGTCATGACGTACATCATCGGCAAGATGTCGATATCATCGGCCCAGTTTTCCGTCGCCACGATCTCCAAATCGCAACCGAAGTAAATGCCCTTTTGTTGCGTGATCTGTTCCGCAAGCTCGGCCACGCCTTCGGGCTCTTCATTGGTAATCACCAACAGGATGACATTCTGATCTGCAAAAGCGGTCGCCATCTCGGTCAGAATCGGCAAGCTGTTCAAAGAATCGGTGTTCCACGAGGCAAACATCTCGACCGCAATGACGTATTCCCCCGCATTCTCGCCCGTGGGCACCGCCGGCGGCTTCTCGCCAATCCAATGGATTGGTCCTAGCGTCGGTGCGTCGTCGCCGATACCGGGCGATGCATCGAGCCTCGACGCGCACAGGCATAACACGGCGGCGATAAAGCCCACAGTTGCTCGTTTGAAAATCGTCATCGATCACCCCTTTCTCATGAAGTGGCAGTGGCGCCTCGTCGGCACTCGGCCCCTCGTGTTATCTTACCGACCATGAGGGATGACGCGAAATCCGGCGATCCGCGAACCGTGCAGCTGCATATCAGCATGCCACACGCGTGTCCGTACCTGCCCGAGCGCGATTCGACCAATTTATTCGCCGAAACCGCCCAACTCAGCCCTGCGGCCTACGAAAAATGGATGAACGCCGGTTTTCGCCGCAGCGGCACGCTGATTTACAAGCCCATCTGCGAAAAATGTGCGGAGTGCCGCCCGTTACGCGTGCCGGTCAACGCCTTTCAGCTCAGCCGCTCGCAACGGCGCGTCTGGCGGCGCAATCAGGATGTGTCGGTCGCCATCGGCGCGCCGGAACCAACCGACGAAAAATGGCAGGTGTACGCCGCCTACCTCACGCATCAGCACAACGGCAAGATGGATCACGAGCGCGAAGATTTCGAGCGCTTCTTGTACGAATCGCCAACCAGCACGCTCGAAATGACCTTCCGCGTGGCGGAGGAGTTGCTGGGCGTGGGGCTCGTGGACGAATGCCCGAGTTGTTTAAGCAGCGTGTACTTCTATTTCGCGCCCCAAGCGGCCAAGCGCAGCCTCGGCGTTTTTTCAGCGCTGTGCGAAATCGAGGAATGCCGTCGGCGCGGTTTGGCCTATTGGTATGCGGGTTATTACATTCGTGACTGTCGGCAGATGAATTACAAAGCACAATATCGGCCTTACGAATTGCTCGGTTCCGATTCCGTCTGGCGTCCGGCAGAATCTGCCGACACAAATCGCCAATCGGTCGATGAATAACTTATGTTGAAATTAGAGGCGGGAAACCGGCGGCCCGATAGTAACGATAGTGGAATGACCGCACCTTCCCGGAGACGCCCATGATGCAGAATGAAACGCTCGACATTATCAAACGCTCGGCCTCGATTCCCTCGATGCCGTTGGTTGCGACGCGCTGTTATGAGATGACGCAGGATAGCAACTGCGATTACAACCAGTTGGTCGAGTTGCTCAGTACCGACCCGGGAATTGCCGCCGGCGTGTTGCGCTTGGCGAACTCACCGTTGTTCGGCGTGACTCGACAAGTCAGCTCGCTCAAGCATGCGATTGCGTTGTTGGGTGTCAAGCGCATTCGCGAATTGGTGCTGGCACGTTACCTCGTACAAAAGACCGAGGAAATGGCGTGCGAGCATATCGACATCAGTTACTACTGGCGCTTGTCGCTGACGACGGCGATTCTCTCGTCGAAGTTTGCCGACGCGTTGTTACCGCAACGGCGCGACGAAGCGTTTATGGGTGGACTACTTGCCGATGTCGGCGTGTTGGTGCTGGCCAAGGCCATGCCCGACGAGTACGCGCCGGTTGCCCAAGGCTATCAGCCACACGGCACCGAAGATTGGCGCCAGGGCGAGTACAACCTGATGGGCATCGGCCACGGCGAAGTCTCGGCACTTGTTCTTGAACAGTGGAACTTGCCCGAAACCATGTGCGATGCCGTGCAGCACCATCATGCCGAGCTGGCAGATTTGCCTGAATCGAAAGATGCCGCGCTGCTGGCACGCATCATCGGCGGCACCAGTGATATCGCGCGGGTCTTGGCGGAAACGACGCCGATCGATCAGGCGGTTCAGGTGTGTCAAACCGCTATGGATCGCGTCGAACTCGATATCAAAGTCCTGGTTCGGGCGCTAGAAGGCATCGACGAAGAAATCACCGGCATGGCCGAGTTGTTACAGGTGGATGTGTTGAACAGCCGCGTCTTCAGCGTGCTCTGTGCCGAGTTGATCAAGGCCTTGCAAACGGGCAAGCAGCCCGCGGGGGCGAATGCTTAAGGCAAGAAATTTATGACGCGTACTCTGAAGCACTCGGATTGCGAGAAATTCGTGCGTTCAATTTCCATAAAGCGATGTAAACCACGCGCGCTCGTCAGATGATGAAACACCAAAAAAGCCCCAGCGTAACGACACGCTGGGGCTTTTTTATTTTGATTCAATCAAGATTGCTGAATTTTGAATCGCTGCCTGCGCGGCTTCGATTCAATCGGCCCACTTCGCAGCACAATCAATCTTCCATGATCTTCACGCTGGCGACCGCGTGGCCGCTGCGTTTTTCCGTTGCGTGAATATGGCCGAAGCGGCTGTTTCCCTTGGCGGGTTCGGGTAAGCGTTGCGCCGCCTTGTACTCGAGCTTTGCCGGCACTCCGGGGTAAAGCGTGATCGCGGACGAGCTACCTTGCGTGACCTTCATCTTTACTGGGTTGTCGTACAGGTATTCGATCTCGATATCGAAGCTGACTTCGTCTTCGGTGTTGTGATGGGTAAAGGCCGGCACGATTTCCAGCTTGCACTTGGTCATGTCGGCACCGGCGTTCGGATTGCGGGCGTATAGCGTCGCTTCCGTCCCGCTCAGACCACCTTGGGCAATCGCCTTGCCCTTCGGATCGTATATGTTCAGCGCGCAGTCGGTGAACTTGGCGTATTCCTTTTCTGACACGCTTACCTTGACGCGTACCGCCTTGAAGCCCTTGGCCAACTTCAATGTCATGGTGACTTGATCTTCGTCAGGGCTGGCATCCTTCGTGACCGTCTTGCACTCACCACTAATCTCACCACTCAGCGTGACATGAATCGGTCTTTCGAAGACGTTCGTCAGCGTGACATCACCCTTGGCCGTCGCGCCGGCGGCGGAAGCGAGATCAACGATCTTCTCCGGCATTGCATGCACCCCGTCGAAGCGCACCATCAGGTCGTAATGCGATTGGTCGTCTGCACCGTTCGATGTAATGGGCAACTCCCAAATACCGGGGGAAAGCTTATCGCTGATGGTAACAGAAGACTCGAGTTGGTCGTCGTTGGTGCGAATCCGCACGGGGTATCGACTCGTCGCCTTGGTGCCATCGGGCTTGAACACGTAATACATGTGGGCGGTGCTGGGCTTACCGTCCACGGCTTTGAGCGTCACGTGCATCGCCGAAGCACCCGGCGGCACTTCGACGTAATGACGATTCACGCGCCATCCATCGACCGACTGATTCTTCAATGCGATCGTGTAATTGTCGGCGGTACTCGTGGTATGTGGCACGATCACCGAATGCGTCATGTGTACCAAAGGCGCGCCGTCGGCTTCACCAATGATGGTGGCCACATGCAAGCCCGGCTCGGTCAACTTGGAAGCGTCATACTTTGCTTGTACGCGCGCGACTTGCTCGCTGCGCAGGTAAGTTTGTGTTTGATTGAGTTTGATCCAATCGGCATCGCAAGAGAGGTTGATGCGCTTGGAAAACTTCGGAATATCGGTGGCTTCGGCACCCGGCGCGAAGACGGGCTTGAGTGTGAACGTCACATCATCCGTCGGCGGGAAACGCGTGCGCCAGTAAGCCGCTTCACCGCTGCCGCCCACGGCCAGCGGGCTTTCGACCGACAAATCGATGTCGTACAACACATCGCCTTCGCGCGCATCGGCAATTGCGGCCAGCAACTCAATCGCCTTGGGCAACTGCGGCAAACCTGCGCCATAGTCGAGCGCGGTAAAGCCCGGCAGCGCCCGCGACGATGCCTTCAACGCCTGCTTGACCCAATCGGCACGCGGCATGATGTCATTCTCACGCAGCGTTTGGGCCATGATCGCACACAGGCCGGTCGCATAGGGCGACGCCATGCTGGTGCCTTGCCAGAAGTCGCCGCGCGCGTTCCACCGCGGCACGGTCGATGTCATCATGCCGGGCGTGGCCACATCGGGCTTACAGAGTTCACCGCCGCGCGAACTGAATTGCGTCAACTGTGCCGCGTCGATGGTTTCACCGCGCACATCGCGGGCGGTATCGACGGCCAGCAACGCACCGACGGTAATTGCGCTGCGCGCCGCCGCCGGTGTGCCAACACAAGACAGGCCCGGCCCTTCGTTACCGGCGCTGGTGCAAAAGATCACGCCGGGATTGGCCCGCAGCATTTTATTTAGCGCCTTGTCTACATCGGAATGTCCTTCGCGTAGCGAGCCGATGCCGTAGCTGAGATTGCACACAACCGTCACATCGTTTTCGCGGGCGTAACGCGCCGCATAAGCAAAGGCCTTCTTCTTCGAGCCCGTTGTCGTCGCGCCACCGGCCAACGAGTTGTGCCCGATCTTGAGGCTGATGACGTAAGCACCGGGGGCCACGCCGTTGAAGCCGTCTTGCCCCTGAATCTTGTGGCCCGCGGCAATACCGGCCACGTGCGTACCGTGTCCGCCGTCGTCGAAGTGAAAGACGACCTTGCGCTGACCGGTGAAGATGTTGAGCGCCATCGTAATCGGTTCGCGCTGTTCTTCTTTGGCGGTCCGGGCAAACGTGAAGCGATCGTAGCTGAGCTTGTAATTCTTGAGCGGCTTTTCATCGGAGAAATCGCGATCGAGATCGGTATCGACGAAACACACGGCATCGTCATTGTTACCGTCGTTTTGTGAGATCACGCAAACGCCGAAGACATCGTCGCGGTCGCCGTTATCGTTGATATCCGAGACGGCCGAGTTTTGAAACATCTTCTCGTCAATCGTGCCGAACCAAACCGTGGTACCGTCGCCGCGCATCTCGGCGGCGGGGGGCGTGTAGTTCTGCGGCGCGCCGTCTTTGGCATAGCGCACGATGTATTGCTCGTCGGCGCTCCAAATGGCGCGAGCAATCTCGACGTCGCCCTGACCCGAGAAGTCCTGCACGTCGATCACCTTCATCTCGCCGGTGGTCGTGGTTTGCAGGCCCAGCACATCCATATCGACGCCGGTATCGAGAATCGCAATCACGATGCCGCGCCCGTCGTGCGTGGGGTTGTTCTTCAGGTATTGATCGACGGCGCTGGATGAAAGCGATAGCTCCGTCCAACTTGATTCGGCATGGGCCGTCGCGCTGGTAATAGCGCCGACTGCAAGACTTAAGCAAACCGTGACGAGCAAAGATGGCGTCATGCGTCGCATTACACGCTCCTGTGAGGTTGGAGATGATGAGTGGGTTCGATACCGCTTCTATTTCCCGTCGGCGGAAAAGGCGTCGCCAACGAGATGGGTATAGCCAAAACCGGGCGGGGAGTCCAGTAATGGGGTTAGGTTGTGGGGCTGTTGTGCTTTATTGCGGTGGTAGGTGGCGATAATGTGAATGTCAGCAGAAATGATGTCTTTCGTTCAATTCTCGCGTGAGGCAGGCTTGCGATGTGCGTTCTTGCGTCGTTAGCAAAAACTGGATGTCGGCGTCTTGGATTTGGTGTTAGGAGGCTCGCGGTGTAGGATGTATCACGAGTTCTCTTTAACAAACTGGCGTCAAGCTCCGTTTATCTTCTGTAAGTAACGGTACACATCGACCGCCAGCACTCCCACGACCATCCGACCGTCTTTCTCAAACGAATCCAGCACGAAGCCGTCGGGCAAGCGAGCCCCAAACACGCTTTCGAGTTCCAAACCTAGTGCGAATACATTGAGGCTATCCCAAGTCGGTAATGCCTCCAGCGACCCCGGCCAGCTATCGCTCGCGCGTATGTAAGACGGATCGATCTTCCCCGTGGCCGCGACCGCTTGTCGTACGCCCAATGCCGCCTTCGTTGCCAACGGGTGGTCATCGAGATTGCAGGACGCCAGAAACTCGGCATCCGATTGTGGGATGCGTTGCTCCGTGAACGCGCTCACCTTCGCTTTGCCCGGTTGAAACATCTTCCACATCACGAATTTCCCATACAAGACGCCAGCAACAAAGTTGTCGGGCTTGTCGGCTTGCCCCTTCTTGATACACACGTTGTCGCGTTCGCGGCGTGTAGATCATTGCGCCTCACGACGCAATTTTACAGATCATCGTAGCACTGACGGGCCGTGTTGACTAACCGTTCAATCGTTTCGGGAGCGTCTTCATCGGGAAAGATAACTACGCATTTGAAGGCTTTTATCGCGGCCGCAGCAGCGATTAAGACACAAGTCAATTCTGCTTCGTCCCCGCCCCAACGTTGCGTGATGACCGCCGTTCGATCACCAATTGCATCACGAAATTCCGGAAGAGCATCAATGTACTCACTTGCATCTTCGAAATAAATCTCAAAGCCCGAGACGTTTCCTTTCAATACAGAAGGAGAGAACCCTGAATCTTTGGTGAGGTCCATTTCAGGATCCAATTGCATATCGAATCCCATCTCGTCAATTGCTGCTTGCCATTGCGCGCGAACAGGCGGACAGTCCTTATCGCAGAAAATGTATTGCTCAAGTGACATGCTTTTCCTTTCAAAAAAAAACGCACTGATATTTTCATCAGTGCGTTCTTGATTTGCAAGTTTAAGGATCGTGATTGTCCTACGCTCCGTAAACCTTAATAATTTTATCGAGCAACTCCAACGCATCCTTCTTGTTGCGCTGGAAGCAGTTGCGGCCGATGATCGAACCGAAGCCGCCGCCGTCACGGATGGCCGTGATCTCATCGATGATGTCGGCATCGCTATCCTTCTTGGCGCCACCGCTGAAGATCACCACGCGGCGACCGCCAAAGCAACAGTCAGTCACATGCTTGATGCGTTCTTGCAGCGTGCTGACCGGGATGCCCGCGCCTTCGATGGCCTTCTTGGCGGCATCTTGCTCGATGAATTCCGTCGGCGGTTTCACCTTGATGATGGTGGCGCCAAGTTGGGCGGCGATGTGGGCGGCGTAACCGATCACATCGATGCCGGTTTCACCCTTTTTGGATAGCTGGCTACCGCGGGCGTAGCTCCAAATGACCATGGCCAGACCGGCGGCCTTGGCCTGCTCGGCATACTCGCGCACCTTCTCATACATTTCCATGCGCAATGCGGAGCCGGGATAAATCGTCATGCCGACGCCGACGCAGCCAAGTCGCAGCGCGTCTTCGATCGATGCCGTCAGCGCCTGCCATGAATCTTCTTCGTCGGCGAGGCTGTCGTGATTGTTGGCCTTCAGAATCAGCGGGATTTCACCGGCAAAGTCGGCGGCACCGGCTTCCAGAAAACCGAGCGGGGCGGCGTAGGCGTTGCAGCCGCTCTCGATCGCAAGCTGAAAGTGATAGTGTGGATTAAAGCCTTCGGGATTGGGGGCGAAGCTACGCGCCGGGCCGTGCTCCCAGCCTTGGTCGACCGGCAGGATCACCATGCGACCCGTGCCGCCGAGGCGACCGTGGTTGAGCATGCGGGCCAGATTGGTCAGCACGCCGGGGTTCTCGCTCTTGTACCAACTCAAAATCTCTCGCACGCGTTCGGTCATCGTTCCTGCTCCCAGCTCAAATTCACAGTGGCTGACAAAGGGATGGCTCGCGACCGCAGACCGTCCCAATAAGAAGGGAAAAACCGGCGCGGCGGGGCCAAGGTTGGGTAACTGACGTCATCTCCCGCTACACTTCACGGGCAACCCCGTACGGTAAATGACGGGCGCGTGGGGTCAATAGAAGGCGGCGTTGATTTGGCGGATATTCTGCTATTTTCGGTGGGGTTGGCGGGCTGCGGTTACGTAATGGTAACCCTTGGCATCGCCTTCTTCGGGGCGCGCGGGTTGCGACCCTTAAGCGGCATTCCGCTCGACGATGCGCCACTGCCCAAGCTCTCCGTGATCGTCCCAGCCTGCAACGAAGCGGCGGAAATCGAAGCTTGTCTGCGTTCGCTGGCCGCACAGGATTATCCCGATCTCGAGATCGTCGCCGTAAACGATCGCTCCACCGACGAGACCGGCGCGATCATGGACCGACTGGCTCCGGAATTGCCGACACTGCGGGTGCTGCATATCGAAGAACTCCCTGCGGGCTGGTTGGGCAAGAACCACGCCAATCATGTGGGGGCCAAAGCTGCCGATGGCGAGTGGCTGCTGTTCACAGATGGCGACATCAAATTTGGCGAGGGGGCGCTACAACGTGCCGTCACCCACGCCCGCCGCGAGGCCGTCGATCATCTCGCCGTCTTCCCCGGATTGGTGTTCGGCGGCTTTTGGGAAACGGCGATGGTGTGCTTTTTTGCGTTCATCTTTTCGCTGCATTTCAAGCCGTGGCGTATTCGCAATCCGTTGTATCCCGATACCTATTGCGGCGTCGGGGCGTTCAACCTCGTGCGGCGCTCTGCCCATGATGCCATCGGCGGGCACGAACCCTTGCGTATGGAAGTGGTGGATGATGTCAAAACCGGCAAGGTGCTGAAGGCACGCGGTTTCGTCAGCGACGCGTTGCCGGGCGAGCAACTGGTACGTGTGCGTTGGCAACACGGTTTTTGGGGCGTGATTCGTGGTTTGGAGAAGAATGCCTTTGCCGGTGCCGAGTATTCGATATTCAAGAGTGTCGCCGGCGCAATGTTGCTGGCGACCATCGGGCTCGGGCCGATCGCGGGTGCCTCGTTGGTCGCCTGGCCGTGGGCAATACCATTTTGGGTGTGGGGTTTCGTGGTGGTGGCGGCATTCGGGTACTCGTCTTACCGGCTGCAAGCCAGCCCGCTGATAGGGCTGACGGCACCCATCGTGGCCGCAGCCTTGGCGTTTGCTGTGCTACGCTCCCTAGTGCTAACGCAGTTCCGCGGCGGCGTACGCTGGCGGGGCACGTTTTACCCACTGGCCGAGTTGAAGGCCGGCTTGGCATAGGGCACAGCGTCCGCAATGCGACCGTGGGAATTGACTGGACGGGTGACGGTGATATCGTCCGGTTTTGAGGGTGGGTTCACCGGTTACAAACCGGTGCCACAGCGCACCGAGCCGCGCCCGTAAGGAAGCGGTCAGCATCAAATTATGCGGGCCGCCACGGCATGGCACGACAGTCGTACTAGCAAAGCATGACGACCGTTACGGCACGACACGAAGACGAAAGAGCAACCAAACATGAAACTCGCCTTTAGCAGCATCGCATGTCCGACCTGGTCGCTCGTCACCATGGTCGAAAAAGCCAAGGAATACGGCTACGCCGGCATCGAGCTGCGCGGGCTGGAAGGCCAGATGTATCTGCCCCTCGCGCCGCAGCTCGCTTCCAACCCCGGCAAAGTTGCCGATTTAATGGACGACACGGGTGTGAGCCTCGTCTGTCTGTCGACCTCGGCCGCCTTTCATCATCGCGATAAGCAAACGCAAGCCAAAAGCAGCAAAGAAGTACGCGACTACATCGAGTTGGCCCAAGACTTGCGATGCCCCTACGTGCGCGTTTTCGGTTCCGAAATCCAAAAAATGTCGTTCAGCTTGCTCGGCTACGAACGCCGCGAAACCACGCTCGCCCGCATCGTCGAGGGTCTCAAGCCGCTGGCCGACTATGCCGCCCAACGCGGCGTGACGCTGTTAATCGAAAATAATGGCGATTTCGTAGACAGTGTATCGATGTGGTTCATCGTCGATGCGGTCGCATCGCCGGGGTTGCGCTGTTGTTGGAATCCGCTCAACGCATTGGCCAAGCGCGAACGACCGACCGTCTCGATTCCACGGCTGAGCGCCCGCATCGGCATGGTGCGCCTCTGCGACGGCAACTTCGAAAACGGCGGATTTTCCGGATACGCATTGCCGGGCGAAGGCAATGTCGAAATGGCCCGCTTGGTGCAGTTGCTCAAAGGCGTCGGTTATCAGGGCTATTTGTGTTTGGATTGGCCCAAGCTTTGGCAGCCCACGCTGGCAGAAGCCGATCAAGTACTCCGGGCAACGACAGCATTCATCCAACCGATGATCGATGAACAGCCCGTAGCGTTGTCGGCGTACAAGAATGATAAATTCGCCCCCAAGTTGAAGGCCGAAGCTGCGCGATAGCTTGATCTGATCAGAGCCGCGCCCGTTAGGAAGCGGTCACCGCCAACTAATGAGGGTTGATTGGCCGGCGAGTGGTTCGCCACGTCGCCGTCCGGCATGATTTCCGTGATGTTTCCATACGCGATTTCAAAGGTCAGTTTCGACGTTCGCTTTTACGTTTGGCCTTCGTATCAACGACCCCGCGACGTCTTGCGCCCACCGCTTCCTAACGGGCGCGGCTTTGTTTACGCACCCTCGCTTTTTCAGCAATCGCTTCGACATCGTTTGCAGCGCGCTCGATTTTCAACAGATACCTAAACCATCACCGACTGACATCTCACTTCGTTTAATTTATAACTCCGGTCACGCTCTATTTTGATTTCCGCCAGCCACAGGGAGATGACCGTGCCCGCTCAACTCATCGACGGTAAAGCGCTTGCCGAACAGATTCGCAACGACATAACGCAACGCGTCGCGGCGCTCAAAGCGCAAGGACGCAGCGTCGGTCTGCATGCCGTACTCGTCGGTGATGATGCCGCCGCCGAATCGTACGCGCAATCGCAAGCCAAGCACGCGGGTAGCGTTGGAATCGATTATCAGTTGCACAAACTGCCCGATGGCAGCGACGAAGCCGCCGTCGCCGATTTGATGCAACAGCTCAATGAAGACCCCGCCGTTAGCGGTATTATTCTTCAGCTTCCTTTGCCCAAAGGTATCGACGCCGATCGTGTGCAACCGTTGATCGCGCCCGGCAAAGATGTCGAAGGCGTGGGCGCGGCGAACTTCGGTGCGTTGGCGATGGGAAGGCCTGCGCTGGCTCCGTGCACGGCGGCAGCGGCCTTCGAGTGTTTGAAATCGACAGGTGTCGATATGTCTGGCAAGCGCGCCGTCGTCGTCGGGCGCAGCAATATCGTCGGCAAGCCGTTGGCCATGCTGCTGCTTGCCGCCAATGCGACCGTCACGCAATGTCATTCCCGCACGCGCAACTTGCCCGCCGTGGTGCGCGCGGCCGAGATCGTGATGGTCTCCGTGGGCGTGCCGCAGATGGTCACGAGCGATTTCATCGCGCCCGGCGCGATCGTAGTCGACGTCGGTACCAATCGCGTGAGCGCGAACGATCCGGGCAATCCAAAGAGGAAAAAAACGGTCGGCGATGTGGTGTTTGAAGAGGCGAAGAAAAAGGCGAGTCACATCACACCCGTTCCCGGCGGCGTCGGCCCCGTGACGGTGGCGATGCTGTTGCAAAACACCGTGACGGCGGCGGAGCGGATTGCCGGTTAAACGCATACCAATTCTTAGGTTTGGTTAGCTTTTGTCAATCTTCCATTCCTTTGCGAATGGCACAGCGCGATTGTTCGTTTTCAACTCTATATTCGGCGATGCGTGCTTCTTGGAAATCTCAGCCCGGCAGTCGTCAGTTCATTAAGGGGACCTTCATGATCGAGCGGGGTAAATTAAGCACGATGCTGGCGATTAGCGGAACATTTATTTCTGCAGTTGCTGTAATCGGATGTGATGCAAAGCCCAAGCAGCAAAATGTCACACTGAAAATCGCGGGTGAATCTCCAGAGGAGAAAGCGAAATTTCTAATCGGCCATTGGATTGACTCGATTCGTAGTCATGACCACGTGAGCGTTATTCTAACTCACAATAATGAACTAACGGGCGGTCTCGGACCTAAGCTAAAAAACCTGAATCTAACGATGGTACACAAGGTCTTTTTATCGCGACCGAACATGCTTTCTTTGCGGCATCAATCGGGTTCGACCGGCTTCAACATTGTGACAGATGGCACTCGATCACAGACTTGGCCCCAGCCTGCGATGCCGCGGGATGTAACGATCGAAGACTTGCCATCCAGTGATTTGTCGGCGCTGTCGTTACGAACGTCACTCGATTCGAGATCTTTCGGAATATCCACGGTGCACACCCCCTGGCAGTTTCTTATCTTCAATGACCCGTTTGACTTTCTAGATGCGAATTTCATGACCGTTTCCTACGAAGGAGTTAGCAACAACGACGGTCGCCTCGCTCATATCGTTCGCGCTAAGAAGGCCGGTGAACATATCGATATCTATTTTTCCGACACCGATCCGCCGGAATTACTTTGCTCCGAGCTCTACACAAACCAATCCGAAAATCGCATTGGTTCAGTTACATTCACCGATTGGCGTTACGATCCGATCGATCCGCAGGTGTTTCAAGTTCCCGTTCCCGGCGCACCAATGCCGCCGGAGAACGACGGAGCCAAGAATGTGAATACGGGAAGCAATGACTCGTGATCGCGGCACGATTGCGTAGGCGACTGCTCCTCATTCTGCTGGCGCTGGACGTATCACTAGTGGCACTTTGGGCGTTCACAAGTATCCGCGGCATCATTCCGTTTACATCGAGTCAGCTAGCCTGCCAGATTCGCGACGGCGGCGTTTGGCTTTCCGACAATAAGTGGGATGTGATCATGGGTAACGCGGTCGGTGTTCAGATTTTTAACTATGAGCTGTCATCCTTCTTTGGCGTCAACAACCGTATGACTACTTGGACGGTACTACCATGCTGGCCGCCGGTGGCGGTGCTGTCTGGGATTAGTTTCTTGCTTTACCGCACCAATCGTCGTGCGGCGCGAGCTACGAAATCCGGCCTTTGCTCCAAGTGCGGATACGATCTGCGCGAGACGCCGAACAAGTGCCCGGAGTGTGGAACGGTCGCGAAGACCCGATGAATTGCTATCGACACGGAATAAGCAAGCGAGTTCGATAGCATTACGTTTTTTCTTAACACGCGCAGCCACACGGTAATACTGCAGATACCCAATTTGCCAAGATTTGAAGGTGTTGAATCTCGAAATTGTCCCGGAAGGACATCTTGAGAATAGCCCAGCATTTCAATGCTGGGTGTGCGTCACGGCAATGTTAATCTTCATCCCGTAGGGATGATGGGAACCCAACACCTCATCCAAACACATACCGTTCGTCGTACTCGATCCCATGCCGCTTCAGGAATTGAACCAGTTCCTCTTCAAAGGACTTCTTCCGATGATGCTCGGCCTGCCGCTGAATGTAGGCAATCGTGTCGTCAACCGCCGAGATGCCGACGCTAAAGGCCGAGTATCCTTCCTGCCAAGCGAAATCTCTTAAAGACGGCATCGTTTCATGAATCCAGCGCGACGAAGCGCCCTTGATGAGCTGCACAGCGCGGCTTAAGGAGATCGTGGCGGGCATGGAGAGCAGCAGGTGCGCATGATCTTCCACACCGCCGATAGCGATGGACTTGATCTTGTTATCGCGCGCGATCCCGCCCATGTAGGGCCAAAGTTTCTGCTGCAAGTCAGCGGTGATATATCGTCGGCGCTGCTTGGTGGAAAAAACGATGTGTTGCAGGTTGCTGATGTACGAATGACCCATGTTGGGGATTATACGGTTTAGGGCCTGTCGGGGAGTTCCCTTCGTCCCTGTTGGGACGAGAATGGAGAGAGGCGTCGGCTATCCCAGCACGTTGTGCTGGGCTATTTTCATGTCGTTCCTACGGGACGCAGGCAGATAAGTCTCGCGAGGGGAAGCAGGCAGGGCAGATCGTTTATCGAAGGGACGCGGGCAGGAGGTCTCTTGAGAAGACGCAGCTACGTAGTCTTTCGAGGGGATGCACACAGGTAGTTTCTTGAGGAGACGTTAGGTAGGTCATCAACAAGGGGACGCGGGCAGGCAATCCCCCTCGCAAGAACGCAACCAACCCCTGTGACATTGATTCGCCGCGATTCGGCGTTGAGCCGCAAATCACCCTGCGCGCGATAACTGCATCGTCTGCAACAACCGGTTCCGAATCAGCCGCTTTTCTTTGCGGGTCGGTTCCAGCTTTAGCGCCGCCTTGAGTTTGACCGTCGCTTCGTCGGGACGGGCCGATTGCATCAGGGCGTCGGCCAATTGCAAATGCCGCTGCACCGTCGGCTTAAGTTCGCAGGCAAACTTTAAGCAATTGATCGACTCGACTGAGCGGCCCAACATGGCGTGGCCTTTGGCGGCGCGATCGTATGCCTCGGCAAGGCACAGCGCGGGTTCGCCGCCGCTGGCGCGCACGGCTTGTTTGGCGTGGTCGACAAATTTATCGAAGTCGCCCATCGCATACAGGCTTTCGGCCCAAAGTTGATGGCAGCGTGCCGCATCTTCGCCGCCGACCAACGCCGCCGCCGATTGAAAGCGTTCGACAGCCACGGCATGAAAGCCGGCACGCGCCCAAACCTGCCCGGCCATCAACCATGCCGGTCCATGTTCGGGATCGACCTGCGTCGCTTTCTCTGCGTGAAACAACGCCGAAGCTCGCGGTGCTATCACCCATTCATGATCGTTTGGATAAACGCAATCGACCAACATGCCGTCGCGTAGGATCGTGCCGGGTCGAAAGCCCTCGGTTTCTTCGGGCTCGAAGCGTTCACGGCGAATGCCGCGTAACACGTCTTCGGTTGCGGCCAGTGACTGTGCCCATGCCACGTGCAACTCTGCCGATTCCAATCCCTTTAGACTCGCTTGTCGAAAAGACTCGATGGCCAATGAATGTGCCGAGCCTGCCTGATACGCAATGCCCAACCAATAGTGATACTCGCCGTATTGCGGGCGATTTTGCACCGCTTCGATCAGGTGCTTGCGCGCCTGCCGCGCGTTGCCAAGTTGCAACAGCGCCCGGCCTTTGAGAACGAGTCGTTCTCCATCGGGCAGCAATGGTCCCAATTCATCGATGCGCAGCAGTGCTTGCTGCGGTTGGTTTTGTTCAAGATCGTCGTAAACGCGGGTGATTTGGCTGCGGGCTCGTTCCAGCAGGGCACCGCGGCGCGACGGCGTCGCGTGTTCTTCTGAAGAAGGTGGGGTCCGCGTAACCGAATCATCCGCATGAGCGGGCGCGGCCATCGTGCAGAGGGCAGTCGTCAATGCGAGACCGATGCAAAGCGTGCGAGATGTCATCAAAGCTCTACGCCTCCTCAAACTGGAGCGTACGACGAATGCAATGCGGGTTTCATCCCTGAGAACGCCGAGGTAACGGGTGCGTTACCGTGGGTTGGCCTGCGGCGTTCGATGCGTTCCTTCGACGGCAGTGGATGCCGCCGGATGCTTCATGAGGGGGCGGGAGCCCCATCAATCTCCTCCGGCCCTCAACTTTAGCACAAGCAACATCGGCAGGTCAAAAGGTTTTCGGATGTTGAGGCGAAATGGTTGCGTTTCCTAACCGATGAAAAGGTAAAGGGTTGTGCGTCCGGTGTGTTTGATTGGGCGGTCCAGGTGTCTATAATGAGCCGTCAGCAAGGCTACAGGGCCGTTTGGGCCTTGCCCGCACGACGCTCCCCCTTCAGGAGTCCCACCTTTGGTCTCTCGCAACCCTCAGCCCCGCAAGGAATCGTCGCCAAACGCGCAGTCGCGCTCCCGCGTGGTGATGACCACCAAGTCGGAGGAGCAACCGCGCTCAGTCGCCGAGAAGGTTCTTACTTTTTTGGGACCCTTCAGCCTCTCGTTGGTGATTCACGCCTGCCTGTTGATGATCCTCAGCTTGCTGACTTGGGCCGTCGGCACGGCCGGTGCCGATGCGCCGGGCGAATTCACGGCGCGACTGGTCGATTCAGCAACCCATGCCGGTCGCGGCTCGTTTGAGTTCCTCGGCGACGAAAATATGCAACGCGAAGATGCCGCCGCCTCTGCCGATCGCATCAAGAACCTTGCCGAGCTATTGGAACAAGATGAGTCGCTCAAGATGGAAGCCGCTGCCAGCGGTTCAAGCGGCATCCAAGATGTCACCAGCGATCCACTACGCCGTGGCGATGTCACCGGCACACAAATGTTTGCCGGCGGCGGGGGTGGTGCGGCCAGCGGTGGCGTCGGCTCGGGTTCGTTGTCGGGCGGTGGACCGGTCGGCGGCATGTGGGGCGTGGGTGCCGATCAACATGCAGAATCAATCGTGTATGTGATGGACCGCAGCGGTTCGATGTCGGAAGCCATCGCCAATCTTAAGTACGAATTGAAGAAGGCCATCGGTGAACTGACGGAAGAGCAGCGCTTCAACGTATTTTGGTTCAATGACGAAAAGCGACCGCAGCGTTGGGAACGAACCTTGATGCCGGCCACTATCGAAAACAAACGCGCTGCCTTTAGAGCCATTGACGAGGTTGTTCCCGAAGGAAAGACCGATCCGATTCCGGCAGTGACGGGCGCGTTAAAGTATCGCGGGCTCGATGTGATGTTTCTGCTATCCGATGGTGACTTTGGTGAGCAAAACCTGGATGTGTTGGAGTCGATACGCGAGGCCAATCGCGGTAAGGGCACCATTATCAACACCATCCTGTTTCTGGGGCAGGGCTATTACATGGGCACCGGCGAGAACGTGCTGCAGCGCATCGCGCGGGAAAATGGCGGCACATACAAGCACGTGACAGCAGACGACTTTCGCCGGTAACACGCCGGACTAAACTTGCAACAAATTACACAACCACGGGAGTAAACCGCGGGTGATCGATCGCAAATTCTCTTTCAACACTGCCTGCACCACCGGCGTCTTACTGACGTTGACGGGTTCCGTTTGGGCACAAGCGGATGGGGCGGGCAGTACCGAAGCCACCACGACCACGGTGACATCATTCCTCGATGTGGTGATTCAAGGCATCGGCTACATCGGTCCGGTGATCCTGCTGCTGTCGGTGGCAATGGCCTATCTCGTCATCGAGCACTTTTGGACCATTCGCACCAGCACCATGAACAACGAGGCGGAAATCCGCGAGACGCGCGAACTGATCGAGAATCGCAAGTTTCGCGAATGCGTTAAAGCCGTTTCGGATAGCCGCTCCATGTTTGGTGACGTCTTGACCATCGGCCTGAGGCACGGCCGCCACGGCTTCGAAGCCATGCAGGAAGCGGTCGAAGAGCGCGCCAACGCTTGGCGCAGCCGTTTGTTTCGTAAAGTCGAATTGCTCAACATCATCGGGAACATCAGCCCGCTGCTCGGCCTGTTGGGTACCGTCACGGGTATGATTCAGGCGTTCGGTCAAATGCAGGCCACGCAAGGTGCCTACGGCCCGGAAGAACTGGCCGGCGGTATCAGCCTGGCGTTGGTGAGTACCTTCCTCGGTCTAATCGTCGCGATCTTTGCGTTGTTCTTCTTCGGTATCTGTCGCAATCGCGTGGATTCGATGACCGTCGCGGCGCAGGCGGCTGTAATCGATACGTTGGAATATTTCCGACCGTCGCCGCAGTCGGTAGTGCCGGGCACGGGCAATTCCAAACGCGAAACCGCCGGCGCGGAAGCCTAGATACGACCGTCTTCAACGATTGAGGAATGCCCTTGGGCCGCAAGCGATCCAACAATTCCGGCGTACCCGATGCCACGCCTATCGCGCTGAACCTGGCACCCATGGTTGATGTCACCATGTGCCTGCTGGTGTTCTTTATTCTCGCCACGCGCTTGGTCGAGCGCGAAACGAGCGCCAAGATCGACTTACCCGTGGCACGCTCGGCCTTGGAAGTCGACAAGCAGGAACTCGGCAGCCGTTTCGTCATTAACATTCAAGATGGTCGCGAAGCCGGTGTCGACGGCCCTGTCTTTATCGTCGATGAAAAGCAGTACCTGCTCGAAGAAGTAATGGCCCGACTTGCCAAACAAAAGGCGCTCATTTCCGATATCAACTGCGTGATTCGCGGCGACAAACATCTCCCCTATAAGTATGTGCAAAAAGTGATGGCCAGATGCGCCGGTCTCGGCGTGACGAAGGTCACGTTCAGTGCGATTCCGCGCAGCCAGGGAGGGCCGGGATGAGTTCGCGCGTTTTGCCGCCAACCCGTTCGTACGCGCCCAATCTCGCGCCCATGGTCGATGTGACCATGGTGATTCTGATTTTCTTCATGCTCGGCGCTCGGCTCGTCGTCGAAGAAGGCGCGCTGCCGACGGAGTTACCCTCGCAAGTCGGCCCCGGCGGCGGTAGCAGCATTACCATCATTCCGACGGTCCGCATCACGCTGATCGAAACCGCCCGAGGTGGCTGTCAGATATTTCTGATGGGGTCGGAAATCCCCGGTGCGTCGTTCACGACGTTGCAGTCGATTCTCAAGCAACGAATCGATGAGGGTGCCAATGCCGAAGGGCGCGTACTCATCGAAGCGGGGCCCGATGTGGAATATCAATACGTCGTCTCCGCAATGGATGCCTGCGTCGGCAGCGGCTTTCAAAACATTCGCTTCGCCGTCAGCGGTATCAGCGGGCAAGGGTCGCCGTGATACGCCGAATTAAGAAAAATCGCCCCAACTTTCCATTTTGCGTGCGCTCGTCGCTGGCGGTGGCGGCGATTTGTGGTGCGTTTGCCATCCAAGCGGTGCAGGCCGCCGACGATTCACTGAGTAGCGACGAACGCATTCTGGTGGCGAATCTCGTCGAGCGCGGCATGCCCGAGTTGCTCGAGCCACTGCTGGCAGATAAGTCGCCGCTGTTGCGCATTCACTACGCCCGTGCCTGCCGCACGGCAGCCGCGAATGAAACCGATCCCGCGGCCCGCGCCGCCTTGAAGGACGACGCCGAGCGCTTCTACGAGCGCCTGGTCCCGCTCGCGCAAGAGGCCTTCGAAAAAAGCAACGACGCCACCGACCGCTTTCGCGTGGCCGAATGGCAGGTCGAGTTCGGCGACTTTCTATTGCGCGATCGCGCCGGTCGCCATCTCGATCGCTACGAATTGACGTGCGGGCTCGACTTCGAGCGCGATCAGGTGTTGGCCATTTTGCGCCGTTCGGCAGCCGCCTATGCCGCTGGCGGCAAGATCATCGACGAGATGTCGCTGGCCGCCAAAGTGGCCAACAACGATGAGTTTTTGTTGACCGGCTTGGCCGGCAGAATCGAACCGCTGGCCGAACGACAACGTCTCAACGCCGCGTGGTGCGCGCTGTATATCGCTATGCTCTCACCGGCGGATGCACCCGATCGCGAAGGTTGGATCGGCGACGCATTGACCGAGTTCGATGTAATTGTCACCAACCGATCGAGTTCGGCATTGAAGTACAACGCGCTGCTGGGCTTGGGTTTAGCGCTGCGCGAACGCGGTCGTTACGAATACGCCAACACCACGTTCGAACAAGTCAGCAAATCCACCCAAGGCCAAGGCCTGACACTGCGGGCACTATACGAACGGGCCAAGTGCGCTTGGCTCGATGGCCGCTATCGCGAAGCCCGCGAGCAGTTGCGGCAACTTGCGGGGTTGGATATCACGCCTGAATCGCGCTTCTACGTGCAGCTCGCCGATTTGGCGTACGCCTACACTTATATTCACGACGCCCGCCGACCGAACACCTCGGCGGATCGTAAGCAGCAACTGGAGGGCGAAGCGGAAAAGCACTTGGTGAACTTGGCCAAGCGCGGCGGGGCGTGGCCCGATTTGGTGCGACCGTACCTGCGTGTGTTCGGCCGCGAAAAGCGCGAACTGAAAGACCTCAACGATCTCGAGCTCTCGCTCGCCGCGGCTCGCATGATGGAAAGCGAGCAATTCGATGAGGCCGCCCGCGCCTGGCAACTCTTGCTCGATCGCAATCCCAGCGGTGAAGAACGTCATCGCGGTCGCTTTAATCTGGCCGTGTGCTTCTATCAGTCGGGTCGCTTGCGACCGGCAGCGGAGATCTTTCTCGACGAAGCGGGGCGCGACGCCGACTATGTGATGGTCGAGCGGATTTACGAATACGCGTACAGCGCTTGGAAGCAACTGGCAGCGCAGTCGGCAGCCCCGGCGGATTATCTCGAACTGGCCCGCGCCGCTGAGTTGCTCAGTCGCCGTCAGCCCGATCATACGCTGGCGCTTGCGGCGCAATGGGTGGCGGCGTTGGCATTGGATGAAGCTGGCCATTCCGAATCGGCCCGCACCGCCTACGAACGGATCGGAGAGTCGTCACCATATTACGCCGAAGCGCAGCGCAATATCGCGCGTAGCAAGCAGCGGGCGTACGACACGCTTCCGGAAGATACGGCGGTGGTACTTCGCAATCGCGCGGCGCGCGAGGCGAGCCAGGCCTGGCAGAATTTCGCCAGTTTTTGCGGCAAGCAATTGTCGCAGGCCGAATCATTGGATGCCAAGCAGCGCGACCAACTGCAGGCATGGCGCGACGACGCCGTCATTGCCGCGGCGCAATTGCTCGCTAATGAAGACACGCGCGATTTTGAAGGCGCGTTGGCATTACTCGAATTGATGCCGCGCGACGCCCGTGCGTTGGGTCTGCGCATTCGTTGTCTGCAAGCGCTGGGGCGTTCCAAAGATGCCCGACAAGCCTTGCAAGATTTCGTCGAAGGCGGCGTCGATGCCAATCTCGGTTCGATCTTACTGCAGATGTCGGCGGAAATGCAGGCCGAAATCCTCAAACTCAACCGATACGGTCGCGACAGCGAAGCGCGCGAATTGGCCGGACAAACAATTCCCACGTTGCGTTATCTGATTCGCTGGTTGGAACGCAGCCCCACGCACAAACAGCACGTACCGGTCGCGCAATTGGCGCTGATCGACACGCTGCTCTACGCCGAAAAGCTGGACGAAGCGCGTACGCTCTTGGATGAACTCATCGAAAAAAGCCCCAACTCCGGCAGCTACCTGCGCCGCGCCGCTCAATTGCGCGAGCGGATGGCCAAGCGCGCGGAAGGGGCAGATGCCGAGCGACTGCGCGACGAAGCCGAGTCTTTATGGCAGCGCCTGCTCGAAGATCGGTCGCTTCGGACTGCGGCTCCGGCAGTGTATTGGGAGGCGCGCTATTACTGGCTTTCGCATCAACTACGGCACAACAAGGCGGCGGAAGTGCTGAAAGGTATTCGATCGGAAAAGGCCTGGTATCCGGATTTGGGTGGCCCGCCCTGGCAAGGCCGGTTGCTGGAACTGGAAGCCAAGGCCGCTCGAATGGCAGAGTAATGAGTTAGCGCAGGTATCGATTGCTTGCGATAAGCTTTCTGTGGAACCGGCTAATAGTGGGAACTCTTCGGCTTATCGCGCTGAGCCACAGTAAATCGTGAATGGGGCACATGTTTAGTAGCCGTTTGACGTTAACGCACAAGCATGGCGGCATGGGTCTTTTTGCGCCATTCCAAAACAACCGCGCCGTTGGTCGACCCGCCGTATTCCAATTTCCTTTGCTTTTGTCACTACTCTTCTGGCTCCCGACTACCGCGCACGCGAATGACGACACGCCGTCGGCACATGCCGAAGTCCTCGGCGAAGGCCGCCGTCTGCTCGCTGATATCGAAGACTACACCTTCACCTTCGATCATCCCGGTTTCTATTGGATGTGCGGGGCGGTGCGTTCTTATCCCGATCTTCTGAATGACGAGGTTTGCACGGATGAGCTAACACCTTGGCAATATCTCCTCGAACGACCGAGCGATTACCGTGGACGACAGGTCTGCATCGAGGGCATCATCCTGCAGGTAAAAGACGCCTTCCGCATTGCCGAGCGCCCCGAGTTGGGCACGTTATATCAGATCGAGTTAGGGCAGATCGGCAGCAACGCCGTCGCCACGGTGGTTCTCACCGAAAAGCCGCCCGCATCGAATCGCAAAACGCATATTCGCATGTCTGCCTTGTTCATCAAAGCGCGACGCTTTCAAGCGGCTGACGGCGGTGAGGGGGCAGGACCGCTGTTGGTGGGGCGTTCGTTTGAGATCATCAAGAAATCTTCCGCTGCGTCGTCACAAGTCGGTAACGAAGTGGGGCGGATTGCACCGACCAACCTGTTGATGTGGCTGGCCGGTAGCACGCTCATCATGGCGTTCCTATTTGCCGCACTGCGTCGCGGATTGGGCAAACACGCAGACAACACGCCGCTTCCGGTAAGCACCAATCGTGGCGACGATGGCGTCACCGGTACGGCCGAAGATTTCGAATGGCTCGATTCTGCCGACAAGGAGTAGGGCGACCGCACGCAAAGCCCGTTGCCCGATATCTCACGCTGTTCTGCTTTGTGATACACTCAACCATCTGATGATCGAACCAACATCCTTCGAACCTATGGTCGAAAGGTCGGATATGCACCTTACGCGCCCCCGAATATTCTGCCGCTTGCTGATAGCAACGATACTTTTGTCAGCTTTTGCGACGCCAGTTCTGCGCGCCGCCCCGCATGCCGAAATCACTGTGATGCCGTTGGGCAATCTCTCGGTTCGCAACGGTGTGCAACAACTGACGATCTCGCTGCCGAATTATCGACCGCTGCCGCCGCTGGTGTTGGCGAGCGTGCAGCCCTCCGTTCAACCGCTAGCCGCGGCAGCGAATGAAGAAGAAGGTGCGAACAACGCCGCACCTGCGATTCAAGTGCCTGCAACGATCAAGTTCAAAGTTGGCGATAGCGCCCTGCCCGATTGGGTGCTGGCTCCGACAGCGACGGCATACGTGATCAGTCCTGAGACGCTGCGCTGTAATGCGGGATTCGCCGACGGCGTGCTTCGTATCGAAGCGCATCTGGTGTCCGAAGCAACGGAGGTACTCGTCGCCAAATTGGCCATGCCCGATCCGATGTTGCTCGCCGAGAATGGCAAGCTCTCGCTCGATGGCCCCTTAAGCGAGTTTCAACGTCGTGCAGCGGGCAGCCCGCTGGTCGCCAGATATTTCGCGGCCCAAGCTGCGGAGTTTGCCGGCGACCTTGAAGGTGCCCGATCCGAATACGCCGCATTGGCTAAGGCGGATGATTCGCAAGTCGCCCGTTTCGCGCGGCGCGGGCTACGCTTGCTCAGTTATCGCCTGCGCGAACGAAAGCTGTCGGGCAACTTCCTCGAGCATTATCGTTGGGGTCATTACCTGCGCATGGCCGGGCTTTACGGCATGGCTCATGAGGAGTTTGCCGAGTGTGCGCTACTAAATCCGAATCACTTCGAGGGGCAGTATTTCGCCGGGGCGACCATGGCGATGCTGCCGCGTGGGTTGGTTGACTGGATGCTCTTTTTCGATCAAGCGGGGCTGGTAATCGAAGATCAAGTAACAACAAAGTCGCGCATCAACGTGGCCGTCGCTATTCTGACGAAACGCAACGGTGTCAGCCTCTCGGAAAATCAAATCAACAACGTCAAAGACGTGTTCACTAGCGTTGATCGCTTATTAAACGTTGCCAGTCGCGGGCGGCTCGAAATCGTGAGCCATTGGCACACGATCGATAATGCTGAATCCGATCAGTTAACTTTAATGTCCGGTGGTGTACTCGCACCCAAGAGCGGCCTCATTCGTTCCGATGGTTGGTTTGATATCGTGGTAACGGTATTGCCGCGTCAAGCGGGCGAATCGCGGGATGATGTTGTGGTAGCCGGCGGCGATGCAGCAACATCCAACGCCATGATCGCCAACGTTTTTCATGACGGTGGTCTCAACGCCACTGCGACGATCTACCACAAAATTTTGCGGGACCTGAGCGGACAGGTTCCGGCGCTGGCCGGGCTACCGCGCGATGATTCACTGGAACACTATGGCCTGCAACCATCTGGCAATCTCCACACCAGCTTGCAGTCGGTCGTGCATGATCTTTGCCCAACGCAAGCATTGGCCGGTGTTCAGGTCGCCCAGCCGGTTGTCGACGATTCCTACTTGCAATTATGGAAAGTAACACCGCTGGATAAAGCGACACTCACATCATGCCAAGCGGCGTTTGGTTCCGACCGGTTACCGGCACCTAACTCGGGCAAAGATGTCGTCATCGACGGCAACAACTTGCAGCTATCGAATGTTTCCCAAGGTTCATCAATTGGCTACTTGGCTGCTACATGGGTCTATTTGCCGAATGACGGCGCTGTGCAGGCGCGCTTCGATTTACAAGCGATCGAATCATTGCGCATGCGCTGTAACGGGGCCGAGATATACGGAAATCACGCCTCCGCGCAAGCGGGGCGGTCGTCTTTCACGCGCTTAAATCTCAATGCGGGTTGGAATCTTCTTGAGTTACTCATTGAAACAGGTGTTGGCGACGAACCAAGCTTTGGGCTCTCCATTCTCGATTGGAAGAACGAGTTGATTCCCGGTTTGGCATGCGCCTATCGCGCACCGGCAGGTTTTAATTACCAGCCACAACCCGCTGTTGCGATTGGTAAGCACTATCAATGGGGCGATGTACGTAACGACTGGCGGCGCTTATTGCCGAACCTAAACGGTCTGCCGCTACCGGAATTCAAGTCGTGGCAAATTGCCAGCGACGGTGCCAACTATGTCGGTGTATTCTCCGATGCGAAGTCGGCTTCGCCCGGCTATCGTTCGGCCGCAGAGCTTGACGCCGAAGATTTCCGCGATGTGCGACTCAACAACGTCATCGACTGGCGCCGCGAATGGTGCGGCGTCATCCAAGGTGCCGATGGTCGTCAGCTCTTGCTTGTGCGCCCGGAAGGTGTGCCCAGCATCGTGTATTGCCTCAAGGAATCCGACGGCCTGTCGGCGCGCCTGAAAGGCAAATCTGTCGGCCAACGGCTGCTTGGCTATATCGAAGTTGACCTGCATGATTTGCGCCAGCCATTGTTGGTTTTCGACGTCGCGCTCGGACCGCCTGCGAGTTGGCCGGTTGATGAAGAAGATCTGCTGACACCTTTCGGACCGTACGTCCCCAATGAGCTGTTCTTTCCGCCCGCCGAAGGGCCGGTGCCAGCGGCTTCCAACTGACGAAACACGCCTCGATTCGTCGATATCTCCCTAGGCGTGCATTCTTTAATGCGCTTTATGGGCATGTCTGACGGCGCGCCATTGCGATGTCTGATTGCGATTAGCGCATACCCGGTGGCACCGGCTAATAGCCGGTGTACTTTAACGACGAGTCTTCGCGCTTCGCAATCGTGGATTGGATTAACTAGACCATTTCACGAATGAGTGCGGCCATCAATGCCATGTTTGCGAACACCGGCTATTAGCCGGTGCCACCGTGCAGGCATCGCGCTCAAACGTGAACTGGGCTAGTTGTTTTCTTTTGCTGTCCGCAGTGCAACCGCGTCGATCGGAAATCACGTGTCATTAGCGTCCATCGAACAACCCCAATCATTAGATCGCGCACGAAAAAGCGTTGTGCTACCCCTCATCGGTGAAGGGCGGACTGTGTTGGTGTGTGCGGTGCATTTCGTTCACGCAAATGGAATCAACTTCACCGGGGGGGCGGAAAAGCATGTACTCACTGCCGTCGACGCACTACTGCGCAGCGGTGCCCGCGTGGTGGTCGCCTACTCAGGTTTCAATATCTACGACGACGCCTTAGCGCACCATCCCGCCTCGTCGCGTTTGCATATTCATCAAGTAAACTGGACCAACGATGTATTCGCTGGCGATCGCCGCATCACGCCCGGCTGCGTTTGGCGGCGGTGGCGTTGGTTGCGCGCCCACAAGGTGGACACGGCGTACTTTGTGCAACAGGCGGCCGGTCGCGCATTTCGTGCCAGTGTGCTCGCCGCTCGTTTGGCTGGTTTGCGCGTCGTTTGCACGCTCCGCCAAGCGCCCGACGCGATACCACCCGCCAACACAAATCGATTGTTCGGTATCCTGCCGCGTCCGCAGCTTTGGCGGCGACGCATGCTGCGCCAGCACCGCTTACCGGCGCAGTGCGCCCATAAACTGATCTATAACAGCGGTACCATTGCCGAAGATTATGAACGTACCTATGGATTCGACGAGCATAAACGCGCGATCATTGCCAACGGTCTTTCCGTGACCGGTACGCCCCGCACGGACATCGGTGCGATGCGCTTGGGCTATCTTGGGCGCTTGACGAAAGCCAAGGGTGTTTTGCAACTGCTCGACGCATTCGCCAATATTGCAACGCAATACCCGCAAGCCACGCTTACCTATTTCGGTGACGGGCCATTGCGCGACGAATTGCGACGCCGTGCCACAGCCGCTGGCTTGGGCGATCGTGTGCGGCTTGCCGGTTATATCACCGATCGCAGTGTCGTGTTCGAAGCGATCGACTTATACGTGCATCCATCGTTGCGCGAGGCCTTGCCCAACAGCGTGCTGGAAGCCATGGCGGCCGGGGTGCCTTGTATCGCGACGGATGTTGGCGGCACGCGCGACGTGATACGCGATGGCGTTACAGGTCTGTTAATCGAACCCGACGACGTAACCACGTTAGCTATCGCGATGAAAAAGATGATCGAAGACACGGAATGCTATCAAGGCTGCGCGGTAAATGCCGCCCAAAAAATTGAACGCGAGTTTGATCCACACGATAACGCCGTTCGCTTGGTACAAGCTATTCTCGGTTCGTCGCGCTAATTCTCCTGCTCACCAATCAAACGTAGCGCCATCTCATTTGCCTCGTCGATCAACGCTTGTGGATAGCCTTCCATTTCCAAGACACGTAAGGCGTTGCGAGTCTGCGATGGGCCTGCATGAATGCGATAGTCAAACACCAACGCCGCGCTGTCGATGCTTTCTGCAAAATGAAAGTTAGCCACTTGCCGGTCGTCCGCCAGCGCCGTCAACGCTTCATCGTGCGTTGCGACCATGTGCAGACCGCCACCGCGCGTTAGGCTGCGCACAACAGCAACCGCCGCCGCCACGCGCTCTGCCGAATTGGTCCCGCGAAACGGTTCATCCACCAGCGCCAGAATCGGCTCGTGCAGCGCCGTCGCTTCAACCATCCGCTTCACCTGACGCACTTCGGCCAGAAAGTAACTTTCATGACGTGCCAAGTCATCGCGAATCCGCAGGTCGGTCATCAAACGCAACGGCGTTAACCGCATCGAATGCGCCGGCACCGCCGAACCCATCTGCGCCAGCACCAGATTACATGCCGTCATTCGCAGAAACGTGGACTTACCCGACATGTTGGAGCCGGTGATGATGTACGTACAAATTGGATCGCCGAGTTGCACGGAGTTGCTGACCGCTTCGTTTGCCGGGATCAACGGATGACGACCGTCTCGAATATTGACGACCAGAGGAGCGTCAGGAGCTTCGATTGTCGGCAACGTTGCGCCGGGTGTTTCCCACGCATACGCGGCCAGCGACGTTAACAACTCTAACTCACCGACCGCCGAAAACGCAGCGCGTAACCGCGTGCGCTGTTGTGCGACGGCCTTGTCGAGCCCCAGCACCACATGTACATCCCACAACGTGAGATAGTTCACGATGGTATGCATAACGCCGGCGAGCCCCAGAAACGCAAAGGGCAAGACGCGTTGTAGCGCAGGCAGCGCCGCTGGCCCATTGGCGGCAACCAGTGCGCTCCGCTGTTGAGCGAGCGCTCCTTCTGCGGGCAACTCATCAATAGCGTTTTGCACGAAGAACGCGAATGAACCGACGATATCATCGAGTGCCAGCCACGGCCGAATACGCGGCAACACATCCTCACGCAGGCGGCGTAAGATCGTCACGTTGATAGACACGACCATCAACGCCGCGATCCATTCCCACTGTTGCATACTGCCATCGAACAAACGATAGATCACGGCTGACAAGCCGACTGACGAAATAATGCCCCATATTTGCGCTGCGCGCATCTTGCTGCGTTGCAAAAGCGGCTCAAAGCCCGCGACCGTAGCACAGAATTCGTCGCATTCTGTTGTTAGAGCGCGCATACCGGCCGCCGCCGCCATGATGCGCGTGCGCTGCCAAGGATGATCGGCCAGCCAACGCACGGCAGCTTGCCGCGCTTCGATGTGCTGCTTGTCGGCTAAAGGCTTTTCCAAGGTTTCGGCCAACGTGCGGCTGCCCAACGGTGTCGAGGTTCGATTCAACGCACCAAACAGGCTGATCGGTGCGCCGAAGACATCGATATCGACAATCTCTTGCGGACTCAACGGAAAGCAGTGTGAGACATCGTCATAATACTTTAAGAATTGTGCAATGACCGGCGGCGTTGGGCTTGGTCGTTCACCTGAGCGCAGGATATCGACATCACCCGCTAAGCGCGTGGCCGACTCTTCCAAAACAATATCCGTCAGCGTTGCCAGTTGCAGCCGTTGTCGCACGCGTGCGTGTAAGCGCACGGCAATCAAAAAGCCGACCAATCCTACGCAGATCAGCACACCGCCGATGAGATAATCTTCCGAGACGGCGGCATACGCGCCGATGGGCATCATGACAAACGTCAAGAAACGCACCCACGACCAAATAAAGCTCGCACGCTGCGCTGCGGACAGCACTGCCCGATTCTCGGTCAGCCGCTCGTTGAGCCGTGCCTGTTTCGACTGATGATCGGCAGCTTGATGGGGTGGGGCATCGTCCATGATTGCAAGTCAGAATAAATTTGCTGTTGATGATCGAGCAGCCTGCAAGTTTGAGCCTGCTGGCACTCGATCGGCATTAAGCTGCGCTACGTTCAGTCGTTATTCGCACGAAGTGAAACCGCCTGTCAGTCGTCAATAAATACGAGTTCGGAGAACGGCACTTCCACTTCCAACGCGCCGATGCTTACGGCGGCCTTTTGTTTATCGATGCGCACCCGCACGATTTTGCCGGGGTCGTCAAACTTTTTCACCCGCACCGGATCGCCTGGTTGTAAGCGTACCACGCGCTCGAGCCAACGGTCTGCTTCGGCCAGCTTGGCTTCCATCTCGCGCGCTTTATCCAGTGCTGCCAGCGTTTCGCGCGCCGCTTGCTGTCGTGCTTGTTCCGCATCGCGCCGCGCCTGTTCGGCAGCGCGTCGCGCATCGAGCGTGCCGGCGATGGCCTTGTTTAGTGCGCGCCCGCGGCGGGTGAGATTCTTCTTGGCTGCACTGACGAGCTTTTTCGGCATGCCCAGACGCGAAGCGATGGCAATCGCATTGCTATTGCCCGGCTCACCGATGCGCAAATGATACGTCGGGCTCAGCGTCTCTATATCGAATTCAACACTGGCATTGTCGACTCGCTCCGCTTCAAAGCCGATTGCCTTAAGCGCGCCCAAGTGTGTCGTGATCATCGCCACGCAGCCGCTTTTCAATAGCTCATCGATGATCGCTTTGCCAATCGCGGCGCCCTCATCCGGGTCGGTCCCTGCGCCCAACTCATCTATTAGAACCAGCATGTTCTTCCGCGCGCGACGAATGATATCGAGAATGCGGTCCATATGCGCGCTAAACGTACTCAAGCTTTGTTGCAAACTTTGTTCGTCGCCCACATCGATCCAGATACCGTTAAACACGGGCAGTGTTGAGCCCGTCGCCGCCGGAATCGGCAAACCCGCCTGCGTCATCAACGACAACAACCCGACCGTCTTTAGCGCCGCCGTCTTGCCGCCCGTATTTGGGCCGGTGATCAACATGATGTCAAAATCTTCACCCAAGCGAGCGTCGATCGGCACCACGGCGCGCGGCTTGCCTTTCACCGGCTCGACATAATCCGGTGATTGCGCGTCTTCGTACATCTCAACCAACACCGGATTGCGCGCATGGGAGATATTGACGCGACCGTCTTGGTTCAGCTTTGCCAAACGCATATTGAAGCGATCCGCAAACTTCACTTTGGCGTTGAGCAAGTCCAGCACCGCCAACGCATCGAGCGTTTCGATCAACGGGTCGCGATTGAGATGAATCAGATGCGTCAGTTCCCACAAGATGCGACCGATCTCGTCGCGTTCCTGCTGTACCAATGCCAAGCGGCGATTATTGAGTTCGACCGCTTGCGAGGGTTCGACGAACAGCGTTTGCCCGCTATCGCTGGTGCGATGCACGATGCCCGGCACGCGCCCGCGCTGGTCGGCGCGCAGTGGCAGCACCATGCGATCGGCATGGAATGTGGCTTCGGGATATTGCAGATACTTGGTGATCGATGGTTGCTTGATGAGTTTATCGAACAAGTTGCGCTGTTCATCGCGCAAGTTGTTGATCTCGTTGCGAATGCGGAGCAGTCGTTCGGATGCTTCGTCGCGCACCTCGCCGCGCGAATCGATGATTTTGGTTATGCGGTCGCGGATGACCTGCAAATCGCCGACGCGACTGCGCAGATGTTTCAGCGTTTCGTAGTTTTCTTCGGCGGCCTCCAGCCATGCCCGAATGTTGGCAGCGCCATTGAGCGTATCGGCGATCTCACCAAACTCGCCCGGTTCTAACTTGTTGGGCGGTACGGCCTGACGGACTAAATCGCGTACGTCGCGTACACCACCAAAAGGTGCGACCCCGGCATCGGCGACAAACGCGCCCATTTCCTCGGTCTGTTGCAACCAATGAGCGACCTGCTTGTACTTTTTGGACGGCCACACGCGCAGCGCCAGTTTGCGGCCCAGCGCGCAACTCGCGTAGCGCGCCAGCCATTGGCGTATCCGCTCGAAGTCGAGTTTTTCCAGCGTATGGTCATCCATGGACGCGGCATGATACCGCCGTAAACGCCCAGCGCGAATGCGCGCGAGCCTTACGAATTAGCCCCCGGCCATTGGCCGGGGGCTATGTGTGCGATTAAAACGAATTCAACCTCGTCGCAGTTTACAGCTACCAATCGCGCCAATCCGGCACGTAATGGGGGCCGTTCGTACCAACACCAACAGAGCCAATTTGAAACCGCTCGGATGTGATGCTTCCCTGCGACGTCGAATAACTCGCCACATGACCGTCGACGTGCACCGCCTGCATTCGATTGCGATGTCGAAAAGACGTCGTCGGGCTACCGTTGGGTGCCCAACCAAATCCCTTATAAAGCACTGGCGGATCGAGCAGCGCGCTATTGCGCGGCAGCGATCCCCCCAGATCAATCGCCGCATCGGCAAACGCAAACACCCGCGCCGGATCGCGCACGGTGGAGGCTTGCTGCCAAGGTCGATTGCCAATCGCAAACGACCAGCCGGGCGTGTGCGCCGGCGACAAATAGTAGCCGTTATAGCCGTAGGTGCTCGTGATCTGTTGGGCCGCGCCTTGGGGTTGATACGATCCCCAGGGCTGCTCAGGGCATTCCATCACGCCGTTGGCATCAAGCGGCACTTGCAAATAAGGCCAGACAAATCCTTTGGTGTGATCGACCACTGTAGCGGCATTCGTACCCCACCAATACACGGGCGATCCGGTACCAACCGTGGCAGTCGATGTATAAGCAGCGGGCATCATGCGCCCGTCATAATCGTGGGCGTACATCAACAAGCCTTGGCCGAGTTGCTTCAAGCGCGCGGCACACACGGCGGACTTGCCCTGACCGCGCGCGGCGGAGAGGGCGGGAACCAAGACGGAGATTAACAAGGCGATGATGGCCATCGCGACGAGCAATTCGATCAGCGTGAAACCGTTGGTTGCACGACGTCGTCGCCGCGTACTAGGATGGTCGCGCCGCACCACATTGCCACCGGTTGCAAACCGGTGCCACAGCACGCGGGTGCCCCTGCCCCTCTGGGGCTGGGGGACTACCCGCCTCGCGCGCGGGCCATCATGTCGGGTGCCCCTGCCCTTCCAGGGCTGGGGGACATGCCCTGCACGCACCGCGCATTCGCACAAAGATTGACAGCGTCTGCGTATCACGGCGTGCCCCCGATCAGCAGCGCCGTCAACGCCGCGACATCGCGCCCGTCAAATGAACCGTCATTATTCAGGTCACGTCGCCTTAACTCGGCCTCACACAAACTAACGCCGTCGTGTTGCAGCAACGCATCCACAAAACACGGTACATCCAGCAGATCGAGCTGACCGTCCGACCCACCGCCCGCGCCGCAAAAGTCACCCGGCACGGCAATCTCAAACATGCCGCTCGCACCGATGCTGTACAGCCGCCCGTCGCACACAGCAGGGCTGCTACCGAATCCGCTCGCACTGTCCAATACAAAACCGGGGGCGCCCGGCGTCAGTGTAATGTCGAGAATACTTAGGTCGGTGTACGCCCCAAAGAAAGGAAACCCGCCGGGAATCGTGCCGACGTAAAGATGATCGCCTGCCAATACCGGCTGATGCGTCCAACCGCCGACGGAAAGCGTCAAGCCGCTGTCGACCGCCGTATCCCACGCGAGCGCGGCACTGAGGCCAAGATCGTCAAACGCTTGCACCTTAGGCGCAGACCCGAAACCGTCGAGCCCGGCACTGAGATAGATTCGACCGTTGCCTGCGACAATCGGAATAGCGTTCGTGCGCTCGCAAGCGACGCTCCATGCCAGTAATCCATCCGCCGCATCGAGCTTCACCAGGTTGGAATTGTTGCCGCTTCCGTTGATGTCGTAGCTCGCGGCATACACAAATCCATCCTTCACCGTCACGCCGCCGAAGAAGCCTTCATTTGCAACGCCGATCTCCGCCAACTGAAAACGCCACGCCAAACGATTGCCAGCACTCGCTGACGGATCGTAGGCGGAGATGTGTCCATTGGTGATGCCCGGCGCGTCGGTCGGCGCGTTGATTCCGGCCAACACCACCAAGCCGTTTTCGGTCAACGTTGGCGTCGCACCGCTCGCGCCGCCGATGGCTTCGGTCCAACATATCTCGCCCGGTTGAAACGGGTTGTCGACGACGTCAAACGCCGAAGCATTGACGCAATACAAGGTCGCGGCCTGACCGAAGCCGTCGAAGTCAGTGATGTAAACGCGTCGTCGATGATCGGGCCCGACGATCAACGCCGATGCGTTCACAACAGTTTGTTGCAAGGGTGTTTCCCAAACAATCGAACCACTGTCAGCGTCGATGGCATATAGATTCGCGCCGCTACCGATGATCACCGTACGGTGTACCACATCCACGGCAGGTGCCGACCAGGAATCGAATTGTCCGCGTGCCAAAGGCGTTTCAAACACCACCTCACCGCATACCGCATCGATCGCTACTAACTTGCTCGACGTAAAGATGCCATTGGTAAGTTGCTTGGCGTAGCCATATGCGCGCCCGTCGAAGACGGCGGGGGCGGAAGGGCCTTCGAAGATAAGCGGTTCACCACCGAGGTCAGTCGTCGCTGTCCAAGCCGGATGCAAAAGGGCGGGGGCGCCGACGGCCGCTGCGGACCGCCGAACATCCCCTCCGTATTGGGGCCAATCCGCGTGAGCGGCAGCTTGCATCAGCATGCCACACGCAAACATCGCGAATGCGTGAATCACGCGAACAGAAACACCGGTTGCAAACCGGTGCCACAGCGCGCGGGTGCCCCTGCCCCTCCGGGGCTGGGGGACTATTCCCTCCCAAGCATCGACGCAAACTGTCTGCCGTCGGATTGGCCGTGTTAACAACATTGCAACCCTACCCATTCATCCGACGACGCCGAACAATCAAACCACCCAGCGCCAACATCAGAATCGACGTAGGCTCGGGCACATTCACGATCGCATCGATCTCGCTATTGAACTGCGCGCCCACTGGCACGCTGATGCGCACGAACGAAATACTCGCCAGCCCGCTACCCGCGAGGTCCACGCCCGTGCCACCGGCCGATCCATTGTAAAGCGCTAAAGCACTTTGATAATCGAGCCCGAGAAAGTCATTGATCGTCAAACTTGGATCCATCGGCTGGAAGAAGTCCGTCGGCGTGCTGCCATTCGGCACAAAACTCGCGTCGGTGCCGAAGATGCCCGCGTCGGTAAACCCTTGCGTCGGAAACAACGTGTCGGCCCGCGTCGTAAGTTCGACAAAGTTCACGCCGTCGGCGCTCACTTCGATCGTGCCGGGCTCCGCGTTGGAGCCAGTGATATTACCGACGGTGAAGTCGCTCGTCGTAAAGAATGTGTTACCGAACACGATGAAGTCGATGCCGAACGGATTGGTCGGGTCGTCGACAATGGGTTGATCGAAGCCCAGCGTTAGATGCCCGCCTTCGCCGATGCTGATGATCTCGTCGGTTCCGAATGGTGTATTAAACATCGTGACCGAACCAGGAAAGCCGGCCACTTCGCCAGTCACACGCTCGGGCGCGCCCAACGCTACGGTCGGATCGGAGATAAAACTCGCGGGCGCGCCGATGCCCGCGTCATAGCTGGCAACGCTACTAGCGAACGGGCTAGCGAACGCGGCGGTCGCCGAAAACAACGTCGCCGCGCAGCCGACGGCCCAACAACCACAAACAGAACGAACAGAAAAAAACGACTTGCCCAACATGGCATGCTCCTTTCGCGTTGGTTCTCCGCCAACGCCAAAAAGAAAAAGACCTCCGCGCCGCCACCGATTCGTTGGGCGCAAAGGTCTTTGCCGACAAGTCGCGTCGTATTTTGGGTCGCAGGGCGACCGTTACGAAAGCGCGATCATCGTGCACCCATGTCCCGAGGTGACGCGAATGAAACTAGGGGTGTCGGCAGGTCTTCTGGCTTCCGGATCAACCTTGTGCCGCGCCTTCTCCTCGCAAAACTGAGCGAGAATGGCATCGTGCGGCAGTCGTCCCCGGTTACAGCGGCGGGACCGCGACGGATTTGCACCGTCTTCCCTCTTGTGAGCCTCCCAACGGCGGGAGACCGACACCTGAAATATACAGTTGTCAATTTGCGAGTTTGCGACTCGCTTTGGCCGAAAGCATCGCGGCGGCGCTGAGCGTTGTCAAGAAGTTTTATGACGGCGGTTTGAAACACGCCGTTTCTTCATCAAGCGATTGTGTTTTACGAGCTGAGCGGCTCTTCAGGATATGGCTGAAAATTGCGACAAAAAGCCCCGGTGCGCTGCGCCAGCAGCTATCCGGGGTAATTCGTTTCCATTCATTTGACAGTAAACGGCGTCAAATAGGCCTTAATTCGCAACCGCTGGCTTAATCACAACCGCATCGCCTTGTGCTACGCATTTTCCCGCACCGGACCGGCTTTGAGACAAATGAATGATCGCGTTGGCACCGCGCCTTGCGGCTTGAGCCTTCAATGTCCGAATCGCATCATTGGGCGTGCGACAACCCTCAACAAAGACGGTTTCGATCTGCTGCTTGATCTCATAGCCCACCACGATGCCCGTCGAACTGGTGGCGACGATGCCCGCCGCGTCCGCCTCTTCGGCCTGTACGTCGGCTTCGGTTCGACCGGCATACGCCTGTAGCCGGGGGTGTAATTCGGCGGGCTTTCGTCGCCGCCGCGCGCCGCGCAGCATACGTTGCAGAGCCAACAGCACCAGCAATGCACCCAGCGCGGCCAAGACGACGAAGGTGTTGTTCTCCAACCAGTCGAGGATTCCATTCATGACGTTGGCAATCATATGGGTAACTTGGCGGGGCACCAATCGGTCACGTTTTCCAAGCCGCTCGTCTTGAAAAGCAGCTGTCTAAAGAATGCGGACGTCGCCAAGCGGCCTTACCGAATCGAATAATCTGTGACGCCCCAAAATAACCCGATTGGGTCGCGATGCGCTACGAGTCCACCCGCATGCGTCCCGTTGGGGTTGAATTCGATGGATGTTGATTCATATCAACATGAGTGCCCCCGGTCATTGTGACGCGATGGCTCACCAGGTGGGGCGTGTGTTCGGCTTAACTCAGTCGCAGCCTTTGATTACCGCATAACGGTGATCGACGCCACCGTCTGACAACTTGGTCCCCCTTCAGGCCGGCGCGGAAAGCCGGCCTGAATTGCCCCGCGCGGGTGGCCCGTTGGCCTGCCCGCGAACGTGTGGCGCCGCAAGCGACTGTGAAAGGTCGTTTGCGGCGTTTTTTTTGCCCTCAGGCCTTGAAGAATCCGGCAATTGCCGCTTTAATTCGCGGTCCCTCTTAAGTCGAACCAGCCTAATGGGTTGGATCACCTTGGCCCCCATCGTCTAGTGGCCTAGGACACCGGCTTTTCATGCCGGCGACAGGGGTTCGACTCCCCTTGGGGGTGCCATAAAGACCCTGCTGCCTGATCTCAGGCAGTGGGGTTTTTTATTTGTGGCTTGTATTGATACTGACTTCGCGGTGTACGGTCGTGGGACTGTTTCAGAGAATCGTTTTCAATACTGCGATCAACTCATTCGTCAAATCACCGGCTCAACCGTCACCCGGTTAGTCGGGCTGGCTGTAAGTCATTTCTAATTAGTAACTTAAGTTAATTCTAAAATTCTCACGTCCCGATTGCCCCATTTCTTGAGTCGTCTTTTCAGTTCTGTTACACTCGATGGGTACGGAAGAGGGAAAAGCAAGTGTTCTTTGCCTTGCACATTCGTGCCTTTGCTTCCGCAGTGAGAATTTGAGAGTTCAAATGCGAATCCGGGAGGGGATCTTCGCACTTGTCAAATAGCTTCACAAACGAAGTCATTCGTTATTCGGCTAATCTCGAAGCGGCGAGATTGGGCGATTGCTGTCCATTTTCCGCTTCGGAATAACAAACGTTTTTTTCTTATTTGGAGGAGTAGTGTTTATGTTGAAGACAGACGTCTGTAACTGTACCTACGCACGGTCTCGCACCGTGCGCACCCTAGCGACGGCTGTGATGGCCGTTGCCACGATGCTGGCCTTTCAGGCCGAATCGTTCGCGCAGCCCGCGAACGATGATTGTGCTACCGCAGCTGTCGCTGTTGATGGCGCGAATGCTTACGACTTGGCATTGTCCACGCTCGACGCTTCTGCACCTGCACCTGTCGATACGAACATGACGAACGACGTCTGGTTTTCGTACACGGCTTCGTGTACCGGAACGCTTGTCGTCGAGACGTGTGAAGGTGGCCTAAGTGCTCAAGACACCGTGATCGAACTCCACACGGGTAGCACTTGCCCGCCAGGTGTTGCGTTCGCTGGCAGCGACGACGCGTGTGGTTCGCCCGATGCGTTCGCTTCGCAGGTGACGATTTTCGTTTCCGCTGGCGAAGAGTACCTGATCCGCGTGAGTGGTTGGAACGGTGGCGAGCCTGCTGGTACGCTCGACATCACCTGCACTGCTGGCCCGCTTCCGGCTTGTTGTGTTGGTGACGGCACGTGCGCCGAGCTTTCAACAGCTGCATGTTTCGCCAATCCTGACGGCGTCATTTTCACCGACGGCACGCTTTGTGCTGATCTCACCGACGAATGCGAAATACAAGCATGTTGTGCTGCTGACGGCACCTGCACCGATACTACTTCGGTTCTTTGTGGTCTGCTTGGAAACACACCGTTGGGTAGCGGCACATCCTGCGCTACCGATAGCTGCACAGCTGGTGCTTGCTGTGACGCGCTAGGTGGTTGTACCGATGTAGCCGACGAAACCGCGTGTATGACGGCTGGCGGTTCCTTCCAAGGTGTGGGCACCGATTGTGCTACCACCGTATGCCCGATCGCACCCGCGAATGACCTCTGCGAGAATGCGATTGCAATTTCTGTCCCCAGCGTTACTGCGGGAACGACCTTAGGTTCAACTGAAGATACGGCTGTTGCCGGCACTACCTGCGGCACGACTATTGAGGATGATGCTGGCGGTGTTTGGTACACCGTTATTGGTGATGGTACGACTTACACTGCAACTACCTGCCCCGGTGTCGATCCGGCCGCCGGTGGTGATTACGACACCAAGCTTAGCGTCTTCACAGGTGATTGCATGATGCCGCCGCTTAATTGTGTTGGCGGTAATGATGACGATGGTGCGAATGGCTGCGGATTTGTTGGCGGTTCGACCGATCCGGAAGTCGGCAAGTCCACGATCTCGTGGTGCACCGATGCCGGTGTCGAATACAAGATTTTGGTTCATGGTTTTGAAGGTGGAGCAACGTTCACGCTGCCCGGCACTGGAAACTTCTCCCTGAGTGTTTCGAGCGATGGTGTTTCCTGCGCAGAAGCTTGCTGCTTGCCTGATGGTACTTGCCAAGACCTCGGTGCGGACGGCTGTGCTGCTGCCGGTGGTACTGCTCAAGGTGCAGGCACTGACTGCGCTTCGACGACTTGCCCGGCTCCTGAAGCTTGCTGCTTTGACGATGGCTCTTGTCAGGACTTGGTGACCACGGCTTGTGATACCGCTGGCGGTACTTCGCAAGGTATCGGCACCGATTGTGCTACCACGTCTTGCCCGCAGCCTGATGGTTGTTGCTTGCCGAACGGCGATTGCCAAGACATCCTTCCGGCCGATTGTGCCACCCTTGGCGGCGCTGGTCAGGGTCGTCCCTGCGACCAGGTTTCCTGTCCGGCTCCGACGTGTAGCTGCAACGTTACCGTAAACAGCTTCCCGTTGGTCGAAGACTTCGAAGATGATGAGCCGCCGTGTATCGCGGCTGGTGCCTTCGCGAGCGGTTGTGGTTTGACCTGTACCATCCAAAACAGTGGTTGGGAAAACCGTGACAACGCGTTGTTTGACGATACCGATTGGTCGACCACCGAAGGCCCGACCGGTTCGGGTAGCACCGGCCCATCGGTAGACGCCACGACTGGCACAGCTACGGGTAATTATGCTTACCTCGAAAGCTCGAGCTGTACGACGGGTGTCACCGAGTTGATCAGTCCTTGCCTCGACCTCACGGGTACGAGTGCACCGACGTTCAGCTTTGCTTACCACATGTTCGGTGCGTCGCTAGATGCTGACACGCCGGTTGGTTCGGCGGCCGGTACGCTGACGGTTCAAGTCACGACCGACCTTTGTCAAACCTTCGATACCTTGTTCACCGCAAGCGGCAACCTTGGTGATCAGTGGCTGACACAGAACATCGATCTGTCGGCCTACCGCACCTTCTCTGACGTTCGCCTGCTCATCACCGGCACGGCTGGTGGCGACTTCACCAGCGACATCGCCGTTGACGACCTCGTCGTCTTTGATGATTCCGCCACGGGTGCTTGCTGTACGGCCAGCGGTTGTACGGACGGTCTCTCGCTGACGGCCTGTCAGGCTGCTGGTGGTCTCTATCAAGGTGACGGCACAGATTGTGCGACCACGAACTGCGTCGGTGCCTGCTGTCTCGGTGACGGCACCTGCACCAACGCCACCGAAGTTTCCTGTAACCTCAACAGCGGCGCCTTCCAGGGTAACGGCACCGATTGTGCGACGACGTCGTGTTCGGGTGCTTGTTGTCTCGGCGATGGCACCTGTATCGATACGGGTGCGAGCGGCTGTGCTACCGCTGGTGGCGACTTCCAGGGTCTGGGCACCGATTGTGCCACGACCAGCTGTGTCGGCGCTTGTTGTCTGGGTGACGGCACGTGTTCAGAAATTGGTTCGGACGACTGTGCAACGGCTGGCGGAGACTTCCAAGGTCTCGGCACCGGCTGTACGCCGAATCCGTGTCCGCAGCCGCCTGCCAATGATGACTGTACCGATCCGTTGCCCGAAGTCTTTGACGGTGCAAACCCGGTCGATCTGACCTTGGCAACGAGCAGCGGTTTGATTGCATGTGGCGATTTCCCATTCGGTGGTGCCACGAATGCAACTGTCAATAACGACCTGTTCTACCAGTACACTGCTACGTGCACGGGTCAGCTCTTCGTAGATACCTGCGGCGATTCGTTCGATACCCGACTTGCGATCTACGACGACGTTTGCCCGAACATCATCATGGGCAGCGGTGCAATTCCGCTCGAGTGCAACGACGACCACGGCAACGGTGACGAAGCCGATACGGGCAACACTTGTCCGGACGCACTTTCCGCTTCGCTCTCGATCAATGTGGTCGCCGGTAACACTTACGTGATTCGTGTCGGTTCGTTCTCGACGGCCGCACAGACGGCGATGTTCGATCTGAATATTGCCTGTGTCGGTGGTACCCAATGCGACACCTGCGAAGGTGACGTCAACGGTGACACGCTCATCGATGGTCTCGATATCCAGAGCTTCATCGATTGCTACGTCGCCGACTTTGGTAGTGCTCCGGGTGCTGGTTGTGGATGTGCCGATGCCGTTGATGATCAGCTCATCGACGCCCTCGACCTCGATGCGTTCGTTGTAGCCTTGCTCAACAAGCCCAATGTTTGCGATCCGGGTGCCTGCTGCTTCTTCGACGGTTCCACCATGTGTACCGTGACGAGCCAGCAGATTTGTGACGCCTTGGGTGGTGACTTCACTGCCGGTGGTGATTGTTCGGGCGATCCTTGCCCGGTTGGTCGCTGCTGTAGCGATGACGGCAATGTCTGTAACGACGTCTCGGAAGTCGAATGTGCTTCCATCGGCGGCATTTGGGATGCTGGTCTCGCTTGTGCGACCGATCCGTGTCCGATCCTTCCGGCGAATGACGATTGTGACAGTGCAACGGTCGCGCTTGACGGCACCACGCCGTACGACACGACCAACGCTACGCTCGATCCGACGGCACCGGCTCCGTTCGACGTAAACCTCACCGAAGACATCTGGTTCGTTTACACGGCCACTTGCGACGGTGACTTGACGATCGACACGTGTGAAAACGACACCTCGCTCGCGGATACCGTGCTCGAAGTGCATGACGGTTCGACCTGTCCGCCGGCAGCAGTCGGTGCAGATCGCAGCAGTGACGATGATTGTGGTGGCGGCTCCGGCTTTGCCTCGACGGTTACGATCACTGGTGTCACGACCGGCCAAGAGTTCCTCATCCGCATCAGCGGTTGGAACGGTTCGGACGAGTCGGGTCTTCTCACGATCACTTGCGTTGCCGCTGGTGGTCCGGAAGCATGTTGTTTCGCTGACGGCTCGTGTTTGGATCAGACGCCTGCCGATTGTGCGATGAACGGTGGTACCAACCAAGGTATCGGCACCGATTGCGCTGGCACCAGCTGCCCGCAGCCGCCACCGGCCAACGACGACTGTGCAAACGCTGCCGTCATTGGCGATGGCACCACGCTGTTTGACACGACGGACGCAACGGATAGCGGTGTTCTGCCCACGGGCGGATGCAGCACCTCGACCGTTGCTAATGACGTGTGGTTCGAATACACGGCCAGCTGCACCGGCACCGTGACGATCGACACGGAAGGTAGCGTTGCTCCGTTCGATGACAGCGTCCTGGCCGTCTATGACACGTCCTGCGGCGGAGCCCGCTTGGATTGTGACGATGATGGTGGTTCGGGTCTTCTGAGCACCGTCTCGATTCCGGTCACGATGGGCGATGTGCTGATCATCCAAGTGTTCGGCTTCGGCACCACCAACGATGGTCCTGGTCTGTTGAACATCGCTTGTGCATCGAACGCCTCGGAAGCCTGCTGCTTCCCCGATGGTTCTTGTACGGACGAGTTGGTCGGCGATTGTGCCGGTCTCGGTGGTGTTGGTCAGGGTGGTGGCACCGATTGTGCTGGCACCAGTTGCCCACAGCCGCCGCCTGCTAACGACGAGTGCGACAACGCCATCGACGTCACCATGACGCCGTACAACGACGTTGTTGATCTTCCGAGTGCGACCGACGATGCCAATGTTGATCCGAGCTGTGACTCGTCGTTCTCGTGCGACATGGGCCCGGCCAACAACGGTGTTTGGTACTCCTACACCGCAGCCTCTGATGGTGACCTAACCGTCGTGGTTGCCGGTCCTGACACCGCGACCAGCTTCTGGTCGGGTGCTGACTGCAACTCGTTGACCGAACTCAGCTGTTCCGACCCGCAGACGACGAGCATCTCGTTGATGATGGGCGATACGGTGCTGATCCTCGTCTCGAACTGGAGCTGCAGCAGCGAGCCGACAGTTGCCGCAACGGTGGATATCACCTTCGTTGCCGCTGGCGGTCCGGAAGCATGTTGTTTCGGTGATGGTTCCTGTTCGGATCTCACCCCGGCCGATTGCGGCATGATGGGTGGTACCAATCAGGGTATCGGTACGGATTGTGCTGGCACGAGCTGTCCGCAGCCGCCGCCTGCCAACGATGACTGTGCGAACGCCAGCGTCGTTACCGACGGCACCACGGCTTTCGACACGACTGACGCAACGGACAGCGGCGTCCTGCCCACCGGCGGATGCAGCACTTCCACCGTTGCTAATGACGTGTGGTTCGAGTACACGGCCAGCTGCACCGGCACCGTGACGATTGACACGGAAGGTAGCGTTGCTCCTTTCGATGACAGCGTCCTCGCCGTCTATGACACGTCCTGCGGCGGAGCCCGCTTGGATTGTGACGATGATGGTGGTTCGGGTCTTCTAAGTTCCGTCTCGATTCCGGTCACGATGGGCGATGTGTTGATCATTCAGGTGTTCGGCTTCGGCACCACCAACGATGGTCCCGGTCTGTTGAACATCGCTTGTGCT